>LNFM01000009.1_pt1 | contig 416873 bp, 412 predicted proteins | sample 596031 | NCBI WGS metagenome assembly LNFM01 (sample SAMN04254537, study PRJNA301005) | activated carbon metagenome | isolation source: dual media filters at the Ann Arbor, Michigan drinking water treatment plant | place: USA: Ann Arbor | reverse complement strand
CGTTGCATCGAATTAAACCACATGCTCCACCGCTTGTGCGGGCCCCCGTCAATTTCTTTGAGTTTTAATCTTGCGACCGTACTCCCCAGGCGGGATACTTAACGCGTTAGCTACGCCACTGAAGGGGTCAATACCTCCAACGGCAAGTATCCATCGTTTATGGCGTGGACTACCAGGGTATCTAATCCTGTTTGATCCCCACGCTTTCGGGTCTGAGTGTCAGTGTTGGGCCAGCTACCCGCCTTCGCCTCCGGTGTTCCACCTAATATCTACGTATTTCACCACTACACTAGGTATTCCAGTAGCCTCTCCCACACTCAAGCTTTCCAGTATCAAATGCACTTCCAGGGTTGAGCCCTGGGCTTTCACACCTGACTTAAAAAGCCACCTACACCCGCTTTACGCCCAATGATTCCGAGCAACGCTAGGATCCCTCGTCTTACCGCGGCTGCTGGCACGAAGTTAGCCGATCCTTTCTCACATGGTACATTCAGATCTTATTCCCATATAACAGAGCTTTACGACCCGAAGGCCTTCATCACTCACGCGGCGTCGCTGCGTCAGGGTTTCCCCCATTGCGCAATATTCCCTACTGCTGCCTCCCGTAGGAGTCTGGACCGTGTCTCAGTTCCAGTGTGGCTGATCATCCTCTCAGACCAGCTAAAGATCATCGCCTTGGTGAGCCGTTACCTCACCAACTAGCTAATCTTACGCGGGCTCATCTTCAAGTGCCTTGCGGCTTTGACCTCTAGATCCGCAGATCTTGTGGTCTTATGCGGTATTAGCCAATCTTTCGACTGGTTATCCCCCGCTTGAAGGCAGATTACCCACGTGTTCCTCACCCGTGCGCCACTAGTACTCGTATTGCTACTTTCCCCGTTCGACTTGCATGTATTAGGCACGCCGCCAGCGTTTGCTCTGAGCCAGAATCAAACTCTCCAGTTGAATTCTGTGAATCATGACCTGTAGCCGAAGCTACCGATCTATAATAAAATTACTTGATTAAAACTCCCGAATTTACATTCGGGACAAGAGCCCAAAAAACTTATTTATCTAGCTATTCAGTTTTCAAAGAACACAATGTTGCGAGGTGATAACTTCTATTTCAACGTTTCCACCCCGTCAACACCTTTTTTATTTTATTTTAAAAAATTTTAGTTTTTTAAAACAAGGTATTTGGTGGAGGCAACAGGGATCGAACCTGCGACCTTCTGAATGCAAATCAGATGCTCTCCCAGCTGAGCTATGCCCCCACGTGAGGCGAGGTTTTCCCAGATATTTGGAAGGGGGTCAATGGATTATTTGAATATGGGAAAAAAAGCCAATGGCTTTTAAGCAGTAAATTGTAAGTACTTGAAACTACAGTTGATTATGCTGATGCACGAACTTTAGTTGCCATGAGTCTTTCCAAACACCGACGCTCAAAAGGCAACTCAAAGCCTATTTTTTCAGCACCACTTAAGATCGAATAGAAAACTTTTTTTAGTATTTCAACTTCGTGATCAGCCTGATCAGAGCCAAGTGTGTCTTCGATGGCATCGAGAACGCTTTTTAAATCGGGAGTCGTCACAACTTTAGGAATACGAGACATATCAAGACCAACTGTTTCAGAGGGCTTGAAGCCCACAAGGCTATCAGTTAACAAAACCTTGTTTGTATCACGAAAATTAATTTGAATGAAAGGTCTGCCGTCAGAATCGGTACGGTTTAAAACCTCAGTGACGTGGTCCGTATCAAAGTGAAAAATTTTGCCATCGAGACTTTGAGCTATTTCAACTCGACTGCCCTCGAACGTGGCTTTCAAACCGGATGTGCGATCTACGAAACTTAGTATGTTATCAATTTCTAGTGTTGGACCACGCTGGTTCAAGTCAGCCTCCGATTCATTTTTATTATATTTCTTATCGTCCCTCCTTTAACCTTTCTTTACTGAGTTCAAATAAATTAAACTTGTGGCGAGTTCTTATTATGTTTCACGTCTCAATCGAATACAGAAAACGCTCTATTTTGACTAACATCGTAAAACTCTTAGTCAACGCAATGTCTAGTGATTGTAGTTTTGGAGTTTCTCCTCTACGTTTACAAAGAGGTATTTATGATTGTTCAACGATGGGAAGCACCCCTATTACCAAGCCGAATTCAAATAGAAAAAATGTACTTATCTGAAGGCTTAGATATTTTTGAGGAAACTTATACTCCCCAACAAGCCGTGATCGAGCATCGCCATCCTTTTTGCGAAGTGAGGACTATTCTATCTGGAGAAATGCATTTTAACATTGCTGGAAATCAGTTCGTTTTAAGATCAGGTGATCGTGTAGAAATACCAGCCAACACAAGACATCATCACATGGCTCAAGGTGATATTCAGTGCGTTTGCTTGGTCGGTTACAAAGCCGTTTAGCTTAATTGAGTGATTCGTTAGCTAGCAGGGATACTGCCAGCCGTGTATAAAATCTCTGTTTCTACTTCCTTAACAAAAGGCTGCTCGATATTGGGACCTTTTTCTGTATTATCAGCCGTTGTTCTTGTAACACCGGACATAATCACTTTAGCCTTCACTCGTAATTGCCTTTGCCCTGTAAGTTCATTGGCTGGGGCAGGAAGACCGCCATAATCCGCAAAGCACCGCGAACTTGAAAAAACGGCACCTGTGTTGGGAATAAAATCAGTCGTTGCCCCAAAGTAAAAGCTAATCGATTCAAAAGTTGAAGACGGGGCAACTACACCTGTGTATTCGCCGACGTTCGCGTCTTTAATATCAAGCTGCATGACATATGGAACAAGGACTCCATACTCGACGCCCCCCTCCCAAGCTATTGAAGCGCTCAATCTTACCCGAGGCGGGGAAATGTCTTCATTTGAGCATGTCGAAGAATTTTCGGCACTATCAGTACCAATCAATCCATTCGGAAGCACAGTACCGCCGGTGCTGACCCTGAGCTTAATTTTTTTTGCAATTTCGCTTTCAGATTCTCCGCACGCAGAGATCAATAAAATACTCGATAATAGACATAACTTTAGAAGAGCTGAACTTTTAATTTTCACTATTAGCCCCTTCCGTCTCACTGGACTTTGCTAAGCTCGGGTTCTTGGAGACTGAAATCACTCTTGGTGTAATAAAGATCATGAGCTCATTTCTCGTATTTCTATTCTCTCTTGATCTGAACAATCCGCCAACTAAAGGTAAGTCTTTAAACCAGGGAACCCCTGTAACTGTAGTTGCGGTATCATTTTGATACACTCCACCAATGATTGAGGTCTGACCATTCTTAACCATGACTCGAGTTGAGGCCTGCCGTGTATCAATGGCTGGTGGTTGACCCGGCACAGAGGAAGGACTGACAAGGGAGCGAGTCACTTTAACTGCCATAATGACAGATGCATCGGCTGTTACCTGAGGAGTAACATCAAGCTGAAGATTGACGTCCTTGTATTCAACTGCACCAACAGTTGTTACACCATTCACACTGGTTGGAGGCGATGGCACTGGGATTTGTGTTCCTTGTGAAATCACGGCTGTTTCATTACTTAAAGTCACAACACGTGGAGAAGATAAAATTCTAATTTTTCCTTCCACTTCACTTAGAGCTAAAGAGGCGGATAAATCACCCAGAATATCTAAGGTGCCAAGCTGTAATGAAAGAGCACCATTACCGCCTCCCTCATTTGTAGAAACACTTAAACTGGGTCTCAAGTTCACACCGTTACCAACTGACACATCAGCTCCACTTGAAGACCAATTAACACCAATAGAACGAGTGAAGTTTTCTGCTGCTTCGATGATTCGACCTTCGATCAAAACTTGAGGTGGTTGATTATCAAATTTTTCTACAACATCAGTAATAACTTTCAAATTATCTTCGGTGTCTTGAACAATGAGTTGATTAGAACGGTCATCTGAGAACACCTGGCCTCTTGCCGTTTTGAACTTATCAACTTTTGCTTGAAGCTCTGATGCCTTTGCAAAATTGACTTCAAAAATCTTGAATTTTAACGGCGCATTGGTGACGGCCGCTAAAGACCTGTCCAAAAGAGCTTTTTCTTCTGCTGCTAAAGTTGAAATTTTCGCAACCCTGAGTAAATTGCCGATTCTCATGTAACCTAAGCTGTTAGTTCTTAGAATAACAATAAACGCCTGATCCCAAGGCACTTCCCGCATTTTTAAATTCACAAGCTTTGAGTCAAGTTCGGGATCTGGATCAATAATAATATTCACTCCTGCTTCATCAGCAATGAAGCGAAGTGCATCTTTGACAGGCATGCCAACTGTTTCGATACTTATTTTTCGACCATAAAATTTGTTATTAGTATCTAAGAATTCCGCAATGTTTTTACTACTTAAAGCTTGAGACTCAGTTTCGATGGGAGACACTTGAAGGGAAGAGTCAGAATTGATGTTTGGCTTAGGAGCCATTGCAAGTTCTTTTTCTGAAACAACAAGAATAGAGTTACCTTCTTTGGTTATAAAAGGCTCGTTGGTACCATTACGCATTTGGATCACAAACCTGGCGGTTGTCGAGCCCGCGCTTTGGTAGGCGTCCACGGAGCCAATTGTTCCCGTAATATCTTTCATATTCAAAGGGCGTCTTAGCTTTTCAGGTAAATTCGCATTAGGAATTTCGATGATAATTTGGTTGTTTTGAGTATTTCGTCTTGTTTGAAATTCAACGGGTTGATTGACGTCAATCACAAGAGTGCCACCTGCTTCATTCGCTTTGTATTGCACCGAGCGAACTTGGGCTAATGATGAAACCTCAGGAGAGCTTGGAATGAGCTCTTGAGCCGGTTCTTGGACTGCAATAGGAGCAGGTTCAGGTTCCAATGTCGGAACTGGCTCTGGCTCAGGAATGGGTTCAGTTGAAACAATGGGAGTCTCTTGAACAGGAGCAGGCTGTTCTGCAACAGCTGGTGCTTCGTTCTCAAATTCTTGGAATTCATCAAAGCCCTGTGCTGTTTCTGCAGGTGCTGACTCTGTAGGAGCTGCATCTTGACTAACTTCACTTAAAAACTCATCAGCCGTTTGAGGCTCGGAGCTTTGAGCTGATTCTTGCGTTTCTTCCGCTGCATCAGACTCAAAGTCAGCAAAGTCATCAACACCAGCATCCTGACCCGCTTCTGGAGCCGCATCTTCAGCAGCAACTTCATCACTGTAGAGTTCATCACTCGATTCATTAGAAGGTAAACTGTTGCAACCAGTTAATAAAATTGAAAGTGTAAATGCAAAAAGAAAAAACTGCGTTTTTAAAAATATCATTGTTCTTCTCCAGATTGTTTCTCTCCGGTAGGATTAAGACCTGCAGTGGGCCTGGCTTTCATGAGCCTGAGAGGTTTAACTTCTTTTACAATATTACCAAATCCATCATCGAATGATTCAACCACAATGACTTCTCCCTCTCGAATATCAACGACCATTCCACTGTTCGAACCCAATCTTGTTTTGCGAAAAATCGTATACGTTTTTCCATCGGCTGCTTTCAAAACAGCTCTTGGAATTTTATTGTTCCACAATATGGCGAGAATCTGTACTTGACTAAGATCTAGAAGAGTCAACGGATCAACGGGTGCAGCTGCGTCCTGCTTCAAAGCCCTTGGTGAGCGATAGGGCTTAAAAGGATCTTTCTCGTCTGTCACATCCCAAAAAAACTGATTAGATGTCAGTTGCTCTTGAGAAGCCGGCTGATTAATATTCTGATCAACTATTTGCTGATCTGTAACCGACGAAGGGATTGCCGATTCAGTCTGAGCAAATAAAAGAGAAGTCGTTAAAACTAATGATAGAATCATTACTTACGTCCTCCAGAAATTTTACTCAAATCAGGATTACTCGATAGCTTATAAGCAGCAACAACAGTTCTTAGTACCAATACTTTATTGTAATTGGGAGAGCTTGCTTTGATCGAAAAATTTTTGATGATCATAACTCTTTCAATTGTCGAAACTAAATAGAGAAATTGCCCTATGTCGCTGAAACTTCCTTGAAGCTCGAGCTCAAATGGAATTTCATCTAAGATCCCAATGTTTTGTTCATTCAATGGCTTTCTTGACACTGATTTTAATTTTGCTGATTGAATCAAATCATTGATTGTTTTATTCACCTCGGAGGATGAAAGATCTGTCGGAATTTTTCGACTTAAATCTTCATATTGCTCGGTCAGCTTAAGCAAAATATCTTGTAATCGATCACGCTCACCAAGGACTTGTTGAGTTTTCACCTTCTTTTGCTCTTCTTCTGTGATTTGATTCCTGAAATTTAAAATCTGAGCTTCAAGCGAAGTTCCATCGTCATAAAAAGGAGACACATAAAATAGACCTGCAACACCTAAAACCAGCATGGCAAGTTGTTTAGAAGTGATAAAGGCCAGCTTGACTAAAAAGTTCATTTCAACTTCTCCAACCTGGCTCTCATTTTAAAAGCAGAAAAAGTTTGCCCCTCAATTTGCACCGCTCGTGACTCTTCAAGGATAACATCTGAAAGCAAAACATTTCGTGTTAGATCTTCTTGAAATAAGTTAATATCGACTTCGCTTTGAGCAATACCATCTAAAGCAAATATACTGTCTGTTACTTTAACGTCTGTAACCCACATTCTTTCCTTTAAATTATTGCGGATAAGACTGAGTGCAGTCACTTCGGCCAAACGTCCTTGAGTAATTCTTTGTAACTCTTGAATTCGGATTTGAACGTTTTTTTCATCTTCTTTAATTTTTGTGATTTCTGCCACAACATTGGCTTCTTTTTGATTAAAGACTTTTAGTTCTTCCAATTGTGCAGAGAGAGCCGTGATGCGGGCTTTTCTTTCATCATAGGCTTGGCTCGAGTAAAGATAGAGACCGATTGGCAAAATAAAAAGTACAATAAAATTAGTTAGGCCTTTACGCTTAATTTGCTCTTCACCGACACCGTCCATGGGATCGGATTGAGTCATCGCCTGATGGTTGGGCTTTAAATTAATCCTAATCATTTATCGTCCGCCCGCCTGAGCCCGAGGCCAAGACTGATACTAACAAAAGGTGCAATCTGCTGAAGATAGCTGGAATTGACTTTTTTTCCTGCTGTGATTTTTCGGTAGGGGTTTAAAGCTTCAAAGTTGAGATCCAATGACTTAGAAAGCCCCTGCATAAGGCCAGAAGTTAAACTTCCTCCTCCTGAAAAATAAACTTTCGCAATTGAGAAACCTTGGTTCGTAACTTTTAAGAAATCAAGTGTACTTCTGATTTCATCGATAATTTGATCATTCACTTGGCTTATTGTTTGTGACACGCCTTCAGGAACTTCTTGCCCTTTTGAAGCACTTAGTTTTAAGGACTCGGCCTCTTGATAAGTAAGTCCAAAATTTTTTGAAATTTCGGCATTGTAACTATTGCCACCAACAGGAATATCACGGCAAAAAATAACTTCACCAGCTTCAATGGCAACAAAGTTTGTAACTTGTGCGCCAATATTTAAAATTAAAAAATTATCTTTCGTACTTTTTCCATAGTTAAACTCAAATAAATTGGCTAAAGCAAAACCGGACACGTCAACTACAGAGGTTTCCAACTGAGCAGACTCAAGAACTTGAATGTATTGGCGAGTCACTTCATTTTGAGCTGCAATTAGTAAAATATCGACAGTTTCAGAAGTCGAGAGGAATGGAAGAATATGATGGCTTAGTGACACGTTGTTAATATCAAAAGGAATATGCTGTTCAGCTTCGAACCTCAGCTGCTCAGGAATTAATTTTGCATCTACTTTTGGAATTGAAATTCTTTTAATAAAGACAGAGGTTCCCCACATCCCAATCACAGCATGCTTGCGACCCGACTTGAGATCTCTTACCATTTTTGTGATAGTGGACGACAGACGGTCGATATCAAGAATTTCTCCACCGCCCATTGTTCCAACAGGAATAGGAATCATTATAAAGTTTTGTAATGTTCCTTTTGAACTACTGAAATCGAGTTCACAGAGTTTGATACTCGTCGAACCAATATCAAGTCCTAATAATTTTTTAGATCCAAAAAACATAGGCATCCGTGCCAAAAGTTATTGTTAAGTTTAAGTTAGAGAATTCTTCTCTACTCTATTGTTGGATTTGTAAATGGGCGTGTCAAATGGCTAGTCCAATCCTGGAAGGAATAGACTAAAGTACTGCTGGGCCAACGTCTGGCCATCAAACAAAACAAGCAAAGCTGCTAATGCTAAATAAGGCCCAAAAGGTATTGCTGTTTTTAAACCCTCTTTGCTTTTCAAAGCAAAAGCGATCCCAACGAAGCTACCCACAATTGCAGATGTGGTGATAACAAAAGGAACAGATTTCCAGCCTACGATAGCGCCGATCCAAGCCAGAAGTTTGATATCCCCTCCACCAAGGCCTTCTTTTTGAGTCATAACGAAATAAATGTAGGCAAGTAGCCAAAGAAATCCTCCACCAATCAAAACACCGATGAATGCATCCATAAAGTTTCGCTCAGGATTAAGAAGAGCACCGATAAGGCCCAATGCTAAACCACCAAGCGTGAATTCATCAGGTAAAATCATGTGATCAAAATCGATGAAAGTGCAAACAACTAGCATCCAACAGAAAATAGTGTATTCAAAAGTCAGCCAACTGAGACCGTAATAATTGTAGCAGAGCCCGAATAGCAAAGCTGTTATCATTTCCACAAGAACATAACGGAACGAGTACCGTGTTTTGCATTTCCTACAGCGACCTAGAAGAAAAAACCAACTTAAAACAGGAATATTATCGTACCATTCCACTTGCTGTTTACACGATTGACACCTAGATCTACCCCAAGCCCAAGGCTCATTTTTAGGTAATCGGTAAATAAGAACGTTGGCAAAACTTCCTGTAAGTAATCCAAATACAATAAACGCTAATAAAATAGGATCGATGATTTCAACCAATATCTTTTTTTCTCCAGATTATCAAACTGACCATAAGAATAAGGAAAATCCAAGAAAAGTAGTGAAAACTCATCATTGCAAAATTATTCAGCTCGATGCCTTTTTCAATGAAATAAAAGCTTTTCCAATTAAATTGATCAAATCGAGGAATTATCTTTTCAATCCATTTGAACCAATCTGGTATTAAGCCACCATTTCCTCGTTTTAAAAAAAAGTGGATATTTTCTATTGAATGAGAGAATAAATAAATACAGAAACTAACAATCGAGGCCAGCACAGGTCTTAAATTAAGACTTAAAAAAAATGAAAAACTCATCAGCATGACGGATTTCAAAAAGATCTGAAAAAGGGAATAGAAAAAACTAATATTTGAAAATGGCTGAAGGCCTAAAAGTAAAAGAATCACGGATAACAATAAAGCTGTCATCACTAAAAACAATAAAAGCCCCAACCATTTTCCCATGAGAAATAAAGATCTTGTAATTGGTCGAGTCAGAATAATTTGACAGGTTCTAAGTTCGATTTCACGGTGAATAAGAAAGGAACCTGCAAAAAGCCCTAGGCCAATCAGAACAAACTCGATTCCCATGGTGCCAATATTAAATAATATCCTGTTTTTTTCATAAAAAGATAAAGAGCCAAGTAAATAGCTAATGGCAACCATAAATAAAGCCATCACAATACCAACCACAAAAAATTTCTCTCGCAAAAGTTCTTGAAAAGTGGTTGTCCCTAAAGTCCAAACTTTCTTCATGAAAGAACCTTTGCCTTCACAGCAGCAAATGCTTGCTCAAGAGATTGATACTGGTTTTGAAAACTTTGCAGTGATCCCGAGTGCAGAATTTTGCCATGATGGACAACCACAAGATGTTCACATAGCTCTTCCACATCTTCTAAAAGATGAGAGGAAAAAAACAATGTTTTACCCTGCCGCTTTAATTCCTTTAGAATGTTTTTAACCATCAATCGACCGTCTGGATCAAGTCCTGACATGGGCTCATCGAGAATCAAAAGATCAGGATTATGAATCAGCGCTTGGGCAAGACCCGCCCGCTGCAACATTCCTTTTGAAAATTTACGCATGACTTTATCACGATTTTCAAAAAGTCCGACAAGCTTCAAAACCTCTTCGGCTTTATCTGAAAAACCCTTTGAACTATCGAAGGTTAGATTCCAATGAAATTTGAGAAAGTCCCAAACACTTAAAAACTCGTAAAGATAGGGCCTTTCAGGTAAGTATCCAATGCGATTACGACTAGAAACTTTTAATTTTTCACCAAAAAAAAGAATTTCCCCCGAATCTGGAGTTAAAAATTCTAAAACACATTTAAGACTTGTTGTTTTTCCTGCTCCATTATTGCCAACAAAACCGCAGCACAAACCTTCAGGGACATTGAATGTCACATCAAACAACACCTGATTTTTTCCAACGAAATTTCCAGGCAGTGATTTGTTGAGTTGGCTAACGGATATTGCGTTCATATTTGTAGAGCAGACCCCAATGCATGAGTTTTAAATTGACCTTTTTTTGCCATGATCACGGCTAGTAAAAAAGCCTCAGCCGTATCGCTTTCAGTTAAACATGGGATATTAAGATCTGTACAGGCCCTGCGAATATCAAAACTGGCTTCTATGGCCGTTCGTCCAGTCGTCGTGTTGATCACAAACGCCACATGGCCTTGCCTAATCCGGTCCGCACAGTGGGGTCGCCCCTCATGCACTTTTTTTAAGGTCTCACAAGCAAGTCCGTGGCTTGTAAAAAACTGAGCTGTGCCTGAGGTCGCTGATAAGTGAAATCCCATTTGCAGTAAATTTTTAGCGAGCGGAAGCATGGGGATTTTGTCTTTTTCCCTGAGGGATATAAAAACTTCTCCGTCCAAAGGAAGTTTATAGGAGCTTGAGATAAAAGCTTTCATTAAAGCTTCCGAGTAAGTAGTACCCCGGCCCATGGTTTCACCTGTTGATTTCATCTCGGGTCCTAAAATGGAATCCGCTTCAGGAAATTTTTTGAATGGAAACGCGACACCTTTAACTGAAACAGTCTGGGTCTTTTTCCAGTCCCATTTATCGATTTGCAGTTCTTTTTTTGTTTTACCAATGACTGCAGCAACACCCAAGTCGATCAGTGGAATTTCAGTGGCTTTTGCGACAAAGGGAAGCGAGCGGCTACTTCTTGGATTGGCTTCAAGCACATAAATAAGATCATTTTTAATTGCGAGCTGAAGATTCAGATGCCCAATCACTTCTAATTTTTCAGCTAACCTGATGGAAAGCTGTTCGACTTGCCTGCATGTTTCATCTTTTAATCTTTGTGGAGGTAAAACTCCCATGCTGTCACCGGAGTGAACTCCGGCCGCTTCGATGTGCTCAACGATTCCACCAACAAGTGTCCAATCCACCCCGCGGACCAAGTCCACATCCACTTCAAGTGCACTAATCAAAAACTGATCCATCAAGCAAGGTTTGTCTTCGGTAATGAATTCTCCGTGACGCTCGAAATAGGATTCTAATTCTGACCGAGACTCGACAACTTCCATTCGCCGGCCCCCTAGCACATAGCTAGGTCTTAAAATCATCGGGTATCCCACACGCTCTTCGAATTTTAAAGCGGTATCCAAACTTGAAGCCATTGCCGCTTTCGGAACCTCAAGGCCTAATTCGAGGCAAACTTTTGTAAAGTGTCCTCGGTCTTCTGCGCGGTCAATGGTAGCAAGAGAACTTCCTAATAATTGCAACTCATGATCAACCAATTCATGAGCCATGTTCAGAGGTGTTTGACCACCTAACTGAGCCACAAAAGATTTCGGCTGGAAGGCCTTTTGGATTTCCAAAAGAGATTCCGTTGTGAGTGGCTCAAAGACTAAATCATCAGCTGTATCGTAATCAGTTGAAACAGTTTCGGGATTGGAGTTAACCATAATTGTTCGGTAACCAAAGCGTTTAAAAGCTTTCACACCTCTGACACAACTGTAGTCAAACTCGATCCCCTGACCAATTCGGTTGGGACCACTTCCGATGATCATCACAGCTTGGTTATCAATTGTGCGCTGAAGTTTTTGGTAAGAATGGTAAGTGGAGTAAAAATAAGGTGTCGATGATTCAAATTCCGCGGCACAGGTGTCCACTTGCAAATAAGAGGGGTGGATTTTTTCAGACCATCTCTCTTTTCTAATTTGGCTTTCTGATTTTTTGACTAACTTTCCGATGCGAGCATCAGAAAAACCTTTTTTCTTCGCCTGCAGAAGTGAAAGCTTTGAGTTCTTTTTATACTCTAGAGGAAATTTTTTCTCGAACACCACAAGATCAAAAATTTGTTCTAAAAACCAAGGAGTGATTTGTGTCCAGTTGTAAAGATCTTGAACGCTGTGTCCATGTCTAAAAGCCTGAACCACATGCCAGATTCTTTTTGAATTGGGATAAGAAACTTGGTCCACTTGAAAATGAGTTTCAGGAATTCCTTCTCTGTCGAATTCCAAAGCCAGTAAGCCCTTCATAAAAGACTCTTGAAAAGTCCGACCAATTGCCATCACTTCACCGACACTTTTCATTTGTGTCGACAGTAAATCTTTAGATCCCTGAAATTTTTCGAAAGCAAAGCGAGGAATTTTAGTTACTACATAATCAAGGGCCGGTTCAAAACAACAAGGAGTCGACTGAGTAATGTCATTTTGAATTTCATCTAAGCGGTAACCTATAGCAAGAAGGGCTGCAATTTTAGCTATGGGAAAACCAGTCGCTTTACTTGCTAAGGCCGAAGACCGGCTGACCCGTGGGTTCATTTCAATGACGACTCTTGATCCATTTGTTGGATGGGTTGCAAATTGAACGTTGGCTCCACCAGTTTCAAGGCCCACTTGGTTAATGATCTTTCTGGCTTCATCGCGCATGGCTTGATATTCCACATCTGATAAAGTTTGCTGAGGAGCCACTGTGATGCTGTCCCCTGTGTGAACACCACAGGGATCTAAATTTTCAATGGAGCAGACGACGACAAAAGTTCCCGCCGAATCCCGCATCACTTCCAATTCAAATTCTTTCCAACCTAAAATACTTTCCTCAACTAGAACTTCAGAGGTTGGGCTCTCGCGAAGAGCTTGAGTCAGCATGATATTATATTCATCTGGTGAATAGGCGATGCCGCCGCCTCCACCACCTAATGTATAATTAGGTCTTAAAATCAAAGGGAAACCTAGTGTTTCGCTGGCTTTTAAACCCTGCTCATAGGTTCTAACAAGTTCACTTTTAGGATACTTGGCACCCACCTGATCCAGCACATTACGAAAAAGCTCTCGGTCTTCGGCCGCTTGAATCACTTTTGGTGTTGCACCTAGCATTTCCACATTGTGCTTTTTTAAAATCCCTTTGGCGTCTAGCTGCAAAGCTAAATTCAAAGCGGTTTGCCCCCCAAGGGTAGGAATAATGGCTTGAGGCTTTTCTTTTTCCAAAATCATATCAAGGGAAGAAACCGTTAAAGGCTCAATGTAAACTCGAGTGGCAATTTCTGGATCTGTCATGATCGTGGCAGGATTGGAGTTCACTAGAATGACTTCTAGACCTTCTTTCATGAGGGCCTTGCAAGCCTGAGTTCCCGAGTAGTCAAACTCGCAGGCTTGACCGATTACAATTGGTCCACTTCCAAGAATAAGGACTCGTTTTAAATCCCTTCTTTTAGGCATTAAATCCCCACTTTGCTATTTTCAGAGTATATCAATTCTGGTTTTACATGTCGGTACTGTTCAAACTTGTAGCGCATTTTAATCAATCTTAACAAAAGATCTTCAGGGTCTAAGTCAGGATTTTTTTTATGCTTCTTCACTTCAGCTAAAATGTATTTCTGTGCAGATGCTGGATGAAAACAAAATCCACGGGAGAAAACATAACTATCACCAGTGGGAATCAGCCTGGCTTCAAAAAATTCTTCAGTATCAAAGCCAAAAATTTGTCTGGATTTTTTTACAACTAATTTTTCATTTCGCAGTAAATCTTTAATGTGAATATCTTCACCTTTTAGTTTAATAAATTGAAAAATAGAGTGCCTGTGCCGACGCATGGACTGTAGGGCCACTAATTCTTCAGGAGAAAAACGGAGCTCTCGAGAGTTTTCACAAACATCTAACGGAGTCTGTCCGAAGCCACCCAGTTCTCGGGAAAAGAAATACCAATCAAAAAACTGAGACATGCGCTGATCGAAAAGCTCAGGATTTTCTTCATTGGGAACTGTACTTTCAAAGAAGAATTTTTTTGATTTATTCAGCTCTTCTTGAAAACTGGGACCCGCAAAAACAGTTAAGATTTTTTCCATGAGTATTTCAAATTCGTTCATCACGTTGCATTCCTTGCTAATTGTTCAATAAAAAAAGTAAAGAGGCCTTTAGCATCATGGGGACCAGGACAAGATTCTGGATGATACTGAATTCCCAGAACCTTTTTTTCAGCAGAATAAAAACCGGCTACCGTTTGATCGTTGAGGTTTCTGTGAGTGACTTTTACCCAAGCAGGTAAGCTATCATCTTTCACAGCATAGCCATGGTTTTGGCTGGTCATGTAAATTTGATTCAACAATTCATCTTTCACCGGATGATTACTGCCTCGGTGACCAAATTTCATTTTATAGGTTTTTCCACCCATAGCTAAAGCCAAAATTTGATGGCCCATGCAAATTCCCATGACAGGAATTTCACCGATTAGACTTTTTACAGTTTCAGTGGATTTTTCCACATCAGCAGGATCACCTGGACCGTTTGTTAAAATAAGGGCATCAGCTTTGACAGCTAGAATTTCCGCTTTTGAAGAGCGACTGGGAAGAATATGCAGCTCTGAAGCGTGAGTCCGAAATTCTCGAAGAATATTTTCCTTTGAGCCAAAATCGAGTACTGCGATCTTGGGTCCCTTAGGGTTATCCCCTTTTTGAATTTGTGATTTTTTTCTTGAGACTTCCCAAACCCAATCTTTTTTAATTTCAAAGCGTTGAGATAAAAGAGATTTTGCAATTTTCTGTGCTTCAGCCTCTGATTCAGCACTCACCAGAGCTCCCCACTGAGTGCCACCCGAGCGTAAGCTTAAAACAAGGCGACGTGTATCCATGTCAGATACGACAGGGACTTCAGCATTAACTAATTTTTTTAACCAACTTTTATTTGATTGTGAATCTTGAATTTGAACACAAATAAATCCTTCGATCCAAAACTGCTGACTTTCCCAAACAGAATTAGATTCTCCATAGTTCCCCTGCATGGGAGCTGTCATAACGACTATTTGTTTATAATAGGAAGGGTCAGTTGCAATTTCTTCGTATCCCGAATGAGAAGTGTTAAACACAACCTCACCGATACGATTTTTACCTCCATGCCAGTGACCTGAAAAAACTTCACCCGATTCAAGAACTAAAAAACCATTCATGTAAGATCCTTTAGTAAGTACCGTAAAGCGGCACGTCTTATCCAAACACCTGATTCAGCCTGAGAAAGTATTAAATTTTTCTTATAGTCCCGAGTATCTTCAGTTATTTCGACTCCATAGTTAATAGGTCCTGGATGCATAAGAAAACCTTCACTAGGCCACTGCTCTAACTTTTTTTTCGTGATCTGAAATTTTTCATAGTCGTAATCTTGTGTGGAGCTATCATGTCTTTCTTTTTGATACCTAAGCGCCATGAGCACATTTCCCCATTCAAAAGCTTCTTCCATAGAGTGAAGTCTTTTGAATGAATCATTGGACATCATGGAATCTGAACCAAGCACTGCTACTTGGTAACCAAGCTTCTCTGACAGAGCCAAATGACTATGGGCCACCCGTGAATGTTTGATATCTCCAATAATGACTAGTTTAATCTGCTCAATTGCTAAGCCATTTTTTATTAAACTTCTGATATCAAGTAAGGCCTGGGTAGGATGGGAGAGCTGTCCCCAACCAGCGCTGATCACTGGAATTTTAAGATTTTGAAAATAATCTTTTTGATCAAAATCCTGGTTAGATCTAATGACAATTAAATCTGGATTCATAGCTAAAATATTATCTAAGGTGTCACGAAGGGATTCCCCTTTTTCCATACTTGTACCAGCGGCTGTGGACACTAAGAAAGATTGGTGATTTTCGCGAGAACAGGCCACTTCAAAACTAATACGAGTTCTTGTGGAAGATTCAAAAAACAAAAGTCCAACAAGCTTCGATGACTTCGATACTTTTGTACTTTCTTTTTCAATTGAGAAAGAAAGATCTATCAATTTTTTAATTTCAGATGAGGGCCAATCCCGAAGATCGATAAGTGAGTTGGGCATTGGTGTTCAGACTAGAGACCTAACCCAATTCGGTCAATGGGAAATGGGAATCCAAAATCGATCCTTCCGAATTGTCGACGGATCGCATAACATGGCATTGGATTTTAAAGTCGCTTCGCATCCCAAAAGGACTTTCCATGCGGGAGCAACAAGCTCGTGAGTTTCAATAACTCCCCAGTAACGACTATCCATGGACTCATCACGGTTGTCGCCGAGCGCATAATACTCACCATCTTCTAACTTGACTGATATTTTTTCCTGAGATCGCAAATCTCCACTTCGGTACCTCACAATATGTTGAGTTCCCAGATCCGTGATTTCGGTGAAATAATCAAATCGAGGGTCCGCACCAACAGGTGGCTCGATGGGTTGCTGTTGCCACTGAACTGAATTCACTGTCAGTTTTCCATTTTCAAATTCAATCAGATCACCTGGTGTTCCCACAACTCGTTTAATATAAAAAACACTTGGATTTTGTGGGTATTTGAAAACTAAAACTTCGCCTCGTTTGGGTTGAGCCCATTGGACCAACCAAGTGTCCATAAAGGGAATCTTTAAACCATAGGTCCATTTTTGCACTAAGATATGATCATGAATCTGAAGACCGGGAAGCATGGAACCTGAGGGAATAACAAAAGGTTCGATAAGAGCCCAACGAATGAAACCAATGATAAAAAGAGGAATTAAGAAAGACCTAATAGCCTGAGGCCACGTGCCTTTTAAATTTTTCATTACTGAACCTGATGCAGCAGCCGTGTCCATCTGATCGTCAGAGGATTACAAATGGGAAAAGGAATTCCAGGAATTGTTTCATCACAACTTAACCAAACGAACATGGCTCGACCTAAAATATTTTCTTTAGGCAAAAATTTCCAGTATCTGGAGTCCAAAGAATTATTTCGATTATCACCCATGACAAACAAATGACCATCAGGAACCACATCGGGGCCGAATTGTTCGTACAGCTTCCCTTTTTCAATTAGAATCGAATGCTTGCGACCATCAATGTTTTCTTCAAAATGAGTGTAATTAGATTTGGTATCCGTGTACTTCCCGTCCCGTTGAAAATCCTCATCGCGAAGCCATTCCATATCACCAGCCAACTGATCGGGGACGTCACGGTCAACCGGCTTATCATTAATATAAAGCATTCCGTTTTCATAATAAATTTTGTCGCCTGGTTCGCCGACAACTCGCTTGATAAAAAAAGTGCTCATGTCTTGAGGATATTTAAACACCACCACATCACCACGGCGGGGTTCATTGAGTTTCACTAGCCACTTTTCACTAAAAGGAACCCGAACACCGTAGGTCAGTTTATTAACAAAAATGTGATCATGAATAAGTAGGCTGGGAAGCATGGATCCGGAAGGAATGACGTAGGCTTCGATAAACGCCCAACGAATAAAAAGAGCAATAATGACGGCGAGACCTAGGGAGCCCCAACCTTCAGTCCAAAAGATTTTGTCTTTGACGTTAAACGTATACTTACCAGACATCAAAATTTTCCTTAGTCCACTTTGAGGACGGCGAGGAAAGCTTCCTGGGGAACTTCAACGCTACCCACTGACTTCATTCGCTTTTTGCCCTCTTTTTGCTTTTCTAAAAGCTTTCTCTTACGACTAATGTCACCACCATAACATTTGGCAGTCACGTCTTTTCTGAGGGCACCTAAGGTCTCACGAGCCACGATTTTTGAGCCAATCGCAGCTTGAATTGCAATCTGGTACTGTTGACGGGGGATGAGCTCTTTCATTTTTTCTGTTAGAGCCCGTCCACGTGTAATGGATTTTGAACGATGCACAATAATGGAAAGGGCATCTACGGGTTCAGCGTTAATCAAAATGTCCATTTTCACAACGTCTGATTCCTCAAAACCGATCAATTCATATTCCATGGAAGCGTAACCTTTAGTGATGGATTTAAGTTTATCGTAAAAATCCATCACCATTTCATTCATCGGAAGCTTGTATTCAAGAATGACTTTTTTCTCGCTGACGTAATCAAGCTTCAGCTGTTGGCCACGCTTGTCTTCACAAAGTTTGATTAGTACACCGATGTAATCAGTGGGCGTATGCAGGGTAACTTTAACGTAGGGCTCTTCTGTTTTTAAAATTTTAGAAGGATCTGGGTACTGAGCCGGATTTTCGATGTTTAATAATGTCCCATCCGTGAGAGTCACTTTGTAAACCACTGTTGGTGCAGTCGTGATAAGATTAAGATTAAATTCCCGCTCGAGGCGTTCTTGCACGATTTCCATATGAAGAAGCCCTAAAAATCCGCAACGAAGACCAAAACCTAATGCAACTGATTTTTCCACTTCAAAAGTCAAAGAGGAATCATTCAGAGCTAGTTTAGCAAGGGCATCTTTTAAATTTTCATAGTCAGGAGCTTCGATGGGAAAAATTCCAGCAAAAACCATGGGTTTAATTTTTTGAAAACCTGGTAGTGGTTCTGTGGCAGGAGTTTTTGCAATGGTAACTGTGTCTCCCACTTTCACATCACGAATGTCTTTGATACCACAAATTAGAAAACCCACTTCGCCTGATTCCAGTGATTCCACGCTAATTGGAAAAGGAGTGTACTTACCCAGCTTCAAAACTTCGTAATCACGTTCTGTAGCCATAAACCTGATCTTGTCACCTTTTTTAATGACTCCATCCATGGCACGAATAAGAACCACAACCCCTTGATAAGAATCAAACCAAGAATCAAAAATCAAAGCTCGAGTAGCCAAGTCCCGATTGGCCTTGGGTGGTGGTACTTTTTGAATAATCGCTTCTAAAATTTCATGCAGACCGATTCTCTCTTTGGCAGAGGCATGAATAATATTTGTACAATCTAAACCGATGGTTTCTTCAATTTGTTTTTTGACGCCTTCAGGATCAGCCGAAGGAAGATCAATTTTATTTAAAACGGGAATGATCTCTAAATTATTTCCAAGAGCTAAATAAACATTGGCCAATGTTTGAGCTTCCACACCCTGAGCTGCATCCACGACCAGAATGGCTCCTTCACAGGCAGCCAAAGATCTTGAAACTTCGTAAGAAAAATCCACATGTCCGGGAGTATCGATCAAATTGATTTGATAAGTATTTCCATCTTTTGCTTTGTAGTTTAAGCAAACCGTTTGCGCTTTAATGGTGATTCCACGTTCGCGTTCGAGCTCCATGTTATCAAGAAACTGATTTTTTTCCTGACGCTCGGAAAGAGCACCTGCCGCCCAAAGCAATCCATCAGCCAAAGTTGATTTACCGTGGTCGATATGAGCAATAATAGAAAAATTTCTTACAAATTTTGGATCAATCAAAGACTTTTCACCAAATCCTTTAAAGCTTGCACTTTATCTGTTTTTTCCCATGTAAACCCAGCTTCTTCACGGCCAAAGTGACCATAAGCGGCCGTTCGAGCGTAAATAGGTTTTAACAAATCAAAGTCACGTATGATGTGAGCCGGTTTCAAGCTCCACAACTTTTTAACTGCCGCCACTAACTTTTCTGAACCCACTTGAGATGTTCCAAAATCATTCACAGTGATGCTGACAGGATCCGCAACTCCTATAGCATATCCTACTTGAATCAGGCACTTTTCAGCAAGCCCGGCAGCCACAATGTTCTTAGCAATATGTCTTGTAGCATAGGCAGCAGATCTGTCGACTTTAGAGGGGTCTTTACCAGAGAATGCGCCGCCACCATGGGCTCCGTGGCCGCCATAAGTATCAACAATAATTTTTCGTCCTGTTAAACCTGCATCCCCCATAGGACCGCCGGTAACAAAACGCCCTGTTGGGTTGATGTGATACTTCGTATTTTTATCAATCCATTGAGAAGGGATGGTTTTTTTAATGAGCTCTTCCATAATGAATTCATGAATTTGATTTTGAGAAATCTCTCCGGCGTGCTGGGTAGAGATAACAACGGAATCAATTCTTTTTGCTACTCCGTCAACGTATTCTACTGTCACCTGTGATTTGGAATCCGGGCGAATCCAATTGGCTTTTCCAGAGTTTCTGAGGTCCGCTAAATTTTTAACAAGTTTATGAGACATAGAAAGAGTGAGTGGCATCAGTTCAGGAGTTTCGTTGGTGGCATAACCAAACATGATCCCCTGGTCGCCAGCCCCTTGCTCGTCTTCGCCAGTGACTTTTACGCCCATCGCGATATCGGGACTTTGTGTTCCCACTGCCACCATGACTCCGCAGGTTTGATAATCAAAACCCTTATCTGTGTGGTCATAACCAATTTTTTTAATTGTTTGGCGAGCAATTTCAGAAATATTAATTTTAGCAGTCGTCGTAATTTCGCCAGCCACTACACAAAGGCCCGTTGTAAGCAAAGTTTCACACGCCACACGACCCTTGGGATCCACAGCTAAAATAGCATCTAAAACAGAATCACTGATTTGATCAGCCATTTTATCAGGATGCCCTTCGGAAACGGATTCACTTGTAAAAAGATAGTTTTTCACTGCACATGCTCCTCTGTGGTTTTGCACTGGGTTTTTAGGTCTCAAGGAACCTAACAAACCCCAGAGGAGTGGTCAAATTGAGTCTTAAGCTGCTTCTTCTGTTCGCTTTTGCCAACGTCGAGATTGTCTGACTTCTGGCTTTTTGTGATGGGTCGCGAGCTTTCTCACTTTGAGAAACTGCTTCTCCAGCTTCACCGTTGTTTCGTCCACCGCATGGTAGACGTCGTAGTGATAGGATTTGGCACGAAAGGCCTTTTCTTTGGTAAAAATTGTCATTTCTACGCAAAATTCTTTTTGTCTTTTGCTAAAAGTGACATGAGCTTTGTACTCTTTCAGTAGAAACTTCGAGCTCTGATCGAGCAGGCTTTGAGCGTATTCCTGAAGAGCGTCTGAATGGTCGAGATGTTTAAAAATAAATTGTGCTTTCATATGCAGAATTATTCGGCCAGACTTTGATCTAACTTGAAGACTTTCGGCTGGGATTTGACTTTTTCAAATAACGCTAAGTGTCTTCGGCTATGAAGCGAATCAATCTGAGAATTTTCAAAAAATTAATTTTTTAGATTTTCAATATTGCACAAGAGATTTGATCTGCTGATTTTGAAATTTAAATTGATTCAAAAATGGTAAATCGATCAACACAGCCACATCGATGACCTGGTACCCTGCCAATTGTGCAAGATCAATGGCCGCTTGCATGGTTCCACCGGTGGCAAGTACGTCATCCACAATGACAATTTTTCCCTTACCAGGAGTGAGCTCAATAATAGCTTCACCGTATTCTAAAGAATAACTCTTCTTCACCGTCGGTGGAGGCAACTTTCCAGCTTTACGAATCGGAAGAAAGCCTTTTTTGTGGTGGCTTGCAAGAAGACTTGCGAAAATAAAACCTCGAGATTCAATACCAGCGAAAAAATCAACTTTTGAGAGATCAATACCTCTCACTAAATTTTCTGCTATGAAATCAAGCGCTTCAGAATCCTTAAGCAAAGGGGTCACATCGCGAAACAAAATACCGGGTTTAGGGAAGTCAGGAACGTTTTTTATTTTTGATTTTAAATCCATAAGAATTAGCTAACATCGCATCAGACTCTGAAGCATTGATAAACGCTTTGCAGAATCTGTCCGAAGTTCGGACAGACGCGGGGCAGTAACGTGCCTGGTACCCTAAAAGACTTTTTTGCGTTGGCTGGAGGGAAGAAGGCGAAGCATTTCCCGGTACTTGGCGACCGTTCGGCGGGCGATGTCGACGTTATCTTTTTTCAGCAGTTCGGCAATTTTTTGATCTGACAATGGGCTTTTGGGATCTTCTTTGGTGATCAAATCTTTGATCATCAGTTTGACTGATTCAGAAGCTAAAGAATCACCACCATCAGTGGCATTGATTCCAGAATTGAAGAAATATTTAAGTTCGTAAATCCCTTGAGGGCTGTGCATGTATTTGGCTGTGGTCACACGAGACACTGTGGATTCGTGCATACCGATATCACTTGCGATATCACGAAGGACCATGGGTTTTAAGTGGCCTGCGCCTTTTTCAAAAAATTCTCGCTGGCGTTTCACGATCGCTTCGCCCACTTTGAAAATGGTGCGCTGACGTTGGTGAATAGATTTAATCAACCAAACCGCTGATTTTAATTTTTCCTGGATGTATTCGGATTCCTGCTTGTTGGCGCCTCCGCCCTTTAGCATATTTCTATAAAAGTTAGAAATTTTAAGTCGTGGAAGTCCGTCTTCGTTTAAAGACACCACGAAATCATCACCCACTTTATAAACATAAACATCAGGAGTCACATAGTGAGTGTCATTTTCATGAAAGGCTCGGCCCGGCTTGGGCTCCATCGCATAAATGATTTTACACATTTCGACGATAATACGAACATCCATGCTCATGGCTTTTGCAATAGCTTCGTAATTTCTTTTTTCTAAGTCTTTCAAATGATTTTGAATGATATTCACTAAATCTGTGGTGTCTTCTTCGATGTGACGAGCCTGAATCATCAAGCACTCTTTAAGATCTCTGGCTCCCACACCTGGTGGATCAAATTCGTGGATCAAACTTAAAGTGTCTTCTAAATCTTCAATGGGAAGGCTTTCGTCTTTAGCAATTTCTTCCAGTGATGTTTTGATATAGCCATCTTCATCGATATAGGCCAAAAGTGCTTCAGCTGCGATCACTTCGTGCTCGGCCAAACCATTCATTTTCACTTGCCAATGCAAATGATCATGAAGCGACGGAGTCGTCGTCATGATGTTTTCATAATTCATGATCTCTTCGTTGCCTGAGGAAAAATCTTTGGGTGGTTTTTGACCCTGTTCGAAATAGGATTCCCATTCGAATTCATCTTGTTTTCGAGGATCTTGAGTGTTGTTGTCTTGAACTTCAGCGGGGCCTTCCACTTCAGTGGCAGCTTCTTTTGTACGCTTTAAATCTTCTTCTTTAAGATCGTGGGTTTCTTCTAAGATGGGATTTTCTTCCAGCTCTGCATGGACTGCCGATTCTAATTCGAGTCTGGACATTTGCAATAACTTGATCGCCTGCTGCAATTGCGGCGTGATGACCAGGTTCTGACTCATGTTCATACTTTGTCTTAATGCCATCTTTTAAAAACAAACCCTTTCTTAGAGTTTAAAATTTTCACCCAAATAAAATTTCTTGGCGAGTTCGGATCCGGCGATTTCCTCAGCTTTTCCACTGACTTGGATTTCTCCGTCTTTCATTATATAAGCATAATCACAAATTCCCAAAGTCTCACGCACGTTGTGATCTGTGATCAAAACACCTAGACCTTTAGCCTTGAGTTCTCGAATGATATTTTGAATGTCAGCGACGGCGATGGGGTCGATACCTGCAAAGGGTTCATCCAGAAGTAAAAACTGAGGCTCACAACCCAGTGCTCGAGCAATTTCTACACGTCTTCTTTCGCCACCCGAAAGTGAAAATCCAAAATTATCGCGGATGTGGGAAATGCGGAATTCGTTCAATAAGTTTTCTAGTTTTTCTGCTTTCTTAGCTCCGTCATAACCATAGGCTTCCAATGCTACTAAAATATTATCAGCCACACTGAGTTTTCTAAAAATGCTGGGTTCTTGAGCCAGGTAACTAAGACCCACACGAGCACGTTTGTGCATAGGAAGGTTGGTAATATCCTGCCCCGATAAAGAGATGGTACCGGAGTCTGGCTGCACAAGTCCTACCACCATGTAAAATGAAGTTGTTTTGCCAGCCCCGTTAGGACCTAGAAGTCCAACAACCTGTCCGGATTCAATTTGAAATTCTGCGTCTTTAACAACTTTTCTTTTTTTGTAGGACTTTGAAATGCGTTCAATTTTTAATGTACTCATTCGATGGGCATCCCTTTAGCTTTCACATTTTCAACCTTAACTCTTTTTCCACCATCGAGGAAAGTGATTTTATCACCTACAAGTTCATCTTCACCTTGATAAAGACGCGGCTGGCCTGAAAATGTCAACTTTTGAGTTTCAAAATCAATTTTTAAATTATCACTGGTGGCTCGGCGTTCGGCCTCGATGAGTTCTACTTTTTCACGCAGCTCAAGGGATTCAAAGGCTTTGGATTTTTCATTATAGGAAAACAAAGCAAACTCACTTTTCATTTGTCTTTCAGAATGATTAATCAACACCTGACCGGAAAACTCTGCAGTTTGGCTTTTGACTGATAAAAGTGCGGACTGACTTTGCACAACGACCGATTCGCCAGATTCCAAAAGTTGCGTACCTTTCACTTGATTTTGTAAATAAATTTTTCTCTCGTTGATAGGAATGGAAATTCCAACAGCCGTCATCTTAAGACTTCTGATTTTTTGTATGACAGGTCCTAAAACTTGAATCAGTTGATCACAATAAATTTTTCGAGTAGCGGCTTCGTATTGAATATAAGGAGCTACAAATGTGTAACCGTTGGCGGTCATGATTTGCACATCACCTTCAATACGCATATTTTTTGATTGCATATCAATATTACCAACTTTGCCTTTAACTGTGATATCTTGCATCTCTGAATTATAAAATCGTATTTCAACTTCTTTTAAATCCCAATCACTGCGGCCTTGATAACTGATGGACTCTTTTGAAAAAAGCTCCCAATCACGTTTGCCTTGTTGGCTTTCGACCAAGTGGCCGCCTTGCATTTTTTGTAAAATCTCTGGCTCTGCATTGAGTGAATTGTCAGCGACTGGATTTTGTTTTTTTTCTTCAGGATCTTTTTTGAAAGCAAAAATATACACTTGAACGGCTATGAAAACACAAAGAAGTCCTAGCCAGATTTTTTTCACTCGACAACAGGAGCAGTCTGTTCACTGTCTTTTTTTGTTACAGCAAAGTTAATTTGTCCCGCTCCGGCTGATGAGATGGTGTACATGATTTTTTTAACTGCTAAATAGTTCACATCTTTATCAGCTTGAATCGTAATTTTTTTCCAATCCAATTCTTGTGGATTTTGATCAGGTTGATTGCCAATGATGGATTGAACTCGGTTTCTAAGCTGCTGATCGTATTCCGCTTTTTTAAACTGCAAAAGGCGAATTAATTCTTCGCGCATTTTAGGTAGTATCCAGTCCGTTGAAGCACGAACCTCTTCCATGGAAGCCACTAGAACTTTTTCGATGTACACATTTTCTTTTGAAACCGTCACAACAGCTGCTGGTTTCAATTCTTTAGTTTGCTCAGCTTGAGGAAGACTTACGTTTTCTGGGTTTACAAGGACTACAGGATTTGATGTGTAAGCTTGTAATAAAAAGATCACAAGCACAGTGAACATATCCACCATGGCAGTCAGTGATAATGTCGCTGTTACAGAGCGGCCCTTACCACGACGACGTAAAATATTATGATAGCGGTGACGCTCTCCTGGTTTACGAATCGCCATTATGGATTCCCCGTTGCTAGACTGATTGTTGGAAAACCTGATTTAAGCATGATGTCCATCGCAAAAACCATTCTCTCGTAGGGAAGCTCATCACCAACCGCTAAGACTCCATCCATTTTACCTGGATAAAGTTGCTTCGCTTTCTGTAATTGAGCCATCAAACCTACATCATCAAAAATTTCACCTTGATTAGGAAGACTAATAATTTGCTTACCAATTGTTAAAACATAACCGGCTTGTTTAACATCTACTTTCAAAACGATTTCAGAAAAGGGTGGCGGAACTGGTGGAGGAGACTGGTCATCACGCTGGGAATAAAATGAAGTTCCCATTTGAATCATATTGATTTGAACCCACACAGCAGAGAGCAAAAGAAAAGTAATCAATACGCTCATCAAATCGATGAACGGCACGAGATTGAGCTCGACATTGACTCTTCTACCTTTTGAACCACCCGCTTCAATTTCTGCCATTTGATCCTCTAGTCTCTGATTTTGTCTCGGTTAGCGACCACTAAATTAAGAAGCGTCATGCTAGTTTCAACCACTTCATTTTCCACTTTTTGAATTCGGTGCTGAAACCAACCATAGGAAATGATGGCAACAAGGGCCACTAAAAGTCCGAAGGCAGTACAGTTCAATGCATGAGAAATACCTTCAGATAAAAGCTCTGCCTTTTTATCGTTGGCAGCACTGCTGACCGCACTAAACGAAATCACCATACCCACGATGGTTCCAAGTAATCCTGAAAGTACTGACACGTTACCAAAAACAGCTAAGAAAGATGTGTAGCCTTCAAGCTTTGGCATCTCACGAAGCACAGCTGCATCCATGGCCACTTGCACTTCTTCATCTGGGCGTTTGTTCATGGCTTGAATGAGACCTGCTTTAACCGTGTTGGTTAAGGGTGCGGGTCTTGAATCACAAACTGAAATGGCTTGACGGATGTCACCGGCCACAACAAGTCGGTAGATTTGATCAGTAAATTCTTTTTTATCAATGGACATGGATCTAATTTTGATAAATCTTTCCACTACGATCAAAACCGTAAGGATGGCAAAAATCAAAATGATCCACATGACGGAGCCACCATCACGAAAGGATTGAGTCAGACTGAATTGAAAGGCTGTCTCGGTTGCTGCTGCTGTTGCTGTTACTGGATCCACGGTTTCCTCCTGGTACTAATTAATTGGTTTCAACAAAAAGGGATAAGTCACTTCACCGACCATTCCCTTAGGGGGTTCTGGAAACTGCCAAGTGGCCAGTCTCGCTCGCATACAATTTTCAATGGTCTTATTATTCAACGTTGTACTTTCAACCACGACATTTTTTGCAACTCCACGCTCGACGATGTCCCAACGTAAAGTCACTTTACCTTCAAGTTGAGATCTTCGACTGCGATCTAGTTTGTTCAGTTCACGAGTGTAACAAGCTTCGATTTGATTCAAGTTGGCTCGCACTGCACGTCTGACAGCTTCACGGTCGATGGTGCCTACGAAACTTTCCTCGGATCCCCCTGGCTCGATGGCAACAGTGGTTTTATCACCGAAGCCCTCAGAGTTTCCGTAGGTTCCCATGCCTGACCCTCTACCTTTTGTTCCGATTCCAGAAATTCCTTGAATGGCTGTGCCTTTTCCGCCAGCGCCAGTGTCTTTAAATTTTGAGCCTAAATCATCACCGGCTCGGTTTTCACCCATACCAGTGGAACCTGTGGCTTCGCCAGCTGTTCCTAAAATATCTCCAGCTCCAGAGTAGGCTTGATCCAATTGTTTACGAACTCCACCGGATCCGAACGCACTGAAGAGTCCCACTTTTGTTACATCTTTAATTTGAGAGTTGGCATTGGCCGAATTCTTTTCACCAATTTTAACAGCTCCACCTTGCTTCACTGAGGTAAAAGTTTTGGCTTTGCTTTTTGCATTAGGATTGGGTGCTACTTCTGAAGCTCTTCCCGCTCTTTGATTGCGAGTGGCCGTTCGACTTTCAGTTTGCCCTTTTTGTTTAGCTTCCTGAGTTTTTTCAGCCGCTTGAACTTTTGTGGGTTCAGGTGGTGGCGGTGGTTTTACTTTCGTTAGCTCTTCTTCAGGTGGCTTTTGTTCAGGCACCGGAGGCACTGGAATTGGCTTATTATCAAAAACAATTTGGGCAATTCGAGTCAGATCCTCTTCCTCTTCAGGAAGTTCAGGTTGAGTTGTGGACACAGCTAAAAACATAAGCAGTGAAATGGCCAATGCAATCAGCACACTCATCAGTTCGCCGGAAGATAGCATCAACGGTGGTACAAGAGGTGCGATCGGTGACATAGGTACGAAGCGAACAACGATGCGGATGGGACTATCTTTTATTTGGATATGCAGAACTTCGTTTTGTTCCAGCTTGATTGCATTATTATTTGTTGTTGGCTGCATTCGTCCTTGAGTTAACAAGTCTTGCGTATTCAATCGACCTGAATTGGTGACAATTTCAAGTTCTGCATTCTGTGGAATTTTTACGCGTACACCTTGAGTTAAATCTAAAAGCTTGAAACCTTTAGGCAAAGTTCCAACTGGCAATTGAATGGAAGCACCGTGGTCCACATTAACTTGCACAATCCCTTTTTTTCGAAAAGAGAATGTTTCAATAATACGGTCTTGCCAACAAACCAAAACTTCAACGGCACCGCCCTTATGGGGCTTGAGATAAGATTTAAGATCAGGAATTTGTGTGGCAGGTGCAAAAGTTTTTGAAGGTTTTTTTCTAGTGGAGACAATGGGTTTGGAAGGCTTAATTTGCGGTCGATGGGGAACTTGTGAAGCCTGAGGACTAGCTGCCATTTCCACTGGAACTTCTTTAGGAATAACAACCGGTATGGCCGCAACTGTTGTCAGCTTGGCTTTGGGCACTCCAGAGAAAAAAACAATTTTGTACTGACCTAATGTGATTTCATCATTGGACTGCAACTGCTCATCAAGAACACGCTGTCCATTTTTCATGGTTCCGTACTCGGAACCTAAATCACAAATAAAATATCCCTCGGGACGCAATTCAATCATGCAATGAATCGGAGAAATTTCTGGATCGTCTAAATCTAATTGCACATCGGCTTGATGCCCGATGACGATTTGCTCGAGGTCAAATTGTTTAACCTCTTTAAGCTGATGGCCTTTGTAGACTCTTAGAATAATTGGTGATTTCAATTCCCACTCCGAATGCGCTGCAGGTCTTCAGTTGTTTTTCTCATTTCGGGGATAAAATTTTCTCGAAGCTTAATTAGTTTTCCATAATTAAAATTTTTCTTTTGAAATAAATAAAAGAGTTCCGGCTTTTGTGTCGAACCCTCGACAAGTTCGTCTTCAAAATTCAATGATGTTCTTCTTTCTGTAATAGCCGGACTTGGCTGTGGCTGAGACTGTGTCTGCGCCATGCCAAACGAAAAGCTGAATAATAAAAAGAACATACACAGATATTGGAGCACTTTTACCTCACCTCTATTTTAAAACCGATTTGGCACGATTTTCCAATTCGGAAATCTTTTTTCTGAGGTCTGGTCCTGGACCGATGAACCGCATTTTGTTAATGACCTCTAGACCTTCGGGTAGTTTATTCATATGTTCGATCAACAAGATGGCTAAATTCAAATTCACTTCTAAGTTTTGCGACTGCTGAGTGGCTGCTGTTTTCAATTGCGTATAAGCCAGTGGATAAATTCCCAGAGCTGTTAAAACCACTCCATAATTGGATAAAGTTTTCCAATCACGCTGACCTTTATCCACAGCAATTTCATATGCCACTTGAGCTTTGCGGTAGTCTTTTCGTTTTAAATACAAGGAACCTACGTTGGCAGCTGCGATGGCATTGAAAGGATCAATTTTCAAAGCCTGGCGGTAAAGCCGAGTCGCCTCATCATCTTCCTTTAAAGTTTGCATAACAAAACCCAAGTTAGAATAAAGTAAAGAGACTTCAGGCTCTGTGGAAATGGCCTTATTCAATAAAGTTTTAGCTGTATCGAACTGTCCTTTTTTGAAATAAAACAAGGCCAGCGCATTTAATGCAGAAATATTATTCGGTGAACGAATCAAAAGTTCCCTTGCATAGATTGCAATGTTTCTATCATCTTGTTTTTGAATGGCTTCTTGAAGCTGTAGCATCAGCTTGTCAGCTGTTGAAGTTTGTTTTTCCTCTGCGACTGGGGGCAAATTCTCCATTTTGCTTTGCGTTTGCGGTATCATCTCGACCAAGCCTTGATCACGAGGTGTCGCTTTTAAATCTGCTTTTGTAGCAGAACTTTTTTGTGAGCTAGAGCAACCAACAAGAAATAAAATTACAACGGGTGCTAAAATTAACTTCATGGAACACTCCACTTCACCAGACGCGATTCGAATGATCTTTGATCGTTATTGTAGTACTCCAAAGGTTGAAGGCGACTCATGAAATTAAAAGCCAATTCATATTCGGAATTGTAGGCTTCAAGTTCTTGTGCTCTTTCAACAGCAAGCTTCATACTTTCAATAGCTTTTTTACTAAATGGATCGGCTAATTTCTTAATTTCAGTTTTATAAAGTTCTGTTTCTTGTGCATTAAGTCCCTTTGGTAAAGGGGCTTGAAGAATAGATTCTGCCATATGGTGGTTACTGTCCCCAAGAAAGTAAAGGCTGGCCACAATGGTTTTAGAACTGTTCAGCTTTACAATTTCATTCAGCTCTTTATTGATTTGATTTAAAGCTGAAATCTTTTTTTGCACAGCTTGGCTTTGTGCCGCTGAGTCTTTTGGAAGTTTAATATTTTTATAGTCTGAAATTTGAGTTTTCAGTTCATTGATCTTAAACTCGGAAACATACTCAGCAGCCGTTGAGTTTTTTGTCCTACGATAAAGTGAGGCAATTCGAGACTCGTAGTTTTTTGCTTCATCACTATTTTTTCTATGAAGCTGACTGAGGTGAAACATGACCTGTGCAAGCCTACTATCTTCCACACCACCGATGGCAAGATAGCGTTCATAGTTTTCAATGGCGATCGCCCGTCTATTCAGTTTTCTTGCTACTTCAGCTATTAGATAATGAGCTTCTTTTTTATCACTATTACGCTTCGTTAAATTAAGAAATTCAGAGTAATTTTGATAAGCTTCAGATAAACGACCCATTCCATCAGCCATTAAAGCCACGTTGTAATGATAGCTGGCGTTGATGGCGTCGTTGGGACTGGCTTTGATCGCTAGTTTATAATAGCGAATGGATTCATCAAACAGTGAAGCATTCTGAAAAATTTTAGCTAAAAACCTGTATACGGAAGGTGATAATGATTTACCTTTGTCAGTGGGGCTTTCCACCACTTTTTGATAAAGGGGTATGGATCGGTTCAAATTACCTGATTTTTCGTAATTAACAGCCGCATTGAACTGTGCGGTCACGGCCAATTCTGATTTTGGATTTTGAATGGCAAAAGCCTCGAACTGAACAGCACTTTCTTGAATTTTACCCTGACTTTCCAAATCTTGGGCTTTTTTGAAACTCGCTTTTTCTAAAATATTTCGGATTTCTCCGCCGGCCTTTGAATCTGATATCCCTGGTACTAGTAGAAGCTCTTGTCCTGTTTTTTCTAAACCGATGTAGTCTTTTCTTAAGTTAAAAATATCCAAAAGAAGATTGGCTGAAAATTCAGAATACTTTGTTTTGGGGTGTTGCTGAACCACGTTTTTAAATCCGTCGTTCGCCTTATCAAATTGATTGTGCTGATAATACAGTCTCGCCACACGAAATTTAAGTTCCGCTGCTCTTTCCCCGTTCGGAAATTTTTCAATGTACCAACCAGCTGCTTTGATGAAACTTTCGGAATTAGCTTCAAAAGCAATTGGAGTGGTTTTATCACCCACTCGCTTCAATAATTCTTGATCCGTAGGCAAAGATTTTTCTGCTGCGTAAATAATATTGGAAGCCGCTTTCGAATAAAAGGGACTTTTCGGAGCATTTTCCACCACCCACTGGTACTGACTGGTGGCATCTTCAAACTTCTTCATGTCATAAAGAAGCTCACCATAATAAAAGTGCATGTCAGCGATTTGCGCAGAGCTTGAGAATTCTTGAATATAAATCTTGTAACCCTCCACAGCAGAAGCCTGTGAAAAAGGAGCTCTGGAGTTTTGTGCTGTTTGGTGCTGTTGAAGTATATAATTTTTTAATGTTGTTTCTCGCAAGCGATCAGATTTTTGGATTAAATCTTTGTTTGATTGATTGGCTGCATACCAAGCGCTATTAACGCCGTAACCTTTAACCCAACCGTAAAGCTCGTCCCGAAACCGGCTAGAGTTCTTTGCATAGAAATAGTTCTGTACAATTTGGTACTGATACTCAAAGGCCTGAGGACTGTTAGGATTTTTTTCGATCAGGTACTTAAAGCTTGTTCGAGCCGCATCGCTATTACCTTTATCCACATAGTAGTAAGCTAACTTCTCAATGTAGTTTGAAATATCATTTTTTTGCGTAATTTCTGAAAAATACTCTGGTGCTTCTTCGGCTTTTCTTTCTGCTGCAAAGAAAACCACTAAGTCACGAAGGGCTTCATTTTCTAGTCGTTCTTTATTCACAATTCTTTTCGAAGCGAGCTCTTCACCCTGACCGCTTTGACTGTCACGAATAATGGATTCTAAATATTTCAATGCTTGCTTATGCTGACCTAAGCGAAACAAACACCAAGCTCCTTTGTAAACAGAGTAAGTGTTCAAACGGTGATTCTTATTTTTAATTAACGGTACATAGCGATTGTAAGCTAAAGTCCACTTTTCATTTTCAAAATAATACTCGGCTAGCGAGAACTGAGCTTCCCCGACAAATGAACTTCGTGGATATGATTTAATAAGACGTTCATAAAACTGGGCCCCTTTTTCAAGCTCACCCAACTCAAAGTTATTAAATCCCAAAAAAAACAACGCTTGAGACACTTTTTCATCTCGTGGAAAGTCCTTCATGAACCACTCATACAATTGAATCGCTTTTCGATTGAGTTCACGAGCTGCACGCACATCTAAGACCGGTCTTTTTTTAGTTTTACCTTCATTAAAAAGTTTCACTTGCTTGTCAAACTCATCCTGTTTTCTGGAATCAATCAAAACTGATTTTTCCACATACAGTTCAGCAAGCCTTAGCCAAAGTTCGCCTCTGTTTTCACTGCTTTTGAACTTTTGAGTCAGCTTAAATAACTCATCGATTTGGCGATTCAGAATATTTTCATACTCTGCTAGATCACCAGTCGCTGCAGTTCTTAAGATTTCACTGGATTTTGGAGGCTTTACATCTTCTAAATTATATTTACTGACAGCTTTAAAACCTAAATCTTTATTACCACTTGGAATTGCACTTTTATTTTTATCACCAGAGCCCTTAATCTGTCCTCCGCGGCTTTGATCTTGAACCTGTGATAAAAATTCACCCACTGTTTTTTTAGGAGCGGCGGAAGAAATAAGTGATAATAGTAAAAGTGGGGTGATGATTTTAGTATTCATAAACTACTCACAGCTCGACTTTCCAAGAAACTGATAATTACCAATTTCGTCTAACCAGTACTCACCGTTAAATGGGTAATACTGATAACCATTTTGCACATAGAAATCCCTTGAACGATTGTCATCAACTCGAGCTTCAGGAAGATCTGTACCTTGGATTCTTTTCTTTACTGTTTCTTTCTGTGCACTGATCATTTCATACCTGGCAAAGGAAACTTGCTCATAGTAATCTTTTAATTCTGTACGCATATTGGTCATTTGCACTTTAGCCACTTCACCAATTGTTATTTTGGTATTTTGCGAACGAGTGTTTAAAACTTTCAGAGCATAGCGACCAAGACCCGTAGATTTCAGTGAGGGATTAGATTCGATGGTTTTTCTTTCTATGTCGATTCGTTTTAAATAATTGAGAGACCTTCTTACACTGCCCAGGTTTGATATTTTTTCAGCCACCATGAAAGGAATTTTTAAAGCTGAACGCTGCTCCATAGGAAGTTTTTGTAAGCTCTGCCATTTTTCGATCTCAGAATAATACGAAAGTGGATTTGCATAATTTTTTAAATAAATGGAAACCTGAGAGCGAACAGGTCCGTAGGTTTTTTCAAAAAGGGAGAGAACTTTTTCCATCTCATCATACTTGCAAATGTACAAATAGACGATGGAGCGCAAAATCAAGGATTCAGGATTGTAGTCATCTTCATAGAAAGGAGCATGAATCGAGTGAAATTGTGAAAGAACAGATCTAAATCTCGCTCCGCGAAGCATGGCCCACGTTTGTTCATTCAAAGCTTCGTGCCATAAAAAATGATCTCTGGGAACTTCTTGATAAGCAGCGACTGCAGCGTCCCAGTCTTTTCTTTGATACTGAGCTCTGGCAATACCTAGAAGAGCTGCCACTCGGTTGGTATCTGTTACACCTGCTCTTCTTCTTGCAGAAGCCATGGTTTGAAATACTTGAATGGCCTCTTGAGTTCTATTCATTTCTAAATAGGCCAACCCCTTTTGAAATAAAGCTTGTCCGTAATATCGACTGCCAATTCCGATGGATGAAAAAGCTTGCACAGCTTCTTGGTAGCGCTTGTTACGCATTTTAATTTCACCAATACGAAACTGAACCATATCACGGTTGGATTCAGGAACATCATTCACATCCACCCGAGACATGGCGTAGTTAATTAAAGTATCATCACCTAACTCATCAGCAACTGTGGCCAGTTTTTCAATCGCAAGCTTTGTGTAGCGTGAATTTTGTCCACGAATCACATCGACGAATTGAAAAGCTGCAATCTGATTAAGATTCAGCTCTGTTAACATTAAACCTAAAATATATTTAATTTGTGCTTTATCATTACGAAGCTCAGGTCTTCTAGCTAAACTAAATAACTGAATGGCTGCCGCTTGGTACTGTCCTGACTGTGACAATTGTAAAGCTTGGGACAGCTGGCGCCTTAAAGCATTATCAGCAGCAGGTGCCACTTTTTTTGCAACAGGCGCTTTTTTACTGACCGTGGGCTTCACTTTTTTATTAGAGGCTTTGCGGTTTCCCTGTGAAAAAGTCAGCGGTGAAATAAGTAATAGAAGAATAAAAAGTTTTTTCATCGGTAGCTAGCCTCCGGAAAGAAGAAACTAAATCCTGCAGATAAAAACACGTTGTTGTAGGCACCTGTTGACCTGGCATCTAAATCTTTAGCTTCAAAAAAGTTCCAACTGAGATCCCAGCGAAAGGCCATTTTTTTGCTCATGGAAAAAATTTGCCCAACACCCAAATGAACAGTGGGTTGCACGTCTCCCGTTTGAATCTCTGTGCCACCAAAACCAGCTGAAAAATAGGTGTCGTAATAAAGAATTTGCTCATCAAGCCAGGTCATCTTTCCATATAAAGGTGTCCAGTTGATATCTACATTGTAATAGCTTTTTGAAAATACGATGTTCTTTGCAACCGTATTGTTTTCTTTATCAAGTTCCCTAAGAGCTTGAGATTTATCAGTGGACAAAAATGTATAGCCTGCTTCGATTCCCCATGCTTCCCTGAAGTTGTAAGCGGCCCGTAAAGTTCCACCGTAGACATTGAACCATGGATCATTGAGAGTTAAAGTCGGTGCTAAAAAAAACTGAACACGTTCGGTGCGTGGCAAAAATCTTCTTTGTACAATGCTGACCTGTTGAAATTCTGTCAGGCGATTGAGATCTTCAACATTTCTGACTTCTTGTAGATTATTTTGTGTGGGTGGAAGTGTGGATCTTCCCGTTTCTGACGGCGTTTCTTTATCTTCTGGAACGGGCGATGATCTTAGATCTCGGTCAAGCTCCATTTCAATCAGATTCAATTCCTCCACATCACTATCCTGGGCCGATACAAAACTTGATGAAGTAAGAATTGAAATAATAAGAATCAAAATTTTAAAATTCACTTCTTGCTCCTAAAATAAGTAATTGAATCCAACGTCCAAAGTGTTCGTATAATGAATCCGGTCTTTAAAAACTCCGTAACCTGGATCAGCAGATCCTTCTCGCAGAGCTCCTTCTTTAAAGGGTGTAGGAGCTTGATGAATCAATAACCTTAAATCTGTGCGTAAACTTAAGCTGGAATTGAAATAAAACTTGTAGCCCACACCAGCCGATAAGCCTGGGTAGGTTTTATTATTTTCATACTGTGAAAAACCGATTCCCAACAAGCCTTGCAAATGTGTATTGATGGACTTATTTTTTGAAATACTCATTTTTCCATAAAATAATTTTTTATTGTAATCCAGGTAAACTGAATACAAGGGTTTTGGAGCACGGTTAAAATCCAGATCAAACCCAGGTCCTGATAGCTGCTTCGCGTATTCAGACAGCCCTGTGCTGTGAGCGTAGAAAAGTCCACCCCAAGCTGTGTTTTCATCTGTGTGATAATATCCCGAAACGCCAAGCCTGCTTGTATCAAAAATGGGCTCTGACATCAGCCACCCATATTGAAGTCCCATTTCAAATTTTTTGTTGGTGACGACATTTCGCATTCTCACCATTCCAGGTTTTTTGAAAACAGGAAGCACTGTTTCTTTTGCAAGCTCATCATCAGGGAGCTCGATATTTGCCCCGTAACAGGCCAAGCTTGCAGCCATCATAATTAAGAAAAGAGATTTCACCATTCTCTCATTGTGAGAACAGGAACCAGTTAAGTCTAGCAACTGCTAGACTTAGGACTCATACAGGGAAATGAATAATTGTTAATTCTCGACTAAAGCAAAGTCGAGCTGGACTAGCAGTTACCTAACTTGAGCAGTGAAAAGATCATGAAAGTTAATAATCCCCACTGGCTTTTTAGGTTGAGATGATGACGAATCTAAAACGAATAACGATTGAATGCGCATTTGCTCCATTAAAAACAAAGCTCTTTCTGCTAATTCGTTTTGATCAATTGTTTTAGGACTACGATTCATTAAGTCTGTTGCTGAACCATTCAAAGGATCTGCTGATTTTTCTAAACGTCTACGAATATCACCATCAGTAATAATTCCGATGAGCTCTTGTTGATCGTTGATCACTCCTGCTGTTCCTCGAACATCTTTGTGAGTCATAATTCCTACAATTTGTTTAATTGATGTTTGCTCAGTAACCAAAGGAAGCGCATCACCCTTATGCATGATATCGGCAATTCGCACTAGTTTTGCACCCAAGCTTCCACCCGGATGAACATCTGCAAAGTCTTCGGGGCGAAAGCCCTTTTGAACAAGCACACACATGGCCAAAGCATCCCCCAACGCAAGAGTCGCAGTGCTACTGGCTGTAGGAGCTAAATTATGAGGGCAGGCTTCTTTATTAACAGAAATATCCAAAGTTATTGCGGCTGCTTTTGACAAAGTGGATTCTAATTTTCCTGTCATCGCAATCAGTGGAATATTTTTTCGAGTAATAAAATTAAGTACAGTCAGAAGCTCTCGACTTTCTCCGCCGTAGGAAATGCCAATAACTAGATCATTGGATGAAATAATTCCCAAATCGCCGTGAGCACTTTCGGCAGGATGCAAGAAAACAGCAGCTGTTCCAGTGGAGGAAAATGTACTGGCAAGCTTTCTAGCAATGTGCCCCGATTTACCAATTCCTGTAACAATCAATTTGCCTTGGGTTTTAGAGATCAGCTGAACAGCCTTAAAAAAAGTTTCATTGATTCTACTTTTCAAATTTAAAATGGCGTCTGATTCAATTTGTAAAACTTCAAAGGCTTGGTTTTTAATACTTTCACTCATGTAAAGAATCTTTCTTCCTGATTAAGATTTTCTGCTTTTCTTTCAATTTTTCCAGATTCCACTGCTGCTTTACGACTTAAGGAGGCTTTGATAAACTGACTGAACAATGGATGTGGAGCCAAGGGCTTAGATTGAAATTCAGGATGAAACTGAACACCAATAAACCATGGGTGATCCGGTAGTTCTAAAATTTCGACTAAATGTCTTTCTTTATTTTTTCCAGAGGCCATCATGCCATTTTTTTCAAAAAGATCTAAAAAGCGATTATTAAATTCATAGCGATGTCTGTGGCGCTCAAAAATTTGTAAAGTTTTGTAAACGGCATGGGCCCTAGAGCCTTTTTGCAACTGACAAGAATAAGACCCCAATCTCATGGTCCCACCCTTTTTCTCAATGCTTCGTTGTTCTTCCATGAAATCAATCACAAAACTACTTCTGGAATCTTTAGCAACCACAAACTCACGGCTGGTGGCATTTTTAATACCACAAACATTTCTAGCAAATTCAATGGCTGCTAGTTGCATTCCAAAACAAATTCCAAAAAACGGAATCTGTTTTTCTCTGGCCATACGGATCGCCAGCATTTTTCCTTCCACACCTCGAGCACCAAAACCACCGGGAACCAAAATTCCGTGGACTCCCATCAGCGCCTGACCAATGGATTTTTCTTTTAATTTTTCAGAATCCACATAGACGATTTCCACTTTACAATTTTGCTGAAGACCACCGTGAACAAGTGACTCGTGTAAAGATTTATAAGATTCTTTGAGATCCACGTATTTGCCAACAATTCCAATTCTTACAGTTTTTGCAGAGGAATTAAGAATTTTAACAATATTTTGCCACCCCTTGAGGTTGGACTTAGAAGGCTTCAAATTTAAAAATTTAACTAAATTAAGATCTAGTTTTTCACGGTGAAGACTGAGAGGAACTTCGTAAATGGTGGATGAATCTTGAGCTGCCACCACACGGTCAGCAGAGACAGAGCAAAAAAGAGCGATTTTTTTCTTTAAGGACTCATCCATTTTTTTTTCACTTCGACACACTAAAAAATCCGCCTGCAAACCAATCTCTCGAAGCTCTTTGACGGAATGCTGAGTGGGCTTTGATTTTAATTCACCAGCCGCAGCGATGTAGGGTACATAGGTCACATGCACCAGCGCGCTGTTGTTAGGTCCTACTTCGTTGCGCATTTGTCTGATGGCTTCTAAGAAGGGTTGGCCTTCGATGTCACCAACAGTGCCGCCAATTTCAACAATAATAATTTCACAACCTTGAGCTCGATCATAAATTCTATTTTTAATTTCATCAGTGATATGGGGAATCACTTGTACAGTTCCACCTAGGTAATCACCGTTTCGCTCACGTGATATAACTGTATCGTAAACCTGTCCAGCCGATACAGAATTGGACCTTTTCATCACAGCAGAGGTAAATCGTTCGTAGTGTCCCAAATCCAGATCTGTTTCAGCACCGTCATCGGTCACGTAAACTTCTCCGTGCTGGAAAGGTGACATTGTTCCTGGATCCACATTGAGGTAAGGATCACATTTCATAATGTCCACTTTAAAACCTTGTGATTCTAGTAAAGCACCCAGGCTAGCAGCTGTGAGTCCCTTACCTATGGAACTTACCACTCCTCCAGTGACAAAAATGAATTTTTGCTGAAGTGGTTTCTTTGTTGATTTTTTTGTTGAAATCTTTTTCACAATAATTTCTCCACTTTTTGAGCATCCTCAGGAGTGTCCACACCTTGTATGGATCCTTCCACTGAAATGACTTGAATATGAAATCCAGCCTGTAAAGCTCGCAGCTGCTCTAAACTTTCTGATACTTCAAGCGAGGACGCAGGCAAGGAACAAAACTTTTTTAATGAGTGAAACCGAAAGGCATAAAGACCGATGTGTTTAAGACTTGTGGGCGGAACTTTAGGATCACGAGCCCTGGAGTGCGGAATAGGATAGCGACTGAAATAAAGAGCTTTTCCGAATTGATCAGTCACAACTTTAACAGCATTTAAATTATCAATTTCTTCCCAGCTTATGGGATGTGCTAAGGTGGCCATTTCCATGGAAGGATTGGATTTTAAAGTCTCAATGAGTTTTTCAATCCACTGAGATGGAATCATGGGCTCATCACCTTGAACATTAACAATGATATCTTGATCATCAATATCTGAAAAATTTTTAAGAGCTTGATAAACTCGGTCCGTACCAGAAACCAAAGCTGAATCAGTCATTTGAAAATCAGTTTTTAATTTTTTACAAAGATCGGCGATGGATTGATCATCTGTTGCGACGAGGATCTGATCGAAATGTTTGACTGTTTTTACTTTTTCAATCACCCAGGCCAGAAGAGCTTGACCTTTAATGACATACAAAGGTTTTCCAGGAAAACGCGTTGAACCTATTCTTGCTGGAATAACGATTCGAACTTTCATTTTGCAGTCTCAACCCATTTTTTATAAAGATACTCTTCGATTTCTTCCACTCCTTGAGCTTTCAAATTCGAAATGGGAAAAAGAGCAGAAATTCCTGTGAGCTTTGATATTCGCATGGACTTGGTTTTCACTTCTGACTTGGAAATCTTGTCTGTTTTAGTCAAGGCCACTGCGATGGGTACACCTGCTTTTTCAGTGAACATTTTAAGAAGTTCTTCCTCGTCTGTCCATTCACGGCGAATATCCATAACTAAAATAAGACCTTTTAGTTGCACTCTTCTTTTGATGTAAACTTCGACCATTTCTTCCCAGGTGCTTTGCTCGGAACCTGATCTTTTTGCGAAACCATAACCAGGCATATCGACTAAAATATATTTAAGGCGAACGTTAAAAAAACTGAGAAGCCGGGTTTTTCCCGGCGTATTACTGACGTGAGCAATCTTGGCCCCCGAGATTTGATTGATCAGAGATGATTTACCAGCGTTGGATCTTCCGGCAAAAGCAATTTCAGGCAGGTCCGTTTGGGGGTAATCTTCCGGATAGACGGCACTTTTAATATAATCGATTTTAGCTGGCATAACCAAACTTAGCAGAGGACGGCACAAGTCTCAATTCTTAGAACAGAGACCCATAGCATCAATTAGGTCCAATGTTTTTTAAATCATTTCAAGGGCTTAGGTCCGTCCGAAACTCGGCCCGGATGTTGTAATAAGAGTCCCTTAACAACAACCAATCAAGGGGACTTAAATGGAACTTTTCTTAAAACCAATGAATCATGAAATGCAAAACATCATGCTGGGCGAGTACGTGACCTTAGGAAGTGCTGATGATTGTAGTATTCAGCTCAAAAATGAAACTTTGTCACCCCGGCATGCTCGAATCGAAAAAAAGGACACCCACTTTGTGATCCGCGATCTACGCTCAAGCTTAGGAACTTTTTTAAATGATGCAAAAATCATCGAGGCTCAAATTCAACAGGGAGATTTACTGCAACTGGGGCCCTATGAATTTAAAGTTTGTTCCAATGAGGTTTTTAAAAATTCCAAACTCAGCAGTAAAAATGAAAATTGGAATCGCCACCTGGAAAGTCTGACACGAATTTCTCGAACCCATTTCCCTGTTCTTTTATTAGGCCCCTCGGGCACCGGAAAAGATATTTTAGCCCAAGAAATTCATCGTTGCAGTCCCAGATCTCTCGGTGAATTTGTCAGTGTCAATTGCTCTGCACTCACTGAAACCTTGGTGGAAAGCGAATTGTTTGGTCACATCAAAGGCAGCTTCACAGGCGCCATTAGTGACCGTAAAGGAGCTTTTGAAACAGCCCGAGGTGGAACTCTATTTTTAGATGAAATTGGTGATCTTCCCTATGCTTTACAAGCCAAACTCTTAAGAGCGCTCGAGAACAATGAAATCAGACCCGTTGGTAGTGATCGCACAATAAAAACTGATGTCAGAATCATTGCTGCCACTCACCAAAACCTAAATGAGAAAATTCAGTTAGGCCAGTTTCGTTCAGATTTGTATTTTCGCTTGAACGTGATTCAATTGATGCCACCACCGATGAATCAAAGAATGGAAGATTTTGAAGAAATATTGATGAGTTTTGCTAAAACTTTTCGAGTTCGCTTCTCTATGCCAGCGATTAAAAGATTAAAAAAGTACGATTGGCCTGGAAACATTCGTGAGATTAAAAACTTAGTGGCTAGAGCAAAAGCCATCTACCCTGATGATTATATTGAGGTGGATCACATCGAGCATTTGCTGGGGCAGAGTTCCTACCAGGCTTCTTCTTCAAGTGGTCAAAGTATGACGGCCAGCCAACTTCCAGTGATCAAAGAACTAGAAAAACAAATGATCATCAAAAGATTGGTGGCCAACAAAGGTAATCAGAGGCAAACCGCCAATGACTTAGGGATGCCAAAAAGTACTTTGCACGACAGGCTTAAGTACTTTGAAATCGATCCCAATGCTTACAAAATTTAATTCTGAGCGTAAACGCATTTGCAGGCTAGAGGAGACTTAACAAGATTAACTAATGAATATGAATAATTAGTTAAATCGGCCTTTCCTGCAAGTGCTACATTGTTACACTTTTTTAAATCAAGCTCGAGGCTCACATGGGAAGCCAATGCTTGTCCAAAATTAACAAGCAGCTTGCCTTTAAAGCTAGAACGACTTTGTTCAACCTGACTTAATACGGCATTCGAACTTTGTAAGTTACCTTTGTAAAAGTAATCAACTGTTGGCTTTGAACCCATCATAAGTTGCATATTAAGATTGTTGTAAGAATTTGTTTTATCCTCGCATCGCACATTTAAAACGATGGAAGCCATGGCCTGGGTCGAAATCAAAACTAATGCTAAAATTAAAGTTTTCATAAATACTCCTTAAATATGAACGTATTTATAGTCGAAAATCTGAGTTTTAGCTGAAACTTATAAAAGATGGAAAAAGTTACAGGCCAAGTGACATACAATGTCACTTGGGGCTAATGACCTGAGTAATACTCAACAAACAGGTTCATTATTGCAGGAAATTATGCTAATGGAAATCAACCAAAACAGCCCGGGAGGCTTAAATGAATGCAGTTCTTTCCTTAGTACTAGCTTTAATTTTTACATCATCATTCGCACAGGCAGCAGCTCAGAAAGCCTCATCAGTTGAAGTTTTCTGCCTCTCTGTTAGCCCAAAAGGTGCCATCTATTTGAACTTGAACACTCAAAAAGGCAAATCCTTTGGCCGCATGAGCACACCTTTCACTACTGATTTGAATGCTTTAAAAGCTAAGAATCCTAGCCAAGATCAATACAATAAACTGAATGTCGATTATGCTAAGAAAACAGCTTACGGCTTTTCATTTAACGCTTCACCTTACATGCTTGTGAATAACCAAGAAGTTTTAAATCTTACAAAGTCTCACTTGGATTTAAGAAAAACTCCGGCTGTTTTAGAGATGTTCGAAGATCAGGGCAATATCGTTCTTTCTTGTGAAGTTCTAAAAAAGAACTAACGTTTAAAAACGACGCCCACGATATAAACAAATCGTACTTTTCCTAAGGTCAGAATTTGGTTCACTCGAGTTCTGACCTTGTCTTCCACCAAATCTCGTCCCTCTGGGGCTGATAATTCATCAAAACTCAACTCTTCCAGGGCCCTTTGGACCTGATCAATAATTTCACCCTCACGGTCTTTAATTTCAACCAACACTTCTTTTGAATTCGCCTCAAGACTAAGCTCGTAAGCCACCATGGGATTGGGTCCTGAACTTTCGGAAGGTTGAATATTAATCACCATTCGACGCAAACTAAAAATATTTTTAGGAATTCGAATCGTGTTATAAAAACGCTCAAAAGAATCCGTTTCTTTTAAATCATTAATACTAGAGGCCATAGGAATCAGTGACCCCATGAAAAGTTCACTGTCATAATAGAAAGCTTTTTTTATAAAGGCGTAATAGAAAAATGCACCCGTAACAACAGTCATCAAAACCATTGATGCAAAAAGAGCTTTTTCTTTTTTAGACCAACCACCCACCTGCTTCTGAAGTTTTTGTCTTTTTTCATTGAGTAACTTTGATTTTTCTTTGCTCTGAACCCAAGACTTTAGAGCGAGCTCTAGGCCTGCTGTTTTTAACCAGCGAAGAAAAAGTTTTGCTTTAAATTGAAGCTTGGCAAAGCGATCTGATTTTTTTCTCTTAGGATCACCCATAATATCATCGATCTGCAGCAGTTCGATGGTTTGGCTGTTCAATTCAGCATTATCTTTTAATACTTCAATATTTCCCAAAGCCTCTGGATCATTTTCTTGGATGACTTTATCCAAATCTTCCAGGCTCATAAGACCAGGCTCTACCTCAAAGCTGGGCTTTGGGGACTCGACTTTAGTGGGGTCTTTTTTATCTGCTGGTTTATCCAAATGATCCTCTACTTCATTATCATAAAAACAGGACTGTCCAGTCTTCAAGACTTAATTGAAAATAGAGACATGCAGACTCGACTCTTGACCTCACTTATTTTGATTTCAGCTATTTACTTAAACAGTGGATGCACTTTCATTCATAAAAAAACAGAGAACAGAAGGCAGCAGGAATTGCAAAACTCAGCCGAGCTCCCTAACTTTGTTGCCACACCCGAAAACGATCCCCTGACAATTCAAATCAGAAGTTATGAAAAGCAGCTTTCGACAAAAAGAGAAAAGGAACATTATTCAAAAATGTTACCTTGGTTTAAAAGTGATCAAGAGCGACTGACCTATTTGCAGATTTCCAACTTTAACGACAAACAGCAGTGGGCATTGGATCAACGAGTTTGGAACCGAGCCAATAATCCGTCTCAAGAAATGAAAACTATGTTAGTCACCAGTGATATTGCGATCGGCATGCCCATGGATTATGTGATCAAATCCTGGGGTGAGCCCATGTCCAAGCAGGTTTCAGGAAATCCTTTTTTAAAAAACGAGAAGTGGAAATACTCAAAAAATATTTCCACCCGTGATGGCTACAAAAAAGAAGACCGATTGGTTTACTTTGAGGGTGGCCGTGTTGTGGGCTGGGAAACTGACTAGTTTTACTTCGTGTTCACTTTCAGTGGAACTCGAAGCTTAATAATATTCTCCATTATTTTTACAACCTGCGGTTTATACTTTTCAATATTTTCAATTGTATCTTCAAAAACCAATTCATCATGCACCTGCAAAAGCATGGGCAGTGGACATTTTTGATCCAGCTCGATCATAGCTTTTTTAACTAAATCAGCAGCAGTGCCCTGAATGGGGGCATTAATTGCGGCCCTTTCACCAAATTTTTTGATCATATTGTTTTTGTTTTTTAATTCATCAAGATAACGTCTTCGACCGTACAAAGTTGTCACATAACCCACTTCATGGGCTTTTTTAATGGTCTCTTCAATGTAGGTTTGAATGCCTTTAAACTTTTCAAAGTAGCGCTTAATAATTCCTTGGGCTTCACTTCTTGAGATTCCTAAATTATCAGCCAGTCCAAAAGCCCCTTGGCCGTAAGCAATTCCGAAATTGACAGCTTTTGCGATTCGTCTTTGATCAGACGTAACGTCAGCGAGTTTCACACTAAAAACTTCACTGGCAGTGGCCGTATGAATATCCAAATCTTCATTAAAAGCTTTGATCAAGCCGGGATCCTCAGAAATGTGGGCCAAGATCCGCAGTTCAATCTGGGAATAATCCACACTTAATAAGGCCTGACCCTTTTCAGCGATAAAGGCTTCTCGCACTCGAGCTCCACGTTCGGTACGGATGGGAATGTTTTGTAAATTAGGCTGAGTGCTAGATAGCCTTCCTGTGGCCGTTAAGGCTTGATTAAAATGGGTGTGCACCCGGTGAGTCACAGGATCTGCGATGGCAGGCAGTGCATCGACGTAAGTGGATTTCAACTTTGATAGCTCACGAAATTCTAAAATGGATTTTGCGATTGGATGATCAAGACCCACTAAAACATCATTGTCCGTTGAATAACCTGTTTTCGTTTTCTTGGCCGCTGGTAATTTTAATTTTTCAAATAAAATCACGCCTAATTGTTTGGGGCTCGCCACATTGAAATGCTCGCCTGCTAGATCTAGAACTTCTTTTTCAGCTTTTTTGATTAAACCTTCCAGCTCTTCGCTGAAATTTTTTAAAAAATCTGTATCAATTTTGATCCCGCGCATTTCCATACGCAGCAAAATAGGTGCGATGGGTTCATCTAAAGACTTTAGAACATCTAAACTTTCAGTGGCTTTTAGTTTTTCTTGTAAATGATTCTTTAATGCAATTTGAGCATTCAAGCATTCTTGAGGTCCCGAAAGATCTGAAAATTCTTGATTCAAGTTTTGCTGGTAAACCTTTGCAAAATCAGAGCAGTCCCCCGCTCTTAATGTATAAGCCGCCAGCATTGAATCCCAACCCAAAAGGGGATTTTGAGCTTTTAGTTCTCGCCATAAACTTTTTAAATCAAAACCACTGAAGCGAATTTGCTTTTTTTCAAGCTCTGGCATCAAAGAATCCATATCCCCAAAAACGGCCCAGATTTTTTTCTCATTGGAAAAAAATAATCCTTGAGGTTGACGCCATAACCAAAGTTCAGAAGATGCAGGAATTTCTTTTAAGAAATCAGCTGCATCCACGGAGGTCACTTCATAGCGAGCTTGTAATGATGTTTGTTTAGCATCATCGGATGTACTGGTTGCTTCCGTCGAAGTGGTTTCTTGGTCGTCACCTAACAAACTTTTTTCAAAACTTTTAAAGTTCAACTCTTTTAGTAATTCGCGAAGTTCTTCTTTTTTAAAACCCTTCAGTCGATAACTTTGAAAGTTTTGATCAATGGGAACGTTTTGTTCGATGGTCACTAATTTTTTTGATAAAAAAGCCATGTCACGGCTGTTTTTTAATTTTTCTTGGGCACCAGCTGGTTTAATCTGATCGATATTTTCATAAATTTTTTCTAAAGATCCGTAATCAGAAATTAATTTTTGAGCCCCTTTGGGACCAAGACCACTGACACCGGGAATGTTGTCAGATGTATCACCAACAATAGCCAAGTAGTCGATAAACTGAGAGGGTTTCACTCCCCATTTTTCAATGACGGCGGCCTCGTCCATGCGTGTGTCTTTCATGGTGTCGTACATGACGACTCCATTTTGCACCAGCTGAGCAAAATCTTTATCACCACTAACGATGATAACTTGAGACTGATTTTCAATTCCAATACGGGTCAAAGTCCCGATCAAATCATCCGCCTCAAATAGGGGAACTTCTAATGTGGGAATTCCCAAAAGCTCGACAATTTTTTTCATGTAAGGAATTTGTAAGACCAAGTCATCAGGCATATCCGAGCGATTGGCTTTGTAGTCAGTGAATAATTCTTTACGAAACGAGGGCTCTTTGCGGTCGTAGCAGACAACAGCGTATTCGGGTTTTTCTGACTTCATCAATTTGATCAACATGGATAGCAATCCGTAAACGGCATTCACTGGTTTTCCATCGGGAGTACTTAAGGGACGAATGGCGTAGAAGGCTCTGAAAAATAGAGAGCTGATATCAATGAGGTAGATTTTTTTCATGTGCCGACAGTAGCGGCTTTACTTCAATTTGTTAAGGTCCACTTGGCCAAGATGCTCTTGATCACAAAAGTTTTCAGCAGCTGGAAGACACTGAATTTCATCACCGCAAAGATCGGCTTGATGGGCGATCATTTCAAGCTTGTGGACAATTTCCGATTCAACAGCCAAAGAACCGGCTTCGAGATCCTCGATCATTTGGGGCTCACAGGACAAACGTCTAGCGAGATCCGATTGAGTCCAACCCAAACGCAGTCGCAAAAGACGAATTTGATCTTGTTTCCAGTGATGCTCGAGAGATTTCACTATGAAGCTCCTGTTGTTGTAAGTAGCCGAAATTATGACCTTTCAGCAACCTTTCTAGAGTTCAGATTCTATTTGGCAAATCGATAAATTTCAAGACGTAGGCAAAAATGACATGAAGTGATGATTACTGAGTCGGAAAAACAAACAGCAGGTCGTTTTCACTGACTAAGTCTAATCGATCACGGGCTTCCCGCTCGATGTAGGCCGGCTGACTGACCTGAGCCAACTTCATCTTTAAATCCTTGATATCCTTTTGATTTTTTATAATTTCTTGACCCAATCGATCTAAATCTCGGTGCAGACCCCATAACCTAAGGGGGGTGCCGTTAAGACTCAACGTTAGGACAAAGAACAGGACCGAATAGGTTAAGATTCGGGAAGGACTATTTAAGGAATTACGAATTTTGAGTGCTAACTTTTTCACTGAACGCATAGAAGTCTTAGTCTATGCGGTTTTGGTTAAAAAATGAAGTCTGGCTGGACCGCTAAATCGAAGAGGGCTTAGCTTGTATTACTTCTCTTACTTTTTAATCTCGGCTGATAAGCAATCACCTGTAGTAGCTCAAGAGTATTTTTTTGAACGTAACTGATCACACGTTGGAACTCTCGTCCCCAACTGACAATCCTAGAAAATAGAAGATAACTCCAAAACTTACGCTGATTCTTCTTACACCCCTTTCGCTTTTGAGAGGCACCGCCCGCACTTTGCTTTATTGGACATTCTTTTAAAATTCGTTGAGCTGTGTGTCCTGCAAGGACTCGGAAGAAATTCTGTAAACCTTCTAGGTTTTGGGCTTTTACAAGCAGATGCAAATGATTCCCTTGAATAGAGTACTCATAAACTTTGATGTGAAACTTGATGGCATTTTTTTTCATGAGCTGCACAATGATTTTTTTATAGCGAAATAAGGATCTTGAGCCCACGGCATGATGGGACTTCATGGTGATGTGATGGCTTTGTTTGATATTGATTGGTCTTTTTGAGCGTCTTTTATCAACAGCGAGGCTACCACCGTGAGCTTTTTGAGGCTTTTGATTGTTGAATAACGACAGTTGTTTTGACTTTGGCATAGGCACCGCCCCTTTAAGAGTAGTGGATGCAAAGAGACTCGCGGGCGGTGCCCGGCAACAGGGCTTTTGGGCGCTTTGGTGATCAGCGAAACTCGGACAACTCGGACGACAGGATTTGATCAGCGTATAATGATTCATAATCAGCTAGTAATAGCTGCCTCAAAGCCGACTAAACTCTAGACACTGTGCCGGTTTATTGGATGTAAAATTCTCAAAAACTAGCAAAGAACAACAAGTCGAATTTCGCTTATGTTAAGCTCACTTGTGAATAAAATTTTTCTTCCATTTTTACTAAGTTTGTCTGTCTACTGTCAGGCTTTTATTGGTGGGACGCCAGCCGATTCCAACACATTTCCTTCATCAGTTATCTACATTCAAAATGGTTGCACAGCGACTTTGATTTCAACTAACAAAATACTTTTAGCTGCCCACTGTGTTCTGCCCTATCAAAATACATGGTTGCATCAAAAAAATTCTGTCATCAGGTTTCACAGATCAGCTGTCGCAATTGGAAGCCCAGCAATTGAATCCACAATCACTCGGATTGATATTCATCCTGATTGGCTTCAAAAGATTCAATCAGGAAAAAATTTGAATCAATTTATTACACAAAAAAATACGGTTGATCTTGCCGTTCTCACAATCAGTTCGATTTCACAAAAAATAGCCTCTTCAATAATACTGCCCCTGAATTTTAATGCTGTATCCATCAATGATGAAGTCATTATCGGAGGCTACGGCTGTGAATACCTTGATCAGCCTAACCGAAATCCACGATACAAATACGCTTGGAAATCTATTGCAAAAATAAATGGAAATCAGTTTATAACAGGTTCAAAAAATCTTCATTCACAAAATAAATCAATGGCTTGTGAGGGAGATTCCGGTGGACCCGTATTTTCTATGATAAATGGAAAGTTAAGTATCGTTGGTGTGAATAGTTATGTAACAGAAATTTCACCCAATGATTTCATCACAGGCCATGTGAGGATTTCATTACATAAAAACTGGCTTTTAAAAGCGATGCGCTAACTAGCTTAGCTTAAAAAGCACCCTTATCCCAGTACTGAGCCAGTCCACCCAAATCTTCTTCGATGCGAAGAAGTTGATTGTACTTAGCGGTGCGGTCTGTGCGGCAAAGGCTTCCCGTTTTAATTTGCTGACAGCCCAGTGCCACACTGAGATCAGCGATGGTGGTGTCTTCTGTTTCACCGGACCTGTGTGACATCACGGTGTTAAACCCCGAGCGCTGAGCTAAATTCACAGCATCGAAAGTTTCGGTCAGAGTTCCGATTTGATTTACTTTTACAAGTAAAGCGTTGGCAGCCTTTTTTTCAATTCCCGTTTTTAAACGTTTAGGATTTGTGACAAACAAATCATCGCCAACAATTTGTAATTCAGAGCCTAATCTTGAAGTCATATTGACCCAAGAGTTCCAATCGTCTTCAGCAAATCCATCTTCGATAGAAACGAACGGATATTTTTCTGTCCAACCTTGGTAAATATCGAGAAGCGCATCGGGCTTAATGGCTTTACCTTCCCATTGATACATTCCGTCTTTGTAAAGTTCTGTGGCTGCCACATCAAGTGCAAGAAAAACATTTTGACCGGGTTCGTATCCAGCTTGTGTAATCGCTTCCATTAAAAGATCCAAAGCGTCTTGGTTACTTGTTAGTTTCGGAGCAAATCCACCTTCGTCACCAACGGCTGTTGATAGACCTTTTTTGGCCAAGATTTTTTTTAATGTATGAAAAATTTCAGCACCGGCTCGCAATGATTCCCGAAAAGAATTTTGCACAACAGGAACCACCATAAATTCTTGAATATCGAGGCCGTTGTTCGCGTGGGCTCCACCATTTAAAACATTCATCAAAGGCACAGGAAGCTTACAGGCCTGTGATCCACCGATGTAGCGATACAAAGGCTGACCGGTCGTCATGGCGCCGGCTTTGGCCATAGCTAATGAAACCCCTAAAATCGCATTGGCACCTAATTTTGATTTATTTTCGGTGCCATCAATATCGCGTAAAAGTTTGTCGACAAAAACCTGATCGGTACAAGTGACCCCAATAATTTCAGGAGCAATTTTTGTGTGAACATTTTCGATAGCTTTTAAAACACCTTTACCTAAAAATCTTCTTGAGTCTTCATCACGTAGTTCGCAAGCTTCATGGGCCCCTGTTGATGCGCCTGATGGTACAGCGGCACGACCGGTGATTCCTTCGTTAGTTAGAACTTCAACTTCGATGGTGGGGTTTCCACGGCTATCAAGAATTTCACGGGCGCGGACCTCGACAACTTCAGACATGTTGATCTCCATGTTCAATTTTTAAATTTTGATTTTTATGAGGGGCTTGCATTTGCCTTACGATTTCCACACTTTCGGCCACAGTGCGTGGATAGTGAGCTTTGACGTAATCCCAATCCATTCGGCGCATGGCCTCTTTGACAGCAGGATTGGTTTTGTTATCGGCTAAAATCATTGTCACCAATTGTTGAGCCCGAACCAAGTAATCGTGCAGTCTTGCAATGTTTTGTCCCAGCTTGTGCCCAGGAAATAAGGGATCGTTGGACAATGAATCAAAGTGAGGAAGTGAGGGTGCAACTGTAGAAGTGTTTTGAGTGCTTTGGTTGAAATGTAGAAGTTCTTCATTTTTTCTTTGCAGCTCGCGGTTTTTTTCTTCCAAATCACGTTGTGAGGTTTGTAGCTCTTCTACGACTTTTTGTAAAAGTTGAGGAGAAATCTGCCGACCCACTTCTTCAGCGAAAAGATCTTGGGCATTCACCGGCCATTTAAATTCTAAAGTAATATTATTCCACTGACACTGACCTAATCCCTGACCCATGTAAGTGGGAATGGCTTCAAAGGAGGCTTTTAAATATTCTGTTAAGTGCGGATACTGATCACTGGGCAAAGGCCAATCAAAACGAATCCCGTCATCAGATCTAACGATGTTTTCCAGTGGTGGTTCAGGAGATACAAAATAACTCATGAAGCGTTGAGGCTGGACAAAAACTTCTTGGGTTTTTGTCATCATTCGAAGAACACTATCAAGCACACCCCAAGAATGAAGGCTGGCTTGTTTGTGACCCGCTAAAGTTAAAATTTCACCGTCTTTAGATTTAAAATGAGTGGCTACTTTTTCTAAAAAAAATTCCATTTCAGGGGCTGGCACCCAACCTGAAGGATCACGCATTAATTCAAAATGCGATCCCAGGCCACTCATTAAAGTAGCCATGTCCTCGCCTTGATCATCAAGGTAGGTCAAAACAGAATGGGAAATTTTTGAGCTCAAATACACTAGCACAGTTTTTGAACTAAAAGCCTCCATCAGGCAAGTAGAGAGGATTTTTAGCTTGAGAGTAACGCTAGGCGACCTGCTGAAACTTTGAGCGTGGAAAGGGCAGATTGTTATCTTCAATTTCAGCAATGAAGCTTGGAAGATTTCCAGTGGGTTGAAGTTTTCCGTCTAAACTTCCGTCAGGTCGACGTACAAGCCTTGAGAGGGTAAACAATGGAACCACTTGATAACTACCATCGGGATTGTGCCCTAAAACTTCGCTAATAGCTGCGATGCGTCTTGAGCCATCCGAGTATCTGGAAATCTGAATAATAATGTCAATGGCCGAGGCCACTTGAGAAACTAAAGCTTTTTCACTAATTTTTGAATCTCCGCCTTGAGCTAAGGCCTCAAGCCTGATGATGGCATCTTCCGGTGAATTCGCATGCACTGTACCTAAACAGCCTTTGTGGCCCGTGTTCATGGCATTTATTAATTCCAGGGCTTCAGAGGACCTGACCTCACCCACAATGATTCGGTCAGGACGAAGCCTAAGAGATGATTTTAATAAATCACGAATCGTCACTTCACCTTTGCCTACAGCATCGGCCATACGAGTTTCAAAAAACACAACGTGTTCATAATCAATTTTTAGTTCATTGGAATCTTCGATCACAATAATTCTTTGTCCTCGTGGAATGCGTGTACACAGTAAAGTTAGCAAAGTGGTTTTTCCAGAACCAGTGCCACCACTGACGATCACATTTTTTCCAAGGAACATACAAATATCCATGAACCTGGCTGCGTCTTCTGTCAGTGTTCCTGATTTAATATAATCAGCCAAAGAAACTTTACTTTGAGTGAATTTACGAATGCTAAGAGTGGTGCCTTTGAGAGAGCACGGTGGAATGACGGCTGCGATTCTTGAGCCATCAGGAAGTCTGGCATCAAGTCTTGGTTCATCGAAATTAATTCTTCGTCCTACACTTTGAGCAATGGAATTAACAGCTGCACGCAGAGAATCTTCATCAGCAAATTGCAAAGCTGTTTTTTCAAGCTTACCTTTTTTTTCTACAAAAATTTCACTGTGACCGTTGACCAAAATTTCTGAGACAGAATTGTCATCCAATAGACTCGCAATGGGTCCTAAGTTCTGACGAATGGCATCTCTGAAAGCTGATTGTCCGCTCACTTTTAATCCTTACTTTCGACTGGCTGGGGTTCGTGCTGAATCAGGATCGACCACAATCATACGACCACGAAAAGATGTTTCGGGACTATGAAATACGAACTCACCAGTTTTTTGCGGTTTAATTTCAAATGCTTTTCCTTCTGCAAAAGGAGTCGCATGATTTTCTGCAAAATCATCGAGGATAAAACTTATGTTACGTTTTTTTTCATTTAAATTCACTAAGGTCACTCGGTAGTTTTGCCCTTTTCGTAAATGCAAACGATCGGGAACGAATCCATTTTCTGTGTTCAAAATGACCACATCTTGCACTGGCAATGCGGGCTCGATCCACTTTTGCAAATTTAAAATTGTTTCTGTCACATCCACGCTGGCAGGCATTCTGGAGCGATCTTCAATTCTGTCGAAATCCGTTTGCCGACGAGACATGTCCACTTCCCAAGCCCATGCAGGTGCAGTGATCATGAAACAAAATAGTATTTTAGTGTAAAGATTGACGGTCTTGAAATTCGCAAAGTTCACGAGCCACCTCCAGTGCAACAAACTGAACCGATTTTGTGTCCATATGTTTTAAAATTTCCACCATTCGTGATAAATCTTGCCCGCAGGAATTCAAACTTGCGCAGGCGAGTTGTAAACGCTGAGGTTCTGACTTCATTTCTCCACTCATTTTTTCCCAGTCCATTTTTAAAACAGGATCAATAGCACCAACTGTGAAAAGAGCGTCAAATACGGTTTGTAAACTTCCTTGTAAATACATAACCAACCTTTCGATGATTTACTTTCTCATCGGTAAAATTGGTGAATGTCTTGAGTCGGAATGAGACGTTTTGAAGAAAGATTGGACCTAAGGCGCGGTGGGTTTTTCTTTTAGATCGGTCAATAGAATGTCAGCCACTTCAGAAGGAGATTTTTTCTCTGAAAAGCCGCGGGAAACCAAATCATTCATGGCTGGTTTTGTGATTTTGATTTTCGCTTTTTTAATTTTTTCAACTAGACCCATTTCAAATTTGTTTTCCGGTTTTAAAGCAGGTTTAAGATCCGCCATTAAATTTTCTAAAAAAACCAAATAAGTGACCTGAACAGAGGGCTTAAAATTTCTTGTGTTAGTTAATGCGTTCAAAGCCTCTTCGGTTAACTGAGTCATGGCTTTTTCGTACTGCCCGATTTCGATCAGTTCATTGCGTAAAGGTCCTGCTACTTTTTCTAACATTCGGTCCTGATCAGGACGTGCGTACAGAGCCTGTAAACCTTCTTTGAGGGGAACCATTTTAGCATCTGAACTTTTTGATTCTTTGATCTTATCATTGACCAACTGATTCAGTTGATCGAGCTCCATCACAGTCAGTTGATTGTAAGTGTAAAGAAGGCCTGCATGAGCTTGTTGAAGAGCAAAAACACAAAGGATCATTATTAGATTTTTCATTCTTTTACACTAATGGCAGTTATTCACTGATCCAAGTTGAGAACTTCACAACCTAGACTCATGTCGCGTCGTATTTTTCTTAGCGAAACTGAAAAGTTTGTGTCAGGATTATGAAGTTCATTTTAAATCACCCTTATTAGGAGGCCTTACACTGTGAAAAACACCCAATTTCTACTTATCTCTGTTGCAGCTCTTGCTTTATCAGCTTGTGCTCCTTCGGCTAGCCAATTGAAAAAAGCCATCGAAAACGATCCTAGCATTGTTTTTGTGGCCATCGAAAAAGCACCGGACAAATTCATCGAAGTGGTTAACAAAGCCGCTCAAGATGCTCAGAAAAAATCTCAAGAGCGTGCTCAAGAAGACGAAGCAAAATCTCGTGATACAGAGTTTGCGAATCCATTAAAGCCAGACATCGACACACCTCGCGTAATTTTTGGTAACAAAAACGCTCCTATCACAATCGTAGAATACTCTGATTTTGAATGTCCGTTCTGCTCTCGTGGTTACGGTACAGTGAAGCAAGTAATGGAAGAGTACAAAGATCAAGTTCGCGTGATTTTTAAGCACTTACCTTTGGATTTCCATCCTATGGCATTACCTGCTGCTAAATACTATGAAGCATTGGCTCGTCAAGGTGGCGACAAAGCTGAAAAATTCCACGATTTGATTTTCCAAAATCAAGGTGAGCTCAAAACTAAAAAAGAAGCTTTCTTGAAAGAATCAGCAAAAAAAGTGGGCGCCAATATGGCCCAATTAAATAAGGACATTGAAGATCCTAAAATCATGGAGCAAATCAATAAAGATATCGAAGAAGCGAAAAGCTTCAATATCACAGGAACTCCTGGCTTTATCATCAACGGAGTCTCTTTACGTGGTGCTTATCCTTTCCCCGAATTCAAAGTCATCATCGACCGCCATTTAAAAAAATAAATGGGTACCGGGCACGTTACTGCCCCGCGTCTGTCCGGGTTTCGGACAATTTAAGAAAAAAGCCTCTCACCTGAGAGGCTTTTTTTATGCTCAAGTTACCGAATTTTGTGGTTCAATCACTTAATATGGCAAAAAAAACAGCAAACAAAAAAAATAGCGACTACATCCACGGATTTACAAAAACAGAACAGGACCGTTTGTATAAACAAGCTAGGGTTCATGAAGATGTGATTTTCAGTCAGGTGGACTTCAGTGAACAGCAGAGGATCATCGAAGTTGGTAGTGGCGTCGGAGCCCAAACACAAATATTGCTGGAAAGATTTCCTCACCTGACTATTGATTGTGTGGATGCTTCAAAAGAGCAAATCAATCGTGCCAGCCATACCCACAAAGATTTAATTAAAAATAAAAAAATCAAAATTCATCACGCTGATGCCGCCCACTTACCGTTTAATGAAGATACATTTGATGGAGCTTTTATTTGTTGGTTGCTTGAGCATGTGCAAGAACCGGTGAAAATCCTGAACGAAGTTCGTAGAACTTTAAAATCTGGCGGGGTGATTTATTGTAATGAGGTTTTTAATTCCACTTTTTATCTTCACCCCTACTCTCCACATACATTAAAATTCTGGTTTGAATTTAATGATCTTCAGTGGAGCCTCAAAGGCGATCCTTTTGTCGGTGGAAAATTAGCAAATTACTTGATGCAAGCCGGATATCAAAACATCACGACAAAAGTTCTGACCCATCAGTACGATAATCGAACACCGAAAAAACGGGCTGCATTTATTGAGTATTGGTGCAACCTACTATTAAGCGGAGCTCCAAGCCTTATAAAAGTGGGTCGAGTGGATCAAACCATCGTAGACGGCATGAAAGCCGAGCTCGAAAAACTTAAAAATGATCCTGATGCTGTGATATTTTACTCATGGATTCAGGCCCGAGCCGTCGCCCTCTAAAGGGTACCAGGCACGTTACTGCCCTGTGTCTGTCCGGCATTCGGACACTTAGGAGATTTATGAAATTTTTGATTTTAGTTTTATTGGTTTGCACGGTGTCTATCACTTTTGCTCAGAGTAAAAGCAAAAAGATAGATCATAATAAGATACAAGATTTGGGTCTGAATCCATCTGAGAAGTTTCATGTTATGACGGCAGGTCTAGCAACAGCAGTTGTACCTGGAGGCATGGGAATTGGGTATTATATGTATGATCGCCCAGATGTTGGAAAAAAATATTTAATCACACAATCTGTGCTTGGAATCACTAGCCTTGGACTTGCCTTAAGTTGCCCTGAAAAAAAATCAAAGGTTTTAATAGATCCAGATTGCGAAGGAGATAAAGAGACTGCACTAAATGTTAGCTTTGGTCTTTTTCTAGCAATTTGGATCTGGCAAATTTTTGATGTCATTGCCAATGGAAAATCTTATTTATCAGAAGCTCCTGTCACTTTTCATATGCAAATAAGTGAACAGCAAAATTTACTACTCGGTTTTAATTATAGTTTTTGATCACAACTATTCAGGTCTTAAAAATTACTTCAATCCAGATTCAAATAACGTTTTCACTTCATCTGGCGTTGCTAAAAACTTAGACTCAATGACTTTTGAGTTTTCAACTTTCATCAATGTCAGATGCTTTTCTTTTTTGGGCCAACCCGAAGTCACTTTAGCTTCTCGGTCTAAAAGAATTTGATAAGGAAGCTTCCTCATTTTCGGCATGGCAAACATTTTTCCAATCAAAGAGGGCATCCCCGAAATATCAGCTACAAAACAAAGTTGGAACTGCGAGAGATCTGTGATTTTTAGCTTCTCTAAAGCATCACGAGTTAATTTGTAGCCATCCATATCGCTTGCAAATAAAATCCACTTTGTCGAATCAGTAGTAGTGACTTGAGCATCATGTTGATCGGGTAATTGCAGAGGCAAACTGACTTCAGCATAGACTTGAAAAACAAAAACCAGCTGGCTTAAAAAAATAGAAATAATGAGTTTCATAAAATTTTCTCCTCTACTTTTCTCTACCATTGAATTGGTAAAGTTTGACCTGTTATTCGTAACTCTTCGTGACTGACTGAAACAAGCAAAGGCCTAACGACCACTCCCAGGTCATAGGCTTCCCGTAAAAGACTGGCATAAACCGGATCAAAATCTACGGCTGGCGAAAACACACGGCAGTCCTGACGCTGAACCACAAACAAAATTTCGGCCTCATGACCCAAATTTTTAAGTTCCATCAGTTCCAATAAGTGTTTTTGTCCACGCGTGGTTTCAGCATCAGGAAATTGAGCAATGCCATCGATTTCCAAAGTTACATTTTTAACCTCGAAATAACAAAGCTTTCCTGAAGCTGTTTTTAATACTCCATCCAGCCTGGTTTCTTTTGAAATTTTCACTTCCATTTGGATTTCTGAGTACTTCTGCCAATCAGCAATCACTTTACTTTCAAAAGCTTCCTTGACCAGTTTGTTGGGCCAAGAAGTATTCACTCCTACCCATGCACCTGTGGCCGATTCGGTCAGTTCTAGTGTGAACTTCAATTTTCGATCAGGATTGGAGCTTGTAGAAACGTAAGCTCCCCGTCCTTCCGCCCAGCAAGATCTGAGGCTTCCCGTGTTGGGACAATGGGCGGTCACAACTTGGCCGTCCAATTCCACATCGGCAAAGAATCTTTTATACCGTTTTAGCATTTTGGCTTTGAGTAAAGGTCTTTCAAATCGCATAGAATCAACATACAAAGAAGTTATGCCAAATGACCAATTGAGATTGATGACAAGTTGAGTTAAGTAGTGAATCTGTCCTCACAAATTGGATAAAACATGAGCTCTCTTTTGAAGGTGGTTGAATGTCTACAAAGCCTCATATCCCAAAGCCTGATTGGTTAAAAGTTCGCGCCCCCAGCGGAGAAAATTACGCAAAAATCAAAGAGATGGCTGGAAGCCTCAAATTGGCAACGGTTTGCCAAGAAGCCAAATGCCCTAACATCGGTGAATGTTGGTCCGGTGGTACTGCCACATTTATGCTGATGGGTGAAGTCTGCACTCGTGGCTGCCGTTTTTGTAATGTGAAAACAGGAAATCCAAAAGGCAAGATCGATGAGTTCGAGCCAGAAAAAGTAGCGCACTCGATCGCTCAACTTTCATTGGATTACGTAGTGATCACAAGCGTAGACCGTGATGATTTACCTGATCAAGGGGCCGGCCATTTCGCAAGATGCATCACCGCTGTTAAAAAATTAAATCCAAAATTGATCGTAGAAATTTTAACTCCTGATTTTCGTGGGGACATGGATCTCGTGAAAGTCATCGTGGACAGTTATCCCGACGTTTTTGCACACAACATTGAAACCGTGGAAAGATTGTCTCCTTCCGTCAGAGACCCCCGTGCGAAATACCGTCAGTCACTTGATGTTCTTCAGGAAGTCAAAAATCTGAATCCCAAAATGTACACGAAATCTTCCATTATGCTGGGACTTGGTGAAACAGACGAAGAGATTTTGCAAGCTCTTAAGGATCTACGATCTGTGGGTTGTGATGTGGTAACATTTGGTCAGTACTTGCAACCCACCAAGCGCCACCTAAAAGTGATCGAGTATGTGACTCCAGATAAATTTAAATTTTGGCAAACAACAGCTGAAGCCATGGGATTTTTATATGTGGCTTCGGGTCCTTTAGTCAGAAGCTCTTACCGAGCAGGAGAGTTTTTCATGAAGGGCATCGTCGAAAAAGGACGAAAAGAAAATTTACAAACAACAACTGAGGTGAAGTAATGGCAACTGATGTAAAACTCCCCGAACTTGGTGAAGGTGTAACAGAAGGTGAACTTTTAAAATGGTTAGTAAAACCTGGTGACACAGTTAAAACTGACCAGGCCATTGCTGAAATTATGACTGATAAAGCCACGGTCGAAGTACCGTCACCTACCAACGGTGTTGTTAAAGAATTGAAATACAAAGTCGGTGAAATCGTAAAAGTTGAAAGTGTGATGATCACGCTTGAAGGTGGTACTGCATCGGCTTCACCAGCGGCCGCAGCAACAACTCAAGCAGCAAAGTCGGCACCTGCCTCAACACAACCAGCGATATCAGCTGGCAGCGGTGGCTCAGCACTTTCAGTGAAGTTGCCAGAACTTGGTGAGGGTGTCACCGAAGGTGAATTGATCAAGTGGTTAGTTAAACCCGGTGACGCAGTGAAAGTGGATCAATCCGTTGCCGAAATCATGACTGATAAAGCCACAGTGGAAGTTCCGTCGACTGTTGCAGGAACTGTAACTGAACTCATGTTCAAAGTCGGTGAAGTAATTAAAGTTGAAAACGTGATTTTAAAATTATCAGGTTCTGGTGCAGCACAAACTTCTGCTGCCAAACAGCCGGTACCAGCAGCAGCTCTAAGTGCTCCCGCAAAAACGACGGCCCTTCAGCCTGCAGCAGGCGCCACACAAGCAGGACCTATTCTTTACCCGCCACCTGCTGATTTTAAAGTTCTTGCGACGCCGTCAACTCGAAGACTGGCTCGTGAAATGGGCGTGGATCTGAATGGTATGTCAGGAACTGGCCTTGCCGGACGAGTGACTCGTGATGATGTTTTAAGTGCGAAAGCTCCTGCAGCAAGATCATCTGGTGGATCTACAGCTCCATCAATGCCACAAATTCAAAAACCAAGTTATCAAGGGCCAGCAGGCAGTGCCGAAGAGCGCGTCCCATTACTTGGAGTTCGTAAAAAGATTGCCGAAAATTTACAGCGCGCGAAACAAATCATTCCTCACTTTACTTTGATGGATGAAGCGGATGTCACTCAGTTGGTAGGTTTCCGTGAGGATTTAAAGATTGCTGCTGAAAAAGCAGGAACCAAAGTCACTTACATGCCTTTCGTAATGAAGGCCTTGATTGCAACTATTCGTGAGTTTCCGATGTTCAATGCCAGCATTGACGATGCGGCCGGTGAAATCGTTTATAAAAAATATTTCAACCTTGGTTTTGCAGCAGATACACCGAACGGTCTTTTGGTGCCTGTGATTAAAAATGCCGATCAAAAAACCATCATGGATTTATCTAAAGAAATTATTGATCTGAGCTCTCGCGCGAGAGACGGAAAATTAAAAATCGATGAAATGAAAAATGCGACCATCACAGTGACTAATATTGGTTCTGTGGGTGGCACCTATGCAACACCTGTGATCAATCATCCTGAAGTGGCCATTTTTGGAATGTATAAAATTTCTGACAAATTGGTGCTGGCAGCTGATGGAAAAGTCAGTGTTCGAAAAGTGATGAATTTTACTATCACGTGTGATCACCGCTTGATCGACGGTGCGGTCGCAGCCAGATTCTTGAAAGCTTTCATTAACCGCATTCAAAACCCAGGTGTTTTGATGCTGGACATGCACTAAACAGGAGTTTATTGATATGCAAAAATTTGATGTGGTTGTTATCGGTAGTGGTCCTGGTGGTTATGTGGCGGCTATTCGTGCGGCTCAGTTGGGTTTTAAAACAGCCATCGTTGAAAAAGACGCTTTGGGCGGAGTTTGCCTGAATGTGGGCTGTATACCATCAAAGGCTTTGATTACGGCCAGTCATCATTGGCACCGTGCTCATCATGATTTTAAAAATATGGGCTTTATTTTAAAAGGTTTAGATCTGGATTTTAAAAAACTTTTAGAATGGAAAAATTCTGTATCAGGAAAAATGAGCTCAGGTGTGGCGCAACTTTTAAAAGGCAATCAAGTTACAGTGATTAAGGGTGAAGCCACCTTCAAGTCTGCAACTGAATTGACAGTGGGAAGTGAAACCCTGGTGGCTACAAACTTTATCGTAGCAACCGGTTCTCGTCCCATTGAAATTCCTGGCTTTCAATTTGATGAAGTGGACATCTTATCATCAACTGGTGCTCTGGCTTTGGACCATGTGCCAAAGCGAGTGGTGGCCATTGGTGGTGGTTATATCGGTCTTGAGATTTCTAGTTATTTAAGAAAATTTGGCTCTGAAGTGACCGTAGTCGAAGCGCAAAGCACAGTGCTGGCAGGAGTTGTGGATCCTGAGTGCGCTCAGGTGGTTGCAAGAAAATTAGAAAAAAATGGTGCTAAACTTTTAATGAATGCGAAAGCCAAGGGTCAGAAAAAAACCAAAGATGGTTATGACGTGACCGTGGAAGTCAACGGCAAGGAAGAAGTTTTAAAAGCTGATAAAATTATCGTGACTGTTGGTCGAAAACCTAACGGCGATCAAATGAACTTAAAAGCAGCTGGCATTAAAGTTGATGATCGTGGATTTGTAGTAGTGGATGCACAACGCAGAACCAGTCAAAAACATATTTTTGCCATTGGTGATATTTGCGGTCAGCCCATGCTGGCTCACAAAGCCAGTCACGAAGGTGTTTTAGTCGCTGAAGTGATCAAAGGTCACAACCGTGTTTATGACGCAAAAACAGTTCCAGCGGTTGTGTTCACAGATCCTGAAATTGCCTCAGCTGGGCTGATGGAATCAGAATGCCGAGCTAAAGGCTTTAATGATTTATTAATTTCTAAGTTTCCTTTCGCAGCCAATGGCCGTGCGGTTTCTATGCAAGAAACCGAAGGCTTTGTGAAAATGATTGCTGATAAAAAAACCCATATTTTACTAGGTGTGCATATCGTGGGCCCTGAAGCCTCAAATCTGATTTCTGAAGCAGCCTTGGCAATTGAAATGGGTGCTCGTTTAGAAGATGTGGCTTTGACTATCCATCCTCACCCGACCTTAGGTGAAACCATGATGGAAGCGGCTGAAGCAACGCTGGGACACGCGATTCATATTATTCAAAAGCCTTTGACCAACGGAAAGTCAGCGCATCCGTAAATGAATGATAATCTGGAGTTTCAAAATTGGGGACTGATTGAATACGAAGAAGCTTTGGAAAAACAGCTTCAGTTAGCAGAAAAAGTCTTTGTTGAGCAAACTCCGGGGTATTTAATTTTTTGTACTCACCCACCTGTCGTGACTTTAGGCAGATCCACCACGGCTGATGACGTGACTGATTTCTTGGGTAAAAAAATTGAGGTCAGTCGTGGGGGCCGAGCGACTTACCACGGACCTTCACAAATAATTGTTTACCCCATTATTAATTTAAAAGAATCTAGAAAAAATCGAAAGCCCCGTGAAGTGGTGGGATTTTTAAGAGACTTTGAAAATGCCATCGTTGATTTATTAAAAAGCTACGAGCTGAATGCTCAAGGCAGGTCACTGCAGAAAAAATCAGACAGTGAATCGAAGACTGATGAAACAGGTGTTTGGGTGGGAGATCAGAAACTGGCTAGCCTGGGTATTGCTGTAAAAAAATGGGTGACTTATCACGGGGCTGCCATCAATTTTGATTTTGACCCCAAAGCTCACCAGGGAATCAAGCCTTGTGGATTTCAGCCATCGGTCATGACTTCGGTGGAAGAATTATTGGGGAAATCGATTTTAAAAAGATCAGAGTTTGAGAATCAATTGAAAACAAAGTTATTACTAGACCTCTGAGTAAAATGCAGTTGACTGCACTAAACTCATGAGTAAAATGCAGCTGTATGCCAATTACTAATCGATATTTACAACCCATTATAAAAGATTTTTTAAAAGAAAAGATGGTGTTTTTAGGTGGTCCAAGACAGGTCGGCAAAACAACTTTATGCCTCAGTTTCCTTAGCCAATCCCACAGAACAAATCCAGACTATCTTAACTGGGATGATCTTGACTCAAAATCAAAGCTTCGCAAAGGCCAACTTCCCAATTCAAAGCTTATCGTTATCGATGAAGTCCACAAATTCAAAGCTTGGCGAAATCTGATTAAAGGATTTTATGACAAACGTCATGATGATCAACAATTTCTTATCACAGGTTCTGCCAGGCTGGACCATTATAGGCGTGGTGGAGACTCGCTACTAGGACGGTATCGGTACTTAAGGCTTCACCCATTCAGCTGGAGCGAACTTCAAACTAATAAATCAAACATTCAATTGGCAGATTTACTAAAATTTGGTGGGTTTCCAGAGCCACTTTTTGCAAAGTCAGAAAAAAAATTAAAACTTTGGAACCGTGAAAGACTTCATCGATTGATTCATGACGATATCCGAGATCTAGAATCAATTCGAGAATTTAATTTACTTGAAACTTTAGCTGAGGCCTTGCCCGATCGAGTTGGTTCTATTTTATCAATCAAATCATTAGCTGAAGATTTACAAGTCAGTCCTCATACAATAAAAAATTGGATTGAAATTTTAGAAAAAGTTTATTTTTGCTATAGAACATTACCATTTGGCTCCTCGAAAATTCGAGCCGTTAAAAAAGAAACAAAACTTTACCTCTGGGACTGGAGCTCCATAACCGAAATAGGTGCCAAATTCGAAAATATGGTAGGTTCGCACTTACTTAAATACTGTCACTTTTTAGAGGACACTGAGGGTGATAATATGGAACTCAGGTACATCAGAGACACCGACGGCAGGGAGGTCGATTTTGTTGTCATAAAAAACAAGAAGCCACTTTTTGCAGTCGAATGCAAAGTTGGAGATTCTCAGCTATCTAAGAACATAACTTATTTTAAACAACGAACGAATATTCCAAAGTTTTATCAAGTGCATTTAGGCACTCAAGACTATATTGCGGAAAAAAACTGCCGAGTTCTACCCTTCACTGTCTTGTGCGATGAGCTTAACCTTGTTTAATACTTATAAAAAGTAAACACCCTCAACAACAAACTGATCTTGAATTAATTCCTTAGAATCCTTATCGAAAGTCTTACGGTAAGAAACCACAATTTCTATCCACTGAATCCAAATGGAATGATTGCGATTCACAATGTAGTCTGTTCTAAAACTTGAAATTTTAGAATAAATTTTACGCTGATAAATACGGCACTTTTCATTCACACAGTCTTCATAGTTTTGCACAGGCTTTTCGAATACTAGGCCTGGATCTTGGGTTTGAAATACTGTGATGCCAGGTAGTTTAACTGTATTTTTTAAATTAGAAATTTTCTTGTTCAGTTCAGAGTCATTGATTTCAAGTTGCTGGGAAATGAATTGATTGGCTTCTTGAAGATTGGGAAAGGCCAAGGCTTGAAGACTGATGAGAAGTAAGATGAGTGTTTTCATAGGAGCTAGATAACTTATTAGGAAAAAAAATGAAAGTGATATTTAACTTTGTAGCCTAATCTGCAACTGTTCCACCTAAGAATGATCCATTAGCAATTGAGGACCCACCAACGGTTAAAACGCCAGAGCCGCTAGTGCCAGGAACATCCTTTTTGTGAACTGTATTGCCATTCAATGTGAGACCTTGAAGAGTCAAATTAAAGCCAGACATATAAATTTCACCACTGATCAAGTTCCAACTTCGTGTTGAATTTCCCCAATTTGAACCTAAGACAACCCTTCCTGCTCCTGATTGCTGAATAGTGAAGCCTCCTGTTGGGTAATTGGTTGTAGATGTAAATATTTGCGTACCCGATCCGGTCGCTTTAAGAATTGCTGTTCCACCCCCAGCTGTCACGCCTTGGACGTTGTAGTTTCCATTAAATTCAATGGATCCAATTAAAAATCCAAAACTTTGATTTAAGTTTCCTAAGACACGTATTGTACTGCCATTCATAATGTTAAACTCTTGAACGCCTCCACAGCCACTTCCACCCACCTGAGTAAATGTTAAATTATTAAACTCGAAATTATTAGGCACATTGATATTGTAGGTATAGGTCGTGCACGTGCCGATGGTTCCTGCAAAAGTTGTTGTTCCACCATTTGGGTTGAACGTGGCACCAGAAGGAATGGTGAAAAGATTCAAAAATGTTAACTGCCCCATGCCAACAAAAAAGTTGCTCGATGGTGCTGTAAATGATCCCGCTATGATTTCAAATGTTTGGGCACCAAAAGTACTGGCATCTAAAGGAGTTACTGTTCCTGATATGGGTTTATTAATCTTCACGTGAGTTGTCGCATAGTCTACATTACCGCCTCCACCGCGGTAAGTTTGGTTAGCAAGACCGACAAACATCAGAACGGCTGTTCCTCCACCATAAGTGCCATTTCCAGAGTAATAGTTTCCATGAAGATAAATCGTTCCACCATTGATTCCAGAGCGGCTTGAATTATCTGTAAAAGTTCCAAGGACATTAATAGCTTTCCCTTGATTGATATTAAAGTATTGTGTGCCACCACAGCCACCACCTGCAGCATCTAAGTTGAAGTTATTAAAATTTTGATTATTAGGAACCTCCATAAAAAGTTCATAGTAAAAACATTGTGCTGTGAATTTTCTTAAGGTTACTGTTCCATTGTTGTGATTAAAGGTTGCTCCACTATCAGGCATAATGAAAACTCTTGATGTCGTGTTAGATTCCAGTGCCACTTGAAAATTTCCAGTGGTCGAAGTGAAAGTTCCCCCTAGAAATTGAAAACCAGCGTTTGCATTAATACTGATAGCACCAGTGCCACCGACAAAGGTTCCGTTATACATGACCCAACCACGTGAACCCACTGTGATAGTGAAGGTACTTGTCTGAGTTATTGTACCCGTATACCCAGAGGTCATACGGATACCAAAAACAGAAATACTTGCATTAATTGTTGGATTACAATTACTCATACAAACAGAATTAAAAAGTGCTGTGTGTGTAGGACCAGGAGCTGTTCCACCCGACCAATTCAAACCCGTGTTCCAATTGGCATTTCCTCCACCACCCGTCCACACAAAGGGATTGGATTGAATCGTGGATGTTTGATTGGCATTTGAATAGGCCGTTGCACTGGCTGTTAATGTGGGATTACTGACTGCATTTTCTAAATAATAAAAACTTGCTGAATTTAAACCAATACCAATCGTGACTGATGTGAAGGCAACAGTGCACGCAGGATCTGAATAAAAAATCACAGACCCTGAAGAAGTCAAATTGACAACAAGTGGAGCACCCAAAACAACAGCAGGTGTTGATACGGTGGTAATTCCCGAGCAATTTCCGGCAAATAAAGTTTGAGCACCCGTGGAAAAAGTTAGTGAGGGCATTCTTCTTTTAAAAAAGGATCCACCTGCAAATTGTGCGTTTGCAAAACTGGATAGAAACAATGAGACAACTAAAATAAGATTAGTAGCCAGGAGTCCATGCCACATAAACGTCTGATCCCATCACAAGAAGATTATAAAGTGTGTGTTTACCTGTTGTCGTAGCACCGTGATCAGGAGGCATCTTGACAGTTAATGGTGTTACACCTGCATCACTAAAGGCCGTGAAAGAACAAGTCGCAACAGCTGTGCCTTTCACTGCAAAAGTGTAGGCTCCACCATCTTTTAAATTATGAAATGCATAGGCAGCGCAATCACTGTTAGTGAATTGTAAATTTCCACCAGCAAAATTAATTGTGGAAGTTCCATTTCCTGTGGCTGGCTTTGATAAAATGGCACCGTTCACATCTAGAGCTGCACGAGGTGTTGCTGTACCAATACCCACTCGGCCTGTACTAAAACCATCATAAGCCACAATCATAGATGGAATATTGGGAGAAGTATTTTGTGAGAAAAAAGCGATCGAACGTGGACTGGAACCGACTTCTCTAGAATAGACTGTCGACCATTCATTGGTATTATCATAACCAAATGTAAGACCTTTATTAAGTGACGTTTGAAAAGTGGCCATCGAATAATCAACTGGTCCTGCGGAAGCAGCACCTTGAACTTGAAACTTGGAAGTGGGAGAAGTTGTGCCAACGCCTACGTTACCACCCTGAGCAATTGTAAACCTTTGAGTGGCTGCATTGATGTTATTACCCTCTGTAATATAAAAGTTCTGATCTGCATTACCATTGTGAAGAATCCAAGAGTTAAAGCCACCACCACCACGACCATCAATTTTAAGACCTGTGCGACCAGTAGCGGAATTCGAATAAACACGTATCAAGTTATCAAAATCAGATCCCGCTACAATAGATTCACCCACTCCTGTTGTGCCAAAAACTTCTAAGTTTGCACTTGGAGTAGGAGTGTTAATACCCACTCTTCCATCAGGCCGCACAGTCAATCTTGCTGAACCACTGGTTTCTAAAACTAAATTTTGTGCATCATTCGTTCCCATTGTAATTGCAGCACCAGTTGTATTTCCACCATTTAAAATATCACCCGCACCACCCGCTGGAACTAAATCAGTGTAAGCTCCACCATCTTGCGAAACTCTAAATTTATTCGATGCTGAATCAAAATAAATTCTTCCTTGTCCTGCAGGTGAAACAGCAGGAGCCGATGCAAGACCACGCTGAGTAACAGCTCCATTGATATCTAATTCAGAAGTTGGACTCGTTGTTTTTATACCTAATCTTCCAGTGGTTGTAAAAACTCCAGAATTTACGCTAGGAGAATTAATATTATTTGAAGGATTTAATAGAAGTCCTGAACTATTAAACAATAATTGCATCGCTGAATCACCAGGACGGCTGAATTCAAGGACAGGCCGACCTGAGCCATTTCCGCCCTCGATAGTCACTTGAGAATCATTCCATGATCCACCTTTGAAGCGAGCCACTAATTGATTCATGTCAGGTCCTGTTAAATCAAATCCATAAATAGGATTAGAATTTCGAACACCAATATAATATCCATCATTTTTAAAAACCATTCTGGGTACGTTGTTGGTTTCAATAGAAAAATCATTATTGTCATTGGTTCCAATAGTGGCTGCAGATCCAAAACTATTTCCACCATTTGTGATATCGCCTGCACCACCAGCCGTTACTAAATCGGTGTAGGCTCCACCATTTTGAGAGACTTTAAATTTATTTTCAGCAGTGCTAAAATAAATTCGGCCTTGTCCTGCAGGTGCATTGGCAGGAGCTGACGCAAGACCACGATTAGAAATAGCTCCGTTCACATCGAGCGCAGTTGCTGGAAGATCAGTACCGATACCCACAAGACCTGCTGAACTGATTCGCATTTTTTCTGATAAACCAGCACCATTGTTGAGTGAAGTTTGAAACACGATTGAAGTTGGCAAATTAAGTGATGAAACGGCTCCGTCAACTTGACCATAGATTCCAGCACCCACAACAGTACCTGATCCAAGCCCAGGAGTTGATAATCCACCCCACATAAATCCAGGCATCAAATCACCATTTTGCAAAGGTGTTCCTGAACCACCCCAGCTTCTTGCACCTAGTCCTACTAAACCGTAATTCAAATTTGACGTTGAGTTAGCAGAAATAGTTGTTATTCCAGCAGGCGTATCTCCAGAATTAAACCCAACGGATAAAGTAGGTTGATACCCAAAAGGATTATGTTGAATAATTCCCGCTGCTACATTTCCAGCTGTCCAACCAATATTAGTTCTACTATTAAGAAAAATATTTCCACCTAATGTGGCAGCACCACCTCCTGTGGGGGCTGCATTTAAAACTATGTTTCCAGGTGAACCATAGTTGTAAGCTCGACCAGCAGTTAACACCACATCAGCACCATTGTAACTGGGTACTCCCGATTGTAATGCATTTTGTGCCACAATATTAATTGCTTTTCCACTTCCAGTGGAGGAAGTGCCACCTTGAACATCAAAGAATGCAGTAGGCGTAAGCGAACCAATTCCCACACTTCCATCGTTAGTAATCGCCATCCGAGCAGTTCCATTTGTTTCAAAATTCATTCCGAAATTATCATTTGTACCCAACGTACCTGCAGCACCGAAACTATTTCCACCATTCATAAAGCCACCCACTGTGACTTCTTGGTAGGCAGAACCATTTTGTGAAATTCTAAAAGTGTTTGATGTGGAATCAAAATAAATTCTTCCTTGTCCTGCAGGTGCTAAAGCAGGAGCTGCCATTCCACGTGCAGATATAGCACCATTCACATCAAGTGCTGTGGCTGGAGTTGTAAGGCCAGCACCGATCATTCCTTCAACTATTAAACTATCTGTAGGGGCCGCCTGAAAAGTTGTCCAACTCGACCATGAAGTTCCCACAGTCATATTTCCACGAACGTTCAATCTTGAACCCATATGAAGACCCGCATTCGATCCACCCACATTTAGATTTCCTGTAGCAAAATCCATGTGCAATCGACAGTTTTCAGTAGCCGTACCACTTCTGTTACAAATCTGAAAATCGCTTTCCATTCCGCCATTGCCACCATTGCCGCTGACAGATCCAACTCTCCAACCAATAACTCCGGCTGATCCCCAACCAGAAGTCATATTAGGCCGAGTACCAAGCAAAAGCAGTGAGGGTTGAGCATAAGTTCCTGAATGAGTTGATAAAGCGAGATATGCGTCGGTTGTTGTGTCCCCGGTAGGTACAGCGATATCTAAGAAGCTTTGCGGAGTTGTATTATTAATTCCAAGCCTTCCAGTCGTTGATAAGGTCATTTTTGTAGTGCCAGCGGTTTCAAAAGCTAAGGCGTTGGCATCGTTAGTTCCTAAAGTTGCAAGACCTGCGAATGAATTTCCGTTATTAACAAACCCACCGTTCGCACCAAAATCAATATTTTGGCAAGACCATGTATCACTGATTGTATTCCAATAAGGTGTCTGCGTGACCGAGCATGCAGCACCTGCCACATCAGTGGCGTAGGCTGTTTGTTGAACAGCTCCAATGATTCTAGCATCATCTCCTGCTGCTACGGTATTGGCTAAAACTCCCACATTCACAGTCAGCGCAGGAGAAGCTGGGATTGTATTATCTACTGTTAAATAAGAATTTGTTGAGCTGATGCCAGTTAATGATCCCGCCGAAGCAGCTATCCAACTCAGTTGGCCTGTGCCATCAGTTGATAAGACATAACCATTTTGTGGAGCACCGACTGGCAAAGTTAAAGCGTATGATGTTGTGATATCAGCTGGAGCACGAACTGTAGCAGTATTCGTATCATTGTCGTTGAGTATTAAATTTCGACCTGAAAAGTTAGTTGCAGCCACTGATGTAGCATTGGTGATATTTTGCAGACCCATATTGATCGAGCCTGTCATCGTACCACCCAAAAGTGGTAATTTCGATGCATCATCAACAGCTGTATTAACCACTCCTGTTACGCGACCTTTCGTATCAGTTGTAATCACTGGAATTTGCGAAGCAGAACCATAGGTTCCAGCAGTGCCCACATTAGGTAAAGATAAAACTCCACCCGAAATTGTCAGTCCACTGACTGCTAAATCAGTATCGATCTGTACAACACCCTTTGCTGCGTAGCTTGCATCACTTGCAGAGCCACTGGAATCATCAGCCGAAGGAACCCAGCTTGTTCCATCAAATTTTAAAACTTGTCCAATTCCAGGAGCAGTCGCAGAAACAGCGCGACCTTGAATGCCGTCCACAACAATAGAATTATAATTTCCCGATATATCACCAGAAAATGCAGTGCTTGGACGCAAATACTGAGTATTGGTCCCTGCAATGATATCCACTAATGTGTTCACTTGCCCTGCACTTAACGGGGTATAAACAGCTAACGGATCAATTTTTAAAAATTCACTGGCACGGTAGCCCTCAAGCTGAATGGAATTATAAGCTAAAGGAACATAGTTAATCGAAGCGGGTGGAAGCTCTTCCCAAGCAGCAGTTAAATTTTCTCGAAAGCGAATCTCAAATGATCTTCCATGGGTGCTAGCAGGAATGTAGGTACCCGAAGCATCATCACAATTAAGTCCTGACGTATAGGGTGAGCGATTAGAAAAAACCTGTGGCAAAGTAAAATTACCACCTGTTAATGGATTAGCAATTGGTACTGGCACTCGAGTGGGCTCATCGGTGTCACCGATCGTGACAGTGAAAACTCCGCCTGTGGTGCTTAGATTCTTTGTTTGAAATTCTTCCCACATCAAACAACCTTCAGCACCTGGTGATTTGATTCGAATGTGAAAAATAGTTGTTGGTGAAACAAAAGGAGTGTTATCGGATCGCATGATTCGACCATGATAAGTAATACCTGAGGCTGAAAAGGCTTTTAAACTTACTAGTAATAAACTTAAAAGCAGAGTGATTTTCATACCTTATTAATCGGATCAAACAGTCTGGACCTTAAGTCAAAAAGATCGACAAAAAAGCGAAGTCTTATTCTGAGACAAAAAATTCTATTTTTGAAACAACAAAGATAAAAACTCTTCCATAGAGTCTTGGGCTGAAAGTTCATAGCCATTGATGTAAAAAACAGGCCTAGGTACTATTTCTAACCGTCTAGCTTCAAAAAGGTCTTCATTCACAAGCTCGCGGTACTTATTTCCATCCAGACAATTTTTGAATTGAACACCGTCTAGACCTGCTTCATTAACAAGTTTTAATAGCTGATCAAGGTCATTGGGTTTTTCTTTTGAAAAAATGTTGATGAACTGTTTGGTTTTATTTTGCTCAGCTGCACAACCTGTCCCCATAGCGGATTGAAAAATAATTGAGCTTTCATTTTCTTGCATATTAAACCTGATCTCGAGGCTGACCTGTTCAGCATATTTATCTAAAATCAAATTAATTTTTTCATAAATTTGATCACAAAAAATACAGTAGTAATTGGTAAACAAAATAACTTTTGCAGGTGCATTCGCATTTCCTAGATTAGCTACAAAACTTTTTCCTGACACTTGTTTTTTTACTTTGTAATGGATAGGGATTTTCCATTGAATATTATTTTTTAAATTCTGACTTTCACGAATTCTTGCTGAGTGAATTTTAAACATATTTTGAATATCAGCTTTAGCCTGGTCATTGAGCTTTTTTAGATCAATATTTCTTTCTTTTAAATATTTCTGAAACTCTTTTTCATCATCTTGGGTTTGTTTTGAGCTTACAATTAAAGCATCAATTCCCAGGCCTTTGATGTGATCTACAACAGCTTGTTTTTTTAATGCATATTCTGATCTTTTTAAGTTTAGTAGATCTTGTCTGATTTTAGGCTCGACATCTGATGCTAAAATTTCTTTGTCACCGTAGATGGCATAAACAGTATCCAGGGGCTCTTGAAGATTTGAATTAAATTTATTCTCAGCATTTTGGTAGCCGAAGTAGTAGCTTGCAGCAGTCAGAGCTAGTGAAATGATAGTAAAAAAGAACATCTTCATGAAATAAATGTTAGTGAGGGATCAGCGTTTTGTCTACGGATTAACTGTTCCACCAAATAATGCACCCGTGCCGGCCGTGACACCGTTGACGATCAGTGAACCTGTGGACTTTGTCCATGTGTTGCCACCAAGGGCTAAGCTTGTAGTTCTAAATATTGAACCGGCCGTTTGACTGACGACTCCTGATATCACTTGCGTCGAGCCATTCACCCTTGGAGTTCCTGAAATGGAGACCGCATGACTACCGGTCGCAATCACAAGATTAGGAATATTAACATTCAATGGACCCGAAATGATTTGGCCGGCCGGATTTCCTGTTAACCTAACAGTGGCCGTTCCGGTAATAGCGTTGTAAGCACCATCAATGAGTATCACATTTCCACTGACCGCTAAAACGCCTGAATCAATATTGTTCGTGCCGTAACCACCACGTCGTAAAGTCAAATTACCCAACACATTCATGGTACCTTGGATGATAAAAGCTCCGTAATGATTTGGCATGATATCCACATTGTTATAGTTAACACTCCCAGGAACAATCGTGATTGATTCTGAATAGTAACCGTTTGTTTCAAAAAATAAAGTCGAACCAGTTGTAGTGAATGTCCCTGAGGAAATATAAGTATAATTTCGACCAATTTTTTGTACACCTTGAATGGTAACAGGATGAACACCTGTATTGATCTCAAGATTTGCCATTCTTCCATTGGCTCCTGTGAAGGAAACAATTTGCCCTGCCGGTCTTCCAATTAATTCGATAACGTAAGTACCTTCAATAATTGCACCGTTGCCATTAAACTGACCCGTCGAAAGATTACCAGCCACTTTTAAACGAAGGTTGTTAAATATGGTTTGATAGCCAGGCATATCCATTGTTAAATCATTGGCTACGGTGACTTCGGTTCCACTCCACTCTACACCTGTGCAGCTGTTTATAAATCGCACATTATAGAACGTATGCACACGGCTGAGGTGAGCTTTGTGATTAGTACAACTAAAATCAAAATTAAAAGTTCCATTATTGTGCTGAAAGTTTGTTGATATCCCTAAACCTGCGTAGACAGGATCGTAAGGGGCACCAGAAAGAACAGTGGTTGTTGCTGATGTAGCTCTAAAAGTTCCCGCACCGAAGAAAACTCTTCGATACAGTGTCATGTTGGCATTACTACCTAAGAAAGATCCACCCGCTTGGTTGATACCAAAGGCACCGATATTGACTTGTACACTTGGTGCTTGAGTGATTGTGCCTGTATAATCAGGCATCATATACAGACCTCGAACATTGGGGTTCACGTTAAGAGTTGGGTTACAATTAGAACTGCAATTGGCATTAGAAAATATTGCCACTTGAGTGGCAGAATCCACTGGCACCACTCCACCAGACCAATTAGCTGCCGTATTCCAATTGGCATTGGCACCTGCACCTGTCCAAAAATAGGGATAGCCTGCACAAGCCAAAACTGCCCCATCATTTTGAAAGGATGTATTGGTATAAGTTCCACCACGACAAACAATTCCTGTATAATTACTAAGATACATGGCACGCGTGTTTAAATTAAAGCCATTCAGATTGATGACTCCAGATAGCAACCGAAATATTTGTGCAGAAGAGTTCGTAAATGTTGCAGCTGAATTCAAGGTCAGCATGGCTAGTTTCTCGACTGTTATGTCACCACTAACAACACTTGCCGATGCACCAATATTTAGGGTCGAAGCTGTTCCACCAAAAAAAGTAAGATTAGCAGAACCTGTATAACCAAAGTTAACAAAGTTAACGTTCCCATTAACTACTAGTGTTCCCGAATCAATACCGCCGGAACCAGACACAGAATCACCGACATTCAGATTTCCATCGATAAAAACACTTCCACCGAACAATGAAAATCGGGCATTAGACCCTGTTAAATTAACATGATGAAAACGAATATCTTTCGAGACAATGTTTCCATTTGTTGCACCAGTGAAAGTGAAAGTTCCAAAATTACTATTAAATACGGGCCTGTTATTAACAGCAAATCCGTAGCCCGTGATAGTGGCAGCTGAGGTGGCTGTATAGGTTCCACCACTTAGTATGATATTACCGTTTAAATTGATATTCGCATTGGAGCCAATAAATTTTCCGTTGATCTGAACCCAACCTTGGCTGCCTATCGTCACGGGCACGGCAGACCCCTGGGTGATAGTGCCTGTGTAATCAGAAGCTAAACGAATTCCCTTAACGTTAGGATCCACATTCAATGTGGCGTTGCAATTGCTGCCACAAAAAGTATTACTAAAAAGTGCAACATCATTGACACCAGGTACTACAGCACCAGACCAGTTGCTGGCATTATTCCAGTTAGAATTACCCCCGGCACCCGTCCAATTAAAACTTGTAGAGCTACAATCAAACACTCCATTGTTTGTTAGTGAAGCCCTAGTTAAAGTTCCCCCATTGCAAATAAGCGTTCCAGAGGAATCAATTGTTACGTTGTCGTTCACGGTAAGATCACTGCCAGCCATGTTTAAAGTTCCAGCTATGACTCGAAGGTCAGCTCCGCCCGTGTTGAAGCCCAAATTGCTTGCTAAGGTGACGCTGGATCCAACGGATTTATCAACAGTAATCAAGCTTCCTGGGTGTGAAGGTATGCCACTGCCAGACACTTGTATAACACTGGATGTGGCACCCCGGAACTGCAACTGAGAACTTCCAGTCACTCCGTTATTAGAAATTAAAAAGTCTCCGTTGATTTCAAAAGTTCCAGTATTGATTTGCCAGCCGTAGAGTCCATCATGCCATAGCAGACCCGCTGTTTTTAAACTTCCAGTTAAAGTCGTCCCTGGTGATCCACGAGGACGCATTTTCACATCATTGTACATAGCGGGGCCAGGAGTAAATTGAGAAACTTCTAAAAGCTCAATTGACGAGGAGCCTGCATTTAATGTTCCTGTTGAGTAAACGATATTTCGATTTGTTCTAATATTACCAGATAAATATATGACTCCACCAGTTGAGGCAAATTCAATATTTGGAACCCAATTATAATCCGAATAGCCATTACCCAGCAACGTCTGATCAGTCGATCCAACAAACCGAATAAGACCAGCACCCTTTTTTCCTCCGCGGTTTACAACCACGTCACCTGACGCCAAAATTGTTCCTGTTATTTCTCCTGCGTACTGGCCATTAGAATCATCAAGAGTAAGTGTTCCTAATACTGTTAATGATCCAATAATAGTTAAATTACTCTCTTGTCCAGCAAGTCTGACATGATTAAATGGAATTGAACCTGGCGTCCAAGTGGCATGATCAATATAGCCAGGATTAAAATCCACAGTGGATGTTCCAGCATTAACAGTTCCTGATGTATAAACTAAATTTTGATAAGCAGGAATTCTTCCAGTTAAGCTAGCGACTCCGCCTGATTTAGCAAACTCAATACCAATTCCAAAAGCAGTTGATTCTCCAAAAATGGTTTGATTCACACTTCCGGATATAACAACAAAAGCCTCACCCTTCATGCCACCACCTAAGTAATTAACATCACCTCGTGATATTAATCGGCCAGGGCCTGACATATAACCACCATAAATTGAATGCTTTTCATGGAAGTTTAAAGTGCCACCAATAATTAAATCACCGTTTAAAGAGACATCACCTTGGTTTGTTCTAAACGTCACATTTCCGTAAACTTCTGAACCGCCTTTTACAGTGATTGCTGCGGCATAATCAGGCTCAAAAAATAAAGTGGAAGCCGATGCTGATACAGTTCCAGAATTATGGGTGAAATTTCGATGCAGTCTAAAAATTCCTGTCATTGTGACAGTGCCACCTGTTGAACTAATATCAAGACTGGGTACGTAAGGGTTATTGACACCAGAAATTGTGACACTTTGGTTACTTGAACCTGATATTTTAAGTGTCCCAGGGCTGGTCATTCCGTAACCTGCAATAGTCACATTATTCTTGGCAGAAATGACTCCACTTAGTAGCTGACTGGAATTTGGATGTGTACCCTCTAGGGTCAGTGGTCCTAATACATTAAGCTCACCAGTTAAATTAATACTTGTGTAACTTCCTGTCACAATCACAGCCCAATAATTTTCCGTGCCGACCGCAATATTCGTCGTTGTGTTCCAAGACGGATAACTAAAATTAAAAGTTCCAGAACTGTGATTAAAAACAGCTGTGCCCGTGGTATTATAAGAAGTTGCGTTGATAGTTGTGGTTCCAGATGTGGCCGTGTAAGTACCACCCGACAAAGTAAAAGTGGAACCCACAGTTTTAGTCGAAGCGACTCCGTTATAAGTTCCACCGGCTTGGATATAGCCAGAAGTTCCTATTGTTACAGTTGTTCCTGCTGTTAATGTTCCTGGATAATCAGAATTGAGTCTTAAACCTCTGACAGATACAGAAGCTGGCATACTGGAATTACAATTGGGACCCGTGCATTTCGAATTAAATAGAGCCACATCAGAAGCCGTGGGCACAGTGTTGTTGGTCCAATTACCAACTGTCGACCATTGATTATTTGCAGCTAATCCAGTCCAAGTAATTCCAATCGAAGGGCCACAAGACACTTCACCGTTGATCACAACACTCGAATAAGTTGGTGTGCCACCATTACAAATCAATCTTCCGTTTACACCAATTGTCAGTGTGCTACCCACATTCAATCCAAAACCTGCCATATTCACAATACCGTTTGTGATTGTAAAATTTTGTCCACTTGAATTGATGTTTGCGACTGTAGCCAAAGTTAAGGTTCCTGAAGCTTTATCAACTATCATGCTGCCCGCTAAGTTAGATCCTGCTCCTGATTTATTGAAACTTTGCGCTCCAGTACCATTAAATGTTAATGCCGTTGTTCCTGCCCCTGAATGGGCACCCGCCAAATAATTTCCTGACAAATAAATTTCACCGCCGTTAACGGTCACGGCTCCCGATCCGGCTTGAGTATTAGAAATTCCTAAATTTCCACTGGCATTGATTCTTGGTGTGGCACCAGCCAATGTCCAAGTGATAGGAGTGGCTGCAACAGGCTGCCCTCCACCGAATGTTAGGTTCGTAACATTAAGTGCATTCGCTAGAGAAATTGTAAAATTAGTCCCACCGTCCGAGTAGCGCTCAAACTGCATCGAGCTTGAATTTTCTAAATAAGTCCCACCCGAAATAGTAAAGTTTCCTAGCACAATGAAACTACTGGGTGGAGCTGTAAAACTTCCTGATGTATTTGTGAAGCTCTCAACAGTTAAGTTGATAGATCCACCAAGTGGAGTGACCGCACCGCTGGGTTTATTAATAATTAAGTTTGGCAGTCTTCCTGATGTTGAAGAATAGGTTTGAGCACCTGTTCCATTCAAAATAACATTTGATGGATTGGTATTGGCTTCCAGCTTTGCTGAAGGATCTAGAATTAAATTTCCCTTTACTTCAATGCTACCACCCGAAGCATAAATAGTTCCCAGCGCCCCAGCCACTGTTAACCCGATTCTGAAATCACTTAGAACATTAAAACTTCCCGAAGCTAAATTAACTTTGTAGGTTCCATTGGACGAGTTATAGCCACCCGAGTACTGTAAATTCCATAATTCCAAATTTGCAGGTACACTGACATTAATAGTACTATTAGCAGCAACAATTCCGTTGTTATCAAATCTTAATAATCCATTGTTATGAAGAAAAGTTCCACCTACACTGACAAAACCAGAGGTCACAAGCATCTGGGCAGATGTGCTTGTGAAAGTTCCACCAGTTAAACTAAAAGTGGAATTTATTGTGATGTTTGCGTTGTTACCAACAAATGTTCCACCCGCTTGAGTCCAACCTGCACTACCAACAATGATGGCCTGACCCGGAGCTTGAGTGATTGTTCCTGGATAAGTGGCATCGACACTGATTCCACCAATACTGATACTTGTATTAATTGTGGGTGAACAATTCGATGAACATGCTGAAGTTATAAATCTTGCAGTATCCGATAAACCGGGAGCTGCATTGTCAGACCAATTTTGCGGGGTTGTCCAGTTGGCATCTGTACCATAACCCACCCATGTGTAGGGTTGTAATCGATCAATACCTAACATATGAAAAAAAACATGTTGAGCATGACTATTTAAAGAGAAATAAAAAAGTGAAAAAAATAAAAACAAAGCAGCCAAAAGCTTTGTTTTTAGCAGTGATTTCATACCTAATTTATCGGCTAAAATGATGATTTTAATGAGTAAATATATGACAGTTCTCAAATTGAGAATCTCAATTAGGGATTAATTGTTCCACCACTATTTGATAAAGCTTCGTAAGTGAGAGTTCCACCACCGCGGTTAATGACTGTACCACTGGCAAGTTGCAAAATGTTATTGGTACCAACGGCCGTTCCAATGGTCATGTTGAAGCCAGCCATATTCAAAGTTCCAGATTGCAAAATGAGATCTGAATCACCGTAATTGACTCTGAAATTTGAGGTTTGTGTCACTGTTGCCCCACCTGTTTTATTGATGATCAATGGTCCAGGGTTAATGGCAGTTCCACTAGCAGTTAGAGTCGCATTTGTTGAACCAACCATTTCAAACTCAGTGGTGGAAGACGATTCTATTATCATCAAATGATAATTTTTTGAGATTTGAATTCTTCCACCAAGCATTCTTGCCGAATTAAAATTTTTATCAATTTCCAAATTTCCTAAAACTTGCATCGTTCCTGAAATAGTCGTCGGCCCGCAGTTATAATACCTGACATTCTGAAATTGAATATTTCCAGGAGTATGGGTGTCCATATCCCAACAGCCACCAGGTAAATCCCTATTTCTAATATGAGTCCAAGAATCGTTAGCAAAACTAACACCACCAGATTGAATATGCTGGTAACCAGCTAAAGTTGTATTACCCAAAAAACTCACCGTTCCAGAAGGTTTATCAAATATGACTCGTCCAACACGGGTGGAGGAAGCAGGAGGCAATCCTGACGTAGTCACTGTTTGATTGTTCGTTCCTTTAAAATAAATCAATGCATTCGTGAAGTATTCATGGACTGTAATAGACAAGTTACCATAAAGATCAACGGATCCTTCAAGACGACCATTATAGGTTGTAAGTGAAAGGCTAAGATTACCTAAGACTGTTAATGGAGTGCCTAACGTATGACCTCCATCACCTGTAAAGCTAATATTGTTTACACTATCACCTCCGAACTCATAAATCGTTTCTCCATAACCTGAATTTCGAGTCACACTGATGCTGCCGCTACCATGATTAAAAGTGGCTCCTGGGCTGACTAAAATGGCGGACTGGTTAATAGTGAGAGTTGCTGAGGTGGCTGTAAATGTTCCACCGGTTATTGCAAAAAATCCTGTGATGGATTGATTGACGTTACTTCCATTGAAAGTTCCTCCGGCTTGTCGCCAGCCCTGGGCGCCAATCGTCATTAAAATTCCAGCAGGCTGAGTGATCACTCCTGTGTAGTCACTTAAAATTCTCACTCCTCGGTTATTGGGATTAACGTTCATGGTCGCATTACAAGTTGATCCACAATAAGCATTACTAAACGCAGGCACATCATTGATTCCTGGCGCAACGCCACCAGACCAATTGGCATTATTATTCCAGTTGGTATTTCCGCCAGCCCCGGTCCAATGAAATGGATAAGTTGAATAACCTGGGCAATTGATTGTTCCGTTATTCACAAGTGTAGTAGCTTCAAATTCTCCACCGTTGCAAATCAGTGCTGTCCCTGTATTTAATGTTAAAGTGTTGATATTTCGGAAACCAAATCCACTGAGATTGATGGTTCCATTCACCAACGTCCAATTTTGCCCCGTGTTTAAATTTGCATTGCCAGTGAAGGTGATTGTTGCACCCGGTTTGTCAGCCACAATATCGGGGGCTAAAAATGAATTCGCTGTTTTTTGAAATGAAATAGAATTGCTGCCTTCAAGACGCATGGTCGTCGTACCCAGACATCCGTTATTATTTGAAATAACATCCCCGCGGGCGATGACCGTACCGCCGTTGATGACTCCGGTCGTTCCCGAAGAGCTACAGTTAAAGGATCCATTCGCTATTAATGTTCCAGTTATAGCACGAGCGCCAGAATTATGAGCCGTACTAAATGAAATATTAAAAAATTCAACGTAGGAATTAATAATTATATTTTGAGTCGTATAGTCGATGAAAGGAAAATAGGCCGTTGAAGTACCGGGATTAATAGTTCCTGCATTATAAGTGAATGTTCTAGAAAATCTTAAAGTTCCTGACAAATTCAAAACACCACTGTGATTAATTTCAGTCACTGGAATATTCGCGCCGCTGACTCCAGAAATGGTGCGAGTGCTAGCTCCTTCAATTAAAAGCACAGATGTTCCTACGCAACCAAGATTTGAAAAACTAAGATTGCCTCGAGCGCTAATCGTTCCAGAGTTAATTGTTCCTACTGCTGTTGTTGAACTGCACTCAAAAGTTCCATCGACGGCTAAAGTTCCAACTATTGTTTTAATCCCAGAGCTTCCAACACCAGAAAAATTGACGTTATTAAACTCAAGCAAATTGGAAACGGTGATTGTGCGTGTGCCAGAGACAAATCCAAAAATTGCAGTTGAAATACCTGCATCCACCACACCGTTTGAATAGGTCATATTTTGACTGAAGAGTAATGAGCCTACGAACGACACAATCCCACCAGTTGAATTAATATCAATATTTGGAATGTGAGCTGTTGCTATTCCTGTGATGGATTGATTGGTATTACCAGCGACACTGATCAAACCCGAGCCCATACAGCCAAGATCACCGAAAACCAGATTTCCGCGAGCCACTACAGTGCCTGTATTGATGTTTGCCGGCTGAGTAATAGCAGAACAAGTGAATGTATTATTAACAACTAAATTGCCTGAAACAATTTTTGTTCCATTGCCTGAACCTGCAATTACAACATTATAAAATTCAATGGGCCCAGCTGATATTGTTTGAGTTGCATAAGCAGTCAGCACAAAAGTAATATTTGAGGTGCCTGCAACCACAGTCCCAGTTGTATGTGTTAAATTGCCAAGGATTGCGATATTTCCGACTAAACTGACGGAACCACCACTGGAATTTATGACCACATTTGGTAGGAAATTATTTGAACCTGAACCTGTAATCGACTGATTGGAATTTCCGTTCAAAATAATGGATCCCGTTCCTTGGCAACCAGAATCTGAGGTCGTGATATTTCCGCGCACAGAAACTGTACCGGTATTAAGCCGCGGTCCTCCTGGGGATTGACCATGACAAAGTAAGTTTCCAAGAACATCAATATTTCCTGAGATATTGATATTCATATCATTTGAAATACCAAAAAAGTTTACATTGTTAAACTGAGCACCAGATGTCGATACATTTCTTGTTGAGTACTGGGTTAAAGAAAAAAGAAAAAGTCCATTGTTGTGACTAAAAGTAGCCGCTGGTGTTTGAATAGTAACATCAGTCTGAGTTGAAAGTGTTGCAGTGGTCGACGTGAAACTTCCACCAGTTAAAGAATAAGGTCCAGTCACTGTTATATTGGCAGAGCCACCCACAAAAGTACCAGCGGCCTGTTGAAAGCCAACAGCACCTACTGCAATTGTATTAGATCCTTGAGTGATCGTACCCGTATAGCTTGCATCCATCCTAAGCCCTGCAATCGACACATTCGTATTCACTGTGACGTCACACTGAAAACCTTGGCACTCAAAATTAAAGACAGCTGTATCGTTAATACCAGGTACCACTTTGGTGGACCAGTTATCAACCGTCGTCCAGTTGGAATCTGCTCCCTTACCGACCCAAACGAATGATGCAGTTGCATTGGGTAGCAGATGAAATTGCATATATTGTGCAAGTGCAGTTGTTGAAAACCATGCAGCAAAAGTAAGTGCGGTGATTATTTTCATTTTAATCATAATCAAGACCCCTTTGAATTAGGTCTTTGATTATTAAGATATCTTCTGTGGCAGGAATGATACGGTTATTAATAACTAGAACTGGCTCTAAAATCTTAAGACGAAGGGACTCGGCTTGATCTTGTAGAATAGAACTTTTGAAAAGTTGAGCTAGAATACAATTGTTGAACTCTTGTTGATCTAATTTAGATTCTTTGGCAATAGCAGCCAAATCAATTTTTTGATTAAAATTGATTTGCAGCAAATTCAAGTGAAAATCTGATAATTTTTTTTGCTGATTTGCACACAACAAAGACTGAAATATTTGATAGGCTAATTGGTCCTCTGAATCCTGACCTAAAAAGCGTAGCTCAAAATTCAGCAGGTTGGGAAATAACTCATTTAGTACTTTCACATTTTCAAAAATATTTTTCAACTGTGGCAATGAATAATTAAAAAATAAAGGAATGCTGATTTTTGCCGATTGAGACCCTAATACAGCTTTTCCTCTTGATTGAATCTGAGCCATTGGATAACTTGGAAGTGGGAAGTGATAGCGCAACTGGAGTTCACTTGATTTTCTAAGCATTATCTGGTTTTGCATCTCACGAGCTTTTTTGATCTTCAAGTTATCCAGAAAATTTTGATACTCTGTTTTTGAAATGAGTTTTAAATCTTTATCAAAACTTTTAACGTAATCTTCGAATTCGACAGTTGTCACCTCAATGTCTTGTAAATTAAACCTATCTTCACTAGTGCCAATAATTTGCTTTTTGAACCACTGATCTGCAAGATTTTTTTTTGAAAAATAAACAGATTTTTCTGCATCAATTATTCCAATACCAGATGATTCGATGAGCTCTTGACTTTTCAACTTACCACCGGAATAGGTCGCAAAAAGATCAGGCTGAATTTCTTGATTTTTAGGTATAAAAAAACCTATCAAAATTCCAAAAATTATTAAGCTTATGTAAATCATCCAGTTTTTCATATTGTAGCCCGCATTGTTGCTAAAATTTTATGGCTGGAATCCTGTCGACCAAGTGACGTAACAATCCCAGTTACCACCTTTTTGTATTGTCATTAAACCATAGACTGTTCTTGTTCCAACAGCCGTCGGAGCATTAGCGGGTTTAAAGTAAGTCGCAGTACAACCTGAAAAAGTATAAGTTCTAGATACTGTGTCCTCTACAACGATATTATAGACACCACCATTCGATGGGTTTGTAACTGTGATAGTAGGTCCACCAATGGATGCCAATGTGTGAGTATTCGAAGTTGCTAAATTAATTGTGGCACCTGATGCAATGGGGTTCGTTGCAGAAGCAATTGATCTTGTTGCCGTGATCGTTGTGCCATTATCAACAATTGCTGAATCACCGATGGCTCCAGCTGCTGTAAATTTAGGAATTGCGTTTGTTGTACCTGTTCCACCAACAGCACCACCGTTAGGAATTAAATCCACATAAGCTCCACCATTTTGTGAAACTAAGTACCTATTCGAAGTAGAATCAAAATAAATTCTTCCTTGACCAGCTGGGGAAAGGGCAGGTGCTGCCATTCCACGTTGATCTAGTGCCGAAGCAATTGAAACTGGTGCCGTAGAATCTGTTGTATAAATTGAAAATTTGTTTGTTCCTTGAACGCTAGCGATGTGTAAACCATAAGCATTAGTAACAGTACCTGACCCACCCTGAAGTACAGAGGACCTAAATCCATAGGCATTAGTAACAGTGCCAGAAGTTGTATTAAGTGTTACTTGAGAACCTGTTGCATTACCTAAAGTTCCACTAGGATAGAGATCCAATTCAAATAAACTACCCGTTGTTGATGAAGCTGCGTTGGCAGTACTACTCCAATCCATATTGGCGTAAATACCTCTCTGCGTAGAGTTATTTGCACCACCCTCAGTAGACAACTCTATCATGTTATTAGAGGCACCTGACGTTCGATAAATGAAAATAGATTCAGGACGAACTTGACCATTCACACGCAATTTTTGAGCAGGATTTGTTTCTCCAATTCCCACATTACCATTTGCAAGGATCGTCATTTTGTTAGTACCTTGAGTTTCAAAATTCAAAGCATAAGCATCATTAGTACCAATCGTCGCATCAGCAGCAAAACTATTTCCACCTTGAAGAATATCACCAATTCCACCGGTCGGAATCAGGTCTGTGTAGGCTCCACCGTTTTGTGAAACTCGAAACTTGTTTGATGTGGAATCAAAATAAATTCTTCCTTGTCCAGCTGGTGATAAAGCAGGAGCTGCCATTCCACGCTGTGAAAAAGCACCGCTCACATCAAGAGCTGTACTAGGATTTGTATTTCCGATACCGACGTTACCGCCGAAAGAAGACGGTGTCGTACCCGCAGTAAACACCCCGTAATTCACCGCGCCTTTAGTTAAATTTTCTATATACAATCCATATTGAGTATTTATAGTTCCAGTACCCGATGCGTTGCCAACAGTGAAACCACGTCGGTCACCGATAATGCCATTGGCTTGCGCCTGGCTACCAAAGCCGGACACCACTAAAGCTGTTCCACCGGGAGCGTTCGTGAAATTCGAAGAAATTCCAACCGTGCCGGAGAGATTAACACTACCGTAAACATTTTGGTTTAGATAAGCACCCCGCTTAGTATTGATATCTGAAACGGTATAGTTGCGGTTTATTTCTACCACACTGTCTGCATTTCCAGTGGCAACAGTGAGATCATTTGAAATTGTAAGCGGCGACGCAGGTGTTGTTGCTCCAACCCCCACATTTCCATTTTTCAGAATCATCATGGCATTGGATCGACCAGCACCAAGGCTTGTACCATTACCCACAACAAAAAGAGGATCCGACGTAACCCATGTATTTGCAGACTCTCCACCTTTTGGCAGGTTGTATTGACCGATGGACATTTGAGCATAACTATCAGCTGTTGTGGTGTGACCGAAAGATTGAGAATTAATACCAATTGCAGTTGCAGCACCACCAGAAGCCATAGAATTGCTTCCAGTTGCTCGTGCAGAATCACCCTGCGCAAACGAGTACCCACTTGATGCTCTAGAGTTGTGTCCTACAGTCAGCGATTTGTCGCCAAGCACAGCGTTGGCCTCTGGCGTGCCAATCGCAAGGGCTTGGGAACCACCGAAATACATGAGGCCGCTTGGTTGTGAGCTATCAGTGGGAACTGCGAGACTGAGCCTCTGAACACGAACGCCACCACTAGCAGTTACCGTAGGTGTCGAATAAAGACCACGAGAAAGACCAGTCAACGTCGTTGCAGTTTTGCCACTGTAAGACATCAGTTCTTGGCCAACTCGAACAATTCCCGTTGCCGGATAGTTGGCTGTTGATGAAACTGTTAATGTAGTATCGGCTATCCCAAGATTTGCTGAGAGTGATGAATCAGCACCTGACATCGATGAAACTGTTAAGCTACCATCAACTTCTAATTTCGATTTTGGTGAAGTTGTTCCAACACCGACGTTACCTGCTGGTAAAATCGTCATCTTCGTTGTGCCATCCGTTTCAAAATTCAAAGCGAATGTATCGTTTGTACCTAAAGTAGCGGCTGCACCGAATGTATTACCGTCATTAACAAATCCACCACCTCCAGAGATATTAATATTTTGACAGGCCCATGCCCCAGCCACAGTGTTGTAATAACTGGTTTGTGAAGTTGTACACGAAGCCGCAGGCAAAACCTGAGCATTGTAATCAGCTGTTTGCAATGCTCCTGTAATTCTAGCGTCATCACCCGCCGCCACAGTATTAACAGCTGTACCCACATTTAAAGTTAAAACTGGAGTTGTTGTTCCAGTAGCGACAGATAGGTATGCATTAGCAGAAGTGACTTCAGTCACTCCACCAGCCGGAGCATCAATCCAAGAAACATTTGTTCCATCTGTGGATAATAACTTTCCCGATTGTGCCGCTTGAGTCGGTAATAAATTATTAATAGCCGCTTGTGCAGTGATTGCGCCTGTACCACCACGAGCAATTGGTAAAGTTCCTGAAGCAATATTATCAGCATTGAGATTTGTTAAGTTCACACCACTGACAGCTGGTAATTGAGAAGTTGCATTTAATTGTACGATCTGATTAGCCCCTACACCCACATCCACATTCAAGGTGGCAGAACCAGAAGTTGCACCACCCGTTAAACCTGTACCAGCATTCACTTCTGTGATGTCCCCAGTTGCAGATGCTGAAGTTAAAATATCTGCGTAAGCCGAACCATTTTGTGAAATTTTGAAAGTATTAGATGTGGAATCAAAATACACTCGTCCCTGACCAGCTGCTGATATAGCGGGTGCAACCATTCCACGCATAGTCATAGCACCATTAGTATCTATGGCTGAAGTTGGATCTAATAATCCAATACCTGCAAAACCATTGGCATCAAATTCAAACAAACGAGTGCCGTCGAAATCAAATCTCACACCCTTTTCAATGTCAGCATCGATATTAATACCGGTGTAATTGCCATTATCATTTTGCCTAATTCGCATAAGACCGGCCGATTGCTCGACATAAATTTGTCCTAGTTTATTTGTATTCCCATCATTGATCTGAAGTCCGCCTTCAAATCTTGTATTCCCAGTGCTTAATAATCTAAGCATATTCTGATTATTTCTTTTCAAAACTAAATCTTGATTATCATTCGTACCCAAAACAGCTTCAGCGCCAAAAGCATTTCCACCTTGCGAAAATCCTGAACCTGCCACACCCGGAGTAAACCACTCCCACTGAAAAGCTCCTTCATTCCAACGTAAAGATTGTCCACTTTGTCCAGCAGTAGGAGCAACTGAAGAGGAAGGAATTCGAGATGTCACATTTAGCACATCACCAACTGTAGTAAATACAGAATTCGGAGCTGCTTTCGCCCAAGCAGCCACGGTAGGATCAGTTTCTACAGTCAATCCTGCATCAGCAGAAGGAACATAGTTAGTTCCATCAAATTTTAAAACCTGACCATTCAACGGCACAGTTGCCACAACATTTGTCCCACGTATTCTTTCAACCACTGTTGAACCTTGAGCACCCGTCACATCACCAGCAACAGTGATATTAATATTTTGGCAAGCCCACACACCACCCACTGAGAACCAGTAAGGAGTTTGAGCCGTTGTACAAGAAGCAGCTGGTAATACATCAGAGTTATAGTCAGCAGCCTGCAAGGCACCCACGATTCTAGCATCATTACCAGCTGCTACTGTGTTAGCAGCAGTTCCCACGTTCACTGTTAAAGCTGGTGTTGTAGGGACTGTATTGTCTACAGTTAAATAAGAATTAGTAGAGCTAACACCAGTTAAAGATCCAGAGCTTGCAGGAATCCATAACAACTGACCTGAAGCATCTGTTGAAAGCACATAACCATTTTGCGGAGCACCTGTTGGCAAAGTGAGATTGTAATTGGTTGTAATATCAGTTGGCGCACGAATTGTTGCAGTGTTTGTGTCGTTGTCATTTAAAACTAAATTTCGAGCTGAAAAACTTGTTGCTGAAACACTTGATGCATTTGTGATTGCATTATTGCCCATGTTAATCGCACCTGACATCGTTCCACCTGTCAGAGCTAATTTTGTTGCATCATCAATAGTCACTTGAGAAACGGAAGTGATTCGACCTTTAGTATCATAACCGATCACAGGCACCGAAGAAGCTGATCCCGCAGATCCTGCGGTCACTAAATTAGGCAATGCTAAAACTCCATTGCTGATAAAAAGTCCACTTGTCGCCTGATCTGTATTGATCTGAACGATACCTTTAGCTAAATAGCTGGCATCACCTGGTGATCCACCCGTGTCATCAGCTGAAGGCACCCAGTTGGTACCGTCATATTTTAAAATTTGTCCAGGAGTTGGTGCTGTGGCCACAACGTTTGTGCCACGAATTCTTTCCACACTTGTTGATGTGGAAGTTCCCGTCACATCACCAGTGAAAGTGGAAACACCCGGACGCAAATATTGGTTATTTGTTCCAGCAATTAAATCAACCAAAGTGTTCACTTGTCCGGACGTTAAAGGCGTGTAAACAGCAGAAGGTGCAATTTTTAAAAATTCGTTGGAACGGTAACCATCAAGTTGTGTTGAGTTGTAAGCTAAAGGTACAAAATTAATTGTAGCCGGTGGCATTGTTTCCCATGGTGCTGTTCCATTTTCACGGAAATAAACCTGAAACTTACGGCCATGATCTGTGGCCGGAGTATAAGTTCCTGAAGCATCATCACATGTTAAACCTGATGGGTAGGGACTTTTATTTGAAAACACTTGCAGCAATGTAAATTGTGAACCTGTCAGCGGATTAATAACAGTTACAGGTACGCGGTTTGGAGCATCAGTATCACCAATAGTAATTGTGAACACACCTGCGGTGGCACTTAAATCTTTTGTCTGAAACTCTTCCCAAAATAAACAACCCTCATTACCAGGAGATTTAATTTGAATACGAAATTCAGTCGTCTGCGAGGTGACTGGAGTATTATCGGAGGATCGCATAATACGGCCATGGTAGGTAATACCAGATGCCGCTAGAGCGTGGTTAGAAATCAAGAGAAGTACAACAACGTACAGAATATTTCTCATGAATAACTGATCGGACTTTTTGGTCTAGACCTTTAGATTAAAAGTTAGACAGAAAACGAAAGTCTCATTGTGAAACATCACTATATCAAAATAGACCATATTGACATAATATCATAAGCGGCTTATGATCATTCTTAATGAACTCTGAAATTAAAAAATATCTTTCATCGATTGGTAAAAAGGGTGGCTTAAAAAGTCGTAGAATCCTAACACGCGAACAAGCATCAGAAATGGTTAAGGTCAGGCAAGCCAAAAAGTATTTCAAGCTTTACTACAATCGATGCTTTTGGTCCTTCAGTCCCGACTACAAAGTGCAAAAAAAAGATATCCGCTGGGTGGCAGAGCAGTTGATGAAGAATGGGGACCGAACACTTTGGGAAATTGGAACAAAACTATGCCGCTAACGAAATTTCAAACACGTATAGCAAAATTAATAGCTAAAAACCGAAGTGAAGAAAGCCATCTTGCTGGCGGTGCAGCTCTTCATTTTTTACCACAATCCATAAGATACAGTTTGGATTTAGATTACTTTCATGATTCAGAACAAAGAGTGGCTCAGGCTTTTCAAAACGACAGTGTCACTCTTAATCAAAACGGCGTAGAAATTGAAGTGGAAATGAATCAACCTGGATACATTCGCTGCATTGTAAGGCAGGAAAATGAATCCACAAAAATCGAATGGGCTCAAGACTCTAGCTGGCGTTTTATGCCTGTACAAATTGAAAAATCTATCGGCTATGTTTTGCATCCCATAGACCTTGCCATCAATAAAATTCTAGCTCTAGTTGGACGCGATGAAGCCAGGGATTTTTTAGATGTTCATTACACTCATGAAAATATTTTGCCTCTAGGAGCTCAATGCTGGGCGGCCTGCGGAAAGGATCCAGGCTTTAACCCCATTTCATTGCTTGAAATTTTAAAACGCAGAGGCAAATATCAGCAAACTGATTTCGATCGTCTCCATTTAAAAAAACCAGTGGAATTACAGCTTTTGAAAAAAAATTGGCTTAAAATGTTAGAAGAAGCAGAAGAATTTTTTAAGCTTGCACCACCAGAAGAAGTTGGGTGCCTTTACTACTCTTTAAAAAGAAAATCTTTTTATCAACCGACAGATTTTAAAAAAGATTCAGACAGAGTTCTACACTTTGGAAGACCTGGTGGCGTTTTGCCAAAAATTATTTCTGATTAAGCCTTAGGGGCTGTCATCATAATCACTGCCTGGCCTTTAACACAGATGTCCCCATTGGATTTTCGCTTAGCGATGGTTTCCACTGTGCCAATGCCTTTTTCTTTTCTTAAAGCGACGAGCGTCATTGATATTTCTATTTCATCACCAACAAAAACAGGATTGGTAAACTTCATATCTTGACCCAAGTAAATGCCGTTTCCCCCGAAGGTTTCCACAAGGCATCTAGAAAAAAAACCGCCCATCAACATTCCATGGGCGATGCATTTTCCGAATTTGGTTTTTTTTGCGTACTCTTCATCCACATGAATGGGATTATAGTCGCCGGTCACATCAGCAAATTTTGTGATCATTTCTTGAGTAATTTTATAATCAAAAACTTTCGAGTAACCAACGTCATAAATCCAATTCATAAGATCCTCTATAAAATATTAGCTGCCAATTCAGCCAGCGGTGATCTTTCACCTTTTGTGAGAGTCACATGGGCTGCAATGGGATGACCTTTGAATTTTTCAACAGCATAGGTCAAGCCTGAATTGGCCGAATCAACGTAAGGATTGTCGATTTGATACACGTCACCGGTCAAGACAACTTTAGTTCCCTGCCCCGCACGCGTTACGATGGTTTTAATCTCGTGAGGTGTCAAATTCTGAGCCTCATCCACGATCAAATACTGTTTGGGAATGGACCTTCCACGAATATAAGTTAAAGGCTCGATATTCAGCATCCCCTGATTAATCAATTCCTGAGCACGGCCGGCTGCTTTTTTATCAGCTCCCATTAAAAATTCCACATTATCAAAAATCGGCTGCATCCAAGGATTTAATTTCTGCTCGATGTCGCCGGGTAAATATCCTATGTCTCGGCCCATGGGAAAAATGGGACGTGATACGAGTAGTCTTTGAAACTGACCCACATCTAAAGTTTTATGAAGACCCGCTGCAATGGCTAGCAAGGTTTTACCCGTTCCTGCTTTTCCAACCAGGGATACAAATAAGATCTCATCATTCAGCAAACAATCCATAGCGAAAGATTGCTCAACGTTTCTTCCGTGAATGCCCCAAATGCTATGATCAGGACTGTTCAACGGAACTAAGGCTTGATCTTGAAATGAGTATCTGGCGATGGCCGAGTGATTGGGGTTCGATTTATCTTTCATGATCACATACTGATTGGCGATTAGCTTCATGGCTGTGAACTCTAGTTTTTTGTTTCTGTAAAAACTATCGATCTGCTCTGGGGTGAGTTCGAGCTCGAGGTAACCCTCATACATATCTTCTTGAGAAACATTATTAGGTTCGTAATCTCTGGCAGGAATTCCGTAAACGTCAGCTTTAATTCTAAGGTTAATATCTTTTGTGATCAGCTCCACTTTGTGTCGAGGATGCTGCCTTTGTAGTCCAATGGCCGTCATCAAAATGCGGTTATCAGCTTTTTCTAAATCCAACTCAGCAGGAAGGCTTGCCATCATAATATCTTGGCTCACGTAAACGGTGGCTTCATTGTTATCCAGCTGAACACCTTGAGCTAAAGATCCCTTGCCACGAAGTACGTCAATGAATCTGGAAAAATGTCTGGCATTTCGACCATTTTCGCCCTGGTCACGTTTAAATCGGTCCACTTCTTCAATCACTGATATGGGAATATGAATGTCAGCATCCCCAAATTTTAACAGCGCCAAAGCGTCGAAAAGAATGACATTGGTATCAACAACAATTTTAGTTCGCTTTTGAGATGATCCGGTTTTAGACAATTGTGTCCTCCTGTGTGATTTAAGTTCACACTATGGACAGACCAAAGTCTAACGAAAACTAGCGGCTTATGAGGCTGGGGACTTGGATATCTCCCGTGTCTGTTTTCAAAGTGGTCGAAACATTTTCGATGAATTTTACGAAATGCTGAAGGGCCTGATCGTTCTGCCCCGCTAAAAAATCAGCACCACAACGAAAGACTCCTTCTGAAGTGATGTAGCGACGATTACGCATTTTAACTACAAAAGGAAAATAAGTTTTATGATTCAAATAGACCCGCATCGCGACTTCTTGGCCATCTAAAAAGTGGCTCACATTTCCGTCCGTATTAAAAGCCACACCGTTTTGTGAAATATCATACAAAGCCACTTTCAAAAGGCCTTTTTCTGGGATGACCGCAAAAGCTCCAACAAACTCTGTCAGCAGAGTCCTTTTAACGACGCGACGCTCACTGTTCAGGATGGCTTCCCGGGCTTCCACCATATCTAAAACATCAGCCGGCTCGGAAGACTTTGAAATCTCTTCTTTATTTCGACCCTTAAGACGCTTTGTAATATCTATGATTTGTCCCAAACTGCCCCCTGACTAAGTATTATTTTCTATCGGCAGGTTCTAAAAAACACTTTATCCCTTTCTCTCTTGATACTTCCAGCTGAGCGATTAAAAATAGAAGAGTGAAGTTGTCACTGGCCCTCACCTTAAGTCTAGTTGCCCATTTTCTGATCACCACAGCGGTGACTTTGTATTCCCAGTGGAATCCAGAAAAATCACTGGCCCCTGTGGAAATTGTTTATGTGAACCCACCTGAAAATTTACCAAAGAATCCACAAACTTTTGTGCCCCATTTACCAGTGCCTGAAAAATTAAAATTTGATGATAATTCTGAAGCCCAATTTGCATCACAGGAAAAAGTTCGCGTGCTACTGGAAACTCAAGCCCGCGAAAAAGGACTCACAAAAAACCGCGTCTCCGGGCCCAAGTTCCTGCAGCCTTTTCAGGATGAAATATCTGAATCCTCCGAGCAAAAAAATAAATTTGATCTCAAAGATCCCGATGGCTTTAAAGTATTTGATCCTAAAAAAGAATTGGCCCAACTGAATCAAATGCCGTCCACAGTCAGTGTGGCACTTCCTGATAATATTGCTCTGGGATCCATGACAACTTTAAATACGGATCGGCATTTGTTTTATTCTTTTTATTCAAGACTAGAGTCACGGACCTATCCACGTTGGTCAGATCTTGTGCACAAAACTTTTGAAAGTTACCCACCCACTTTAAGAAAAAAATTATTTGGCAGCCGAAAGCTGACCACTCAGGTGATTATATTATTAAAACCTAACGGTGAGTTTCACCGCGCTGAAGTTCATTCCAGCTCTGGAATAAAAAAACTCGACATGACTTCGGCCTTGGCCTTTCAAGAAGCTCGCATATTTCCCAATCCTCCAATGGAAATGATAAGGCCTGATGGTTTTATTCATATAAGTGCTAGTTTTACTGTGGACTTTAGACCTGTCCAGTAGGGCCTTTTTAATAATTAATCTGCTATCATAATATCAATGAAATCATTAATTTTTCTTCTACTTTTATCTTCTTTCTCTCATGCGATGAATTATGAACTTGGAGTTTCTTTTGCTAAAAAGAAAAACTCATTTGATAAGGATAATTATTTTGAAACAGAAAGCACCACGGCTTCTGTTTCTGTTTATTTCACAGAACAATTAGCACTCGAGATGAGCTACACCGACGCCAAAGCGATCCGCTATGAAAAACCACCGGGTGGGAACACCACGGAAACTTATCAAAAAACAGAAGTACTAGGGGCCGATTTAATTCTTGTCTTGGCGGATCGGAAATCTTGGCTTCAACCCTACATCAAAGGTGGAATGGCGCAGCTAAAACGTTCGCAAACAGTGAACGTATTAGAGCTTAATAACCCCCAATCTTTAGATATTGAAACCGCCATTATTCCCAGCTACGGAGTCGGTTTAAAAATCGGTATCACGAAAGCTTTGTCATTTCGGGTCTCCTATGATGTATGGCAAACACCCGTTGGTGGAGGCTCGACCAGTGATGACAGCCAAATCCGTGCGGGCGTCTCTTGGACATTGTAGTCCGACTTAGTTTTTTATTCTTATGTTTAAGTCTTTCAGGTTGTTACACTTTAAAAAGTGCCTACCATCAAATGTCATTACTCTCATCCACTGAAACCTATGAAAGTGTTTTAAAAAAACCAGATTTGACAATTGAACAGAGAAATAAAATTGAACTGGCCAGAAAAGTTTTAGATTTTGCAAAAAATGAATTAAAACTAAATTCCGAAGGTAACTATTCAAAAATTGTGATGCTTGACCGCCCCTATGTGACCTATGTGGTCAGTGCGGCGGAGGCTTGGAAACTTGAGCCCTATCAGTGGTCCTTTCCCATTGTTGGGAAGGTTCCTTATTTAGGTTTTTTTAATCAGCAAGAAGCCCTCGATCAAGAGCAGGAATTAAAAAATAAAGGCTATGACACTTATATGCGAGGTGTTTCAGCTTATTCTACTCTAGGTTGGTTCAAAGACCCATTGTTATCTAGCATGCTAAGATATGATGATCACGTACTTGTGGAAACCCTTATCCACGAACTTGTCCACACCACTTTTTGGGTGAAAGATCATGTGGAATTTAATGAACGCCTGGCTACATTTTTAGGACGTAAAGGCACAGAACTCTTTTATCAAAGTGATCAAAATATCAATACAGTTATGAATAATGAAATTGCTGATGAAATTTTGTTTTCTAAATTTATCACGGATGAAGTTCAACAATTAAGTCATTGGTATCAATCATTACCTGAATCTCAACAAAGGATAGAAATTAAAGAAGCCAGAATAAAAGAAATTCAAACTAAATTTCAGACTCAGATTATTCCTAAAATGAAAACTGATTCCTATCAAAAGTTTGCAGACTTAAAATTGAATAATGCCAGACTTGTCATGTACCGAACCTACTTGAAAGATGACGGTGACTTTGAAAGATTATGGGCCAAGTCAGGGCAAAACTTTGCCAAGTTTATTGAACTCTGCCAACCATTAGAAAATTCAAAAAATCCTGACGAAAGTCTAACAAAACTACTGGTCGATAACACAAAGTAAACAGTAGTCAGACGATAAGTAATTTGATTAAATTAATGAATGTTAATCATAAATTTACTATTAAGCATCGTCATTTTACAATCGGCAGAAGCAAGTCAAGACATCCGTAAAATTGAAAAACTGTTTGCAGAAACTCCGTTTGTTACAAAAGATGAAAAATTAATAAATCTACCGAAAGGTGAAAAAATTATTTTTTTTTGGGCAAGCTGGTGTGAAATATGTAAAAACATAACACCTTACTGGCTTGATAAGGCAAAAACATTAGAATTTCAAAATTCACTTTTTTTTATAAATGTTGATGAAAACAACTCGCTTTGGCAAAAAAACAAAAGCCAAATTAATCCAAATCAAAATCTATTTCCAAATATTAAAAACAAAAAGGATCTTATGATCATTGAAAAATTGCCATTAGTTTATGTATTTGGGAAAAAAGATAATATCGAAGCCATTTATGCCGTTTGGAATGAACGAACTTCTAGACTACCCATCAATCGATTCGTAAACATCAAGAGGATTAAATGAAAAAAATTGACCCCCTGTTTATATTTTTTATATTTTCATCTCTTGTTGCCGCTTATGTCGGATACTCAAGGTATCAAAAAAGAAAATTAGTCAATCAGCCAATTCCCACCGTCACATCAACAAAGCCTACAGTTGCTGCCACTAATATCCCTGCACCAGCAAAAGTAGAAATCAGCAATCCAGTGCCAGAAGGATTGATTCCAGCAGATAAAGCTATTGAAGAATTTAAAAACTTAAGCGAGATCAAAGTCGTTAAGGATAATGATATTTTTTGCTTAAGAAAAAGCCAGAAAGTTTTCTTTCTACCTCGAGAATGGGCCGTACTCATTACTCGTGAAAAAAAACTTTCTGTCACGCTACCTAAGGAAATTACAAGCTGTCTAACACCCGGCTCTTGGAAATTGTGGGTGACTGAATTTGATAAAATTTATCAGTTACCCTACCGGTATTACTTTCAAATTAATGTGTCGATAGAAAGTTTGAAACCAGACCCAGCCCCCACCGCAGCTGAATTAAAAATAATTTCAGATTTATTCTCAACGCAAAATTTCACAGAAGGTAATGTTAAAGTTCAATTATCTTCTCCTACTTTTAGTGACTTTAGATTTCACCCCACTGCTCTTGGAAACTCTTTGTATGCGAACATTCAAGAAACTCAACAAGATCAAACAACAGATTCAGCTAGTTTAGTTGAAAGCCTGAAAGATTCCCAAATCCTAAGAGGACAATATCTAAGTCCTTCTTCACCCCATCTTAATATAAAAAACTTTGCCACAACTGCAATCAATGATATTTTCTTGGATTCTGATTTAGATATACTAGCTGAAAATATATCTTTAGCTCATTTTTATCATAACAAAAAAATTGTTAATGTTTATGTTAAAAAAGTTGAAAATCGCCATCGATACTTAAGAAAAGAAAAAAATATAAGATTTAATGACTTTTTGCGAAATCAAAACAACTTTGCGATTATTGATGTGAGGACGAATAATATTTCTAAAAAATTAAGCCTCAAAGGAGCCAATAAACTTAGTTTTAGAACCTTTGGTGCCAACTATCCTTATCAATTAGTTAATGTTTTTAAAGGCCATCCTGCTACACAAAAGATAATTCAACAGGAAAAAGTAGCACAAACTGAAGTTCTTGAATTAGCTAATAAGAATCCCAATCAAAAATATTTAATATTATCTTCTGGAGACGGTGATATTTTTGCAGCTCGTTCACTTGAACTGTTAACTGAAAAGCAAAAAGAAAACTTTAGCATTTTAATTGAAGGTTTTCATCACGCTTTTATTTATAGCTACTTTTTTGGCGGACTTGAGTTCGAAACTTTTGATAATAAAATTATTAAAGCTGCAGATTTTCCTAATGAACAAGACTTTTTACTTCTTGGTTTTTTTTAAATATACGACCAACATTAAAAATAACATTCCCATCCAAAGTATAAAAAATAGCATTCTTAAATAAGGGGTAAAAGGTTCAATCAATTTTTGAACTGCTAGTTTTTCAATAACTGGAGTTGCGGAAATCATTCCAACGGAAATGTTACCTGAGTATCCACTGATTTCATTTTTTTTGGGATATCCAACAATTTTCGTATTTTTTGTATTCAACCATTTGTTTTCACCCCACATCGAAAATTCAAGGTCACAAATATTTTTCTCATTAACGAGTTCGTAGAAAGGCTGACCATTCATTGATTTAATAAAGACTAATGATACTGGATGCTGATTTTGATCTTTTTTACATTGCTGTTGAGCTTTTAAAAAAGTTTTTCTTGGACTACAGCGATACATGGAATTGGTTGTTGAATAGCTTACTTTTTTTCTGTTGGTTTCAGGGCCATAGGAGTATTCATTAATGCATTGGTAATTGGCATCGAACATATTAAAATGATAGCCTTCCCAGCGTAATGTTTGCTTAGGATTTTCATTGAATGTGTGGGGAACAAGCTGCATACAAATGACAAAGATAATAAAGGCCCACGCTGACTTGTTCAATCGAGTATTGGAATTAAATGCTTCTATATTATTGTTGCCATTTAAATTAGGTAGAAATAATATCCAAAGATTTACGATACATCTTACAGGATAAAAAAAGCCAACCATAGTCACTGAATACACATGAAAAATAGTCCAAACCCCGACGGCTGCTTTTCTTGTTTTTGAGTACAGCAAAGCCCATCCACCAAATATTTCAAAAATGATTACAGTCAAAGTCATCAATGGAATTAAATTGTCATGGAAAAGTGGCATACCTAATTTAAGAGCTGAAAAATAGGTCCCTTCGATCCATCCCTCATCAAACTTCACTATTGCTGAAAAACTATAACAAAGTGCCCACATCACTTGTGCACCAAATATTCGATTATTTCGATTTAATAGAAAGGCAATCGTTGGTAATAAATGAAAGAAGTAAAAATTATGCTGGCCAGAAAAAATCCAAAAATAAGCAATAAAAAGTTTTGTCAGAGTTAAAACCCAAATTAGGGGTATGTATATTTTTTCTTTATTTAAAACGATAAATCCGTAGGTGGCTAATATAACACCAAAGATTAACATAAAAAATATATGCAAATTATAAGACTGGGGCAAACCATCAAGATAGGGAAGAATTTGATTGCAATCTACGAAATGGGGCCAGCAATTATTTTCTCTGCCCTGTGGATTACGTGTTACGAACGGGTGGAAATCAAACAAAAAAACGGAAGTTGTTCCTAGTGCAAAAAATCTTTCCCAATTTTTTTGTGAAATCATGCTTTATTGACAATCCCCTGCATCTCCACCGCAGTCTCCATCACTGTTTGTACCAAACCCAGGTAAAGCATCAGAATATCCACTTGGATAATTATTAGTACATGATGCGCCCAAAGGCAGACATTCAAATACACCACTTGCTGATACGCCTTTTGGGTACTGACCTAAGGGGCAAGATTGGTTATTAACGTAGGGACCACATGTTATAAGTCCTGTACTTGAAATGCCAACGACAATCTGACCTTGCGGACAATTTGTATTAGAGCCTGCCATTGTACAAGTACTAAGGGCTGCATTAAACACCCCACCAATGGCATCACATTGCTCTTTTGAATTATTCTGCACAACTCCACGGACAAATTCAAAACTAAAAAAGTCAGGATTAGGAATTTTTTCACTATGTGATGGTTTAACATCCAATTCACCTATAATTCGAATCAATGGAAATCGACATAAAGCATTGTCACAATTAGGAACCCATCGAACACGAAATCGATAAACACAATTGACTGAAGTGAGGTAATTACAAAGCTGACCCTCTTGATCAAAACCCATATTGTTAATGTCATAGCCAGCCAACCGAAGCCCACCATTTCGAAATTCAATTAATAATTGATCTCCTGAACCTGTGCATCCAGTCATGGAAGCGGCACGCAAACAATTTGTTCCGCCAGTGGGACTTGCCACATAAGGAGCCGCATTTGAATCTATGGTTTGTAACCAACCTTGAGTTGTATTAATCGAGCTAATCATTGAATTTCGAATACCAAGTACAACTTCAGAGGCTTGCTTTTTAGACTTTAAATTAAGTGCAGTGGTAATGGTGGCAAATGTCGTTCCAATAGAAAGACTAATCAAGGCAAGTCCTACAAGAGATTCTATTAAGGTGAATGCTTTATTATTTTTTAAAAAACGTCGCATAAAAATGTATCTCCCGTAATGCCTGTCATTGCATTCCCTGCTGAACATCTTCGCCAATCCACTGCACTAAGTCCTACAAAATTTGTGTTTTTACAAACAGCATTGCCATCATTATCAACGTAATCCACCATTTGGCGACTATCCACCGAACAATGCTTTGGTGCGTATTGAAGCTGACAGTGGATACCTCCACCCGTTAACTGGGCAGGTAAAGTTTCACAAAAGACTTGAACTGAAGATTGTTGATCACCCCGGTCCATTTGAAAACCCGCAGAGTTAATATTAAGAGCACCTGCAATGTCATCCGTTGACGAACTGTAAGAAAATTCAAAAGTTATTCTTTGCGCGGGTATTTTTGCGAAAGGCTCAGTGGGTGATTTTACTGATAAGCAGGGTGGTGCACAAACGGGATCCCAGCGAATACGAGCTCTGTAAGTGCACCTGCCATCAGGAGTGACTATGCTATAGTTGTTACATAAAAAACCAGAGCGAGTGAATCCGTTGGTAATATCAATACTTGGTAGAAAGTCAGCAGCAGTGACCGTGGTAGCTGCATCAAGTTTAAGATCGATAAATCCACCACGTCCAGCACATGAAGTGTTATGAGTCAGTAAACAATCCATGTTAGATGGACCGACTGAATTGGCTTGAATGGTTGCAAGCCAAGAAGCTTCGTTTTCTATGATAGATTGCAATTGATTCGTAATGGATTGAATAGCCGTGTGTTCAAAACGTGATGTTTCTTGTTTGTTATAAGTGTCTTCAACTGACTTTAAAGCGTATAAGCTCATGGTCATAACAGCTGGAACAATCAACAAAGCATAGACTATGGCATTACCTTTTTGATTCATTCTGAACTCCATAAATTTAAGGCCCCCCATCACCATCACCATCTGGTGGCGGCGGTGGCGGTGGTGGTGGTGCTGCAGCCCAAGCTGATAAATGAGGATTAGCACCGCCAATACCTTGCCCAGGTACCCAAACCACATTAGTTGGGCAAGAACTTGCACCTGTCCAAAGATTAATCGTACAAGTTACATTCAGATAGCACCCAGGATTACATGTCATAATTCCAGAGGAACTAATTCCACCGATAACTGTTCCCCTTGGACAAGACAAGGTTGATAAAGCTAAACAATTTTTTGTATTTGTTGCACTTAAGCCGACAAACAATGTACCAGCTGGGCATGGTTGATTAATCCCCACATTACACGTTCGGGTTGCAGCATTATAAACACCACTTAAACTTTGGCAAACGGCTTGTGCTTGTTCGCCCTGAGCATCTTTAATAATTTCCACATTAAACAAATCTAGATTTAAATTAGGAGGCGGAGTACCACTTGCTATCAATCGAGCATTAAATCTATAGGAAGGGGCCCGGCACCTTGTTGTATCCGAGCCACAGATCGGAGTCCAATCGATAATATATCTTAAAATACAATTACTACCTGCAACCCCAAAAGTGGCGCAAGGTTCTCCTTTGATCGTAAAACCGCGAGTTCCTCCGGCTGAAGGAGGCTGAATAAATTCAGGGACTGCTTGTGCTGCTGCAGGAACTGGATTGGAATCCCAAATATTAAATGGTTGAGTTCCTACAGTACAATTTGTGGACCGAGTTTCTAGACATTGCATCGAGCCTTCATTTAAAATTGTATTGAGGTGCGAACGAGGGTGCTTCATAAGCTGTTCGAGTCTTGATTTTAAATCAAATAATTCTCGGAAAGTATCAGCTTTACTGCTCATTGATTTAGTCACTTGCAAAACTGAAGTTCCAGTTAATGCGATAAGTGCAAATATACCAATGCCAATGATGGCTTCAGTCAATGTAAAACCATTTTGATTCAAACGCATTTTAGAAGTCGTCATATTGAATTGCCTTACTTATAAAATAGTTGCACATTTAATACTATGACATATTTAAAACTTTTAACAACTTTTACTCTCATATTTAGCAGTCTTGGTCTTGCAGACGTCGGAGCTGAAGAAGTTCGTTTCAAAATGGGATGGAACTATAAAAACTTTCCTTTTGCTGTAAAACTTTATGAGGTTCCTCCAACCTCACCACTTTGGTCCATGGCTTCAGTCAAATCACTGCCAAAAGAACTCATTTTAAAAGAAATTCCAGATAATTTACTGATCGCACACAAAGGTCGAAGAAATAAATTCGCACTCGTCATTCATAATACTTCGAACCAAGTACAGTACTTTTTTGCCTCTCCACATTCGGCAGAACCAGCTGAACATTCAATTGGATTTAAATACAATTGCTTGTGCATGAATCACTCTTTTAAAATCCAACCCAATTCCTACTGGTACCGAACCGTTGAACTTCGAGTTTCCAACAAATATGAAGCCCCACCAAAGTCTAAGCCGTTGGAAATTACCCACGATATTATCGGTTTGGATGTAGCAAAAGGAAAATTGTTACAAGATACAAAACTACCTGAAAGTGAAAAATAAATAATTATTTAGCTTTTTGAATAAAAAGTTCAAGCTTTGTGGTTTTGGATGAAATTAAAGGCGTTACACGAAAATGATGAATCCAAAGTCTTTTAGCCGGCACTTCTATTGGTCTTTTCAAACACAAACACTCCCAAAGCCAGTTACTCTTACTTAAGACTTCATCTCCATCAGAGCGAATTACAAATTTAATCGGAAGCTCTGTTGTGTTTAAAAGCACAAATGCAAAATTACGTTCACTAGAAAATTTGACTGAGCTTAAAGAACTCATTGGAATTTTAGATAACTGACTATTTTTATAGGATTGCCAATCTAAACTAAGTGGATCAAAAATTTGATTTCCACCAACAAAGTATTTACGATCACCTAATACTTCATAAATTTCGACAGGTTGAGACACTGAATCATAATCAAACTTGAAAACTAACTCACTTGAATAAATAAAAAACGAATACATTAAAAAGAAAAAAAAATTCATGGTTTGGCACCCGCTAACAAGTGAAAAGCAATGCCCAGATGGGCTAAAACATCCACTTGAAATTTGAATGATGAAGGTCTCATAAAAACTCCACCAATAAGATCATTTGATGCTTTGTAAAAGAAAGCATTCTTTTGATGAAGTTGTACCCGGCTAGCACACTTTGAAAGGCCACTCACAATTTTTTTGAAAATTGGCAACTGACTTACTAAATTATGATTCGTAAAGTGCGCAAGTCCCTCTAGTAGAAGTCCTGATCTATGATCAAGGGCTTCAGACTGAGCAAAAAAATTATTATCAATGTAACAGCCATTCAAATCTGATGGATAACTATGGTTATAAATTAAATTTTGATCAACGATATCAAGCAGTTGATTAATACTTTTTGAAATAGACTCTTTATAATTGGGGGATTTTTCAAAAGCGAAAAAAAGTAATGAGCTTGCCCATCTGACGAAAAATGCATTTTTTTCTTTCAAAAATTGATTCATATATTTTTCAGTTTCATCTTTAAGCCAGGGCAACTCTTGCCAAGTGAACTGGGAATTCAAAAAAGTAAGAGCCTCTCCGACATGAAACATATATTTTGATCCATTAATAATTGGCAGTGATGAATGATTAATATCGATCCATGCACTACGCTTAATATCATAAAATTGAAGCACTCTATTTTTAATATTTTCTTTAAGTTCCAATAGACCATCTGACTTTCTTGTTGCTAACCCCAAAATTGCAAGTGCACCAAGATCAAGAGAGTCTAAATTCTGAACTTTTTTTATGTATTTTTGGCAATCAGCTTTATTAATAAAGCAGTAGTAGTACATTCCTAAAAAAATACGTGTTTGGGGTATTCCACTAGACTGAAATGGTTGATCATAATCATAGTAAATCCTTTTTAATTTTTTAGTTGAGGCCAAGTAAAACTGATCCAGTTGTTGAATAAAAAGATCTATTGGTTGATCCGGATGAAATCTTTCAATAAAAACCCATTTGTTATTTCTTTTAAAGTAAGGATATGTCCAAAATGGAATCCAATCCTGATCCGTTGAAACATTGACTCCATTGATTAAAACTTGGTCAGCGGTTAGCCATTGTTTTGTTGATAGATTTTGATATGAAACAATTCCTTTAGACTCTTTTAATTTCCCAATTCTAAACTGCTCAATTGAAATAGGAAACATACCAACTTTATGATTTGGTGATGGGTCAATAAAAACTAGCTTATCGCAATCAGCATTTGAATTAATACAGTTACCAACCTTAATTTTATTATTTTCATATTCTAAGTAGCTGATTTTCGGTCTTACAAATTCATATAGTTTAAAGCTATCATCTTCATAAACAAGAATAAAAGGCCACTTCTGAGTGTCTAATTCAGCTACAATCGATGCTGTTTTTTCTATTAGTAAAAAGTTAGAATTTAAAAAATTAAAAAAAGTATCCCAATCTTGATAGGTAATATTAAGAGGCTGATTTCTAATTTTTTCATATGTTGCTACAAAATTAGCATTATTATTGTATATAAAAGTAGACATGCCAGGCTCAGTGACTAATTTTGGATTGTAGTAAAATAAACTACTCCAATATTCCCACTTATAATTAATAATTTTTTTTCCATTGAGCTGACTGTTTTTGTACCAGTCAGAGAATTTTTTAGTTGAATAATTTGTGCTCTCATCTGCAATAATCGATGATCTTCCTGTCCAAGCAAGTATCAAACCAAACGTAACAACTAGAATCGGGAAAGCGAGTTTGATTTTTGAAGTCATTTGATTAAGGAAATGAGCTATTACAAATAATCCACTTAATGTAACAGAAGTTATAAAGAATGGTAAAAAACGCAAATGTTTTATTGATATCAAAAAGAATAAAATCGCAACTAATGTAAAGTAGAAATAGGCTTTATTTTCTTTGTAGATAGATTTGAACTGGGTCAGTGATATTAAAAACATCGCACACATTGATAAATAAAATGGATTTACGTCCCGAACTGATCGCCACTCGCCTATCACATTATTGGGACTCAAATTAAATTTCAGCAAATCCACTAGATAGATGATTTTATCAAAATTAAATGTTGGTAAATAAAGTGACACACCTAAGCCAATTAAACTGACAGCTAATAAATTTTTATTAAATTTAATTAGCGATAAACATCCCACTGATAATATTGATACGACTAAGGTTTCAAAAGAAGCCATTCCCATCAATAGACCAGCTAACATCACTAACAGCGGTGTCCATTTTTTTGCATCGACCAGCCAAAGTCTTGCAAACAGTGACAGGGAAAGAAGGCTTAAAATCATGGGACGTCCCCAAAAAACCCGGTTCAAGTCTGCTAAACAAAATCCTACAAAAAATACAGCTAAAGCCAAAAGTAAGAATCGATCTTTTTCTTTAACTAACTTGAGTGGCAAAGAAAAAGTAAGGGCTAAGCATAAACTAGTTAATATTTGCACGGACATTTTGGGATCAAATAGAAGATTTAAAAAGGCCAGGATCAGGTGAAACCCATAATGCTGATCTACATACCCATTTTGAAACATTGAACTTTTTAGAATCTCAAGGCTTGAGTAATTGAAATCACCCGAGATCAAAGTTAGGGCAAACCGTGTATGATAGAAAAAATTTTGACTTAAAAAATCACCCATCTGAGCAGATAGAAATAAAAAATAAGGAAACAAAATTAAAAATGCCATTCGACTAGATGCGAACAAGGATTGAATCATCTACGACAGTTTGTAATAAACTTAAGTGAATTACAATCTTAGTCAGACTGGACTAAAATCTGAATCCCATTTTTCACAGACATTGTATAAGAAAAGTATTTTTCTAAATCACCAACACTGACCCATTCCACACCTAAGTGGTAACTGGCATCTTTAACAGGTCTAGGGTCAAAGTATTCATCTTTCAATTGAGATTTGAAAAAATCTGTGCGACTCCAGTACAACTGACCGTCCCACTCAAAATCATATTCACGAGTTAACTTTTGTTCAGGTTGAGCCAATACTTGATAACCGGTTTCTTCTAGTGTTTCCCTGGTGGCACATACATGGGACTCTTCACCTTCTTCCACTTTGCCACCCGGCAAAAAGTGATAGTGCTTGTGATTGGTCGGATCCTTAGCTTTAAATGCTAGAATTTTGTTATTATAAACAACGACCGTTGAGGCCCGTCTGCGGTCTTGAATGAAGCTCCAAGAACCTGCTTCAAAATTCAATCTATAGGTCACACAATTAGGAATTGGAACCCCGTCTTTTGGAATTCCTTTTAATCCATGAGTCACACGGCGAATGACACCTCCGTGGGTAGAAACTGCGATACGTTTATGCTGGGGATTTTTTTTAATATAACTTTCTAAATACGTCAGCACTCGAAGCCTGGTTTCTGCTTTAGTTTCACCACCGGGAAAACCAAAGTTTTCATCATTTTCGCCCGGTGAAACCCATTTCACCCAATCAGGGCCTACAAGTTTGATCACTTCATTACGGTGAAGACCTTCGGCTTTTCCTAAATTCATTTCTCGAAGTTGGTCAGAAATCACAACAGGCGCTTGCCAATATTTTAATCCACCATCGGCTGTTTTTCGAGCTCGAATCAGATCAGAGGAAAGCACCACATCAGGATGCCAATCCTGAATTCGCTGACCTAAATCTTCAGCTTGCGCTAAACCTTTTTGATTCAATGGGATGTCGGTGTGACCTTGAAAGATTTGTTGGTGATTCCAATCGGTTTCACCGTGTCTGAAAAATAAAAATTCGTATGTCATAAATCTAGGATGACACAAAAATAAAAGGGAGTCTGGTGATTTCTCCAAACTCCCTTAAAAATTTTAGCGCCGTAGAAAAAATGACTTTTTCATTGCAGCTACCGGATCAATTTTGAGATTCATAGGCATTTCATCCGAAACTTTCGGATCAATTTTTGCCATGATTTTTGCGTGCAGCCGATGATAGTACTCCGGGTCCATCGGGAGTTCGACATCATCGCCTTCTTTCAACATTTGTTTTACGTCTGTTCGCGCTTGTGGTTTCATCCTTCGGCCTCCTTAAGTGGGTAAAGTTCCATAAAAAATCCACCTGTCTCTAACGTCCAGGTTTTTAAATCTTGTCGATCGTTAAACGCTTCTTTGAGTTTTATAAGCGCATGACGGTAATTGGCTTTTGCTGTGTCATAAGGACACTGCATGATTTCAGCAATTTCTTGAAAGCTTAAGTCTTCATAAACTCTTAAGACCAGTGCTGTTCTTTGGCGAAACGGCAATTTTTCCACTTCCTTGTTTAATAGATCTTTAACCGCCGTGTGCACCATATCAGTTTCCACAACTGCAACGACTGACAAATGAGCATCCTCAATGTCGACTGTTTCGCGTTTTGTTTCTCTGAGTTTGTTGCGTGCTGTATTCAGAGCAATTTGATAGAGCCAGCTTTTAAAGCTGGAGCGCCCCTCGAAGCCATCAAGCTTTTCATAGGCTTTGATAAAAGCCTCTTGAACGATGTCTTCCGCTGAATCCAGGTCCTTCATAAATCTCAAACCCAATCGCAGTAATCCTCTTTGGTGTCGTACTACAAGAGCAGAAAAAGCGGTCTTGTCCCCCAATTTCGCACTCTCGACGAGTTCGAGATCTGTGATACTTTCTAGATCTCGTGTCATATTTGACTCTCTTCTGTAAAAATTCGGTTAATCTTTGAATTTTTTTCTGAAAGTGCGATTTCGCACTCCCCCCTCTAAGTCCTGAAAACATCCTGTTGTTCCCATGACTTAGGTGCTTGAAAACTCTTTTTGAAAACAAGCACCGCATTCTTACTTTTATTATGTTGCAAAGAAGCCGCCAAAAACAGCGGTCGTAATGACACTAAGTATATGATTCTATTAATGATTTATTGATACTATAAGAAATATTTATGGTGATTTTTTTAACCGATTCTGTTTTAAGTATAAACATCTATACATAGTATATAATACATACTATACTATATACTATGTATAGCCCAACAAAGTTGCAAATAGTCGAATTTATTAAGAAAAATGGCCACGCACAAGCTAAAGAATTGGTCGCCCACCTCTCACTTACTCAAGCTGCCATTCACAGAGCTCTTAATTATCTAATCGATAAAAAAGTGCTTATTAAAAAAGGAAAAACTCCTAAAGTCTTTTATTTCCTAAATCATGAAAACCGAAATCAAACTTCAGTTCTTCTGAGCAAAGAAGACTCACAAACTCTTGAAGATCACTATCTCTATATGACTCCAACAGGTAAAGTAGAAACAGGAGTTTCAGGTTTTCTCAATTGGATGAAAACAACACAAAACAAACAAGCTCCAGAAAAGTGTATCCAAGATTACATTCAAATTTTGAACGAGTCACTTTCTCATAAAGATAAGAAATTAGATTTGATTGATGCTACTGATCGATTTCATATAATTTTTAAAAAATGTAATTTAGACCAAGTTTACTATCATGACTTCTACAGCCTCATTAAGTTTGGAAAAACAAAATTAGGAAATTACCTACTTCATGGAAAGCAGGCTCAGGATAAAGCTATGATACAAAAAATTGCCGAAATCATAGCTCCTCAGCTTATCAATTTGATCGAAAAAGAAAAAATAGAAGCCATAGCTTGGACTCCACATTCGATTCCACGAAAAATTCCTTTTCTAAAAGAACTTGAAAAACGTCTTTCCATTCAACTTCCAAAAGTTGAAGTCCTAAAAGTTTCCATCGGAGAAGTTCCAATTGCTCAGAAGTCATTAGCAAAAATTGAAGAGCGAATTCAAAATGCCCGAGAAACCATGATTGTTGTGCCGCAAAAAATTTCTTTTAAAAAGATTCTTCTCGTCGATGATGCTGTAGGATCAGGGGCTACACTCAATGAGATTTCAGAAAAATTAAAATTCAAAGGTGCCGATAAAGTTATCGGTTATGCTTTGGTAGGATCCTACAAAGGTTTTGAAGTCTTAAAAGAAATCTAAAACCGTCTCATCCTGAGAAAAGAATCAAAAAATCGACAGTATTTCTTAAAATAGGGCTCAAACCAACCGGTCTTTTGGCCGATAAGTCATCAGATGAGTTACAAAGGGGACTTCAACTTTTTTACAAACATCTTACGTCTATTCGGAGTTCTTTTTGTAGTGCTCTTGTTGTCGAACTGCGCCCCAGCCAAGAAAAAAACCCCCGAAGTCACTGCCGATCCCGTCGTCGAAGATATTGCACCCGTTGTTACTTATAGTATTTCCGGTCGAGTGCTGAATTATTCCCATGGCACAATTCAATTAAGTTTATCTGGTACCGAGCAAATTAATTTATCAGCTGCAGGAGATTTTTCATTTTCAACCGAACTGGAATCAGGCGAGTCCTATACAATTTCCATCATTTCTCAACCGACCTCACCAGCGATCACCTGCCTCATTAACAATTCATCGGGAATTGTTTTAAATGATGTCGTTGACGTGGAAGTTACCTGTCCCAGCTTAAATACTTTATCTGTTAGCACCCCACAAAATTCACTGGCCAACCAGCGCAGACTTCAGGCATCCGTAGCTGGGCAGTTTTCTGATGGCAGCATCAGAAGTATGACAAGCTTTGTGACTTGGTCTTCCGATGATACAGGAATTTTTTCTGTGTCCACATCGGGTGAGGTTTTAGGCGTCAGCCCTGGAACTACAAATTTACGCGCTGATTTTGGTTTGATTTCTGCAACCAGGTCATTGCAAATCACCAACGCCACTCTGCAAAGCCTCTCCCTCACTCCACAACAAATTACGATGGCTCAGTCGGCCCAAATTCCCATGCGTGCAACTGGAATTTTTTCCGATGGTACACAAATGAATTTAACTTCTGAGGTCACATGGAGTTCAGCTAATTCTATGGTGGCTTCTTTCACAAGTTCGACTCTATCGGCGGGAGCAGCAGGAGCCACCACTATAACTGCAACATTGGGAGCTTTAAGTAGCACAACACCTGTCACAGTCACCAATGCCACTTTACAATCACTGCAAATCAGTCCCATTATTATTCGCTCTCAGTTGGGTTCCTTTGTGCAACTTTATGCCACAGGTCTTTATTCGGATAATACCTTCCGCGATGTTTCTTCACTAGTCACATGGACAAGCGCCAACAATGCAGCTGTTTCTATTTCCACTTCAGGTCTTGCCTATGTTCAATTGGCAGGAACAGTGGTTGTGACCGCACAGCTTCAGGGCCAAATGGCTTTTGCGCAAGTGATTGGAGAAAGCAAAACCTTAAACTCAATCTTGATTGAGTCCCCATCTGCCACTTTGCCAGTGAATCAATCGATCAGACTGACTGCCATCGGTCAGTTCAGTGATGGAAGTGAGCAGGATTTAACCAACTCAGTCAGCTGGTCTTCTAGTTCTGCTAATATTGCGGAAGTTTCAATCCTTGATCCTGATAAGGGACTGGTGACCGGGCTCAACTCAGGAGTGACCAACATACAAGCCCAGATGGGTGGTGTAATGGGACAAACTTCCATCACAGTCAATGCTGCAACACTGTCTAGCCTTCAAATTACACCGGCTTCGACTTTGATTTCACGGTTAACAAATTTGAATTACAGAGCCCAAGGAACTTTCAGCGACGGCAGTGTTTTAGATATTACGAATTTAGTCACATGGACGTCATCGAATACTTCACAAGTGGTCATGACCAGCGGTGGTGATCAGGCGGGCCTGATGACTAATCTTTATAACGGTACAGCTTACCCCACAGTCACCATCACGGCTTCATTGTCGGGTCAATCAGCAAGCTCTCTGCTTACCATCACTCCCGCCACACTGACATCGATACAAATCAATCCCTCTGCTGCCACTTTGAACTCGCAATCGAGTCTATCACTAAAAGCCTATGGATTGTTTAATGATGGTGCTGCTGTGGATTTAACGTCTGTGGTAACTTGGAAATCTGATAACAATAATTTGCTATTTGCATCCAATGCTTTTTCATCATCCGGTGAAATCACAGCTCTCTCTGAGGGCGTTACAAATGCTCGAGCTGAATTAGGGGCACTCAGTGGAATATCGAGTATTACAATTGATGACTTAGCTGCTGAATCTGAAATTTCAACAGGAGTTGGTTTAACAGCCGCTTACTACACGGGGTTTGCTTTTAATACCCTTCGTGGTACACGCATCGATTCCGCAGTGAATTATAACTGGGCCACGGGACTAGCTCCATTGGGTGTAGGTGATTCTTTTAGTGTTCGCTGGACAGGATTTATCGAAGCTCCCACCACCGGAAACTACCAGTTTTGTACAAGATCTGATGACGGTGTCAGACTGCGAATTAATGGTGCTCTTGTCATTAACAATTGGACAGATCATGCCGAAGTGGAAAACTGCTCAGGCCAAATTGCTTTAACTGCTGGATCTAAGAATAGCGTACTTCTTGAGTTCTATGAAAGAGGTGGTTACGCTGTCATTCGATTGAACTGGGTCAGACCTGGTTTTGCTCAAGAAAATATCGCAAAAGAATTTTTATATCCTTATTAGTTTGCGATAGTAACGCGGTTACGCCCATTTTGTTTACTGTTATACAAAGCCTTGTCCGCACGCTCGAATAAAACATTCCAAGTTGTTTCGTCTAGCTTTCTAGAAGCACAGCCCACAGAGACAGTGACTGGGATTTTAGTTTGTTCAAAAGTAAATTCACTTTCCTGAATGGTCTTACGAATTCTTTCTGCAATATCAATGGCAGCACTAACAGGAGTGCCTGATAAAATGAGAACAAATTCTTCACCGCCGTAGCGAGCAAAGAAGTCATTGGCTCTGACAAGTTTTGTGGAGATAATACGGCTGAGTTCTTTTAATACAACGTCACCAGCTGCATGTCCGTAGGTATCATTTACTTTTTTGAAGTGATCGATATCAAAAACGATAACACTTAAAGGTTCATTTAAAGTTTCGGATCTTTTAATCACTTCTGGTCCACGTTCAATCAATGCACCTTTTGAGTAAGCACCTGTCAGGGCATCCCTTGTGGCTTTTTCAAAAAGTTCTTTTTGGGCAAAGGCTTCGATATTTCCCTTATCCAAAAATTTAAAAACAACATTTCCCGTTTTCACCTGATCATTGTTTTTTAAAACAAGTGGCGCTAGTGGTGCTAAGGCATTGCCGTTAACAATGGTTTTATTAGTCGATCCTAAATCCATAATAACAACTTCATTACTGCGAAATTCAATTTTTGCGTGCGACCGGCTGACACTGCCATCATCAATAAAGATTTGTGATTCTACGGCACGGCCAACAATTGTGCCATCTATTAGTGACCACTGTTTACCCTGGTATCCTGCAGGTCCAATAAGCACAACTAAAACAGGCGATCCACCACCACCCGCCATCTTGCGGTTCAAGGTCGTTTCACTGGCCACAATGGTTTTTTCTGTGTGGTCAGTTGTTTCTGAAGAATCGTCTTTTTCGTTGGACATGCATGAAAGTGTAGCGAAGCAATTTAACTAACTCAACTGTTATGACACAGCCACGTCTTCTTCAATTCGGTGATACCCACGCCATTCTTTGAGACGTCCCCTAGGCCTTCCGCCTTCTTCCGGGTATTCAATATAGACGTAAGTCAGTTTGGTAATTTTCCCAAGGGAAACAATGTCTAAAGAAGTCAGCTCCGTCCAAGTACCAGTATTAAAATACTCTTTGTCCGTTCCCCAATGTCTGTACTGATAAACATGGGTATGACCAAAAATGACGGTATGCACTCTGTCATCTTTCAGTATTTTTCTAGCTGATTCACTGAGGTCTGGGAAAATAGCACTTTGTAGAGCAATCTTTAAAAGACTACGGATAGACCAATTTCGTCTAGGATCGTGTTGAAATAGAGTTTTTATCCCAAACATAAACAACTTCGAGAATGCCATCATCAGCATCCAAAATTCATTAAACAAAGCCCAACGCACCATTTTACCAAAGGGGCGGATCTTATCCACATGAGGGTACTTCTCTTTAATCTTCAATACGAGTTCAATGAAAAAATGGGAGCCAAAAGGAAGGTTTAGAATGGGTTCTGGAAGATCTTTTTTTAAAAAAAATCTTTTTGGATCTAAACGATTGGCTGCTTCATGCATATGACCATGCTCGATGTGCACACCATCAAAGTAGTAAACAATATTTTTATATCTGACAGAAGTTCCCACCACTTGATTAAAATAAGCTCGGCAAGCAGGCCACATCATGGCTTGATCATGATTACCAACGACATAGGTAATTGAATTTTGCGGCTTTGATGCAAATTCTTTGAACGCACGAAACACATCTTCATGACCTTTGATCATAGATTTCAAAACTTCTAAAGCCACACTTTCAGTCACAACTGTAAGAAAATGCCCACGGTAATCCACCTGCAAGAAATTTAAAAAATCTCCATTTATGATGATTTCCACTTCTGCATCTCGAAAAGCTCCAGAGGAATAGTAATGGATAAATTCAACAAGCTTTTCACTAAAAAAAAATTCTTCTAAATGATTATTCGCACCGTCACCAAGCAGGCGACCTTTTCCTAGATGCAAGTCACTGATAACAACTTTAATTCTTCGAGCCACAGTGAATACATCCTTTATTCATCTGAATTTTGTTGATCAGATTCGGGTTCCGTCAATTGTGATTCATCAATGGGTGAATCATGTTCAAGATTTGATAAAGCGACCCTTAAAGCACGAACTGTTTTTCGCATTTGCTCTTGCTGATCTTCCATCGACTTATTAAGATCCTGCACTTTACTTCTATAGACATCAAGTTCCGATTTAAACTGGTCAACTTTACGCTGCAGATCTAATATTCTTTCGTCTTTCGAACGCATCAAAGCTTGCTTTTCAGCACGTACAAGTTCGAGGCGATTTTCAAGCTCCCGCTCTCGAACACGAATCTTTTTAAAATCTGTTTTAATTCTTAAATCCAGGTCTTCTATTTGAGTTTTTGCTTTAGAAAGTTCTGTTTCTTTATATTGCAAATGACCTTTGATAATTAAGATTTCATTTTTCAACTGAGATGAAATTTCTTTTTTTTCTTTTTCAGCTTTTAAAGCTTTACCTTGAAGATCTTCTAGATTTTTTGAAATGATGTCTCCTGCAGAGGCCAAGTCATCATTATCTCGCCGTAGCATGTCCACTTCATTTTCAAGTTCATGAATTCGGGCTTGTGCTAATTTCAAAGTTTCTGACTGAGCAAGACTGGCATCAGCAGCAACATAAACATGACCAGGCCTAGATACTTTTGGCACATTTAAACCAGTGCTTGTTGACTCAACAACCACCTCTAAAGCAGGCTCACGCTTTCTTGCACCTGCCACAGCTACTGTTCTATCTGCACTTGTATTGGATGCAATCGCCTGTGTGGCAGCTTCTGTATCCGATTGCGGTTTTACATAAGGGGCCACTGTGGTTGCAACTGTAGGGGCCACTTTGGCGGCTGGTACTTTCATATCATGACTTAAATTAATAAATGCTGTGGATTGATTTTGTAATTCAGGGCCTTCAGATTCAGAATCGACAGAATCAGGATTAAGTAGATCAACACGCTTAGCTTCTTTTTGACTGCCAAACCCAAGCTCAATTCCACCACCGGCGGACGTGTTTTCCGAATCATCGTCGATTTCAATAGAAGTATCAGGGTCAATGGCTTTGACCTCATCAATGAGATCTTTTAAGAACTCATTTTCTTCTAATTCGATATTTTTTTTCTTAGCCTTAGGCATAAGACTAAGATCGGAATTTTTCTATAACTTCTAAAGACTTATGCGTGATTTCCTACAAATTTGTCATACTGGACCTTACGTTTTTCAAGTTCCGCAGGGTTCACTTTCATGACGCCCTTAAGACCAAAGTCCTGAACGGTGAAGCTGGCGACTGTGCTACCCACCTGACAAGCTCGTTTGAGGTCTTGGAAACCAGGTCTTGTTCCAACGTGAGACAAATATCCAAAAAATCCACCCGCAAAAGTGTCGCCGGCCCCGGTGGGATCAATCACTTCAGAAATTGGAAATGCAGGTAGCAAATACAGACCATGGTCGCGGTGATTCAAAACCAATCCATATTCACCGCGCTTAATAACCACAGCTTCTGGACCCATTTGCACTAATTTTTGTGCGGCTGCGATTCCATTTGAACAACCTGTTAACATTTTCGACTCACCTTCGTTGATCAGAAGTATGTCGACTTTTTTAATAACCTGAAGAAGGCTTTCCTTTTGGGACTGAATCCAAAAGTTCATGGTATCCATACCGGTATAGACCGGAGACTTCACTTGATCCAAAACTTTCATTTGAAGATTGGGATCGATGTTAGCTAAGAAAACAAATTTTGAGTCTTTGTAGTGTTCAGGCAAAATAGGATCAAAATCAGCAAATACATTTAAATCAGTTTTTAATGTTTGTGCTTCATTTAAATTATCATCATAGAAACCAGCCCAATGAAAAGTCTTTCCTGGAGTCACTTTCATTCCGGCCAAATCGACTTTTCGAGATTCTAAAATCTGGCGGTCTTGCGGAGCATAGTCATCACCGACCACACCGACCACACGCACGGAACTTAAAACAGTAGCAGCCACAGAGAAATAGTTAGCGGATCCGCCTAATGTTTTTTCGACAGAGCCCACTGGTGTTTTGATACTATCGTAAGCCAAGCTCCCGACGACGAGAATCTGTGACATGTTTTCCCCCTAATGCTGAATTGGAAATATCCATTTGTCCTGGATGTTCTTTGTATGCACTGGTTAACTGCCCGCAAGCTGCGAAAATGTCACGACCCATTGTGCGGCGAAGAAGAACATGGGCACCCAAACGCATCAGTTCCTGCTGGAAAGCTGCGATAGTCACATCGTCTGGTCGAGCAAACTCACTACCAGGATGTTCGTTGAAGGGAATAATATTTATCTTACAACCAATGCCACGAGTGATGTTGTAAAGCTCTTTGGCGTGCGAAATTTGGTCAGTAATACCTTTTAATAATACATATTCGAAGGTGACCAGATCTTTTGTTTGTTGATTATACTTTCGGCACTCGTTTAGTAGTTCGAGTAAGTCCCAACGTTTGTTAATGGGCATAATCTTACTACGGCTTTCATCGCTATAACCATTTAATGACACTGCTAATCTGGTTTTCGAAGCTGCGATTCTCCACATTTCAGGAACAATTCCAGATGTGGAAACAGTGATTTTACGACGAGAAAAATTAATTCCCCAATCATTGGATAAAATCTCAATGGTTTTAAAAACTGATTCTGGATTGTCTAAGGGCTCGCCCATACCCATAAAAACGATGTTTGTGATACGCCAGCCTTCAGGTAGCAAGGCTTGAGATTGCAAAAATTGACCCACAATTTCTTCTGGGCGAAGTCTGCGCTTTAATTTTTGTTTTCCAGTGAAGCAGAAGCGGCAGGCCATATTGCAGCCAATTTCCGATGATATACACAAAGTCATTCGGTCATCAGAAGGAATCAAAACAGCTTCCACGGATTGACCGTCACCCATATCGAATAGAAATTTTTGTGTACCATCCACAGATTTCAAATGAGTCAATACTTTAGGAAGTTCAAAAGTAAATAAGGATTTTAGTTCATCCCGAAAGCTTTTTGATAGATTGCTCATGAGATCAAAGTCAGTGACTTTTTTTTCGTAAACCCATTTGTAAAGTTGTTGAGCTCGGTACTTTTCTTTTCCGTGGTGTTGAATGAATTTTTCTAAATCTAACATCGTCAGTCCAAAAAAACTTTGGGGACCTGATCGATCTAATTTTTCAGCAGGCAAAGCCGTCGACATATAATCAGAAAAAGTCATCTGAGCTGGTGCCCATGGGACTAATTTTTCACTTAAATCCTGATTTCGTTGATTCATCATTTTTGACACCTATTTTTAAGATGCCCATAATTAACAAACTATCACTCAAAAGAGGAGAAAAAGTGCCCACTAAGGACTTTTTTCAAAAAAGTGAGAGGTTCTAGCGTTTTATTTTTGCCTAAGATGCTGAGCCACCCAAGACTCTTGAATGGGGGGTCTTGATAGGTAAAGGGCTTTATCCAACTTCAAATTTTTAACGTAATCTGCGGATAGGTCCTCACCTCTCCAGGGGCTACCAATACACAAAGTCAATTTTTCAGACTCATCCAATTCCAAGCAATGGGGATGCCCCCCATCAAGGATATAACAAGTTTCATCATCAGGAACGTGGTGATGCTTGAGATCGGCATCCAAAAAGTAAAGTTTATTCACTTGTCCTGTTAGCACCAGACGAAACTTATGCTGTAGGGTGCCCACTTCGCTGGGACTACAATCAATGTGAACTTTCATTTGTTGATGCCCTGGAGTTCGAAGAATGGTAATTCTTCCTTTCGGTTGCATCCAGTGGATAATTTGTGATTGGATCAAATTTTTAAGCTCAGGGCACGACTGCATTAAATCGGTGTAGGCAAAACTTTGTGATTCATTTTCTTTTTCAAAAATATATAGAATGTCACAGTTTCGAAATGGGTTAAAACTCCAAAATGCAGACGAAACATTTTTAATTTCATTTAGAATTGTAGAAACTTGGTCTTTTGAAATCTGTAAATTAAATGGACAATAAGTAAAATTATACTGATTTTGCATTCAAACAAACATATAACTAAATTCAATTTTTATGAAATACTTAATTTTACTTATTCTATGTCTATCTCATGCCGGTCAAGCCCTTGAAAAACAGACCCAGTATTGGGGCTCACTAAGCCTGATTAAACCTGTCGATGAAAAATGGGTCACTTCACTTGAGCTCATCAATCGCTATTCTGTGGATAACGGAGAATCCTTCGTTAAATCCACTCGCTTAGGTTTGGGTTATAAATTTGAAAATGCAGTGACCTACACCTTAATCCTTGAGGACCGAAGAACGAATCAATACAGAAACAATGAAAAGCGTTTGATTCATCAATTCGCAAAAAAATGGCCAATGAAGTACATCGATTTATCGCTACGCTACAGACAAGAACAAAGAAAATTTGAAAACAGCGAAGTGTGGATGAATCGCTCAATCATCAGGGCGCAATTCGATTTTATCACATTAAAAATGGGTTCAATTACACCCTATTACTCATCAGAGCATAAGTATATTCTCAATACTGTTGAAGGAAGAAAAGCAGGCTACACTGAAGCTCGAAACTTAATTGGTCTTGATATTCCTTTGAATAAAAATCTGACTGTGGATTTAGCTTACATGGACCGTAGAACCTTCACGCCTTCAAGCACTCAGGAAACTTTATTTCAGGTTGTAGTTGTGAGCGCAGCTTATAAGTTTTAAGAATTTTTGCCTGACCTTTTTCTAAAACTGGTCATTTTTATCAGGGCACCACCAGCATCCGTCCGAATTGTCCGAACTTCGCTGATCACCTGACATTGAACCCTTTCCATCGCTGGGCACCGCCCCACTTGCTTTTTGCATTCACTGCTCTTTAAGAGGGGCGGTGCCCATGCCAAAATCAAAACAACTGTCGTTTTTCAACAATCAAAAGCCTCAAAAAGCTCACGGTGGAAGTCTTGCCGTTGATAAAAGACGCTCAAAAAGACCACTCAATATCAAACAAAGCCATCACATCACTATGAAGTCTCACCAAGCTGTTGGTTCAAGATCCTTGTTTCGCTATAAAAAAATCATTGTGCAGCTCATGAAAAAAAATGCCAGCAAGTTTAACATCAAAGTTTATGAGTACTCGGTTCAAGGAAACCATCTGCATTTGCTAGTTAAAGCCCAAAGCCTGGAAGGTTTACAGAACTTCTTCAGGGTCCTTGCAGGGCACACAGCTCAGCGAATTTTAAAAGAATGTCCAATAAAGCAAAGTGCGGGCAGTGCCTCTCAAAAGCAAAAAGGGTGTAAGAAGAACCAGCGTAAATTCTGGAGTTATCTTCTATTTTCTAGAATTGTCAGTTGGGGACGAGAGTTCCAACGTGTGATCAGTTACGTTCAAAAAAATACTCTTGAGCTACTACAGGTGATAGCTTATCAGCCGAGATCAATGATTAAGAAAAGCAACACGAGCTAAATGACCTGACCAGACATTTTACAGCAGCCAATAATTGTCAGCCTCAAGCCCTTCAAATCCATACAGCTCATTATGAGACGCCCCAACCACGTCTAAACACTGGCATGTTTTGTGTTATAGGAACAGATGTTGGAGGAAATTTATGAAATCACTTTTAATGTCTCTTTTGAGTGTTGTAAGTCTTGTTACTCTTATCGGATGCGGTAAAAGTGGTGGCGGATCTTCAAACACTTCGGCTGGAACTGTAACGGTTTGTCCGGCAGGTGCAGTGAATACGCAGTATGGTTGCTTGAACCAAGCCGGCTGTCCTGTAGGTTATGGAATGTACAATGGTGGACAATGCGTTCCACAGGTAGCAACGAACCAATGTCAGGCAGGATTTGTAAGCTCATCTTTATATGGTTGTTTACAACAAGGATCATGCCCAGTGGGTTACGGACTGCATAACAACAGCTGTGTCATCGCTGATGGTGGTGGAGTCAATGGTCACGTGAACGTTGGTTACCATACAGGTTACAACACGGGTTATAACTATCATCAGCAACTGAACACGAACTACTATCCCAACTATGGTTACAATCAATATCCTAACTATAATTATGGATACGGTGCCGGTGCAGGACTTGGTTTTGGAATCAGCATTGGTGCTGGTTTTGGCTACGGTGCTAGTACATGTGGTTACTACTACGGTCAGTACATCTGCAGGTAATATTTAAATATTAAGAAAACTAAAAGATGGAGTGCGGTATTCGCAAATAAACTCCATCTTTTAGCTATTTAAAGCCTCTCGAAGTTCACCAAGATCACAAGGCACACAACCAATTTTTCCCACAACGATACCTGCTGCATAATTGGCTATGGCGCAACTGGAAACTAAATCTAAACCACCCGCCAAACCCAAAGCTAAAGCAGCAATCACGGTATCGCCTGCACCTGTCACATCGAAAACTTTCAAAGCCCGGGTTGGAACCTTTGAGATTTGAGGACCATCAAAAATGCTCATGCCGTCTTTACCTTGCGTCAGCACCACTTGATGGGCTCCGGTTTTTTTCTGTAAAGCTCGTCCTGCCTGTTCAATTCGGTTAGGAATTTCCCTAAGTGAATCAAAATCAAGACCCGAAAGAAGTACAGCTTCTTCGTAATTGGGTTTAATTAAATCACAACCTTCGTAAAAAGATCCTGGGTTGGTTCGACTGGGGTCAACAAGAAGTCGTTTATTATTTTTCTTACAAAGTTCAGTCATTTTTTTGACTACTTTTTCTGAAACCACACCTTTTGCATAATCTTGTAAAATGACGATATCAACATCAGGTAGTTTTTTTTCAAATCCTTGCAACATCTGTGTTTCTGTTTTTTCTGATAAATATTTTCTGAGTTCATAATCGACACGAACAATGTGATGGGGCCCAGCCATAACTCGCATTTTCCTAGTCGTCGGCCGACCGGAATCAACAACTATAGAGTCCCAAGAGACTTGGCTTTTGAGACATAAATCTTTTAACTTCTGCGCCCCTTCATCAGAGCCCACAACCGATAAAAGCACAGGTATTCCACCTAAGCTTTGAACATTTTGTGCGACGTTGGCAGATAAACCTAAGCGTAAGTCTTCCTGATTCACGTCTAGAACGGGAACAGGAGCTTCAGGTGAAATTCTTCTGACATCTCCAAGCACGTATTCATCAAGACCCACATCGCCCAGGATCAAAACTTTTTTATTTTTAAAATGCTCGAGTTTTTTTAATAATTCTTGATTCATACTTAATTCCTAACAAAGGGCCAAGAGACTGTCATTTGAGATTTAACAGTATCCACATGAATTTTAAGATTCGTCGAGAACCACTTTTTTAAGACCGATAAAGTGAACACATCAATGGGTCCATTAGGAATTTTGAAATCCAGCTGGGATCTCTCGACTTTGAGTTTTTCTTCACGGTTTCCTGATTTTAAAATGAGCTGTAAAGAATCTTCAGAGCCTGAAATCACATTTTCAAATTCCCATCCTGGTTCTGAAATATTTTGTATTTGTAGACTGATTTCTTCCAATTGAAGTTTGGAATTTTGCAAAAGATGACTATTAAATAAAGCCTGTGTCACGTGAGGATGCCATTCCACGGGAAAACTGCAATGCTGACCTTGTGCAATCACCAAAGGCTGCAAATGATCCAAATTATTACTATTCAATTCAAGGGGTACGATTTGATCCTGGGCTGTCACCCAAGCTCTGACATCTTCTCTGGCTTCTGGGTCCCATTGGGTCAAATCATGAAGAAAATAAAAATCGTTGGAAGCTTTCATAAATTCAGGCTCAAGCAGTCCGTACTCAACGGCTGGCTTTTTAAAACTCTGCTGACTGGCTTCCAGCAGTCTTTGGGTCAATCCAAAGTCATAGGTGTATAAATCAGAGCGAAAATTTTGAATCTCTGAAAAACGACTGCGAGCCCAAAATTCCAGGGGATATTTCAGTGAGTTTTTTATGAACAACTGATTAAATGTCTTTTTTAAATCCACCAATGGACATAGCCCTAAGTAAGACTGCACAGTGTTTTTTTGGGGTTGAGCAGGTGCAATCCAAGCAGAGGCCAAAACCCCCTGCCCACCCAAACTTAGGCCAATGAGATGCACACTTTCTACCAGCTCAGATATTTTTTCTTCTTTTGATCGAAGCCTTTCGGCGATCCAAATATTTTGGTAGGCCTCTGAAACTCCTCCAAAATCCATGACTTTATTATTATACAAAAAATCAGAACTCGTCAGATTTTCAACCAATAATAAATGGTAAAAACCTCTTTCAAATAAGTGATGATAAAAAAATCTTTCCGCGTAAGCCTCTTCGACATTTCCGGTAATTCCCATTCTCACAATCACAAAGGGGCGCTTTTTTTGATCTTTTAAAGCCAAGGCGGCTTTCAACTTTTGCCCATTCGGTAAATGAATAACGGTTCTTCTTAAAAATGGGTTTTCATCCAGAGAGTACTTCATTGCGAATAATCCAAGTAAGCCCAAAAAAGGCGGCCGGTAAGCTTGCACATACTTGGATTCACACTTTTTTGCGTAATCTTGAAAGGCCTTATTATAAGTTTCAGCCGTTAAACTTTGGGTCAGATCTTTTTGTAAATCCTTAGCCGAACAATCTTGAGGCAAAGGAGCCAAGGTGTCTTGGGGGTCCCAACTGACCAGATTATTTAAAAAGTAGCCCACTAGCCAAGGGTGACGACCCGCTGTGACAGTCTCGTAATTGGAGCCAGGACCAGGGAATTCAAAAACAGAAGACTGATAGACATTAACCCACCCTGGCTTAGACTCCGCGGCCCAGGACAGGTTGAGCGAGAGCATAAAAAATGTAAAAACCCTGATTCGAAATGTCATTTTTTTACCCGTGACAGTGATAGTGACCTTCTCTACACTCACCTCACGAATTTGACTCAAAGTCTATAAATTTCAAACGCTTAACGGCGTCACTCAAGGATTATTAGAATGAATACTCCATTTCCACCATCAGAATCTCACCTCGACGGTCCCTTGTTTCGCAATGCTCTTCAGAACCTCGTGGATTGCGCAAAAATTATTAATTGCGATCCCAACGTTCTCGAGCGTTTAAAAAAACCTCGCAGATCCATAGTGGTTTCTATCCCTGTGCGCATGGATGATTACTCTGTAAAAGTTTTTACAGGTTACCGCGTGCAGTACAATTCCACTCTTGGTCCCTTTAAAGGTGGAATTCGTTATCACCAAAATGTGGATCTACCAGAAGTGGTGGGCCTTGCTGCATTGATGACATTTAAAAATTCTGTTTTAGGTTTACCCCTAGGCGGAGCCAAAGGTGGAGTCGCCTGTGAGCCTGGAAAATTATCAAGAACTGAAAAACAAAATTTAACCAGAAGATTCACCACTGAAATTTCTCACTATATCGGACCGACCCAAGATATCCCAGCTCCTGATGTGGGTACTGATCCACAGACAATGGCTTGGATGATGGACACCTACTCTCAGGAAAAAGGGGGCTACGCCCAGCCTGCCGTTGTCACTGGAAAGCCTGTGGAAATTGGTGGATCCCTAGGACGTAATCATGCCACAGGACTGGGCGTGGTTTATGTGGCTGAAAAAGCTTTCGAGAAAAAAGGCCGCACATTAAAAGATGCAAAAATTGTGATTCAAGGTTTTGGAAATGTGGGCTCTTTTGCTGCTCAATTTGCCCATGAACGTGGTGCCAAGATTATTGCTGTCAGTGATGTGAACGGTGGAATTTTTAACGGTGATGGTTTTGATGTGCCAAAATTGATGGACTACATGAAAGAAACCAAATCAGTAAAAGGTTACCCAGGTTCCACTCCTATTAGTAACGAAGCTTTACTTGAATTGGAATGTGATGCTTTATTTCCGTGTGCTTTAGAAAATCAAATTGATGAACACAACGCTGAAAAAATTAAAGCCAAAATCATCGTGGAAGGTGCTAACGGACCTGTCACAAACGTCGCCACTAAAATTCTTCACGACCGCGGGGTTTTCATTGCTCCCGACGTTATCGCCAACGGTGGTGGTGTGATCGTTTCTTACTTCGAATGGGTTCAAGATATTATGTCTTTCTTCTGGGATGAAGACGAAATCAACGGCCGATTAAAAACGATTATTACTAAGGCCTTTGAAAATGTTTATAAATTTCAGCAGGAAAAAAACATCGATATGCGCTTAGCTGCCATGTCTTGTTCAGTTCAGCGTCTTGAAAAAGCCATGTTACTCAGAGGACTTTATCCTCGATGATTAAGCCTTGGCTTTGGATTCCTGCTTCGCTGGCTCATGCGGTCAGCGATATTGGTGTCCAAGCCTCTGCTTTTTTAGCTGATGATTGGCAAGATCAACCCGAATGTAAATGGAAGCCCTTTCGCTGGAACGGTTTTGAATTTAAAAACCGTTTAGGCATAGCTGGTGGCCTGGATAAAAATGCTGAAAACATTCAAGCCTGGCAAAAATTAGGTGCTGGATTTTTAGAAATCGGCACGGTCACGCCCCTGCCACAAAAATCCAATCCTGGACAAATCATCGCAAGGGATCTTGAGCAAATGGCTCTTTGGAACAAAATGGGATTCCCCTCAAAAGGATACCGCTATGTTTCTGATGAAATTCGCTTTGCAGAACGAAACATTCCATTGTTTGTTAACATTGGAAAAAATCGCCAGACTCCCAATGATAAAGCTTTTGATGAATACGCCATGCTGACTGAAAACCTCAGAGCCCAAGCCGACGCTTTGGTTTTGAATATTTCTTCTCCTAACACAGCCGGACTCAGGGATTTGTTTAAAAAAGAATACTTGGAAGCAGGACTTAAAAAAGTTCTAAAGAAATCCATTTACACGCCTGTTTTACTTAAATTTTCTCCGGATATGACAGATCAAGAACTTCAGGAAGTGGTCAGAACTGCCATCGGAGTTGGAATTTCGGGTTTTATTATGACAAATACCACCACTTATCGTGGGCCCCACTCCCCTTTTCCCACTGAAGGTGGAGTTTCAGGCGCTCCGTTGCGGGAAGCCTCTGTGCGTTGTTTTGAAAAAGTCCAAGAGTTCGCAGGTTCTGAAAGAAATTCGTTGCTACTTGTTAATTGTGGTGGAGTCATGACATCTGCAGATGTTTTTGACAGACTGAAGCGTGGGGCTGACTTAGTTCAGGTTTATTCAGCCCTAGTTTTTAACGGACCCGGCTTTTTGAAAGAAGTGGCACTCGAATGGAAAAAACTCAACCACGTCGCACGAGATTAAAAAAAATCCAGTGGATACCTGTGGTCGCGGGGTTTTTAAAAAAAGACAATCGTATTCTTGTCGGCCAACGCCCTGAAAACAATTCCTTAGCCGGACTCTGGGAATTTCCAGGTGGAAAAATAGAACTCGGCGAATCACCCGAAGAAGCCTTAGCACGCGAACTGTCCGAAGAACTGGGCATTGAAGCCGAAATTGGGGAACTTAAACTCAGCGTGACTCACTCTTATAATGATGTGGGAATCGTCATCTTATTTTATGAGGTCCTTTTTTGGAAAGGTGAGCCCAAGGCCAAACATCATTTGATGTTAGAATGGATTTATCCTGAAGAACTGAAAGAAAGATCCATCCCTGAAGCTAATAAAAAAGTTTTACAAAAGATTTTTAAAGCACTGGGTGTTCCATGGCGCAAATCCTCTTAATCACCCGACATCTTGATGCTCAACTAGATTCTTTTCGTGCCAGTTTGCAATCGGAACAACAATCAGTTTCCATTGTCACAACAGCTGGTAACAATACTCGTAGCCTGATTGAAATCGTTTCCACTTACTTGCGAGTTAAACCAGACCTTATTTATTTCGTGCTCGCTAACGAAAAAACCAATCGCTTGGAAAAGGTTCTTTTCGAAACTTTGGGACATTTACCAAATGTGAAAGTAGCTGTAAGCTTTATGGGGCCCTTTCAAACCACCCAGTCCAGATCACTTAAGCGCTTGTTGCAAACAGCTGAGCTTTTGACTTTTGCTAGCCGCCAGTGCCTCAGTGATATGCGTGGGTTTTCGACAAAAGCAAAAAAACAATTTCGTGCCCTGCTGAGCCCACAGGTTCCCATTCAAGAAGTCAGTGAAGACTTAGAACCTGGTGCCACCGAAATCATTAAATATTTATCACGAGACAAAATCTGGGTGACCTTCGGCGATCCTGAGTATTTAACTCAACATGCTTCTTTTTTTGAAGGTATGGCCAAAGAAAAAACCTGGGTTTTTATTGGTGATCGAACCCACTGGAACTTCTCTAGGCATGAACAATTTCAAAAAATGACAGCTCTTTGGAAACATCAACCTGTTTGGTTTTCATTCTCAAAAGATATCAGTCTGTTGCAGTTGTTCAAACAAGCCGAAGTCTTTTTATTGGCTGATCACCGATTGAATCCGCTACAGCTCAGTCGCTATTCCCAGTTGGCGGCCCTTTCTGGTTTGTTTACAATTTTGGATACCCATCAAATCGAACCCCATTCCAGACTTTGGACTGTGGGTGAAAACTGTGAGCTGATCGAAAAAGACCAAAGTCGACAAATTTTTGAGAATACCTGGTTGAACAGACTGACTAAAAATATCGATTACAGAAAAAAACCCAGATCTTCAGCGCGAGCCACCGATGATCAGTTGAATGAATTCAATCGTTGGATTGCTAAAACTCTAGCTGAGCCTCGCCGGATCTGATAACCTAATTTCATGAATCCATCTCGTATGAGGATCCTACTTGTGGGATCTCGATTTCAAGTTTTAAGTCGCGCCTCTGATGGTGGATTTCTTTGGCCCATGGCTAGAAGCTTGGCCCGTAAAGGTCTTGATGTAACTGTTTTTTCCTCTAAAGGTTCAGTGGGAAAAAGCTTTATCGAGCGAGACGGAGTGAAAACTTATTTCTTACATAACTCAGATTCTCCTTATAAACATCTTTCTTTCGATGAAGCTTGTCTTAGAAAATTCACCGAACTTCACAATCAAAATCCATTCCATATTGTGCATGGCCTTGATAACGGTGCTTTGAAAATTGCCAAACAAAAGCATAAATTTAAAATTGGTGTGGCCTTCGATGTGGAAGCGACTCACATGAGTCAGATATTTTCTATTCTGGGTCGCGGCCATGAAACTCTTGGGTCATTACTGCAAATGGGCCTTGTTTTAACCTATAAATTTTTAACAACTTTTTTTTCCACAGACCGGGAATTATTATTAACGGCAGATGGAATGTTTGTGGCTCATCCTCAGCAAAGATACTTACTTGAAAGATATTATCTTTACCCTGATTTAAAAACATACACTTTGCCCTATGGTTTGGAACTCAGCGACTTCAAAGGCCTTGAAGATCCCATAGCTGTGAAAAAAAAATGGAATCTTTCTGAAACATCGCAGGTGGCAGTTACATTTTCGGATTTAAATGAAATCCAAGAGATCATGCATTTACTAGCGGGTTTTGAAAAAGTGGCGGTTAAAAAACCATCCTCTTATTTGCTGATCATCGGAAATGGTCCCCTGCTTAAACAAGTGGAGTATGAAATTTTACAACGAGCCCTGGGTAGCCGTGTTTTACTTTTAGGGGCGATTCCTGAGGATCAAGCCTTGGACCTTGTGGCTGTTAGTGATGTTTATATCAACCTCAGCTCTCGAACCACAGGCTTTGAAAGCTCTCTAATTGAAGCTATGGCTCAGAAGAAAGTCATTATCGGCTCTGAAGTCAGTCCTATTTCTCACATTATCGAAGACGGGGTGGATGGTTTTCTTTTGCGGCCGGCTGATAAAGAATCCCTTGCCAGCCTTTTGATTGAGATCTTCTCTGGCTCCATTCCTACCACTGAGCTAGGAGAAAGAGCCCGAAACAAGGTTTTGGAACTTTTTGACGTAAGAAAAATGACAGAACTCGCGATTAATGCATATCAGCAAATTCTTGTAACAGCCTCAGTCCGAGTGCCTGAAATAAATGCTTCGCATCAGCAAAAAGATTTACCTTTTTAATTGCGGCTCGTGTAGTTAAATTGAAGTCGATTCAATAACTTATCATTGAAAACTATGGGGAATAAATGACGATCACAAAAGCGGAACTGATCAATGTTGTCGCAGAAAAAGCGGGAATTACTCGGGTCAAAGCAGAGACCGTTGTGAACACTATTTTTGACTCCATGGTGGAAGCTCTCTTGCGTGACGACAGAATCGAAATTCGTGGTTTTGGATCCTTTGTGAACCGTGAATACAAAGCCTACAAGGGGCGTAATCCAAGAACGGGCGAAGTCATTGATGTGGAAGAAAAGAAACTTCCCTTCTTCAAAGTTGGCAAAGAATTGAAAGACGAAATCAATAAGTCTTAATCGGAAACAGCCTAACATTTTGAATTTTTTCAACTCCAAACATGGCCATAAAAAGTCTTTCAATTCCTAATGCGGCCCCAACCGATGGTGGCATTCCCGAATCCAAAGCTTTAAAAAAATCTTCGTCTAACTTGATGTCCAGCCCATCCGTTCTTTTTTTCAAATCGTTTTGTGACTGCTGCCTTTGCAAATGGGGATCATTCAGTTCATCAAAAGCATTGATGAGCTCCATGCCCTGCCAGTAAGCTTCAAATCTTCGAGCCCACCCGTCCGGACTGATTCTAGCTAATGCCGCTTGAAACGGCGGATAATTTTCAACAAAAATAAGTTCGTTCTTTGGGAAATGGGGCTCAATTTTTTCAAGCATAATAAGAAAAAATAAATCATCAATGGTGTAGGTCTCGTTTGTTTTTAAACCTAATTGATTGGCTAAATTTTGATAATCACTTCTTAACCAATCGGGTTTCAAATCAGCATCACAGTATTTTTTAAAAAGCGATGAAACCGAATAGCAACGCACTTGACTGGGACCTTGACATGGAAGTTTTTCTTTCAAAAAACCTATCAATTGAATCAGATCTGTTTGTAAAGTTTCAAGGCTTGCAAAACTGCGGTACCATTCTAGCAGCCAAAATTCAGGCTGGTGAAGGTTTGTGATTTCTGAGTTTCTGTAACACTTGGCCACTTCATAAATTCTTTCATAACCTAATGTCAGAGTTTTTTTGAGATGGATTTCGGGAGATGTGGGTAGATAACGAGTCTTTGCTTGTGATCCATTTTTCAACTGAGTTTCAAACGGCTGCAAACTGGGTTCTGTTCCAGGGCATTTTACCAAACTAGGTGTGGAAATAAGTAAAAAATTTTGTGACTGAAAATACTCATGCACATAAAAAAAATACTGTGACCATTTTTTGATGAATTCATTCGGTTCAGAAAACAGGCCGGGGGCTAATGCTTCAGCCACCAGAATCAATCGATCTTTTTGGTCAACAGCGACCCAATCGTCTTTCTTAAATTTTTCGTATTCCGGTTGATAGACAACTTTTAAAACAGCTTGTGATTGCAAAGTTATAACTAACTGAGCACCTCGAACTTCAAGACTTTCAATTCGTCCGTAGGATTTCCATTGGGGATCAAAAGCAGGATAGTTCATTACTGAGCACTCAATTGGTCTGGCAAAATTTCATCAGTAATTACACTTCGAACCCGATTGCTTATAAGTAATTGATCTGCTGCTGCTAAATCGTTAACAGTCCAAACCACTTTTCGGTTAGCTGGGATATTTTTGTAGTGATCTAAATCTTCCCACCTGACGTGTAGAAGATGGGGTTTTGCTAATTTCAAAAAAGTCATTTCCCTAGCTAAATAAGGGACATCCTGTTGTTGGGAAACCAACAAGGCCCTGGGAACCTGAGGTAGCAGTTGATGCATCCAAGAAAGTGAAAATGGATTAAAACTAGAAAACAAAACCCGGGATTGATGATCGGGGTGAAGTTTAAAAAATTCCACTAACTTTTCTTCTAAGGCGTACTGCAATTTAGTTTCATTTTTGATTTCAAGATTGAAATATAAATTCTTTGAAGAATGAATAAACACTTCTTCAAGTGTCGAAACTGGCGCTAAAGATTTTAATTTTTCAAAACTGATTTCTGAAATTTTAAAAGCAGTATCAGTGTCAAGAATGAAGGGATCATGAAAAAGAACAATTTTTTGATCTGCCGTTAGACGAAGATCGAGCTCGACGATAGCAAATTTTTTACTATCAGCTGCTTTTATAGAGGCAAGAGTATTTTGAGCCTGCCCGTCAACCCAATAGCCCCTGTGAGCTTGCAGTAACGGAATAGGAAATGTCAGTTCTTCCAATGAAGCCCAGTGATTTTCATGAAATGAAAAATTCTTTGATAAACGAATCATAACTGCTAACCTTTATACATGTGGAAGTTGCATCTCGCTATTGTTTTTTTCTTAATCCCCGCCTTTACATTTGCCAATGCCTGGTCACAAAAAGTTGTGAAAACTCACAACCAAACAAAACTAGCTGAATTGTGTAAAAAGGTCTCGAAGCGTATTCAAACGAAAGTTTGTAAATCCATAAAAAAAGAAGATTTAGAAGCTTCAGATAAAATGAAATGGGCTTTTGAGGATAAAAAGACCATTCGACTGAAATATAAAACTGCAACGGTTCGACTTCGAGCCACAGATGAACCTGGAACTTTCCTTGTGAATCGTAAATCCCTGTACTTAGAAGAGGTTGAATCGGATAAGGATCTAAGCAAAAAATTAACGAAGTTATTAGGCGAAGAAAATTTAGCTGCATTAAATCCGGTCTTGTTATTTTTGTTTCATAATTCCGAACATCAGACCTGTTTTGAATCGGATCAGTCTCTGAAAAACTGTGCCCTAGTCAGTCAATTCGAACGGGCTACCTTTGATAAAAAATCATCACAGAAAACCATGGATCAAGGCTTAAAATCCTTTGAAAACTTTAAAAGTAGCATTAACTACTTGTCTCCCGCTAGGGCCCTGGCCCTCAACCAATGCCAATGCGAAAAAGGACTTTGTGGAATGGATGCCAGCCAAACCACAAAGCCCTATGATCAGTGCACCAAATCGATTAAAAAATTAAAAAAACAAACCAAAGATGTTGCCGGTTTTACCCAGTACTCAGAGCAAGTTCTTTCACTGTCTACAAAAGGAAAATAAATGAAATTTGTAACACTCTTATTAGCAATTTTACTACCCTGGATGGCCTTTAGTCAGGACTCAGCTCTTGAGGTCATCGAAGAAACCACCAAAGAAAATTTAGTTAAAGATCCAAAACCAGTGCTCAGCAATTTGCTGGGACTGGGCTTGCGGGTCGGACTGCCTCACCCCCTCAGCTTGTCTGCTAATTATTATGACTCCACTCGTAATTGGAGCGCTGAGGTCTTATTGGGATCCGCAACGCTTTCCTATCAGTCCACAGATGTAAAAATAGATAACTATGAAATTAATTTTCGCTGGCATCCTCAACAACAAGCCTTTTACTTGGGACTTGGTTACGGTCAACAAAACATTGAGATCAAAGAAAGTGATGTCATATCAGGCCAGACGGTCAATGGTGTCCTCGAAGTCGAATCACAATATCTGAAGCCCACAATTGGTTGGCTTTGGATGAAAAAGAATTCCTCATTTTTCTGGGGCTTCGAACTTGGTTGGCAATTCCCTAGCAACGATAAATCGGAATTCACCACGAGCCAGGACTTTTCAGGAGACCCTGATTACGACAAATTGGTAAAAGACATAGATGACATAGGAGATCAATTGGGAAAAACTTCAGTACCCAATATTGGTCTCATTAAATTAGGATGGTTCTTCTAATTAAGGAGAACCCCCCTCAATGATGTGGATCCATAAAATCACAGAGAAAACAACTCATCGCCAGATCAAAAATGAAAAGCTAGAAGAAAGCGAAACCACCATTGACCGGGGTGCAAGGGTTGAGGTTTTTGAAAATGGGGTGATTGGCTACGCAGGCACTCAAGACATATCTTCAGAAGGCTTAATAAAAGCCGAACAAAAAGCCAGGCGCCTTTCGGTCGCTTCACAAAAAAATCCTTTGTTTCGTTTCTCCGAAAACATCAGGCCTTTTGCAAAAGGTCAGTATAAATCTCCCATCCAAAAATCTTTGGATTCCGTCAGCCTTGAGGCTTTAATGTCGCTACTGATTGATTGCACGAAAGCGATGAAGACCTCTGATGAAATTATTCTTAGGCAAGCCGGTGTCACCATAGTCGAAACTGAAATCCATTCCACGGGTCCCCAGGGCCACGAAACCTTGCAAAATTTTTCTGTTATTTCTTTGAATTTCATGGCCACGGCTCAACGAGGTTCAGAGGTTCAGTACCGAACTTTACATGGAAGAAGTGCTGCTTATCAAATTGGTGCCGAGCTTTTTTCAAGGCATCGTTTGATTCCCAATTGTGAGATGCTGGGAAGGCAAGCTTTAGAACTGCTGAATGCTGAAAATTGTCCCACTGACCAAGTGGATCTGATTCTAGCGCCTGATCAAATGTATATCCAAATACATGAATCCATAGGACACCCCTTAGAACTTGACCGAATCATCGGTGATGAAAGAAATTTTGCAGGCTGGAGTTTTGTACAACCCAAAGACTTTGGAAATCTTCAGTACGGATCCAAACTTATGAATGTCACTTTTGATCCCTCACGTTTCGGTGAACTCGCCAGCTACGCTTTCGATGACAGTGGTATGAAAGCAGAGAAACAATTTTTGATAGAAAATGGAAAATTGGTCAGGGGATTAGGCGGACTTGAGTCTCAAGAAAGATCAGGTTTACCAGGAGTTGCGAATTTCCGATCTTCTAGCTGGAACAGAGCCCCCATTGATCGAATGGCAAATATCAATCTGGAAGTGGGTAACACAGAAACTGAAGAGATGATTCAATCGATGAAAAAAGGACTGATCGTTCACTCGAATCGCTCGTGGTCTATCGATGATTACCGGGATAAATTTCAATTTGGCTGTGAATACGGACAATGGGTGGAAGACGGCAAGATTAAAAAAATTGTGAAGAATCCCAACTACCGAGGTCGAACTCTCGAGTTTTGGCGAAATCTTGCTTATGTTGGGAAAGACAGCGAAACCTTTGGCACTCTTAATTGCGGTAAAGGAGAGCCCTCGCAAATCATTCGTGTCGGGCACTCTTCGCCCTATTGTTTATTTAAAAACATTGAAATTTTTGGTGGAGGTTAAAATGAATTGGAAATCGAGCCTTCAACAATCGTTCGAAAAAAATACAGACATGATCTTACAGAAATTAGATGGTGAAACAGAAGTTTCTTTTTACCTCGAAGCTGAGGAAAGTGAGTTTGTCAGATTTTCAAAAGGTCAAGTCAGACAAGCCACAGCCGTGGATCAAGCTGAAGTGAATTTAACAATAAAAACAAAAACAAAAACCAGTAAAATTTCTTTTCCCATGACAGGAGTTATGGCTGAAGACCGTCAGCGATTTTTACTTTATTTTGGAAAAATTCAAAAAGAGCTTGAAGCCTTACCTGAAAATCCCTTTCCCATTCAGTTTGCAAGTTCCGGTCAAAGCTTCACCAACAAAGAAGGCCAAACACCCAATGCTGAATTTATCATTGATAAAGTAAAAGCGGATGCTTCCAAAGATGATTTTGTGGGCTATTTAGCTTCGGGCCCCATCGTTCGAGCTGTTAAAAATTCGAAGGGCACTTATCATTGGTACTCAACGGATCTTTATTTCGTGGACTACTCCCTTTTTGAAGGCCAACAAGCTGTGACAGCCAACGTGGCTGGTAGCCGTTGGGTGGAAGCGGATTGGCAAAACTCACTTTCAGAATCAAGGGCCTTTCTAGATCAAATGCGAAAACCTAAAAAGGTTTTGCCGCGTGGCGAATACAAAGCCTACTTGGCTCCGTCAGCTGTTTCAGAACTTGTATCCACTGCCAGTTGGGGAGGTTTCTCACAACACGCTTTCCAGGTTGGACAATGCGGACTTAAACAAGTTTTTGATGGCACAAAAAAACTTTCTTCCATGATCACACTCAAAGAAGATTTTACTCTAGGCCTGTGCCAACCTTTTAGCTCAAATGGTGAATTGGCTGAAAACACGGTCACATTGATCCATCAAGGCGTTGGTGAAAAACTTCTGACCTGCTCAAAATCAGCTGTGGAATACAAAGTTACCTCCACGGGTGCCAATGATTGGGAGCATGCTCAAACCTTAGACTTAGCTAAAGGTCAGTTGTCGAAAGAAAAAATTTTTAAAGAAATAGGTACGGGACTCTATTTATCTAATCTTCATTACGTGAATTGGTCTGATCGTCAGTCGGCGCGAATGACAGGAATGACTCGTTTTGCCTGTTTTTGGGTCGAGAATGGTGACATCGTTGGACCTTTACAGGACATGCGCTTTGATATCAGCTTGTATGACTTGTGGGGATCGCAACTTTTAGCATTGACTGATTTTCAAGAGACATCGGTGAATAACCTGACTTATATCAAACGTGGGCTTGGTGGCACTCGATTACCAGGAGCCTTGGTTGACGGATTTCGTCTCACTTTGTAATTTTCTTAAGACCAAAGCTTGATTTGATTTTTTCTCGAATTCGCTGTAGTTGTTAACTAGAAATTAACAATAGGAGATTCTATGAACGCGATTACAAAATTAATCGAAAATCTGTCTCAGAATACAAATGTCAAAAAATTCCTAGCTGACTTTGAAAAGCTCAGCAAAGACCTCAAAGTTCTGCAAGCTGACTTGAACAAAAAACTCAATTCTGAAAAAGAGCATGTGATCAAAAAAGCTCGAACTGAATACGGCAAGATTCTTTCAAAAGTAAAAACGGCTGAAAAAGATCTTAACAAAGAAGTCAATCAAGCCATTGTTAAAATCAAAAAATCGGCTGACCAGGTTGAAAAAAACTTGAACCAGTACAAAAAGAAAGCCAATCAGCAAAAGATGAAAGCTGAAAAAATTTTGAAAGCAGCCAAAACTTCTAAAAAGAAGGCTCCTGCTCGTAAAGCCACGACTAAAAAGAAGACCACTCGTAAAGCTTAAGTCCCATCAGTTTCTGTGCTGTGGCAGAGTTCCTTTGCCACAGCCATTTTGCCACGTTCCTACCGCAAAGAGTTAACCTCTAGCAACCTTTGAAAAATCAGTTATATTAAAGCTTCTCTTCGATGAAAGGCCTTCTTTATGCCGTTAAATCCTTCAGTCCTATCAACAAAAAATGAATTCCACCAACGACACATTGGCCCCAGAAATGATGATGTCAATTTGATGTTGAAAGAGCTCGGTTTTTCAAGCCTTGATGAAATGGCATCAAAGGTCATTCCAAAAAATATTTTTGCGCAAAAACCAATGACCTTAGGTGAAGGACTTTCTGAGTTTGAACTTTTATCAGAGCTCAAAAAGAAAATGAGCAAAAACAAAGTCATGAAATCTTTAATCGGAATGGGTTACGCAGGAACCATCACTCCTAGCCCAATTCTAAGAAATGTATTTGAAAATCCTAATTGGTACACAGCCTACACTCCTTACCAACCCGAAATTTCTCAGGGTCGATTGGAAGCTTTGCTTAATTTTCAAACTATGGTGTCTGATCTTACAGGAATGCAAATCTGCAATGCCTCTCTTCTGGATGAAGGCACCGCTACGGCTGAAGCCGTGGCCATGGCTCATGCTCTAGATAAAAAAGGCACATCTACTCGGTTTTTAGTTTCTAAAAACTTACATCCGCATATTTTAGAAGTTTTAAAAACAAGGTCCACTCCTGTGGGCTTTGATATGGTCATCTCTGAAAATGAAAAATTTGATTTCTCTGGTGGTGCTTTCGCTGTTGTTTTATCTTATCCGTCTACCACTGGTTCCGTGGAAGATTTAAAAGCGATTGTGGATCAAGCTCATTCGGCCGGTGCACTGGTTATTGTGACCACAGATCTATTGTCATTAACACTTTTAACTCCCCCAGGTGAATGGGGAGCTGACATCGTTGTTGGAAATTCTCAAAGATTTGGTGTTCCCTTCGGCTTCGGTGGCCCCCACGCAGCGTTTTTAGCCACTCAAGACGCCCACAAAAGATTATTGCCGGGTCGCCTGGTGGGTGTTTCCATTGACTCCCAAGGTAAGCGCGCTCTTCGTCTGACTTTGCAAACACGCGAGCAACATATCCGCCGCGAAAAAGCCACTTCCAATATTTGTACAGCTCAGGTGCTGCTTGCAAACATGGCCAGTTTTTATGCTGTTTATCACGGACCCCATGGTTTGAAAAAAATGGCAGAACGTGTTCACGCATTAACTAAAATTGCAGCCCACCAATTAAAATCACTCGGCTTCAAATTAGAATCCAACAGTTTCTTTGACACGTTAAGTGTCTTAACTGACAGAGCTGAAAACATTATGGACGAGGCCTTAGATCTGGATATCAATCTGCGACTTCATTCAAAAAACAAGGTGGGTTTCACAATTGACGAAACTTGTGATTTAAAAACTGTTGAAAATATCATTCAAGCCTTTAATCACGGAAATCCTGTTAGCCTGAAGCTTGAACAAATTAACGAAGAACCCAGCTTTGATGTAAAGCTTAGAAGAACTTCAAAATTTTTAACTCATCCTACTTTTAATTCTCACCATTCTGAAACCGAGCTCATGCGCTACATCCAGAATTTGCAAAGCAAGGATATCACTCTCACTCAATCCATGATTCCACTTGGATCCTGCACAATGAAATTGAATGCAGCCACAGAACTGATACCGGTTTCTTGGCCTGAAATTAATCAGCTTCATCCTTTTGCTCCGCTGGAACAAGCCATTGGACTTTTAGAAATGATTGATGATCTAGAAAAAAAATTATGTGACATCACAGGCTTTGCAGCTGTTAGCTTACAGCCCAATTCAGGTGCCCAGGGCGAATACGCAGGCCTACTTGTAATCCGAGAGTATCATCACTCTAGAAAACAAGCACACAGAAAAATTTGTCTCATTCCTTCCAGTGCCCATGGAACAAACCCAGCCTCTGCCGTGATGGTGGGTTATGACGTTGTCGTTGTGAATTGTGATGCCAACGGAAATGTGGACGTGGCTGATCTTAAAATGAAAGCTGAAAAGCATTCTGAAAATTTAGCAGCTCTAATGGTCACCTATCCTTCCACTCACGGAGTGTTTGAAGAAGCAATCACAGAAATTTGTGACATTATACATGCTCATGGCGGACAAGTTTATATGGACGGTGCCAATATGAACGCCTTAGTCGGCGTATGTAAGCCCGGCGAATTCGGTCCAGACGTCTCTCACATGAATTTACATAAAACTTTTGCCATACCCCATGGTGGTGGTGGACCCGGTGTAGGTCCAATTGGTGTTCGAGCTCATCTGGCTCCGTTTTTACCAAGACACTCCATGGTTCCTGAAATGGGCTCTAAAACCGGAGTTTCTGCTGTGACATCAGCGCCTTGGGGAAGTGCTTCGATCTTGCCGATCTCTTGGTCTTATATTTCCATGATGGGCGCTGAGGGCTTAAAAAAAGCCACTTTAATTTCAATATTAAGTGCCAACTACATGGCAAAAAAATTAGAAAAGCACTACCCCATTCTTTACAAAGGTAAAGAAGGTATGATTGCTCACGAATGTATTTTGGATTTAAGACCACTTAAGAAGACCAGTGAAATTGATGTCACAGATGTGGCTAAACGTTTGATGGACTTTGGTTTTCACGCTCCTACCATGAGCTTTCCAGTGGCAGGAACTTTAATGATTGAACCCACTGAAAGCGAATCCAAAGCTGAAATGGATCGATTCATTGATGCCATGGTGACCATTCGCCTTGAAATCACTGAGGTTGAAAAAGGACAAGTCGACAAACAGGATAATGTTTTAAAAAATGCGCCTCATACAATGGAAGTTTTAATGAATGACGAATGGAAACATTCTTATTCAAGACAAAAAGCAGCTTACCCACTTCCATGGCTTAAGAAAAACAAGACCTTTGCTAGCGTTTCCCGCGTTGATAATGCCTACGGTGACAGAAACATAGTTTGTTCTTGTCCACCAATGGAAGAGTACCAACAGAACGTTTAGGAAAGTGCTATTTTCTTTTCAGGATCAAAGAAGTCAGCTGGAAATCTGACTTTCGAGGTCGGAATTTGCAGCTGGTCTTCTACAAACTTAGGTACATGACCTGTTGATTTAATCACATCACCAGACATATGGAAGATGTGATTCAGAATGTAGTTTTCTCCGTCACGACCTACAATCTCTGCTATTTCAGAGATTTGTCTTTTGCCTTCAAGTGATCGACCAGTTTGAACAATAAAATTGATGGTGCCTGCTATATCCTCTTGAATCATCTTCAGTGGAGCGTCCATTCCCACTCTTAAAACCATTGATTCCAATCGTCTTAACGCATCTTTTGCCGTGTTAGCATGAATCGTTGTCATACTGCCTTCGTGACCTGTGTTCATCGCCATCAACATGTCCCAGGCCTCAGTGCCGCGGCACTCTCCGATAATAATTCGGTCAGGACGCATTCTTAGAGCATTTCTTAAAAGTGCATCCATTCCAAGACCAGGATCGGATCCGATGGCAGGTCGAGTTTCCATGCGAACAATATTTTTAACCTTCAACTGCAACTCAGCAGTATCTTCAATGGTGACCACTCGCTCGCGAGCTTTGACAAATCCACTTAAGATATTAAGAAGCGTAGTTTTTCCACTGCCGGTTCCACCACTAACAACAATATTTTGTTTAGCTGCCACCGCTTGGCTTAAAAAATAAATGGCCTTAGCATCAAGATGCCCCATGGCAACTAGCTCTTGGTAAGTTTTTGACTGATTTGTCGGTTTTCGAATCGTAATCGAGGGTCCATCCAAAGCCACTGGTGGGATAACAATATTTAAACGAAATCCATCATTCAACCGGGCATCCAAACAAGGTGACTTACGGTTTAATTCTTTTCCTGTAAAAACAGCAAGAGCCATTACAAATCTTGTAAGCGAATCATCATCTTTAAATTTGACGGGTGACTCTTCAATGACACCATTTCGTTCAACAAAAATGGTATGCCAACTGTTAACCATAATTTCAGAAACAGTTGGATCCAACAGCAAAGGCCTGATGGGCCCGGCTTCCGTTCGCCAGTCTTGATTAATCATGGGTTGCACGGGTTGAGACATGATTAATTATCGACAGAAAATCATATAAACTTGATCTCGACCAAAGTTGGTGCAACTAAGCAGCTGTTATGCTAACCCAGTGTTATGAAATACCGACATTACCAACTTCCTGATTCTTTACACCCTCGAATCCTACAAATTTTTAAGGATCAAGGTTGGGACTGGAGTCCTAAAAAAATTGCTGATGATATTTTAAGACTTTCTGATTTTTATATTCAAAATCCCAAAGCTGTTACTCCTTGGGATCAACCTTGGGCACAAAAAGCATTACTTTGCTACTACTGGCCTTTAAATACATTACGTTTTCAATCTGTTTATGACGAACTCCAACAGTCCGATTATTTTAGCGGTATTGATCAATTCATCGATTTTGGTGCCGGGCCAGCAACAGCCGCTTCAATTTTACATGAAAAAAAACAAAACGTTCTAGCCGTTGAAACATCCTCTGTTCCCCAGAAGTGGTTTCCTGAAATTCAGTGGGCCACACAGTTTCAAGTTCAACCTAAATCCTGTTTTATTCTTTCCTATTCTTTAACAGAAATGAGCCAACTCCCTGCACAAGCTTTGAAAGCTGATGCACTTATCATCATCGAGCCAGCCTCTCAGGTTGATGGTCGAAATTTACTTCATTTAAGAAAAAATTTGCTTGATCAACAGTATTCTGTTTGGGCTCCATGCTCTCATCAAAAAGATTGTCCACTTCTACTTCACTCAAAATCTGACTGGTGCCATGACCGCATTCATTTCGAAGCACCTGAATGGTTTTTACAAATTGAACATTTTTTACCTATTAAAAATAAAACGCTCACCATGAGTTACTTGGCCGTTAAAAAACAAGCTCCCGCACAGCCAGAATGGGCACGCTTGACCGGTGACTTGATGAAAGAAAAAGGGAAATCCAGGCAACTGATCTGCCGAGGTCCAGACCGAGAATTTCTAGCATGGATGCACCGTGACGGTGACGCACCCGAGTTTTTTCGTGGTGAAAAAGTTCTTATTCATGATTTTGAACATAAATCGAATGAACTTCGAGTCAAATCCATGAAAAGATGGGTACGCTAAGCAGTTTTTTATTGAATTACTTAAATTAAAAGTTAGACACTTGTTTAAACACGAAGGAGTCTAAAACTGCGTAAGCTCGCACTGTATATTTCTATGACTGCTGACGGAATGATTGCAAGATCAGATGGCCGAACAGATTGGATTTTAACTGATCAAGATTACGAGTTCGAAACATTTTTTAAAGATGTCGACACTCTTATTATGGGGCGAAAAACTTTCGAAAAATGTTTAAGCCTTGGACCCTGGCCCTATGACCAACTCCAAACCTATGTTTTTTCTAGATCCTTAAAAAATGATTTTGGCTCATCAGTTACCGTTGTTGATCGTGATCCCTCCACTTTTATCGAAGAACTTAAAGAAAAATCAGGCAATAAAATTTGGCTTGTTGGTGGTGCAGAAATTATTAAGGAATTGATGAGTGAAAACCTGGTGGATCAAGTGATTTTCAATATTCACAAAGAAATACTTGGCCAAGGAATTCAACTTTTCCCCTTGGCCATGCACTCTATGTTTTGGACTTTGGAAAGCAGTCAAGAGTACCCTTCCGGCGTTGTGCAAACTCGCTATGTGATGAGCCCTTAATTTTTGTGATTGACGACCAGCCTATGGGTTTGATTCTCTCGGTGCATGCAAAGAACACCCCTCTATAATGATCATGTTAAATTGAATGCTAAAATTGTCGAATTTGCCGGCTGGGAAATGCCGATTCAATACTCAGGTTTAAAAGAAGAACATCTTAACGTCCGAAAAAATGTAGGATTATTTGATGTCTCCCATATGGGTGAGATCCGGGTTAAAGGTCCCCACGCAATTAAAACTTTGCAATGGTTAACAACTAACAATGTGGAAGCTTTGGAAAAGGGTCAGGCTCAGTATTCACTGCTTCCCAATTCTGATGGTGGCCTTGTTGATGACATTATTGTGTATTGCTTAGAAAAAAACTCTGACTATTTAGTATGTGTTAATGCCTCCAATGAAAAAAAAGATTGGGAACATTTTCAAAAAAATAACCAAGGGGCCGAACTTATAAATGAAAGCTCAGCTTGGGGACAAATTGCTGTACAAGGACCCAAAGCTCAAGAACTCATCGAAAAAGTCACTGGCATCAAGGCTTCAGCGATGAAGCCCTTCCAAACTCAAAGTATGAAATGGCAAGGGTCAGAACTTATTTTTGCCTCCACAGGCTACACAGGCGAAAAAGGTGGAGAAATCTTTATTGAATCCTCATCCACTTCAAAACTTTGGAATCAATTATTAGAAAAGGGTCAAGACTTAGGGGTCCTTCCCATCGGCCTCGGTGCTAGGGACACACTTCGCACAGAAATGAAATACTCTTTGTACGGTCACGAAATCAATGATGTCAGCAACCCCTATGAAGCAGGCTTGGGCTGGGTGATCAAACCCGCAGCCAAAGATTTTTTAGGAAAGACTCCCATTGTGACCCGTAAGGAACAGGGTTTGACGCGAAGCTTAATTGGTTTCAAAACCATCGAACGTGGCATTCCCAGACAGGACTACACTCTGCATGACCTTGCTGGAAATAAAATTGGCTTCGTGACCAGCGGAACTCATTCCCCTTCACTGGACGCGGCCATAGGAATCGGTTATGTTCAGACTCAATTTTCAAATTTAAGCACTGAAATAACGGTGGACATACGCGGGAAAAAAATTAAATCCATCGTCTGTAAAACACCTTTTATTAACAACTAAGGAGCTCGACCATGGCTTATCATATTCCTGAAGACTATTATTACACCAAAGAGCACGAGTGGGCTCAGGTCGACGAAAACATCGTAACCGTTGGTATTACAGAATTTGCCCAGACTCAGTTGGGTGAGGTTGTTTACGTTGACCTTCCAGAAGAAGGTCAAAAAGTGACTCAAGGAACATCTTTTGGAGTTGTTGAGTCCGTTAAAGCGGTCAGTGACCTTTACTGCCCTGTTTCTGGGACAGTGATTGAAGTGAACACGACTTTGATGGATGACCCTGCCTCATTGAATGATGATCCTATTAATCAAGGTTGGTTGGTTCGCATCGAAATGGACAGCGAAAAGGAACTCGCAAACCTTATGCGAGCTCCTGAATATAAAAAGTTGATTGCCGACAAGTAGTTTATCGTTTAGTTTCAATTCTTCAAAAGTGCCCAGTTGGTGTAATTGGTAGCCACGCCAGGCTTAGAATCTGGTGCTTCACGGCGTGGGGGTTCAAGTCCCTCACTGGGCACCACTTTTGATCTTTACTGACATTTCGGAATCAACTCAAAACTTCCCGTCGATTGATGAAGATTAGCTTTGGCATTATCAATAGCCAAACTTTTATCAAAATTATATAGACCACACTCGTAACTGAATCCTTCTCCTGTTTTTGCTACAGAGATAAACTCACCGGCAGAATTTTTAAAAACAGCTGATTGATTGCATTGTGCATAAGCTCTGTGTCCATAAAAACAATCTGATCCTCTGGCCGAGCATTTAATCTCTGATACCGCCTGTAAACAAACTGTCCCTGCTGGTAGTTGTGCTTGAACTGCTGTAGCTAGCATAATAAGGGATAAAATCAATTTCATAAAAACTCCTTTGTTTTTGTTAAACCGAATTTAGATGAATTTGCTTTTTATCTCTAGGGACAAAAAAGTGTCAAAAAGTTAGACAAGAGTTACTTCTCCATCTCCTCGATGAGTGCAATCATTTGATCTTCAGTAAGACCGCATTCCACTTGTTTTTTATAAGCTAAAACTGCAGCTTCGCTTGGCGTTTGTGCTTGCATAATTTCTTGAATACAACTGTAAGCCTTTTGCACCTCAGCTTGGTTGCCTCCACTTTTTTCATCACAACCAATCAAGAATAATCCGATTATAACTAATATTAAGTATTTCATTTCTATAGCCTTTCATTTTTTATGGTCAATCGATGATGGGTCGAAACCTGAATCACAGAGCCATAGGTTATTTTTAAATAAATTCCGAATGTATGTTTTAAAAGATCACAAATTTCCAAGCTTGTAGATTCTTTCGGAAGCCGAACGATGACAAAGCCATCGACAATACGAATACGAACTTGCTGAGTTAATTTTCTTTCAACCTTTCCGTTCTGTATCACTTTTTCAACATGCACGAAGATCGGCCCGTCGTGATTTTCACCCTCAAGTGGAATCTTCCAAATTATTTCATGATTCCACTTGGGAATGTTCCAAGGAGCCCCCAGCATTGCTGTGAGGGCCTGAACATTGGTGTCGATGGCATCCGTCAGCCTTTCAATCAATGGAAGATGTATTAAAACATTAGGCTGCGATGTCAGCTGCAAAACTTGGTTGGCATCACTTCTAATTGCACTTCGCAAGTTTGAAAATTGGCCTAACTGACTAAGCTCACCACAGTCAGCTTTTAAGTCATGAATATCCTGCGCACTTATTCCCTGCCTTAAAGAGGCCTGATGGGACCTCAAGCATCCCACCAAGCTGAAACTGAGAATAAAAACCATTATAAAATTATTCATAAATTGTCCGATCGAACGCATCCAGATTTCTTTCTATTACAAGCTTTTGAATGACAGTGACAGACCTTAAATAAGTTCGAAATTCAGATATTTCTTTACTTGTCAGTTGGTGACTATTGGCTTTTTCAATAAAAGCACCGGATTCCATCTTTTTTTCAATTTGTGAAAGTTCTGCTTTAAGATCTTTAGTTGAAAGTCCTTTATAATAAGCTTCCAAATCAAAAAAATCTGGAACTTCCTGTTGCTGATCATCGACTTTTTTGATTGCTTCGGATTCATTGGTTAAAACCTTATTGAGTATCAGATGTTGGCCTTCTGAAACATGGGCTTTCGCCAATGGAGATTGGCGATCACTTTTCTTATAAAGAACAATAACAACAATGATAACTAGAATAAAAATAATTAGTTTTTTCATAGCAAATTCCTATTTTAGAATGAGTTTCATTTTTACAGGTTGGCTTGTTCCATAGACGGATGGAATTTCAAAGGACTGACTATTTTTTTTCCATACTGAACTCAAATTCAAGTAGCTATCGACGAATAAAAATTCCATCAGACCATCAATATAAGTTTCAATTTTATCATTGGAATTAGTCGGGTTCTTGACTAATTGACCTGCTATTTTAGTTCCTAATAGAGCAGCCTGTGATCTGAATGATCTTGGTTTTTTCAATATTTCTGTATAAGCATCAGCAATGCTGTTATATAGATCTTTGACTTTTATGTATTCGTCATGATCAATTTTTGTCATGGCTTCAACAACAAATGAAACCTGTGCCTGACCGCTGATTAAATCACAAGCAGTATCAAGACTTGTGACTTGTAATTGTAGTTCATTTCTTTTTTGAATCAATTGAACTGGATTTAATTTTAACCCCAATGTTTGAGACAAATGAGAAAATGACTTTTCTGAAACTTGAAGCTCTAAATTTCCGACTGAGGAATAGTCCAAAAGAAGCTCTTGAGTTTTCTGCGTGAAGCCTGGAAGATGATCTTTTGCTGCCACTCGGTCAGAAATATCACTCAAAACCCGTCGGCCCTCATCACTCAGAATATCACTATCCATGGTTAAATTTGTGGAAATTTCTGCGACAAAATTTCGCCCTAGGCTATTAACCAAGGGTCTTTTTCGCACCAAATCCCAAGCCCAGGCTCGGTCGACTTTAACCTGACCATTTTGGTCGTAAGTCAATTTGTGCAAGTCCTGGCAGGCTTTAGTTAACTCAGAGTTTGTGTTTACTATTTTTGCCACTGTAGAGGCAAGATAAGGGCTTTGCCAAAACTGAGCTTTTGCCCAGTGAACATCTGCCCCCAGGGCAGATGTCGTTAGTGTCATCATTAACATTATATTTTTTAGTGTTTTCATTTTTTAATTCCTTTTATAATTTTTAGGGGTTGTAAATTGTGATCCAAGGTTTAGAAGTCACGAGGTCGCGGCTCCAGGTTTCAGTCACTTGAATATCTTGAAGACTTGTTATGTTGGTTGCTCTTGAAGATTTGCCAAAAACCGAGTCAAGCACATTTAAAATCAGTGCGCCCCCATTACAGTAGACGTTTGTTGGGCAAACTTTTTGTAATCCTTCAGCCAATACAACTGCGCCGTGAGGACCTGGTTTTGCAGCTGCTAAAACACTATTTCGATCGATCAATGTTGGTATTGCCATATTTGCAATTCGTGTAAATATTTGGTGTCTTAAGTCCTTTTCAATAGCCAAACGTTGCTCTTCAGTTACAGAATTCGATGCATCTTGTTGGGACCAATCAATTGAAAATTCATCCTTGAATTCATTTCTTTCATCCACAGACGAAGAAGTTCTTGAACTGAAAAATCCACCTCTTTTTTTGAATTGGACAATTTTTTGATACAATTTATGCATATTGTACTTGGCCGTTACTTTTAGATTAAAAGTCGTTGGAAAATCATAAGTGACAGCTAAGCCATACTTCATTGATTTCACACCTGGGTCATTTTCAATCCCGAAGTCCATAGGTTTTAATAGCGGACAAGTTCCAATTAAACTTAAAGCAATGTTGGCATTGAACGAGTCAGGATAGGAATCTAACTGAATGGCTCCTACACTTCGTCTACCAGGCAGATCAAAAGATAATATAGCATCCTCTGATGGCAAGTCCTGTAAACCAGCAATACTAGGATATACATTCACATTTGAAGTTTGGATTTTTTCAAATGAGAATCCTGTGTTACTAGCTTTTAATGTTTCTAAATTTTTATCCCAAGAACCTGTATATTTAAAGCTTGCACGAGCGCCCATCAATTTTCCGTACTTAGAATAAAGTGTTTCAAAGTGATTTCTATTTTCTGAAATTAATTCGAAAACTCTCTTGTTCTGTTTTTCAAAGAAGCTCAAATTCTCTTTTGCTCTTTCGACAGCGTTTTTTCGACGTTCATATTCACGAACTTCTGTTGACCGAGAACGAGCAAAGGCTCTTCTTTCTTTCATAAGCTCTCGTTTTTCAGTCATTAGATTTTTTGCTTCATCTCGCTCAAGAGTGCAGTCTTGCTGACAATCATTCAATTTTTCATAGAGCTCTTCAATTTTGGCTTCGATATCTGAAATTTGAGAATCCATATCAACAAGCTGTTTCATATCTGCAGAATCAGTATAAAGGCCCAGCTCTGTATTCGCTTTAATCACTTCTTGTACTAGCTTTTCAGATTCTTTAGATTTTTGTGTCGCTTCATTTGTCAGCTCAGCATATCTTTCGTTGAGCTGTTTAACGAATCCTCTTGAAGCCTTGAGATCCTCACAAAATATAACATTGGCTGTAATCGTATGAAGATCACCGACTTGGGCTTCAGCGGTATTGGGTGGCAACACAAAAACTTTATTGGGATCCGTATCATCCATAACAATGTTTGAGTTTGTGTTGTTGAGAATCGCTGAGATTTTTGTGATTTCTTTGGGGTAAAGCGTGGGTGCCGCATAGGCTTGGCTGGATAGCCAAGCAGTAGCTCCGACCACCACTTTTAAAAATTTCATGTTCTGTTTCATTTTAAGTTTCTCCTTTAATTTTGAGAGTCTCGCTTTGAGACACCCATCGGTTGTGAAGCAGAACCTAAAGCTTTTAATGCGATGCATATAGATTTATTAATTTAAAGTTTAAGTTAATAATTAATTTTTTTGTTAATAATTTGATCTAAGTGTCCGATACTAAACAAGTATGAGGATCTACGATTTTTTACAATATAAGCCCTTTTTATTAGAATTTATGGCTTCATTTCCCAAAAAAGGCAGAGGTCAGGCTCTGAAACTTTCTAAATATTTAGGGGTCAGTTCTGTTGTGATCAGCCAGATTCTAAAAGCCGATCGCCACTTCACAACCGAGCAAGCCTTAAGCATTACTGAATTTTATGGTTTTGACGAAAGAGCCACCGAGTACTTTCTTAATATGGTCGCAAAAGATAAATCAGGGACTCATCAATTGGCACAGCACTATTTGAAGAAACTTAAAAAAATCCAGAGCGAAGAAACGCAAGTTAAAAGTCGAATCGTGCAAGCTCAACAATTGACTGAAATTCAAACCGCTCAATTTTATTCCAATTGGTTTTATAGCGGAGTTCGTCTGCTCAGTTCCATTCCTGAATATAAAACAATAGATGATTTTGCATCTTACTTGGGTCTCAGTCGCGCTAAAGTACGCGAAGTCGTTAATTTTTTAATCCAACTGGGCCTTTGCGTAGAGGAAAATGGATCCATCACGATGGGGCCATCCGCAACTTACTTGGATCCGACATCTGCCTTTGCGAATAACCACAGAAGAAATTGGCGCGGCAAAGCCATTGAAAAAATGAGTGAGCCTGCTGCCAACGACTTATTTTACACAAGCCCCATGTCTCTATCAGTAGCTGATGTTAAAAATATTCGAAAAGATATTTTAGCGTTCGTAGGAACAGTTTCAAAAAGAGTGGCTGATTCCCCAAGTGAAACAGTGGCGTGTCTAAATATTGATTTATTTGAGTTCTGAGGGAAAGTTTTTATTTAATTCTTGAAGCGCATCTAACAAATGTTGTTTTGATAGAGCTAAGGCTTTGCGCTTATCTACTCCAAGCTCAATAGGAATAACAAACTTATAATAAAATTGCTTAGCAGAGTAACGCGAGGATTCAAGTTCATCTTTAATTGGATTGTTTGATTCATTAATGAAAACATTATCGACCTGCATCCATGCTTTCTTTACTAGCTTTAAAGCTGCTTCAAATTTCTCATAATTTTCTCCGACTGAACCCTTAAAAAAATGAGGATATACAAAGTCTGGCATATCATAAGTAAGATCCATTATTAAATGCCCTAGTATTTCATTAATTTTGTTTTGATCGTGTTCACTTTGAAGAATAAAATCTAATTCATCAATTTTACCGATAGCAGATTTTATGTTTGTCTTTACTTCTTTAGAAGTTGAAATTGGCTCTAAGAATGCTTCATATTTATTAAGTTGGCTTTCAAATTCGCTAATTACCTTTTTTTGCTCTTCGTCATTATCAAATTTAAGCTTAGTTGCTATTTCCACAATTAACTCAAGTGCCTTTTTGAATTGCAAATTTTTGGGGAATGAAGAAATCTTTGATAAATCTATGCAAATCTCATTTTTTTGCAAAGACTGTTCAAAGCTTGGACAAGAATTAATATTATGAATAATAATTGAATATTTAAAAATGTAATCTCCAAATGTGTGCAGTTGAAGATCCATTTCCTGAAGTGGACTGTACAAATCATATTCATCTTTAAAGTTTTTAAATATGAAAACTGCATCATTAAAGGCCTGCCACGCTGACCTATTTTCATCTGATATATTTTCATTCAAATTGATGTCGGGAAAATTTCTTTGCAATGAAATGAGCCCTGATTCTAAATTGTCTTTAACTACTGCGAGAGGAAATTTTAAATTTTCATTCGACGGATGATCAGACATCTGAGCAGTCACAATATTGGTATAGTTTGCATAGGTATCGCCAATCGCACGAGGCACAGATAATATTTTAAAAAAGGAATCGTTTGTGACATTATTTTTGGAGATGAATACACGGTGTAGCACTGACGCCGCTTCCTTTGCTTTAGCAATGCTTTCAGCTAGTTTCCAAATATCTTCACCAATTGCTCCAAAGTAAAACTCAGTGCCACGAAAGTATTCCATTTCAAAAGTTAAACTTACAAGAGCTTGATAGACTAATGGCAGTAATTTCTCTTTAGATTCATTTTTTTTCAGCAACAGAATAATTTGATCAACTGATGAAATTGCACTTTTGAGATTGTTTTTAATAGCAAGTATCTCTTGATCCTTATCATAAAAGGTTTTGTATTTAGTCAATTGATGATTGATATATTTATGTAGCTTTAATGCCTCTGTCTCTTTAAAACCTTCTAGGTGAGCTATCTCGTGAATCAAAAGTCCAATCATCTCTTTAAATAAAGATTCTTTTGGAATTTTTCTTAAGTTTTCTATACTTAAACAAACATCAGCTCCAATTCTGTGACTACTGACTGATGCATCTGAGTGTCGATGACCTTCAGCTGCACAGGGTCCCTTTGATTTCCATACAATATTTCCTTTTTTAAATTTTTGCTTAAATAATCCTTCGGGTGTAATAATAGGAAAGATCTTTTTTTGCTCTTTATGATCCCAACCTTTTGGATAAAAAATCTTCATTGCCACTGGATCAAGTTCTGAATTCCTTAAACTTAAAATGATGTCCCGTATTGGATTAACTTTGTAAAGTTCATCTCCATTAATATCTTGTATAGCAACGATCGCACTTTGAACGGCAAACCTGACTTCTTCCTCGGTACTACCCAAAGCGTCCCCACCACCCACATCCTGCCCACCCTGTGGGGTAGCAGTCGCCTGGGGGGCTGTTGATTTTGAGGGAGTTTTGTTACAACTCACAACCAACATCGAAAACAGAATAAGGATTAGGATTTTCAACATATCGGTAAAGACTGCACAATGGAATCCACATTGGTTTCCAATTCATTGAAGCTAATGCTCTATAGCTGTATCAATTTTAGTCACTAAGACACAGTTTGCTTCTTATCATAAGTATCCAGAAAGACATATCAAACCCCAGAATTACAGACTAATAATAGGAATGCTAAATGCTCAAATTAGAAAAAAAAAGGTGGTTATCGTTGGGGCTGGTTTTGCTGGTCTTAATGCTGCCAAAAAACTATCCAATGAAGATAACCTATCCGTTATTTTGATAGACCACAAAAATCATCATTTGTTTCAACCCTTGCTTTATCAAGTTGCTACGGCTGGTTTAGATCCCTCAGATATTGCTGTTCCAATTCGGGGTGAATTCGCTGAAAACTCCAATGTGGTCGTTCATTTAGCAAAAGTGGAATTCATTGACCTAGAAAAGCAAAAAGTGACTTTATTAAATTCCGCAGATCCAGTGGATTATGATTACTTAATTTTAGCTTGTGGTGCTCAACATAGTTATTTTGGTAATCACAGTTGGGAACAATGGGCACCGGGTCTGAAAACCTTAGAACAGGCCACTGAAATCAGGCACCGAATTCTTTCAGCCTTTGAAAAAGCAGAAAATGAAACAGATCCTGAAATGCAAAAACGCTACCTCAACTTTGTCGTTGTTGGTGGAGGACCCACAGGAGTCGAGTTAGCAGGTGCTATTGCTGAAATAAGTAGAAAAGTATTAGTCAACGATTTCAAAGTCATCAACCCTGCCTTAGCCCAGGTTTATCTTTTTGAAGCAGGACCAAGACTACTAGCAGACTTCGAACCTAGTTTGTCCGCAAAAGCCAAAAAAGATTTAGAAATTTTAGGGGTCACAGTTTTAGTTAATCAAAAAGTGGAAAACATCACGCAACATGGTGTTTTTTATTCTGATCAATTAATATCAAGCGAGTCTATTTTTTGGGCAGCTGGAGTGCAGGCTAGACAAATTCCCACAACTCCAAGCTTACAGCAAGACAAAGCAGGCAAAGTCTATGTAGAACCCAATTTAACAATTAAAGGTTTTAGTAATGCTTTTGTTGTAGGTGATATGGCTCACGTTGAAACCACTGAATCAAAAATTGTACCTGGGGTTGCGCCTGCTGCCATTCAAATGGGTCTGCATGTTGCGAAATCTATTGTAAAAAATAAAAATGAAATATTTCACTATTATGACAAAGGTTTAATGGCCACCATCGGAAAAAATAAAGCTGTTATGCAATCACCAGGAAAATTTTTTAAGTTTGATGGTCGTATCGCTTGGTGGGCCTGGTTGTTAATTCACGTTCTTTATCTAGTCGGGTTTCGAAACAGACTATCTGTTTTATCACAATGGGTTTGGAGTTATTTGTTTTCAAAACATGGCTCAAGATTGATCACAAATTCAACCTGGGAAAACAATTAAAAAAATTTTAACTCAATTGAAATTTTTTAAGCACTAAAACTGGTATCAAGTAACCATCGTTTAAACCGAAGAAGACGTCACAAACATCTTCTGAGGTCACAATGTCAGTTAAAGAAAATATTCTTAAAAATTTAACTCCAACTGATTTAGATAAAAAATTTAAAGAGCTTCTTGATTGTCTGCCACCATTTGAAGAACAAGAACTTTTAAAAGCTAAAAATTGGTTTGATGAAAAAGTTGATTCCGTTACCCAAATTGTAAACGACATTGTGATTGAAAATGACGAGCAGGAATTGGTATTTCAATTATCAACGATTTGGTTGCAACTGCGTCTTGAGTGGAATCTTTATAATCTACAAATGCAATATCAAACGATGACGCTTGGGCAAGCAAAGCCTTGGCTTATGATCAAAGGATCATGTTTAAGTTATTTAGTCGAGTTATTTGAATTCAGTATCGATTCTTACCGTGTTTTTTGGCTCTCTAGATTAGCCACTGATCCTATCCAAGCCGTGTCGAATCGAATCGAGTTGGTCGATCGAATGCTAAGCATAACTCAAACCACAGATAAAGAATTACAAACTGTTACTAATGATATTATCCAGGTTCGGGATTATGTCAGTCGATTGATTACCTCTGAAGATTCCGTCAAGCAGTTTCACACCTATATTGAAGCCTTGCTGGAAAAGACCAGCACTCTTGTGCAATTTACAACTAATGATTTTAAAAATTGTATTGAGTCCAGTTTGATTAAAGGATTTGCAAAAGAATCTCTTCGTTTCGTACTCAATCATAATATCAATGGTGAAACATTTTTTTTAAGACCCGAAGTTTCCCAAATTCTTTTAGAAATAACCACAAAGTGGATAGGCAATTTGGTTCAAGTATCACTTGAAAAAAGTGTAGAAGAACGAGTTGCAGTGAATAAGTCACAACACGTTAACATTTCTTGGTCCATTGAAAAAAAAGAAGGTAAGATTTTTTTTAGTCTTATAGATGACGGGGCTGGAAAAAACCCATTAATTCTTGAAACTGATCAATACAGAAATTTACAGATGGCAGGATCTGTTTTGAATACCCCTGGTGAAGGTTCAAAATTAGAGATCTCAATGTGTGCCACCCCCATAAGCCTTTATTGCATTTCAAACATTGATGAAAATAAAAAAATTAAAGTGGCCTTTGAAGCTGATGAAATTTTATCAGTGGAAAGTCATTATAAATCCATTACTCATGCCTTCGGCCATCCCTGTGTGGTTTCTGATGCAAATGAAATGTACATACTGGTCGATTTGACTGAAATCTTTCAACAGTCACCTTTAAAAAAATCAACTTTTGTATTTTTAAAAACGAAAGAACCAAAATCAGGATTTCCTATTTGTTTGCAGCTTAGCTCTGTCGAAGGTTTTACCCATGCTAGTCTTGCTACTGGTGGGGCCCTTGCGCAAAGTCCTTACTCCCGTGGATTTTTTATTTATCGTCAAGAAGTTATAACAGTTCTAGATTCCATTATCATTGTACAAAATCTGAATACACAACGCCAAGAGGCTGCAGCATGAAGCCAACTTGGAGTGAGCTTATGGCTTGGGGTGAGATAACGACTGAGTACCAATCTGATGTAAATCAAATAATTGCAGTCAGAAGAAGTTATGAAAATTTGCAAACCATCATGAAAGATGGAAAGCAATCCATATACGGTTTGCATACAGGCTATGGGTCCAATGTAACCGATGCAGTATCTAGCCAAGACTGGAAAGATCACCAGCTTCATCTGCTCAATTACTTAAATGTGGGTCAGGGTCCCCTGTTTCAAGAAAGAGTTGTCAGACGAGCTCTGCGACTTCAAGCCTATAAAGTTGGATTGGGATATTCAGGTGTTCATCCAGAAACCTTTGATCTTTTGGTTCAACTTTCGAATTCAAAAAAACTACCTGAAGTTCCTATTTGGGGTTCACTCGGCGCTAGTGGTGACTTAATTCCCATGGCTCATGCAGTAGCTCCGTTGTTTCACAACCGAGACCCAAAAAGTCCAAGAGATGTGATTGCACTGGTCAATACCAATGCCATGATGGCAAGTTACGCCATTGAAATCGCAGAGACCACAAAGCAACTTTTAGCTTCAACCCATAAAATCACTGGACTTGTGGGATATGCATTAGGGCTGACTTCTGAAAATCAATCTCCTTGGAGCCTCAAAACACAAAATGAGCTTGAATGGGCTGATCTTTCAGCACAAAAAATCATGAACTTCAAAGAAGATTTCATTCATCAACACAATTTTCGATTTTCAGAGAAAAGAAGAAATCTGATACCAACTCAAGAAAAATACTCAATTAGATGTGCACCGCAGATTTTAGGAAATGCTGAGGAAAATTTAAATTTTGCAGTTTCTAAAATTCTTCGTGAAGCCCTTAGTGTGGCTGACAATCCTTTAATACCACAAAATTCCAATGATCAAGTCTGTCATGGAGGTTTGTTTTATACGTCCTATCTCGCAACAGCTTCAGACTTGATGAATGATATCATCTTTCGTTGTTGTGAAATCTTAGACCGACAGATTTTAATACTTATGGATTCCAATTTGAGCCATGGGTTACCAGTGAACCTCGAGATCTCAAAGTTTGACCACTGTAAAGGTTTACATCAACTTATTTCTAGTCTTTTACAAATATTAAAATCTAAGTCCACACCTAGTCGCAATTTAAGTTTTTCCTGCGAAGGTAATAATCAAGATGTTGTCCCATGCTCAATGAATGCTCTGCATTTAGTGAGCGAAAACTTAGTTGTTGCTCGAAAAATCATTGAAACCTCAGATTTTACCGCTCAGCGGGCCTGCTACATAGCCTCTGAGCAAATGGTGCCAAGTGACCTCACTTTACAAAAATTTAAATCTAAATTTCAAACTGAGATGGTCTCGGTTGAAGACATAAACAATAAAAAAGGAGAAACCTATGAGTTTCGTTGATCCAAGTGTATTAACAAAGTTAGCACAACTCACTCGTGAGGATGCAGATAAGGCACCATTCGGAGTCGTTAAAGTTGATTCAACTGGGAAAATTTTAATGTACAATCAGTACGAATCACAAATGGCTGGAGTCGCTGCAAGTGCAGCAGAGGGAAAAAATTTCTTCACTGAAATTGCACCTTGCACGAACAATCGCTTATTCTTCGGCAAATTTCAACAAGGCCTACAAAACGGTGAGCTTGATTCTGAATTTGGCTATACTTTCACTTATAAAATGAAACCAACTAACGTCACAATTCGCCTGATGCACGATAAGTCATCAAAAACGAACTGGGTATTTGTTCAGAAAAAAGCAGCTTAAACTAGGAGGTTTTATGGAATTTGATCAAACCGAACTTTTGATGGCTTTAAAAAGCCTCGAGTCTCAGCTTGTTTCTTTGTATGCAGAAAAACAAGAACATGGAGACCCCTCTGCACTTCATGAATCGATTCGAAATCTTGAGGCTCAACTTTGTGATATGTATGAAGAGCGTAGTCATTGGATTATGTCTCCTGCATCTGCACAAGCAGGCTTAGAAAGCTTAGAAGCTCAAGTCATTTCATTGACTGATGAAAAAATGGAGCACCAAAAAACAATTGAACGTTATCAACAGGAAATCCAAGAACTCAGACTCAAAGCGAAAGCTTTAGGTGCAGCTGTTTTTGAAGCTTCTATGTTTGGTAACGATCAATTAAAAAAAGTAGGATAAATCATGGAACCCTTTGAGCAATTAAAAAAAATAATGGCAGATAAGCTTAAATCACCAACTGTTTTTTTTAGTGCCAAAGATAATGACGTGCTTTCGGGTCTTGCTTTGTGGCGCAGGGCCCATGATCGTCGCCATGAATTACGTGATGAAGGTTATAAAAAAGGAGATCTCTATTTTTGTGAAAAGCCTAATGGGTTTGAGTTTCTTGTCGATTTAGTGGCCTGTATTGTTGGACAGTATCGATTTTTTCCATGCCATTCATTGACACCGGAAGAGAAACAAAAATCCATTAAAATGGCAGAAACAAATCCAGAGATCTCTGTATTTTTAGCAACTGGTGGAACAATTAGTCGAAAGATTGTAGGACTTTCTGAAACTGTGCTGATTCACCAAATGGAAGTTCATTCCAAGATTTTAAATCTCAAGCCTGAGGAACCCAGGCTTTGTACTTTGCCCTGGACACATAGCTTTGGCTTTGTTCTTGATTTACTCTTAGGAATTTATAATCAGCAAACTCTTATTATTTCTCGAAATTCCAGTGCTCAAGAAATATTGAAGTGTGTTGAAAATTATCAAATACAACATCTCGCCTGTGTACCCAGAGTTTTAGAAGCTTTAAGACAAAGAAACCAAAATACAGACCTATCACAAGTTCAGGTTCACTTCGGCGGTGCCTACCTATCTAAAGATACCTTAGATTGGGGAAAAACTGCTTTAAAAGAAATCATTGAAGGATATGGCTTAACAGAGGCAGGTCCAGGAGTACTTATGGATGGAAGACCCGCAGGTTGTGAAGTCCTGTTAAGGCCTTCTAAGTTCAATCAATTACAAGAGCTTTGGGTAAAGACTCATTATCCATGTTTTTGGAATAATAAAATAACCTGTGAAGAAGGATTTTTTAATACTTCCGATTTAGCCGTCCAAATTAACGACAAAATTCTGATAAAAGGTCGCGATTCTGATTTAATCAAAACAACAAATGGACAATGGATCAGTCGTTTTGATTTGAACAATGAAATCAAAACTGCTTTGGGATCCAATTACGTCGACTATGATCCAGTGAAACAAATAGTAAAGACAGTTGTTTCGAATCAAAATAGTTATACACATATAGATTCACAAAAAAAAATTAAAAAAATACTCGGCTTTGAAATTCATATCGAAATCTTTCAAGCCGATAATGAGTTCTGGAAGTCAGTTTCTGAAAGTCGCAAGAAAAGCATTGAAGATCACCTAAAGGATCTTAAAGTTGCTTAGATAAATTTAATACTAGGCTGGACTGTACTAATTTATAGCTAATGTCGATAATAGATTATGCAGTTTTGGACCGTAGCAAAAATCATAGCTTTATCCATAAGCCTTTATTTTTTATGGCGTGCTTTAAAAAAAGTTAAAGCCCAAAAAGATGATATTTCTGAAATAATGAAACTTTCAGAAAACCTACAAATGATGACTAATATTGGTGGCTGGCAAGTCGACATTGAAACACAAAAATCGATTTGGACCACTCAAACTTATAAAATTCATGAAATTCCTGAAGGAACACCCACTGGTGTTGCAATGGGAATAGAATTCTACACTGGAGACGACAAAAAAAGAATTGATCAAGCGGTACATAATTGTATTTTAGGCATTCCATTCAGAGAAGTTCTTAAATTTAGATCTGCAAAAGGAACTAATAAATGGGTCGAGTGTGCTGGAGAGCCTGTTTATAATAATGAAAACAAATTGTACAAATTGCGCGGCACCATTCAAGATGTAACAGAGTCTGTTAATTTAAAAAATCAATTATCTTTAATTCTTAATCACTCACCGGCTGCTGTATATGAATGCTTGAGTAATAAAAATTGGACGATGAAATATATTAGTTCATTTATTGAAAAATTGAGTGGCTATCCTTCGACTGATTTTATAAATGACCAGGTTCGATCTTATGCCTCAATTATACATCCAGAGGATTTAAAATTTGTCTCAAATACAATTTCAAAATCCATAGAATCATTAATAGACTTTGATATTAACTACAGAATCATTACAAAAAGCGGTGAGATCAAACAGGTTTGGGAAAGAGGCTCCTTTGAATCCAGCAGTGGAAATCTGATAGGTATTATTTTTGATCAAACCGAGCAAAAAAGTGTCGAACAGATGCTTACTGAATCACAAAAAGTCGCAAAATTAGGGAACTGGTCATTTGATCTCAAGACTCAAGAAATAAAATGGTCTCAGCAAATGTATCAACTTTTTCCTGAAAATCCTGAACTGGGTCCTCCTTCATTTGAAAAACATAAATCAACTATTCATCCTGATGATCAAGAAAGATGGAGCTCTACTGTTAACGAATGTATTCAAAATGGAACTCCTTATAAATTTCGATTCCGTGTTGTTCATCCTGACAAAACTGTTTGGCTAGAAGCCATAGGTAAAGCGACAAAGGATCCGAATGGAAATATCATCGCCTTAAATGGAACAGGTCAAGATGTCACTGAAACAGTACAAATTGAGGAATCATTAAACATTCAAAGACTTAAAAATATTCAAACGGCGAAGTTAGCATCCCTGGGTGAAATGTCAGCTGGAGTTGCTCACGAAATAAATAACCCCCTTGCTATTGTATCTGGAAATCTACAAATTTTACTTTCAAGTGCCACAGACAATGAAAAATTAAATAAAAAATTAGAAGTCATGCTTAAAGCCACTGAAAGAATAGCAAAAATAGTTCATGGTCTTAAGAAGTTTGCACGCATGAGTGATCAAAATGAAAGAAAACCACAGCTTTTATATCAAATTGTCCAAGAAACATTATACATTTTAGAAATCAAAGCGAAAATGAACCACACACAGTTGACTATGGAAAACACAAGCCAGTCACTTGTCTTTTGTAATCAACTTGAAATTGAACAAGTTATAATTAATTTAGTAACTAATAGTTTAGATGCCATTAAAAATTTAAATGAGAAATGGATTATCATCAGAATCTTTGATCAAGGTCATCAAGTCATATTACAAGTGGAAGACTCTGGATTGGGAATTAGTGCGAGTATTGAGAGTAAGTTGTTTGATCCATTCTTTACCACAAAACCTGTCGGCGAAGGCACTGGCTTAGGCCTTTCGATCACTAAGGGAATTTTAGATGATCACAAGGCAGAAATAAGTCTTAATAAATCCTCTGCTAATACTTGTTTCGAAATTCGCTTTCCTGTCCATATCGACGGCCTGAAAAATGCCATTTAAAATTTATTACCTTGATGACGAACCCGAATTATTAGAATTATTTGTCGATTGTTTCTCGGCTCCCGATCGCATGATTAAAATATTTACGGATCATTCAGCTGCAATAGCAGCCATACAAGAACTTTCACCAGACTTACTCATTTTAGACTACCGATTACCTAATACGACAGGTGATCATGTGGCCATGTCTGTGAATGCAGAAATTGCTAAAATTTTGATCACTGGAGATTTAGAAGTCGTCCCAAAAGCTCATTTTTTGAAGATTTTTAGAAAGCCCTATAATTTAAATGAGCTTCAAGATTTTATTAAAATACGTCAAAAAAATTGCTGAACTCCGAGACTTAAATTCATAGTGTCGTTTTTAATGATGGGCTTTGCATAATCAAGCCTAACTACAAACCGATAAAACTTAGGTAGAATGATTCTTACACCTGTTCCCACACTTGCTGCATGAATCTGATTAAGTGCAGAAAACTGATCAGCGACCATAGCAAAATCTAGAAAACCAATTGTTTGTATTAGAAAACTGGGTTTTTGCATAAAAAGATATCTGATTTCTGAGTTGCTCAATCCATAATGGCGAGCTGAAAATCGATTGTCTGCAAAGCCCCTGATTCGGTCCAGCCCCCCTAGATAATGCCAATACTGAAGCACATCTGTTGTCGTCGATCCTATAAGAATACGTTGAGCCAACTGCCAATCAGGTAAAACTGGCTTATAGTAGTTAAAACTAATGTCCCCTTGAACAAATGATTCCACTTTCGAATTAAGTGGCTCGGCGTATCCAAAGTAAAACCCCAATAAGGATCCACTCAATGATTGCGGATCGCCATTGATGCTACCAAACTCCAGTCCTAATTTAGTTATAAAGAGTTCTGTTTCGGGTGGAAGTGCAAGGTTAGACCCAATTTCATTTAATACTTCGTCAGATAGTAATCTTGTGGAAAATTGATCTTTATTGTAATCAATTGAAATTCTAGCAATTTTATCTTTTGCAAATTCTTTAAAGTAATCAGCATAGATTTTTTCTCTCTCTTGCAGAAAACCATTTTTAATATTAGGCCCACTTGTTTCTTGATCATATTTAATACGAATTCTTTTTGTATTCCAGTACTGTAAATCGATCCCCTGATCTTGGCCTAAAAATCTTGGGTTTTTAAACCAAACCACACCGGATCCAGCCCCTTCCAAGTTTTCGTACTGTAAGCCCGCTTCTAAATATTCACCAAAAATATTAGGGTCATAAACACCGACAGTGTATTGTGAAACACCACCACCCGAATTGACTTTTAATATAGGAATGGTTGTCCATTTTTCGGTGACTTGAACTACGAGTTGTTTATTTTGTAAATCTTGATCAATAAGTTGATAGGTAACTGTTGAAAATAAACCCGTTCTTTTGAGGCGACTGATTCCCTCATCAATTTGAACTAAACTTATCTTATCTTGGGGTCTTATTTTTAGCTCACGAAGGATCACGCTACTTTTAGTCTTATGATTGCCAGAAATCTCGATGGAGCTGACAGTTAGAACTTCTGATAAACAAACTAAGGGTAGAAGAAACAAGAAATTAACAATAAACAGGCTGACTCTTTGCATAAATAATTAACTCTCTTATCTCTCAAGTTGTCAACTTTCCTTCGATTTGTGTTAGTGTGATGAAATGATATTTGAACCAATAAATTTACATTTTGATATTCAACAACTTCAACAGCACTTAAAAGATCATGTGTTGGCCTTCGAGCCCGCTCAACAATCACCTCAATTTGGTGGTTGGTCAGTGCTTTCATCTGATGGTCATTATAAAGATGGTTGGCATGCTGGTTTTTTAGCCATAAAAGATGGCCTCACTGACGAACAAAAGCTTCAAGCCTTACAAAAATTAGGTGGAAAAAAAACTTCTGAATATGTTGTTCCCACAGAAATTTGCACGGGCTACTTAGATGAAGTGATTAAATCTATTATTCAAAATGGCTTTGAACCTAAAAGGGCTCGAATCATTAAGCTATTAGCCCATTCAGAATCTGTTTGGCATCGGGACTCACCCGATCATATTGACGCTGTTAGATTGCATATTCCTATTCTTACAAATCCGGAATGTTTTTTCGAAATTTCTAAAACTGATCGTCAGCACATTCCAGCTAACGGCCAAGCTTATCTAGTCCGAGTCAATCGACTTCACCGGGTTGTGAACCATGGCCCCACTGATCGCTATCATATGGTGATGGACGTGGTTGATAACCAAGGAATCAGTCAATTTCATAAACCCATTTCCAACTGACTAAAATTTTGACAGCTTTTAACATGCTTAATCCAATGTAATCCAGTTCCCCAGGTCCCTGGATTGCACTTCTATCCACCTATGCGATTGCTTTTATTGATCTCACTTTTTACTTCAAATGCCATGGCCATCGTCAATGGCTCAGTTTTAGACAATGAAGACTACCCTTCAGTCATTCGAATTTTGCAGCTGAGTCCCAAGGAAAATGATTATTCAAAATGTACTGCGACTTTTATTACAAAAAAAATTGCTATAACAGCAGGCCATTGTGTATTTGAAAATGACTACGTTTATTGGCACCAATCCAAAGATCAAAAAATTGAAGATATGAATAAAGCCAAGGTTATAACAAATTGGTATCAACACAATGAAAACCAACTTGTAAACCCCTTGGATGTTGCTCTGATCGAATTTCAAGAAGAAATAGGAACAGTGGAGTTCAGTATAGATTTCAAACCACGTGCTCATAGCATTTTAAAATACGTTGGCTACGGTTCAGAAAAAAATCCTTTTGTTGATGTGATGGCCTATCTAGAACGATGGACTGAGTTTAGAAAAAATTGGGGTCAATCAAAAATTTCAAAGGAAAGTGAAAATCATTATCTGTTACTTTCCAATGAAGCCAGAAGCTTTGCTGCATCTGGAGATTCAGGAGCTCCTTTAATTGAAAACGATAGAATTGTAGGAATTTTAAATGCAGCCGAAAGAAATGAAGTGGACGGCGAATACGGCGTTATTAATTATGTACTAAGACTCGATCATCCTTTAGTTCAATTTTTAATTGAACCCTATTTGAAATAAAAATAGGCCGTCTCGAAATTTTCAGTCAAAGACGGCCTTAAAAGACTTTGAACTCCTGTGTATGTATTCAGAACTAAAGAGTTCCAATCCTTGAGTCATTGTCTCGATCTTTAAAAAAAGTTGGCTTCGATGTGTCCCTGCTCTCTGATGTTACAGATATATCTTCTGCATCAGTGCGCTCTAGACATTCTTTCGCTTTTTTAACTTCCTCAGAAGAGTCAGTATGAACTGACAATAAAATACCGCCTGTTTTCAAAAAGCCCTCATAGCGCTTGGCTTCATACTCGGGTATTCCCATTCCTATTAAGGCTCCTGTGACTCCACCCACTGTGCCACCCACGCCTGCTCCAGCTAATGCTGCCATGATAGGACCTGCTGCAATGAAAGGACCCACACCTGGGATAGCTAAAGCACCAACTCCAACTAATAATCCTAGTGTTCCACCTACGACTGCACCCGTTCCGGCACCAGTAGCTGCACCCTCAGGAGCTTTTGTTCCTTTAGTATGAGCAAAATCCTGTGAACCTGCTCGGTCAGGCATGAGGACAGAAATTTCTGATGCGAAAAATCCATCTGACTTTAATGCATCAACAGCAATTTCCACAGCCGTACGAGATTTATAAATTCCTAAAACAGCTTTACTTTTTCCACTCATAAAAAACTCCTATTTTGTAATTGTTAACTCATTTGTGACCTTTGACGCCCCAGCAACGGAGTTGGCAAATTTCATTATGCTGTTCTGTTCAAATAAAGAACGAACAGGACCTTTCAATACAACACTTCCATTGGTCGTAATGATTTTAACGTTTTGTGCATAAGTAGAAAAATTCTTCTGCTTCATAATTTCACGCCGAATCTGTGCTGTAATCTGCATATCATTTTCGCTATTACTTTGTTGATCAGAAGTTAGTATTCCCACATTGGGATTTCCTTTATTAAAGTCTGAATTATCTGTGTTTGTCTGAGCAAAAAGTGCGAGCCCGAATGAGACAAACATGATCGACATTAATATAATGTTACTTTTTATTTTCATAGAGACCCACACTTTCTAGCAATTAAGCTCTGTCTGCTTTTTCGTTTTTGTTTTGTGCAGAACCAGAATCACGATTAGATTGTGGATTCATCAAAGGTTTTTCATAATTACTTTTAGAACCAATGCGTTGATCATCTTTTTCTTCAGAATGACCTGATTGTCCAGATGATGATTGATCAGATGAATGTCTTTCTTTCTTCTCATCTCTCTGCATAGATTGATCTTTTTGATTCTCGTGCTTCTTTTGACCATTAATTTCTGAATTCATAGTGACTCCTTGTTAAGTGTTTCTTTTTGTCTGAACTTGCAAGGTTTCAGCCATTCATGAAATGGCGTAGAATTGAATTTACTACTTCAGCAGGGGTATAAATCGCCATCGAGTCCAAAATTTACACTTCAGATGATATTTGAAAAATTCTCTGCTATAGAAGCTCAACTAACCCGATGAGGAGATTTTATGATTAAAATAGTTATGTGTTTATTACTAGGTGCAACATCAGTTTTTGCTTTGTCCAGACAAGACGCTCGAGTCGCAAAAGAGCGCATGAGCCGCTGCCAATTTAATGATGCTGTTTGCGCTGGAAATGTTTTGATTGATGCAATGGTAGCCAGTGGCAATAATCAAGATGGAACTCGTCCTCCCCGTTATTCTCAAGAAAAAGCAGTGACAGTTTATCAATTTAACAACTGCACAGGTGCAGTTCAAAGAACTGTCATTGTTAAAGAAGGACAACTTCAAGATGCTATTAATAGCTGCACAGCTGGGGATGCTTCTTTCAGTAATTCCTATGCAATTGACGGAAAGTGCGAAGAAGGCAGTTCATTTGGACCTTCTTCATCCATTTGCACGACGGCTGTTATTAAAGCCAATACTCAATTTTAGTCATTATTGAACATCAAGGATTTCATACTCAATGAAATCCTTGTTAGTATCCACAGTGATCACTTGGCCTTTTTTTTGCCCTAATAAAGCCCGGCCCAAGGGGCTTTGCCCAGTGATCACTTTAATTTTAGCTCCATTATAATCCAGAGCTATTCCCGCCCCTTTAGGCATCAAGAAAACAATCTGCTTTTTATCTTCGTTAGCAAGCTCTACGATTGCTGAAACCTGAACAGGATCAGTTGCGCTAAAATTACGGATTTGTAAACCTCGGCAATAACTAAGGGCTTCTTCGATTTCAAAAGCCCGTTTAGACTGAGCACCGGCTATATAAGAAGCTTCCAGTGCACGGGTATCATATTCGTTTTCAGGCTGGCTTTCTTCATTGGTGGCTGCCTCATGGGACGCCTTGGCTGCCTCTATTAATGCCTGTAAGTCGACTTCAAGGACTTCTATCATACTTTTTAGCAGCTGATTCTTATCGATTTTGTTCATTGTTTATACATATCATAGTTTTTTTTGAAATGAATCCCTGTCAAAAAAGTATCAGAGGAAAACTTGGCTTAAGACATGCAATATGGGCTTTTGAGTTCTATTTTAGGGTCAAAGTGACCCCAAAATTTAAAGTTTTAAGGAGTCTCCCGTGAAATTTCAGTCCTCTCTATCACTTGCCATTTTGCTTAGTTTCGTATTTCAAACTGCAGCCTACTCACAAAGCAGACCCATCAATAAGTTTCGGGCTCAGGCCACTTCTAGCCTGCCCAGCTTTCGCTACGACGACTATGATCTGGAAAAATATCAAAGCTTAAAAAGAGACGCTGATCGTAGACTAACTGATGCACAAAGAAATTTTGAATCAATTAACAGAGATTACAATCAGGCGGTCGAAAAAGAAAACCGTATTAATCAAAATCTCCAGCAGCAATCAAGACAATTAGAAATTGCTAAACGTGATGAATCTCGATTGCAAAATGAAATCTCTCAAAATCAGCAACAAATAGCTCAATTGGAAAGAAAAATACCCCAAATTAAAAGCGAACAGGACAGTTTGCAAAGCCAAGTCAATTCCACTAATCAAGTGATTGCAGATCTTAATTCTAAGCTTTCCCAGGCTACAACTGATGAAGAAAAACAAAGAATCTCTCGACAAATAGAAAGCCAAACCCAAGTTCTTAATAATTTGAACTCTCAGTTAACTGCCAAAGGCCGTGAACTTTCACAGTCTGAATCAGAGCTTGCAAAATCCCGCAGTGATTTAACAAGCAACGGCCGAAGCCTTGAATCCAAGCGCCGTGAGTCACAAAACTTAGAATCATCCATCAGTGATTTACAAAGGCAAACCGAATCAGCACGTAGGGAAACTCGTGAGCGCGAAAGAGCTCGTGACATCAGTCGTGACGAAGTTCAAAGTCGCTCACGTGAAGTGGAAGTGGCTGAAAGAAACTACAATCAAGTAGCTCGTAATATAGAAATCGCTAAACAAGTTTTAGAGGATCAAGCCATTGAACAAGGCTCTATGGACGGTCAGCTTGAAGGATCAGAGCTTGGAGCCTCAAGAGGATCCAGAGATGGACAAAATGAAGGAACTCAACGTGGCCGTGAGCAAGGGATCACCGATGGACGCAAACGTGATTATAACACTGGCTATGCTGCTGGCGAATCAAAGGCCACTGAAGATGCCATCGCGGAATCTGAAAAAGCAGCCCAAGTGAATGGAAAAAAAGATGGATTGGCTCGTGGGCAAACTGATGGTTTAGCTAACGCTTATAACTTAGGTTTAAACGAAGGCATTAAGCATGGTGAAGAAACTGGAAGTGACCGTGAGGCTTATGCATTAGGTCGAAAAGAAGGTGAAGCTGCAGGATTAGTTAAAGCTATCGATGATGCTAAACCTCAAGAGCCTTTGGGTTATGATGCTAAAGAAAAAGAATACCTCTCAGCCCCACTTAATAAAGTCATTGTTGGCGACTCTAATTTAGCTAAAAAGTTTGAAGGACTTCAAGGTCGATTTTCTGAAGAGGGTGATGATCGTTACTACAGACCTCAACCCGGAGTGATTCCCCATCCTAGATTAGAAACTTATTACCTCACTGCTTATGACCGTGCCTATAGAACGGAACTAAGTTCTACCTACAGATCTGTTTACCGCAGAGAGTATGACTCCAGCTACTCTTCAAGTTACAGAAGAAACTACGATGAAAATTACTCTAAACGTTATGCTGACTCTGAAAAATCAGGCTATGACACAGGATACAGAGACACTTATCAAGTTGAGTATGATGCGAACTACAGAGTTCGTTATGCTGTGATTTACAAATTTTATTATGATCAAAATTTTGAAAAATTTAAATTGGATGCGGCCGAAAGAGCACGTGGATTTAAAGATGGAAACAGAACAGCATCTAAAGCTAAAGGTTATAAGGAAGGCTTCCAGGCCAGTTACGCTGCCAACATCGAGATTGAAAAGCGTAAAGCCTTTGCTGCCGGACAAGCTCGCGCCAAGAACCTCTATGATAACAATGCTGTCATTCAAGTGACTTCCCTTGAATTAAAAGAAATGGATGTTGATGGTATAAATCGTCCAGGTGAATCCTTAGCAGTTGTCATGAAACTTAAAAATTTCGGACTGAAAGCAAAATCAGATTTACAGTCTGAAATCTTGAATGCTCAAGGTGCTTTAAGCCTTACACAGTTAAAAATGATGACTGGATCCATCCCTGCGCAAAGTGATGCAACAGTTGTAGTTCCCACCCAATCATTGGTAACAAGATCGGCTGTCGATGGCTCTAACTTACAGGCTACACTACAAGCTGTAAGTGGATCTATTGTGCATGCTTCTCAAAGAATCAGCTTAAGTGTTCAATATCCCACACTGACAAAACTGATTAACTTTGATGGAATTTTAATTCCAGGAGTGGCAACGCCAGTGAAAGTCAGAGTTCTCAATCGCTCTAAAAAAGCACAAAACTTAAACTTATCAATTCTGGTTGATAATTCAAAAGTGGAGCAATCACAAAATCAATTGCAAGCTCAGTTGCAAGCTGGTGAACAAAAAGAACTGAATTTAATTTTAACTGGAAAAATGGAAGCCAGGTTTGAAGAGTCTCCTCTTGAAATTACAACCACTCAAGGCAGCGATCAGTTTGCCATGTTTGAATCTATGAAAATGACCATCATTCGAAAACATACACCCACAGCTGATTCCAAGGGCCTGATTATTAGTTCTAACTTAGCACTTGGTGCTGGTAAAAAACTTTTCGGAGTGGACAAACTGGACACTTGGGATTTGCGTGTTGATGGATCCATTGACTCTATTACGAAAATTGCAAGCTACCAAAGCAAAGTCATTCATGTTCTCGCTGATTTGAATTCCGAAGTGGATGCTAAAACAGCTGCTGTTTTAAAAGATTTCATAGCCAAAAACGGATCTGTCATTGTTTGGGGTTCAAAACTGGATCGCTCACCACTAGGCCAAGTGATCATGCAGTCAGCAGGTGTTTCTGTACTGCAATCGCAGAATCTTAATGGACAAGTGATTGGAATTGAAAAATTAAACGGCCTTAACATGAATTACCAAGGCGAGATAAGTGTATTAAGAACTAATAGCTTAAAAGGTTCCTATGCTTTGAATTCTGCCTCTGGTGTTATGGGTGTTATCACATCAGGAAATGGTATCAGTGAAAGCACAGCACAAGTGGCTGTCATTGGACTCGATATGTTATCTTTGACAGATCTTGAGGTTCAATCTGTTATGAATAGAATTGATGTTTTAAGATCAAGTTTTGAAAATAAAATGAGATTAGCTTCTAATCAGCCGAACACTCAAATGGCACTGATTGTTCATGATCTTACAGATGAAATGGTCTCTGCAGAGCTACTAGGAACTGGCAACTTTTATAAAAATAATTCTGAAAAGAATAAAATCTTCAGAGTCGGTAAGCGCATGATTGGTGAAGCAGGAAGAAAATCAGCTCAGGCCATTCAATTGGGTAAAAGTTATGCACAGTTGATTAAAGTCATTGAAACAAAATTAAACAAAGAAAAATGGAGAGCTGAATTAGTATTAGACAAGCGTCATGGAAGTTTTGTTAATGCTAGAAGTATTAAGGATCTTTTCTGTGAAAATAATAGAAACAGCACTTATTGCCAAAGTGGTCCCAATAATTAATGCGACTTTTAATAATCCTTTTACTGAGCCCAGCCATCAGCTGGGCTCAAGTGCAAATAGCGCTGTTTGATTCAGGTTTGAATCATCCTCACGGAAAAGCTGTTCATCAGTTTTTAAAAAAAGAAATTTCGTTCTGTCAAACTTGTCAAATCCTACATCATGATTTTTTTGATCAAGATGGAAAAGTTGATATTCAAAAATTAGAGTCTCAGCTTAATGATTTGCCGGCTGGAATCAAAATCATTCACTTCAGTTGGAACGTTCCCTTTGAGGCAAAATATAAAAATGTGATCTCACTCTTAGAAAAAAAAATTAAAAATGGAATTTATGTTGTGGCTGCCAGTGGGGAAAGTCAGAACCCATCTGAAATAGCTCTTCCCGTCAGTGAAACTGTGATGGGTCGGGTCAAGGGAGTCATCCTTGTCGGAGAATTGAATTCCAAAGGAAGATTATCCAATTCTTCCTTCTTTGGTGATGAGATAAAAATCATGCACCCCAGCCAACCTGGACACCCAGGTTCCAGCTTTACAAGTCTATTAGAAACGGCCCGAATCGTTCGTCAGCTTTTTAAAGACAAATAAAAATCTAGCAGTTTTGTTGCACAGGCTTTTAACTGAGAATCCCAATCACGACGCAAATTTTGATCAGAATTATCGGTGACAAATTTAACACTCGAGATGGGAATATTAAATTCTTGGCTGACATGGGCCAGACTATAAATTTCCATGTCCATCAGTTGCCACTGCAAACTGGATTCTCCCACTTCAATGTAGTCAGCACTTGCACAGGTGACCTTTGAAAGATCAGTAAAGGTTTTTAACTTCAAAGCTTTTTGCATCCAAGGCAGGACGGGTTCCCTGCGCACTGTGGATTCTACTTCTAGTAAAGTTCCAATTTCAAAATGCCTGCTGCCAGCAGAACCCAAATTAAGGATGTGCTTGGGTCGCTTTTTTAATATTAATTGCGTCAGCTTCATTGCTGAATTGATTTTCCCAACTCCAGTATATTGAATCTCAATCCCTTGAGCTTCAAAGAGACCCTGGGATTCCAATGGTAAAGCCATAATCAGTAGAGTTTTTTCCAGGTCAAAAGGTGACATAAGTCTATCATGAGGTTATGAAAGCTGCATGACAAGTTCAGAATTAAGCCTCCACTCGCGAAAACTCTTAGAGCTCTGCCAAAGGTTGCACAACCGAAATATGTTAGCTGCGGCTGACGGAAATTTAAGTGTTAAATTGAACGATAATTTAATTCTTATTACTCCCTCTGGTCAGGCAAAAGCATTCATGCACCCTGATGATATGGCTTTGATGGATTTGCAAGGCAATGCCATCAAAGGTAAACCATCAACTGAAAAACTTATGCATCTGCAAATCTATCAAAGTTGCTCGAAGGCCAGGGCCGTGGTTCATGCACACCCTGTCACGGCTACAGCTTGGTCCATTGCAAAGCCTGAATTACAGCAACTACCTGCAGAAGCTCTTTCTGAAGTCATTTTAGCGACCGGTGGAATTCCCATAGCCCCCTACGCTAGGCCAGGAACTCAAGCCATGGGAGATGTTCTAAAAACTTTTCTTCCTGGGCATCGTGCTTTGATTTTACGTCGCCATGGAGCCTTAACCTGGGGTGAAGATTTAGAAGAGGCCTACCGAGGCATGGAAAGAATTGAACATTCTGCACAAGTTTTGATGGCGGCTCATCAGCTGGGGGGAATTACTGTTCTTCCAGATGAAGAAGTGAAACATCTTTATGCAATGAGAAAACATATCGGTGAGGTTCTGTTGTGATCAACTGTGAATCCACAGCACTTAAATTTCGCTATTCTTCTTCAAAAAAGTTATTAGAATTCGAACTTTTAGATCAAACTTTATTACCCCACTCTGAATTTTGGATTCAAATCTTAAACACAACTCAACTGATTGAATGTATTCAATCCTTACGGGTTCGCGGTGCTCCACTGATTGGAATAGCCGCTGTCTTTGGTTTGGCACAAGCCGCAACACAAACGAAGTCCACTGATGAGTTAATAAAGATATTTCAATTGCTTTATGAATCAAGACCGACAGCTGTCAATTTGATGAATTGTTTGGACTTGATGAAACCACTATTACAAGAAGGCACCGACGTTCAGAAGTATGTGGATAAAGCCGTTGAAATCTTTCATCAGGATGTGCAACTTTGTAATTCACTAAGTCACTACGGATCATCGCTGATTGAAGATGGTGATCAAATCATCACACATTGTAATACTGGTGGCCTTGCCACTGCAGGCCTCGGAACGGCATTGGGCGCAATCCTCCATGCTCATCATTCAGGAAAAAAAATCCATGTGTACGTCGATGAAACTCGCCCTTTACTTCAAGGTGCCAGACTCACAGCATGGGAACTGCAAAAACATAAAGTTCCCATGACTCTTATTACAGATAACATGGCAGCTCACCTGATGAGTCTTAAAAAAGTAACTAAAGCCTTTGTAGGCTCAGATCGAATCGCTGCTAATGGTGACTTTGCAAATAAAATTGGAACCTACGGATTGGCAGTGCATTGTCATTTCCACAAAATCCCGTTTTATGTCGTAGCTCCTTCCACAACCGTCGATCCCGATTGTCAAAATGGATCCCATATTCATATTGAGCTAAGAAAAAATTCTGAGGTCATGGGCTTTAAAGGTCATCTCGGAGAAACACAATGGGCCCCGGCAAATACATTATGTTACAATCCTGCTTTTGACGTGACTCCCGCTGAACTCACGTCGGCTTGGGTTCTAGAAACAGGAATTTTTTTAAAGAAACAAGTGGATCAAGGAATTTTTAAAAAAAGGAATCAATCATGATTGGTGTTATTGGTGGATCTGGTTTTGAAAAATTTGAAGCCTTCGAAACTCTTCAGTTGCTAGACAGAGAAACTCCTTTTGGATTAGCCTCAAGTGGTTTTAAAAAAGTTAAAATAGGAACTCAAGAGTTCCTATTTATGTCGCGCCACGGGGATCATCATGAACATTTACCTAGTGAAGTGAACTACCGAGCCAACGTATTTGCGATGAAAAAAAATGGTGTTACAGCCTTAGTTTCATTTAGTGCCGTTGGGTCTTTAAGAAAAGAATTCAAGCCAGGTGACATGGTTGTACCCTACCAATACATTGACCGAACAAAATCACTAAGAAAACATACTTTTCTTGGTGAAGGCTTAATAGGGCATGTTTCTTTAGCTGAACCTATATGCCAAAAAATGGCTCTCAATTTACAAGGAGCTTTTAAAGCTCAGGGTTTTGAAATTCATTACGGTCAAACTTATATTTGTATTGAAGGCCCTTATTTTTCAACGAAGGCGGAAAGCCATGCCTACAGGGATATGAAAGCTGATATTATTGGAATGACTAACTTTCCTGAATACGCCCTAGCCCGGGAAGCAGGACTACCTTACTTACCTTGCTGTTTTGTAACAGATTATGACTGTTGGGATGACTCAAGACCTCATGTTACTGTGGAAGAAGTTATAAAGGTGATGAAAGAAAATAATCAAAAAGCCTTTCAAACTTTGCAGTTTATTTTACAGCAAAAAAATATTTCTGAAGGTAGCTCGGCCTACGATGGTGGACTTCGTACTGGACTTTTCATGGCACCTGAACAAATTCCTGCTGACAAAAAACACTGGCTTCAAATTTTAACTGAAAGATCAAAATGAAATTTTTAATTTTAATTCTCTTTTCGAAGTTTACATTTGCACAAAATCAACAATGTTTACAACTCAACGGCAAATGGGCTGGTGATTGCATTTATCAAAGTCAACAATACGGAAATTTAGCAGGAGAAATTGAATTTCTATTTCAACAAAACTCGTGCTCTCAAATTTCCATTAATGGGAACCCGATGAATATTCCTGGTCAATTCAAAGATGAAGAAACATCAGGCTTTGATAAAACACGAACATTGCTTGATCTTTACTGGACTGACTATCGCAAAAATAAACTTGGTTATGATTATGAATACCACTTCGTAAAAAATGGGACCATCAAAGATGAGGTAAAATTAAAAGGTTACTTTTTCTTTAATGACAAAGTGCTTAACCTCGTTCAACAAGGCACTGTTGATCGGGACAAAGTCAAAATTATGTGTCGATTGCGTTTAAGCCGCTGAGTTCTGCTGAATTTTTTCAGCCAATGGAATTTGTAATTCAAAGCAGCTATTTGAAATATTGCGATTTAGAATGAGATGCCCCTTGTGTTCGATGGCTATAGACTTTGAAATACTAAGTCCCAAACCAGTTCCTTTTCCAGCTGGTTTAGTTGTAAAAAAAGGTGTCATCAGTTTCTCTTCAATTTCTGGTGAAACTCCGGCACCCGAATCCCAAACACGTATAATACCCATAGAATTTTGCTCTAATATTTCAATAAAAACTGTGGCTTCTGATAATCCATCAAGCGCATCGCGAGCATTATTTATTAGATTCATCACAACTTGTGAAACCTGAGCATAACGGCCGTAAACAACAATGGGCTCCATTGGGAATCTGAAATCTAATTTAATTCCTCTGGTGATAAACTGCTGGTGGGAAAACTCGATCGTTTCTTCAATAATTGTTTTGAGTTCTACATCAGCAAATGGATCACGACTGGCATCCCGTGAGATGGATCTTAAACCTTTAATAATTTTTGCAATACGCATGGAATATTTAACTAGACGGTCACAATAATCATTTAATTTTTCTTTTTCAATACTACCCTTTTTTTCTACTGTTGCTTTCATCAATTCTGCTAAGCCTACAATTACATTTAGGGGATTATTGATTTCATGTGCAATGCCACCAGCGGTCTCGCCCAATGTTGCAAGTCTAGCAGCCTCTGTTTGTCTGGCTCGGCTAGTTTGCAATTCAGATTCCAGCTGCTTCCGCTGAGAAATATCTCTTAAAATGGCAACAATAACTTGTCTGCCATCTTGAAATTTAAATGTGGTTCTTTTTGAAAGTGAAGTCATCGTTTGATTGTTATTAAATTTTAAAGATTCCTCAATTTCGATGGGGTGACCAGCATTAACCGCCTCTTCATCGTAGGCACGAATCAGCTGGGCCACTTGATGGTCAAAGATTTCAAAATCGTTCTTACTGGTCAGCTCATTAAGGCTTTTCCCAACCAATTTTGAAAAGGCTTGGTTTGAATAAATCCATTTGTATTCACTACTTTTCACGTAAATGGGATCTGGAATGGCATCCATGACCCCTTGAATAAATTCAGACTGCTGATGAAGTTTTATCTCTGCAGATCTTTGTGCGGTGATGTCAATGGCTGTTAAAGTTGCACCTATAACAGTATCAGACTCATCTCGGATGGGAAAAATATGATACATATAAAATTTCCACTCATCATTTGTAGTTTTGACTAAACGAATTTCACCATCAGTTGTTGATCCTGTTTTTAAAACATTTTTGATTTCAGAATCAAAATGCAATTTGCAAGTATCTGCCACTTCAGCATCTGAAAATAAATGTGAAGAGGTCCACCCATATTCTGAGGCTGCTGTATTGGCTGTGACCACTTGAAGACTTTGATCGACAATAATAAATAGATCTGGGGAATTTTGTATGACTTTCTGAAATACAGACAGTTTTTGATTTTCAACAGAGGTAAGAATATTCATATCCGATGAGAGTTTGAACTGATTATAGACATGCTTCGTCTTCTTTATTTGCCGCTGCAAAAAAAATGATAGTACAGCAACAGTTAATAGCAGAAGTGCATAAATCATACCTTATTAACGTCATATTGAAGCCTTATCTTAAGCTAGACCAAAGTCGATCGATTTAACTGTTTTTAGAATTTGCCGATAAGAGTAACAGAAATAACAAACAAGAAGGAGTCGACATGAGTTCCTATGATTACGCAGGTCTTTACCAATTTCTGCATCAAACCCCCGAGCAAGGTCTTCGAAAGATGTTGGTAGATCAAAAATCATTCACAGACCTACATTTCAATTTAATGCTTAAGATTGTTCGCGGCTGCACAGAAGCTGATTTTGCCATGCATGCTGAAAAAGCTGATTTTCCAAAAGTGAAAATGGGCCCTGCAGATCACAAAATAAAAGAAAAATTTTGGGGAGACCTGACAACTGTTTGTAGCTCTCGTGGGATTTTAGGTCCTGCTCAAAAAGCAGCTGCTTAGTTTAAAAATGAAATATGCTTATTTGGCTTTCGAAGATTATGAAAATGAACTTGAAAGTGAAATAAAGTTTAAAAAAATAAAATTGACGACTCAAATGGGTCGTCTTTTTTTTTCAGATGAATGGGCTACTTTTCATTGGGCCCAGCTAAGCCTGAAAAACTTCAAAAAGGTCAATTTCAAATCCATCAATGACGCTATTAAAATCTTAAAAGCAGAAAATCTTTATTGGGGGGCTTACTCTTACCAATTACACAGAAGAACAGAGTTGATTCAAAACGGTTTGCAAAATCGTAAAATTTCAGAAATTCCCTTTTTAGCAAAGCCTACAAATAGAAATTATGGATTTTGGTTTTTACTTGATAGCAATACTCTTTTGTATTCCGCCAAAACTGATTCTAGTCACCCGCTTGGTTTTGTAAGAATTAAAGAAGCCCTTCAGGGTCCACCCTCAAGAGCCTACCAGAAACTTTATGAAGCTTTAACAGTTCACACCGAACCTCCAGCGGCTGGCACTCAAGTTTTAGACTTGGGATCTTGCCCCGGGGGTTGGACATGGGTCCTGCACGAGCTGGGTTGCCAGGTGATCAGTGTGGATAAAGCTCCCTTGGACGATTCTTTAAATGATAAAAAACGCATCACTTATTTAAAAAAGGATGCTTTTAAATTAGATCCCCTATCAATCGAAAATCCTGAATGGTTATTTTCAGATATCATTTGTGAGCCAGAAGCTTTACTGGAACTTGTTTTAAAGTGGCAAAAAGCTTATCCAAAACTAAAATTTTTATGCACGATTAAGTACAAAGGCCCCACTGATTTCAAAACTACTGATATATTTGCTAAAATCCCTGGCTCGAAGCTCATTCATTTATGCTGCAATAAGCACGAAATGACCTGGATCAAAAACTAATTGACCAAAACTGAGGGGTTCGCTAACTGATGATCTCCAGCCGCGCGGGTGGTGAAATGGTAGACACGCAGGTCTCAGAAGCCTGTTCCGAAAGGTGTGGGGGTTCAAGTCCCCCCTCGCGCACCACTTCCGACTTGTTCCACCCCACAAAACTATTGCATTATTGCTCAAATGCTAACTCAATTAAGTTTTCATATGTATTCTAATTAAGAACACATAATCCAGAAATGACATCGGAGACCTAATATGCAAAGAGCAAACTATTTATTGTTTGGAATCGCAACCTTATTAACAGCATGTTCGACTGCACCGAAAATCAAGGAAGCTGTCCCAGTACAGAATAAAATTTTGCCGGTGGCACATGCACCCAAATTGATTCAGCACGCATCAGATTCAGTTCTATTGTTGATATTTGCAGATCGACCGAAAGTTACTAATTTATCAACGGAAAAGAAAATGTCTGACTTTTTTAACCCGCAAATACCTTTTTCAAATCTTGAGAAATATATCGTTGCGTCTCAAATCGAAGTCTGCAAAAAAAACAAAAAAATGACTCATTGTCCAGTCAGTCGTGAAATGTTGACTGCAACAGCTTTCCTTATGAAGGACCGAAAGCATCTGTATACGAACTATCACCCCTTTTTCGAATACATAAAAAAAATTATTAAAATAGATACAAACAAGGATTCTCCAAAAGTTACTGCGAACAAGATAGCTCTCGCTCGGTTACCGATTTTTTTGGTGAATAGTAAGGGACAGTTTCTTATTAGTCCGCACTTGAATACTGTGACTATATCTAATTTATCTTTGATGAATCTTTTCCCAAAAAATGAATCTGCTCTGCTAAGTGACTATGATTTTGTCGAGCTTGAACTTGATTCCGATCTTTCCGATATACTTCCTCTTGAAATTGCTCAAGCCGATGAAAGTGAGATCGTCTACCTTCTGGGTTATCCTACCGAGAATCCTAATGAATCAACTGATGGTTCTCATCTCAGTCTTCACTTTTCAACGGGGAAGTATCTGCCTTACGATCAAGCGGCAGAAAAACTTAAGTTGAGCCCAGTGAGTTTGTTATCAAAACAATTAGCAGATCTCGCAAACAATGCGACATTTTACTACGAAGGTAAGTCTGTACCAGGAATGAGCGGAGGGTCCTATCTCAATCGTTTCGGAAAAGTTGTTGGCATTCATCGCGGAACCCGAGAATCAGCAGAAAATTTGGAACTTTCCATCGGAATAAAATCACAATTTATGATGAGTTTTCCATTTTCTATAAAGAGTTACAAATGAGCCTCAATTTGAATTCAACCAAAACCAATCCATATTGAAACACCCGACATCTTCACTTTTCGAATCTTTCAACATACTAGAAAATTTTTGAATAAGATCTGTTATTTCTTGTTTAAACTTAACAAAATCACTTTTTGATAAAACCATAGGGCAAGTAAACATAAGCTCATCATTTGTTAAATTCTCGGACCGAAGTAAAGCCTGCAGTCTCCAATTTTGGTGATGTTTAAGAACATGTAATGAATCTCTGCTGACTAAAGTGCGAGCCGGACCCATTTTATACTTCCCCTTATTTTCCACTACCAGACCGACTTGACTTAAAAAATCCAATTTAGGAATCACTTCCACACGAGGTAATTTAAATTTTGATATCATCTGTTCAACAGTGATACCTTCTTTTTCAGTGTCACAAAAAAGACGAATAGCCGAGTAGAGAAAACTGGAATAAAAAATAAGACGTGCTTCTTCTGACAGTTCGGACTCGTGCTCAAATCTTTTTTTAACTTTTGTGGCTTCACTTTTAAGCTGTTGAAGTTTGTCTAAGATATGTTTTTTAAAATCGCCAGTTGCAGCTCTTTCCAATTGCACAAGATGAATAAAATACTCCAGCTCTAAAGTGGTCAGCTGAAGATATCGACCTAAAGAGAAAGCTTGTTCGATGGAAAGCTCTCGCTCTCCTTTTAAAATCAAACTCATCAAAGCCCCATGGATTTGGCAACTGGCGGCCCACTTGGACATCTCTCCATAGCCACCCTTTGGTTTCGTCTTCAAAGTCTCTTTTAAGTAGGCTCTATAGTTTAAGTAGTTGAAAATACTCATAATTATATATCGGCACTTAATGTTTATATCTTTACAAAAAGTTAAAACTTCTGTTTCTATTTTACAAAATTGATGTGGAATAGAGATTGGACGCAGTGCATAATTACTCCAAGTTGAATGATCAACTTAACAACAAACAAGGAGAACGAAATGAAAAAAGCAATCTTAGTAGTAATGGTAAGTTTAATGGGCGTAAACGTATTAGCAGCAGAGAAAGTCAGCTGTTTGGTCAACAAATTTGAAGGTTCCGTCTTCAATTTGTCGGATGACCAAACGATCACATTCAAAGGAGATCTCAAGTCTGGCGAAGCACTTCTGGTCGACAACAGTGGATTTGCACGTGTGGTTCCGGACACTTCAGCCATCTCGAAAAACAATCAGCTCTTCCAAGTAGCTGCATTGTCGAGTTTAGTTATCATAGGCAACGTCCAAAGCCAGACAACTGCAATGGGAAACCGTGGAGTTACAATTACAGATACAAAAGAAGGAATCTCTGTGACTTGCGGAATTACGGAGTAAACAAAATAAGCAATTTAGCCCCCCCCTCACACAACTTCGAGATGACAATAATGCCCCCATTTTGTGGTCTCGAAGTTGCAATTTTGGAGTGTATCATTATGAAAAATTCTGTCCTATTCATTTTAATTATTTTTGTCTTACGCCTCAATGCTTACGCGCAGCCTGTGCTGTCTCAATTTGGTACACAACAAGGTCAACACACATCTCAAAGTGTAAGCGAAAAACGTCTTGAATTCAAAAGATCAACACTGCAGAAGTCCTCAACGATCAACAGCCTGTCTCAACAAGAACAAAAATTTATTATTCAAAACGTACTTAAGAAAAAAGGTCTTATTAGTTCTGGCGGTGGTGATGCTGGCGGTGGAAACTTACTTGATGGTCGTCCAATTGAAAATTTTGCTTCGGACATGAGTGGCACACCTGAAATGATACAAGCAATTAGAATTGCCAACTTAATTGGTGATGTGAAATTTCAGAGCCTCAACAAAATCATAAAATCAATAGTAGAGAAAAAAACATGGTATCTCGTTCCCATCCACTTGCCTGCTCTGTCAGAAGATAAAATTGGAACTCCTTTTGCTTCAACCCAAGGAGCTCTGCAGGACTTTGAAGAAGTTTGGATTGATAAAAATCGTTATGATCTTATGAGTTTTAAAGAAAAAGTGATCCTGCTTGTTCATGAAATTTTTATGGGTCTTAAAATTTTCAAAAGTGAATCTATTTATCAACAATGCAAATGGGCAGAACCCTTTTATGAAGGTTGCCTAAAATTTGAAAGTATTAATTCGCGTAAGCCACTCTTACTGACTCCCTCTGACTACCAAGACATTAGAAAACTAGGAGCTCAGTTTTCCCGAAACTATGACCTATTGATGACATCCACATACCGAAACGAATTGATTGAAAAAATATCATCTCTAGTCTTTGAGAATGGTGGCTTTGATTCTCAATTTATAAAACCCTCCAGGTCTAATTTCGCTATTCGCAAATTTACAGGCCAAGATATTCTTAACGCAATTAAAAACCAATCCTCCGTTCAAGGCCTTCCTTTGTATTGTAATCACAAAATTGTCGAGGACATGGAAGATCATCAGTATCGAATGAAGTCCCATTCATTAGCAGAGATTCAACATTCTATAAAAGATGACAAAGTCTTATTCGAAGTGAAACTCAGAGACAGCAACACTAATAAAGTAACTCTTTATAATACTTATAATTTTGATATTGATACTCAACATACCAATTCTTTAACACTTGGGTTTGATTTAAATCAATCGGCATACCATTTTCAAAGCTTCGTCCAAGTTGATTCAAAATTAGATCGATCGCGTAACGTTGGAATGATTGCAATCGGACTAACTCCTTCGCTCAACATACGATCCTTAACTTTTGCAACTATTAATTGGCAAAAAGCAAATCAGATCAATCTTTACGACGGGAAAGACGTATTCAAATGTTTAGCAAATGAAGAGTACTTATGTGTTGGTGCTGATTGTATCAAAAACATCTTACAATAAAGGACTCAAAATGAAATTTCTTCTACCATCTCTTTTATTCCTAACAGCTCAAGCTTTTAATGCGTCAGCATCAGCTGAAAACATTTTACCACTCATGTTATCTTCAACTAAAACCATAGCTCCTCGTATTCAGAAAAAAGTAGATCAAGAATGGAAAACGGCATCAGAGATGGTCGTAGATCCCGAAATTTTAAGTCCAGATGAATGTGCTCTATTTCAAAAATACACATTAGATCTTTTAAAAAAAATAATTTCAAAATCAAAAATTGAATCACAAACAAAAAATTTGTTCTTTACCATGAACTGCTCAAGCCGAGAGAAAACAGCTCTCAATGCTTTTTTGATTTCTCGCACACTTGTATTGGATTCAGGTTATTTTGGTGCACTCACGACTGAGGATGCCTTAGTTGCACTACTTACCCATGAACTTTCTCATCATCTTCTTAAGCACCCAGAAGTGACAATGCAATTCAAAGAAGAACTTGAAAAGCTCAAACTAAAATATGATCCTGAAGGTGATGAGCCATGGCCAGGAGAATTACTGCCTGATCATCTTCATCAGATCGAAAAGGAAGCTGATTTGAGCTCCATCCGTCTTCTCGTTAATGCCGGTTACTCTTTGAAAGGGATTCATGAGCTGCTTGGTATCCTTGAAGAACCTGAAACTGTCAGAGACACTCACGACTCTCCAAATAATCGAATAAAAATAGTCGAAGAAAGTGCTTTGGAACTTGGAGTTAAAGATTCTTTGACTCGTCCATTTCCTAAAAATGTACAGCAGGCTATTAGGACTTATTTCTCATCTTCGCAACCAGATGTGAGAGTTAAGAAAAAGGCCATGCGTACGAAAGTACTTTAGCTTAGAAATTTAAACTTAATATGACTAATATATAAATTAGTAACTAAAACAGGAGATCTTGAAATGAAAACAATAACAAAATTAACCCTCGCAACAGCTATCTTAACAATTACAACTGCAGCTCAGGCTTTTGTAGTTCCATTCGAAGTCAGCAAAAATGGTGAATTTACAGTTGGATATGACAGCAGCTCGAACTCAAAAATAAAAAAAGAAATAAATGTTGAGTTTAACACAAAAGACAATTCAAAAGCACGAATCATGATCGATGGAGTAGATTTAAATCAAGCAGACCGCGAAGGTAGCAAAATTTCGGCTTATGCTAAAAACCCCGTTCGATATAACTATTACGTTGTTGATCTGGCTCCACTTAAACAAGACGACAGAATTATGGCTGGAAAATCAGGTGCCTCTACAACTTTTTGCCCCGCTGACAGTAATAGTCTTGTAAAAGCTTATAAGGGCGATGGCTCTATGGAAGTTTTTTGCGCAACTATTAAATAGTGCGCAGATGAATTTATAAGTTTTTGAACAATGGGGTCGAATTGACTCCTACCACCCTCTTAATTAGTCTTAAAACATGCTCAAATTAATCATCGCTCTTTGTTTATTTTTATCCAGTTGCTCACATCCGCCAAAAGCGAAACTTAATTCTAAAAGTGTTTCTGAACCGGTTATTTTACAAATTAATGAAACAAAAAAGGTAGAGGAAGCTTATCCGCTGACCCCTGAAAAACGTCAAAATCAGACTGACTACAATCCGGTCATGCCAATTGGAAGTGGCTCAAGCGCTGACATTGCTTTGCTTGGTGCACTGCTGGGAATTTTTGCAATCACAAAATCCAACGAACCACGCAAAGACTTGCGCGGCACCTGTATGTACGGTGAACCCGAAGTCATGATTTCTGCAACTCCATGCATTCACGTGAAAGTAAAACTATTAACTCAAGACAACCGAATCGCCTCTGAAATGACAACCAATGAAATGGGTGACTTCCGCTTTTTTGTTCCAGCTCACAAAACTTACAGCTTACAAGTGATTGATAGAAAAGGCCGAAATGCATTATTGCAAAAGCAAGTGGGACGGTCTGATTACGTTACTATTTTTATTAAGCCTTAATGGCTGTTATTGCCCAGATCCCAAAATCGCCTGTTTCAACTCTTCATTTTCAAAAGGCTTTCTTAAATAGCTATTCACCAAAGGATTAGGACCAGCCGTTAAATCGATTAAGTTTTTGTCAGTGGGATCACCAGTAATAATGATACAATTCACACTTTTTGAAAGACCAATTTTAACTTTTCTTATCAATTCATGACCCTTCATTCCCGGCATGTGCATATCAGTGATAATGACATCGAAATCATTTTTAACCACCAAATCATAAGCTATATAACCGTTTTCAGCTTTGACCACTGTGCAACCAAAGGCTTCAATATCTTCTGCTATAAGATCTCTTAATATGGGCTCATCTTCGACAAGAAGAACTCGAAGACCTGTACCATCCAAGTTACTTTCTTCATCATTTTTTACATTGGAAATCAATGTCTGGTTTTCAGCAAAGCTAGGAATACTATGCTGAGCCTCAGGAAAAATAATTCGAAACTGAGATCCTTTACCTAGCTCGCTATGAAACTCAATTCTTCCTTTATTATCTTCAACTAAGCGCTTTGTTATAGATAAACCTAAACCCGTACCTAAACCAATAGGTTTAGTTGTAAAAAATGCTTCAAATATTTTCGGATAAATGGATTTATCGATGCCGGTGCCCGTGTCAGTAACTTCAATTACAACTTGTAAATCAGTATTACGAGTAACACTGACTCCAATGATTTTTTGGGATGATGTCATTAAAGAATCTTTTGCATTCGAAATTAAATTCATCAAAGCTTGCTGAATTTGTCCAAAATTGACATAAATATAAAAATCATTAAGTGGTAAAGTATAATTAAGCTGAACTTCTTCTTTTAAATATATTTCTTTAAGTAATCGAACCAGTTCTTCTACTAAATTACGTGCCGAATAGGATCCTAACGATGTGTTTTCAGTTCTAGCAAATACACGAAGTCCATTGACAATGTTTCGAATTCTTAAGGAAGCCGAATCCTGATTTTCAAAAGAAGTCTTTATTGCATTTGTCATCAAACGAGATTCTTCAATTTTTCTTTTTAAATTTTTCTGCTCACCCATGAGGATTGCAAGCGGATTATTAATTTCATGTCCTACACTAGCGGCTAGTTCACCGATGGAAGCTAATTTTGCATGTTGAAGACTAACTCGACGTTCTTCATCTAATCTTTGTTCTGCTAAAGAAATGTCAGTGTTATCAATATTAACACCAATAATTCGGTAAGGCTCACCTTTCGAATTTTTAAAAATTTTACCTGAAGACCTAATATACCTTACTTCATTATTTCTTAAGATTCTAAAATTAAGGTCATAGTTTTTTCCTTGTTTAATAAATTCATTAAGGGAATTTGGAGCCGTTAGTTTGTCTTCAGAAACAAGGAGAGATACCCAGCTATTATAATTTAAAGGTTCTGAAGAATAATCAATTCCATATATATCATACATTTGCTGGTCCCAGAAAAGCTGATTAGAATCAATTTTCCAATCCCAAATTCCAATTTTAGCTGCAGAAATAGCAAGACTCATTCTCTCCTTTTGCAATTTTACATCCGTCACATTGACTAAGCTTAGAACATGACCTTGATGCTGACCTATGCTGCTTAGATAAGGATAAATATGACATATGAAACTTTGATTTTTTTGAGTTTCAATTTCAATTTGCATTGAAACTTTATCACCTTTTGATATTTTATTTTTCAATTCACTTAAGTGAAGACCAAACTCAAGTTCGAAAATGTTTCTACCCACATCACTTTTTCTTACAAAAAACAAACTTTCTACGACTGGTGTTATTCTTCGAATCAGCCCTTCTTTATCTAAAAAGATAAAACCGACATCTGTGGAATTAATAAGGTTATTCAAATCATTATTAATGGACATTATTTCATCTATTTTGGATTGAAGTTCAGTGTTGGAAGTATAGAGCTCTTCATTGACAGAGTTCAGCTCTTCGTTTGTAGACTGAAATTCTTCATTTGTTGTTTGAAGCTCTTCGTTTGTGGTTTGAAACTCTTCGTTTGTACTTTGAAGTTCCTCGTTGGCCAGTTGCAACTCAGTCAGAACACTTTGCAAATCCATTTGAACTTGATCTAATTCCACTTTTAGTGAATTTATAACATGGGAATCAGACTGGGAACTTTGAATAATGACTTCATTTGAAGTTTGCAAAAATGATCCCATTTGACAAATGAAATAGCCTCTTTGATCAGAACCTTGAATCCATTTTGTCGAAAAAGTAACTTCAGAAATAGTATGTCTTTGATTTTCAAACTTGAAACCTTCAAATTGTACAATACTTTTAGTCTTTTTGGCCTCAATCATTGATGATTTCAAAGCAAAAGCTAATTTTTCATTAATAAGGGAAGTAACAGAAGTTGTCAGCAAACCTTCCGAAGAACCTTGTAAAATTTCTCGAGCTTTTCCAAAAACAGCGTGTATTTCGTAAAACTCATTAACGATCAAAGAATCAGGATACAGTATTGAAATTACATCATTGAGTACGTTACCTTTTGTTAAGCTTCTGTCAGATCTGTAGCTATCTTTTTGAATAGCTGGTACTTCGAATGTTTTTGGAATTTTCCAACTTGTAATAAGCCTTCTGTCCAAGTGGACTGTCTTTTTATACAACCGCCATTTTGGATGAATAATTTCAAAATTTTTCTGCAAGAAACCCAATGATTCAGAGGGTCCCAAAACTAGAAGTCCACCCATTTTTAAACTAAATACTAAATTAATTAATGCTAAATTTTGTGCATCAATAGTTAAGTAAATAAGAAGATTGCGACAAACGACCAAATCGATACCCGAAAACGGAGGAGAGCTAACCACATCATTTTTAGAGAAAATGACTAAATCTCGATATTTCTTTTTTAAAACGCAATGGGAATCTCGCTTGTCAAAATATTTATCAACCAAAACAGGGTCAATTTTTGCAGTGGATTCAATCGGGTATGTGGCACGTCCGGCAAATGCTAGATTTTTCAGACTCAGATCAGTCGCAAAAATTTTAATTGGGTTTTTAATTTTTCTTAAATCAAAGCTTTCTTGAACCATTATTAAAAGTGAATAGGCTTCTTCACCGCTTGCACATCCAACAGACCAAATTCGAAATTCTTCACTTTTTGTAGGATTGTAAGCATCTATTTGATCTTTAAGTGTTTCAAAAAATTCTGGGTCCCTAAAAAACTCTGTTACGGATATTAAAATATCTTCAAAAACTAAATCAATTTCTTTTGGATTAAGCTTTAGAAAATTGAGATAATCATCGGCTTCTAAATAATTTTTAGAAATCATTTGTTTTGCGATACGGCGACATAGAGTTGTTGGCTTGTAGTCCCTTATCCTAAAAGCATTGTCCTGGCTCAGAAGATCTTCAAAACTTTTAAGATTCGCTTGAATTTTTAGAAAAAGGGAATGACCAGTGTCAGTCTTTTCAAGACTTGATTTTGTAATTTCTGAAAAAACATCAGAGGCTTTTAATATTTTTGAATAGTAACCACTTTTTATAATGGCGTTTGGTAGTTCTGGATATTCAGCTTCGGTGGGTTCTTGAACATAAACTTCACCCCCCGATTCAATAATATTTTGACAGCCGATTTCTCCACTACCCATAGAGCCTGATAAAATAATACCTGTTGATTGAGGACCGTACTCTTTTGAAATGGACTTAAAAAACTGATCTATTGCGTACTGATAAGTATTGGCTTCAGGTAACAAAGCTAATTTAAAAACACCTAGCGTAATTTGCGCTTGGAACCCTGGTGGGATAAGATAAATTGTATTTTCTTGAACTATAAGATCATTTTCAGCATTCACAACAGGAAATGAAACTTTTCCTGACAACAGCTCTTTCATTAAGCTTTTAGAATTAGGATCCAGATGCTGAATTATAACGTAAGAAGTGGGTCTTTCGAGTACTTCTATTTGGCTTAGTATTTCAATTAATGGCGACAGACCACCAGATGATGCACCAATACCTACCACTGAAAGCTTTTTAAACATTCGACCTCTATTAAAGAACTATGGGTGATCGCAAATGTGAATACAAGTCATCATACAAATCAATATTTTGTGTTGAGCAGAATAAAATTGAACAAAACTCACTATAGTATAACAATAGTACACAGTTACGCAGCGAAGGGCTCAAAAAATGAGTCCCCAGATTTTATCTCATTTACATTAAAATCAGGCACAAATGCAGGACTAAGGATTATCAGCCATAGCATCGTTGATGAACTTGATTTGTCCATCTAACGAATGAACCGCTCTGTTACTCTCGGTTCTGTTAGCTGAAGAATGAATTCCAACGATCAAAAGCTCTTCGCCGTTTTGAATGATCAAAGGGCCTCCGCTCATACCCACATACGTAGAACATTCGTGAGTCAGAAAATTCTGGCTAGGAAAAATTCAAGTATACCAATTAAACTCACAGGTAAAGTAGCAAACAAGTTTTCTTAATGTTTCAATTTGAGACTAATTCCAAATTGCAGTCCCTTTGGTGGCACTTCCTTTGCGTAATCCATTTATAGGTTGGCTGCGGTTCACTTCCCTTTCATAAGAGAAGTTTTCCCTGGCAAAAATTGCGTAAATGACGCCTAAAACGTCATCGGAGGATCAATGTTACGTTTACTTTGTCTTATTTTAGCACTTCATTCGTCGGCTGCTTATGCCGCCATCTCTGAGCTGAGTGGCTTTGATATAAGAAAAAAAACTGAACGCTATGAGCTCATGTTAGGCCCCGAAAATGATCTTTTAGAAGAACGAGATCTTGTTGTTTTCAAAATAAGTAATTCAAAACGTAAAAAAATTTTTAGTGGCAGCGTAGTCTTCACTCAAGAAGATCCAACCAAAGATATCGAAGCCATCTATAAAACTGAAAATCTCACCTTACAGCTTGGAACCCTACAGCCCAATCTGGATAAACGAACGGGTAAAAGAGTTATAGTGGTGAAAATGAATCCCCTTGATCCCAAGCGAAAGACTTTGGTTTTTGAATCCAAAGAAGTGCTTAATTCTATAGAATAATGACCATTTTTGGCTTTTGTTCAAACCCTATACGGTCAACAAAACCTAAAGTGGCTTATATTAACATCGAAGCGGGTCCTAGAAGTGCAATGATTTAAAGATTAGGACTTAGGAGAAATTTATGAAATTTTTATTGTTGGCTCTATCTGCATCACTCTTAACAGTTGGCTGTTCACAGCCCAAAAACCGCTTAACTGATGATAAAAATACATCTTACCAGAAAAAATTGGCCAAAGAAAATGCAGCTAAAACAGCCTCTGCTCAAGAAAAAGTAGTTTTAGACCTTAAAACTCCTGAAGGCACTGTACAAATTCCAATCGACACAAACTTAAACAAACCAACAGTAGCAAGAACTGATGAAGACCGACTTCCTGAAGTGACCGTGCCTAAGCCTGCTGTTACTGGCGCGCCTGTTGTCTTAGAAAAATCAGGTGCTGCATCAACAGCTTCTGCAGCTGCAGAAGTCACTGCTCAGCCAGCTGCTCAACCAGATACTCAAGCAGCTTCAGAGGCAGCAACAGCACCGGCCGAGGCCGTACAAACACCTATTGATACCGAAAAAAGTCGTGAAAAAGCACAAAAGGACATCGCTGCTGCTGCAGGTGTTGATCAATCTTACAAATTAAATTTTGAAGAAGTCATGTCTTTGTTTAAACAAATTTTTTTAGTGATTCCAGATCAAGCATCAGTGGTTAATTCAATTAGACTTTTCAACTCTCCTGAATCAGGATTGGATCTTAGCAAATTAGGTTTGAAAATTAATGGAACTGAAACAGGCCTCGATCTTGGAATTACAAGTGAAGACAAAGACCTTGTTCTATTCAAAGACGTAAAATTCAAGTTTGGAACTCCTGCGTTGTTGAATTCAGATGGCATTCAGCTTTTAACAGCCTGTGCTGATGAAAAATGTACTATTATTTTGATCTCCTTTACAAAAGTAAAAGACGGCAATGTTTTGTTTAATCTTCCTAACTTTGTGAAAATAGAAAATAACACCCTGACAGCTGCTGGCTTAAAAACAGACGCTGAGTATGCTAAAGAGGCCGAGGAATTTGCTAAGAAAAATCCTTCTCAAGCCGGTTCACAAACAAGTGCTGAAGAAACTAAGCCAGTACCTGCCCAAGAAAAGCTCAACTTGTTTGAACTTAATTCTGTCCGAGAACAAATCACTCGCACGGGTTTAGTAAAAAGTGACGACGAACTGAATCGTCTTACAACATCATTCATTTCACCTGATCTCAAGATGGATCCAAGTAAAGTGGGAGTTGCTTTTGGCGGTGATGCAGAAGTTCTTCACCTGATTATTGGATATGACAATCAAGCTATTGCTGAAGCAGGAGATTTAAAATTTCAGTTCGGTACAGCAATTAAGAGAAACTTGGAAAACAACTTCGTATTCAGCGGGATCTGCAGTAATGAAAAGTGCGAAATTATTTTTGCAGCCTTCACAAAAATTGAAAATGATAAGATGGTTTTTAATCTTCCTTTAATATTAAGAAAATCAAACAACCAAATTCAAATGGTTGGCCTAAAAACACCTGCTGAGTATGAAGCTGAAGCGCGTGAATTTTTACAGTCTGAACAAAAGAAATAAACTCTTGAGCTATTTTCTACGGAACCATTTGGAAAATAGCTCGGCATAAAGCTCGCGAACAAGATTAAATAGTTCAGGGCTGGATCCCGTTTCTTTCAAAAATTGAACTCCAAATTCAAACTCATTTTTAGTGGCTTTAGAAAACCGAACATGACCGTACTCAATAAATTCAGCACGAGCTCCAATTTTTAACTTAAGCCCGATGTGGGATCCCATATCCCACTTAATTCCTTGGCTTATTTTTAAACTACAACCACCCTCACTAATATCCACAAGCTTGGCTTGTTCGCTCATTCGGTGACCGTTTAATTCAAACACTTGCACATGAGCAGGGTAATTAGCTGGCAATCTTAAGCGAAAACTTTGTCGTCTTTGAACTTTATAAAGGGGTCCTTCGATGACCACAAAAAACTCTGTGCCTGTATCTAAAACAAAGGCCTGAGAAAAAAAACGATCCCCATTATGATTAATCTGAATTGACAGTTGTTCCTGCGTAAGTGGTCGCATGGAAATAGGATACGTTAGTTGTAATTTGAATGGTGGAATCCATTTTTTGACTTTTGTCAGTAGTGTTTTTTGATCAGTGAATTTTATAAATAAGTCAGATTGCTGATTCGCAAATTCAGAAAGTAATTGGTCTCTTTCTGCTGATCTTGGTATCATTTGAAAAATTTTTTGATCCATAGTCATTTCTCTTCATTTTAGAAGTGTTTAACTGCATAATGCAACGATATGAAAAGATTTTTAATTCTCCTCACAATCATTTTTGCCCCGGGCTTTCTACTAGCAACGACAAGCACGCTGTATAACATTAAAGCCTCTTCTATTGACGGAAAACCTGTTGCAATGAATCAGTACAAGGGCAAGGTTCTAATTATTGTGAATACAGCTTCTCAGTGTGGCTATACCCCACAGCTAAAAGGTCTAGAGGCAATCTATAAGAAGTATAAATCAAAGGGACTAGAAGTATTGGCTTTTCCAAGTAACGACTTTAAACAAGACCCTAGCTCGAATACAGAAATCATGTCCTATGCTCAAAAGAACTTTCAGGTCTCATTTCCTTTTTTCGAAAAGAATTCAGTGGTCGGAGCAAGCCAGCAACCGGTTTACAAATATTTAACTGATAAGCAACCTGCTACGGTTTTTAAAGATGTGGCATGGAACTTTGAAAAGTTCATTGTTGGTAAAAATGGCGAAGTCTTGGCTCGATTTCCATCAAGTACCACACCCGAGTCCGAACAGATGATTGAAGCCATTGAAAAAGCTTTAGCTAAAAAATAATTTACCAATCTCCCAGGCGAACAACTTCAGTCTGCATTTGCACTCCAGTTTGTTGAAACACTGTGCTTTGAACCTTCATCATCAAATCCCAAGTATCTTGGGCTGTTGCCTGTCCAAGATTAACGATAAAATTACAATGCTTCTGAGAAACCTCAGCTTCACCTATGCGTTGCCCCTTAAGACCACAACTTTGAATTAATTGTGCAGCTCTATGGCCGGGAGGATTTATAAAAACTGAACCACAGGATGGCATATCTAAAGGCTGCTTAGAAAGTCGATTTCTATTGGCTTCTTTCACTTTTTTTAAAATTTCAGAATCTTTGTTGGAAGAATATTTGAGCTTTGCTTTAATAATCACACCTGGCTGCCAACCGTTACAATGACGGTATTGCCAATTCAATTCAGAATGTTGAAACTCAACTTCCTCAAAACTATTATCTAGTCTACGTAGCACAGTAAAAGAATGAACAATCTCGCCAAATTCTTTAGGAACAAAAGGCTCTGAGACACCTGCATTCATTACAATCCCGCCACCGACGTCACCAGGTAATCCAGCTAAAAACAAAGCAGCAGGAAGTTGATATTTTAAAAAAACTTTTAATATTTCTGATTTCGCTGTGCCACTGAGACAGTGGATATGAATTTCGTTCTTTTCTTCTAAAACCTGGACTGAAGAAAATTTTCTTAAACTGATTGTAAGTCCACGGATTCCTTTATCTGCGATTAAAACGTTTGTTCCACCGCCCATAAATGTGACAGATAACTTTTGTTTTAATGCCCAAAGCCAAGCTTCTTTTAATTCATCAACATTCGTTGGGAAACATAAATAGTCGGCGCTACCACCGATCAACCAAGAAGTATAAGGCGCCAGTTTAACATTTTCTTTTATTTCAATCATAGTGATTCAAGAACCTGCATGCCAATTTTCCAACCATCACCAGCACCCAAAGTTACAAATACGTCACCTGGTTTTAAAATATTTTTTATATTCTGAGCTAATTGTTCATCTTTTGCTAAATAAATTTTATTAGCATGTTGAACTTCTTCAACTAATCTTTTTGAGTTGATTCCTTCGATGGAGGTTTCACCTGCTGGATAAATATCAGTTAAGATAATTTGATCACACTGAGAAAAACATTTTGTAAATTCGAACCAACAACTTTCTGTTCGACTAAAGCGATGGGGTTGAAACATGACAACAATTCTTTGCTCAGGGTATTTTTCTCTGAATCCAGACAAAGTGGCTTTTACTTCTGTTGGATGATGACCATAATCATCATAAACCTGAATATTGTTTTTTTCGCCCTTAAACTGAAATCGACGGTCAACACCTCTGAATGACTTAAGACCCTTTTGACAAACATCGAATGAAATTCCGGCAGTTAATCCTATAATGATTGCAGCTGTTGCATTTAAAGCATTATGTTGTCCTGGCAAATGGCATTCAAAATTTCCAAGAAGCTTTAAGGATGAATTTTTCTTATCTGAGACGAGCAACTCATAATGACCCTTTTCACCTTTAATTTGATAATCATTATTAGCACCAAATCCATAGGTCACAATTTGTTTAGGATAATTTTGAAAGGTTTCATTTATAATAGGATCATCACCACAGACTATCACTTGCCCATAAAAAGGTGTTTTCAATGCAAAGTCTAAAAAGGCTTGTTTCAGATTATCAAAACTTTTGTAATGATCCATGTGATCCGAATCAATATTTGTAATCACAGAAATTTCTGGTGCTAGCTTATGAAAACTTCCATCACTTTCATCAGCTTCAGCAATCAGCCACTCGCCTTTACCAAGTACAGCAGTGGAGCCAATATTTTCAAGTCGACCACCGACAACAATTGTAGGATCCAATCCTGATTCAATAAATAAAGAAGACACAAAACTTGTAGTGGTTGTTTTACCGTGTGTTCCAGCAATGGCTATCCCACGCTTTAGACGCATAATTTCAGCTAAGGCTTCAGCTCTGGGAATTAATGGAACTCCCTTTGCCCTGGCTGCCATAATTTCAGGATTTTTCATACTGATGGCGCTCGAGTAAACCAAAACATCTGAATGCCCGATTTGACTTTCATCATGCCCAATGAAGACTTTGACTCCTAGTTTCTTAAGACGTGTGGTGTTGGCATTTTCTGAAGCATCACTACCTGTGACCTCTGCACCCATGCGACTAAAAAGTTCAGCTAAGCCACACATTCCTATGCCGCCGATTCCTACAAAATGAAATTTAGAATTTTGAAATCGCAAAGTTTACCTTTCGGTCATGAATTCTTTGATCAAAGCCTCTGCCATCGTTTCTGCTGCTCGAGGAGTATGAAAGCGATGAGCTTTTTGCCCCATCACCATTCCTGCTCTGGGATTATTTCTAATCTTTTCAAGAACTGAAAGCAACTTTTCACCCGTTAACTCATTCTGTCGAATCATGTAAGCCGCATCTTCTGCAACTAAGGCCTGGGCATTTTTTGTCTGATGATCATCAGCAGCCCATGGAAGTGGTATAAAAATCGCTGGTTTTCGACAAGCAGAAACTTCAGATACAGAACCCGTACCAGCACGACAAATAACCACATCAGCCCACTGTAAATGCTCAGCCATTTCGTTTAAATATTCATAGGGTTGAATAAATGAAAGTCCAGCGTAGGCCTGTTTCACCTCTTCAAAATCATGAGTTCCAGTTTGATGGCGAATTTCATAATTTGAAAATTCTGTTTTCATTTCGACAAAAGCTTTTTTTAAAATGGTATTAACTGTTCGAGCTCCTTGGCTTCCACAGAAAATTAAAATGTTAAGTTTCTTATTTTCAATATTTTTTTGTGCGTGTGATAGAGCTTCAATTTCACTACGAATCGGCAAACCCACTCTTTGAATTTTTTTAAAACTGAGTAAATACTTTTTAGCATCATCAAAAACCAAAAATATTTTATCTACAAATGGAGAAAGCCATCGATTAGCAAGCCCTGGATGCGCATTGGGTTCCCATACGGCTGTCCAATGACCCATCAGTGCTGCTGTTAATACAACGGGTCCTGACACGAATCCACCAATTCCCAAAACACACTTAGGCTTAATGGTTTTTATTATTTGGTAACAATTCCAAATGGCTTTGGGCATTCCTAGTAATGTTTGAATTTTACTTAAAAGTGAAGAGCCCTTCATATTCAGCTTACCAACTTGAATCGTATGAAAGTGAATCTTCTCCTTTGGTACGATCTGAGCTTCCATTCCATCGGCGGTGCCTATCCAGTGAAATTCAGTACCTGGATGCATTTTCTCAAAAGCTCTTATGATGGCAATTCCTGGATAAACATGGCCACCGCTTCCTCCACCCGTTAGAATTACTTTATTTGATTTCATACTTTATGATTCCAATATTTTTGAAATACGAGTGCGACTTTTATCTTTATTTAAAATTTCAGACTCTAATTTTAAAAACAGTCCAAACAGTAAACAACTAGAAATCAAAGAGCTTCCACCGTAACTCAAAAATGGCAATGCCATACCTTTGGTTGGCAAAAGTCCCATGGACATCCCAGCATTGATAACTGTCGTAATTCCAAACACCAATGCTAGCCCCAAACAACTTGCTTTTAAAAATCGATCATTGGTTTTCATGGCCAACTGAAAACCGCGGTAAACAACAAAGCCAAACAAGCTCAGAACAATAAAAAGACCTATAAAGCCCATCTCTTCGCCTAAGACTGCTAAAGTAAAATCGGTATGAGCCTCAGGTAAGAAAAAAAGTTTTCCCTGACCTTGCCCAAGACCTGTACCCCACAGACTACCTGAATGAAAGCTCAGCATACTTTGAATGGCTTGAAAACCCTTCTCTTGCGACTCGGACCAAGGATCAAGAAAGGCCATAACCCGTGCTTTTCGGTACGGAACAGTCATGACAATAAAATAAAATGCAGGAATCAAAGAAAGAACAGAACCAATGATGATGCTCCAAGGAAGTCCAAAAATAAATAGCAGTGAAAAGCCCACAGCTGTTAACAATGCAAACGTTCCGAAATCAGGTTGTTTAAGCACCAACAACATGGGTATTAAAATGAAAGCAGACCAAGTCAAAATTCTTTTGGGGTTCATTTCGTTGGACCTAGCAATTAATGTAGCCATTAATAAAACAAAACCAATTTTTAGAACCTCGGCTGGTTCAAAGCGAAGTCCAAAAGGAAGTTGTATCCATCTGTGGGCTCCGCCGACTTTGACTCCGATACCACTGACCCAAGTCAACAAAACCAATGCGGAAGATGCCACCCAAAGTGTCCAACCCCAATTTCGAATCCATTGAAATGAAACTTGAGTAACAGCATAGACTACGAACAATCCGATGGCTGAAAACAAAAGCTGCTTTTTAAAAAAGAAGAGTCCATCATTATAGGTTTCAATCGCAAATACATAGCTTGAACTATAAACTTGAACTAACCCAATACCCATAAGCGCAAATAGAGTCAGTAATAGGCTCGAGCTTAGGGTTCTGTTCATATATTATTTTGAACCCGTTTTAGCAGGTGCAGCTGAGCCTTCTTTAATCCGGCAACAATAAACAAGTCCTGTGACATCAGCCGATGTTTTATAATCAGTAATTGTATAAGGCTTATCGAGATCACAACGCTTAGCCATGGAAATATTCAATTCTAGTTCCACTTGACGATGCTGTTCACCATTGACGAACTCACATGCGAGGCCTGATGAGGCAACAACACGGTCGCGCATTTCTAATTTTTTTGTATTTGAAGAACAACCGGTCACTAACAGAGTTAACAACCCAACCAAAAGAACAAAAAGACTTCCTTGTCTTTTCATAAATACCTCATTTTTAAAGAATCAATTAAACTTTTTAACTATCTCTTTAAAATATTCGCCTCTCTCTTCATAAGAGTCAAACATGTCAAAGCTTGGGCATCCTGGACTTAGTAAAACCGTGTCACCAATCCTCGACTTTTGGTAAGCGATTAAAACAGCCTCTTCAAATGTTCCAATTAAAAAACACTCACTAAAATCACCTAATTCACGATTAATTCGCTCTTTGGCTTCGCCAACTAGAATCAGAGTTTTTACTTTTCTTTTAATCATGGCCCTAAGAGGCTCGAAGTTTATGTTAGTTTCCTTACCGCCCATGATTAAAATGATGTTCTCTTCGAATGTATCTAAGGCTCGAAGGACTGCATGCACATTGGTGGCCTTGGAATCGTTAAAGAAGTTCACTCCGCCGACTTTTCGAACATACTCAATCCGGTGACCTAGACCTTTAAAGCTATCGATCACTGACTGAATGGCCTCGTGCTTGGCCCCGTGCTCACGAGAAACAAGAATGGCAGCCATGATATTCTCGATGCTGTGACGACCACGCATTTTGATATCTTTTACGGAATAATGCTCTATTTCTGGACCAGTTCTAACCTTGATGTCAGTTCCAATATTTACAGCTCCACCGATATTCATAATCTGAGGCTCTAGGGCTTGTTTGCGTGAAAAGTAAAAAATTCTTCCACGTTGAACAGCTGGATCTCTTGCCAACTCTACGACTGCATTATCATCAGCATTTAATATTGAAGTTGTGGCTTGATTAGTATTTTTAAAGATTTTTCTTTTTGCGTTTACGTAATCTTCCATGGATCTGTAACGATCTAAATGATTTTCAGCTAAATTTGTGAAAACCACATTCATCGGATTAAATTGATCCACATGTTCAAGCATAAATCCAGAAACTTCTACGATCACCACATTCGCTTTTTCAGGCGCACGAAGATAATCAGTTAGAGGTTTGTCGTTAGCTCCACCCACCCAAGCTTTAACCCCTGAATGCACTAAGAAAGATTCAATCAGTCTTGCAACTGAAGTCTTACCATTTGTTCCTGTAATTCCAATCATGGGCTCTTTGATGAATCCTTGAGCAAATTCGAACTCACCCGTGATTTTTGCACCTTGGCTTTTGGCATATTCAAAAATTTTAAGGTGAGAAGATACCCCAGGAGAAAGAATAACTAAGTCTTGTTGAAGAAACGTCTTAGGTGAATGAGAACCTAATTCAAATTTAATTGGTAATCCATCAACGAGTTCTAACTGGGCTGAAAGTTCTGGTTTTGATTTGTGATCAGTCACTGTAACTTGAGCTTGATGCTGGGTCAGGAAATGACAAAGTGAAACACCCGTCTTACCAAGGCCCACAACTAGAATACGTTTATCTTTTAAATCTGCAAATTCACGAAACATGTAAACCTCTTTTTTCAGTGAGTATAAAAAATTATCTTAATTTTAGTGTAGCTAAACAAAGGACCGCTAATAGTATGGATATGATCCAAAATCTGACGATAATTTTTGTCTCAGTCATACCGCCTAATTCAAAATGATGGTGTAAAGGAGCCATTTTTAAAATTCTTTTACCCGTCATTTTAAACGAAGCCACTTGGCCAATAACAGAAAGGGCTTCCACAACAAAAACCCCACCCAGTAAAATCATCAGAAGTTCATTTTTTGTCAAAACAGCCATCATACCAAGAAATCCACCCAGTGATAAACTGCCCACATCACCCATAAAAACTTGCGCTGGATAAGTATTAAACCAAAGAAAACCTAAGCCCGCTGCCACAATACAAGCCGCAACTGGAGCTAGTTCGCCAGCCCCTATGATGTGGGGAATCTGCAAATACTGAGCAATGGAAAAATGCCCGACGATGTAAGCAAATAATCCTAATGTCGTTGCTGAAATAATAACAGGAACAATAGCTAATCCATCCAAACCATCGGTTAAATTAACTGCATTTGCAGTCCCCACTATGACCAAGGCACCGAAGGCGACATAAAAATATCCAAAATCAAAAATTAAATTCTTGAAAAAGGGAATGTGCACTTGTGTTGTGAACTGATAAAATTCAATCAAAACAAAAAGAGCGACTGACGAAATTAAAAACTCAGCAAGTAAGCGAATTTTTCCTGATAAGCCTTTTGTGTTTTTTTTGCTCACTTTTAAGTGATCATCAATATAACCAATTAATCCAAATCCCCATGTCACAAGCAGAGTGGTCCAAACAAGGGGATTCGTCATATCAATCCACAAAAGCACTGGAATGACTAAGCTAAATAAAATCAGTCCACCGCCCATAGTTGGCGTGCCTGCTTTTTTCTTGTGAGTTTGTGGTCCATCATCACGAATAGATTGACCAAAATGTTTTTCTTTTAATTTTCGAATGTACTGAGGTCCCCACCACAAACAAATAAAGAATGTTGTGAAGAAAGCTAAAAAACTTCGAAGAGTGATGTAGCGGAAAACATTAAGAGGAGAAAAACTGTCGGAGAGTTCAAAGAGCCATTGATAAAGCATTTGCAAATAACTAGCACAAAGTCTTGTTCACAATCAAGAAAAAAGTTCTAAATTATTGAAATCACTTCTTTTCTTCGAAATCCAAAGGCTCGCATGCCTCCAACATTCTCTCTAACTTTAAGCCACGTGAAGCTTTGAAAACTAGAAAATCATTTTTTTGAATATCAGAAGATAGCTTTTGCGCTAACTCGATTTGAAAATCTCTCTCAAGGAAAGTGGGTCCGTTGAAACCACTGGCAATAAGACCTTTTCTAAAACTTTCCACATCTTCACCGTAAAAGAATACTTTACTAAATCCAGAGCTTCCGACTTGCTGACCCAATTTTTCATGCAGCTCTTGTGACAGATCTCCCAATTCCCGCATCTGCCCAAAGACTCCAATTTTTCTAGAGGCCGTGATCGTCTTCACATTTTCTAACAAGGCTTCCATGCTGTCAGGGTTCGCATTGTAGGCATCAAACAAAGCTGTTGCTTCAGATTTCAGTTTTACTTTTTGATTTCTTCCCCAATGAGATCTGCAATTTTTTAGACCAGACCAAATTTGTTTTGCAGTAAGCCCTGCGGCCAACGACAAAGCAGCAGCTGCCAATAAATTAGTTAAATTATGCTGACCAAAGATAGGGACAAAAACTTCTCCGTTAACCCCTTGAATACTTCCTTTGATTTGAAGGCCCTCAAAACTGACAGATACCAGTTCGAACTGCACATCTGCTGATTCTTTTTCAGAAAATGTCAATGTGGGTCGCTTGGGATTCCTTTGTTTCTCTTGGAGGTACATTTTCTTCGTAAAAGGATTATCAATATTAAAGATGGCCACCGAGCGTGGATTCGAGTGCAAATAGATTTCCTGTTTTGCTTCAGCAATTTTTTCTTGAGTGCCAAAAAATTCAATATGAGCTCGTCCGACCATTGTGCAAACCACCACATCAGGTTCAGCAATTCCAACCAGCTGTTGAATCTCACCTTTGTGATTCATACCCATTTCGATCACTGCCACTTCATGTTGAGGCTCTAAATCAATAAGTGAAAAGGGAACTCCCCAGTGATTGTTAAATGAGCCTTGGCTGTAGTGTACGTTTTTAAATTCTGCCAGAATTTGAGCGGTGAATTCTTTGGTTGAGGTTTTTCCATTCGATCCTGTTAATGCAAGAATTTGGGCTGTCCTATTTTTTCGTACCCAACGTCCTAAATTTTGTAAGGCATTTAAAGTGTCATCGACTTGGATGACCGTACAAAACTTTAAAATATCTTTCTGTGAATCTGGAATATGACTGACAACTAATGCTGCAGCACCTTTTTCCTGAGCTTGTTTCAAAAATTGATGAGCATCAAAAGCTTCACCTTTTAAAGCAATAAATAATTGTCCAGTTAAATCTTTACGGCTATCAGTACCAACGCTAGAATAAGTGGTCGCAAACTGACTTAGTATTTTTCCACCAATGGCTTGCTGAATTTGCTGTAAGCTAAAAGGGCTCATCTTGGGACTCCTTGTAAGACCACATCATAATCACTAAATGGATGCTGAGTATCACCGATAATTTGATAATTTTCATGGCCTTTGCCAGCAATGATAATAACGTCATTTTCATTAGAATTTTCTAGTGAATAATAAATAGCTTCTTGGCGATCAGAAATTTTTTTGTGATTATTTTTGGAAAATCCTTTTTCAATTTGGCTAATGATTTCTTCAGGATTTTCAGTTCTAGGATTATCAGATGTGACGACCACATGATCACAGTATTTTTCTGCGATACGAGCCATCATTGGACGTTTTCCAGGGTCTCTGTCACCACCACAGCCAAACACACACCATATTTTAGAATCTTTTTGAATCTTATCTTTAGTTTGTTTCACAAGCATCAGTACTTTTTCCAGTGCATCCGGCGTATGGGCATAATCCACATAGACCTGACGTTTTGAAATGGGAACTTTCTGCAAACGACCCGGAATACCTTTAAATTCCATCGCTTTTTTGATGACTGGCTCAAGATCAACTTGAAAAGATCCCACAGCAGCTAAAGCAGCCACTGTGTTGTACACATTATGAATTCCTAGAAGTGGAGTTTCCACATCGTATTCACCCATGGGAGTTTTTAGAAGAAACTGTGTCCCTTCCCAGCTAAAATCTTTAATACTCATTTCAAAGTCGCAGTCTTTTTTCCCGTAAGTCCAAATGGCAGTCCTGTCAGAAACTTTTAAACTTCTGCCATAAAAATCATCTGAATTAACGATGACCCGAGTTCTGGTTTTTTGACTTTTCCACATGAGATCCGTAAATAATCTTTGTTTAGCTAGATGATAATTCTTCATCGTTTTATGATAATCCAGATGATCACGGCTTAAATTTGTAAATATGGCAACGTCATAGTCAACTCCCTCGACGCGCTTCTGATCAAGAGCATGAGAAGAGACCTCCATAACGGTAGCTGCCGCACCTGATTTCTGAAAATCATGAAGTCTGTGCTGCAAGGAAATGGGATCAGGTGTAGTGAGATTTGTTTCCCAAATTTTATTTCCTAAATGATGATCAATGGTTCCCATCACTGCAGTTGGAAAACCTGCACAATTCATAAAATATTCAGTTAAATAAGCCACCGACGTTTTCCCATTGGTCCCCGTGACACCAATCATTTTCATTTTTTGAGAAGGAAACTGTAAGAATCTTGAGGCCAACATAGAGCAAATTCCTCTTACATCTTGCACTTGCAAAACCAGACCAGAATAATCTTGGGGAATTTGTTTGGTCTCTGAACAAACAATGGCGATGGCCCCCTTTTTTATGGCATCAGGAATAAAAAGATGCCCATCATGAGAGCTTCCTTTGATAGCAAAAAAAACGAATCCCTGTTGAACCTGGGAAATATTCAGGGCAAGGCCTAAAACTGGCATAGAGAGTTCATCAGTTGAGGCTTTAAAATTGAAATATTGAAAAAGCTGTTGCAAGTTCATTCGTGAAAAGTGTAACACAACTGATATGAAACTCAAAACATTCGGTCATGTTCAAGATCCCTCTGCTACTTACGTAATTCTCATGCACGGCTACGGAGCCGATGCGCAAGACCTTCTTCCCTTATCAGAAGCCATTCCGACGAAAAAAACTTTTAACTACATCTTCCCTGAAGCTCCTTTGTCGATTCCACTCGGCCCCCATTGGACGGGTCGAGCTTGGTGGAATATTGATATGGCTCGCTTACAAAATCCCGGACTTGAACACGATATTTCACAAGAAATTCCTAAGGAACTTGCTACGACTCGCAAGTCTGTTACAGAAATGATTCAAGCTTTGAACGTACCCACAGAACAAATCATTATCGGGGGATTTAGTCAGGGCGGAATGTGCGCAGTGGATCAGCTGATAATGTCTGGTCATAAGTTTAAAGGCTTAGTTCTGCTTTCCTCTGCCTTGATTAACAAAATTGAGTACAAAGCAAATATTAAAAATATCTCGTCAACTCCTTGTTTTATCAGTCACGGACAACAGGATGCTGTTCTTAAGATTAAATTTTCAGATCAACTACAATCACTACTTAGCAATCAGGGCCATCCCGTCGAAAGACATACATTTCAGGGTGGTCACGAAATTCCATTTCCGATTTTAGAAAAACTAGGACAATTTTTAGATAGAATTTAATTTTATTCTAGATAAATTGTTAAGGTTTCTTCACTGTTCAAATGATCCCCGTAGGCTGGCCAAGTCTGCTTCACATGCCCTTGCCCTAGAGCTTTGATCTTTATATTTTTCGATTCTAATTTTTTCATCGCTTCACGCAAACTTAGATGCATCAGATCTGGAACTGTTTCTTGCTCTGTAGAATTGATTTTTTGAATAAAATCAGTTGAAGAAATAAGGCGTTGTCTTTTTTCAACTGAAACAGTTTCTAATTTTTTAAAACTGTTAGGTCTATAATCATCTTGTCCTAATAGTGATGGTGATAACCCTGCTTTACGAACAGCAAAGCTTGCAATTCGAGAAAACAAAGGGGCTGCTACTTGGCTGGCGTAATAGGCTTTTTTAGGATGATCAACAATGACATAGATGACGTACTCGGGCTTATGAGCAGGAATCATCCCAGCAAAACTTGCAATGTAAGCTCCTGGTTCATAACCTCGGCCATTGTGTTTTGCTTTTTGAGCCGTTCCTGTTTTTCCAGCCACTTGAAAACCAGGCACTCGCGCTGGAACACCTGTAGCACCCTCCTGAGTCACAGCCGTTAACATCATCCTCATCGATTCTGCTTGTTTCGCATTCATGACTTGGCGAATGATTTCGGGCTCGTGCTTCAACTCTTCACCCGTCTCTAAATTTTTAATTTTATCCACTATGTAGGGTTTTCTAAGTTTACCGTCATAGGCCAGCGCTGCGTAAGCATTGGCCACCTGTAAAGCTGTGGCTGTCATTCCTTGACCAAATGCAATGGTGGCAGTTTGGTGATCACCCCAGGGTAGCGAATGCATAATGCCTCGCACTTCTCCTGGCAAATCAACACCAGTTCTTTCTCCAAACCCAAAAGTAGACAGAGCTTGTCTGACTTCATTGGAACCCATTTCCAGTGCAATTTTACTGGTTCCCACATTTGATGAATACGCTAAAATTTCACTGACAGAAATTTTGCCGTGCTTTTGTTTGGAGTCAGACTCACGAATAGTTCTATTGCCAATTTTCATGCTGCCCATTTCACAATCGTACTTAGAATTGGGTAGCAAGCGTCCATCGGATAGCCATTTTGCAACAACGAATGGCTTTATAACTGAGCCTGGTTCAAAAAAATCAGTAACAACTCGGTTTCTTCGTTGATTGGAATCCAAAGAAACACTTGCAATGGCCCTGACTGCAGAAGTTTTAGCATCAAGGATAATCCCCATGGCACTTTCAGCTTCAAAGTCTTGAATTGTTTTATTCAATTCATTTTCTAATTGATATTGAAGTTCTGAATCCACAGTCAGATGAAGCTCATGACCTTCAGGATTTTCTTTGAATAACAATCCTTCTGATACCAACGGACGCCCCCTGGCATCCCTTTTCACTGCTACCTTTTGAGAATTTCCTTTTAATTCTTTTTCGTAGTAGAGCTCTAAACCTTCTAGGCCTTGACCTTCATTACCTAAAAATCCAATAACTTGATTCATTAGTTTTTCATTCGGATAAATTCTTTGCCATTCTTCTACAAAATTAAGTCCACGGATTCGATAGGCCTTTATTTTTTCCATGCGACTGGGTTCTATTCTTCTTTGTATCCATGTGAATCTTCTTTTTGAATCTTGAATTCTTTTATAGATAAAGTCAGGGCTGACAGATAAATGTTTGGCGATTTTTTTGGCTACTTGTCGTTTATTTTTCATAATCGAGGGATCTGCATACAAAGAGTAAGCAGCAGTGCTTAAAGCTAAATCTCGACCATTGTAATCCAGTATGGGGCCACGCCGTGATGGCAATGTGACGATAGTTTGAAATTGTCTGGCCTTCAATGTTTTCAGCTTTTCATTGGGCAAAAACTGTAGCCAAGCCGCTCTAAGTACAACGATACTGCCAAGCAATAAGAGGAAAAAAAAGACAATCAATATTCTAGACTTCATTCGAAAAGCTCTCCCACTTCAGAAGTTTCAACATGATTAGGAAGCATGATAATTTGATGGGACTCTGCTTTTTTTAAAGTGAACTTCTGAGAAGCCATTTTTTCTAGAAAATAGGGTCTTGTGTTCTGAGCAAGTTGAATCTCTAGTGTCTTTTTTTGCTCTGCTATTTTTCTAGATTCACTTGAAACTTTTAATAAACTATAGCCTAATCTGCGCTCTTCCATTTGAAAGAAAACGATTGAAAATAGGGATAGAATTATAATTCCCACACTGATAACAGGTTTAAACGAATCAACTTTTTCTGAGCTCATCCTTGAACTCTCCTTTTAAATAAAAGCTTTAATGCCTTTCAAAAACTCTCAACTTCGCACTTCTTGAGCGAACATTTGAGAGCTGTTCTTCACGCTCGGCAACAATAACTTTTTTGTTAACGGGCTGACCTAGATCTGAATTCTTAAAAATGTTCTTAACAATACGGTCTTCTAAAGAGTGAAAAGTAAGAACAGCTAATCGACCTTTTGGATTTAAAGCTTTCATAATCTCGGGCAAAGTTTGCGATAAAACTTCTAGCTCTTGATTAACTGCTAGTCTGAGTCCTTGAAAATACAAAGTAGCTGGGTGAAAGCCTTTTTTTCTCCAGCCTTCAACACGCTCGATGAGTTGAGCCAACTGTAGTGTTGTTTTATAAGGTGCTATTTTACGGTCATTAACAATTGCACGAACCACTCTGTAAGGACTACGAACTTCTCCTAAATTTTGAAAAATTTGAATAAGCTCTTCTTCAGAAGATTCATTGATAATCATTTCCGCAGTTGCTCCGGTTGTCGTATTCATTCGCATGTCCAGTGGTCCATCACCATAAAAACTAAATCCACGGTGAGACTGATCGAGTTGTGGCGAACTCACACCTAAATCCAGTAACATGATATCAAATTTCCCCCACTTTTCAGAGGAAAACTGTGAAAAATTTGCATGCTGGACTAAAAGACAGCCCGACTGGACTTCAGTCGAGAATTTTTGTTTAGCAAATTCAACTGCATCAAGATCTTGATCAAAAACAACGGCTTTAAAATTTGGAATTAAATTTTTTAAAGCTTGGTAATGTCCGCCTCTTCCAAATGTGCCATCAAAATAGCGAATTTCAGAGGAGTTACCATGCAACAAAATATTGTTTTCCTCGGGCCATAAAAGGCCCGTTACTGGTTTAAGTAAAACAGGAATATGATCCTGGAAGATTAAATTTGAAAGAAGTTCATCACGACTCATGGTTGTTGGTGAAGATAGGGATTATTTCATTGAGCGTCAATGGAGTTTACATTAACCTGATAGTGATGAATATCAATTGTCCCAAGTGTGGGTTCACTCAGCCTCAAGACCAATACTGCGCCAAGTGTGGTATCGATATTACGACCTTCAAAGCTCCTCCCCAACCAATGCTTAAACAATTAATGTCCAGTTTGCTTGTTCAGTTGATGCTGGTCTTCTTCATCGGTGGATCGGCTGTCTTTTGGGTGCAGCAGAATTCATTAAAAAAGACAAAAGCTCGTATTGAATTTCTAAAAGGTACAAGCCTTCAAGTGCAGTCAGCGGCTGGACGAAACCAGTTCGAACAGCAACAACAATCACAAGTGGAGACCCCCTCCGAAGTCACGGATTTAAGCTCCCGTGGATTTCTTGCTACAAGCTCTGAACCTGAACAGAAAGTAAAACAGGAAGTCACAGTGTTTTATTTGCAGGTTCCAGAGGCCACTTTAAACCTTTGGTTACAAGAAGAAGTCATAACACGATTTGAATCATCGGATCAGTTGCTCATGGGATATGTTCAAGATCTAAGCAAAATTTTAGCGAACACCCAGTATCAAGTAAAAGTTCTAAAATCAGAAAATTTTCCTCTTGCTGCAGAACAAATTTATGCTTCTCAGCTCTCATTTCCCCAAAAGCAACAAGAGGGAGAAATCAGAAATTTAGCTTCTCAAATGGATGTCAACGCCTATGCTACTTTAGATTCGATCAGCGAAGACTCAATTCGGGGCCAACTCGAGGTCAGCTTAGACCAACAGAACTCATTTCCCATTCAGTTTGAAATGGGAAAATCCTCTGCAGTTGTTTTAACGGGTTTTTCTAAGCTCAAAGGCATTGAAAAATCTCCCGATTCTGAACTGATGGTTGTCTTCAGCTTAAAAAAATGATCTGACACTTGCACAATCCAAGTTCGGAGCTCCAATATGTTTCAAAAGCATTTTTACGGTCAGCAAGTTCAATTATTAAGCAGCCCTTTTTTGAATGGAATTCTTGCTAAACTCTGTTCTCCCCAGACTTTTCAACCTGAAATTAATCGTCTCGTGCAGCTACTGTATACTCATTTAATTTCAACTGTAATTGATCAAGAGTTCGAAAAAGAAAAAGTCCACATTCCAACCCGAATGACAGCTTCCCATCCACAATCCTTATTATCCACAGAACGAATCAAATCGGATCAAAGTGTGGTTTGTGTTAATTTAGCCCGAGCTGGAACCTACCCTTCTCACGTATGCTATGACTTTTTGCACGAGGCCATCCCCCAATCACAAATTCGCCAGGATCATATTTTTGCCTCACGACTGGTTTCTGCCGAGCAGGAAATTAGCGGAGCCGCTTTAAGCGGTTACAAAATTGGGGGTGGAATTGATAATGCCTTTGTTTTGTTCCCTGATCCCATGGGCGCCACAGGAACCACAATCATCTCGTGCTTGGACCATTACAAGAAACACGTAAAAGGGAGTCCTAAAAAGTTTATAGCTTTGCACTTAATTGTAACTCCAGAGTACTTAACCAAAGTCACAACAAGTCATCCCGATATCAGTGTTTATGCCCTCCGAGTTGATCGTGGACTTTCCTCTGCAAAAGCCCTAGATTCGATACCAGGCGAGTTCTGGAACGAAGAAAAGGGACTCAACCAAAATGGTTACATCGTACCCGGTGGCGGCGGATTTGGTGAAATCATGAATAACTCATTTGTGTAAAGGCTTAATATGAATCCAAATCTTTCAATCAAACCTTATCTAACAGAAGAACAAATTGAAAAAAAAGTGGCTGAAATTGGCCAAGCCTTAACAGATAAATTTAAAAAGAAACAAGTGATCGCAATTTGTGTTCTTAAAGGCTCTTTTATGTTTTATTCTGATTTGATCAGACAAATTGATGCTGATATTTCCTGCGAATTTTTTGGTGTTTCCAGTTATCACGGAAATACCTCTTCTGGTGAAGTCAAAGTGACATTGGATTTATCAAGACCCATCGAAGGTAAGCATGTACTGTTGATTGAAGACATTATGGATACTGGCATCACTATGAACTATTTAAAAAATTCATTACTTTCTAGAATGCCAGCCAGCTTAACAACAGTGGCCCTGTTAGAAAAGCCTGCCGCCTTAAAAGTTCCATGCAAATTGGACCATGTGGGTTTTCAAATCAGTAACGAATTTGTCGTAGGCTACGGCTTGGACTATGAAGGTTACTACCGCAATTTACCATTCATAGGCCAAGTCCAAAATTTCCAATAATTACTGATTCACCTCTATAAGTATCAGGTCAGAGATTTCACTTTGACCGGTTACTTGAATTTTCATTCCATCCATGATGGCCATAGAATCACCTTTATTTAAAACATGATCATTCACTTTTACAGATCCGGATCCAACGTGAAACCAAGTTTTCTTACCGTCTTGAGGTTGGTATTGAATTTCTTTGTTTTTTTCTAGCAAACTGGCATAGACCCAAGTTTTTTGGATGATCTTAAGACTTCCGTTGGTCTCATCTGGTGAAATGATCAGTCTTAATTGATTCAGCTTTTCATTTCGATCGAACAGTTTTTGAGCATAGCGAGGTTCAATTCTGAGCTGACCTGGTAAAACCCAAATTTGCAAAAGCTCGACACTTTCAGTTTTGCTTGGATTGTATTCACTGTGCATAACACCCGTACCAGCACTCATAATTTGAACTTCGCCCGCTTTAATTTGTTCTTTGTTTCCCATAGAGTCTTTGTGCTCAAGAACTCCACTTAATATATAAGTGAATATCTCCATATCCTTGTGCTTATGCATTCCAAATCCCGAATCAGGAGCCACGATATCTTGATTGATAACTCTGAGGGTGCCGAACTGAATAAATTCAGGATCATAATAGGAGCCAAATGAGAATGTATGGAAAGAATCGAGCCATTCATTTTGAAATCGCCCGCGCTGTTCAGATTTTCTTAGTTGTAACATGATAAACCTCTTTTTTTAATTTTTCATAGCTAGCATGGGTTTGAATTTATCAAAGTAAAAATACCCAAGTGCTATGTGGATAACCGCTAGTACTAATCCCACTGGTAAACCTGAAGGATCTAAAAATGCATGCATCGCAATAATATTTAACGTGATCGGAGCTAAAATAACCAGTGCAAGTGGCGTAAATAAATTAAGCAGTAACAGGGCACCACCTATGATTTCTGTTATTTTAATAAACTGAAACATATAGCCAGACATGTAAATAGCTGTGGTTAATTTTGTCATTTCCTCAGACGAGGGTGGCTGTGGAATGAACTGTAAGAAAAAGTTCAAACCAAAAATAAAATAGATAAGACCCAAAATAACTCGAGAACCTGTTTTTGCATACTTCATACTAAAACTCCTATGTTAGTGAATCAAGATTAGCGAAAATAATGATCAAAAAAAACAATAATTATTATATTAACATGATCTAAATAATAGATTATTATAAAACCATGGAAATTCATCAAATTGAGTGCATTTTAGCTGTCATTGAAACAGGAAGCTTTCGCTCTGCTGCAGAAAAACTTAATAAATCGCAATCAGCCGTTTCCACTGCCATCAAAAACTTAGAAGAAGAATTAGGTCTGACTCTGTTTGATCGAACACAGTATCGCCCCAGTTTAACAGCTCAAGGGCAGAATTTATGGCCCCAGCTAGTTGCATTTTATCAACAAATGGGAACTTTAAAAAAACAAGCCTATTTCATGAAGCAAGGCTATGAACCTAAAGTCACTATAGCTGTTAGTGCTCTTTGGCCTGAAAAAAATCTTTCCTCATTTGTGACTCAGTTTAATGAAAAATTTCCGTTTACCGAACTTATTATTAAGCAAGAAATTTTAAGTGCTGATGAGATTCTTAAATCTGGAGAGGCTGACATTGCCATCAGCAAAGTTTTTGATGAATCCGATGAGTTTGAAAAAAGAAATATAAGTTCGTTTTCCATGGTGACAGTTGCTACTACAAAAATACCAACCCATCAGTTAGCCCAACACAGGCAAATTGTTTTAAAAAGCAGTTCTAAGCGAAAAGCGGGTATAGAGCCCGGTCAACCTCAAATAGGGGTTTACAGTTTATCATTGAAAAAACATTTAATTATAAGTGGTGTGGGATGGGGTAATTTACCGGATCATATGATCAAGGACGAAATAAAAGCTAAAAAACTTTTTGTAGTGAAACCTGATGTTCATCACGTTCCCATCCAGTTAGCATGGCAGAAAAAGAAAAATTTGGGACCATGCTTGAAGTTTATCATCTCTACTTTTGAGAACCTTTAGGTTCATCAATTGTTAAATTATCGGATAAGCTGACTCTCTCTTGGTACAAAAACTGCAATTTTTCTCGGGCCACACTGCAAGTTTTTTCCACGTCTAATTTCATTTTAGAATTTTTTTGAATTTTTGAATTCCTAGATAGCAACTCTGGTTCACACAAAGAATAAAATTGACCCCGATATTGATCAAACAAATTGGAACCTTCAAGCGTAGCTAACTCGACTGCCACTTTCGTGGTTGAAAAGGATCTTATTTGACAGGTTTTTGTAATACTGGAATCAAAGCCTACACATAAAGGAAGGGCTTCAGAGGCGCAATCTTTCAAAGAGTGACAACCATTGGGTAACTTCAATCCAAAAAGCAAAGGCTGGCAAAGAAACTGACCTTCTTGGCATTGCATCTTTTTTCGGTCAACTCCTGGTATTTGAAAATCCTCAGGTAATTGAGTGGGACCTCGGCATCGGTCTGTGCTGATAATCCAGCCAGCAAATAAACAAAGGGGCTCTGCTCTATAAGCTTCTGCTGCAAGAATCTCTGATTTTTTAAAATCAGATTTTAATTTTTCATTTTCCAAGGCCTTTGCTTTTTGATTTCTTTCTTGTCTTTCCAATCGTCTTTGTTTGATCACAGAACGAGAAGGTAATTTATAATTTTCCATCCATTCTTTGTGTCTAGCCTCTGCAATTTTTAGCTCTTGCTCACGGATCACTTTTTCTTTGTTTTCCTTATCTAGTCTTTTTTGTGTTTCACTTTGGATCCATGCTGTATTTTCTTTTTTCGTTTTTTCATTGGCATGGTAAGTATTAAATCCATTCCAAATTTTATGGGCTTTTCGGTAGTCATCATTGTTTCTTTGGTCCGTTGGTGTCGTGATCGCTATTTGCCGGTATTTCGCATACTGTTCTTCAGTCATTTGAATTTTATCTAAATATTTCATTAGATACATATCAGTTTCATCAATACTGGCTGAAAATCGACTCTGTTGATATTCATTCGCCATGTAATCAGAGGCCTCACTCATTTCCACAATTATTTTTTGCACTTCGATAAAGTAGGAGATTTGCTCTTTCTCAGTCAGCTTTTTTAGATCCTCTGATGATAGAAAATAGGGGGTCTCAGCGAATACGCTGCTCGTGAAAATCAAAAATGCAGTAATCAAGAAAATTTTCATAACTTCATTTCGACATAGACTCACAATGTCTAAAGTCTTTTTTCACGCTAGAACTGGATTTTCGTCCAGTTAGGACCTCGACGCGCTCTACCCGTAGTGTTCATTTGTTGAATTCAACACTTAATATCAGATAATTATGAAAATCATTTGGGGGCCTTCATGCAGCAATATCACGAACTACTTAACCGTGTCCTTACGACAGGAACAAAAAAATCAGATCGCACAGGCGTCGGCACTTATAGTGTTTTTGGTCATCAAATGCGCTTTGACCTAAGCGATGGTTTCCCCTTAGTTACGACGAAAAAACTTCATACACGGTCTATTTTTCATGAACTCCTTTGGTTTTTAAAAGGTGATACTAACATTCAGTATTTAAAAGATAACAAAGTGACCATTTGGGATGAATGGGCGGATGAAAAGGGAGATCTAGGCCCCGTTTATGGTAAGCAGTGGCGTGCTTGGGAAGCTGCTGACGGAAGGCGAATCGATCAGATTTCTAAAGTCATAGAACAAATTAAAAAAAACCCAGATTCTCGGCGCCATCTTGTAGTGGCTTTTAACCCTGGTGAAGTGGATCAAATGGCACTTCCCCCCTGCCATGCTTTTTTCCAATTTTACGTGGCCAATGGAAAATTATCCTGTCAACTTTATCAGCGTAGTGCTGATGTGTTTTTAGGTGTTCCCTTCAACATCGCAAGTTACGCTTTATTGATTCATATGGTGGCGCAGGTTTGTGATTTGCAACCGGGTGAATTTATTCACACCCTAGGTGATGCACACCTTTACACCAATCACATTGAACAAAGCCAATTGCAATTAACTCGCACGCCCCGGCCATTGCCACAAATAAAACTCAACCCACTTGTGAAAAATATTTTTGAATTCACTTATGAAGACATCGAGATCCTTGGTTACGATCCCCATCCTACAATTAAAGCCGAGATCGCCGTATGATATTAAGCCACATCGTAGCCGTAGATAAAAACTGGGCCATTGGGAAAGATAATAAACTTCCCTGGCACTTACCTGAGGATCTGAAGTTTTTCAAAGAAACGACTTCCGGAAAAATTATGATTATGGGACGAAAAACTTTTGATTCACTGGGAAGACTACTTCCAGGGCGTATGCACATTGTAATTTCCCGCACTCCCATTGCTTCCAGCAATCAAAATTTGCAATATGTCTCATCATTGGAAGCTGCTGTCGAATTGGCAAAATCGATGATACCAAAATGGCCCAGTGAGGTCTTTATTATGGGCGGAGGAGAAATTTATCGTCAGTCATTAAATATAATCGATCGCCTTTATTTAACCCAAATCGACAAAATCGTAGACGGTGATACCTTCTATTCCCCACCATCATTTGATTTATTCAACTTGGAAAGTCAAAATCACTTTAATACGACCGAAAGTTTTACGATTTCTAGGTACTGTAGAAAAGTTTAACGCTTTTAGTTTTTCTACATTTTCTTTCGAAATCTCCGACAATAAACATATGAATTCAGAAAGATATGAAACAAAAGAAATCGCCCACATTGAAGTTTATGGTCGCCACCGTGGAACAATGGTTGCAAAACTAAGAAACATATCTGTTACCGGCGCTTTTTTTGAAATGTCTCAATCTGATTATGTACCAAAACAAGGTGATATGCTGTGTGTGACGATTCACCTGGGGTCACTCAAAAAATCCCATGTTATTCATGCACAAGTGGTCTGGAATCGCGGATTGGGCTTTGGTGCTCAGTTCATGCCTAAAGAAGAAATCGTGACCCGAATGATTTCCAGCAAAATGAACGCCTAATCTCTTACCTTAAGTCCAGTTTCAATTTGAAACCAGTGACCATAGCAATCTCAAAATGATCAACTGATAGGCATCTTCTGCCAGGAGGGCCGATATGTCAGTGAAATGGATTTTACCCCTGTTTTCATTTTTGTTTGTTTTAGGTTCAACTAAAATTGCCACATCTGGCTCATCTGAAATGATGACTCTAAAAATTGCAGCAAAAAATAGCTTCGAGAGAACTTTGGTTTCCAACACAGGTGCTTCAATTGAATTCGTAAAAGATAACTACATTATCGTTAGGGCTTTATTAGAGGAAAAAACGGCCATAGAAAAGCTAGGACTTAAAGTTGAAGTCGAATCAAGCTTATCAAATCTTCAGTTTCCATCCAAAGACTCTGAATATCATGACTACACAGAACTTGTGCAAAAACTTCGTCAGATGAATCAAAAATTTCCCAACTACACGAGCTTAAAATCAATTGGCAGAACTATTGAGGGCCGTGAAATTTGGGCTTTAGTCATTAGAACAAATCCCTCTACAAGTGTATTACCACAGGCTGTTTTTATGGGTGGACACCATGCCAGAGAGCATCTATCCGTTGACACTCCCCTTCGATTAGCTGACTGGGTTTTAGAAAGTTATGCATCTGAAGATGCGCGTATTATGGCCTTACTCGATGAGCGTGAAATTCACATTATTCCTGCTGTTAATCCTGATGGATTGGAATTTGATATATCAGATGATCAATATAAAACATGGAGAAAAAACAGAAGAAGAAATTCTGATGGCACTTACGGTGTGGATTTAAATCGAAACTATAGTTACAAATGGGGCACAGGGGGATCGAGTTCGAATCCTAGGTCTGATACATTTAAAGGACCTACACCATTTAGTGAGCCTGAAACTCAAGCCATACAAAGTTATGTTAAATCATTAACGAATGCGAAAATTCTTTTATCATTCCATACTTTTTCAAAACTAATTCTTTACCCATGGGGTCATACAAATGATCGCATAAATAAGGATAAAGATCTTCAAGTCTATCAAAAGATGGCGGAAAAAATGTCCACTTGGAATGATTATCGCCCCATGCAATCCTCTGGCCTTTACATTGCCAGCGGTGACACAACGGATTGGGCTTACGGAGAGCTAGGAATCTTTTCCTTCACTTTTGAATTAGATCCTAAAGAGCAATGGGAAGGTGGATTTTATCCTGGAGATGAAATTATTCAAAGCGTTGTTGATAAAAATAAAGAGCCATTTTTATTCCTTCTTGATTACGCTGATGACCCTTACAGAGTTCTTAACTTTGGCATTGGCCGATAATTAAAATAAATTAACTGTTGCCTATCAGCTTCACTTCATTCAAGAGCGAGTTGAAGTGATAATTAGCTGCGATTAAACTTCACAGAAATAGAAATTCAAGGCATAGTCAAAAATGACTCATATAACATTTCAAGAAGGAAGGTATGAGCATGAACGCAAATACGTTGGGTGTGAACATGACAACAGATACCAGTAGTAAAACAAAAAAGTCGAAGACAATGCTTCAACTTAAAGCTCCAACTCAGGAAAGATCACGACAGACTGTGTCTACTATTCTTGAGGCCTGTGAACGCATTATGGTTCGCGAGGGTTTCTACGGAGTCACAACTGATAAAATTGCAAAAGAAGCTGGTGTCAGCATTGGTTCACTTTATCAATTTTTTGGGAATAAAGAATCAGTCGTTTCTGCTTTAATCCATGAACTTATTCGCCGCGACAGTGTCTATTTCCAAGAACGAATTACTACGATTCATCAAATACCTGAGGATCAAAGAATTCATTTCTTGATTCAATTGGGCCTTGAAATATATTCGACTCAAAAAGATTTACGACAAAAAATCCAAGGGATTTATCAGTATCTAGTTGATCAGGCAGAGTTCAGAAAAATCATATCCGTTTATACCGATTCTTTTGCTGCACACATTCAACCTAAGAACAACCGTGAGGCACGAATGATGGCAAAACTAACAGTTTCGGCCTTTATTGGACTTATGGAACAGGTTGTTTTAGAAAATCCGAACTTCATGCAAGACCAAAAGTTAGTTGATGAAATTAAACGAATGTTTTTAGACTATCTTTGTAAGTAATGTTTTTCTAAAATTTCATCCATCACTTCTCTGGCTAGACTGGCATCACCTGGCCCATTGTAGATAAAGACAAACGCAGATGAACTTTGCTGATGATCAATGTATCCTGCCAAGCTTGTAACACCATTAAGTAGCCCTGTTTTGGCCCTTACTTTACGAAGCATTTGTTTATCTTTGAATCTTTTCTTAAGAGTGCCATCAACTCCACCTATTGGTAACGAACTTAACATTTCTGGTTGAGTAGAAAAATTATGCTTGTGGTAATCAAGTATCTTCCACAGTGCAAATGTTGAGATTCGGTTTTCTCGTGTTAAACCAGAGGGATTTATAATTTTAAATTCATCATTACTAAGTCCTAATGATTTAAGGTGTTGCCTGACGACTTCAATGCCTTCTGACATTTTTCCCTGTGAAGACTTCGTTAAAGCCAATTGCTTCGTTAGCATTTCTGCCACGTAATTATTAGAGAACTTATTCATATCAGCTAAAATCAATTCGGCAGGTTTGCTTTCTGATTCTGCTAATACCGTATGATTAGAAGAAGCCACACCAGTTTTAATGTTGCCTTTAACTACAATCCCTCTTTGAGCCAGAAAAGATTTTAAATTGTGTCCTGACCACAAATCAGGATGATTAATATTAGCAAAAACAACATGCTCTTTGATATTTTTTCCGATTTTTCCTCTGACAGTGAATATTTCTTTTTTTGCAGAACTATCCCATCTGCGGTCCACATCGATTGACAATGCCGAACCTGAAACAGTTTTAACTTGGTTGATAAGGGTGTAATAATCTGACTCTGGATCTAAAATAACTTTTGCTGACGCATTTTCTGTTGGGCGAATGTAGACGTTCAGTGAGTTCCAATTAAAAGACATGGCACCCACAGGAGCATCGTAAGCCCGGTCGACCCTGACACTTTCACGTGATGAATCAAAACGAACAGAATCAAACAACGAATCATCCACAACAACCGAGCCTTCGATCACTTTGATACCTGTCCTTGCAAATTGATTGGCAAGAAACCACATATTTTCTGACACAAAGGAAGGGTCACCGCCACCCACGAGATACAAATCTCCTTTTAAAACTTGTCCTTCAATTTTTGCAGGGCTTGATAAGCGAGTTTTAAATTTTGTACCTGGTGGTAAAAATTCAAGAACTGCAGAAGCTGTCATGAGTTTTGTTATCGATGCAGGAAGCATCATTTGATCTGAGCGATGACTAAGAATGGGCTTTGCTTCGTCATTGGCCCAATAAAATGAAAAGTGATCGGGATTCATTTTTTTTGCCTTAATCAGGCTTAAAGACCAGTCACTGGAAGCATGGGCTTGGTCGATAAAAAGCTGAGATAATACGATCACGGACCAGATAGAAATAATTTGAATGAGTCTCACTAGCCATACCTTTCAAAAAGAATTAACCTCAAACGATGAGCATGAACCGAAAATTATGGTTTCAGGTGTACATACCTGTCCCTTTACTTATTCTGTTAGATTCATGGAGTAAAAGTCTAGCGCTACATTACTCTCATGGACAAGAAGGACCCTTCGGTCATTTCTATTTAATTTTTAATCATGGTGCCATGCTTGGTTTATTTTCAGAATTACCCCCCACATTAAGAATTGTTTCACTTTCAACCTTTGGCGCTTTAATTGTGGGAGTTTATTTTTTATTTCAATACCTGATTCCTGGAACACACATGAAATTGCGTGTGGGCTTGTCAATTTTATTGGGTGGAATTCTAGGAAATGTTTGGGACCGCATCCGTTACGGGGCCATCATTGATTTTCTAAAATTTAACGTGAATACCTACGTGAGTCCTATTTTTAATATTGCCGACGTCACACAATGGGTGGGCTACGGAGTCATCGTTTATTTTTTTGCACGCGAAGGTCAATCCTTGTGGCCAGAAAAAAATTCTCGCAAATCTTTTATGGTCAATGCTCCTTTTCAAAAGCGCTTTAGTTTATTCTTAGCCTTTATTTCTTTGATTCTAACCGGAATCTTTGTCGTTTTTTGCTACACTTACTTAAGGGTCACTTTACAAGAATTGACTGCCGCTAATAATCAAATCGTACAAAAATTTGTTAGACCCTTTGCTATATTAATTTTAGCATTGGGTTTTGGCTTTTCATTGTTAATTTATATCCTTGGGGGATTGTTTTCACACCGCATAGCAGGACCCATTTATGCTTTTGAAAGATTCTTGAGGGAAACCATGAAAGGTCAAAAATCGTCGTTTCGTGTCAGACAAAGTGATGAGTTCAAACATTTAGAACCACTGGCCATTGAAATTTCTGAAAAGTTTAGCTCTCTGACTGAATCGGCTCTGCTTCAGACAAATGCTGAAGATAAAACCGCTTTTTTGTCGAATCCAGAAGACAAATAGCTGACAAATAATCTCCGTCTGGATTTCTAACTATCCCCAATGGAAAAATAGGCCGCATCTTGTTAGCATGGGAGCCTTTATTATAAAGAATGTTCAGTTTCTTTTTTAACTCTAACGCTTCTACAATAGCTTGATGAGCCAATGACTTTGGAAACTTCAGACTGTAATAAGGCCATTCGATTTTCTTTTCTTGAAGATCTAGAACCGTTTGGATTGATGCATCCTCTGGTAATTGCTTCAAGCAGTGAAGTCCCACTTCTAAGCAAGCTTTCGCATCATCCGAGGCTCTGTGAGCCGTTCCACCATCAATTTTTAGATACTGAACAAGTGTTTGCAGTTTGTGGTTGATCGTTCCTTTAATCAACTTACGTGATATCAAGCTTGTACAAAAGACAGGCGTATGGGGAAGCTGGAGTCCATGCTTTTCATAACTGTAGCAAATAAATCCCATATCAAATGGTGCATGATGGGCCATAACAATGGAGTCTTTCATAAAATCAGAGATTTTATTGATGACCGATTCCATTGGCGGACAACTTTCGACCATTTCATTGGTAATGCCGTGAATTTTAATTACAAAGTCACCCATAGGAAAACGTGGCTTAATTAAAATTTGCAATTGATCTACGATTTGACCTTGAAACCATTTTACGGCACCAAATTCTACGATTTCACTGCCAACTGGGTAGGCTCCCGTTGTTTCAGTATCAAATGCTACCAGTGGAAAATCTGCCCAAGGTCGAGTCCTGTCCATACCTCTTTATTGTTTTTATTGCGGTATTAAGTCAAATTAAATGCAGAGGCTCACCCAATGAAATTAATTTTCGCTATTTTATTTTTGTATCTAAGCACAGCATTTTCTCAGGATAGCAGTGGCTCACAATCAAAACCAACTTTTCGAATGAATGGTAAAGCCAACCTGACATCTAATTATGTTGAAAAGGGCCTAACACAAACGGCTGGTGACCCTGGCTTGCAGGCTGATTTTTGGTTTAATTTTGGCTCACAGTTTCGAATGGGATTATGGGCAGCCAACGTCAATTACGAAAATAACGCTGGAACTCATTTTTGGCTCAAGTTAAATGCTGATATTCGAGTGGATTTTACAAACACCAGCAACCTGATTATTAAGTACTCTGATAACCATTACTTCAAATCTAACAATCGAGATGGAAACACAATTGGTGTACATCTTGATTTCTCTGGTTACAAAGTTCTTTATGAAATTGATAACAACTGGCAAGGGACTCGGGCCGCTGCCACTTACGCTGGGCTAGGAAAAGATTTTCCCATTTGGACCAACTGGATTTGGGCCAATCAATTTGGTTATACAATTCCTGAAGCAGACGGCGTGAAAGCCTTTTTTGATATTCGCTCTGGATTGGGAAAAAAATTAAAAGATATTTTTACTATGGCCACACTCACCTACACGAATGCAACAGGTTCCTTTAAGGAACAGGGCGAACTTGCTGCTTTTGTAAATGTGAGTGTTGAATATTAATTCGAATTCTTTTCTTGGCTTTTCTTTTTTCGTGTCACTTGATCGATATAGTCTTCGTAAACTTGAGAATCCGCTTTTGCTCCACCAAAAAGATCTTCAATTTTTCTAGTTTCAGATCCATCCGATTTGATTGGCTTTTGTTTAATACTGATCTTAACAAAGCCTATCAATTTATCAGGATCCACTTCGCCTTTTTTATCTTTCACATTGATACGACCAATGACATCAGTGGTAGTATGTTCTAGACCAGATTTGACTTTGTTCTTCACTAGATCCAGTCTTTGCTTTGCAATTCGGTCAGCCTCTACAGCTGAACTGTTGGGAACTGTTTGATTGAACATGGCTGACGTAATATAAATTTCAGCATCTTGAAGACCTGCTGTAATTCCTTTTAACTTAGTCATTATACCAATAAATTCAGGAGTTGGTATGGAAGTGCCTCTTAAAAAAAGCATCGTATCAGGAATATCAAAATCAAAACCTTCAGGATTCACCTGAACATTTTTTGCCATATCCCCTAGTTGATCAGCCAATGTGGAAACAATGACCTTGGCAGAACCCATATCTAAAATATTGGGTGTTGTATCGATGGGCTCTAAAAAGCTTTGAAAAGCTTTAAGTGGCTCATTTAATAAATCGAGAAAAAGTTTTTCTAAAGTAAGCTCCACGCCATAGTTAGCAAAATTGTATTCAATCACTGACGGCGTAGAAAAATAATCAGCGATGGCTTTTTTAGTGTCATCACTTTGTCCTAAAAGCCACATCACAAGGAAAAACGCCATCATGGCTGTCATGAAGTCAGCCAATGCCACTTTCCACGATCCACCGTGGTGACCACCGCCGACGACGGTGATTTTTTTTATGACTATAATGGGTTTCTCTTTTGCCACTTTCAGTGTCTCACTTTCAATTAAGCTGCTTTTTTAATGTTCTTTGTCGCTGCATCAAGTTCATCAAATGTCGGACGCTCTTCTGGCATCACTGACCTTCTTGCATACTCGACACATACCAACGGAGGAGCCCCTCTTTGCAATGCCACAAGTGCTTGTCTGATGGCTTCCAAGTATCGGCCTTCTTCTTCAATATCGGCTGCCATTTTAGTTGCTGCGGGACCAATCAAACCGTAAGCTCCGAAAACCCCTAACATTGTTCCCACAAGTGCTGACGCCACTGAAGCTCCAATTTTTTCCACACCTGCAGTCAGATATCCCATGGTTTTGATAATGCCCAAAACCGCGGCCACGATTCCTAGTCCTGGAAATCCATCCGCTACAGCTTGAATCGCATGTTGAGCTTGATGTTCTTCTGCATGAATCGCTTTCATATCATTTGATAATAAATCATCCACATCATAGGGACTCAGTTCGGCTGACAAAGTAATTTTCATCGTGTCACAAAGGAAGTGCACAGCATGATGATTCTTCATAAATCCAGGGTAAGCTTTAAAAATTTCAGAATTTTCAGGCTTTTCAATGTGCTTCTCTAAACCTTGAGGTCCTTCTTTTCTAAAAACTTGGAAAAGTTGAAACAGAAGCTGTAGAAGCTCTAGATAGTCGGCTTTTTGTGGTCCTTTTTTCGTTAAAGATTTAATACTTAACGAAAAACCCATTTTGATAATCTTCATGGGGTTTGCGATGATATAACCACCCAGGGCCGATCCCCCGATAATCATCAGTTCCAGAGGAGCTGCCTTAATGATGATCGACATATTTCCGCCGGCGATCAAAAATCCACCAAACACCATGAAAAATACGACTATAATACCAACAAATCCCATTTGTACCTCAGAGGTTTTATCGGTGATCAGATGTAGAATATTGAGCCAGTCTAGGCTTCCACATAAAAGATCTAGGCCCTAGTCGAGGTTTTTTGATTCTCATGCCTCGACTTGAGTGCTAAAATATGTATCTATGCGTTCATTTTTTTGTCTTTTGATACTTTTCTTTTCCATCTCACTGGGAGCTCAGATTGATGAGTCTGACCCGCTAACTGTTGAAACCCAAATGGTTCCTTTTGAATTAAAACCCTTTCAACCCGCTAAGCTTATTCTTCGTTTAAAATTACCAAATAATTATCATGCCTATGCTGATCAGTTTGCGGTTCGTATCGATGAAAACAGCGGGTTTCAATTGGGCGAGTGGAGCGTGGGACCTTTGAAAACTTGGTTTGATAAGTTTTCAAAAAAAGATCGACAAGGCATCAGTGGTCAAGCGGAAATGGTAGCAGAACTTATTGCACCAGAAAATCCAAAATCAAAAACTCTTAATTTCGAGATCGATTATCAAGCCTGTAGTGATACTTTTTGCTTGTTTCCTCAAACCAAAAAGCTATCTGTTGAATTTGGCACCCGAGAGCTGAACAATATGTCCTCATCTAATGAGGTGATGGGTTGGGATCTTCAAGAGCTCTTTCAAAAAAGTTTAAAGGAAAGCCTTTGGATGGCTCTCCTTTTTGCATTTGTTGCTGGATTTCTAACAAGTTTATCTCCCTGTGTTTATCCAATGATTCCCATTACTTTAGCTGTACTCTCAAGAGGCTCAGAAAAAAGAGGCAAACTTTCTCAGCTTAGATTTTCTATTTTTTATGTGCTTGGCATTGCCACGACCTTTTCAGTTCTTGGATTAGCAGCTGCTCAATTTGGCTTTTTATTTGGCTCTCTTCTGAATGAAACTTGGATTCTGGCCTTAATTTCCGGCGTGCTCTTTCTGATGGGCATAAGCCTTTTAGGATTCTTTGATATTCAACCACCTGCCATTTTGATGAAGATTGCCTCCTCAAAAAATGCAGGGGGCTTACAAGGTGCTTTCATTTCAGGATTATTTTTTGGTGTGGTCGCAAGTCCTTGTGTGGGTCCCATACTGGTCGCCATTCTGGCATGGGTCAGCTCTACACAAAATCCTGGATTAGGTTTCATTTTACTTTTTACTTATGCTTTAGGCTTAGGGGTTTTATTTATATTGCTTGGACTTTTCTCCCAGTCCCTTCCAAAATCGGGTCGCTGGATGGAATATGTGAAAAAAGCCATGGGCTTACTTGTAATCGCCGTCAGCCTTTATTACGGTCAACTTCTATGGCAGCAAGTTCGCAGCACATCGGCTCCGCAATTTAACGAGTCCGAACTTAATAATTCTGCCCTGCCATGGAAGAAACTCACTTCTGATTCCATACAGCAAGCCAAGGGCAAGCCCATCATGATTGATTTCTGGGCCCTTTGGTGTGCCGCTTGCCACGAGCTCGAACAGAACACTTTTAGTGATCCAGAAGTTCAAAAGGCACTACAGGGCTATGAATTATTTAAATACGATGCAACTCAAGTCACTCCAGAGACGAAAAAATGGTTGGAAAAATTTTCCATTCGAGGCCTTCCTGCCATCATCTTTTACTCTGAAAATGGGGTATGGCTTGAGAATTTAACCTTAAACGAGTATGAATCACCAGAGCGATTTCTCGCTCGTTTGAAAAAGGTTAAAGAATATGACTCTCGTTCGCCTCAATAAAGCCCTCTCTGAAGCTGGAATTACAAGTCGCCGAAAAGCAGATCGCTTGATCGAACAAGGCCTTGTGCAAGTCAATGGTAAGAAAGTTTTCGAGCTTGGAATTCGCGTTAATCCTAACAAGGATAAAATTGTAGTTGAAGGCAACCCTGTCACTTTTTTCTATAAAAAAATCTATGTCATGTTTCATAAACCAAAAGGTGTTTTAACTACATTAAGTGATCCTGAAGGTCGCCCCACCGTTGGTGAATATTTTAACAACTACCCTGTTCGATTGTTTCCTGTTGGTCGCCTGGACTGGGAATCAGAAGGCTTATTACTCATGACCAACGATGGTGATTTTGCCAATTCTGTCATGCATCCTAAAAAAGAAATTACGAAGTCTTATTTAGTTAAAGTGAATGGAAAACCAGAAAAAAAAGATTTGGATAAATTAATTTCTGGTGTGCCAATTGTGGGTGGAAAAGCCAAAGCTGTTTTCATTGAAAAAGTGAAGCGCCCAGAAACATCTGATCAGTACGACTGGTTCAAGGTTGTGATTACTGAAGGTAAAAATCGCCAAATTCGCCAGATGTTTGCAAAAATTGATATGGACGTCATGAAGCTTCAGCGGATCGCTGTAGGTCGACTTAAAATCGGCAATCTGCCCCGTGGTGAATGGACAGAACTTTCCGAGAATCAAATTCAGAAAATTTATCAACCTGATCTTCCAGAAGACGTTTTAGAGAAAAAGACCGTTCTTGCTAAAAAAGTGGTGCCTGTGGAAAAGGCCAAAACAAAGCTTTCCAAGTCTCAACTTGCTAGACAAAAGTCTGAAAAGAAGTTTGAAATCCATAAAAAGAAGATTCAAAAAACAGTCTTAGGAAACTAATGAACCCTGCCGATAAGATCGGTATGGGTCTATTTTTATCTTTATTATTAGCGCAAATTACTTGGTCACAACAAATCGTTGATGTCAGAAGAAACATCACTCTTTCTGATTCTGATCCTGTTTATAAAGATTTTTATATTAATTCGAGTTCAGCATCTCAATTTAAAAAAGGGCAAATCTTAACTGCCCATAGAAAAATCATGGTCCGTGATTCTACAGGGTCCACACAAATTGGTGAAATGCGAGTCCCTGTTGGAGAGTTGAAAGTCATATCTGTTTTTGAAAAGGTTACAGTTGCCAGAGAGGTAAAACTCTTTGATCGACAAGATCTGCCTATGTTAGAACAAACTGCTATTATGACTGGCGATGATGTCGAGATCAAAAAATAGCACCTAGGTTCTAAAATGAATTCATACTTTCGCGTACGCTTTCACAGTCTCTCAGAGATCAATGAAGATATATTAACGACTCTCAGTCTTGATTTTGGTGCTACCGGAGTTTCCGAAGTTCTAGAATTCAGCCAACCCAACCTCACTTTTGAAGCCCGAGTAACAAAAAGACGATCGCATGATGTGGATGTTTATTTTCCAGAAAAACCCAGCCTGGAATTTTTTGCCGCCGTTAAAAATTTAGATCCGCAAATTTCTTGGTCCACTTTTGAAGAGCCCCATCAAGATTGGCTCGAGGAATGGAAAAAAGGTTTTGTGGCTTTTCCGCTGACTTCTCAAGTTTGGGTGGTTCCCTCATGGCTTGAAAAACCAGCCGAAGCCAAGATGCAAATTTTAATAGATCCCGGTATGGCGTTCGGTACGGGCACTCATGCGACGACAAAAATGGCAGCGCATTTTATTTCTAAATTTGCAGAAAAGTATCCAGAAATAACCCAGACTGCTAGCATGATTGACGTAGGAACAGGCACTGGAATTCTAGCGATGTTAGCAAAGTTAATGGGCTTTGATAAGGTCGTGGGAATCGATGTGGACCCCGAGTCTCGCCGAGTTTCCAGAGACAACATAAAATTAAATAATCTGGAGAGCATACAAATCACTGAACAATTGATAGATGAAGTCAGGGAAACCTATGATGTGGTCATGGCCAACATCATCGATGGAATACTTGTGCAAATCCGTGATGATCTATTAAAAGCTTTAAAACCCAATGGACACCTCTTTGTGACAGGAATCCTTGTCGAGCGGGAATCTTATTTTTTTGCTGATTTTATTGAAAAGGGAAACCTACAAGTTGTTCGTCGCCTGGAAAATGACGAATGGATAGGATTCTGGCTAAAAAGGAATACTCATTGAGACGCTTCTGGGTAGAACCGCAAGATATCATAGGACCCAACATTCTGTTACAGGGTGAAGTTTTCCATCACGTGATTGATGTTTGCAGGCAAGACATTGGTTCAAAATTCGAATTGATATCTGAAGGCTTTGCTTATTTTGTTAAGATAATTGCGATTTCAAAAAAAGGTGCCACCGCAGAAATTCTTGAAAAAAGAGAAATTCAAAAATTACCACTCCCCCACATTAAGCTCGCGATTTGTGTGCCCAAATTTCCTGTCCTGGAAAGCATTATTGAAAAAGCGGTTGAAATGGGAGTTTCTGAAATTCAGCTGCTAAGTTCTCAATACAGCTTTATTAAAAATGCAGAAAAGATTTCAGATAACAAATGGGAGCGATGGCTAAAAATTATCAAGTCAGCCACTCAGCAGTGTGGACGAGGCGATTTGATGAAATTACATCCTCCGATGGCACTTCTCACTTGGTCACAAAGATTGAACCAAAATCCCAAGACCATGTGTCTATTTGGTTATGAGGGTGATCAAGGTGTTGTAGAAATCAAACCCCACCTAAAATCTCTAGGCTCTCGGTCTTTGGATGAAGCCTGGATCTTAGTCGGTGGGGAAGGTGGATTTTCTCATCAAGAAGTCGATGCTCTTGGTCAACAGGGTTGCCAAGCTGTCACATTGGGAGCTCAAGTTTTAAGGGTTGAAACAGCTTGCATCGCTATGACCAGCATCTTAAAGTATGAATTGGATTTGATGAGGGGATAGTCATGAAATTAGATCAAGATTTTCCAGATGATTTTCAGTTTAAACCTTTAACAGAAGGTCTAGGTTTTCATCCAAAGAAACAAGAAGAAGTCGTACGAAAAGTCTCTACGCCCATCTTAGAACCGAAAATAAAAGCCTCTCTGCTTGAAACTCCCCTTCCTCGCCCTAAAACAAATCCAAAATCCATACAGCCCTCTGCTCAGCAACAGACTGTGGATGGTTTACTAAAATCACTGCAAGATAAAAATAAGTCTTTAAAATTTCAGGATAAATCTAAAACTCAGTCACCTTACGTTCATGCCTTTCCCAATTTATCAGCAGGCTTACTTGACTGGCTTTTAATCACATCCATCAGTCTTCTATATTTAATGCTTGTGACATTAACTCTCAAAATGGATTTGATAAAACTTTTATCCCAAGGGGGATCTGGGGTTATTGCCTCAACAGCCGGAATATTTTTAGCTGTGGGTTTTATTTACTATGTAAGCCAAAGAATTTTTATTGGCTACACTCTTGGTGAATGGGCCTATGAGCAAAGACTGGGCCTTCCTGAAGAATTTAAAAATGGCTATTCATTCAAAGTCTTACTCAGACAATTACTTTTGTTTGCAACGGGTGTGATAGTACTTCCACTTCTCAGTTGGGCTTTTCAACACGATATCGCTGGCATTTCTGGCCTAAGTGTTTACCGTCGTCGATAATGGGCCAATTCAGTCATCTCGATAATATTAAACAGATCTTATCCAATCAGCGGGAGCAAAAAAAAATTGTTTTCACCAATGGGTGCTTTGATCTTTTGCATGTGGGACACGTTAGGTACCTTCAAGAGGCGAAAAAGCAGGGCGATATTTTAGTCGTTGCCCTCAATTCTGATGAAAGTGTTAAAAAGCTAAAGGGTCCTAGTCGCCCGGTTCAATCAGAACAAGACCGGGCAGAAATTTTAGCAGCATTAGCTTGTGTGGATTATACTTTTATTTTTAACGAACAAACTCCAGAAAAAGTAATTAAAGAATTGAAACCTAACATATTGGTTAAAGGTGGAGACTGGAAAGTTTCTCAAATTGTAGGCTCTGACTTTGTTCAATCCTACGGTGGACAAGTGCTTTCTTTGAATTTTGTAGATGGTAAATCGACGACCAAAATTATTGAAAAAACTAAAGTCGATAAGTAATTAAAATCGTATTATGAAACTTCTTTACCCAGTCACTTTGGGCCGATAAAGTCCACCGACCCAATTCATAACTGAATCTGAAGACTTGATGGGAATAGCGCCGACCAATCCCAAAAGTTGTAGTGCCTCCACCTTGCAAAACTTGTGGCTGAAAGGTTGAAGTAAGACGCAGATCACCTGTTGAAGCATAAATTTGCATACTATTAAATTGATAACTAGCGGCCACTTGAGTTCCATATAAATTAACTCCTAGTAAGGACTTTAAATTTATACTGGATCCATGGATCAAAGTGTACAGCTTCACGTCATTCCATTTTGCAAAGGACCATCTGGCAAAGCCACCTGACTGTTGAATCCTGTTCTGATCAGAAATGAAAGAAGTGGCCACACCAAGATCTACGTCAAAGGGAATTTGCAAACCAAAATGAAACAACTGTGTTTGTAGTGGGGTTCGACTGGTACCATTGCCAAGCTTTGCAATATCTTGTGTTTCCAAGTAGCTCGTGGAAGCTGATAAATAAGAGTTCAGTTTATTTTCCACATTTTGAAAATCAGGTGTTTTCACAACAAAACCCACAGCGAAACGATCCAGAATTATTTTTGCATCACTTTGAGTTATATTTGTTGGGATATTAAATGCTGCGTAGGCATTACAGGCTGAAAATAAAAAAACTAAAGTAAGCAAACTCATCAGAGCTCAAGTTAAGCAGGAGTTATAGAAGTCTGCAACTGTGAAAGCATCCCTTGAGCCCACTGTGTAAGACCCGAGCTTGGATTTGATACTAACCATTGTAAAGTGGGCACTAGTCTTCTGTAATTACTTAAGCTTTGATTAGAATTACCACGATTGATACGCACTGGTTGATTATTGGCTGTGTTAGCTGATTTCAACTTTTCAACACCCTTCGAGATCACATCAGCAGCTACAGTTTTAAGTTCTGTTTCAACAGATCGTAAAACCTGCTCGAGAACTGGAAGTGCTTGGGGGCGAGCGTAGTTGTAAATATATTCTGATAAAATTGTCTGACCTTCAGCGCTAATTCGGGACTTGTACTGGTTGGCAAGCTTGAAACTCTCGAGGCTAGTTGCAGCGGTTAAAATCCAAGCACCTAAGGTTTTCTTATTTTCAGCATTATCTTTCATTAATAATTCAGCGACTTCGTTGTAGCTCGCCAAGTCCACTTCACCTTTTTGAAAGGCCTCTGCAAATAAAGCAGCGTTTTCACGTGTGGGTTGAGACAGAATCAAGCTCTTCCATTGGTCAGCAGTTAAAGAATCTTCTTTTTCCTCGTCATTATTAGTTTGGCTGTTATCTGCATTTAAGTTTGCATTCTTTCGAGCAGCGAAACCATTGGCCTGATCAAGTGAATTTTCTAGGTTTGATAAGTTCTCAAGTTCTTTTCTTAAAAGTTCACGACGATACCTTTCAGACTCTTGCACAACACGGATTCGAAACTCACGCTGCTGAGCCTGCTTCTGCAAGTATTGACGACGGTATTCATCATTTCTCTTTTTTTCTGCTTCAGTCATTTTTTTATCAACGGCTGCTTGAGTGGCCTTTTTTGGATCTGCTTTTTTATCAGCTAGCTTTGGTTTTTTTGCTGAATCTGAATTTTCTACGATACGAATGACATTTCTATCATCCAAAGAAAAAGAGGCAAAAAACTCCTTAACAGGTCTTGGCATATTGACGGTGAAAATTTCTTGGATCTTTTGATCAAAGTCAGCAGAGTTATTGGGCTTAAAAATAACAAAAGCACCAAACAGGATTACAGCCATGAGCCCTATAATTGTGTTTAAGTACGATCTTTCCATAAGCACCTCTAACAACTAGAGGTGCAGAGATAATGCCAATTTGGCCTTTCTCAGAGTGAAATTACAGGCTAACCAGCTTCATTTAATATCGTAATGAGACCCCATGACATTTTAGGCCTCAACGGTCTTTGATTTTAACAGTGTCTCAGAATGAGATTCTGACTACAGACCCACTTGGTAAGTATTCATTTTTAAATACTGCCCTTCTGGAAATTCAGGCCTGGCTGTGTGATCCCAAGCATTGCCTCCGCGCAGTAGTAAATAGCCAGGCTGGCCTGCTCGAATGAAACCCTTTAAAACGGATTGATCAAAAGCGTCTTTTGAAACAAGCCCCGAGCATGAACACGAAACTAAGAAAGCCCCTTTTTTAAGTCTTTTGATGGATTCAGTATTCAACCTGATGTAAGCGGATAATCCTTTTTCTAAATCTTTTGAGGATTTAACAAATGCAGGTGGATCACAAATAACAACGTCATAACTGTTTTCAGGCAGTGGCCAGTCATTCAGGGCATCTTGCTTCACAGCATTCACACTGCTTGCACCCTTGGCATTCATTTTAGCAAACTTTAAAGCTGTTTCAGAAATATCAATCATGTCGATTTCCACTTCGATATTATGATCTTGTCCCCATTTGGCAATTTGTGCTGACCAATGTCCGACATAGCAACAAACATCCAGAACTCTGATTTTCTTAGCTGTATTTTGTTTAGATAAAAAATTAAGAAAAGTCGAAATATTCAAATTTTGATCTAAAAATAAACCAGTTTTTTGACCTTGATACAGATCACAGTTAAGGACTAATGGTTCTGATCGATTATAAGAATTCACTAAAACAGGAACATTAGACCATTCAATCTCTTTAACAGTTTGAACAAAGCGAGCTTCTTCTTTGCGAAGACCCTCGTGTTCACGAACACGAACATCATTTCTAAAGATGATCGCTGTTCTTTCATTATCAAATGAACAAAGTTTTTGCTCAAAAGCTTTTTGAATCAATCTTCTAAAGATTTCAGGATTTTTTCTTAAAATAGAATCCATGCCAGCTGTTAAAATTTGAATGGCTAAAGCTTGAGCATTAAGATCTGGATGCAAGCGGTACACGTCTATGACAAGACCTGGAAGACCATCGCCTTCACCAAAGCAAAGCCTAAAGCTATTTGTAAATCCAAGTTCCTGCTTTCGTTTCCAAGATTTTAAAAGTTTATACAGTACAAATTCTTCGGTCGTAGGGTGTCCTGACTCCAAACCAAAACTGAGAGCACGAAATGAAACCTTACTTTCAAGATTTCCATATCCACGCGCTAAAACTTCGCCTTTTTCTGACTGAAGCTCGACAGCTGCCCCAGGATAAGGAAGAATTGGGGCTCTTTTTAATTCATCTCGGTAGACCCAAGGGTGCTTTAATTTTACTTTGTATTGGCTTTCGCTTTTGACAGTCCAGATGGTCACTTTTTACCTGCTTGCTTGATTTTAAAATCATAAAATAAAAATTGAGTAGAAACTTGCGAATCAAAATTATTATCTTCTAAAATAACTAATATTTGCTTGTCTTCGCTTTCCTTTAAAATAGCCAGACCCTCCCAATTTCCTGCGATATCTCCAGTCAATTGCAGAAGCTTTGTTTTTTTAAATTCTTGACCCAATTTTTCAACAACATAAAGATCAGCTTCAATCAGTCTTGAGGATTTTTTTAATGAGACATATCTTTCTAAAACTAGAAACTGATTGTCAGCGATCCACAAGGCATCACTAATTCCTCGAAAAACCTCAAAAGAATTTTCTAATGGCTTTTCTCTGGAGATTTGAAATCTTTGTGGCAACACTTTCAAATTCTCTAAATCATATTCAAGAATTTCAATCGCAGAATTTGATGACTGAAACAACGAACCTTCTGAAAAAAGCCATAATTTCTTTTCGTCCGCAGAGACAGTTAAAGCTTCAAAAGCGCTATTATTTTGTAAACCTTTTGTTTGAAGCCCAATGGTTTCAGCAATAAAATCTTCGGGAAGTGCTAGGCTATCACCCCATTTGGCCGTGCTTTCCCAAAATTTAACAAATGGAAGAATTCTGGGTTTTTGATTCAAATCTCCTTCAGAGCTGATCAACCATTTTCCATTTTTAAAAATATAGAAAGCTTCTAGATCCAGAATTTTTGAATTTTTATGAGTATCGACTTGAATGCTTTTGTTAAGAGTAAAAAAAGACGTCCAATCTTTTTTATCAATTTGGTAATTAAAAACTAATATTCGTGCACCACCATTTCGACCACGGTCATCGGTGACTGTAAAAAGTTGGTTGTCTTTAAACTGCAAATGAGAAAGTCCACCCACCAACTGGTTTTCAAACTTGAGCTTTGAACTGAGTTCTTGCTTTCCTAAATACTTAAGCTCGACCTGTGCAAAACTAAAAGAGGCTAAGAAGAAAAAGAGGCCAAAAACTTTCATCACACTTTCATCCGGTCATGAGCTAAAGTTAAGGTGTTTTTTAATAACATTGCAATTGTCATTGGACCCACACCGCCTGGAACCGGTGAAGCAGCACTGACATGTTTTTCTAAACCCTCAGATTTCACATCACCGACAATTTTCTGGTTGGAATCTCGGTGGATTCCGACATCAATGACAATCGATCCTTTTTTAAAATGACTAACATTTAAAAACTCAGGTTTTCCTGCAGCTACAACAACCAAATCTGCATTTCTAACATGAGAATATAAATCTTTAGTTTTTGTATGGCACACTGTAACTGTAGCGCCTGCATTCAGGAGCAATAAGGCCATGGGTTTTCCAACTATCGTGCTTCGCCCGATAACCACCGCATCCATACCTTGAACCTGAATCTTATAAAAATCTAAAAGTTCCATCACCCCTGCCGGAGTGCAGGCCACTGCCTTTGCATTATTTAAACATAAGGCCCCCAATGCTTGACTGGAAAAGCCATCCACATCCTTTTCAAAGGGGATAAGTTCATTAATTCGTGCCGAGTTCAAATGCTTGGGTATTGGCATTTGTACTAAAATCCCATCCACATGGGATTCTTGTGCCAATTGAAGAACCAGGCTTTCAACTTCCGTTTGAGTGGTTGTTGAGGATAAACGATGGACACGAGACTCGATTCCTATCTGCGCAGCTGCTTTTTCTTTGTGACCCACATAAATCTGACTGGCTGGATCCTGACCGACGATGACCACATGTAGGCTGGGGGTGCGGCCATAGAGCTTTTTAAACTCAGCTACACCAACCGATAAGGACTTTTTTAGTTCACTTGAGACAAATTTACCGTCTAATAATTGAAAGGATGGGGGCATCTTGAACCTCACCACAGATATAGCTTTTTATTGAAGAATTTCAAACTCTTAACTTAAAAAAGAAATCTTGACCCTAGCCAGGCAGTTGACCTAATGTCCCAAATTCTAAGCAGGAGGATTTATGTCAGAAAAAGTAAAACTCTCAAAAGATGGTGCACAGATTGATTTTATTCAGTCCGATAGCTTACCCACATCAGTTAAAAAGTTCCGACAATCTCCCGAAATCGAAGGTTTTTATCGCTTCATTTTCGAAAACGATTTGCAAAAGGAAGCTTACGAAATCCTAAATAAGATTATTGAAGATCGCAAAATGAAAAAAGCCCTGATGAAAAAAGAAGCCAAAGAAGCGGCGAAATTAGAAAAAATTAAAGTCGCTCCTGTTGCAGAGAAAAAAGTAAAAGCAGCTGCAAAAGTAGAATCTAAAACTGCAGTAAAAGAAAAAGTAGCTTCACCTGCTAAAGTAGTACCAGCAGCTAAAAAAGTGGCTCCTGCTAAACCAGTTAAAGTGGCTGCTAAAGTAGTTGCAAAGCCAGCTGCGAAAGCAAAAAATGTAAAAGCAAAAGCTGTTCCTGCCAAAAAAACTCCTAAGAAAAAGTAACCCGTCCGAACCCAGGGGCCGAAATTCGGCCCTCATGCCTACCTCTTTTTAAGAATACATCACATATGAATTGCATCCTCCCCTCAACAACGGAGGAAACATGCAATTAATAAAAAATAAAAAAGGTCAAAGTCTAATAGAATATCTTGTGCTGATCTGCCTGGTAGGTGTGGGTTCTATGGCTGTAGTACGAGTAGTTGGAAAAAATGTTCGTGTCCAATTTGCCAATGTCGCACGGTCTTTGGGTGGTGAAGACGGAAAGTTTGCCGCTGAAAAAGTGGAACAAAAAGATTATGCAAAAAAAGATTTTTCTGACTTCATGGAAGGCTCTAATACAGCCAAATGATCAGTCAGAAAAAAGGCCAAGCTAGCATTGAAGCTGCTTTGGTATTACCCATTTTGGTTGCATTCATCGGTTTGATTTTTTTGTTTTTTGCTAGCACTCGAAGTTACTTCTGGGCTCAGTATCAACTTCATGAAGCCATTATTTGCTTGCAGGATCAGACTCAATTTCGATGCAAAACACAGTTAAAATCAAAATTTAATAAAAGTTTAACTTTTTGGAAAGCTGAAAGAATTCAGCTTTTCGAAGGTAATTCCTTTAGATCTGGCAAGATGCATCTATCGTTTCGCTTCATTCAATCGATAAATCTGGAAATAGAAAAAAGGATTTACAATGAATAACAAAGGCTTTGTACTAGCATGGCTGTCAATCTTATTAGTGGTATTAATTGGTGCCCTTTCATCCATGAGTTCACTATTGATTATTCAGTGGAATAAACAAAAACAAATCAATTTTTGTAGAAGTGAATTAAAAAGAGTTCAGCAATTTGTGTCAGCTCAGGCTCATGTTTTACTAAGTTTAAATCCAACAGCTATGCAACTAAGAATTGAATTAGCACTCGTAGAAAAGCAAATACTAGTCGCTTTAGCAGCAGGCCAACTTCCTTTGGTCAAAGCTCTTAAATTAAAACGTTTATCGATCCGGTTAAAACAGCGAAAATTAGATCAATATCAAAATTCGATAATAAAAATAACTCACTCCAAATCAAAACTCATGCTGAGGTCCTTACATACTGAATTAAAAACTCGATTAGATCAAAGTCATCGATTATTAGGACAATGGGGTAAAGGCACAAATTATTTAGCCCACGTTCCAGCCTCACGTTTTGCTTTTAAACCTAATGACCGAGCGCTGGCACCTATCTATTCGCCCTACAAATCATTCGAATCCAGTCAATCCATGGCTTTCAGTTGGATTGAATATTATCAATGGAGCTCTTGGCAAAAAATGTTCACATTTCCAAATCAGATTAAATCTCAATGTCGTTTAAGTTTAAAGGAGGGAACATGGTTACCCATTGTTCAAAGGGACAGGCTTTGATTGAAGCTATTTTCTCTTTTACTTTGCTGCTTTTAATTTGGCTTGCTGCCAATCAATCCCTATCGACCTATCAATCCTCACAAAAAAAAATGGAGAAACATTATGGAAGTGAAACAAAAGTTAAAAGAGTTCGCACAAAATGAAAAAATTCGCTTTACGTTTATTTTTCTTATTCTTGGAGTGATTTCCTATTTATGGTCCTTTCAATCAAAGGTTGTGGAAACTCCTGCTGCTATCGAAGATCATAAAGAGCTTGATGAAATGATCCCCGAAGGGTTTGCTTTACTACCGGTGGAGCTTACAAATAAAGAAGCTTTAACAGCCTTAATTGGTGAAACTGCCTTTGTGGATCTCTACACACTCAATCCTCAAAATTTAAGTCCTCATAAAAAAATTGCTGTGCGTATGAAGTTAATAAAATCCCCGAAGAATCCAGATCAATTGGCCATTATTATTCAAGAATCTAGAACCCTGGATATTCTAAAATATCCAGGACCCTATTTCGCAACAATTCAGAATCGAAAAAATACAAAATCTGAAATTGTGCCCACCTATTCAAAAAGTGAAACGACAATTCAATATTCGGAGGAATTATGATTCTATCTTTAATCTTATCATTTGCATTAGCTGAAACTCCCTCTGAACTTTCAAGGCAAGGCTTGCGTTCGGAAGTTCTCACATCAGCAGATGATTACTTGAATGCACGTCTATCAAGTGAACAGTTTTATGAATTAATTAATAAATGGAACGAAGCTGGTTGGTCTTTAGAGGAAAAATCTATTATTCTTGATACATTACAAAAAAGTATTGATCCTTCATCAAAAAAACAATTTTGGTTGTGTAATTTAAAGCCTGAAGATTTCTGTGAAACAAAAAAATACTTCTCAAATATAAAATGGCCCGAGTACTTAGCTGATTACGACACTCTTATTTTTGCAGGACAAGCCTATCCTAAATTCCAATGGAACAGTTTAATTCTGAATGGGAAAAATCACTACGTTTTTGTCTCAAAAAAATTTGCAGCCATAGAAGTCTATGGGGAAGCCAACGAGCTAAAAATGCCTGCTCAACCAGAACTGATTTCACATAAAAAAGAGTCAGAAGAAATTCCAAGCTTCTACCAGAAACATAAAAAGAAAATCTGGTGGACTGTGGGTGGAGTTTTGATTGCCACTGGGTTATTTTCTTTAGCAGGAAAAAAGTTAGTTATCACCCATATGGGTTTTTAAAGCTGATGGTTTTGATTTCATCATCGATAATTACTGTTTCAGCAGATTCTGAATCCTGATAGGGGTAAGTATGATAGTTGATGACAGGATGCTGTGGTTTAAAAATTTTCTTTTTATCAGCTAAATCCACAGCTTTTAAGTTAGATAAGAAGCTAGAGGGCTCGATGGGGCTATCGCTTCCAAAGGAAAATGCTATTTTTGATTTTTCTAAAGATCGCCAAGGGAAGGCGTGATCGTACAATTTTGGTAGCTTAGTTTCTAACCAAGCTGAATCCGAAAACCAATGACAAGGTTGTAAATGACAACGCACATGCAAAGACTTCATCATTTGTATTGTTTCTGGTCTTAATATTTCCACGTGTTCCAAGTGCAATCGACCTTGAGTTCCCTTCGCATAGACTTTTCTAGCCGTATCCACAATTTGGTGGGTGCACTCGTCACCGATCGAGTGCAATGCGATTTCCAAGCCATGGGACCAAATTTTTTCCATGCAATAAGCAATATCTTCGGTGGACCAATTCATCTGCCCAGATTGATCCTGCCCCGAATAAGGCTGAGAAATAAAAGCCGTGTGTGATCCTAATGATCCGTCAACAAAAAGCTTAACGCCTCGAAGTTTCATCATGGAATTTTCATCTTTTTTGCAGTCAAGTGCCGCTTCTATCACTTTTTCTAAACTGGTAACTGACTCACAAACAAACCAATGCTCAACATGCAAAAAAAGTTGACCTTCTTTCAACAACTGCTGATTCATTTTCCACTGATCCAAGCTTGAGGTCATATCTCGGATGTGTGTAAATCCATTTCGATTAAAATGCTGAGCTGCTATCAAGAGTTGTTGCCTTTTCTGGTCAGCAGAAAACTCTGGAAGTTGATAAAGAGCTTCGATGTGAGCTTTTTCTTTTAAATGACCAGTGGGCCAACCCGAATCATCAACCACGATATCGGCACGGTTAAGATTGGGAAGCCAAAGCCCTAGCTTCTTAAGTCCTGCTGTATTCACCCAACTTGAATGTCCATCGTTTCGGGACAAAAAAACAGGTTGCTGTGAAAATTTTGAATCTAAAAAATTCCTGTGAATGATGAAATTTTTAGGCCAAAAAGATTCATCCCAACCGAATCCTACAACCCAGTCACCGCGAAAATAATGAGGTAATAATTTTTCCTGCAAAATTTCTAGAGGATCTTTGATTTTTTTTAAATTCCAAGATTGTAAAACCTGACCGGTGTACATCCAGTGAACATGACTATCGTAAAGATTTGAAATTTTATGTTCACCAGAAAAAAACATGCCCCTTTTTTCGCAAAAAGAGGCACAAATAGCAATTGAATCTCTAGGTATTAACGAGATGGACTGGAAATAGTTCCAGGAGCACTTGGCACACCACCCGGCAAAGTAGTTGGGTTACAACTTAATCCTACACAACCTGAATTTCCGCCGCTGAATCCCTGCTGCTGACCGGGGTTAAATAAGTAAGAGTTGCCTCCGTTGTAATTCACTCCAGCACCAATAGTCGCACCTACGCCTATGTTAAATCCACCTCCGCCACCTATGCCGATAGATCCACCACCAACACCAAAAGAACCTGGAGCATTTTGACCAAACATAGTGCTGCCTGATGATTGAACTTGTTGAATCCGCAAATACAAAGATTGAAGCTCCATATTTAATGAAGACAATTGTTGAGCCTTACGAGTTTCATTTTGAATATACTGATTGTACTGAGCCACTTGAGCTTGCTGCTGTTGTAACTGCATTTGCATCATTTGCTGCTGCATTTGTAATTGCCCCAGGTAATCAGCTCCGCCACCTGGAAATCCTCCAGGAAATCCGCCGCCACCTGGAAATCCACCAGGGAATCCGCCGCCACCTGGAAATCCACCAGGGAATCCGCCGCCACCTGGAAATCCTCCAGGGAATCCGCCGCCACCTGGAAATCCACCAGGGAATCCGCCGCCACCTGGAAATCCTCCAGGAAATCCACCTAAATTTATTCCAGCGTTAGCACCCACTCCAAATCCCATATTATTACCAAACGGATTATTGTTACCGCTGATACCCCAGGGTGAAAATCCTGCGTTGAACTGTCCACCAGCAAAAGGATTTCCATGCATATTTTGTGGCATGCCCCAAAGGTTTCCACCAGGTCCATTGTGACCTCTGTTATAAATGGAACCAGAACCATAAGGACCTGATAAACCTAAATGTCCATTTGCATTTCCACCACCAGCAGCACTTGATCCACAACCAAATGCACCTTGCCCGGTTCCACCACCAAGAGCCCCATAAAGGCCATTGACGATGTACGGAAATCCATAACCAATCGAAGAATAATTTTGAGTTGGGAATCCTTGAGCAGAATTGTATTCAGCGATCATTTTTGTTTGTCTTTGGCCTAAATAAATTCCTAGTAAACCCATTCCAAGATTGGCACCCACATTGGCCCAATCAGGCTCACGCTTATAAGCTTGTCTTCGTTGGAAATCACAACCAACGCAGTAGTCACCTTCAGTTTCACCGTCGTAGATTCCATCTTTAAGATCTTTTTGAAATTGTCTTGATGCTAAACGATAAGCTTTTTTCAATCGATCACGTTCAGCTTCCAGTCTTGCGATTTCGTTCACAACTGAAGCTCTGCGAAGAACGGCTTTTTTATAAAACTCCATATCGTTCACGCAGGCTTCTTCATCATCAGGGTGAAGTTTTGTAGCCGGAGCTGTGACCACTGCTGACATGGAAATACACGCGCCACGTGAATTAATAATTCTACCTTTTGGATCACAAACTTGATTCCAAGCAGATGCACGAAATGCAGTTAACTTTTCTGGCACAACTTGTGAGTCAGGTGACTTTGCAGCTAAACGTATGGCAGATCTTGCTGTATCATCTTTAGTAGGTTCGGTTTTCGCGCTTCCATCCACAGGTTGATCATCGTTACCAGTCCAAGCATTACATGATCTTCCGCTGATTAAATGAGAACGAATGTCAGTCACAGCAGCATCAATTAAAAAGACTCTTAGTTTTCTTTCACGTGTACGAATTTCTCCGTTGAGACCCTCTTTGCCATTGAGCTCTGCTTTGAAAGCTTTCAATTGTTCAGCAACGCTTTCGGATTCGTCTTTAATTTCTTCCATCTCATCGCTTTGACTAATTCCACCCGAACCAGCACGTACGTCAATTGGACAAGATTGCATTCCACCCCATTGTCCAGAGCCCCATTGGGAGGCAAAACTGAAATTTTGGACAGAAAAAATCATCAAAAAAGCGATCCATCCGTGAGATATTACTGGCATATTGATCTCCTCAAAAAACTTGTTTCCAATCGCTTTATCGTCATATTGAGACAGAAACTTGACCACAAAACCTTTGCCTGATGCTTTAATTCAGTCCTAAACTACTCTTTATATGATGAATCATACGATTTTGTGTGTCGATGACGAAATTGACAACGTAGACGCTCTAGAACGACTTTTCCGCAAGAAATACAAGGTGTTAAAGGCCACTTCAGGGGCCCAAGCACTGACAATTCTTGACCAAAATCCCGGCCAGATATCAGTCATTTTAACGGACCAAAGGATGCCTCAGATGACAGGGGCTGAAATGTTAGAAAAGTCGATAAAATCTGCACCAAAGGCCAGTCGTCTTTTGTTAACGGGTTATACGGACCTTGAGTCCGTTGTTGAGGCTGTTAACAAAGGCCAAATTCATCGCTACCTGACAAAACCATGGGACCCCATCGATCTGCAGCAAACAGTTGATCAAGCCGTTGAAAAATTTGAGCTTGGTCAGGCCTTAGAGAAAAAAAATCAGGAACTTGAGCAAGCTTTAAAAGAACTGAAAACCCTTGATCAATCGAAAACTCAATTCATGCTTTTAATTAATCATGAACTTAAAACACCGCTGACCTCGATTATTAGTTTTTTAGAACTTCTTAAAGAAAGTTCCTTATCAGAGGAGCAAATTCTTTTTGTGCAAAGAATTTCAAAAAGCACAGACCGACTAAGAATGCTAATTGAAGATGTTTTACTCATTATGCGCTGTGAAACAAATCAAATTCGGATACAAAACGTGGACGTTCGATTGGCCCATGTGGCTCAAGAAATCCCAAAAAATCTTCAAGAACTTTTAATCAAAAAACAGCAAAAAATTACTTTAAATTTAGAAGTCGAACAATTAAATGTCGACTCCTTTGTAATTCATGAAATATTCAATCGACTTATACAAAATGCCAATAAGTTTGGGGCTGAAAAATCAGTCATAGAAATCTCAGCTAAAAATCAAAACAATGACACCTTAATTGAAATCAAAAACCGTGGTTCTCAGTTTGATATGAATAAAGTACAAAAATTAAGTCAGCCCTTCTTTCTTGATGAAAGCGTCATGCATCACTCGACTGGAACAGGGTTAGGTTTAAGCATTTGTCAGTCCTTACTAAAATTGTACAATTCAGAGCTTCATTTTGAAAATTCTGATAACAATGAAGCCATTGTCCGATTTCTGATGAAAAATCCGAGCTAATTGTTTCGATTTTCGGAATCTGAATGAAACCGCAGGACCTGTGGTTCAACCTTAAGCTTTGCATTAAGTAAAGTTTATGAAAATCATTCTATCATTATTCTTTTTTACGTCTCTATCAAAAGCCTTTGTTATACAAGTGGGTGAAACTTTGGCATTTCCATCAAGCCCATCATCGGTATGGGCTGAAAAAAATAATTGCCTGACTGTCACATCCACATCCAATTCGACCAAAATCACTGGAAACAAAAAATGTGCAGTAAAAGTTAAGATCAATAATCAAATTAAAAAAATTCAAGTGATTACTGTCTCACAAAAAAATCTCTTTGAAAAAATCAGTCAGCTGGCCAAAAAAACTCCTGGTCTTAAAGTAAAAATTGAAAATGCACAGGTTGAAGTACAGGGTTTCATTTACAAATGGGACACTTGGAAAAAACTGCGGGATTTAGCTGAAGATGAAGAAAGTTTTGTAGTTAAATCTGTATTGTCAGAAGAGTTATCCAATCAATTTCAAAATTATATTAATGAAGAGTTGCAAGCTCAGGGTTTACTCAGTTTGAATGTTACACTGAAGCCAAGTTTAATGATTTCCATCAGCCCTCAGCAACAGTATCAATCACGATATCAAAATTACTTTGAAAAGCTAGGCATACCCGTCACGATTGCAAAGGAAAGCCTATCGGCTGAACCCACAATTCAAGTTAGGATTCGTATTCTTGAAGTTTCTAAATCTAGCTCTTTGAAATTTGGAGTTCGGTGGCCTGATGAAGCCACTTTTCAGGTTTTACCAAAAGCGGTCATCAACAGCGAAACTCTGCAAGGTCAAATTATGGCCCTTGAAAGTACAGGGGAAGCGCGCACATTAGCGAGTCCAACTTTAATTTGTAAAAGTGGAAAAGAAGCCGATTTTTTTGCTGGAGGAGAATACCCCATCAAGCTCACTGGATTTAAAGAACAAATTCAGTGGATCAAATACGGTGTGGGTCTTAAAATTAAACCCTTAGCTGATAGTTCCGGTCGTATGAGTCTTACAATCGAAACAGAAATTTCTAATTTATCAGCTTTTGTGGATAATATACCAACGGTTGAAACCAGTCGTGTTTCCAGTCACTTCGATATTTCGAAAAGCCAAGTCATTGCATTATCTGGAATTTTGCGTGATCAAAATTCCAGTGGCCATGAAGGAGTTCCCTTCTTAAAACATATTCCTATTTTAGGATCTCTATTTAGCAGTAAAAAATATATTTCAAAGCAATCTGAACTGATTATTTTAGTTGAACCTCAGTTAATGAACTCAAACACCAATATGGCAAGGCACTAAATATGCTTAAAAGTGCTTATTTATCTATATGCCAAGAGATCGAAAAATCCTTTGGCTCTGATCTTTTGGCAAGTGCATCGGATTCCCATGTCAATCAGTACCGTGCGCTGATTGAATCTCAAGTATTAAAACTTGATCCCAATATTCAAAGAAGAATTAAGGATGAATTTTTTAATTTAGGACCACTTGAATTACTAATTGGGGATTCTTCGATCAGCGAAATTTTAGTCAATTGTCCTAATTCTATTTGGTTTGAAAAAGAAGGTCGATTACAAAAACATGATGATCAATTCTTATCTGATATTAGCTACGACAATATCATTGAAAAGTTGGGACAACTAGCAGGCAAGCACCTGACACTCGATCGCCCTTATATTGAAGGCCACTTTGATGGTATGCGACTTTCTATTTTAAGTTCAGAAATTACGAATGGATATTCAATCATTTCCATTCGTAAACATCCAAAAAATCCATGGGTCTTAAAAAAACTAGTAGAAAACAAATGGTGTGACTATCAAACAAGTGAGATTTTAAAAGCATTAGTATTGACTGGAGACAATTTTGTAATCATTGGTGAAACAGGCTCTGGTAAAACATCAGTGGTCAATGCTTTACTGAATGAAATTCCAGAAACAGAGCGTGCTGTTGTTATCGAAGACAGTTCAGAGGTTCATTTACCCAATTCTGCATCAGTGAAACTTTTAACTCGGGATGCTGTTCAAGATCTTTCGTTGATCGATCAGCAGTCTCTTTTGAAAAGGGCTTTAAGACTTCGACCCGATAGACTTGTTATGGGAGAAATTCGAGGCGAAGAATCAAAGGATTTCTTGATGCTTCTTGCAACTGGGCATCGGGGCTGCTTTGCCACACTACACGCAAAAAATCCCAGTGAAGCTTTAATCAGGCTTGAAATGCTGATCCAGTTAGGTGCACCACAATGGAATTTGGGTGCCATTCGTAGGCTTATTTTTTTGAGCTTACAATACATTTTAGTTACAGAACGCACCCCTGAAGGCAGGCGTGCGTTTAAAGGACTTTACAAACTCAGTTCACTGGAAGAATCAGGCATTACACTTGATTCAATGACTTCTTTTGGTATTTCTTTGGGCACTTGATCACCTAAGAAAAACTTTTCTGACATTTCTTTTATTTTTTGAGCTTTAATTTGTGCGACAGGTTTATTGTATTGAGCATTCATTGAATCCACTAAATCTTCAGAGAAGCTGACTCGGTCGATGATAGGTTCATAGATTGGTCTGCCAAGACTTGGAGCCCCTGGACGTCCAGGTTGTGCTCTTGAAGAATCATAGGACTGAGTTCGAGCACTCGGCGCTAAAATTTTACTGATCTTTTCCATCCACACCTCCTGTGTGATTTGTCGAGCTCATCTTGAACTCTACAAACACTTCTCGGAGGAAACTTGTCTCAGCTTGAGAATCTGAAACAAGTTCTGGACGTTAGTTCTGGTTTTTTTTCATTTCTTCAATATGCTTTTCAGCTTGCGGGCTGAGCTTCAAACCCACCTCGACCAATTGATCCCGGTGAACTTCACTTGGACAATCAGACATTAAGCAAGTGGCTTTGGCCGTTTTTGGAAATGCGATCACTTCACGAATGGCATCTGTTTCACACAGCAACATGACTAAACGATCCAGACCCCAAGCAATACCACCATGTGGAGGAGTGCCATATTTTAAAGCGTCTAAAAAGAAACCAAATTTATTTTGTGTCTCTTCTGCTGACATCCCTAAAACTTTAAACATCGCCTGTTGAATTTCATTTTGATAAATTCGAATACTACCGCCACCAATTTCATAACCGTTACAAACAAGATCGTAAGCTTTGGCAAGCATGGATCCGTAATTTTTTTCATTTTGCGTTACAAGATCTTGGAAAGCATCATCTTTGGGTGATGTGAACGGATGGTGCCTTGCCACCCAACGCTTATCATCTGGTGAGTACTCAAGCAGTGGAAAATCCACAACCCATAAAAATTTAAAATCAGAAGCTTTTGTCAATTGTAGTTCACGACCAATATGTAAACGAAGTGTATTCAAAGTTGCACACATGACTTCGTAATCATCAGCGATAATAAGTGCTGCATCACCAAGGCTTGCACCACACTTTTGCAAAATTTCTTGTAACTTTTCATTACTAAAAAATTTGGATACGGCTGAGGTAATTCCGGTTTGATCCCATTTGATCCAAACAAGGCCCTTGGCCCCTGCTTTTTTTGCCATATCAGTGAGTTTATCTAGCTGGGCTCGGGAAAGAGATCCACCTTTGGGATAAGTAATTCCACGGATTTTACCACCTCGTGCAATGGTATCATCAAAAACTTTAAAGCCTGAGTTCTGACAGATACTTTCCAAATCTTGAATTTCAAGACCAAAGCGCGTGTCAGGTTTATCAGATCCGTAGCGATCCATGGCTTGCTGATAGGTCATGCGTGGTATTTCACCTACCTCAAGACCTTTGATATTTTTCCAAATCGTACGCAACAAATTTTCATTTACTTTAATGATGTCTTCCACATCAATAAAACTCATTTCAATATCGATCTGAGAAAATTCAGGTTGTCGGTCAGCCCTTAAGTCTTCATCACGAAAGCATCTGGCTATTTGAAAATAACGGTCATAGCCGCCAATCATTAATAACTGCTTTAAAGTTTGTGGAGACTGTGGAAGGGCATAAAATGTTCCTGGGTTGACACGCGAAGGGACAAGATAATCTCTGGCACCTTCTGGAGTGCTTTTATAAAGAATGGGTGTTTCCACTTCCAAAAATTGATTTTCGCTTAAAAATTTTCTGACCAATTGCAAAACCTGATGGCGCAACATCAAGCTTTTTTGCAATACCGGAGAGCGTAAATCTAAATACCTATATTTTAATCTTAGCATTTCATTCACTTGTGCATCATCAATTTGAAAAGGAGGCACCGCTGATTCACTTAAAATTTCACAGCGAGAAACTTCGACTTCTACGTGACCTGTCTTAATTTTGTTATTAATCATCCCATCAGGTCTTGCGCGAACGATTCCCTCGAGAGCTATGACATACTCTGAGCGAAGATCTTTCGCTGATGTGTTTTGTTCTAGTTTAGGGTCTATTACCACCTGCACAAGGCCTTCACGGTCTCTGAGATCGATAAATACAAGTGAGCCGTGATCTCGGCGTGTGTTGACCCATCCCATTAGGATTACTTTTTGTCCTACGAGAGAGTTGTTTATATTTCCACAGTAGTGGGTTCTTTTGAGGTCTTTTACAAATTTTTGTGAGGCCATGCGCGTTAGGCTCTCACAGCTTGAAAGTCATGTCAAAAACCTCTATTTATGAGGTCCTATAGGAAGTGCTTATGTCAAAGTTTACAGTCGACCATACAGTTCAACATTCTACCGACAAAACTTTTGAAACCATTCAAAAGGTTTTAAGCGCAGGCGAAGATTTAAAAAAATTCGATCCTAAAATCGAATGCCATTTCAATAGCTCGACTAAATCTTGCCAGATCAAGGGTTCTCAGTTCAAAGCTGACCTGAAAGTCATATCTGCGGGTGAAGGTTCAAAGATTGAGGTTGAAGTTGATCTGCCCTTTTTACTCATGCCCTTCAAAGGGAAAATTTCTGAATCTTTAACGAAAATGTTTAAAAAGCACCTCGGCTAAAGTATGGCCAAGAAGACCCCTAAAAAAACTAAAAAGGAAGATCAGGCTCGCTCGGTAACAGCCACTGTGGTAACCGACTCTCCGAATGTCGAGGACCTTGATTCCTTCGATGCAGATCCAATTGAAATAAAAGCTCTAGTCCCATCAACCGAAAGCGGACTCGTCAGCCGAGACCCTTTGGTGACTTACTTGAATGAAATTCGGCGCTACCAGCTTCTCACTCGAGAGCAAGAATTTGATCTTGCGAAAAAATATTATGAAACAAAGGATCCTGCCGCTGCTCAAGAACTAATAAAATCCAATCTTCGCTTTGTTGTAAAAGTGGCCGCCGAATACTCAAGGTTTGGGGCCAAGATGATCGATCTGATCCAAGAAGGTAATGTGGGACTTATGCATGCGGTGAAAGAATTCAATCCGCATAAAGGCGCACGGCTAATCACTTACGCCGTGTGGTGGATCCGTGGTTATATTCAAGAATACATGATGAAACAATTCTCCATGGTAAAAATTGGAACCACACCCAATCAGCGAAAACTTTTTTATCAGCTTCAAAAACAAAAAGAAGAACTTGAAAAAATGGGTTACGAAGGCGTGCTAGCATTAAGTGAAAAATTAGGCATTCCTGTTGATGAAATTGAAATCATGCAAAACAGATTGAACTTTCGCGATGTCAGTCTTGATAAACCTTTAGATGCCAATGGCGATTTAACATTACAAGATGTTCAACGGCGTGTTGATGAAAAACCAGTTGATGAAAAATTAGCAGAAAATGAAATGCTTGAAATGTTAAAATCTAAAATTGATGAAATACGTCCACATTTAAATGAAAAAGAAAAAATTATCCTAGAAGAACGACTTCTCAATGATGAACCTCTGACCCTTCAAGAAATTGGTGAAAAATATAAAATAACCCGTGAAGCTGTCAGGCAGGCGGAAGTGCGCCTCATGAAAAAAATCAAAGAGCGCATGGGAGTTCAGGACTAGGCCATTTCGACTTCGCTAGTCCCAAGGCTTGCTTGTAATTTTGCACGCAATCGTTGCACGGCTTGAGCATGCAACTGGGACACTCGGGATTCAGTGACTCTTAAAACCTGGCCAATTTCTTTTAAGTTAAGATCTTCATAATAATAAAGTGATAGAACTAATCTTTGCCGCTCGGGTAGTTCTTCAATCGCTTTCGCCACGATATCTTTAATCACTTTCACATTCAGCTGATTAAGTGGATTAAAAGATTTCGAGCCTTCCAAAAGATTCATAATGGATCTTTTATCACTGGTATCAAAAGTTTGCTGATCATCAATGGATAGTAACGAAACCGGACGCACTTGATGAACTAAATCATGGAATTCATCCATTGTTATATCTAAAGCTTTTGCCACTTCTTCGTCAGTGGGTGAACGACCTAGATCTTGCTCGAGATTGACCATTGTTTTATCTAGAACTTTGGCTTTATCACGGATCGAACGGGGAACCCAGTCCTGAGAACGAAGTTCATCTAGGATAGCACCACGAACTCGAAATTCTGCATAGGTTTTAAATTTGTTATCTCTTGAAGAATCATACTTTTCAATGGCATCCATCAAACCGATAACACCTGCAGAAATAAGATCATCTAATTCGATGTTAGACGGTAAGCGAACAGCGATTTTCTGTGCGATAAATTTAATAAGTGGAGAGTATTCTCGAATCAGATCATCTTTTTGTTTCGATGTCATTTTACGAGGATCTTCTTTGTATTTCTTAAGCAATGCAGACTGTTTTGACATTGTACTTCCCTGTTTCAATCCAACTACTTCAGTTTAGATGCAGCTAACGTTTTTAACAAAGTCCTGATTCACTAAGCTGTTCCAACGACCTGTTCCCAGAACATTTGAAGGCCTGGGTTTGGCTCAATTCGAGACAATTTTTGTAACATTTCATTGGCCACTTGCTGAGTTGCTTTAGTGCTTACGGTTGCAGACTCTTGGCGCATGAATAACTTCTGCTGTTGGCTGGCCTTTTTAATTGTAGCATCAAAAGGCACAGAACCTTGATATTCTAGCATGACCGATAAAAAACGATCACATACATCCTGAAATCTTAAAAACAATTGGCGGCCTTCGATGTCATCTCGGACTTGATTACAAATAATTGAAAATCGAGTGCGCTTATAAGTTTGATGCAATATTTTAATGAGTGCGTAGGAATCTGCAATCGATGAAGGATCTGGTGTTAAAATCACATTGATCTCATCAGTTGAGGCATTCAAGTGCAAAACATGATCAGAAATACCTGGTGCTGTATCAATTAAAACAATATCAAACCGGTGAGGAAGTTCTGAAAGTGATTCAAGCATGGATTTTCGTTCTAATGCTGACATTTGGTTATAATCAGTGACACCTGATCCACCTGAAATCAGATAAATATTGGGATAAAGTTCAGTTAAAATATCATTAATGGATTTTTCACCTTTTAAAACTTCACTGAGGTGGCCTTTGGCTTTAACCCCAAAAAAGATATCCACGTTGGCCATTCCAAAATCACCATCAAAGATCAAAATCTTTTGACCGGCCTGTGCAAATGTTAAAGCCAAATTCGCTGTTAGTGTTGTTTTACCAACTCCACCTTTACCCGATGTAATGCTGATCGTTCGGGTGTGCTTTCCAGATATCATACTGAGCCCCTCATAAATTCTTCGCTGTTTCGATTAGTGATGTGAAAAATGAGATCTAAAACTCGCTCTCGAGTGGCCATTTCGAAATCATCTGGCATCCGGACCCCTAGACCAAAACTATGCAGTGGCAAAGCAAGCTCGAGCATCAGACTGTAAATTGATCCGAAGTGCTGTCTTTCATCCAAATGAGTGACTATCAAATCATCACAGTTAAAGACTTCGGCTCTGTTGATCAAATCAAACATTTTCTCTCTTGGAAAAGCAGCTGATAGAACCAAGTGATGACGTTGATTGTGATTTTTAGGGCCAATGATTTTTTGGCAGTATTCGGCTTCTTTACGCAGTTGGATCGCGGGGCCGGGTGAATCGACAAAAACATGATCCACCGAATCCAAATGCACTGAAATATCTTTCCAGTCCTGAGCTGATCTTAGAACTGCAAAAGGTGCATTTAATATCTGAGCATAAATTTTAAGTTGTTCCGTGGCCCCTACTTTTAATGTGTCCATGGTCACCAAAGCAATTTTTTTGCCTCGAGTTCGCATCAGTTGGGCCGCTAACTTCACAATGGTCGTTGTCTTACCCACTCCAGGAGGGCCCCAGAAAACATGCACTTTTTTATCAAGTCCGTCAGTAGCAATTAAGCTTTGATCCATGATGGCCCTAGCGATCCAACCTTCGATCATGCCTTTATCTTGAAGTCTTGAAACAGGTAAGGACTCTTGAGCCTTAAGAACTAGCTTCTGTGCATCCAGTGGATTCATCCCCTCATCACACAACTTCAAGTACATATTTTGTAATTCATGGCTTTTAAACTGCTGAGCCGCTGCAACACCTTGGGGCATGCTTTGAAATTGATTAATCATCTTTTTCAGAACCATGATTTCACTGTGCAAGGAAGAGTACTCTTCGGTTGAAGCTGTCTGCTGACTTTGCTGTTGAGCCACTTGCTCTTTCACCATAGAGTCAATTTCAATGTAGCGTTGAGCTGTAACGGGTCTTGGTTTCGTTTTCTCAACTTGGTTTTGAACCATTTTTTCAATTAATTCTTTTTGTTGCCTAGCAGGTGAAGCTTGAAATCTGGCTTTGTCTTTATCGATCAATTTTGATTCGGTGAATTGTTTTTTTCTTAATGTTACTTCTGAAACAGCAGCCGTGATTTCCACGCTGCCTTCCCCTGCAATGCCGAATCCTTTTTTATTATCACGAGCAGATAAAATAACCGCATCAGGACCGAGATCTTTTTTAACCATCTCAAGAGCTTCTTTCATTGATCTAGCTTCATACTTTTTAACCTGCATACTTGATCTCCACTGTTGCAACAGACTTTACGTTTGCATTTGATGACAACTCATTATGAGAAAGCACGATGAGTTGTGGAATAAAACGAGTGATTAATTTTGCTAAATGTCTTCGCGCGGTCGGACTTGTTAACAGAATCGGTTGACCTGCGATTTCAGGATGACTTTCCACAGTAACAGCCACTTCATTGATCAGCTCGTGGGCTGTATTGGGGTCCATGACCAATTGCACACCCTGCTCTGTTTGCAGTAATGAATTGGCAATCAATTCTTCCACTCTTGAAGCCAAAGTCATGACAGGAATTTGGCCTTCAGTTGTGTACTTGGTGGTAATGGCACGGTTAAGATTTTTTCTGACTGCTTCAATCAGCAAATCAATATCTTTTGTCTTTGTCGCTTCATCAGCCAAGGATTCAAAAATAGTTAGCATGTCTCGGATGGAAATATGCTCTTTTAATAAACCTTGTAGCACACGTACGACAGCCCCCAAATTTAACAGATCAGGAATAAGTTCTTCGACAACCTTGGGATGAGTCTTCTTGAAGTTCTCGACAAGCTGTGAAACTTCCTGACGACCGAGTAATTCATGGGCATGAGTTCTAACGATTTCTGTTAAATGAGTCGCCATGACTGTGGGTAGATCCACAACTGTGTAGCCAGCCATCTCGGCATCTTCCTTTTTATGCGGAGAAATCCACAAAGCATCCAATCCAAAAGCAGGCTCTTTGGTTGGAATTCCATCAATGCGCTGACTGATATTTCCTGGATCCATGGCAAGTACGGAATCAGGACGTAAAGTTCCACCACCCACACGGTTACCTTTGATCATCAGGCGGTACTCTCCTGGGGCCAATTGCAGATTATCTCTGATATGAATGGATGGAACAATGATTCCAAGATCCAGCGCAAATTGTTTTCTAATGCTGACAATTCTTTCTAATAAATCACCAGACTTATCGGATTCCACAATGTTGATAAGACCGTAACCCACTTCAAGCTCCACCATATCCAGTGGAAGCATGCTTTCGATATTTTCTTTTTTAGGTCCTAAAGTGGCCTGCTCTGATTTACGCTTTTCTTCGTCTTCTTCTTCTTTTTTATAGCGATCCATGGTCCATGCGATTCCACCCATGAAAATGGCTAAAGCAAAAAACGGAAATTTGGGTAGCCCTGGCACTAATCCTAGTATTCCCATCACAGCACCAGAGACATAAACGGCTTTGGTCGACAAAAACAACTGACCTGTGACTTCAGTTCCCATGTTACTGTCACCGGAAGAACTTCTTGTGACAATAATACCAGCGGCAGTTGAAATAATAAGAGCTGGAATTTGAGAAACCAGTCCATCACCGATAGTCAGCATTGTGTAGTACTCAGCGGCTGTAGCGAAATCCAAACCCTTTTGTAAAACACCGATCAGAAGTCCACCCACCACATTGACTATCATAATGATAATACCAGCGATGGCATCACCTCTTACAAACTTGCTGGCACCATCCATGGCTCCATAAAAATCAGCTTCTTTTTCGATTTCTTTTCTTCTTTTTCTGGCAGCATCTTCAGAAATCAGTCCTGCATTCATGTCAGCATCGATAGCCATTTGCTTACCTGGCATAGCATCTAAAGTGAATCGTGCAGCAACCTCTGCGACCCGGCCCGAACCTTTGGTGATAACGATGAAATTGATAATGATTAAAATAATAAAGACAATAAAACCGATGACGTAGTTATCACCGACAACAAAGTTACCAAAAGCTGAAATCACCTGTCCGGCTGATTCAATACCTTCGTGGCCGTGGGAAAGAATTTGTCTAGTTGTGGCCACATTTAATGAAAGCCTGAATAAAGTAGTTAATAAAATGAGTGAGGGAAATGATGTGAAATCAAGAACTCGACGCGTGTAAATGGAAACAAGTAAAATTAAAATTCCAAGTGCCAAGGAAATTGTTAATGCTAAATCTAAAAGAATGGCTGGTAATGGGATGACCATCACTGACAAAACACCTAAAATCGCTATTGCAATTAAAAGATCAGTGTTCTTTGTGTACTTTTCAAATCTTTTTAGAAATTGAAATAATGCATCCATTAACGTCTCACTTTCTTCTTCAATTTATAGACGTAGCTTAGGACCTCGGCTACAGCGACAAAAAGTTCACGAGGAATCACTTGCTTCAACTTCATTGTTTTATAAATCGTTCGTGCAAGAGGTTTATTTTCAACAATGGGAATATTATGCTCTCTGGCTAATTCCTTAATTTTTTCTGCTAAAAAATCAGCCCCTTTAGCAATCAGTTGGGGTGCTGGTAAATTATCCCCGTATTTAAGAACCACAGCAATATGAGTTGGATTTGTGATAACAACATCGGCCTTAGAAACATCTTCCATCATTCTTCGATTGGACATTTCACGCTGAAGACGGCGAATGCGGGCTTTGATCATGGGATCACCCTCTCGCTGCTTATGCTCTTCTTTGACTTCTTGTTTTGTCATCATCATTTGTTGCTCGAGGTCCCAACGCTGATAAAGATAATCTAGGCCTGCAATTCCGGCCATAATCATTCCAATCACAAAAAACATTTTTACTGTTAGCTGCCCTAAATAAACGAGCTGCTCTTCTAAAGAATAGCTTACAAGATAGGGAATTTTTTGAACTTCTGATTTCAAAATTAGATAAACAACTAAACCAATAAATAAAATTTTGAAAAAGGATTTAACACCTTCCATAACCATGCGAAGAGAGAAGATTCTTTTAAGCCCTGCTATGGGATCAATTTTTTCAAATTTCGGACTTATTGCATCTTCAACTGATAAAAACCCAATTTGTGCAACAGAGGACAATACACCTAAAAAAACTGCCGCACCAAGAATAGGTGTTAATATAACAGCCAACTTGAAACCTGCCATTTGCACGGCTTCAGCATGACTTCCCTCTCGAATGGCTTGAATCATATCTAGCCCGAATGCGAATTGAAAAAGCTCGATAATGTGGGATGAGGCATACCGACTAATAATATAAATTGAACCTGAAGCCGCTAGAAAAAAGAGAGCTGATGAAAACTCTTTACTGTGGGCCACTTGACCCCGTTTGCGGTACTCTTCCCGCCTGGTGTCTGTTGCTTCTTCTGTTTTTTCACCCTGATCTTCAGACATTACAAAGTCCTCATCATTTTAAAGAGTTCTGTAGATGTAGAATCAATCAAAAGATTCATTTCATGGGACATAAGTGGAATGGAAATAATAATAACAAAAAGACCGATCATGATTGTAACGGGAAATGATGTAACCAAAACATTAATTTGAGGAACGGCTCGTCCAATAATCGACATTGCAATATTAACAATAATTAAAGTGATAACAATCGGAGCTGCCATTTTAATCATAACAACAAAAATTTTCTGAAATCCGACAGCTACCTCTGCAAGTCCACCAAAATTCAAAGTATCCTTAGCCAAGGGAACTATTTGAAAAGACTCCATCAATGCAGTTACGAACAAATGGTGTCCATTCAAGCTTAAAAATACCACCATTCCAAACAGCGAATAAAATTGCTCGATCACTTGTCCACTTTGTCCTGAAAAAGGATTATAAACTTGAGCCGAGCTAAGTCCCAGTGAAGTTGATATTAATTCTCCAGCCATTGAGAGAGCAAAAAAGAAGAATCGTGTCATGTAGCCTAAAAATAAACCGATACTGACTTCTTTTAGAGCGTAGGTGATAAGATTAGCCGAAACCATGGTCGTATCACTATTGGCAACATTTGCGATGGGAAACATGACAAAGGCAATAACAACAGAAAATAAAATTTTAACAGGAGTACTGACAGAGGGTGAACTGAAAAATGCAGAGGACATAACAAAGCTCAACATTCGAAGCCAAATAAGCCCGAATAATATAACATTCGCTTCAGTAAATATGTGCCCTGCTAGCAAACTTACTCCCTGACCATCGTTGATAAACTTTCAAATAATCCCACTGTGTATTGAGTCATCACATCCAGCATCCATGGACCGGCAATGACGATCACTAATCCAATAAAAATAATTTTTGGAACAAATGTCAGCGTGGCCTCATTGATTTGCGTTAAAGCTTGGAAAATGGAAACAGCTAAACCGATGATCAGTGTTCCCAAAAGCATGGGAGCTGCGATAATGGCAGTTGTTTTCATAGCGTCTTGACTTAATTTGAGTACAAGTTCTTCAGTCATTTTTTTTCCTTATCCAAAGCTTTTGACCATTGAGCCCACTAATAAACCCCAGCCATCAACCAAAACAAATAGCATCACTTTAAGAGGCAGAGAGATCACAACCGGTGGAAGCATCATCATACCCATCGCCATCAGTACACTTGAAGCCACGATATCGATAACGAGGAAGGGAAGAAAAATAATGAATCCAATTTGAAAAGCTGTTTTAAGTTCAGAAAGGATGAAAGCAGGAACAAGTACTAATGTAGGCACATCAGCACGGGTCTTTGGGTTTTCTACTTTAGCAAGTCTTACAAATAATGAAAGATCGGATTCGCGAGTTTGATCAAACATGAACTTTCTAAGGGGTGAAAGTGATGCCGTGATAGCTTGATCCTGTGGCAAAGTTCCTGCCATATAGGGTTGAAGTCCCTTTTCATTAATTTCCTTAAAAGCGGGACCCATAATGAAAAGTGTTAAAAATAAGCTTAAGCCCACAAGAATTTGATTGGGTGGAAGTTGCGGCATACCCACAGCTTGTCTTAAAAAAGAAAATACTATGACGATTCTGGTAAAGCTCGTCATCATGATCAGAATCGCTGGAGCCAAGGTAAGAACCGTCATCATCAGAATCAACCGAATAGCACTAACAACTTCAGTTGGATTATCAGTTGTTTTGAATCCAAGATTCATCGTAGGTAAAGTCATTTGAGCCTGAGCCCAAGAGCTTACAAAAAAGGTTAATAATAAAATTAAGATGGCTTTTGTTTTCACAAATCTTTACCTGTCCCCTTAAGCTTTAGACTCACGAGATCCTTAATATGGCGAATCGAAAACTCTTCATTGTTAGAAGACTGGACCTTTTCTGATTCTTGTAATGTTTTCTCAAAGTTAGCAGGTGACTGATCAGGAATTTCATCATCTAAAAGAGACAGTGATTTAATTAAGTTGATGGAATTATCGGTCACACCAATAAGGATGGATTCACCTGCCACTCGAACGATTGCTAAACTTTTTTTAGGCCCTAAATAATGCTGGGTTAAAACTTTGATTTGAGTCTGTCCTGATAAACCAGGCTTGCCGTATTTTTTAGTTAAAAAATAGGCAACACCTGAAATAACAGCCAGCAATCCGATCAGAATAATAATTCGATTGGTGGCTGATTCAGCAGAAGCGGCTGCTTTAGGCTGACTAATATTAACTGGAATGGACTCTTCTGAAGGAACTTCAGTCGAAAAACCAAGAACCGGCATAAAACTGAATAATAAAATTAAAGTCCACTTTTTCATTTCAAAACTCCTACTTTAAAGATTCAACGCGCTCTGTGGGAGAAATAATATCTGTCAGACGCACACCGAACTTTTCGTTCACGACAACAGCTTCACCTTTTGCAATCAGCTTATCGTTAACGTAAACCTCCATGGGTTCTCCAGCTAGTTTGCTGAGCTCGACAACACTTCCTTGAGTGAGATTAAGAAGCTCATTCACTGGCATTTTCGTTCGACCAAGCTCGACAGTCACCCGCAGCGGGATATCCAAAATCAAAGCTAAATTGCGATCTTTTGCTGTGCCCAGAGAACTACTCATAGCTTCGGCTGCCTTTGAAGGAGCTTTTTCCATGGCAGCCGCTTCTTCAGCTAACTTGTCCGCGAGATTGTCTAGTGAGTCTTCTGACATAATTCCTCCAAAACTTTACTTTTCAATGGGACGTGTGATTTGCACAGCCACAGTTCCATGGTGGTTTCCATAATAGCCCTTAAACTTTTTTACACTTTCGATTTGAATATCAAGTTCACCAGTTGCATCTTGCGTAAGAGGAATGACATCACCGTTTTTTAATTCCATGAGATCACTCAGGCGAATTTCTGTTTCACCTAAATTGACTTTGATATCTAAGGATGTATCCAGAAGCTGTTCTTTAATAATTGCAGTCCACAATTTTTTATCTGTTTGATCAGACTCAATTTGAAAACCTGAAGAAAGTTTTTGCTTGATGGGCTCGATTGTTGCGTAGGGAACGACCATGGAAATGGTGCCAGTTGCATTTTCTAATTCCACGTCAAAAGTTGATGCAATGACCACATCTGTTGGCGGGACGATACCAACAAACTGAGGATTTTGTTCTGTTCTAACAAAAGAGCATCCTATTTTTTCCACAGATGCCCAGGCTTGCTCGAGGTCACTGATGGCAAGTTCAACTACTTTTCTAACGATAGAAAGTTCGATGGGTGTAAATTCTTTTCCATCAATTTTAGTAAAAGGTCTTTCGGCTCCACCGAAAAAACTATCCACAAGTGCATAGGCCAGTTTGGACTCGATCACCATTAAAGCGGATCCACGTAAATTAACAAATCTAAGAACTGACATACATGTGGGCATCGGCAAAGTATTGATGAACTCACCGAATTTTAAGAATTCAGTGCTTGTTAAGGAAATGGAAGCTATTTTTCTGAGTGAAGAAGAAAGTGATACCCGAAAAGCTCGCATGAATTTTTCATAAATAACTTCAAGCTGTGGAAGTCTTCCACGAATAATTCGGTCTTGGCTTGTGAGATCATAGGAAACCACTTTTTTATCATCAACTTTTACACTTCCATTATTAGCAGCACCACCACCATTGTCGGCGGTGGAAACATCACCGTCAGAAACAGCGGCTAAAAGTGCATCAACTTCGCTTTGTGATAAAACTTGATTCATATTTAACCCCTAGTTGTAGATAAACTCTGTAAAGAAAACGTTTGAGATTTTTCCAGTGGTTAAAAATGAATTGATACGGTCACGGATTTCACTTCTTAAATCATCTTTACCATCGCGAGAGGAGACCTCATCAAAAGTCTTAGATGATAGAATGATGATGATAACATCACGGATTTGTGCTTTACGTTGCTCAATTTCACCAGCGACTTTAGACTCTTCAGATGTGTCTTTGAGTTCGAATTCCATGTTCACTTTTGCAATTCGTCGTCCTTTAGAACCTGCTAAATTAATAATGAAGGTCTCCATCGGAATGATTTTCCCGACAAAGGATTTTGGTGCTGCATTTTCAGCATCAGTGGTGGCTTTTTCACCCGCAATCACTTGATCAACTGTGGGTCTAGCTGCTTCTTTCTTTTTTCCTAAATAGAGAAAGGCTCCGACGGCTGCAACAACAACCATGTTAACAACTGCCAAAATAATAAAGAGCAAAGGCTTTTGACCTTGACCTGTTTGTGCTGCTGCTGGACTCTCTGCTGCTTTTTCTTCAGCCACCCTAGACCTCCCGTGACGGACTCATTCGAAGACATTACTAAGCAACCAAAATGCCAACAGGACTTTCGAAGGGTGAATTGAATTCAAGTCGGCAATATTGTAATAGAGGTGCGCTGAATTCAATTCAATTGCGTCAACTTCATGTGAATAACAAGATTCTGACGTCATGGTTTTGACTATGGGTTTATAATTTTAAGTAGTGAAGGACTTAAATACTGGTTGGTTGCGATGATGTATTGATCATAGGGAGAATGTTTAACTCCACTTCGGTTAACAACTTTTCCACCCGCTTCTTCAACCAATAATTGGCCAGCAGCCACATCCCAAGGCTTCAAGTTAGGCTCCCAAAATCCATCAAAAGATCCTTGTGCTACCATACATAAATCATAGGCAGCGGCACCCGCTCTGCGAATACCTCGAGTTTTTTTGATGAGCTCAGAAAAAACTTTTAATTGATCGAGCAAAGCCTCCTGATTGTCAGGAAAAAAACCCGTGGCAAGTAAACTATCTTGAAGCTGTTGAGTTTGACTGGTCTTTATTTTTTTTCCGTTCCTAAAGGCACCTTGCCCACGAATAGCTGTGAAGGTTTCATTGGTCATAGGACAATCAATGACAGCCAATTGAAGCTGACCTTCCCACTCGAGAGCCAGTGAAATACAAAAAATTGGAAACTGATGAATGTAATTTGTCGTTCCATCAAGAGGATCTAAAATCCACCGAGGTTTTGAACCTGGTTTTAGATTTTTATCTCCTGTTAAAAAGCTTTCCTCTTCACCAAGAAATTCCCAACTGGAATCAATCAATGAAAGCCCTGTTTTTATGAGCTTTTCACTTTCACGGTCGGCTTCGCTAACTAGACCTGCATGAAGTTTACTTTCAACATGGTTGAGGTGGCCGTAGTAGCTCAGAAGCAGCTCTCGACCACTACGAACAGTTGATAAAGTCTTTTTCAAGACTTCAGTCCAATTTATTTGACCATTTTTCTGTGCCACAGGTACCATATAAGAATAGGTTAAACAAAAAGGATAAGACATGGCAGGAAAATCAGAAACTTTTATAAAACTTGGACTCGTTTTCTTTATCTCATTACTTTCTTTTGCAATTGGCACATTGGTCGGAAAAGAATACAGCGATCGACAGTACAAACTTGCACAGCTTGAACCTTCTGAAAATAAGCTTGCAAATACGCGCTCAATCGCAAGCAGTGAAAAAGAATCCAACAAGCTAAGTGATGAAGAAATCGCAAAATTAGCAGAAGAATTTGTCACTGATGATGCCGTAGAAATTGCAAAAGAAAATAACCCAAAAGAAGTCCCCGACATTGAAACAGGACTACCTGTTCAAGCGTCTCAAGAGTTTGAAGAAATGAATGATGAGGCACTTGCTGCTGCACAAAAAATTATTGAAAATAAGCTTCCAACGGCAGCTTCACAAAGGAAGCTAGCAGCTACAGAAACTGAAAAACCAAAAACAACACCACTCACACAAATTATGCCTAAAAATGCAGCTCAAGAAGATGCGGGCAAATACACTGTACAGGTCGGATCCTACGCAAAAGAAGAAGAAGCGAAAGTCCGAGCTGAGGCCTTGAAATCAAAAGGATACACTGCTTTTTACATTCCTGGAGTTGTTGAAGGAAAAACATTTTACCGCGTGAATGTAGGAACCTACGCTACCTTATCTGATGCAAAAAAAGCTATTGAAAAGCTTGCTGCTGAAAACAAAGGCGAAAAGGGTTTCATAAAAGAACTTCGCTAGTTAAAACATCCAACCAGCTCGAACAAAAAATTCGGGCTGCGGGTTGGGATCAAAATTTTCAGCCATTAAGACTCTAATACCTGATGATAATAAAAAGCCAAGATCAAAGGGCTTCCATCTTAATTCTCCAGCAATTCCAGTTAGCATTTCTTGCTCAGATTCTGAGCGATTAGAAATCAACCCTACTGTTGTAGTTATTTTTTCTTGGTAAGTTCCAATGCCACCTGAAGTCACTAAATCTAATTCTTCAAGCAATTTAAAATGATAGCCTAACCACAAGATGGAATCCTCATACTTTTCTTTTATAAATATGTTTCCCTCTTCAGAGCTGGAATCGAATTCAGTACGGCCAAATTCCAGTGACCAAGATTGAATTTGCAAAGCTAATGAAAATTGCTGAGCCGATTGAAACTGAGTGTTTTGAAACTCATCACGGTCAGTTCTTAAGGAATAGACGGCTGGCCAAAGAGTGATAGCACCCAGGCTTATTCTTGCAGAAAATAAAATAAGAAAAATTAAAAACTTAGACATATTTGATTTTTTATTTCTTCAGTTTTAATAGCATTTTTTAAAATCTTACAACTTTCATCAGACAGCGAATCAAATAAACCAGCCCATTCAACTAATAAGCTTTCAAAATCTAATTCTTTTTTAAGATTCAGGCTGTTCAATTGTTCTAAAAGAAGAAATATTTTTTTAGCTTTATCTTCTTGAGTTAAATTCTGACGAGTTAAAAAATCTTTGAGTGTTCGTGCCAGGGCTGTCCCGTTTGAATAAGCTAAACCCAGTGTCAGTTGATCAGCAGAATTGCACCAAGAAAGACGCTTGCATTCTTGTTCAACAAGATTCAGATCTGATTCCATATCTTTTTTTGTTTTTAATACAGGCTTTCTGAAAAATGAGGGCTGCTCTAGCTTTCTGGGTCCAGCCAGATCTGGTAACGATAAAGAAATAAAATCGGGATTATCGCTGTAAATCCAACCCCAAACATCAGCCAGGCCTTCATTGATCGATTTTAAAAAATAGTCCTCTATTGGTAGCACATCAGAAGCTAAACTTTTTTGCAAAATGCTGTAGGAAAAATAACTATGAAAATGCTCGTGCGCAATAATTCCACCGTTAAGAGGAAGTGGAAGTTCCTGATCCACGTAAGGCACAAAAAACATAACATCCAGTTTGTTGTTATAAAAAGCATTATTAAAACGAGTCTCCGCACTATTAGTTTTAACTTGTAAACCAATTTTGCGTGGCCACTTCACAAAGGTTTTACCTAAACTTTGGATCTCTAATTTTTTGAGTGCCTGCATATGGTAATAAAGACTGACCATTTGTAAGGATAAACTGTTCGTAGGTATAAATACGCCCTCTGAGTTTTGAATAAATTTTGCCACAGCATGGGGACCTACAAGCTCAGAATTTTGCTCTCCTGGAGCCAAGTAAAATTCAACGACTTCACCTTCCAGTGTTTTTTGGTTTTGTACACCCTCAAGCTCTACGATTTGAAATTGAAGACCTGTGGCACTGCCTACAACAATTTGAGTCTTAAATGGCTTTGATGAGTTCCAAGCTTCCGGTGTTTTTTGACACCCAGTGGACATGGCTGCCACAAGAAAACATAGAAACAAATGTGTAAGAACTGACGGCATGGATCCCCCCAATGACGTAAGGCGTTAATCTACATTGGTGGATGATTATTCTCAAGGATTTCGTTAGCTTGCACAACTTATGGACATTCTTGAAGTGCTTACAAAAAAGCTGAATTCTCCGCAGGCTGATGCTGTATTAACAGCGCAAGGTCCTCTGTTGATTTTGGCGGGTGCAGGATCAGGTAAAACCCGGGTACTGACCCACCGAATGGCGGCTTTGATTGCTTCCGGTAAGTGTGCTCCTGAAGAAATTTTATGTGTTACTTTTACAAATAAAGCCGCCAGAGAAATGGAAAGCCGCATTTACCATTTGTTAACTGAAATAGGCGCCACCGTTCGCACTCAACTTTGGATCAGCACTTTTCATAGTTTTTGTTTACGAGTTTTAAAAAAACACATCACCTTACTTGATTACAAACCAGGATTCTCGATATTTGATCCAGGCGATCAATTGGCGCAAATTAAAAAAGTCATGGCCGCACAAAACATCAATGATAAAATTCATCCCGCTAAAAATTTTCAATCTCGAATTTCCACTGCAAAAATGATGGGACTTAGCCCCGATAAAGTTCAAAAGTCCACAGGCATGACCTTAATGGATCCTAAAAGTTTAGAAGTTTATACTCAGTATGAAGTCGAAATGAAACGCAACAACGCTTTAGACTTCGATGATTTATTGCTTAAAACCTATGAACTGTTTCAAATGTATCCCGCCGTTGTTGAAGAACTGCAAGATCATTTCCGCTACATCATGGTAGATGAGTACCAAGACACCAATCACATTCAATACTTAATCGTGCAAAAGCTAGCAGAAAAACATCGTAATATTTGTGTTGTGGGTGATGAAGATCAGTCCATTTATAGCTGGCGAGGTGCTGATATTCGAAATATCTTAGATTTCGAAAAAGATTTTCCAGAGGCTAAGATAATCAAACTCGAAGAAAATTATCGCTCCACTAAAAATATAGTCACTGCAGCAACCCATGTGATTAAAAATAATTCTTTAAGAAAAGATAAAACTCTATTCACTCAAAATCATGATGGTGATCCCATCCGTATCATCGAAGAAAGAAATGAATACGAAGAAGCCAGGTACATTGTAAAAACAATTTTGAAACTTTCTGCTGAAGGCGAAGGACAATATTCCGATTTTGCTGTTTTTTATAGAACGAACGCCCAATCGCGTGTCCTGGAAGAGCAACTCAGAACCCAATCCGTTCCTTATAAAATTGTAGGCGGGGTAAGATTCTTTGAACGTATGGAAATCAAAGACATGATCTGCTACATGAAGCTTTGCATGAACCCGGCTGATGATATGGCTTTCAAACGAGTGATTAATGTTCCTACCCGTGGAATTGGTAAAACCACTGTTGAAAAATTAGAAGAATTAAGTGCCGAACATAAAAAACCTTTGCTGGCTTGCTTACCACTAGCCATCGATCAAAAACATTTTAATTCCGGAACAACTGCAAAACTAAGACGGTTTTTAGATCTTGCAACCGAGCTTAGATCTGATGCGCAAAATTTTAAACTTTCTGATTTCTATCATATTTTGCTTGAAAAAACGGGTTACGCATTGGGCCTCAAAAAAGAAGACACTCCAGAATCCTTAGCCCGCCTCGAAAACTTAGAAGAGTTCGACAATGCCATTGCTCAGTTTGAACAAGAACGTAGTGATGAATCCTCTTTGCAAACTTTCTTGGAAGAAATGGCTTTAGTTTCCGATCAGGATTCATTAAAAGAACAAGTCAATTCCGTCACCATGATGACATTGCATATTTCAAAAGGCTTAGAATATCCTTTTGTTTTTATCGTGGGTATGGAGGAAAATCTTTTTCCAAGTCGCGTGGATCCTTCAGATCTGGGATCTGATGATTTAGAAGAAGAGCGCCGTCTAGCTTATGTAGGAATGACTCGAGCCAGACAAAAACTTTGGCTGACATACGCTAAGACCAGAAAAGTTTGGGGCCAAGAGCAGATGAATCCACCCTCTCGGTTTATAAAAGAAATTCCACAGGAACTTGTTGAATTTAAAAGCTTTGCCAATTTTTCAACTGCCGGGTTTGCCAACAGATTTATTACTCAGGCTCAGACTTCTAAACCAAAATACCGTGACGACTTTGATCAATCTTTTCCAGATTATGATTCTGATTCACAGGTGGATCCTGGAAGCGCTCTTTACTCAAAGGGTCAAAAGGTCAAGCACCCCACCTTTGGCACAGGCACAGTGTTTACAGTTGAAGGCAGTGGAGATCAAACAAAAGTCAGTGTCTTATTTGCTGATCAGACAATTAAAAAATTTGTTGTCAAATACGCAAGACTTGAACGAGTCTAGTTTTCTATCAATTTAATCAAGGAGAACTTCTATGAAATTTTTAATTTCAGCCATTTGCCTCGTGTTCGCAAGTCATGCACAAGCTCAATATAAAAAAACTCAAGTGACTAAAGCTCCTGTTTCATTTGCATCAAGTGTGCAACATGAAGCCGAACTGACGCTAGGAAAGCTTAGCGTTGAATCCTATGAAGATTTTTCTGGTGATAAAAATACTGCTGTTACAATTTACGGTGCTTATCATCAAAACTGGAAAAATAATATGCAATGGGGCTTTGAAGGTGGAGTTTTACCTGTGCTTGAAGGCGACGGTGGCACTGAATCAAAGTTCGCAGCCCTCGGAACTTTGACTTTCAATTTGGATTCTAACTTTCGTGATTCCTTTTTTGCCATCGGTGGAGCCGGTCTTTATCCTGCTTACGATGACGGTGACCGTGAATACGATTCTGCATTTGCATTCTTTGGTGGATTTGGAAAGCGAATGGAAGTTTGGGGTAAAGTGAACTACAAGCCTTATTTCAGAATCACGAAGCGTGGCAATGAAGATGTTCGCATTGAAATCCAAGCCTTAAACTTCAGTATTTTCTACTAATTATTTTTTAGAATTTTGAATTCGCAGCCACTCGTCAAGGTACAACTCCCAATCGAGTGGCTTTTTTATTTGTTCCGCAGGTGGACTGATATAATCTTCCTGAACCCCGTCCCAACCTTTAAATGTTCTGACATTTTCATTTTTTGAAATTTCAAAATTGGGAACTTTGTAGGCTTTTCCCCCACCATTGGGAATATCGATTGAATAGTGTGGCATTGCAAGCCCACTGAGGTGTCCCCAAAGTCGACTTTGAATCTCTAAAGAATCTTCTATGGAATTTCTCAAATGATCGGTGCCCTCTGAAGGGTCACATTGAAACATATAATAAGGTTTTACTCTTAAATACAAAAGCCTACGGGATAAAGCCTGAACAATGGTTTCATGGTTATTCACCCCGTTCAACATGACCATTTGATTAAAAACGGGAACCCCGTGATCTACCAATCTTTCTAGGCCCTCAGCTGACTCATAAGTTAATTCTCGAGGGTGATTAAAATGAGTCATCACAAAAACAGGTTTATGTTTACGTAAAACTTTTACCAATTCCGGAGTGATCCTTTGTGGGCAAACGACAGGCATTCGAGTTCCGATGCGGATAATTTCCACACTGGGAATTTCCCTAAGCCGTGTCAACACACGATCCAACTGTTCATCAGAAACAGTCAGTGGATCACCACCTGAAAGTATAACCTCACGAATACCTGGATGATTTTTAATATACTGAATGGAATTTTCTAATTCGTCTTGTTTTAAAAAGGCCTGTTCCTGACCCGTGAAATGCTTGCGAGTGCAAAATCGGCAGTAAACACTGCACACATCAGTTATTAACAAAAGACAACGATCAGAATAACGGTGAATCACTCTGGCTGTAGGGTTGTTTTTCTTTTCTCCCAACGGATCTAACATTTGTTGCAGTCCTGTGACCTTTTCCAATTTGTGTGGCATCAGGATTTTTCGTATGGGATCTTCTGAAAACCTTTGATCTGCTAAGGTGGCGTAATACTGGGTCACACGCACATTAAAGGTATTGTCGATTCCATCAAATGCCGAGACTTCACTGTCATGCAGTTTAAAAAAAGCTTGAAAATCATTGAGACTTTTCAGACTGGTTCGCATTTGCCAATGCCAGTCTTTCCACTGAAGTTCGGTGGCTCCTGTCGCAACAGGGGTTTTTTTAAACTCAAACACGGCTCTGCTCATGGGGACGTGTTACACCAGGAAGTGATTGAAATCACCTATGAATTATTCACTTCTCAGAATGGGGCACTAAGTTTTTGACAGATTGAATGCTTTTGTTTCACCTTGAGATTCCTATAAAAACTAGCAGTTTCATATATTTAGACTCGATTCTAAAAGCCTCCGGTTTGGCTCGAGTCCAGCAATTGCATCAGGTGAGCACGGGATTGTGCTTACAACAGGAGGACAATTTTATGAACAGAAACATTCTTATACTATCGGTGCTCATGGCACTGACACCCACAGCATTCACAAATGCTTCGGATCAAGCGGCGGCACCTGCAACAGCGCAAGCTGCAGCACCCGCAGGAACTACAGCTCCACAAGCACCTAAAGATGATGTGAAAATCACTAAAGTGGATGGACGAGATATCATCAAAAATGATGATGGCTCTTTGGCTGCCTACATTTGTGTAACAGGAATGGACTGCCGTAAACAGGTCCTAACAACAAAATCAATTTCTGATACAGCTGCGATCAGCAAAGAAATTCAAGCTTCTATTGAAAAAGCGAATGCTGAAAAAGTAGCTAAAGTAGAGCCAAAAAAAGAAGAAGCCAAAAAAGATGAATTCGATGTAAAAGATTACACGAAAGATTTAATCACAGACTTAGAGGAATCCGTACTTGAACAATGTGATATCGAAACTCGATCAAGTCGAATCAGCCGCCGCGATGACGATGATCTTGATATCGATCGTCCCAGCTGGGCACGAGTTTCTTCAAGATCAAAAAATGAATCAAGAAGGCAATCAGTAGCATTAACCAATCGATTTAATTCAGTGGGAATAAGCGAGATGGGTATTGATCAAGCTAGCACTGACACTTACAAGTGTGCTGAAGCTTTTCAAGAAAAATTGGATGAACTCACTTCCAGCTTTGATGAAGACTTATTGGCGTTAGGACTCGAGGAAGAAGATCTCTATGATCTAGGAGAAATCTCTAAGAACCTCAATTCAATGATCAGAAAAGAAAAAGATCCAAAAAAGAAAGAGGCCTTAGAACTCGCATCTTCAAAATTGAAAGCTTTAAATAATAAAGTGACAGCAACTCAAATCACGGCGCAAAAATTTGCTCGATCGAGTCTGTTGCCCCATGTAGAAAACGACCTAGCTCGCACGGCTGGATACGGTCATACCTATTTACACGAGATGGTTGCAACAACGCCTGATTTTTTCAGTGGTGTTCGTAAAGAGGCTGCCACTTCAATTCTTGAAGTCTACCGTAAACAAATTAGATCACACATTTCACTGCGTGATGCTGGGAATTTACAAGAATCAACACGCATAGGATTACAAGCTTCCAATTACAACAGATATATGTCAGAACCCTTGTACATCGATCAAGCGACTGGAAGACGTGTGGGCCCATCCGCTGGACAGCAATTTTTAGCACGACATGCAAAAGCATCAGATTTAGATCCTGAATCAGTATTAAATGATGTTTACAGTGTGTACTCTCCTGCTTCTGCACAAATCCAAGATTATTTGGCTTCCACTGCAACAGGTGGAGCACAAAGTAAAGCGGTTCCATTGCCAGGAGTGCTTTCACAAAACGCACCCATGACAACCGAGGCAGGATTCACTTCAAATAGACTGCAGCCAAGTGCACAAACAGTGATACGCACATCAAGGTCACAAAATCAAATGGGCACGATGAACCAACCGCGCACAAGACTTTCTATTCCCGCGCCAAATGGTCCACCACGCTTGAGTCGTCAAGGCTTCTAAGTTTTGACTGAGAAAATTGAAACAGACCTCCGGGGTCCCAAGGATTTGGGGCCCTTTTGTCGTATAAAAAAACCCGGAGATCTTTTCAGACCTCCGGGTTCCCGCTACCACCATCCCTGATGTATTCTAAAGCCTTCCTTAGCTGCAAAATCTAAGATGTCTTCATTTGTTGTCGTCAAAAGCTGATGGCGGCCTTTGATGAAAATCCATAGGTCGTATCAGTTTCCAGATTAGCGGATCCATTCTTGAATGCTTCACCTGGCGATAACACACCAATTTCATTGATCCATTCCACATTCTTTCGTGGTTGATAAATCAACTTCAAGTCTAACTCTAGACCCAGATCTTTCTTCATGTCACTTGTAGAATTAACTTTGTCCATTAATTGGGCATAGATAAGAGCTGTTGAAAATTTCCATTTTTCTTTCCAGTCATAGTGAGCACGGTAAGAAATATATGTGGCATTGCTGATGGCTTCGTCATCGTAGGTATTTCCTGAAGCAAGAAGTCCATTTTTAATCACATTTGTTCTTAAAAAATCCTGCTGACCCAATCGATGATTAAATAAAAGCATAGCCACATCGTAGTTACGGTCAAATTGAAAACCTTCAAACTTTGTAGAGCTCGGGTTGTCACCAGAAGCCACACCTGCCCAAACCGAGTGGGATAATTTGGAATCTTTTGGAGTGAATTCAAATTCAGTGGCAATTCCATAGCCGTTGATTTCAATATTCTCGCCTATGGTTTTTGCATAACCCGTATTGCCTTTTTCGAAAGCTGCTTCCACTTGAAAAGAAAAGGTTTCCCACTTTCGACCTAACAAAAAGCTTGTTCTTTCTGTTTCAAATTTTCCCACAGCAATAGGTGCCACACCGTTATTGATGGCTGCTGCATAAGAATCATTAACAGAGCTTTGTACAACTGACTGAGAAGCATTTTTTCTTTCGATCAAAAATCCAATTTTTGCACCGGCATCTTTATTGTCATAAACAATCTCGATGAGTTGTTCTTGATTCATTTCTCCAGTCGAGGGTCCACCATCGTAAGACCTGGATACCATCGGCATGAAACTCATGTTACCGACATAAAATTTGTAGGCCACTAAATCCCTTGTATCGAACCAATGATCAAAAGGATCAAGCCCTGCATTGTGAGTCATTCCCAAACCGAATTCAAAGGGTGCACGACCTAAAAGCAAAGCCCCGTACTCTTCTTCCACTTTCAAATACATTTCACGAATTTTCACATTCGTGTTGATTTGTTGGCTGCGAGTCACATTGTTAACGCCGCCGTTTCCGTTATAGGATTTTCCGTAATCTTCGCCGCCCCAAGTTTGACCAATTTGTGAATTGGCGTAATCAATACTTTTATTAGATAGGAAATCTAAACGCGTAAAAATATTTATTCCGTCATTCACAATAATTTTAGGCCTGACTGAAAGAAAATGAATGCCGTAGCTTTTACTTTCTTTATTTCCATCATCTAATGAATTTTGCCCAAAATCGGCGTATTCAAAACGGTAAACTCCCGACCAATCAATATCAGCAGCTATTGAGTTAACAGAAAAAAGGAAAAGGAAAGCGAGAGTTAAATTTTTCATTCTAATCCTTATTAACGACGCCCATGACGTCCGTTTCTCGAATAATTTTAAGATCTACAGATTGGTAACTGATTTTAGCACCAGACACAGAACTAAATAAGACTTGATCTCCTACTTTTACATCCATGGGACGCATACGACCTTTAGCATCCCGATGACCACGACCTACAGCTAAAATAACACCTTTAAAATAAGTTCTGGCATCTTCAATTGTATCAGGAATATAAAGCCCACCTGCTGTCATACGGTCTTCATTTTCGACTTGTACAATGATTCTATCATCTAATGGAGTGACAAAGTTTTTGAGATCACTGGCTTTCACTTTTACAGCCGCTTGAACTTTTATAACTGGCTTTGCGGCTGCTTTTGCAACAGGCTTAGTTTTTTTAGCAGCAGACTTTGTTTTCTTTGCTATCGCTTTGGGTTTTGCTTTCGCTTTCACCTTAGGCTTTGCTTGAGTTTTGACTTTTGCTTTAACTTTAGATTTTGCTTTTGGTTTTGCCATAATCACTTTTTTAATTTTCGTTTTCTTAGCCACGTTTGTTAAGCTCCTCTTCGTAATACTTTTTATAAAGAATATCCCACTCGGGTGTACCTTCCAGAACTCCCCGCTTCAGACTTGCCACTTTTGCCTTTGCTTTTTGATCCACATCTTCGTGGCTTTGCACATACTGAGCTATGGCTTTTTTGGCCGTCTTCAACGCTTGGTCTTCGTCGGTGTAGTCGATTAAATCGTCATGCCAAATACCGTCTGTCAATAAATGGGCCCAATGACTTTGGCGATCTTCGGATAAAATCATAAAATAATTTTTCTTTCTTTTGCCAATTGTTTGCGAATTAATGGGTACATTTTGTATCTTTGAAATTCACCAGAATTTGTTTTTTCAAGCTGATCCAGCATTTTATTAACGTCTGTTTCTAGATCTAATTCTTTTTGATAATCAGCTTTTATGATTTCAATCATTCTTAACAAAACTTTTTTTTCATCATCTTTAAAAATGATGACGTTTTGTTTTTTCCAAGCTTCTAAGACTTGGGAGGCTAAAGAGTGCAGCTGACCAGTTGTTAATTTCATAATTATATGCCAGTGTTTTGATATATGTTATGGACCCGATTAAACATGCTTTCCGTTTGTATTACAATCGCTATGGCGCTAGGGGTCGAGCCCTCTGAGGCCTACAGCCTGAATCCCGTCACTCTTGCTCAGGAATTACAGCAAAAATTAAACGAAAAAAACTTTCTTCCAACAACTGAATATTATGTGGCGCAAAAATGGCTTCGTGTTCATGGAAAGTTGGCATCCACCGATTTAAGAGAGCCTTTATTACAGCTCGGCTTTCAAGAAAACTTAAAAACCACAGCACTTTTGGAAGGTCAATTTCGCCAATTGTCCAATGAGGAATGCAAGATTAACAATCCAGAAACGGAATCTCCACAGAGTTGTTGGCTGGTTCGAGAATGGGATTTGATCAAACTCAACTTTGAAAATCAAATTTTGATTGTGACAGAAAATTTAGATACCGAGAATATTCAAGTCACTAAAATCATGACTTATGAAGACAAAAAAATTCAAACAGCTTGGCCTTTGAAGCCACAGCTTTTTGCACAAACTGTTGGCTCTCAACCCATCATGCAAAAAAAGCGTCAGCTTCATGAAATGCCTGCCGCTTGCCTTCAAGCTGTCTTAGCCATCGAAGACACAGCCTTTCTTGAGCATGGTGGCGTTTCAGTGACAGGAACCTTTCGAGCCTTGGTGAAAAATATCACTTCAGGGCGTAAAGCCCAGGGCGGCAGCACGATTACTCAGCAATTGGTAAAAAATTATTTTTTAACCTCTGAAAGAACCTATAAAAGGAAATTTCAAGAAATTATTTTATCCGTTTTGCTGGAATCTCAATTTACAAAAGATGAAATTTTAGAAACCTATTTAAATATTATTTATATGGCACAGAATGGGGCCTACCAAGTGATTGGCTTTCCTGCTGCCTCTGAATTTTATTTTGGTGAACCCATCGAAAAATTAAAAGTCGATCAATGTGCATTACTAGCTGCTGTTTTAAATGGACCCGGTGTTTTCAGTCCCTTTCGCAACCCCGATAAAGCTTTAGCTAGACGCAACCGGGTTCTAGAAAAAATGAAAGAACAAGGTTTTATAACACAAAATCAATTGGACACTGCTTTAACAGCTGCCTTGCCAACAAAAATGCCTGTGCAAGCCACAGAAACTTCCCCTTATTTCATTGATGCCGCCCGTTCCGAGCTTCTTGCCAATGATGTGAGCTTAGAAAATAAAAAAGTTTTACTAACATTGGATCTTGAGTCTCAAACAACGGCACAAAATGCACTGCAAAATCATTTAAAATTTTTAGAAAGTGAAAACAAATCAGTAAAAAAAATTAAAGAAACTTTGAAAAAAAATTTGGAAGGGATACTGCTGACAGCTGATTATTCAGGCCGAATTATGGCTGCCGTTGGTGGTCGGAATTTTAGACAAAGTCAATTCAACAGAATTACAAAAAGCCAGCGACAAATAGGCTCACTCATTAAACCCTTTGTTTACTTAGCAGCCATTGAAAAACTAAAATTAAATCCTCTTTCTATCATTCAAGATGAAAAGCTTAGTATTAAAATTGGCAAAAAAAATTGGTCACCTGAAAATTATGATAGAAAATTTTTAGGACCTGTTCCTTTGTATTATGCTTTAAAAATGAGCCTCAACGCAGCGACTACGGGGTTAGCAGTTGAAATGGAAATACCTTACCTTGTTGAAACTTTAAATAAGCTAGGAATTACAAAAAAAATAGAGCCACACCCTTCTCTAGCCCTAGGAGCACTAGAGCTCAGCCCTTTAGAAATTTTAAGTCCTTATTTGCAAATTTCCCAAATGGGTCGGTCTATAAAGCCCACTTTTATTGAATCCATTTGGTCTCGTGATAATGTTCAATTTATTATTGAACCAAAGGTTATCAGCAATGAAAGTCTATCTGAATCTGATATTGCCTTACTGATCGGGATGATGAAACAAACTTTAATCTCTGGAACAGCCGCCTCTGCTAATGCTTCCCAATTATCGGGTCTCTGGGCCGGTAAAACGGGTACAACCAGTGATAACAAAGACGCTTGGTTTGTGGGCTTTAGTGCTCAAGAATCAACTTTGACTTGGGTTGGATATGACGACAACACCAATTCCAAACTCACAGGCTCCAGCGGAGCTGTTCCCATTTGGATTAACTACACAAAGCAAGCAGCTGAAAAATGGAACGGATCTGATTTTAAATTTCCCAACACAGTTGAGAAAAAAATTATTTCTCAAGATGACCTTCAAAAACTCAATTTTTTGTTAGAAAAACAAAATGAACTCGAACTTGTTTTCAAAAAATCTTTTTTTGATTAAAGTTTAACTTCCATGCCTTCATGGGCAAAGTCCCATTGAACTCGCGGTAAGTCTTCTTGCTTTTCTTGAGCTTTTTGTAATCGATAATTGTAGTAATTTTCTGTTTGCTCTTTGAGATCCTGCAATGTCTGGCTGGTAGCCCCTGGATCATGGTGAGCAAACAAAAGTTTATCTACTTTTTCACGAAATGCGATATCAAGACCGATTTGTGCAGCACTGTGCCCCCAATTGGCTTTTTCTGCCAATTCAGGAAAAGTATATTGAGCATCAAAATACATCAGATTCACATTCTGATAAAGTGGCAAGTCTTCACCAATCTCTTCGCGGCTGACTCTGGTGGCTTCTGTGTCCACACAGTGAGAATAAACTTTTCCTTCAGCTTCTACACGGTATCCCCAGCATGGATCTGGATGATCAAGTTTATAAGGTGTAATATTTAAATCATCCACTTTGATGGTTTTTCGAGGCTCTAGTACATGAAAATGAACCTTGGCCTGTAAAGCTTCGAAAGCAACTGGGAAATACGGTTTCATAAATACACCGCGTACTAATTTTTCTAATTCGGGTTGCACAGCGTAGTAGTGAATCACTGTACCCGGCAAAAAATGCGGTGTGAAAAAAGGAAGTCCAATGACATGGTCCCAATGAAAATGAGTCATAAAAATATGATAGGGGCCACGGCCACGACCGTAGGATCCACTCATTATTCTTTCTGATAAACTACGAATTCCACTGCCACCATCGATGATGATATTTGAACCAGCACTTGAAACTTCCACACATGTGGTTGCAGTTCCATATCCACCGACCAGTGGAACATTGAGGCTGCCTAAATACTTGGAAATCTGTGAAGCATCCTTGTAACCAAGTGCAAAAAAATTTCTCATCACACTTTCAATATGCTGACCCCAACCCTCAGGATCACTGGAGGAAGGAATCGAACCACGTACGCCCCAAAATTTGACTGTCATTGCCATATTGATATCGTGATCAATTGAAGAAGATCTCACAATTAAATTATCTTTAGGTTCGTCCTTTATCGACTTTTATCGAGTCAGCTGGCCCCTTGATTGCTTAGTAATGCTCTGGATGAAAATTAAGGGGCCAAAATGAACCATGAACACAACACAGAAATTCGTCGTCATCGACATGTTGTAGCCTTTAAAAAAGGTCTTGGTCCCGCATACGCCTATCATTCTAAAAACTTGCAAGTGGCTGAAATTTCAGATGATCTTTGGAATCAAATGCCTGTGGCAGATTTTTCCAAGGCTGAAGAGTTGGAAATTTCTGACAGCCAAATTTCTCAAGAATCCCAGGATCTGAAGTCCTGGAGCCAGTTTGAAACTCCTGTCGAATCTTTGGTTAAACCTGAAAATAAGTTCAATTTGACACTGAATATTACTCAGCTTTGCAATCTGCATTGCCACTACTGTGCTGCCGGTGGAGATGGCACTTACGGGGATCCTGTTCGACAAATTTCTGTGGAAAAAACACTTCCCCAAATAGCGATGCTGATGAAAAGGCTCAAACCTGGGGGACAGTTTAATATCACATTCCTTGGCGGAGAACCCTTAATGTACCCACTGGCCATTCAAGCCATCGGTCTTTTTACGAAAAAATTAGCCGCCGAAAATAATATAAAAGCAGAGTTTCAAATTATCACAAATGCAACTTTGATTAACGATTCTGTTCTTGATGTGATTAGCCCCATTCGCCCAACGATCACAGTCAGCATCGATGGCCCACCTGAAATTAATGATCGCCAGCGCCCTCAAAAAAATGGCCTCAAATCATCTGACCAAGCTATTCAAGGCCTACAAAGTCTTTTGAAAAGAAAAGATCAATTTGGCCCCTTATTATTGCATGCAGTTTTCAATAAAAACCATACCGATGTGGAAAAAGTGTGGGAATACTTCCAACAGTTTCCTGTTGATAAAATGGAATTCACTTTTGACGTGACTGAAAAATCTGAAGAGGCCAACAGGTCTTTTACGGAAAGCCTCAAGAAAGCCGCAGCTCTTGCCTTTGCTAAAGGACAAGAAAAAGAACTTCGTAGAATTCAATTTTTTGATATTTATTTTTCTCAGCTGGACTCTCAAACTCGCCGCGAAAATCATTGCGGCAGTGGAAAGTCCTTACTCAGCCTCGACTCGCGAAATCAAATTTATCAGTGTCCATTGGAAGTTTCATTTAAGACTCGAGTTGTAGGAATCGATGACCAAATCAATTGGGGTCTACTAAAACCTCTCGAGAAGCCCTTGATTGAACTGAATAACTGCCAGTCCTGCTGGGCCAAGCACCTATGCGGCGGAGGCTGCATGTTTAACCATGAAAGTTTAACAGGCGACAAGCACACGAAACATCCAACGTATTGCTTCCGAACTCGGCACTTGCTGAGTGAGGTCATTATGTATTATAAACAAACTAGGGAATTGGAGTAATTCATGAAAAGTTCTACCACTCAAAAAACAAAAAGCATTAAAATTGTAAAAGCATTACCTGCGACTACAACGACAGTGCAAGGTCCCCGTGACTGCTTCCCCTTAGGCTAAGCCTTTGCTTCCCAATAGAAAAGTCTCATTTCGTTTCTGGATTTTAAAAATTATTTTTGCAGTCACTGCCTCTGTTTTGCTTAATTATTTTGAGCTCGAATCCACAGAATCCTGGCTCTATGACCTCAGAGTCAGACTCACCCCGACCACTGAAACATCCAACATCTTTGAACTTGTTTTAATCAACGAAGATTCCTTCAAGGAAAAACAAAAATTTCCTTCCATCTCGGATTTACAAAAAAATCTTGAAAAAATACTTCTCGCTGAACCTCGAGCCATCATGATTACATTTTCGCCTCAAGACTTAGAAGGTCTGGATAGTGAAAAATTGCAATTTGCTAGACGCTTTGAAGGCGAAAAAAATCTTTATTTCACTCGTGATGAGTTAAGACCCGAAAATGAATTTCAAACTTCTTTTTTTCCTGCTCCCTTTGAGAACTTACCCGTGGGCTTTGCACCCAAAACCCACGACCGCAAATCATTTGCCAAAGATGGAGTCACCAGACGTTTAATTTTAAGCTACCAAGGTCAAGCCATGTTGACGAAACAATTGGCCATGCTGTGGAACCCAGAGCTCGTGAATGAATCCAAATTAAATGGTGTCTTTGATTTCTTCGGAGCCAACCAAACCTATGTGGATTTTAGACCTTCAGGTTCCTATTCAAAAAATAACTTTCATGAAGTAGTCAATTTGCCGATTGAAAAGTGGACCAATAAAATTGTGATTTTGGGCTTTGATGCGCAAAGAAAATTTGATGACTACATCATGACGCCGCATTCACGGCAAGCCACCTATATGCATCTTCCTGAAATGCAAGCCAACATGATTGATACTTTGGTACAAGGCACTTGGCCTGTTCGCTTTTCAGAAACACTTAACTTTCTACTGACGTTTTTAATTTCACTGATCACCATTCATGGTGTTTTAGTTCTTAGGCCATCACAGGGTCTTATTTTACTTGGTGGCTTAGTTTTAGGTTATACTTTGTGGACCTGGGGTCTGTTTGCAGCATTTCGCTGGTGGTGGCCTCTGGCTCACCCCTTGATCGCAGTATTTTTATGTTATTACTTCTTCATTCCCTACCGCTTGATTATGGAAAATCGAAAAAGTTGGGAGTACTATCAAAAAAATCAACTTTTGAAACAAGTTGAAGAGCTAAAAACCAATTTCATTTCTATGATGTCACACGATTTGAAAACTCCCATTGCTCGCATCCAGGGCATGACTGATGTAATTCAGAAAGATGCAAGCCCTATCAGTCACCAACAACGTGAAGCTTTAGACACAATCAAAAATTCCAGTGATGAATTGCTGAAGTTTATCAATTCCATTCTGAATTACGCTAAAATGCAGTCCGATGGGGTTGAGCTTCATAAGACTGCAAAGGATATCAATCAAATCATTGAAGATGTTTTAACCAAACATGAATTCTTAGCAAGAGTGAAAAAAATCAAATTTCACGCAGAGCTAGAACCTTTATTTCCCATTCATGTAGATCCTGATTTAGTTCGGCAGATTCTCTCTAATTTGATTGAAAATGCGATTAAATACAGTCCTGAAGAAACTCAAATTAAAATTAATTCTCAGGAAAAAGATGGTTTTGTTTGTATCCAAGTTCAAGATCATGGAGGCGGCATTCCTGAGGATGAACTTCCTCATGTGTTCTCTCAGTTCTTTAGAAGTAAAAATGCCAAAATCTCGCCGATCAAAGGATCGGGTTTGGGGCTGCATTTAGCTAAATATTTCACTGAACTTCATGGTGGAGAGCTGTTTGTAGAATCTACATATGGTAAAGGCAGCACCTTTACGGTAAAACTCCCTAGTCAGTAAATTCCATTCCGGGGGGAATGATATGCTTAAAGTTCTTGTCGTTGATGATGATGCAGGATTAAGACTTTCGCTCAAAACAGCACTTTCTGCCAATCCCAGATTACATATTGAAGAAGCTTTCGACGGTATCAACGCCTTAGAAAAATACGAAGCCTCAGAGCCTAAGTTTGACATCGTGATTCTTGATGTGGATATGCCTCGCTTGAATGGATTAGAAACTTTAAAACGTTTAAAAGAAAAAGATCCAGGTCTTATAGTTTTGATGCTGACAGCTCATGCTACAGTTCAAGATGCAGTTTTAGCAGTTAAAGATGGGGCCTATAACTTTTTATCTAAACCTGTTGCTGGTGAAGAACTTTTGCATCTTTTAGACAAAGCAGTGGAAGCTCACCGCCTGATTTCTTCCATTGCAGCCAGTTCTCCAGTTCTTCTAGAAGAAGGTCGAAAGATCATCGGTTCTAATTCTCAGATGCAGAAGGTTTTTAACATTATCCACAAGCTAGCAAAAGTGGAAACTCCAGTGCTGATCCGTGGAGCTTCAGGAACTGGAAAAGAACTAGTCGCCCGTGCCATCCATTTTAACTCAGCTCGAAAAGATGGAAAGTTTGTTGCTATCAACTGTTCTGCTATTCCAGAGAACTTATTTGAAAGTGAACTTTTTGGTCACGAAAAGGGATCTTTCACCGGTGCCGATCAAAGAAAAATTGGAAAATTTCAATACGCTGAAGGCGGAACTTTATTTTTAGATGAAATCGGCGATATGCCAGCCCTGATGCAGGTTAAAATTTTACGTGTCTTACAAGAAAAAATGTTTACACCTGTTGGATCCAACCGCGAATTTCCAACTAACGTAAGAATTATTGCAGCCACTAACCGTCCACTGGAAGAAATGATTTTAAAAAATACTTTCCGTGAAGATTTATTTTATCGTTTAAACGTGGTGCCTATATTTTTACCTTCTTTGTGCGAGCGTAAAGATGACATCGACCGCATGGTACAAAACTTTATTAAAAAGTTTAACGAGACACACAAAAAATCCATTCGTGGAATCAGTCCCGATGCCATGAATATTCTAAAAAAGCACAACTGGCCTGGAAATATTCGAGAGCTTGAAAACGTCATAGAACATTCATTTGTTCTTGAATCCACTCATGTGATTTCACCTGCCTCACTTCCAGAATCACTTTTGGAAACTGTCGGTGTTGATCTTGTTACTTTGCCTCCGCAACAGGAAACCACTGGATCCATTCGTTTTCAGTCTTTAGATGCGGACATCGAAGAATCAGAGGATTTAAGTGTGGATGATTTAGAAGATCCTATTGAAGTGGATCCCAATCAGACCTTTGATTTCAATGCGCAAAAAGAAGCTTTTGAAAAAGAATTTATTTTAAAAGCATTGAAAGCTTTTAAAGGGCGCATCAATCAAACAGCTTTACACGCCAATATTCCTAAAAAGACACTTTTAAGGAAGATCGAAAAGTACGGCATTGTTGCCAAAGATTTTCAATAAAATAAGCCGCTTATTTTTTCAGCAGAATATCACTTTTTTGAAGCCTCATCGTTGACTCGATGGGGCTTTCCTTTTAGCTTCTCCAACTCATGACTTTGGACTACTACCCACCTCAAGCCTATACTAAAGAAACTCTTCTTAAAGCCTACAATTGGCTTCAAGATCAGTCAGAGGCCGTACGTGATGTGGCCACCACACCGGATCAACTTGTAAGTCTCTACTTAAAAGCGATTCGTGGTGCGTCTCCTGAGTCCTTGGAAAGACCAAGCCTTCAAAGCTTTAAATCAGAATTAAAAAATTTAGCTGGAATGATGGGTGGTTTAGAAAAAAAACCAGAACCGGAAGCTCCCTCTCAGCAGCAGCATCAACAACCGCAACAGCATGCACCTTCTCACCAACAGCAGCCGCCCACTCAACCCGTAGTCGCTAAGCCCTCATTGGATGATTTGACTCAAAGCTTGATTCGCGAAGTCAAAAGTGAGCTCAATTTATCCTCTGATCAAGAGGCTTTGCGCATGCTTGTGAAAATAGGCTACCAAAAAGTCAAATCTCTCTATAAATAATTGGAATGACTGAAAAACCAGATTACAAAGCCAGTGTCCGATTACCTGTGACCGATTTTCCTATGAAGGGAAATCTCAACGTTAAAGAACCAGAAATCATTAAAAACTGGCAAACAACGAATCTCTATAAAAAGATCTTCGATCAAAATAAAGGTCGTCCCACTTTTTCATTACCTGACGGTCCCCCTTACGCCAACGCATCCATTCACATGGGTCACACTTTGAATAAAGTTTTAAAGGACATGATCATTAAGTATAAAAACTTAAAAGGTTTTCAAGCTCCATTTATTCCTGGTTGGGATTGCCATGGCCTTCCCATCGAACACACAATTTTAAAAGATCTTAAAGAAAAAAAGAAAGTGGCCACTGATCCAGAAATTTTGAATCTGTGCCGAGAGTACGCCCAAAAATGGGTGGATCATCAATCCGGTCAATTCGAAAGATTAGGAGTGATCGCCGATTGGAAAAATCCCTATCTGACAATGTCGAAGGATTACGAAGCAGAAACCATTCGTGAACTCGCACGAATGTTTAAAAAAGATTTGATTTATCAAGGTGTAAAACCCGTTTATTGGAATTGGACTTTAAAAACAGCTCTAGCCGATGCTGAAGTGGAATACCATCCTCACAAAAGTCCTTCTATATATGTGAAGTTTGCCATCCAAGATTCGGCCACCTTAAAAAAGCTAGGCTCTCCAAAGGATCCCACATCACTGGTGATTTGGACAACGACACCTTGGACATTACCCTCTAATACAGGTGTTTGTTTACACCCTGACTTTGAATATGGTGTTTACTCTACTGGATCCGAAAATTTCATCATCGCCAAATCATTAAAAGAAGCTTTTGAAAAAGAAAATAGTTTAAGTCTTAGCTTGTTATCCACTTTTAAAGGCTCTGATCTTGAAAAAGGATTGGCTCAGCATCCTTTTATTGATCGAACATCTTTGATTGTCCTCGGTGATCATGTCACCCAAGAAACTGGAACCGGCTGTGTACACACAGCTCCTGGACATGGACCTGACGATTACAAAGTAGGTTTGAAATATAATTTGCCAGTCTTATGCCCTGTTAATGAATCAGGGGCCTTCACTGATGAAGTGAGTGAATGGGCTGGGATGAATATTTTTAAAGCCAATCCTTTGATTGTAGAAAAATTGCAAGCAAATGGAAAATTAGTTTCAGTCAAACAAATCGAACATTCCTATCCTCATTGCTGGAGAAGTAAAACGCCTTTGATTTACCGAACCACTCCGCAGTGGTTTTTAGGTCTTGATCAGGATCACAGTCGCTTGCGCCACAAAACACTCGAAAGCTTAAAAAAAGTGGGCTTCTATCCTGAATGGGGAAGAGCTCGTTTTGTATCCATGATGGAAGGTCGTCCTGATTGGTGCGTCAGTCGTCAAAGAATTTGGGGCGTTCCCATTCCGATTTTCTATTGCATTAAAACTGGTAAGCCCCTAGTTGATGTCGACATTATGCTTCGAGTGGCAGATGTGGTGGAAAAAGGCGGAGTCGAAGCCTACCATCTGACTGAACCCAAAGAAATGATTGGAAACTTCACACCAAAAGGTGATTTTGGCTCTGAAGGTTTTCGTCATGGAAAAGATATTTTAGATGTGTGGTTTGATTCCGGAATCTGCCATGCCATGATTTTAAAACGCCGAGAAGGCATGAGCTTCCCAGCGGATCTTTACTTGGAAGGTTCTGATCAGCACCGCGGTTGGTTTAATACCTCCATGCTAGCTTCAATGGCTGTCAACGGTGAGCCCCCTTATAAAAATTTACTGACCCATGGATTTGTAACGGACTCAAAGGGCTACAAAATGAGTAAGTCCATGGGGAATGGTGTGGATCCCATGACCATTGCGGAACAAAACGGAGCCGAGATTTTACGGTTGTGGGTTTCATCTGCTGATTACGGTCAAGATGTTCCCTATGGAAAAGAAGATCTTGCTCGTGTCACCGAAGTTTACCGACGTTTCCGAAATACTTATAAATACTTACTTGGCAGTTTACATGATTTCGATCCAAAAAAAGATTCTGTGCCATTTGATAGAATGACAGATTTGGATCAATGGGCCCTTCATCAGCTGGCTGTATTAACTGAAACCGTAACGGAAGCCTACGAAACTTATGAGTTTCATAAGGTTTATCATGCCTTGAATCAGTTCTTCACTGTTACTTTATCAAGTGTTTATCTCGATGTTCTTAAAGATCGGCTTTACACCTGGAAATTTGATGGTGATGCCAGACGAGGATCTCAAACTGTATTGTATGAGATGACTTCTGTACTTCTAAAAATAATGGCCCCCATCACAACATTTCTAAGTGAAGAGGCCTACGGCTACTTTAAGGGAAAATCAAAAGACAGCATCTTTTTAGAAAGTTATCCTACTTTACCTTCCAATTGGAAAAATGAAGCTTTAGCTAAAAACTTTGAAACCTGTTTAAAAGTGCGAAGTGATGTGCAAAAAAAATTAGAAGAATTGCGATCCAGTAAAATCATTGGTGCTAGTTTAGAAGGTTTTGTGGAAATCTCTGCAGAGACTGAAACATTAGCAGCTTTAAAAAAGCTTCAAGATATTCGCGAGTTTTTTATTGTTTCGAAAGTGAACTTGAAACAAGGGCCTTATGAAGTGAGTGTTAAAAAAGCAGAAGGTGAAAAGTGCGAGCGCTGCTGGACTTATTCCACAGAGATCGGTCAAAAACCTGAGTTACCTGGTGTGTGTCCAAAATGTGTGGAGGCTTTAACATGAAATTTAAACTTTACGTCACTTTATTAGTCGTCTCGATTCTTGTGGCACTTGATCAATTGACTAAAAATTTAGTATTGGCTCAATTTCGGTTGGGTGAATCCCTGGTTATTGTTGAAAACTTTTTTAATCTTACATTTGTTAAAAATTACGGTGCCGCTTTTGGATTTTTGTCACAGTCCCATCCTGAATTTAGAGAAATCTTTTTCTTAACGATGCCACCTGTGGCGATGGTCGTGATTGGCTTTTTATTGAAACAGGCACCCGATAAGGACAAGCTTCAGATATTAGCCCTCAGTGGTATCTTGGGCGGAGCTTTAGGAAATTACATTGATCGATTACGTTTTCGCTACGTGGTGGATTTCTTAGATTTTCATTGGTACAATCAATACTCATGGCCTGCTTTTAATATTGCTGATTCCGCCATCGTCTTGGGTGTCATGATTTTAATTTATCAGATGATTTTAGAAGCAAAAAAAGCAAAACAAGAAGCTAGTCAAAATAAGTAAAGCTCAGCTGGGGATTTCCACCAAATGGATTTTCCTTTTGCCAAAAGTAGCTGACGACACGAGTTTTTACTCCTCGTTTCACTTGAAAAACAGTCAGATCAGAATTTTCCACAATTTGATGAAGGCCACGGCCAGCGCCACCCTTACCGGTGGCTTCATTGAGCTCTCCGGCACGGCCAGAATAACAGGATTCAAGATAATCCACCAAAGTGTCTTTAGTGAGTGCGCCAAAGGGATCTGTCACGGCCACAGCAGCGATTTTACCCTGGGCTCCGTACTCAAAGGTTGAAGTTTGAGCCGCTTGAAGAAAAATATCATCTCTGCGGGACATATGATTATATAAAGATTTGCCCGAACTAGGATCTGTGGGTGCATCGTAAATTGCATTCATCAGCATCTCTTCAGCCACTAAAAAACAACGGTCCGAAATAGTGGTTCTGACTTTGAGCTTTTTCATGAAGCTCACCATATTGTCTTTTAAATCATGTCTTTGTTTAGCTGATGTCACGCTAACAAGCTCTGTAGAGTCTGATGATTGAAGAAGGGATCCCAGAGTTTCAAATTTTTCATGGGAAATATCTTTCAGAAGCTCTGCTAAAAGAGGCCATGATTCTTTCGAAAAAAGCCCTTCACAAATGATGGACTCATATTTTTCATTATTCATTTTAAACTGGCTGAGACGATCTTTCACTGGTGCGTTGAATGCCAAAACTTTTCGAGAAGGATTCGAAAGATTTGTGACCTCATGATTGAGTGTCACTCCGTGGGATCTCATAAATTCACAAAGCTCGTCCCAAGGTTCGGGTCGATTACCAACAATAGTAAGCTCTGAATTCGGACTTGAAGACATAGCTAACATTATCCTGATCAGTTGCATTAATTGTCATCTCGTCAAGAGTCTAGTTTCTACTAAAAGTCCTGAATCACTTGGATTTTCAAAGCTATGATAAGCTTACTTTGGAAAGCCTCTACTATTTTGCATGGATCAGTTTACTGGTCACAGCGCTTATTTATTACTCTGCAAAAAGAGCTGAATCCTTAGGCTTTCCACAAGCTCTGAACTTTAAAGTCATTGGTTGGCTGCTTATCACAATACCCATCGGAGCCAGACTGGTTCATATTTTTTATGAAGAGCCAGGATATTATCTAGCTTCACCATTTAGAATGCTCGAGTTCTGGAAAGGTGGCTTTGTTTATTATGGCGGACTGGTTTCAGCTGTCTTTGGTATTGGCTTTCTTTTTTTCTACAAAAAACAAGACCGAAGCTTCTTTCAAACCGCTGACTTTTTTACTCCCATTTTCATTTTGGGCACAGGACTTGGACGTGTGGCTTGCTACATTCAAGGATGTTGTTTTGGCCGAGATGGACATCCCACTCAACTTTATATGCTTGGATGGGAAATGATTTTATTTTTTGTCTTTATCAAGTGGGAGAAAAAAAATGATCACAGACCAGGAGTTTATTTTTTATCCTGGCTAGTCGCTAGTGCCATCGGAAGGTTTGCAGTGGAATTCTTCCGAGCTGACTTTCGCGGAGCTCTCCTGCTAGGTCTTTCGATCTCGCAGGTGATTGCTTTTATGATTGTTTTAGTTAGCACCGCTTTCATTGTTCGTCGATTACGATAACGGTCTATCTAGGATATCCGTAGGGGAAGTAACCATAGGGATATTGACCATAATTACCGTAGTTATAACCATAAGGATACTGACCGTAGTTATACTGAGTGTAGGGATTTACGTAGCCATGTTGATTAATCAATATTTTCGAGGCCACACACATATTATTATAAAAACCGAAACCTTCAGGGCATGGTCCTTTTTCTAAACAACCATAAGGAGTCTCAACAACCTCAACAGGGCATGTGGGTGGATTTGCTTGTACACACTGATTATTATCTAAGTGATAACCTTCTGGGCAAACAGCTTTTTGATCTAAGTTCACATTCTCAGAGGCTAATGCCGTTAGTGAAGAAAAAAGCACGAGTACGCAAAGATAAAATTTCATAAATAACTCCTATAGTAAATAAAATCTGATTTTATGCGAGCTTCGGTGAAATCACCATTTTGTTTTTTAAATTAAAAACTCTTCAAAGAGTGTTCAAATATTAGATGCATTCGACAGCACTGTCTCACCTTGGCACATGAATGTTTTAGACCACTGAGTGGGTGTGTAGCTCGTCTCAATTCGAGACCGTAGGCCTGATTGGGCTCAGTGACAAAAAAATAGACACTCACCTGCACCACCTTTGATTCTAGAAAATCAGTGCCTGGCACATTCCGTGTAATAACTAATATCAGACAGAGGCCTTTGGCCCGAAAGGAATTCACATGAGACACACAAAACGCTTTTTGAAACTAACGATGGTTGTTTCTAGCATTTTCGCGAGTCTGATCTTATCGGGCTGTGGAAGTAAAAAAACATCAAACTCTTCTACTGCAGGGGTTTACGGTCCTGATGCTAGCGGATACTACGGTGGTATTTTAAACAGTTCAGGCAGTGCCGGTTACTTAGGTGACAACTTTGCTTGGAAGAACATGAACATTACAGACGGTGCTACTTTCAAAGCTTTCTTGAAAAAAGCTCAAGGATTATGTGATCAAGCTTACTATACTGGTGGAATTTACAGCTGTGACTCTTGGACAAATAGTTACTTCAGAATTATCTATCAAGCTTCAAGCACATCACAGGCTCAATCACGAATCATGTTCATGACTTACCCACAAAATACAAATGGTGGCTCATGGTATGGCTACCAACTTCCTTCTTGGAATCAGTTTTTCATGGGAAGCCTTGGCTTCCCCGTGCCCCAGAATGTTGGTGCTACGCGAAATCCTGTTGCACTTGATATGACAACTTCTTTGATCAACAACTCACAAGGTTTCGAATCACGTGCTTACGGTGCTCAAGATACATTGGCTAACAAAAGTTTGATTCAATTTATGGTTCGCCAAGGAAAAGTGTTAGATCAAGCTGTGAATTTTGAGATCTTCTTCGAAGGTAAATCCTTTGCCTCAGGATCACTGTACCGTTGCAATTTTGCTGATTGTCGGTAATATTTTAAAGTATGACTTTAACTACTCGTAAAGTGAAATGCCCACAGTGTGGGCTTTTTACGTTATATTCACTGGAAAATAAATCCCGCCCCTTTTGTTCTGATCGCTGCAAATTGATCGATCTCGGTGCATGGGCTGATGAAAAATTTAAGGTCCCTACTCAGGAACACGCTGACTTTGTGCATCCTGATCAAGAAGATAAAAACGAAAATTGATTTGATTTTTTGTTGACGTATGTCGAAAAAAGCCTTGTGATCGCACTTGTCAGAGGATGACAAACCTTAACTTACTCAAAAAGGAGTACATATGAATAAGGCACAATTGATCGAAAAGATCGCAACTGAAGCAAATGTTTCTAAAGCTCAAGCTGAAAACATTTTGGATTGCACACTTAACAACATCAAAAAATCTGTTAAAAAAGGTGATGATGTTAAGCTAGTAGGATTTGGAACTTTCACAAAAGCAAAGCGTAAAGCTCGCATGGGTCGCAACCCACAAACTGGCAAAGCGATTAAAATTCCTGCTGCATGGACTCCTAAGTTCCGCGCTGGTGCTGAATTTAAAGCAATGGTTAAGTAATTTTTTGACATTGCTCAAATAAAGAAAAAAGCTGGAAGAGATTCCAGCTTTTTTTTTAGGAGAAATCATGAAACGAATTGGTGTTCTGACAAGTGGTGGTGATGCTCCTGGAATGAATGCTTGCTTGCGTGCTGTAGTAAGAACTGCAAAAGCAAGAGGCTTGGAAGTTTGGGGAATCGAAAAGGGCTACACAGGTATGCTAGAAGACTTGATTCGCCCACTGGAAGCCCGTGATATGGCCAATATTATTCAGCGCGGCGGCACCGTATTAAAAACAGGACGCTGTCTTGAATTCTTAAAACCTGAATACCGTGCTCAAGCCGCTGAAAAATTAAAAGCAAAAAATATTGATGGTGTTGTATGCATTGGTGGAGACGGATCCTTTCGCGGAGCTATGGCTTTGTGGCGTGAACATCAGATTCCAGTAGTTGGTGCTCCTGGTACCATTGATAATGATCTTTTTGGCACAGATGTCACAATTGGTTTTGATACTGCTGTGAATACAGCGCTTAGTGCGATTGATAAAATTCGTGATACAGCTGATAGCCATGATCGACTTTTTATTGTCGAAGTCATGGGACGAAATTCAGGCCATATTGCCTCTTATGTGGGATTGGCGTGCGGCGCTGAGGAAGTTTTCACACCAGAAATTAACACCACTGTTGATAAAGCTGTTGATAAAATATTAGAGGCTCAAAAAAAGGGAAAAAAATCCAGTATCATCGTAACCGCAGAGGGACAAAAGCCAGGCCGGGCCTATGATCTAGCCGAAGCCATCAGAAAAAAAACTGGAATCGACGCGAAAGTCTGTATTTTAGGTCACATTCAGCGAGGTGGAAGTCCCACTGCCAGTGATCGAATCATTGCTAGTCGCATGGGATCTGCAGCAGTTGATGCCTTAATAAAGGGTGAGCACGATGTGATGATTGGAATAGAAAAAAACGATCTTAGATCTGTTCCTTTTGAACTTGCCACTCAGAGAGATAAAAAGACCTCTTTAGACTTTGTTAAACTATCGAATCTCCTTGCCTTTTAGCTAGCTCTTTGCAAAAGTTTTTTCATCAGGAGATCTCAATGAAAAAACTTTTCTCGAGTGCATTATTAGGTTTATTAATTATCCTTCCCTTCTCGGGCTGCACAAAAAAAACGGATGAAATTCTGATCGGTGAATTTGGAACTTTAACTGGCAGTGAGGCCACCTTTGGACAATCGACAAATAAAGGTCTTCGCATGGCTTTTGACGAAATCAACGCAGCTGGTGGCATCAAGGGAAAAAAAATCAAACTCATCACCTATGACAATCAAGGTAAACCTGACGAATCAGCTGCCGTTGTTAAACGACTTATTACCCAAGATAAAGTACTCGCTATCATCGGGGAAGTGGCATCAAGCCGCTCATTAGCGGCAGCACCCATTGCTCAACAGTACAAGGTCCCTATGATTTCACCCTCTTCCACAAGTCCAAAGGTAACAGAAGTTGGTGATTATATTTTCCGAATTTGTTTTATTGATCCTTTTCAAGGCGCAGTGATGGCCAAATTCATGCTTGATAATTTGAAGCTTAAAAAAGTGGCTGTTTTACGAGACGTAAAAAATGAATACTCTGTGGGTCTTGCTGATACTTTCATACAAGAAGTGAAAGCTCGCGGCGGAGAAGTTTTGATTGATGTCAGTTATCAGGCTAACGACATTGATTTCAAAGCTCAGCTCACTCAAATAAAATCAAAAAATCCAGAGGTTATTTTTGTTCCTGGATATTACACAGATGCAGGACTTATTACAGTGCAAGCTCGGCAACTGGGAATCAAGTCTGTGTTTTTAGGTGGCGACGGATGGGATTCCCCCAAATTGCATGAAATTGCTAAAGAAGCTGCAAGTGGAAGTTACTTTTCGAATCACTACGCAACGGACAGCACTGAAACCATTGTTCAAGAGTTCATTCAAAAGTACAAAGCTCAATTCAATGAACTACCAGATGCGATGGCAGCGTTAGGTTATGATGCAGGTAAAGTGTTAGCTCAGGCGATAACAAATGCTTCTGAATTAAAACCTGAACTTGTTAAAAATGAGCTCGCTAAAATTAAAGATTTTCCGGGTGTTACTGGTGTTATCACTATCGACGAGAAAAGAAATGCAATTAAAAGCGCTGTTATTGTTAAAGTCGAAGGCAATGACAAGAAGTTCGTAACGAAAATGACCCCATGATCCCAGAATCCTCTGATTTTTTTCAACATCTTGTAAATGGTCTTAGCTTAGGAAGCATCTATGCTTTGATCGCTTTAGGATACACCATGGTTTATGGCGTTCTTCAGCTGATCAATTTCGCCCATGCAGATATTTATATGATGGGAGCCTTTGCCTCTTATTATGTTTCCAGATGGATGGGCCTTGAAATCGAGCCGGGCTTTTACGCACTCACCATGGCACTGTTAACATCGATGCTAGCCTGTGCAGTACTTGGAATTTTAATTGAACGCTTAGCTTATCGGCCATTAAGGCGAGCTCCAAAATTGAATATTTTAATTACTGCCATTGGTGTTAGTCTTTTATTGCAGTTCGGTGCACAAGTTATGTTTGGTGCCGATCCCAAAGTATTTCCCACATTGATTGTGGATCAATCTTTAATTGAAACTCCTTTTTTAATTTTGAAAACTTTGGATGTGACTGTTTTTGCTGTGACCTTGCTGGCCTTACTCGCTTTGCATTATTTAGTTTACCACACGAAAATGGGTAAATCCATGCGAGCTGTTTCCCACAGCACTGTCAGTGCTAGCTTACTTGGTATCAACGTTAACCGTGTTATCGTTTTCACATTTGTATTAGGAAGTTGTTTAGCTGGGATCGGCAGTGTCCTCGTGGGACTTAAGTATCCTAAAATTGAGCCACTGATGGGTGTGATGATCGGACTTAAAGCCTTTGTTGCTGCCGTGCTTGGTGGCATTGGTAGCATGAGTGGAGCCGTATTAGGGGCTATGATCATGGGCTTGTCAGAAGAATTTGTTGTGGCTTATTTATCATCCACATTGCGTGACGCTTTAGCTTTTGGACTGCTGATTGGAATTTTAATTTGGAAGCCTTCAGGACTGATGGGTAAAAATACCATCGAGAAGGTTTAATGAACCCAAAAATCAGAAACCCACTTCTACTAGTTGTTGGCATTGTAATAGTGGGTGTGGTTTTGCAATTTTCTATTAATGCCTACATTCAAATCTTAATTTTGCAAATTATGATGTATTCAATTGCTGCCATGGGACTCAATCTAGTCAATGGTTACACGGGACAATTTTCATTAGGTCACGCTGGCTTTATGGCTGTTGGTGCTTATACGAGCGCTTACTTATCACAAATTTTTCCAGGTTTCTTAGAGTCCACTCATTTACTAGGATTTTTTCTTTTTTCAATTTTATCAGGATGTTTAGCTGCAGTCTTCGGATATGCCGTGGGCCTTCCATCCCTTAGACTTAAGGGCGACTACTTGGCGATCGTAACTTTAGGTTTTGGTGAAATTTTACGTGTCACTTTACTTAATATCGATACTCTTGGTGCAGCTCGTGGAATTACAGGAATCGTACCCTATCCAGAGCTTGGTTTTCTAGATCGCTTTTGGGTCAGCTTTGTCTATATTTCCATCTGGTTTTTTATTTCTTTGTATGCCGTCTGGAGACTGACTCGTGGTCGTCATGGCCGCCAGTTCTTAAGTGTGCGTGAAGATGAGGTGGCGGCTCTAAGTTTGGGACTGAATACGACTCATATTAAAGTGAAATCATTTGTTATTGCGTCCTTCTTAGCAGGAATTGCCGGTTCCATTTACGCTCATCTGATTAGTATTGTATCCCCCAGTGTTTTTGGATTCATGATGAGCGTGAACATTGTGGTCATGGTTGTACTCGGTGGAATGGGAAGTTTTTCTGGATGTATTCTGGCAGCTGCCTTTGTGACAGTGGCTCCTGAACTTTTACGATCACTACAATCCATCACGGGATTTGATCTTCGTATGGTTTTGTTTTCTTTAAGTCTCATTCTAATTATGATTTTTCGCCCACAGGGTCTTTTTGGATCCAAAGAAATTCCTGATCTGTGGCGTTCATGGAAAGCCAAAAAACTATGAATCCATTATTAAAAGCTCAAGCTTTGTCGATTCATTTTGGTGGCCTAAAAGCAGTGGACCAAGTGGATCTTGAAATTCAAAAGGGTGATTTATTTGGTCTTATCGGTCCTAATGGCGCAGGTAAAACGACTTTTTTTAATTTACTGACAGGTGTTTACAAGCCCACTTCAGGGAAATTGTTTTTGAATGGAAAAGACATCACACGATATTCAACGCCTAAGCGCAGTGAAATTGGAATTCGCCGTACTTTTCAAAATATTCGACTTTTTAAAGAACTGACTGTTCTAGAAAATGCTTTAATCGCAACTGATCAAACCTTATCTTATAATTATTTTGATTCTTTATTCATCACTGAAAAGTATTTAAGCCAAGAAAAGTTAGCGAAAGAAAAAGCCCTAGAACTTTTGACACTTTTTAAACTTGAAAATTTCATCAATGAAAAAGCTGTCAACTTGTCCTATGGTTCCCAGAGAAAACTAGAAATTATACGAACTCTGATGTCGGGGCCCAAGCTTATTTTACTTGATGAACCAGCAGCAGGAATGAATCACTCGGAAACTCAAGAACTCACAAAGTTAATCAGACAAATTCGCGATCAGTTTCAACTCACTGTTTTATTAATCGAACATGACATGAAACTTGTGATGGGTGTCTGTGAAAAGATTGCTGTTCTGGATCATGGAATTAAAATAGCAGATGGAAAACCTGCTGAAATCAGAACAAATCCAAAAGTGATTGAAGCTTATCTAGGAACTGAGGCCACTCCATGAGCCGAAACCAACAATTATTAAAAGTTGAAAATTTAAGCCTTTCTTATGGCTCTATCCAAGCCGTTAGAAAAATTAGTTTCGAAATTTTCTCTGGTGAAATTGTGTCATTAATCGGTTCCAACGGTGCTGGAAAATCTTCCACACTTCGGGGTTTATCAGGGCTTTTGCCAAACAATGGGCTCGTTAATTTTATGGGTCGTGATATTACAAAAGTAGAACCGCATCAGCGTGTCAGCCTTGGTCTTGTTCATTGCCCTGAAGGACGTGGTCTTTTTCCTCAGATGTCAGTGAAAGAAAATTTAGAACTGGGAACCTTTCAGCGTTTAGATCGGGCCAATATTTCAGCTGACTACGATTTATGTTTCAAACTTTTTCCCAGAGTTAAAGAGCGTTTGAATCAATTGGCTGGTACTCTTTCAGGTGGCGAACAACAAATGGTTGCTATTTGTAGAGCATTACTGGGACAACCCAAACTACTTTTACTTGATGAGCCTTCACTTGGCTTAGCTCCCATTATTGTAGCTCAGATATTTTCTGTGATTAAACAGCTGAATCAGCGGGGGACTAGTATTTTGTTAGTTGAACAGAATGCGAAACAGGCATTAAAGATTTCTCACCGTGCTTATGTTCTGGAAACTGGTGAAATTAAATTCTCTGGAACTGGTTCAGAGCTTTTAAATAATGATGAAATTCAAAAAAGTTACTTAGGTTTTTAAGGCACAACTAAAATATGTTCAGGAGTATTTAAAACTCCATCACCAATTACATTTACAAACGTTCCACTCGAAGTGATCTCAACGATGTAGTGTAAGACACGATCAACAATTAATAAATTTCCATTTGATCTTTGAGCAATCGCACCTGGAGTGGATAAAATGCTGGTATCACTGAAACTAGCCACAGTAGAACCTAGATTAGCACTGTAAATACGAACCGTGTCCGTGGTGCCTGACCAAACAGCAGCAATATTTCCATCGTTCATTTCTAAACATCCAGTGGCATCATTGGTAGTGGCAATACCTGAAGAAACCGTAAAGACTTGTGTTCCTGCTGCATTATAGGTTCTGACCACATCAGTCCCAGTGGAGCAATGGACAAACCCACCGTTGGATTGCTTATTAATGTCAGTCGCCGTTGTTTGAAGGGCTCTGGGCCATCCGCCCGTGGTAATTCTTGATCCCACAGAACTAAATTTTTCAACGTTGCTTGTTTCAACGACAAGTACCTCACCGGAAGTCAGCTGAGTAATACCTCGTAAATTTCCCGTTAAATTTGCATCTGCAATAAAGGTTCTTGAGCTGCAATCGGCTGCACTAACTGCCACAACCCGGTCGGCTCCATCAACAGCAACTAAAAGCTCACCTGCCTGTGACCAAGTAATTCCATAAACTGTTTCAGCAATGTTTGAAACATTGAAGGCAATATTTTTATAAAATCCGTTTGCATCTAAAACAAGAACCACGTCAGAGGCACTGTTAGATACAATGATATCCCCAGATGAAATGCAAGCATCAGCACCGCTTCCATCACTATCTGATTTGTTAGGTGTGCAAGAAGTCACAGAAACAAACAACAAGGCTATCAATAAAAAAGAAAGGTTAAAAATTTTCAACATTGCTATAAGACTCTTCGGTTTGTTTTAAAATAAATTAACCTTTTTGATACACTCTAGACTTTAGACCGAAAACTTTAAAAACAGATCGACCGATAGGTCTGATGTGAAGCTAGCTTCTGTTTTCATTATTATTTTACTATTTACCACATATGTTCGTGGTCAGACACCGCCTACAACAAAAATTCATTTAGTTCAGGAACTGTTTTCAGGAGAAAAGAATAAGACCTTTGACCAGGACAATACTGCTAGCGGTATTATGATGATCTTGAGTTCAAAAAATCCCACTTTTAATTACTACACAAAAGGGAAGTTCATCACTGCTTCAGGGAATCAAGAATTTCTTGATGATGGCAATGAAGTGGACTCTGATTTTACCTATTATAAAAGCAGCCTTGAAGTAGGCGGAAATATTTATCCCATCTCTAGGAAGGCTAAACAGCCCAATTTGTATTTGGGCGTGGCAGGCGTAATGAGCTACAACTACCTCGCTTTAGACTCTGATGAATTCACAAAAATTAAATCTAGCTACCAAACCATGAGTTTTGGCTACGTAGGAACCATGGGGTTTGAATGGCAAGTTCTTGGTCGTTATGCAATTACGGCCGAGATCTCTCAGTATTTTGAGACTGCAGATTTAGTCGAAGTTTCCAATTTTAGCCTTAACACTTTTTCCTTTTCCTTAGGCATGGGCTGGTAATTAATGAATAATAACCTGTAAATTATGTATTTTACGTATTTATAATAATCTCATATATCAATTTTATGAAAAAATTGATTTTATTATCCCTTATTGTTTCAAGAATAACTTTTGGAAGTGTGCAAGTCATGTTTCACCCTCATGACCCTACACTTGCATCGATCGCACAAACATTTATGCAAGCTCGCAAGTCAGCACAAATCGTTCTTTATAATATTGATGTGACAAAAGAAAACCCTGTCATTCAAGCCATTCAGTCCGATGCTTTTAAAAAGAAACTGGCTCAAGGCTTTCAAGTTCAAATGATTTATGAAGGTTATGGTACAGCTGAAGAAAAGCACAAAAGAATGCAAGATCTTGAAAGTTTAGGAATTGACGTTCGATACCTCGGATCGAGTAAGAAAATTCATCATAAATTTGCAGTGTTTGACTCAGGACTTCCAACTGAAAGGCTGATCACTGGTTCAGCCAATTGGTCCATGGGATCTTTTCGAAATTATGATGAAAATATTCTGTTTATTGAAAATGAGCCTGGCATCATTTCACAATTCGCTCAAGAATTCACACTTCTATGGACTCAATCTCAAGAGTATGGATCGAGTTGGTTTCCAGAAGTTCAAAATGTCAAACAAAGTCGACTAAAAGGAGACCTGCATAGTTTTTTTAATTCACCCAATTTCATTTGGACACGAAAAGGTCCACAAAATCCTCAAGAGATGAATCCATTGTTAACAAAAACAGTTGTTGCATCGATTGAACATGCCAAAAAAACAATCGAAGTGGCCTCTGCTAGAATCAAACTTGCACCTATTCATGCTGCCCTCGTGCGAGCCGCTCAGCGTGGTGTAAAAATTCGAATCGTTGTCAGTCAGGCTGAATATACAGGCTCTTCATCACGTGAGAAAATACAACTTCGAGATTGTGGAAATGATCTGTTTCATTCGAAATGTTCTGTTGGAGTCAATTTTTCACCGCTATTGGATCCAAGCTCAACTGGTTTTGAGAACATGCAGCTTCGATTGAAGTTCTTCAACTTAGATTTGGCTAACAACATCACTCATCAAATGCATAACAAATACATGATTATTGATGGTCGTTGGATTTTAAGTGGCTCATTTAATTGGTCAAACTCTTCTGAATGGCAACATATTGAAAATGTTGTGGTGATTGATGGCTCTGTTCACAAGCAGGTTCGGAATCGATTTTTAAATAACTTCAATTACTTATGGAATATGAACCGCGAACAAAGAAGTCTTCAAAGCCTTGTTTCTGGTGGATGTTTTATAAAACCGACGATGCTGACTTTTCAAGAAATTGATACTTTAAGAAAATCAGCTCGTGCGATGGGGTCTTGTATAAAAAAATAGTTTTTAAAAAACAAAAGGGGCTGTTAAGCCCCTTTTGTTGACGCGTCGTCACGAATTACGTACCTGTCACATTAAGATTATCTCTTCAACTGAATCACTTCGTTTAAAAGTTCATCTGTTGTTGTGATCGTCTTCGCATTCGCTTGGAATGATCTTTGGTTTTGAATCATCGCTACGAATTCAGTTGCTAAGTCCACAGTTGATTTCTCTAAAGACTTGGCAAAGATAGATCCACGACCAGCCGCTTTCGGTGCTCCCATTGAAGGCTCACCAGAATCTCTGGATTCACGAAGTCTATTGTTACCCACTTTAAACATGGCTTCTGCATTTTCAAACTTAGCGATCGCGATCTGCGCTAAATCCTGGGCCTGTCCATTTGAATAAACAGCTGTCAACATTCCCTCGTCGTTAAACGAAAGACCTGTGATCGTACCTGCAGCGGCTCCATTTTGATTCCAGCTGATCAGATCTGAAGACTTACCGTATTGCTTAGTGCCTTCGATACCTTTTCCACCTTCGTCAATGGCATCACCAAATCTTAACTTAATTTGCTGATTTTGAAGAGCTCCACCTTTGAAGTTCAAATTCATATCTGTGACTTCTTGGCTTTTTAATTTTCCATCCACTGTAAATTCAAGTCTTCCACCGATCACTTGTTCGAGTGCTCCTTCTTCAGCACCAGTCACTGCTTTACCGTCAGCCATACCTTTAAATTCCCAGACACGGTCAGCCACTTTATTAAAGAACATACTAACAAGTTGCTTATTACCTTGAGAGTCATAAATTTCGATACCAGTTGAGTAATGTGAGGTTTGATAAGGATCCTTAGCATCAAACTTTTTAGTCGCTTCAACCCGGGAATCCAAGTTCAAGTCTAACTTAATTTCAGTTGTTCCTTTTGCAGGAATCAATGCTCGAGGGAATTTAATATCTTCAATTTTATTGACGATATTACCTTTTTCATCAGCAGTGAAACCTTGCACACGTTGTTTATCTTTTGTAACTAGATATCCTTCACGGTCAAAGAAGAAAGATCCGTCACGAGTAAATGTTTCTCCGTCACTGCCTTTAACTTTGAAATATCCATCTCCTGAAATCGCTAAATCTGTCGCGCGCTCTGTTGCATCCGTGTTACCTTGAGTGAGGATCGGATTAACTGCACCGATTTTTGTACCACGACCGATTTGGTTACCACCTAAAATACCTTTTAAATTCTTTGCTATGATATCTTGAAACTCAGCTCGGCTTGCTTTGAAACCGATAGTGTTGGCATTGGCAATGTTATCACCGATTACTTGTAACGCTTCACCTTGCGCTGTCATACCGGATACACCAGTATACAAAGAAGAAAGAACTCCCATTATGACCTCCATGTCACCGACGACTTCAATCAATCCATCGTCATTTGTTGGAGGGCTCCCTCAAAGAGGACCAGCCCTAATATTTAATTTTTCGAACCACTTACTTTTTACATTACAATCGTTGAGTCAATATTGGTAAAAACGTTTTCTTTTAAAGCCGCTTTATCCATCACTGTCACAACCGTTTTATTCTTCACACTGACGATTAGTGCTGAGTCCTTCATCAGAATCAAAGAGTCTTTTGATCCTTTAGAAGCAGCCCTGTTGACCGCATCATTCAAGCGCGTCACATCTTCAGGTGTGAAAGAGATTCCCCGGGTCCGCATGCGATCCAACGCGTGGTTGGAAAACTTAACGGAATCAAGAGAACCACTTTGAGCAGGTGAAAGTTTCGAGGTCTCATTCCCTTTTGACAAAGTATCTTTCAACGTATCTTTGAAAGATGGTCCTTGTGTCACACCACCCAGGCCTTGCGGCTTTGATGTTGTGGGTTGGGGAACTAGGCTCTCAAAACTTTGAAGCTTTTTGAGATCCATTATATTTGTGTCTCCTTCACAACTCGATCTTTCATTTCACTGGACATTCCCACTGACTCCATCAGGTTTTGTTGTAACCTGAGAGGTTCATCGGGAGCACCAGGAACAACAGATTCTGTTGTTGTTGATTCACCTTGCTTAGTATCAGTTTGATTCACTGCACCTTCTTTTTTCAAGTTAGACTCGACTACAGAATTCACTTTCTGGTCGTTCTTCATAAGACTCGGGTCTTGGATCTTCTTAATATCAGCAAGACGAACAGATTGATTGCCCACCATTAGGACAGGGCCTTCATTGGAATAATTCACTCCTGTGATGACTCCTTCAAAATCTGTTTTAATTTCGAGCTTTCTTTCATTTCCATCAAAGGCATCAGCAAAAAACTGATAGGAACCAGCAGGTGCGGGTTGCCCCTTGTCGTTTAATCCGTTCCAAGAAAATTTATTGTCACCTTCTTTTGCATTTTGCAGAGTGATTTTTCGAACAGTTTCACCCGTATCATTATTTCTGACACGAATTTCTAAACGAGTTGCAGGAGATTTCAGATCAAATTTAAAATCGTGCTCTTTGTCTCCGCGGATACGATTAATTTTTGAACTGTCTCCGGCCACTGCTTTACCAATGAAGTTCAGTGCTTGAAACTGCTCCATAGGTTTTTGACCGTTTTTCATTTCACTGAGTGTTGTGTTCATGTTTTGCATTTGCTCGAGACCCGAAAAGCTGGCCAACTGAGCTGCCATTTCATGGGACTTCAATGGATTTGTAGGATCCTGACTTTTAATTTGTGCAAGCATCAATTTAAAGAAAGCATCCTTATCAAGTTTGTCACTTCCTGCTGTACGAACTTTTTTAGATGGGTCTGTCCAATTGGGGTCTGAAATTTTATTCAGTAACTCACCAACGTTATCGGCACCTAATTTTTTCATTTCGTCAGTTGAAAGATTAGAAGCTTTACCCCCGCGATCAACAGGTGCTGAAGCATCCACATTGGCAAACGCTTTTGTTGTTTTCCCTACATTGATTGCTGACATAAAACTTCTCCTTGTTTCAAATCACTAAGCCACTAAATTGAGACTTCGACCTCGGTTGCCTTCAAGCTTTCGCGGTGCTGAGCTTTCTTGAAATCCTGGTAATTTTTGCTCACGCATTCCTGTTCTGATATTTTGTGCATCAAAATAACTTTCACGGGCCTGCCTGTTACCAAAGTTTTCATTAAACTGCTGCCAAAACTGACGATTACCATCTCGTTGTTGCTGATTCATAAAATCATTCATTTGATTCTGTAAATCTTGCCTCACCTCTGATGATCCCACAGTTGGCGCCACCACATCAACACGAACTTGATCTACAATTAACTTATGAGCTGATAAAGAGTTTTTGAGGTCTTGAATGGAATTTTCCAGGACCTTTTTCACTTCTTTATTTTCAGCTGACAGTTGCAACTCGACCTTTCCACCTTGAACTTTAAGCTTCATTTCGACAGATCCCATGCCCTCGGGAGACATTTGGATTTTCATTTCACCGCCACCTTTTTGAATCAGCACTTGAGCCTGATTCAAAAGCTGTTGGTTATTCTGAACTTTGTCGGCCGGGCTTAAATTCACCACGGGTTGTGCTGGTAAAGGTGCTGTCACTTGCTGATCACGTGAAAGCTGTGGTTGCTGAGTAAGACCTAAATTCTGTGAATCAAGACTCAAAGAATTAGTACTGTCCTCAGCCGTTTTGCTTTGTTGTTCTAAATTGGTGTCAGCCGATTCTAAACCCATCACTTTTTGAAGAATCGATAAGCCTTCAGGGCTCATCGGTTTTTCGATACCACCTTCCGGTGACAAAAATGATAGTGCATCATCTGTGCGCTTCTCAGAGAGCTTCTGAAGCTGATCTGATTGAGGCATCATAGCTTTCATCCCCGCAACCATGGGTGCCCAAGTTTTTATTTCTTGGATATCCAGACTTTGAGGATCGACTTCACCACTTTCAATTTTACTTTGCACAACCTGCATCAAATCTTCCAGTGTCATTTGGGGTGACGCTTTCATCACCTCGGTCTTTATTTCAGGAGCTTGAAACTGAAATTGATCTTGCAGCATAGTGAGGGCCTGATTCATATCTTCGGTTGGAAGAGACTCAAGGGCTTGCGCCAATTCTGGTGTAGCCACTTCTGGTGCTTTCATCCAAAACTTCTGATTCAGTTGACCCACTTGCTGGGTTGTCACATCTTTTTTTATTTGAGCCACTTGCAATCGATCAGCCGATAGCTGACTCAAGAGTTGATCTGTTGATACAGGCAACTCTGACCTAGCTTCGATTTGATTCAATTGATCAAGAAGTCCCACATACATCTGCTTCACTTGCACGCTTTGCTGCGGCTTCAAGTCTAATTTTTCAATGACTTGATTCACCGTTGCTTCAGGCGTCTTTTCAAGATCCACCGCTTGTAGTTGAGTCATAGCGTCCACCATCTTCTGTGGTGGTACTCCGAATTCACCCTCTAAAGAGTCCATGAATTTTCGGATCGCTCGCTCTTTCTGTGAGCGTACTTTCAAGTCCCCTGTTTTCTTCACCGGCGCTTCTGCCGTGGGCTCTTGAACTTCTGCTTCGACTTTTCCCTTCTCGGGTTTTAAATCCTGGGGTTTATTGATGTCTTTACTTTTCAAAACATCGGTAAATCCCTTTGATTCTTTTAAGTCAGATTCAAAGTTCTGTGCCTCCAGAAGTGGTGGCTGCATAACAGGTGGACTCGATCCTGCGAGTCCTTTTAACAAGAGATCCTCTCTTTCTATGGCTTATCTTCAGCCATGCTTGCATCATCCGCGGTCGTTGATGCTGTTTTTCGTTTATATCCTGCAAAACTTTCAGTAAACATTTGTGCTTTTTCAGCTTTCATTAAATTAAGAATGTCAGCTGCATTTTTCTTTTTCATGCGCCCTAAAATTTGCACAGCCAAATCTTCATCGATGGTTTCAAATATTTTAGCCGCCTGTGGAGGCTTCATATTGGAATAAAATTGAACAAGTGTTTCAAGTTTTTGCTCATCAGCTTTTACACGGTCTTCTAGTAATGTGGAAATTGACCCACGCATTTTTTCTAATTCTGCTAAGCGCTTTTGCAGTTCTGCTTTTTGCTCGTTGATAGCCGATTCAACACGGTTAAGTTCCTCTTCCCGTGCATCCAATTCTTTTTTTCTCTCAACCAATTTCATTAGGTGATTCAATTCATCCCCAGTGGGCTCTGCTGCCACTGCAGGAGTAGGATTTGTTATCACAGCTGGGGTTGTGGCAGGAACTTGCGAGGCCTGTGCTGAAGCCTCAGGGAAAAAACTCACTTCAACTGCATTTAATACTTTCAGTAAGTGATCTTGATTCTCAAAGAAATACAAAGCACTTCCAAGTCCTACTAAACAAGTAAACAGTGCACCCACAGGAAAGGGTGCTGATTTCTTTTTTTTCTGCAATGAAGGTTTTATTTCTGAAATTGATTTCTTAGGCTGAGGTGATTGACCACCAGCTGCTGCTTTTCGTGCTTGTTTAAAAAATTGATCATATCCATTTTTATTCATGTGGACCCTGATCCTCAATTTTTATAAATCTCATACTCACCATTTCGTCAGTTTCTTTTTGCTCATTGCGGCGTTCTTCATCTAAATGATCTAAACGCTTCTTTTCCTTGAGCCTCTCTATTATTTTCTTATCCATTGCCTTTTGCCGCAATATTTCCTGACGTGCCTCGACCAAATTTTTTGCTTCTACGATCTGTTCTTGTTTTCTAGCTATTCGAATGTCCTGAAGTTTGATGAATTCATGTATTTGTTTCACGCTTTCAACAGCACCTGGACCCGACTGGACCTCAAGCTTTTCCGCTCTAGCACGGGATTCAACGACTTTTAATAACATCTCACTCAGTTCATTTTGTTTCTGATTAAGTACCGAAAGGGCTTCTTGATAATCTCTTTGAGAAAGATCTTCTAAAATTTGTCGATGTTTTAAAACTTTCTCAAGTGAAAATTTAAATTTCATCTAGGAGCTCGCAATAATTTTTTGCATAAGTCTTAATGTGTTTTGAAAATGGGTGGGATCATCCACATTTTGCCTTAAAAAATCATTCACCAATTCGATGGATTTAATAGCTTGATCAATTTTAGGATTACTTCCTTGTTTGTAAGCTCCAATATTAATCAGATCCTCTGCATCTTTATACACAGCCAAAATTTCACGAATTTTTTGTGCCCATTTAATTTGCTCGGGCCTGACAACACTTTTCATAACGCGGCTTGAACTTTGTAAAACATCAATGGCAGGGTAATGGGCTTTATGGGCCAAATGCCTTGATAAAACAATGTGACCATCCACTATGGATCTCACAGCGTCACCAATGGGATCATTATTATCATCGGCTTCGACAAGCGTTGTGTAAAGACCGGTGATACTTCCTTCATTCTCAAAGGATCCTGCACGCTCAAGCAATTTAGGTAACGCAGCATAAACGCTGGGTGTGTATCCTTTTGTTGAAGGGGGCTCGCCCACACTCAGACCAATTTCACGCTGAGCCATTGCAAAGCGAGTGACAGAATCCATCATCAGTAAAACATTTTTTCCTTGAGCACTGAAAAATTCAGCTAAAGCGGTGGCAATGAAAGCACCACGCATACGAATCAAGGGGCTTTGATCGCTGGTTACACAAACCACTACGGACCTACTTAAACCCTCAGGGCCTAAATCATTTTCAATGAATTCTCGAACCTCACGGCCACGCTCTCCGATCAAGGCAATGACATTGACATCAGCGATGGTATTTTTCGCCATCATTCCTAGCAAAACTGATTTACCCACACCAGAGCCTGCCATGATAGATAGTCTTTGGCCTTTTCCCACTGTCAGTAAACCATTGATGGCTCGGATACCTAGATCTAAGGGCTCCCTGATGGGTCTTCTTTCTAGTGGGTTTCTGACATCTTTATAAAGTGGACAATCTTGAAAGTTTTCAATTTCTGGTCCTTGATCAATCGGGAGTCCCAGTCCATCGATGACTCTTCCTAGTAGTTCATTGGATGCTCTGACCGTTGCGATGGATCTCGCTAAAATAACTTTAGATCCCATGGCAACACCACGCATATCACCCAATGCCATCATCAAAACATTAGTGTCTTGGAATCCAACAACTTCAGCTAAAAAAGATCGGTCTTGGCCTTGAGGAAATATTTCCACCAAAGATCCAAGGCTAGCCCCTGGCAAGTGGCCTTTGATAAGAAGACCTTTTACTTCCGTAATTTTTCCACTGTCACGTGATAAGTGAACAGTATCCAGAAGCTTATGATACTTTTTGAGGTCCAAATCAAATGACATTATTCACTCGCAATTTTTGTTTTTACTCGAGGCATATTTTCTTTTAAGTGAGTCCAAAGACTTTCAACTCTTTGCTCGATCTGGGCGTCCACTTCACCGTAATTGGTTTCCACAATGCAACCACCAGGAGAAATGGATTCATTGGCTATGATTTTTACTTTTTCCAAGAAATCAAATTCAACTTTAGCTTCTGATTTTAATTTTTCTAAAAATTCGATTTGTTTTGTTGAAACATGAATCACAACATTTTCTTCTTCTTGAGCCAATGTCAGTGCAGATTTGATGGTGTTTAATAATGGCTCTGTATCAAATTCCAGCTGAGCTTGTGCAAGCTTACTTGAGAGGTGAAAAAGAAGTTGAATGATATGGGACTCATTATGACTTAAAAGCTCTTTTTTCATATTTCCAAAAGCTTCAATCAAAGCTTTCATTTCAGATAAACGATCTGTAATTTCCTGAGAATAAGTTTCAAAAGCTTTCTTCTGGCCTTCAAATTGACCTAGATCATAACCTTCTTTATAAGCTGACTCTTGAATAATTTTTAACTTTTCTAAAGCCCGATCTTCAATTCTTTGCTCATCCGTTTCTAATTCTAATTCTTCCACGCCTGTTTGTTGGCGAACCACATCACTGAGGCGAAAATCAGATCCTTGTTTTTTTGCTTCGATGTAATTAAGGGCCTGAGTTGGTGTGCCCAACTGAAACTGCGTGGGGCTGTACTCAAGAACTTGAGCACTGGCCTCTGATTTTTTAAGAATTGTTTTAGACCATTGCGTCTTCAGAACCACCTCTTGCAATCAAGATTTTTCCTTCGGCTTCAAGTCTTCGGGCTGCATTCACAATTTCCTGTTGAGCTCCCTCTACGTCTGACAACCTTGAAGGTCCCATGTTAGATAAATCTTCCCGAAGCATTTCAGCGGCACGCTGAGAAAGATTCTTGAAAAACTTAGCTTTAATTTCTTCACTTGCTGTCTTAAGGGCAAGAAGAAGTTTATCGTTTGCCACTTCTTTAAGAAGAGCCTGAATTCCACGGTCATCAATTTTAATAATGTCATCAAAGACGAACATCAATTTTCTAATTTCTTCAGCAAGCAATGGATCTTTTTCTTCTAATCTGGACATGATAGAAGATTCTGTATTTTTATCCATGACGTTCAGCATTTCGGCCACAGGCTGCACACCACCTAAAGTTCCTTGCTCCACACTGGCTGTGTTCGCGAGTTGATTTTTCAAAACCTTATCAATTTCAGCAATTAAAATGGGATCCACATGCTCGAGGTTAGCCATACGTAAAACCACTTCGGCTTGTAAAGCTTCCGGTAAACGTTTAAGTACCTCACCTTTTTTCTCGGGCTCGAGGTGTGCTAAAATAACAGCTACCGTTTGTGGATGTTCGCTCACTAAGAATGTCGCGAGTGATTTTGCGTCCACCATTTCAAGTGATTCAAGACTTCTCGCGGCTCCGGAGGCAATATTTAGACCTCCCAGGATTCCACGGGCCCGGTCTTCACCCAGGGCATCTACAATCATATCTTTACTGGCCACAGATTCAGAGAAAATATACTCTTCGGCCTCTGAGATCATTTCATAATACTCTTCTAAAACACGTTTCGTGACATGTATGGGAACAACTCGGTATTTATTCATGACACTTAATAATTTTCGGATATCACCATCATCCATTCTTTTAAGAAGAACTTTAACAGCGTTGGAACCCAAATAATTAATAAGAATGGCTGCTTTATCAAAGCCTTTCAAAGATTCATAATCAAGATTTTCAACTTTATAAATTTTGATCGACATAGTTTAAGTGTCCTTCCTAACAAGCCACATTCCGAAAGCATTCGCTGCTTTTTCTTCATCAGAATTCATAATTCCTAAGATTCTATCTTTGAGTAATTCACTCTCTGCTTTTTCTGGATCAATGGACTCTTGCAATACAGGCAGAGCTGAGCTCATTCCTGGTAAAGTGCTATCCACGGACTGAAGCTCTTCAAGTTCTTCGATGGTACGAGGAAGCATTTCATCCACAGTGTCTTGGAAGCTGTCCGTGATCCATTGCATGAAAGGACGCACAACGATGAAGAAAAATAGAGCAAGTGAAAAACCTAACAAAGCCCATTTAAATAATGCATGTAAAAGTTTTCTTCTTTCGAGGTTAGTAAGAAGTCTTTCAGCTTCAGAAAAGTCTTCCGGTTGAAATTGAATGTTTTCAATTTTAACTGAATCCCCACGGCCGGGATTAAAACCAATAGAGTTCTTAATTAGATTTTCATACTTAGCCAATTCTTCAGCTGATCTTGGTGACCACTTTTGTTCAACTGTTCCATCTTCTTTTGTTGTGGTTGAAAAAACTCCATCAACGACGACAGCCACACTTAATTTCTCCACATTACCGGCCGACTCTTTGATGTTTTTAATCGTTTTAGGTACATCAAAGTTAGTGGTCTTGATTTCTTTTTTTACATCTTGCTTGAAACCAATTTGGCTTGCATCTTCGGCACCAGGCAAGTTCGCACGTGAACCCGGAACACCAGCGGGATTAATTCTTGAACCATCCAATGATTCTTCTTCCGATTGCTGACTGCGAATGGCCGTTTTTTCAGGATCCACAGATTCTTCCACAGAGGAAATGGTTCTATGTTGTAAAGTGGCTTCCACTTTTGCAACCACATTGGCCTGACCGACGACTTTACCTAAGATTGTTTCAATTCGGTTTTCTAATTCTGATTCTACTTTTCTTTTGAGATCCAAGATTTCATCAGAGCCAGCCGTCATTCCATTATTTTCACGGGTCAGTACTTTACCTCGCTCGTCCATAACAGCCACGCGGTCAGGATCCATACCTTCAACGGCATTGGCAACGAGGTACCGAATACCTCGAGTTTGATCCGCCGAAAGTTCTTTTCCTTGATGAATTTCAACTATTACTGAAGCTGAAGGTTTTCCACCCTCTTCAAGGAATGTTTTCTTATTAGGTAAAGCTAAAATAACTTTAGATTGTTTAACTGCCGTCAAAGTATTGATTGCACGCATCAGCTCGCCCTGTAGGGCTCGTTGAAAATTGATTTTCTGAGCATAGGAATTGGTTCCGAAATCTTGCTTATCAAACATTTCAAGGCCCAGATTTCCCATTTTAGGAGAACCGATTTCAGCCATTAATGTCATTTGCGTGGAATGCAGCAAGTCTTTAGGAACTGAAATGGTTTTACCTTCATCACGAAGTTGATAGGGAATGTTTTTTTCATTGAGTTTTGTCACTATCGTCGCCACTTGATCACTGGGAATATTTGTAAAAAGTGGTGAAAAATCACGACCTGAAATCATCAGCACCATGGTTGCAATGGCAGCCATTGCAATCACGCTGACAGCTAGAACCGAAAGTCTTTTTGTTGGGCCTAAGTTCTTAAAGAACTCACGAAATTGAAGAACCAAGCCACCTAGTATTTTATCCACTCAAATTCTCCCTTAAACTTGCATTCTCATGATTTCGTTGTAAGCATCGATCACTTTATTTCGAACTTGCACCATCACTCGCATGGCAATGTCTGCTTTTTCTGCAGTGATCATGACGTCTGCCACGTTGTCAGTTCGACCCACTGATAAGTCTTGCATCTTTTTATTTGAAACTTGTTGAAGCTCGTTCACTTGATTGATGGCATTTTTTAAAGTGTCAGCAAAACTGGCATCGCCAGCGGCACCCGAAGGTGAGGGCATCTCAAGTTGGGCGGCACCGGATGATTTGATACTTCCTGTATCCAAAAACCGGTTGGCATTTTTTATCGTAAAACCTTCCATGGTCTCACCTTTCGCTGGCTACTTACATTGTAGCGTCAAAATTCGTACAAGAACAAAATCCAGTTAATAATCAGTTCTAACGTCCTATTTCGAGAGCACTTAGAGCCATGTCTTTACTTGCCTGCATGGCCGTCACGTTGGCTTCGTAGGCCCGAGACGCCTGTATCATATTGGTCATCTCTTCCATCATATTGATATTAGGATAGGCCACAAAGCCTTCTGGGTTAGCGTCGGGGTGATTCGGTTGATATTTCATCAGCGGAGCTTTTGTATCCGATATGACGTCAACGACCTGGACCCGTTGCATCTGCCCCTTTGGATCACCTGAGGAAAAAATTTCACCAAAGGACTTCGCATCGGGCATGGATTCGAAAACCACATCTTTTCTGCGGTAGGGTCCCCCCTCAGGAGTTTGAGTCGTATTAATGTTGGCTAAATTCGAAGAAATGGTATTCAGCCGCATTCTTTGTGCGGCCATTCCCGAACTTGAAATTCTCATGCCTGTTATAAAATCAGCCATTTAATTCCTACCTTCCATCCGAAGCAGCATACTTCAGAGCTGCTAATTTTTTATTGATCAATTGCAAAGCTGCTTTGTACATGATGGCATTCTCTGACAAAGTGGCCATTTCTTTTTCCATGTCCACCGTGTTGCCGTCATTACTGACAGTTCCATCAGGATTATTAAAAATTTCAGGCCGAACCTTGGCTGAGTGACCACCCACTGTCATATGATCCGAATGAGTGGTGCTCATGCCTCTCAAGCCATCAAGATCTAAAGCTCTTTCCAAAGATTTTTCAAAATCCAATTTTTGGGCCTGATAACCTGGAGTTTCTGCGTTCGCAATATTGGATGAGGTCACACTGTGTCTCAGTTGTCTCATCCCAAGTGATGTTTGAAGCCCATTGACTGTTTTATCAAACAAGCTCATGAGTTCTCCCTTCTTGATATTCGTTCAGTTTATTTCTTAAAGTTCGAATACTAATTCCTAAAATTCGAGCCGCTTGGGTTTTATTCGATGAAGTCAGATGAAGAGTTTGTAAAATTAACTTTTTTTCCATCTCAGCTAATGTCAGGCCCGCTTGAAGATAAGAAATTTCCTCTGAAGCTTGATCAAATAAAATATGCTCAGGCTTTAAAATTGTCGTTTGAAAGCTCACTGATCTTTCCAAGGTCATAATAAATTCTGACCAGCCCCCAGACCAATCCGCATCATTCAATTTTTGAAATGCCTCAGTGCTGATTTCAGGAACTGAACGACCTAGAACTAAACAATGAACCTTCAGCCAAAAATCAACAATAGCTTTGAAATCGAATTTACATTCAGTCACATCAGGGATGGAAATTTTTCGAGTCGCAAGCCTGAAATAAAGTTGTGGTGACAACATTTGAAAGCCAGGGCCTGATGTTGTCACAATTCGAGACCTAACAGATTCATCTTTTGCAATTGCAATCATCAAAGAATTTCTTTGAATTTCAGACCACATATCAATGTTATCAAGAAGCAATTGAGTTTGGGCATGAAACTGAAAACAGTTTTTCCACTCACGACTGGATTTGGGAGCATTTTCAAAATTAAGTGAAAAATAATTTCCTCGGGCTTTTAAAACAATTTCAGCCCAAGAAGATTTTCCAGTTCCTCGGGCCCCTTCAAACAGTAGGGGGCAGCGAAGATCCATAACAGAATGGATATTTTTTTGAACAGAATTAAGAACTTCTGATTCAAAGGGGAAATGCAATAATTCCATTTAGTTCGCCCCCTCTTGACTCATGGCAGGTATTCTATTTTTATATTTTTTGTAATCACTGTTCCATGACTCGCTGGACACATTTTCTGCAGCTAAATTGCGCCAAAAGTCTGACCCAGGCCCTGTAAACCCAGCCCAAATTTCCTCTGCTTTTTTCATCTGGCCTCTGGCTGCTAATATTTGTCCCCACTTATAACGAACAGATGCAACCGGCTTTGTTTGCTCATAATTTTTAAGGATTTTTTCTGCAGCTGAAATGACTTCTTCAGATCTACCCAACTGGTTAGCAAGTTCAAATCTTTTTTCTAACGAGCTAAAGTGAGTATCATTAGGACTTGACTGAGTATCCACAAACAGTTCATCAATTTTTTTCAGTGAATCGAAGGCTTCGTCATACTTTTTAGTTTTAATTTCAATTTCTGCTAGTCGTAAATAAGGCTGACTCATTTTTGAGGGCTCACCTTTCCAGGTTTTTAGAAGCTCTACTACAAATCTTTTGGCTGAATCATACTCCTCTTTTTCCATCAGCAAATTGACAGCTAAAGAGACACGGTCAATTTGCTCTTGCTCATTAAGGCCCTCAAATCCTTTGATCTGCCTTAAAGAATCATAGGCCTCATGAAACTTTTTTTGATTATATAAAGTTGTAGCAAGCCTTAAATGTAAAGTTTCAACAGACGGTAAGTTTTGAATGACTCGCAGTTCTTTTTCTTTATTTGTACCCTTGTATGACATCAGACGATTCAAAACCTCACGGTAGTATCCTTCAGCATCTTTAGGTGCACCTGCTTGTTCAAATGAGGCACCTAAGTAGTACCTTGTGTCCAATCGGTCTGAATCTTTAAGCCACACATCAAAGTACTTCTGATGAGTTTTTAATGCTGTGATAAAATCTTTTTGAGTGACTAACTCATCCATTTTTTTATTAATTGTAGAAACAATTCTTTTTTTGAATTGATCCGCTTGTGTCATCATGGGGTATTGCTGATAATAATCGATCAACAGTCCCAATGTTTTATCAAACTCACCCCTGTCATTGAATCCCTCAGAAATTAAAATCGTCGCTAGTTTATCTGCATCGACAAAATTGATCTTCTTTGATAATTCAAAAATTTCTTTTACAGCCAGTTCCACTTCTTTTGGTTTCATGCTTTTCATTCGACTGGCTGTCATTCTAATTCGTGCCACTAATGCATTCGTATTTTCACCAAAACGAAAGTAACTTTCTAAGTAAGCTCCCATAACTCGTGATTTATCAGCACCTAATATTTCTAAAGTCTCACCGATTCTAGTCAGCGCCAACGGCGCATGATTGTCGGAAGGAAATTTTTTAATATATTCTTTAAAGTCATCTAAGGATTGCTTGTAATTGGAAAGCCAAAACTGAGCCTCAGCCTTATTATAATAGGAACCTGGAAATCGTGACTGCGCACTCGCATAGTTTTTTTGTGCTAATTTGTACTGCTGTATGGCCTCGGGGTATTTTTTTGACTCTACATAAACATCACCAATTCTGTAGGCCACTTCCTCTTTCATCTCCTGAAGCTTAGTAGTCGCCGCTAATTGCTCTAACTCTTTAAGTGATTCATCATATTTTTTAAGCTGCATGTAGCTTAATGCAACTCCTAGGTGAGCCAAATCACGGGATAAGCTGGTGTCTTTAGAAAAATTGGAATTTTCTAGGTGTTGGTTGAAAGCCCGAAGCGAGGCCAAGTAATCATTGTTTTCATAAAGCTTAATGGCATTTTGTAAGGAGACTTTTTCAGCCATTGGGCTTTTGGGATACAGACTTACAGCTTCTCGGTAGGCTTGAATCGCTAAATTGAAATCCTCAGGTTTTTTTGAATCTTGAAAAATTTTATTCCGAGTATCAGCCTTCATATAGGAAATCATTTCCTTATAAGATGACTCAGGGTATTTACTTAAAAACCACTCTGCTGTTTGCAAGAAAACTTGATTTCGATTTTTTGAAAATAGCTTTTCCAGTAATCGCATTTGCTTATTTTCATCATCAGTTCGCGGTTGGATTTGATAGATATTTTCTGACTTTAAAACTTCCTGCCATTTTTGAGGAGTTTCAAATAACCATGGAAAACGAATGTAAAATCGGTCTCGACTTTGAATGATGGATTCATCTTTGATTTCATAATCCTTGATACTAAACCGCTCAAATTCAGGATCAGCTCCGTCAAATAATCCATATTTAGCTGTGGCCGAATTTTCAATATTAAGTGGTCCATTGGGATCTACAACCACAAATTCATTAGCTGGTTTACGAACAACTGGGTTAATATTCACACTTGGTGCAGGCTTTTTCGTTGATGCTGCTTTTTTGGCTTCCTTAGCAACGGCCTCGGGACTGACATAAAAATCAATGATCAATCGTGATGGCTCATCTGTAAGATAGTCAAAAAACTCTATATTACCTGATGATAATGTCATCTCGAGTGTGTCACGACCTGCAGGAATTCCTTTTTGATATTTTACAGCACTTACAATAGGGCTTTTAAACTTCGTCAGATTGGCTGCACTTTTAGAATCCAGAGGATCCACTTCTAATTTGACAGTGTTTTTTTGACGGTCAATTTGATATTTCCACTGACTTTGTCCGGTCAGTTCCAAATGAACAGTGTCATTTTGAATATTTATATTGGCTTGAGTGTTTGCATAAACAATGGAAAACACAAATTGAGAACATAAAAAAAGGAATTTAAAACACTGGACCAAAGTTCACTCCTTGAACAATAAAGTCTTCCTAATATTAGTAAGCACGTCTAATGCCAGTGCTCAGATTCAATACTTTTGAGACTAGGAAAAATTGGCATAGCTGACATGACTGGACTGACAAAAAACTAACACTTTCAAAAGTCTGGTTCTGCAATTTAAGTCTCTTGAATCACAAGACTTTTCCGATAAGAAACTATGGTTAACCACCTTTTGATTTTTTCATTATTTTTTCTTACATCGTGCATTTCTGTAAAAGTGCCGCTGGGACCGCTTGAAAAAATGAAAGATGTTAAATTTGAAGAACCCTCTCAACCTTACACAAAATTATTTACTGAAACATCTGACTTTTCTTGGATCAGTCAAAAAACTGGTAATACAATTGCCATGCTTAGCGAATGCGAATCAACTCGCATGAGTCCTAAAGATCTGGCTATGGATACTGCTCAGGCCATAGATCAACTCGATATTTTAAAATCAGAACCTCATACGCACAAAAATTTGCAAGGCCATTTACTGCACGTCAAAGGGATTGTGGACAATTCTGCAGTCGAGATGACAATTTTAACATTTCAAGATGCCAAATGCATTTTGACTCTGACTTACGGTGGCCTTGAAAAAAATTATGCCTCTGAATCGTCGATCTTTGAAAATTTCAAAGCCAGCTTGGTGTTTCCATGAGTACCTACATTTTAGGTCAGTGGAAAAAAACCTACGCACTTTTTCTTTTCGCAGGTGGAATCGTTAATTTAAGTGGACAAATTATTAAAGAAACAGTTCGTGGTAAAATTTATTGGAAATTACTGACTGAACAAATTGTTATTATGGGTTGGAAGTCTTTACCTTTAGTTATTATCACAGCTCTTAGTACTGGTATGGTCATGTCACTGCAGTATGGTTTGGGTTTAGAAAAATTTGGTGGAAAACTTTATGTTCCTAAACTTGTAGCTATCACAATCCTCAGAGAAATGGGTCCCGTATTTACAGCTCTTATGATTGCAGCTCGCGTAGGTGCTGGTATTGCTAGTGAAATTGGCTCGATGACAGTCACCCAGCAAATTGATGCCATCCGTGCCCTTGGCACCTCACCAATCAAAGTGATTGTGATTCCCCGAGTTTTGGCCTGCCTGATTGCACTTCCCCTACTAGTAGCTGTGGCTAACTTAGTTGGCAATGCCGGTGGACTTTATGTGGGTGCTGCTGAATTAAAATTAGATGCTCATTTTTATTACCAAAAAGTTGTTACCACTGTTGATTTCAATGACTACTTATCTGGAATTTTCAAAACTTACTTCTTTGCTTTGTTTATTACGATCCCTGCTTGCTATTACGGCTTGTCAGTGAAATCAGGAACGAAAGAAGTGGGCCAAGCCACCACTCGAGCTGTCGTGATGTCTTCAATCCTTATTCTTGTGGGTGATTATTTTTTATCAAAACTTTTCTGGGTGCTTGAGCGATGAGCATGATTAATATTAAAAACTTCAGAAAGACCTTTGGCTCAAAATTAGTCCACAAAGATGTTTCCTTTTATGTGCGAGAAGGCGAGTGCCTAGGCCTTGTTGGCGGCTCTGGTGTTGGTAAATCCGTGATTTTAAGAAGTTTGATTGGCCTTGAAAAACCCGATTCCGGTGAGATCGAAATTGATGGAATTCAAGTTCATAATCTGACCGAAGAAGAAATGGTGCCTTTGAGGCAAAAAGTCGCTTACGTATTTCAAGGTGGGGCCTTGTTTGATTCGATGACTGTTTTTGAAAATATGGCTTATCCATTACGCGAGCATTTTAAATTATCAGATGATGAAATTCAAAAAAAAATCACTGATACTTTAGATGAACTTGGACTTGCTGGGAATGAACAAAATCTTCCCTCTCAACTTTCTGGTGGAATGCAAAAACGCTTGGGCCTTGCAAGGGCCTTGATGATGAATCCAAAAGTTATTCTGTACGATGAACCCACCGCAGGACTTGATCCTTACAACACAAAAAAAATTCAAGATCACATTTTGAAGCTCAAAAAAAAGGGCGTTACGTCCATTCTAGTCACTCATGATATGCCAACAGCTTTAGCTGTTTGTGATAAAATGGTTTATTTACTTAATGGCGTTGTGACGAGCTCAGTCCTTACTAAAGATCTTTATTCAAACCCAAATGCAGAAATCATGAAATTCATCGAAGGAGATGTGGCATGAATCAGACAAAATCAAGCACTGCCAGGTCTGGAGCCTTTCTTATCTTTGGAACCATCGTTGTTTTAATCACAATTATAATGCTCGGTGGAGATAAAAAGTTTTTTTCTAGTAGCGGCACTTTACATGTAGAATTTCCACAGGTGCAGGGCCTCAATATGGGGGCCGTGATTTCCTTAGCAGGTCTTCCCATCGGCAATGTTTCAGGGCTTAGTTACAATTCTGAAACAGGGAATGTTGATATCGAAATGAAAATCCACAAAAAAGATTTTTCAAATTTAGTTGAAGGAACGGAAGCCGAAATTCGCACTCAAGGAGCCCTGGGCGACAAGTTTATTTACCTGATCCCAGGTCCTGTCGGGAACAAACCCATTACCAGTGGCAGTAAAATCCAACCAGCTAAATCTTTAGATATTATTAACATCATCAGCGAGCGCAGCGGTGAGGCTGGTAAAATTTTTGATATTATTAACCAAATTCATGTCATCACAAGAACCTTAAGTGAAGACAACAAATTGGGACGTATTCTAAATAACTTAGACGAGGGTTCTACGACGCTTAAACGAGTCGCCAGTCAAACAGAACAGTCCTTTGTTAAATTTGACCGAGTCATTACAAAAGTTGATAAAGCTGAGGGCACCCTTGGTGCACTGATTGCTGATCCTACCATTCATGATCAAATCAAAACCATGTTGGGTGGCTCGCAACGAAAGTCCAATGTTCGATCTTTGCTTAAAAAATCAGTGGAGCTAAAGGATTAGTTTTTTACTCAGATACCATTCCCAAATTACTTTGGATAAAAGTTAAATTTGATGGTGATGTGATTGATGTTCCGGTACTTACTGTAAAAATATTCAATTGTGCTGACTGTTTAAGTGTGGTCGTTGTCATGACTCCGATAATTTTTTTACTTTTTTCGTCGGCTATTGGACCCCCTGAATCATTGGGTGCTACACTCGAAAAGGAACCTAAGGATTCACTTTCATTCTTAGTTTTGCCCTTGAAAAATAATATATCTCCCACCCTAATAAACTTATTCTTCCCTTGGCCCCGAAAATACTCCTTCTTAGTAGAATCAATCCTTCCGCAACCATAAAGTTGAATATTACCTGCAAATGCTGTGCTTGTTGCGAGCTGGAAATTATTCGCAAATTCTTTGTATTCTGTTGTTTTAATAAGCCCCACATCATGAGAGTGCCAAAACTGATTTTTAAAATCAGGGTGAGGTATTAACTTCACTTGCTTCACTTTAATTATTTTATCATTTTCCGACTGAACCTCTGAAAGTTGAGGTATCGGCACATCATCTCCAAATGGCAGGCAATGGGCTGCCGTTAAGATTGTGAATTTATCCACATAAACACCCGTGCAGACCCAACCATTTGAGAATTTTAGCCTTACGACATCAGAATAGTTATCCATGGGTAATGCATTTGTTAAAGCTTGAGAATTTAAAACCCATGAAACTACTAGAAAAATTAAAATACTTTTGAACTGCATAATTTAAATTATCTGAGCCTTTAATGATGGTCAGTAAGATAATTATCTGAAATCCGGATCTGCTTATCAATTAAATCCAAAAAAATTGACCCTATAATTTTTCTTCAAATTGCAGAAATCCAATCATCTAGGTCACTTAGTTTTATTCCTAAAGCTAACTAAATAGATGAAAAGAGATTTAACTTGAAACTATGTCCCAAATATGAGACAATAAAAAAAGGATTAAAGCCTGCTAAGTTTCATCCGCTGATGAAACCGACTCTTCGTGCATTTCCAGAGGAGATCCGACGTGTAATTGGAAAAGCCATTTTTGATCTCCAAAGAGGTGAAAAATTGTTCATGCCCCTATCTCGTCCTATGCCTACAGTCGGAAGCAATGTCCATGAATTGAGGATTAAAAATCGGGACGGTTCTTGGCGTGTTTTTTACGTAACTGTCGCAGAGGATGGAATTTATGTTTTTCATGCATTTATGAAAAAGACACAGAAGACACCAAAAAAGGAAATTGATTTAGAAATCAAAAGATTAAAGGAGATGCTAATAAAATGAAGAATAAAAATAGAATTGAAACAAAAACTGCCCATGAACTTGCTCAATTTCTAGGTTTATCGCCGAACGATGGTATTGAGATCGAAATCCGCTCTGATATAAATTCAAAAATTATTGAAGTTGTGAAGACAAAGGGATTAACTCATGCAGAACTAGCCAAGTTAGCCCATACCTCTCGAACAAGAATAACAGCATTGCTCAATCGTAATACTGTTGAAATTTCCACAGATCTTATGCTTCGAGTCTTGGGTTCACTTGGATACAAAGCTAAGGTCACTTTTTCAAAGGCCTCTTAAGTTACTCACCCATCAAGCGATGCAACTGAGTCAGCATTTGCTCACTGAGCTCTTCCATTGTCATCTTACCACCAAGCACAGGATATTTTTCCATGGCCAAAGAAACCAGTCCGTGCATGGAGGTCCAACAAATCATGGCCATAATTTCTGCACTGTAATTTTTTAATTTTCCTTGAGATTGCAGTTCATGAATACAACCAAGTAAAACTTGAAAGGCGGCCACAGCTTCAGGTGTACGAACATTCTCAATTCCAGGTGAGCTTGTGAACATCACCCGAAACAGACCTTGATTTTTCATACAAAACTCAAAATACACTTCACCAATTTTTCTTAGTTTTAAGTAGGCAGATCCCCCATCGGGATTGTGCAAAGCTTCTTGCATCTTTTCGCTCAAATCACGAAAGCCTTGAGCTTTGACTTCACTCAGCAGAGCCGCCTTATCAGGAAAATAATGATAGGGAGCTTGGTGAGTCAGATTCAGCTGTTTAGCCACTTCACGCAAGCTAAGACCCTCAATTCCACTCGAACTGAGAATTTCGATGGTTTTGTTAAGTATATGATTTTTCATGGTTATTTTATTATTCACTGGACTAGTATCAAGGCTCTACTTGACAATGTCAAGTTTATACCTGACACTGTCTAGTATGAGACAACTTATACCGGTCGCCTTTCAAATTTCTTCCCAAGTCGCCCCCTCCCTATCCGCTAAGTGGGCTCAAGAATTATTCTTAAGACCGCGAAGACTTCCTTACTCTCAAAAAGAAGAAGACATTCTGAAATCCGCACAAACCGAAACTCTGCAATCGGGGCGAAAAGCCTATTTTTGGAATCAAAATTCAGGGGCTCCTTTAGTAACTCTGGTTCATGGATGGGAATCACGGGCCAGTGCTTTTTATAAATGGATTCCCATTCTTGTGAATTCTGGTTTTCAAGTGATGGGTTGGGACGGACCCGCCCACGGATACTCACCCGGAATAAAAACCAATGCTTACGAAGTCTCGAAAGCTTTGGCCTCTGATTTACAAGAACTGAATGTGACACCTTTTGGTGTTGTAGGTCACTCGCTGGGTGGAGTGGCCATTGGACTTTTGCATCGTCATATAGCACTACCTAAAAAAATGATTATCGTGTCAGCTCCGTCTAATATTTCCGGAGTTTTTGATCGCTACTTGGACACGATAAAATTGGGTGGGCGAGCTCGCTCGATCTTTGTTAGAAGCTTTGAAAAATCAGCAGGGATCACTTTGCAAGAAGGCAGTCTTCAAAGTTTTGATATGAGCGAAAAATCTCACACCCTGGTGATTCATGATACCGAGGACCGTGAAGTTCCTTTTGAAGATTTTCATGACTTAAAAAAATCTTGGCCTAAGGCTCAGTTTTTGGCCACTGATGGATTAGGTCACAGAAGAATTTTGCGGGATGAGGCCGTTGGTTTTGAAATCGCAGAATTTTTAAAAAGTTAAAACTATCTATTCATTTTCCTGATGAAATGTTGGGCTTCATCTTTCACAGTTCCATCTTTTGGCGTTTGTTTTCTGTCCAAAGTAAATTTCACATCTTTAATGGCCAGCTGAGGGTAGGCCTTCTGTACTGCTTGCAAAATATTTTGTTTTAAAAATTGCATTTGCTGCATCACTGTCGAGTGAGGAACCCAAATTAACAAAGTGTTCCACTGCCAACCCACTGGTTCAGTGTTTTTAGCCAAAGTGGGGCCCACGATTTCTTCCCACCGGGACCACATTTTCCAACGGATAAATTGCTCGGAGAGTGGGTTTTTACCGCTTTCAAACAGGCCCTGCAGAAGCTCCGTTCCTGATTTGAATTTAGTGTTGTAATCTTCGTCCCGCATAGAATTTCAGAACCTCGCAGCTTTCATGAATTTTTTCCACTACAATACCAGTTTTGCAGAAGTTTGACACGTCGTCACGAATAGCGTACCTGTCACATCATGATTTGTGTGGTGGGAGCCGGTTTGGCCGGTAGTGAATGTGCGTGGCAGCTCGCTCAAATGGGCTTTGAAGTCGAATTGATCGAAATGCGTCCCATTGAAAATACGCCTGCTCATAAAACCGAGAAATTTGCAGAACTTGTGTGCTCCAATTCTTTTGGCAGCATGTCAGTCACCAGCGCCACAGCCCAACTCAAATGGGAAGCCGAAAAACTAGGCTCATTGATTTTACAAAGTGCTAAAAAAGCTTACGTTCCCGCAGGCCAAGCTTTGGGTGTGGACAGGGAACAGTTCTCGGAGTTTGTGACAAAAGCCATTCATGAACATCCGCGAATTAAAATATCAAAACGTGCCGTCAACAGTCTTGATGAATTACCAAGACCTTGTGTGATTGCAACAGGTCCTCTGACATCCCCTGGATTATCAGAATCTATGCAGGCTCACTTTGGTGGAGATTTTCTTTATTTCTTTGATGCCATTGCACCCATTATTGATACGGATTCCATCAATATGGATATCGCCTGGAAAGCCGATCGCTATGACAAAGGCACACCCGATTACATCAACTGCCCTTTAGAAAAAAATCATTACAACCAATTGATCGAAGAAATCACTAAGGCTCGAAAAATTGAGCCCAAGCATTTTGAAATCACTCCTTTTTTTGAAGGCTGCATGCCCATCGAAGTGATGGTCGAGAGGGGTTTTCAAACCTTGAGATTTGGCCCCATGAAGCCTGTGGGTTTAACAAATCCGCGCACAGGCCGGTATCCTTTTGCAGCCGTTCAACTTCGCCAAGATAATAAAGAAGGCACGGCCTACAATATGGTGGGTTTTCAAACCCGAATGGCCTACGGCGAACAAGAGCGAATTTTTCGAATGATCCCCGGCCTTGAAAATGCTGAATTTTTAAAACTAGGCAGCATGCACAGAAATTTATTTATTAATACTCCACTTTTATTAAACAGAAATTTATCTTCTAAAAAAGATCCAGGTCTTTTCTTCGCAGGTCAAATCACAGGTGTTGAAGGTTATTTTGAATCCACCTGCATAGGACTTTTAGTCGCCCATTTCGTAAAGCAACAAATCCGCGGCGAAGTTCATTCAGAACCTCCCAGGCAGACAGCTTTGGGATCTTTATTAGAATCCATCACTGATGAAACCAGGGCGGCTCACTTTCAGCCCACCAATATCAACTTTTCTTTGTTTCCCCATATGGAAATCATCAATAAAGACAAAGCCCAGCGAAAGCAAAACCAGGTGGATTTGGCGCAAAAATCCTTTAGTAGCTGGATGTAGACAATATTTTGCTTAATAAACAAGCAAATTAATATGAGTCATTGCATTTCCTCAGACCTCACCACACAATTTTCTAAATAATTTATTCTTCGAAAAAGATTTTGAAGAAAAATAAAAACCAAAACAGGGAGAGTTATGAAATTGTTAAGAGCGCTTTTCGTAGTATGTGCACTAGTGGCCGTCAATCAAGCCCATGCACAAGGTAAAAAGAAACCATTGATCGATTCAGCATCAGGTCAAGGATACGGTATGGCTGGTTGCGGTCTCGGTTCAGTTGTTTTCGGACAAAAAGGTGGATTCATCCAAATTTTTGCAGGAACTACGAACGGTCTTTCTGGAAACCAAACTTTTGGTATTTCTTCAGGAACATTGAATTGTGGTGAGTCTGGTAAAATGGCTCAAACTGAGCAGTTTATTCAACTTAACCAAGTTGCAATCGAAAACGATATGGCTCGTGGTCAAGGTGAAACAGTACAAGCTTTGTCACAAATCTTAGACTGCCAAAATAACAATTTTGCGCAAACTATGAAGTCCAATTACAAAAATGCTTTCCCCCAAGGAAATGCATCTGCAAAACAAATCGAAGCTGTTGCCTACAAATCTTGCCAAATTTAATTATTTAAACGGAGTAAATGAAAATGAAATTAACTATTATTGCACTATTGACTGTATTTTCTAATTTAGTTTTTGCTAAGCCTTACGGTGATGCAGGTTGTGGTCTTGGAAATCAAATCTTTGGAAAAGATGAAAACCAAGTTCTAGCAGCGACTACAAATGGTTCATCTTACACACAGCTTTTCGGAATTTTATCTGGAACATCTGGTTGCGTTGATGACGGAGCGATGGCTCAAAACAAGCAAGTTCCTGCATTTATCGAAGTGAATAAAGTGGCTTTGGCAACAGATTCTGCTCGTGGTGAAGGCGAAACATTGGCTGGTTTAGCTCAATTAATGGGCTGCTCTATGAACCAATTCGCACCTGCTATGAAAAAGAATTATAATAAGATTTTCGTTCAAACTGAAATGAACCCTGCTTCTATCGAAGCTGGCGCTCGTTCTGTTTGTTTGTAATTTTGTAAGTTAAAAATATCAAATTTTATGAAGACACTGCAGTGCAACTGTAGTGTCTTTTTTTATTTTTGCGATTAGAAGTAAGTCCCATGCGGTATCTATTCATTTTATTCTTTTTTTTAAACTTTTCTTCCTTTGTTTTGGCCGAGGCTACCAAGCCTGATCTGGTACAAGCTCTACAAATGGCCAAACAAAAAAAATTAAGTGGCCAACGTCAATGGCAAAAGCTTCTCCACTTTGAACCTCAATTACTGGGACTTAAAACCTACTCACAAATTGATTCTCAACGATTTTTTTTATCTCCCAACGGATCCACAGATTTAGACGCGGAACTAGAAGCCAACATAAAAGCGATGTGGCAAGCTCCCGACAGTCCAGAAGAACTAATCCCGCAGTGCAATTACCCAGCTCGTTACCAGTTTATTAAAAAGCACTTAGCTCCTGAAATTTCTTCGTTTCCCGACCGAAAATGTCCTCGTTTTGAAAAGTACAAAAACGCGCTTCAGGGTGATTCTGTCTCTCTTGTGTTCTCGAGTTTTTATTTAAATAATCCCTCATCGGCCTTTGGCCACACTTTAATTCGCATCAATAAAGCTCCCTCAGCTGATGGAAAAAGATACGAGCTACTTGATTATGGATTGAATTATGCAGCTGAGGCTGACACTGGAAATGCTTTGTTTTACGCACTCAAGGGCTTGTTTGGGTTTTTTCCTGGAAAATTCACCAGTGTCCCCTATTACTACAAAGTCCGAGAGTACAGCCACGCAGAAGCCCGAGATCTTTGGGAGTATGAACTCAATGTCAATTCTGAAGCTGTCGCCATGATGATTGCCCATGTATGGGAATTGGGACCTGCCTATATTGATTATTGGTATCTCACTGAAAATTGTTCCTATCATATGTTTTCATTACTCGAGGCCGCCGATCCCAATATTGATATTATCTCTCGAGTTAAAAAATGGGTGATTCCATCTGACACAGTCAAAGATGCCTGGAATACTGATGGTCTTGTTAAAAATTTTCATTACCGCCCCTCAATCAGGACTGAATTTTTTCACAGGCTTAAGGCACTGGCAGATGAGGATCAAAAGGAATTAAAGAAATTAATTGAAGATAAAAAAATTCCAGCCAGCTTCACACAAAAAAGTGAACTTCAACAGCGAGACATCCTAGATGCCAGTATTGATTTCATGGATTTCAAATATGCCAAAGAAGTTCAAATGGAAGGTTGGCAAAAAGATTTCAAAACAAGTTTGTTAGTTTCAAGAAGTCAGATTTCGTTGCCAACTGCACCTTTGAAGATTTCACCTGAACAAAAAGACATGCCTCACTTAGGTCATGGCTCTAGAAGGCTGGGGCTTGGTTACTTGGGCTCTGAAATGGGTGATGATGCTTATTTATTTGGAATCAAACATGCCCTTCATGACCGCGTTGATCTTATTACTGGATACCCTGAATACGCCGCCATTACTTTTGGTGATTTTCAATTTTCTTATTCAAGATTACGAGAACGAATGGAATTGGAAGACTTTGCACTTTTTGAGGTGATTTCCTTTTCGCCTCTTTCCACTTTTAATAAAAGCCTATCATGGAGAATCAAACTGGGAGTTGAAAAAATTGAAGATGAAAATTGCCTGAATTGTCACGGAGCTGTTCTAAGCGGAGGAGCAGGATACACATTTTCATTGTACGATGAATCACGAGTAACACTTTTTACAGGCCTTAGAGGTGCTGCCTATTATATTCACGATCAAGATAGGATCACAGGCCTTGGACCTTCTGCTGAATTTCGCTTTCGTTGGAAAGACCAACTCATTACCACTTTAGAAAGCTGGCATCGATTCAACTTTGAAGGTCAACACAGAAGCTTTATGGAAACCAATTTGAAAACCCAATATTCATTTAATAAAAGCTGGGCTCTACAAGTTTTAGGAACGGATGTCAGATATGATCAAAAAGCCATGCTACAACTTTTTTATTTTTACTAAGCTTATTTTATTGGGTCTTTTTCTGACATCTTGCTCATCGTTGATGTATTACCCACAACCACAACAATTTTTTGATCCTGCAAAGTTTAATTTAAAACCCGAAGAAATCTTTTTTAAAAATAAAGAAGGACAAACACTTCATGGTTGGTGGTTTCAGGCCAATACTTCAAAACCAAAAGGCACTTGGATCTTTTTTCACGGCAATGCCGAAAACTTGACCTCACACTTTCTATCTCTTTCGTGGTTACCAGCTGAAGGATATAACTATTTTATTTTTGATTATCCAGGTTACGGAAAATCAGAAGGAAAACCTAGTCCTTATCATAATGTGATTTCAGGAAATGCGGCGATCGAATGGGTTCATCAAAATAAAGATCCCAATCCTTTAATCGTTTACGGACAAAGCATGGGCGGTATCGTAGCTATGAGATCTGTTATCGAAGTCAAAAATCATTTTCCTATCCAAGTTGTGATAGCCGATGGAAGTTTTTCTTCATTTCAAAGAATCGCAAGAAAAAAACTTTCCCAGCATGCTTTAACTTGGCTGATACAACCTTTTGTTTATGTACTGCTCAGTGATCGTTGGGCTCCCGATGTAAATAAAATTTCACCCATTCCATTGATTGTCATGCATGGTGAAAATGACTTTGTTGTGGAATTCGAACATGGCAAAAAAGTTTTTAAAGAAGCAAAAGAGCCCAAAATTTTATTAAGCTTCCCTAAGGGCAGCCATGGGGACCTGTTTTGGGTCGAAGGCAAGGCTTACAGAAAAACTGTGCTTGATCAGATTAATCAGATGAAAAAATAAGAATATTTTTCAAAATCCCCTAAAAAAGTGACATTTAGCGGTCCTGCGTCTTGTTCCTCCCAGTTCCCAGCAGTACAGGTTACGAACTTTGAATATGTTTATGAATTTGTTAAGAGCTTCAAAAGCTCCTACGTGGCTACTTAGCTTTCTTTTATTAGGAATCATAACAGCCACGGCTCAATTTGAACCCCTCCCCTTTCAACAGGCAGAGGCATTGAAATCCGCTCAAAAACTTGAGCCGATTCAAGTTCTTGTTCTAGAAAACCCCCTGACCTTTTATAAAGATAAAACCGGCGCCACATGGGGAATTGATTACGAAAGACTGCAAGACTTCTCTAAATTCACTGGCCTAAAATTAGATATAAAAAGATTTAAAAACAAGTTCTCGTTGATGAAGTATTTTAATTCAGGCAAAGGCCACATCGTCATTTCACGCGACAGTTCTGTGCAATTGAAAAATGTCAGCGACGGCCCACTTCTAGAAGAAATAGAATTGGGTTTATTTTGTCACAGAAAATATTTAAAAAAGCCATTGCAAGATTCCGCTCGTGTCGAAGAGATTCAAAATCTTCAATTTAAAAAGTCCATCGACAAAATTCAATCTGGTCAACTGGATTGCTTTCGCTCTGAAATTCGCACAGGCCTGTGGGCCACCCAACCCTATATCAACGTTCAGCTCATCAAAATTATAAAATCAAACGATCACTACACTTGGAAAATTCGTCACGATCTGGATGATATAAAAGTATTACTTCACTCTTGGTACAGAAAGTCCATGCGCATAGGTTCCTTTGAAACAATCAATCATCGCTTTGATTTGACTCTTTATACACTGAAGGATTCTGACATCCGCCGATTTTTAGCTCGTTCAGAATATATTTTGCCGAACTATAAACCTGCCTTTAAAGATGTTGCAAAAGAAGTGAAACTTCCCTGGGCTTTGCTTGCTGCCGTGGCCTATCAGGAATCACAGTGGGATCCCACAGCTGTTAGCTACACAGGTGTTAAAGGCCTCATGCAGCTGACACTGCAAACAGCTGAACACATGGGTGTCTCTGACCGCGAAGATCCCTTCGAAAGCATCTGGGGCGGTTCCAGGTATTTAAAACACCTTTGGCAGGAATGGTCCGAAGTTAGTAATTACAATGATCGCCTGATGATGACTTTAGCTTCTTATAATATCGGAATTGCTCATATGTTTGATGTGGTCGATTTATTAAAGAAGCGTGGCCAAAATCCTTACAAATGGGTCAACATTGAAAAGGTATTGCCTGAATTAGAAAATGAAGAAGTCCATTCAGAACTTAGATATGGATTTGCCCGCGGCCGCGAAACAGTTGATTTCGTGAACCGCAGTTATTCTTTTTATCAGTTACTAAGCCTTCAGCGTTAATAACCCATCCTGATAATCATCTATTCAACAGTCACAGACTTCGCTAAGTTTCTGGGTTGATCCACGTCATATCCTAAGTGGGAAGCCAGATGATAAGACATCAATTGTAACGGGATAGTTGAAATGATGGGATTGACCATCCAATGGGCTTTTGGCAGTGGCAAATAAAAATGACTTCGAGATTTAAGTCTCTCGTCCTCTCCGGTGCCTAAAGCAATGATTTGTCCGCCACGGGCTTTAGCTTCTTCTAAATTAGAAACTGTTTTTTCATACCATTGATCCTGCGGACAAAGCATCACAATAGCCATGCGCTCGTCGATTAATGCTAGAGGTCCGTGTTTCATTTCACCAGCAGCGTAGCCTTCAGCGTGCAAGTAAGCGAGCTCTTTCATTTTCAATGCACCTTCCATGGCAATAGGAAAAGAACTTCCCCGACCCATGTACAAAAATCCTCTGTAGCTTTTTAATTTTTGTGAAGCTTCATTAAAATACTTATCATAATTCAAAACACCTTCAATCTGTGAAGGAGCTGCCAGCAAAGCTTTTACAATTTTAATTTCATCTTCTGATTTTAGTTGATCTTTTGCCTTGGCCCAATCCAATGCAAGGCAGGCCAGTAGGGTTAAAGTTGAGGTAAAAGCTTTTGTACTTGCCACTCCAATCTCAGGGCCGCTTTGCATATAAAGTTTAACAAAGGCTTCTCTGTCGATGGAAGAGCCTCTGACATTGCAAAGGCTCATTGTCTTAAGACCTTTTTCTTTTGCTAACCGAATGGCTGCCAAAGTATCAGCTGTTTCTCCGCTTTGCGAAATTGTCATGAACAAAGTATTCGTATCTAAAATCGGAGAGCGGTAGCGAAACTCACTGGCAATATCAACATCCACTGGAATTTTAACAAGACTTTCAATGTAGTACTTAGCCACTTGAGCGGCGTAATAGCTTGTTCCACAGGCCACAATCATAAAGCGGTTGGTGGTTTTTAAAAGATTTGTAAATTCACTGGCCGTCGGACCTTCAACTTTCAATTGGATTCGGTGAGTGTCAGCATTAATATGAGATTCCAAAGCTGCTGCAACGGCACGTGGTTGTTCGTAAATTTCTTTCAGCATATAATGAGCAAAGCCCTGCTTTTCAACGAGATCAGGGCTCCAATTGATTTCCACAGATTTTTTATTAATGGGCTGACCCGCTGAAGTCATGACCTCGACTTTTTGTCCGTGAATTCTAACAATTTCTCGGTCATCCAAATAAATAAATTTCTTTGTGTACTTCAGTAAGGCCTGCACGTCACTTGCAAAAAAATTTTCTTTATCACCCAAACCTACCACTAAAGGGGGACCATCTTTAAAAGCAATCATTTCATCCGGTGATTGATTCCAAATCACCACGATGGAAAATGCTCCACGCAATTTGGGTAAAATATTTTCCACAGCCTGCTGCAAGGAATTTGTTTTCTTCACTTCCCGGGCCACCAAATGAGCAACAAGTTCAGAATCTGTATCAGATAAAATTTTAGCGCCATCTTTTATTAATTCATCACGTAGATCTTGATCATTTTCTATGATTCCGTTGTGAACAAGACTGATTCCATCCACCTGGTGAGGATGAGCATTTCTTTCTGTGGGAGCACCATGGGTGGCCCAACGGGTGTGACCAATTCCCAGTCGACCATTAAAATTTTCAGATTTTAATTTATCTTCTAAAGCTTGTAGTTTTCCTGAGGCCCTGACTTGCTTGGCTACACCATTATGAAGAATGGCAACTCCTGCACTGTCGTAGCCACGGTATTCTAATTTTTTTAAGCCCTGCAAAATAACATCTTTAGGATCTAAAGGTCCAAGGTAGCCCACTATTCCACACATAAAAATTATTCCTCAATCTTTTTAACTGATTTTTTTGCTCGGTAATCAGGAATGTTTGTTTGCTTCGCACGGGAAACAGCTAAGGCAAAATCTGGAACTGATTTTGTAATGACAGATCCTGCACCTAAAATGGCATCATTTCCGATTTCAATGGGAGCAATCAGTTGAACATCACTGCCCACGAATGTGCGATCTCCCACTTTTGTTTTATGTTTTAATTTATCAGCAGAGTAATTCACAGTGATCGCTCCACAGCCGATATTACACTCTTGCCCGATTTCAGCATCACCTAAGTAAGCCAAGTGAGAAGCTTTTGATTTTTTTCCCATTTTGGTTTTTTTCAACTCGACAAAGTTACCAATGTGAACTTCATCTTCAAGCACAGTTTCAGGGCGAAGTCTGGCGTAAGGGCCCACCTGACAATTGTTTTTAACCTCTGATTTTTCGATATGAGTTCCCATTTTAATTTGTACACTTTGACCAATAATAGAATCAGAAATAAAAACCTGGGGCTCGAGCACAGAAAAAGCTCCGATGGCCGTTTTGCCACGCAAAAAAACGTTGGGGTAAATGACACTGCCAGGTCCCACCACAACAGGGTCTTCAATGTAAACAGATTTTGGATCTAGGATCAAAACTCCTTCTTCCATTAACTTTTTAGCTTTTAGGCGGTAAAGATACTGACTGGCCTGAGCCAGTTCTGACTGCTGATTCACACCGTGGGCCACACGCGGACTAGTACGCAAGGCTTGCACAGAATAATTTTCTTCCTGAGCTAGCAAAATAAGATCCGTTAAGTAAAATTCTTTTTTTGAATTTTCATTTTTAATTTTAGGAAGAAGTTCTTTTAATAGATCAGCTTTAACAACATAAAGACCGGTGTTGATCTCGCGAATTTTTAAAGTGTCAGACGAGGCATCACGGGCCTCAACGATGGCTTTAAGTTCGTTTTTCTGCCGTATGATACGCCCCAGATCACCTGGTTTTTTTACAATAGCTGTTACAACAGCTAGATCGGCTTTCAGTTCTCTGAAACTTTGGATCAAATTGCGAATATCGTCAGCAAAAATCAAAGGATGATCACCATTCATGATTAAAACTTCGCCCTCAAGATTTTCTACCTGAGCAGAGCGCACCGCATTGGCAGTTCCCAATTGTTCCTTTTGCTCGAAGCAAAGGACCCCTGTGCTTTCAACGACTTGTCGAACGAGGCCTTGCCCGTGGCCCACAACTAGGCGAATTTCACTGGCTCCCGCCTTCTGCAAACCTTGAATGGCTCTGAGGACCATGGGCACACCTGCAACAGGATGCAAAACTTTTGGAAGCGGAGATTTCATCCGCGTTCCCTTACCTGCAGCAAGCACGATGGCAGTAAAGTTTGTTTTTTGAGCTTTAGAATCTTGAGTCATCCGAGTCCTCGCTTCTCTTTCTTGAAAAAATCAGTTTGAATAAGAGGATGCAAGGAAAAACTCTAGCATCAACCAACAAGACAATCGAGTCCTTTCCTGAGTGGGTGAAAACGTCCACAGGTCGGCACCTCTCACTGTATCAAAATCTCCACAGGCATGACGTAAAACCCTTTCTTTTTATTGGTGGTGTTCATGGTGACGAACCCGAAGGCGTCCGCTTAGCTGAAGAATTTTTAATATGGCTGAACAAACACTCTGAGGAATCAGACCACCCCTGGATTTTGATTCCTTGTTTGAATCCCGACGGATATAGCCAGAATCAAAGAACAAATGCCAATGGCGTGGACCTGAATCGCAACTTCCCCGCTCTTGATTGGAAAAAGTCAGAAAACAAGGATCGCTACTTTAGTGGACTCGAACCTGCCAGTGAAATCGAAATTCAAGCCACAGTCCAGTTAGTAGAAAAATATAAACCCCGAGCTATTTTTCATTTTCACTCTTGGAAGCCCTGTGTTGTCTACACCGGAAAATCCGGTGCTAAGTTAGCTAAGCTTCTAACTATCGGTAACGGTTATGAATCTCGTGAGGACATTGGCTATCCCACCCCCGGCAGCCTTGGCCAGTGGGGATGGCTGAATTGTCAGACGCCCGTTATTTGTATCGAAGAACAGGAAAATGCAGACCTCAATTCAGTTTGGCCACACTTTTCACAGGGCTTGCAAAAGCTTATTAAAGGAGACCTAACGGATGTCATTTAAAGCCATTGCCATAGATCTTGATGACACTTTAGTCGATACGTCAGGAACCATTGTTCCTATCGCCAGTCAAAATGCTTTTGTGGCCATGCGAAAATGGGGTTTGCAAGATAACTTTCTAGCCTTCGAGCAATTCAGAAAAATTGGCGCCTTATCCATGAGTCACCAAGTGATTTTTCAAAAAATTGCTGAAACTATGGGGCCCTTAGAAAATGTGCAAGCAGCAGCTCAGGCCGGGATTCAAGCCTTTTATCACCCTCCATTACCAGATCCACTTCTTTTGATTCCTGGAGCGCTTGAGAATTTGCAAATCCTTAAAAAAAAATACTCTCTGTTTTTAGTCACTTCAGGTGCCCCTGATGCACAAAAAGAAAAAGTGAAAAAAGCAGGAATTGAAAAGTATTTTAATGAAATGTATTTTATGGACACCTTCAAAAAAGAGCGAAAAAAAATAGCTTTCATAAAAATCATGGAAAAATTAAAAATCCAACCCCAGCAACTTCTCTCTTTTGGCAATCGACTGTCCCAAGAGATTCGTGATGCTAAGGAACTTTCAGCTAAAACTTGCTACTTCAAATACGGTGAACACCTAGGAGAGCAACCTCAAGATGCACTTGAAGTCCCTGATTATGCCATCGATCATCACAATGAATTTATAAGTGCATGTCAGCTTTGAACTCTCGCTTTCTTTTCATAGGTGAATGGCCTTCAGCCCTGATTGAAAAGTGGGGCGGGCTGCATCTTGTTAACCTGAGCGGTAGCGAAGCCTCAAGACTCACATTTTTAGATGTGGTTATTTCTGATATGACCAATATCGAAAATTCAGACTTTAAAAAGCTTTATACGGATTGGAAGAAAAAAAATCCCTACATTCAGTTGATTGGTGTTTTAGATCAAAATCTTTCATTAAAGACCATCCACCAGTTTCATCAAAAATTTCATTTTAAAAAAATCCTCAATCATCGTGAAGATCCACAATTGGAATCTTTTTTATTGCAATCTTTATCGATGTCTCAGGAGCTGAATCAGATCGAGCAGCTTTCTTTTCTACAAAATGAACAGTCTGAAAAATTAGAGGCCTTACAAAATGAACTTGAAAATCGAGTGGAAAAAAGAGCCAAATTTTTAAGCGAAACCCGGCGCAAACTATTTGTGTCCCATGAAAGGATGGAAGCTTTTCAAAGGCTGCTCGTGCAGTTGCCTTCAGCCCAAAGTTTAGAAGATCTTGAAAAGCTTTTGAATGAAAACCTTTCACGAGTGTTATCCATTCAGTGGATACGAATTTTGTTTCAACCTGATGACGAAAAATTTTTAATCGATGTCAGAGAAAAATTTGATTACGAAGTCCATCGATTGTTTCTTTATGATCAAAACGAAAAAAAGGGCTCACTTTTTTTGATGGGTTCTGAGGCCAAAATTTTTACTAAAGAAGAAACTGAGTTTTTACAGCAGGTCACCGAATCAGTATCACTCAGAATTGAAGCTTTGCTGGAACTGGATCAACTGAAGCTGATTAAAAAACAATGGCAAAAAACTTTTCAAGCCCTTTCAGACCCATTACTTCTTATTGATCAGAACTATCAGGTTCTACAATCGAATCGTTCACAGGACGGAGAGCCCACAACCTGTCATCGATTACTATTCAATCAAGACTCACCATGTGTAGGGTGTCAGCTAGGTCAAGTTTTTCAGGTTCAGCAAAATAAGCACACATGGGAAGTTCGCGGACAAACCATCGAAGTTGGAAAAGTTTATGCTCACTTTTACCGAGACGTAACTAATGAAATCGAAATGCAAAAAAGAAGACTTGAGACTTCAAGGTTTGTGGAGTTAGGAACCATTAGTAGTTCTCTGGCCCACGAACTCAATAACCCACTAGCTGGATTATTAACTTTTGCACAAATGCTAAGAATGGATCTGAAAGAAGAAGATCCCATTCGCTCGGATATTCTTGAAATTGAAAAGGCTGTTTTAAAATGCCGAGATATTATTCAAAACCTACTTCTTTACGCTCGTGACCCAAGCTTGGATCCTGTTCAATCACTTGACCTCGTGGATCTCATGCAAAAATTTGTTAAGATTTTAGAAATCCCCAGCCGATCCAAAGGCCTCAAAGTAAAAGCACTTCTTAGTGATAAACCGATTTTTTTTGAAACCCGACAAACATGGCTGTTAAGCGTATGGAAAAGTTTGGGTCTACTAGCATTACAAGTTGTTGAAGACTCTCGAAAGAAAGATCCTACAGTCAGAAATGAAATTATTGTTTCATTATCCGAAAGTGCCAGTGTTTTGCAGTGGAACTTAGAAGTGGATACGGATCTCACCGTAGAATCTGAAAGTGACCCTGTTTTAAACAGTTTCGAGAAAATATTAACCGAATTAGAATGTGAGCTTTCCTTCGAGCGCGTCCATGGTCGAGGGACTCGAGCAAAAATTACCTTCCGACGAGACTCCCGTCCGGCACGAAAGCCTTAATCTGCGCGGTTTTTTTGACAGGTCCGTCAAAAGTTACGTATCATTAGAGATGTAAGAACCCACCATGGAAGGAAGGTTCATGAAGTCTAACCGTATATTAATTGTTGAGGACGAATCCAGTTTAAGAACAGCTCTGTTCAGAATTTTGGATCGTAAAGGCTACAGTGTCATCACAGCGAACCGCATTGAAGAAGCCCAAGTGGTGATTCAAGGTGATAGCCAAATTGATATGGCCTTAGTGGATTTGAATTTACCTGACGGCGACGGCATGGAATTCATGGACACTCTCAAAAAACAACATCCCAATTGTGAAATCATCATTTTGACTGGGCATGGAAGTATCGAGGCTGCGATCAAGGCCACTCAAAAAGGCGCTTTTCACTTTGTAACGAAGCCTTTTAATATTGATGAACTGATGAGCTTGGTTGAAAAAGCCATGACTCACAAAAAACTCACTCACGAAAATCAACAATTAAAATCAGCTTTAAAGTCTAAACAAAAATTTGATCAAATCATTGGAAATTCCGATGCTATCAGGCATGTCATGGATTTAGTTGAAAGAGTGGCAGACTCTGATTCTACTGTGCTTGTCACCGGAGAATCAGGAACTGGTAAAGAGCTCATCGCACGTGCCATTCATTTTAGCTCTCCAAGATCCACTGGTCCCTTCATTCCCATTAACTGCGGCGCCATTCCATCCGAGCTTTTGGAAAGTGAACTTTTTGGACACATCAAAGGAGCATTCACAGGTGCCATATCAAACCGTGTGGGTCGCTTCGAAATGGCTGACGGTGGAACATTATTTTTAGATGAAATTGGCGATTTAGAACCTAATCTGCAAGTTAAAATTCTAAGAGCGCTTCAAGAACGATGTTTTGAACCTGTTGGCAGCACAAAAACAGTCCAAGTAAATGTTCGCGTGATCACAGCCACCAATGTGGATCTGGAAAAAGCTGTTTCCAACGGAACCTTTCGTGAAGATCTTTACTACCGACTCAATGTTATCCCTATACAAATTCCTGCACTCCGAGAGCGAAAGACAGATATTCCGCTTTTATTGAGTCATTTCTTAGAATCCTATGGCCGCACAAAAGGCCGTCATTTGACAGGTTTTACAAATGAGGCTTTGGATTGCTTGATCCATTACGCGTGGCCCGGAAACATTCGAGAGCTTGAAAATTTAGTAGAAAGACTCACGATTCTTAAAGGACAAGGGACAGTCGATGTCCTCGATTTACCTCCTAAGTACCGAGCGCAAAGTGCCCACGCCATCGTTCAATCCAGCCACCATGATATCCCCGAAGAGGGACTTGATTTCAATACAGCCGTTGATAACTACGAGAACAATTTGATTATGCGGGCTCTGGAAAAAACGGGTTGGAACCGAAATCAAGCGGCTGCATTACTCAGGTTGAATCGTACCACCTTGGTGGAAAAAATTAAGAAAAAGGGTCTTAAGCCTCCTATGGGCCACGAAGAGAGTCTTTAGACTTGCCAACTCTGTATGAAAAAGTCATACAGAGTGCATGAAATTTCGAATCCTCTTTTTGTTTAGTGCACTTGTTTTAACAAGTTGCCTCGAATTTAAAAATTCCGTTTTTGATACTAACACCTCTATTCAAGGACAATGGAATTCTAAATTCAGTGTCCCTTCTTATAACTTAGCCGGTGGAGACATCGCTCGCTTCGGAATTTTTTCTGATTCTCACCAGAACTACTCTGACTTAAGCAAAACTCTTCGCCACATGGACCAAATGCAAGTCGACTTTGCCGTGTTTACCGGAGATGCCACTGACTTTGGCTCCCGTGATGAGTTTGAAATTTTTCATGCTTTTTTAAAAGATGCCCCCTATCCCACCTACATAGTTCCCGGTAACCACGACTTAACCACCACAGGTCGTGCACTTTTCAAAAAAATCTACGGGCCTGAAAACCGTGAAATCAACACATCTATTGGAAAAATGATTTTTTTTAGCAATAACCCTCTTGAGGTTTTACCCGAGCGTTTAAATTATGATTTTTTGTCCAACGCTGTCACATCAGCCAATCCTGCTGAACCACTTTTTATTTTTCAGCATCAAGATCCACAAAATCAATTAGGATTTACGACAGCTGATCGCATGCTCTATGATAGTACACTGACCTCCTTTGCTGGCTCTGTGTATGTATTCCACGGACATCTGCACAGCTTCAATAAAACTCAAATCGGAGCCAATACTGAAGTTTTTCAAGTCAGTCGGGTTGAAAAAGAACGATGGACAATGGTGGAAGTCGATAGCTCCGAAGTTCGGGTCTTCCAATGTCAGCGAAAAAATTGTTTGAAGGTTTTTCCATGAAGTTTCTGCTAGCTCTTTTGCTACTGCCCCTACCCGCTGTTGCTGATTACCAATGGGGCTTTGCAACTGGTTCTTACTTAGGACAAGCACAAATCATAGGAACCTTTGTCAGTGAAAATGAAAAACATGAATCCAGTTTTTCATTTGGTTACACTTATGATTCCCTCATTGGTGAGATCAAACAATACTCTGTTACTTACTTGTGGTCGGCCTTTGAAGCTCGCCAGCAAGAAGATAAAAATTATGCTTGGAACCCAATCTTACTTGGAGGTTTCATCACCTATACAGACAATACTTTGTTTTATGTCGATACTGAAGGCCCCTACCCTCAAGATCGGTACTATGATGTCACTAGTATTCGTTGGGGACTCAGGGTGAGTTCACAAATTCAAAACGTTAAGATTGCAGATCGATTTTATCATTTTTCAATAGATGGTTCATTGCTGGAAAGAGCGCTCATTAATTATTTTAATAATCCCGAAGAGTTTGATCTATTTAAATATTATTTTAGCCTTGGCTTTTCTGCTAAAACTCATTTTTAAGTTATTTATTTTTTGCCATAATACTTAGCATTTCAAACATCACGTCTACACCCACTAGCGATGTAATCTGTGTGGGATCGTAGGCTGGACAAATTTCAACAACATCAGCTCCGACTAAATTCTTTACCTTAAGGCCCTGTAGAATTTTTTGAGCTTCATAGGATGTCATTCCTCCTGGAACGGGTGTGCCCGTACCAGGCGCCACCGAAGGATCTAAACAATCCACATCAAAGCTGATGTAGGTGGGACCGTCATCAAAAGCGGGAAGATCTAAAATAAACTGAGTCAGTGTTCTTTCACGAATATCATCAACTGTGTAAGTTCTAATTCCGTGGTCTTTTACAAATTTTAAATCTTCTCGGCCAGCAAGGGGACCGCGTAAACCAATTTGCAGCATTTTTTTGGGGTCCACTAAACCTTCCACCACAGCATGCCTTGCAAAGGATCCATGATGATACTCACAGTCCCAAGCCGCCGGATAAGTGTCCAAGTGGGCATCAAAATGAATAAACTGAAGCGGCTTTTGATAATGTTTTTTCAAAGCTCTAAGAACAGGCAGAGTTGTCGAGTGATCCCCGCCGACAGACACAAACTTTTTTTTCTGTGTTAAAATTTCCGAAACAAAACTTTCAATTTTATTATAGGTTTGATTGATATCAATGGGAACCACAGAACAATCACCCACATCAGCCACTTTGAGTTTTTCAAAAATAGAAATATCCCGTGACCAATGATAACCACGGCCTAATGAAGACAACTCACGAACTTGACTGGGTGCAAATCGAGCCCCCGGCCTGTAAGACACACCGCCATCAAAAGGAATTCCAAACAGGGCCACGTCGTAATCTGCATTTAGATCCACCCATGGCAAACGAAAGAAAGTTTTAATTTGGGAAAACCTTGGAAATTCTCGACCACTCAAAGGCTTGTAATCCATAAAGACCTCAATTAAAAATAAAGAGTGAAAAAAGTCGATCACTCAGTTTTACAATTGTCTCTGATTTCTTGGTACAAAGACAACCACCGTGATCTACCGTGGCGTCGCACCAAAGATCCCTATGAAATTTGGATTTCTGAAGTGATGCTGCAACAAACCACTGTGACGGCCGTAAAGCCCTACTACGCTGCTTTTTTAAAAAAGTTTCCAACGGTAAAAGCCTTAGCAAAAGCTCCGCAGAGTCAGGTCCTCGAAGCATGGGCCGGTCTTGGCTACTACTCTCGTGCTAGAAACCTTCATAAAGCGGCCAAAGTCATTGTTGATCTTAAAGATTTTCCCTGTACCACTGAAGAATTGCTTGAGCTTCCCGGGTTTGGTCCTTACACCGCCCGGGCTGTGGCGGCTTTTGCCTTCAACGAAAAAGTAGGTGTTCTTGACGGAAATGTTATTCGTCTGCTCAGTCGGCTGACAGGTCAGGCAGTAGAACACTGGAAACCAGCGGGTCGCGGTGTGTTGCAACAGTTTTCTGATCAGTTAGCGCAAGTGGATGATGCTCATACATTGAATCAAGCACTCATCGAACTCGGTGCCACTCTTTGCACTCCCAAAAATCCTCCCTGTATGATTTGCCCCTGGATTAAAAACTGCGAAGCCTATAAAAAAGATCTTATTGAAAAACTCCCACTTAAAAAACCAAAACAAGAGCAACAGATTTGGATTTGGAGACCACAAGTTTTTGAAAAATCAGGCGCCATTGGCTTTATTCAAAATGACTATCTTCCATTTTTAAAAGGGCAGTGGATTTTACCTGGAACATCAGAAAAAGTTTCACTTAAACCGAAAAAGTTTAATATCGAGCATGGAATTACTAAATACTCGATTTATATCCAAATTCAAAAATCAAAATCAATAAAACCTCCTGTTGATGTTCGGTGGATTAAAATCAGCGAGATCAAAAAAGTAAACCCCACAAACCTGATCCAAAAAGTTCTTCAGGAAGGACTCAAGCCGTGAAACTTATTATCTGTCTTTTTGTTTTTGTTGTTTTAGGCTGCCAGTCTTTTTCTGAAAAAAAGAATTCTTCTGGTACATCCACTCAGGCAAGTCATAACCCTTTTTTCGAGGGTTGCTCTATGATTGATACAAGTCTATCAGAGATTTGGGTTCTACTTTGTAAAAAAGTACCCCACCTTTCCAGGCCTGAACTTTATGAGTACTCGCCGTTATTTAAAACTATCAAGCGACTGACCTTTCAAGATGGACTTATTTCCGATTATATTGTGGCTGGTGTTGACGATATTATTTACTCTTCGACCTATGATAAATCCAAAGAAAATTTTCTTGCGATTGCAAAGGGTGCCGTTGCAGGATCAGATCTTTATTTAAAAAAGCGCAGCCAAAATGACTTCATCCGAATATCAAGTGATACGGGATCCTACCAAAATTTATTTTGGTCAAAAGAAACTCAAAGCCTTTTTTTCACAAAAACCCAAGAAAAAACCAGCCAAGTTCTTCAACTACTACAATTCAAAAATCAAGTCATTCATGCCACATCAAAGACTGAGACTTTTTATAGCCCCATGACTATGGACGGAAAAAATTTATTTTGGCTTTCTTGGAATGAATCTACAAAAAAAACATCACTTTTTATGAAATCTCTTGGAAGGTCGTCGGCTAAGTCTTTATTTCAGTCGGCAACTCGGCTTTTATTGATTCGACCGTCACAAAAACCCAATGAAATTTGGGTGGCTTTTTCAACGGGCCTTGGGACTGAACTTTGGAGCTATGGACTTAATGATGCTTGCTGGAAACCTGTATTTCAAAATCAATCACCTTGGATTCGCTTTGCCAGTTTTGATGAAGATCATCTTTATATAACATCGGGCCAGCAAATCGAAAAAGTTGCAGTTAGCAAAAAAGATTCTAGCTGCTTTCCGCATCCCACAGGTCTTGGAGTCGAGACTCCACTGTGAAATCCCTGTTGCTTGTTGTATTCACTTTATCCTCTATTGGCTTATCGGCCCCTTACCCGATGACAGGCTCAAGTGTTTATCTTAACTCTAAGAAAAATTTATTCCTTCACCCCTTTGGATTTTCTTTTAATTTAGAAAAATCAAAGGCTCAGCTGTTACTCAATCAGAATGATCTCGAAAAGTGGTCCATTCGATTCTCTGATTCCGAGCAATTTTTCACGATGAGAGTACGGAACTTTTCAACCAGTCAAGACTATGAAAAATCCTTACGAAACTGGCTTCGTGAGTATCAAAAAAGTGGGCTTAAAATAATACAAGAAAATATCAAGTCTAAACGGCCATCCAAGGGATGGATTCATCTCGAAGACCCTTTGGGGCGACAAATTCTTCAGTATTTTACATTCGTTAATCTGACTTGGGTCTATTTTGGCTGCGTGGGTAATAAAAATGAAGTCCAAATACTTCATCAAAACTGCGATTATTTGAATTCCCAAGTCATTAAACTGACCGAATAACTTTTGAACATTTCAAAATTGTAATTTTTTTCTGTCAATCAGCTTCAGGCTTGATTCTGAACTAATTGCAAGAACAGCAGCCTCAAACCTAACAGGTTTTATTTCAGCTAGGTCTCAACCTTGTATTAGCCTCAACCAGGCGGAGGAAATTATGCAAGGTCTAGGTTTTAAATTAGGGGTTTTCACATTTTTGATGGGATCACTTTTATTACAGTCAACGGCAAAGGCTTCATCATTAAAATCGATGTGCTATGCCCCATCATCTAATATTGATAAAATAGAGGGTCTTAATATTTCGACCCGATTGCCGATCGCATCTGTTTCTAAACTTTTAACTTCTCATTGGATCGTAAAAAGTAAAGGTATCGACTACCGATTCCGTACTGTTGTGTATGTAACACCTGTGGATGATGGCTTTAGCGATTTACACTTTCAAGGAAGCCGTGATCCTTACTTTGGTGCCGAGAAAATCCATTATATGATTTCTGAGCTTAACAAAAGAGGCATCAAGAAAATTCGCAATATGACCTTTGATGAAAACTTCAAATTCTTTTGGTTCGCAGATGATCCAGAAAGTATGCGAAGTATTGCTGTTGGCTTTTATGTGAATTCAGAACCTACAAAAGAGAAAGTCATTTCTCAACTCAGAGCTCGGGCCAGCATGATAAGTGGCTACGAAGAAACTTTAGAAAAAGCAAAGAAGCTCAAGCTTGATATGATCGAGAAACCAGAGTTTACAGTGCAAAATATTGATTTTTTGCCCACTTCACAATTCTTTCATACACAAGCCACCCAAGTGTTTTCAGTGGCTTCTCGGGATCTTAAGACTGTCTTAAAAGAAATGAATAGAAATTCGAACAATCACGCAGCTAACCAGATTTTTGAACACTTAGGATCAACAAAATCCTACCGTCAATTTATCAAAGATTCTTTGGGTCTTTTAAATGAAGACGTCATTATGCTAAATGGTTCTGGTGACCGAGTGGATACAGCTCAAGGCGCTCGTTATAATGAGGCCTCATGTGAAGCCACTCTTCGAATCATCGTGGATTTGCATCTTGAACTTCAAAAGTCACGCTCCACGTTTGGCCAAATTGCAACGATTGTCGGGACTAACCCTGGAAGTGCGACTTCGCTTTATTCCAACAAATCAACTAACCATTCAGTCATCGCAAAAACAGGAACTGTGAATCCTTCCGTGACTTTAGGTGGCGTGGCCTCTACCCAAAAGGGATTGGTTTATTTTATGTTTATCGTAGACCCTAAGGGGAACTTCAGTAGTGCACGTAATACCATCCGTACGGAACTCGGCAATTTGATCGAAAAAAATGGTGGTCCTAAACCTGTTAATGGCCAAAGCTTCAGCTTCTTTACTGCTGATGCCCAATCTTTTGCAGAAACAGAGAAAGTGATCAGCCTCAAATGAAAAAATTAATCCTTGTCCTTTTAATTTCGCAAATCTCGTGGGCTCATCAGGAATTGTTCGACGCACTTAATTCTGAAAACATAAGCCGCGTAGAAAAGTTAATTAAAAATAAAAAGCATCTCAGTGTTAAGGACGCTAACGGCCATGACGTACTCTACCACGCCGTCAGCTTGAACGAAATTCCACTTATTAAAAAAGTAATTCTTGCAGGAGCCAAAACAGATCAAACCTACAATGAAACCAAAGAATCAATCTTATTTGAGGCCACCCGTTTGGGTTCAAAAGAAGTGGTTGAGCTTCTGTTAAGTAAAAATCCAAAGCTTCTTGATAAAAAGAATTCCAAAAATGAAAGTGTTCTAGTCGAGGCTGTAAAAGCCAAACAAGATCATTTGGCTGAGCTGTATAAAAACAAAGGTTTAACTAAATAATTTTTTAAGAAATCCTGAAACTTTATCTTTTAAAGTTTTAGGCTTCTTTACAAATGGCTTAGCTGAGTGTGCTGGTTTTTTAAAATCCTTACGAACAAAGTGAGGAGCCTTGGCTGCAGAAGGTTTCCCTGGGGACGCGTGTGCACCCTGGCCGTTCTGTGCAGTTCTTGGTTGGGCCTTATGCTGAGGCCGATCGGGTCTTTCACTTCTCTCGTTTCGATCATTTCTTTCTGGCCTATCACCATGGGGTTTTCGCGGTCCACCGGGCTTGCGATCCCGGTCTTGAGATCTTGGCGGACGGCTGGAACCATTTCCACGTTGACGATCAGGAAACGCATCCCGAGATTCACTTCTTTGAGGACGATCCGATTTGAAACTCTGAGCGGGTCTGTTAAGACGAACTTCATAGGGAAGTGGCTTGAAATCTTTTAAAAGAACAGAATCATCTAAAAAATCCACTTTGATTTTATTTTGTAAATAAGCTTCTACTCGGGACAACGAATCAATATCACGGTCACTGACAAGGCTAAAAGCTTGTCCCATTTGGCCAGCACGGCCCGTTCGACCTATACGGTGAACATAGGATTCACAGTCTTGAGGCATTTCATAATTAACGACCATATCAACGCCCTTGATATCAAGTCCACGGGCCGCCACATCAGTCGCGACCATGATATTCCACTGATTACCTTGGGCTTTGAAAAGCTCCATCACTTTATTTCTTTGGCCTTGAGATAGAAGGCTAGAAATCGCAACGGCATGCAAACCATTATCAATTAAAAATTGAGCGACTCGTTCGACATTATTTTTAAAATTTGTAAAAACAATGGCTTGTTGAGGCTTATGATGTCTTAACAGTGACAAGAGATGCTGAGGCTTTTCTTCGTTACCCACATGAAAAATAACATCGGTTACGTTTTCGGCTTTAGTAGCATCTTTAGAAATATTAATTTCAACTGGGTTGGAGCCAAACTGATAAACTGTTGTCATCACATCCAAGTTCATCGTCGCACTGAAAACCATGAGTTGTCGTTCTTGGGGAATTCGTGACAACAAAAATCTCATGTCATCTTTGAATCCCATATCAAACATTCGGTCCGCTTCATCAAAAACCAAAGCTTTAATTTGTTTGAGGTCGACGTAGTTTTCTTTGTACAAATCCAGAAGTCTTCCAGGAGTGGCAACGACAAAATCAACACCGGACCTGAATCCTTCTTTTTGTTTTTCATAACCCGTTCCACCGTAAACACTGACCCCACGAAGTCCAGCTGCTGTTCCTAGTTTTTCAACATTTTCAAAAACTTGTTCCGCTAGTTCTCGAGTGGGAACAAGAATCAAAATAAAGTTTCCAGCTTTCCATGAATCGAAAGATCTTTCTGGATATTCCGCAGAAGGTTCTTTTGTTCGAAGAATTCTTTCCATCAAGGGAATTAAAAAAGCACCCGTCTTTCCGGTACCTGTTTGTGCAAGACCTGAAACGTCCTGACCTTTCAAAACAAGTGGAATGGCTTCAGCTTGGATGGGAGTTGCTTCTTGAAAACCGAGACCTTCAAGACCAGAAATAAGGAGGGGATGTAAATTGAGTTCTTTAAAATTCATGAGTGACTCAATAGGTACTCACGTGAACTTGAATTGTCAAAAGCCGCCTACAAAATTTCTTAAAGCATTGGTGAATTCCTGTGGCTTTTCAGAATGGATCCAATGACCCGCTCCTGGAATCTCGACACCTTGAATCAATTTGTTATGCTGTAGGATCTTGTGAAAATTCTCAGAAGACAGTTCCTTCGAGTTCTCTCCTCGAATCCAAAGGGTCGGAACTTTGAGGTTTTTAACCTCTTGCCAGCGATCTTTGAGTCGTCCAGCGTGCACGGATTCTAAAATTCCTTTCTTTGAAAATCTCCAATCCCACTTTCCCTGGGCTTCGACCAAGTTCGCATAAAAAAAGGCTCCAAGAACGGAAGCCGGTTCTTTCGTCACAGCTTTCTGTACGAATTCATTGTAAAAAAAGTCTCTGGCCTGTTCGCGTGTTGAAAAAGGTGTGGGAATAATCCCAAGCAAATTTTCATAATAAGGACTGGCCTGTGGATTAGCTTCAGGACCAATATCTTCAATAATGAGTTTCTCAACTTTACCTGGAAAAAGATCAGCAAAAACCAATGCGTTTCGGCCTCCCATGGAGTGACCTACCAAAATGAACTTTTGCCAACCTAAGGCTTCTGTTAGTTCAAAAAGATCTTTCGCATAATCTTCCGGAGAGTAACCACTGTCGGGCTTAAAAGACCTTCCGTGACCGCGTTGATCATAAACCAGGCATTGGGAAGTGGGCTCAAGACTGGAAGTGATTTTTTTCCAGTTGCTAAGAAAGCCCATCAAACCATGAACAAACACCCACTTGGGGCCCTCAAGGTTGCCTTCGATTCGGTAATTGATATTTTCTAAAATTGACATTTAAAAGTTATAACTGAAAAGAAAAATGATCTCAACTTATTGAAAAGTCGTTGCTTTTGTAGGCTCCAATCAGCAAAACATTAGACATGTTATTGAAAACCGAAATGATCGATCCCTATGCCATGCGGATCATCCAATCACTGCAAAAAAAAGGACATGAGGCCTACCTAGTGGGTGGGTGTGTGCGTGACATTTTAGCTGGTTTTCAACCTAAAGACTTTGATATCGCAACCAGTGCCTTGCCTGAAGAGGCCAGAAGATGCATCCCTAACGCTTACGTGATCGGAAAGCGATTCAAGCTTGTATTAGCCAAACGCGGTGCGGACCAGTTTGAAGTCGCTACCTTTCGCAGAAGTGCACGCCAAGAAGAAATCGAAGATGAGGCCAATCTTGTCAAAGGTGATAATTACTTCGGAACTTGCGAGGAAGACGCCATCCGCAGAGATTTCACCATTAATGCTTTATTTTACGATCCTGTGTCAGACCGCATGGTGGATCACGTTCACGGACTCCATGACATCGACTCTCGCATGATCCGCATGATTGGCGATCCCGTTTTACGCTTCCAGGAAGACTCCATTCGAATCCTTCGGGCGGTCAGGCTTTCTCACAAACTCAATTTCACACTCGAACCTAGTTTACGTGAAGGCATTGTTACAACAAGTTCCGCTTTGGTGACAGCGGCATTACCCCGTAAACGTGAAGAGTATTTAAAATTTTTGAAACTTCCTTCTCCAGCTAGGGCCTTTTTAGAACTTGAGGATTTAGGTGTTCTCAAAAATGTGCTTCCTTACTTTAGCGAATTTTTAAGTGATTCTTTTCGTCGTGAAAACTTCTTCCACTACTTTTCAGATTTAAAATATCTAACGGGCCAAGACCAATCCTCTGAAGAGCTCGTCAGTGCATTTTTGTTTTGCATGCTTAGGTCGCAATTTCCTGATTCACCCTTTAACTTGGATGCCATTGAAACCAACAAGGGTTGGGATCAATTTCTGCGCTTTGAGCTGAATGCATTTAAACAAGAAATTATTGAATTTTATGTGACTCTTTCTTTGGTCAACCAACTGGAAAAAATCGAAACCTTCAAGCGCAAAGGCGAGCGTCGTAGACGTGCCATCTTGGATCACCCCGCCTTCCCCCGCGCTCTTCGCTGGGCCACCGTGGATAAACGCCTGACTTACGCAGAATTGTTGTTCTGGTGGGACGCCAAGGGTACCGGGCACGTTACTGCCCCGCGCTAGTCCGGTTTTCGGACAAAATATCTAATTAGTAGTCTATTTTTTTCTGCATTTTGTAATTAACGATCTCAAAACCAAGCTTCTGATTAAATTCGAACATATTTTTATTCGCTGCTTGAACCCAAGTAAAAAAATACTCTAGCTTTTGAGACTTAGCCCACAACTCAGCTCGATTTTTCAGCTTTTTAGCAACTCCTTGCTTGCGATTCTCAGGCCTTACCCAAAGCGTATCAATACGGCCTACACGCAGCTCATTAAAACCGACTTGTATATTTACGATATGAAATCCAATTAGATGATTTTGAGAATCCAAAGCGAGTTCAAAGAAATCATCTTCCTTAGTGCTTTCTTTGAAATGCTTGATTCGATCAGTAATCATTTTTTCATTGTAGGGAAAAGACTTGTCGTAAAGGGGTGGAATTGACATATCAATTTCAGCGATTTGACGAAGCTCAACATCTGATTTCAGGTCGACTCTTCTGTACGTTAATTCAGTAAGGCTCATTTATATAATTCTACATAATCCTGGGTCATTATCAAAAATAACCATCAGTTTCCGACATTCGGACTGTTGCGGGGCAGTAACGTGCCTGGTACACTCAAACCTTGAACTACAAAGCCTTTGTTTTTGATTTAGATGGAACACTCGTCGATTCACAAATCGACTTCGTAGGCTTGGCAAAAGCTCTCAATTTAAGCATCAATGATCCAATATTAGAAACAATAAAAGATTGGCCCAAAGAAGAGAAGAAGAAGGCCATGGACATCGTCCATCAATTTGAACTTCAAGGTGCTATGCGCTCTCAACTTTTCGATGGTGTCCGTGATTTTCTGAATCACCTTGAAGAAAAAAAAATTCCCAAAGCCTTATTCACACGAAACTCCAGAGTCATCGCAGACCTGACTTTGCGTTCTCATAAATTATTTTTTGATCTTGTTATCACTCGTGATGAGGGACCAGCAAAACCTGAACCTCATGGACTCAAAGCCATTGCCAAAACATTTCAATTACCTAACTCTGAGATGCTTTTTATAGGTGATTATCTTTTCGATTTGCAGGCTGGAATTGCAAGCCAAACTCCCACTGCACTTTATTTAAAATCAGATCCTGATTTTGATACTGAGGGATGTGCTTTTATTTTTGATTGTTACAAAAAACTGAAAACTCAGCTTTCATCTCAATAAAAACCATTGCTACTCAAACAAGATAAACTCTATATCCGAGTATTCACTTTTTTGTCCGGCTAGCCGGACTAGCGCAGGGCGATAACGTGCCTGGTACCCTTTATCAGGGCGGAGCTGTCGATGCCGTGAGACCAGTAAAGTTCACCGGCAGAGTAAGCACTTCGGCCGAAAAGGCCTTTTACGCCTAGAGTTTTCACTTTCAAAGAATGGCCTGCAGTCACAAGAGCGTGCACCAATTGCTGACCGAATCCACCAATCTCTTGATGGTCTTCTAACGTGACTAAGCGACCTTCCGTTTTTTGCAAAAGTTCCGCATAAAAAGAAACATCGATTTGATTCAAAATACTGGGGTTCACCAAAATTGTGCCGATACCTTCGGATGCCAGTTCTGCGCAGGCTTTCACACCTTCACCCAGCAAACTTCCAGCAGCTACAATCAAAGTTTTTGTTTTGCCTTCGGTTTCTGAAATCAGCTGAGCCTGTCCAAGTTTGTAATTTTTTGCCCCAAAGCTTGAAGGAAAATTTTCCCGGCCTAGAAAGAAAAGATGAGAATAAGGCGTTTTTCCTGAAGCCAATTGTTCGGCCATCAATTCAGCCGCTTGGAAAACAAGAGCGTTCGCTTCTTCACTACAGCTTAAAGCATACGCTTTTACATGAGGAATACTGCCCGTCATCGCTAGATAAGTCAGAGCCTGATGGCTAGCCCCATCCGCTGCGTCTTGAAAACCCGTATGAGAAAAAATTCCGATCATCGCTGCTTCACTTAATGAGGCCATCGTTAATGGCAAAGCCCCTTTGGTTACACCAAATTGAGCAAAGGTATCCACCACTGGAATAAATCCTAATTTCGATAAGCCAGCAGCCGTGCTGACCATATTACTTTCCGCAATTCCAACATCGATGGATTGCTTAGGAAACTTCTTTCTGAATTCCGCCACACCCGTTGAGCCTGGTAAATCTGATGTAACTGATACGATCGGAAGTCCCTTTTCAGCCGCCCGGATCATAGCTTGTGAAACACCTTTTTGAATTTTCTCGCCCGTATCAGTGGATTTTCCCTTGCTGGATTCAAGGGCAATCAGCTCTTCGATCCAAGAATCAAAAACGGTAGGGTATTTTTCACCACTGTAAATTTCAGAAATAAATTCTGGTAATTCACGAGCTGATTTCAAAGGAAATCCATGGCCGCCACTGGCACTTTCCATGGTTTTTTTAATTCCAAAACCCTTGATAGTTTTTGCGTGAATAGCCACAGGCTTCGTCGGATTCATTCGAGCCTTTGCCATCGCTTGTGAAATCACCTCTGCACAAGCAGGTAAATCATGAGCTTTTTCTAAAAATAAAACATCCCAACCTAAAGTTTTTAATGTTTCAAAAGTAGGAGCCATGGAAAAGCTATCGTCATCAATTCGCCCTGATAGTTTAGTATTGTTATCTGAAATAATTAATACGTAGGGACCCATTTGCCCCTTGTGTGCCAAACCCGGAATGGCAGCTAAAGCTTCTTTGGCTTCACCTTCCATTGCTGCTCCGTCACTGAGTACGCAAAAAGTGGTTCGCATTTTTTCTGATAACTTTTCACCAATGGCAACACCTTGAGATTGCGGTAAAGCAGAGCCCAAAGGACCATTACTTAAAAACACACCTTCAGGAAAACAATGAACTTCTCCGTGACCAGTCAAACCTGAATCAAATGAGCGAAACTGTTTTAATTTGTCTAGACTGAGACCTGCCATCTGATAATTAGCTTTCAAAGCGTACAAACCGTTTTCGGCATGACCGATGTCATTGACGATATGAAACAAATCAAACCAACTTTTGTTTTGCATTCGGGCTTCTTGAAACACCAACGCATGCAAAGCCGACATCAGTTCTGCTAAAGCTGAGGGTCCACCGAAATGGCAAGCGGCCCCACCCAAAACAGCATTCATATCCATCAGCGAAATCAAAGCTCTGGAAGCTCTGGGATCACAGGCTTGAACTTGACCGTGTCCTGTTTTTAAAGGCACAGCAAATTGTGGATCATGGGAAGGTTGAGAGGCTAATCGATTGGGGATTTGGATTGTATTCATCATGGCCCACCATCCTAGTGCTTTTCGTGAGCGTTGCAAACTGTTAGTGCTATTGTCTATGACGCTTTCAACCGCACAATTACGCTCAATTCCAAAAGTGGAACTTCATCGCCATCTCGATTGCTCTATGCGATGGAGCACAGTGACTGAGATTGCTAAAACTCTAAAAATGGATTTATCTTCCCACCCGGTCCATCACAGAAAAGACTTTCTTGTCATGGACCCCATGGTGAACTTGGAAGCCGTCCTCAAAAAATTTCTGAACACCCAAAAAATTCTAAGCAGCGAAGAAATCCTGACAAGATTAGCCTATGAAGCCTCTGAAGATGCTTACAACGAAAACACTGTCATGGTCGAATTTCGCTATGCCCCCTCATTTATATTAGATGGCCACTCGAACCTGAGTTTTGAAAAAATTCTTTCTGCCTTCCAAAAAGGCCTGGATATGGCGGAAGAAAAACTAGGAATTTCCACAGGCCTCATTGGGATTTTACAAAGAATCAAACCATTGAACGAAGCCACAAAAATCATGGATCAATTCTGTGAGCACAAAAGCAGTTTCGTCGGAGTCGACCTCGCTGACAACGAAGAAGGATTTGATCCTCTTCCTTTTGCTCCGCTATTTCAAAAAGCAAAAAAACAAGGACTTCATATAACCATTCACTCGGGCGAGTCCCCCAACGTTCAAGCGGGTCAGTGGATTTTAGATTCCATCAACCATCTCGGGGCTCAGCGCATCGGTCACGGAATTCAATCCATCCATCACCCAAAAGTGATTCAAACCTTGATCGATCAAAACATTACCTTAGAAATATGTCCTTATAGCAATTGGTTGACGCAAGCATTTCCCACTTTTGAATCTCATCCAATTAAAAACCTCTTCAATCAGAATGTTCCCATCACTTTAGGTGCTGATGATCCCGGAGTTTTCACTTCCTCATTGACGGATGATTACGAAATTGCTCACCGCGTGCATGGTTTCACTGTAGATGATTTTAAAAAAGTAAATCAAACGGCCTTCAAAGCCAGCTTCTTACCCGAAGCAAAAAAGAAAAAATGGGAGTCACTATTTTTATGAGAGAATTTTATCCAGAAATCGAACCCTATCAAAAGGCTTTTCTAAAAGTTTCTGAAATTCATAATATGTACTTTGAGCAATCCGGAAACCCCGAAGGCGAACCCGTCGTATTTTTGCACGGTGGCCCCGGTGGAGGCACGGATCCTTTTCACAGAAGATTTTTTAATCCTAAAAAATATCGTATCGTTTTACTTGATCAACGGGGTTGCGGACTTTCTACGCCTTATGCAGAGCTTAAAGAAAATACAACCTGGGATCTTGTCAGCGACATTGAAAAATTACGTGAACACTTAAAAATTCAAAAATGGCATGTATTTGGAGGCAGCTGGGGATCCACACTGGCATTGGCTTACGGGGTGACTCATCCTGATCGCACAAAAAGCCTCACGCTTCGTGGGATTTTCCTTTGCAGAGAATCAGAGCTCAAATGGTTCTATCAAGAAGGAGCTTCTTGGATTTTTCCAGATTCCTGGGAAAAGTACTTTAATTATATTCCAGCTAACGAGCGCTCTGACTTTATGAAAGCCTATTACAAACGTCTGACCAGTGACAATGCCGACACTCGCCTTGAGGCTGCTAAGATCTGGAGCCAGTGGGAGGCTTCCGCTTCTAAACTTTATGTGGATCCCAACATGATTCAAGAGTTTGGCGAGCCCGAAAAGGCCATAGCCTTTGCTCGGATCGAGTGCCACTACTTTATGAACAAAGCGTTTTTCGAGTCGGACGACTATTTACTGAAGATGGCACATAAACTTAAAAATATTCCAGGCACTATCGTTCAGGGCCGCTATGACATCGTATGCCCCGCTAAAAGTGCGTGGGATCTGCACCGAGCCTGGCCTGAGGCGAAGCTTGTGGTGGTTGCGGACGCAGGTCATGCGGCTTCAGAGCCCGGCATCCGCTCAGCCTTGATAGAAGCCACTGACAGGATGATTGGAATTTGAGAAATATTTTGATTTTTTTGAAAAAAATACTTGTCTAAACTATAAACACATCTTATTGATCCCCAAATTAATATCTGGTTGTAACTTGGCACCACTTTGGTGTTTATTGTTTTTCTGCCTAAACGAATAGGCACTGACTACACACGGGGGATCGATGAAAAAATTCACACTCAGTTCCATGATGGCACTCTCGGTTGCACTTTTAACAGCATGTGCTCCGCAAAGCCCCTCTAGCCTTGAAAACCAAGACAATAGCGCAATTGTTGGCGGAAGAATGGTTGTTCCAGGTTCACAGTTATCTAAACAAGTTTTTATGATCTACGTGAAGACTTTTGATCGAGGCTCTCTTTGTACAGCTACGATGATTACTCCGACTGTAGGATTAACAGCTGCTCACTGTGTTGATTCTTTAACAGCCGCTTATGCACTCTATACAATTGATGCAGAAAAAATTCTACGCGGCACGGGTGGCGCTCGTGAAACGTTGTTAAAAAATCCATTGGTTCGACAAATCACAGCTGTACGCGTACACCCACGTTGGAATGGTAGCATCAATGGCGAAAATAACGGTGATATAGCTGTTTTCAAAATCGGTGGTCGTTTACCCGATGGCTTTCAAGTGACGCGCCTCTTTGAAGGAAGCATCAAAAAGGGATCTCGAATCATTGCATCCGGTTATGGAATTACTTCTAGCCTCATCGGCGGTGGTTCAGGTTTACTTCGTGAAACAATCGCAACAGTTGATGATCCTGATCTTACAGAATCTGAATTCAGCATTGATCAAAAAAACTTCCAAGGTTCATGCTCTGGCGACTCCGGCGGTCCTTCATTCGTGACAAGTCCCTTTGGACGTCTTGAACAAGTGGGAATTGTCAGCTACGGCGACCGTGATTGTGAAATCCGTGGTGTTTACACTTACCCACTTGCTCACAAAAGCTGGATTTCTAACGCTATCGTTTCATTGAGATAATTATAAAATTGAATTTAAAGTTTCAGCTAAATGGATTGGCTGATCGGAGGGGACGCGATGAGCGGCCCCTTTTGTTATTAAAAGCCTTGATCCCAAATGGCTATAAAGATCTCTATACTTTTGATCTCTTTCGCCTACGATAACAAAAATATTTTCATTCTCATGAATCATCTGGCTGTAGTCAGGCTGGTGAGCCAGTGACCAATTCTCTAAACAAAGTGCTAACGCCTCTCTGTTAAAATTTTGTTCTGAACGAAGAACTGGATTTCCTCCCTGAAAAACGGATTGCGAGCTCCACTCTGACATTAAGGAATCCCACTTTTGAGTGCGAAACCTTTGTGCCCACTGACGATCACTACTTAGCCTGGCCTCTTTTTCAGTATTAGATTTCAGTCCACTGTGGCTAGAGATTAAAACGAGGCTCTTGAACAACTGAGGAGCCATTGCAAACGCACCCAGCAGCATTCGTCCACCTTGAGAGTAACCGACCGCTGTTAGCGGTCCTAAGCGGGAATAAGCATTGATAAAATTCTGTCCCCAGTCTGATATAAAGACCTCGGGGGAAAGTTCGGGCCTTTCAGTGTAGGGAATAGAAAGCCGGGAGTTTATTTTCAAATTTTTAAAACAGGGATCAAAATCTTTAGCAAGGCCCAAAAAACCATGCAGAAATAAAACTTCGCTCACGAGAGCTGGTCCCACTCTTGCCAAAACAAATCAGACTGATTTTCATCGGGGCACAGTTCAATCATATGATGCTGACTTAAATCCATTTTTTCTGGAATGTCTTTCCAGCACGAGTAACTCCAATTCCAAAGCTTTGCGAAATTTTCAAAATTCACATCGTGACGATTTAAAAAGATTTCTTTGCCAAACATTTTCTTAAAAATCATTCCACCTTTGTTATTTACAACCACAATTCTTAACGGGGCTGGTTCCAATTGTTTTGTAATCCAAGGAGCTGATAAGTCATAAAGCGCTGTTAAATCACCAATCAAACACCAGTTTTCCTGGCCCGCTTTCGTCCAACCCAAGAAAGTGGAAATTTGCCCATCGATCCCGTTAGCTCCTCTGTTGGCCACCATCCGGCTGGGTTGAGACTTCAGATCAGCAGCCAAATCCCACTCACGTACAGGTAAGCTGTTGCCTAAATAAACGCTGGTGTCTTTTAGTCTCAAAGATAATTTTTGAAATAAAGCAGGTTCACTGAGTGGATATTTTTTAAATAATTCCTGGGTTTTCAAAAAGTAGTCTTGATCCATCTTCCAATGCTCTTCGTCTAGCATGCGAGGAAATTTAACATCAATGCGACTTAAATCATCCAAATCAAGGAAGTGAGTGATTTCTCTGCTTAGACCTGAAAAGTGATTATAACCCAGTGATAAAACTGGAACATCTTTTCTTTTATCCTCAAGATCTCGCCAAAACCTTAAAGTGGGGACACCACCCACCCGAATAACGGCATTACAGGCATTTTGATCAAACAATTTGGAAAGAATTTTTTCACCCGATTTAAGAGTGAAATCGATGAGCCTTGGATCACCCCTTAAATTGGAAATGCCTTCAGCATAAATAGGAGCCTTCAGTTTAGATAAAAAATCAGAAACAGGACCTTTTACTTTTTCTGGCAAAGTCGTAAGAATAACAAGAGGCTTATGTTGCTCGATAAATGTTTGAATATGACCTTTCATATTCATAGGAAAGGCTTCGGGAAATTTTGTTCTTGGACTTTTTTCAGGAACTAGAAGCTCTGGTACGATATCATCAATCAAGGGTTCTTGAAAACAGACGTTGATATGGATGGGTTTTTTCCAACTTAAGCCTTTTAAAGAAATATGATGATTTTCTTGATCTAAATCAAAGCAAACTTCTATGTAATAGGAAAAAAGTCCCACTTGTTCGATGGACTGTGGAGCCCCTGAGCCGCGAAATTTTTTAGGTCTATCTGAGGTCACCATAATCAGCGGCAAAGAAGAATAGGTACCTTCAACTGCTGCCGGTAACATTTCTGCTGCCGCAGTTCCAGAAGTTGTCAAAACAGCTACGGGTTTACGAGTGCTCCCGATGCGGCCGAGGGCAAAAAAAGCCGCCGCTCTTTCATCAAAAAAATGATAGGCTTTCAAGTGAGGATTTTTTTCAAAAATTTGTACAAAGGGTGAATTTCTGGCACCTGCACAAATACAAAACTCATGCACACCAGAGCTTAAAAGTTCTTGCAGCACGACTTCTGCCACTTCCATATTTGTCATGACTTGATTTTCTCTCAAATTTTTAACAACCCCTTAACAGATTCAATTTTAGCTAAAATTTCTTGCCATTCCGTTTCTTCATGGCTTTCTAGAACAATACCACCGCCTGCACCTAAACGCACACAAGTCTTGTCCCACTGAACTTGACGTAAGGCTACGATGGCTAATTCTTCAGTCTCACTGAGCTTAAAAAGCATCGGAGCTCCATAAAAATTTCTTTCCTTTTGTCCAGGAAGTGTTTCGAGTTCACGCCATTTTTTAAAGGGGCTAACCCCCACAGCAGAGGTGGGATGAAGGGATTGAATGAGTTCGGCAGAGCTAACTTCCAAATGGGAACTGATGCGTATTTTTGTAAGTAGATGGTAAAGAATAGGAAGTTCCATAACCTGTGTTCTGTCCACAATGACTTTTCCCCACTTGGACCATTTTTCAATCATTTCATCGACTACAAACTGATGCTCGTTCAGAATTTTTTTGTCTTTTTGAAGCGTGGGTCTGTTGTTATGACTTTTCTTTTCCGTTCCAGCGAGGGCCATGGAAGAGATTTCATTTCTTTTTTTATGAAAAAGAACCTCGGGCGTGACACCCAAAACCCCTCCCGATTCATTCCAATAACCATAGGGTATAAGGTGGGGGTAATTCATATCAGAAATAGATTGAATCATATGCAGTATAAGCTGTGGACTTACATTGATTTCTGCCTGATCAAAAACAAAAGGAACAGCTTTCTGAAGTTCGCCGGAAACAAGCTTGTCATGAAAAATCTTGAATTGATTTTTATACTCATCTCGGTGAGGTCCTTGCCACTGAAGTGAGGGCAAAGGTTCCGTAGCCTGACCTATAAAATCCTGAAACTTTATCTTATCTACGACCTTTGTTTGCGTAGCTGATAAGCGACATAATTGAGCATCAAAAAAGTGCTGTATACCAAAATGATAAGAATGCTGTTTAACATCTGAAATTGTCTGGAAAGGGCCCTGAAACAGGTACCAAGAATTGGACCAGCCTATAAAGGCCCCAGCTTTTAAAAAATTTGAGATCTTAAAGGTTTGCATGATAATCTGATAGTGGTAAGAGATAGACAATTTTATTAAACATCTATCCTATCTTTAACCAGAATATGATTATGAAGCAAACTGAGAACGAGACTCTAACACAAAAGACAAAACCAGTTAAAGTTGGTAATCACCTGATTGGTGGCGATCACTTCACTCTTATTGCCGGCCCCTGTTCCATAGAAAATAAAGAACATTTTGAGCTGACCTCTAAGACAGTCAGGTCTTTAGGTGCTAATTTGATTCGTGGAGGAATTTGGAAGCTCCGTACTTCAGCAGATTCCTTTCAAGGTTTGGGAAAAGATTCATTTAATTTTATTCGCCAAACATTAAAAGAAAATAATCTAAGCTTAGTCAGCGAAATAACAGACCCACGGCAGATCGAAGAAATCCATGATTTTGTCGATATGTTTCAAATTGGCTCTCGTAATATGCATAATTATGCCCTTTTAAAAGAAGTGGGACTTACCCAAAAACCGGTGCTCATCAAGCGTGGCTTTGCAGCACTTATTGATGAATGGATTAAGTCCACCGAATATGTTCGTAAAGGTGGAAACGAAAATGTGATCCTTTGTGAACGTGGCATACGAACTTTTGAAACGGCGACTCGAAATACACTGGATTTAAATGCAGTCGTATACGTGAAAAATAGAACTCACTTGCCAGTTATCGTTGATCCCTCCCATGGCATTGGCATTCGTTCTTTAGTCCCTCAGATGGCCTATGCTGCTGCCGCTTCCGGCTGTGATGGTTTGATCATCGAAGTCCATCCCAACCCCGAAAAAGCCCTTTCCGACGGACAACAAACACTTAATTTTTCAGAGTTTGAAGTGCTCGTAAAACAACTGGAAAAAATATTAGATGCCATTGGCAGACCTTTGAGTAAAAATTAATCATGAGTTACCAAGGGCCCAATCCTGATACCATCCGCAATATGTTTAAAAAAGTAGCCCCAGGCTACGACCGTGCTAATAATATTTTGTCTGCTGGCATTCATCATCTTTGGCGAAAAAAAGTGGTTCAATTGGCTGAGGTACAAACAGGACAAAAAATTCTGGACTGTGCCACTGGCACAGGTGATCTGGCCATTGAATTCAAAAAGTCTGTGGGACCCACCGGAGTTGTGATCGGCACTGATTTTTGCAAAGAAATGTTGGAAACAGCACCCACTAAATCAGAACAACAAAATCTTGATATTCAGTACAGCGTGGCGGATGTCATGAATCTTCCTTTCTCTGATTCTGAATTTGACCGCTCCAGTATTTCATTTGGCATTCGAAACGTGCAAGACCCATCAAAGGCAGTTCAAGAATTAGCACGAGTCGTAAAGCCCGGTGGAAGAATTCTTATTCTGGAATTCGGCCAAATGAAAACACCCGTCATCAAAGATCTTTACAAGTTTTATTCTGACAAAATTCTGCCTTGGATGGGCGGGGTCGTTACAGGGCAAGGTGAAGCTTACGATTACTTACAAAAATCTTCTGCTCAATTTCCCTGTCGCGAAGATTTTGTTGAGTTAATGAAAAAGGCTTACTCTTTTAAAAAAGTAGAGTTCTTTCCCGTTAGTTTCGGAATTGCCTATGTTTATATAGGGTATAAGTGACTATCCCTGAATTGACTCATAAGAATCATTTTCAATTTGGCTATAACAATATTCCATTTAATTTTAGAAAAACTCCAGATGATAAATGGTTCGTCAGGTACGGTTCATGTGAACGACCACCACTGAATTTTCATGATGAGTGTTTGGCAACAGCCAAGTTAATAAGAAGCAAAACAAATCAATCTTTGCATGTCATGTTTTCAGGCGGAGTTGATTCTGAAGTTGCTTTAAGATCCTTTTATGAAAGTGAAATTCCTGTTGAAGCGGCTATTTTAAGATACAAAAGTGACCTCAATATTCATGATGTCAGTTGGGCTATTGTCATTTGCGATAAGTTCAATATTCCTTATCGCATTTATGAACTGGATTTACTTGATTTCTGGAATCATAACGCCAATCAATTCGCAGAACTCACCTACTGCCCTTCACCACAATTACTTCCCACTATGTGGCTTATTGATCAGATTCCAGGCTATCCAATCATGGGAAGTGGAGAGTGTTTTTTAGTCAAAGAGAGACCCGATGATTATGTTCCAGGCGTAAGCCCCTATCTAAAATCAGATTGGATGCTTTGGGAAAAAGAAAAAATTGCTGCCTGGTACCGACACTTTATAATAAGAAACAGAGAAGGCTGCCCAGGTTTTTTTCAGTACACACCTGAAATAATGCTTTCATTTCTTCAGGATCCGTTTGTGCAAAATCTAATTCAAGATAAGATTGTAGGAAAATTAACCACAGAGTCTTCAAAATTTAAAATTTATCAGCAGCATTTTGATTTAATTGAAAGGCCTAAATATACAGGCTTTGAAAAAGTTAAAACAGAAGATGCTAACTACCGTGAACAACTACTTAAAAAATTTGCTTACGCCAATGAAATATTTAAAACATCAACTGATGCTCTTCAAAAAATGTTAACTAATGAACACTGACCTCGAATTCCAATTTTTATCCCAAGATCATAAAGATGAAATTGTTCAATTACGTCATAATGAATATAGAAAATACTACCAAGAAAAAGTGGATGTGGCTGGGCTTAACTGGAACAATGCTGATCGCACTTCTATTCACTTAGGAATTCGGAATATTAAAACTCAAAATCTGATCGCTTACTTGAGGCTGACTGGATTTCAATCAAAAGAAAAATTAGAGCTCACCACTCTTTTTGAAACTCCGGCAAAGATTCAGCTGCCTGTGGCTCTGCTCACTCGAGCAGCTACGAATAGTGGCTATGAATCGAGAGGACTTCATAACATTCTTCGGTGCCGTGCACTCGAAATCTGCCTGGAAAGAAAAATGATGACTTTGCTAGGCACCTTAGAGACTTCATCAAAGCGTTTTGATTCCCTTATGAAAATGGGCTACGAGGCTTTAGCCAGCAAAGAAAATTGGGGAAATCAGAGCTATATTCAAAGTAATCAAGGTGTAACCTTAATAGCATTAGTGGGTGAGGCTCGATTTAGGAATGCCATTGATTACTACCAAGCTAAATACGCTCTACTACCGCTAGATAAAAAAACAATTCCTGATCTTGAATTTATTTAATAAATTTTTGCCAGAACTTTTGCTGTGACTTGGCCTGTACGTAAAACATCTCGAGCCCCGATTTATATTTTGCTTTAAAATGGATCGCAACTTCGCGTGCAACTGAGTTTTCAATGTAACTGAGATCTAATATCAGCTGGGGCTGCCAACGAGGGGGAATCAACTGCATGTCGGTCTGCCCGGCGGCCCAAATGATAACATCAGGATTTTCAATGTGAGCATAGCCCTGACGAGGCTTACCCGAACGAGCTGAATAAAAACTAGCATCTGGCAATTGGCCTTTTAGCATTTCTAAAAGACCACCGCCGCCCCAAACCACCACAGATTGATTAGCTAAATTTTTAGAAAAAGTAGCAAAGCCATCGATGTCTGTATTTTCTGATTTCCATGTTTGATTATCTCGGACCAGCGTATTTAATGCAGAATGTCCGACCCAATGCCCTGCTAAAGTTTTTAGTGGTGAAGTCACAGCTGCGAATCTTAGACCCCATTTTTCCAAAAGTGGTAGCGCTAGCTCCCACTCTTCTTCCGCTAGGTGGATCTTAAAAAAGGGAACTTCCGCATCGAGAAAAAACTTTTTATGAAAACTGGGTGAAAAGCTATGGTTAACTGGAGCACCCAAAACGGCTGCCATTCCATTTCTATTTTTATTTGGCATGGACAGCCACTGCCACAGAGTCGGCTGATCTAAATGCGAGTTGTCTCCGGTTCTTATGAAGTTGAGTGACTGATGGCTTTTCATCATCAAGCGAAACCAATCCCATTTTCCGTCTAAAGATCTAGGTAAGAAATTTCTTTTACTAGGATCCACCTGTTGCCATTGAAATCCCAATTCTAAATCAGTCCAAGACTCAACAAGGGGACAAAGCTTTAAATGATAATGACTTTTTTCAAAAGGTTTCAAAATTTGAATGGCTTGATGAATAGAGTCTTGATGAGTCGACAAGTAAAAAATTTGATTGAGTGCTGGCAAAGGCCTATTCAAATCCCAATCGATTGGATACTGATTAGCTTTTACAATCTCTGGAACATGGCCGTTTGTTCGAACCGAATAGAGGATTTTTTTATTTTTAAGATCAAATCTTTTGAACTCAGTTTCACTCAGCAAATCATCTCGCCATTCAAAGACTGCATCTAAATTCACGATCGGAACTTGGGGCTTCAAAGTGAAGTAGGCTTGAACTGAAGTCTTACCAGTTAAAATTGCTTTTTCCTCTGGATCCACTTCATTCAAACCCTCTGGCATTGTGTAAATAAAATGGCAGTGTTTAGCATACATCATTTCACGCGGTTGAAATCTTTCATGATATTCATCCAAAGCAGACAGCTGAGAATTGAGCCTAGGACGATCTGTGAATATTCGCCCCGTTGAATCTGAGTCTCTACGAAGCCAAAGGACAAAAACATGATTTGGCATTTTTGATAAATCAAAACCTGCTCCGCAGCTGATTACAGTATTTGCATTAGAATTTTTAATGAGTTCTAAAAATACTTGAATTTCGATTTCACGGAATTTTAATTCACCAAATTTTTCAAAGTAGTCTGATATTTTATGACTCGTATGTTTTTCAATTTCTGAATCAAGATCAAAAAAATGAAGCTCTGGTTGATAAATTTTCCATCTTTGAAGAAGTGACGTTTTGCCGACACCTCGGTGACCGACTATGACTTTAATCATTAACCTGCCCCACCTGAAATGAGATTCCAAAAACCAGGAAAACTTTTATTAACAACTTCTGGGTTTGTAATTCGCAAGCGATAACCCATGGATTTTGCCACAGCTGCTGCAAATGCTAAGCGATGATCATGATCAGGCTGATAAAGAAAAAATTGATGATGATGATACTTCTTACCAGTGATACGAATTCCACCTTCCAAGACTTGATGTTTAACTTGCATCAAGGAAAGTAATTCACTGATTTTGGCCAACCGATTGGATTCCTTATAAACAAGCTGAGGAGTATCAAAAATTTCACTGACCCCGTCACACTTAGAAAGGAGTACACATAACACAGGAAATAAATCTGGACAGTTATTAAGGCTAACCTTTACAGGATTCCATTGGCTCGATCTGCTTATTTTTAAGTGTCCATTGACGAGATCTGTTGGAATACCAATTTTTTTAAAAATTTCAACGAAAGCGACATCAGGCTGCAAGCTTTTCAAGTCAAAAGGATAAAGATCACAGGATCCACGAATAGCCGCTAAAGCCGCCACTGCGAAGGCCGAGCTAATATCTTGCTCAACTGTCACTTTGCTAGCTTTTAATTTTTGCAATTTTGAAACAGATATTCCTGATTCTGTTTTTTTATACTCAAATCCTACAGAACTTAATAATTGAAGGGTCATTTCTAAATATCCGTCAGAGACTCTGTTTTCAGAAAACTGAATTTGAATTGGCTTTTCCATATCCCAGCAACACAATAAAAATCCAGACGCAAATTGACTGCTTTTTGATAAATCGATTGTGATTTGATCAGGCAGCTTCCATCCACTGGAATGAAGATTTAATGAGTTTTGATCAAAAGTGGCAGACACATTGAGTTGACGAAATAAATCCAGCAAGGGATCAAGTGGCCGAGAAAAAAGTCTTTCACTTCCACGAAGTTTCCAGATTCCAGGCCTTTTTGACAACATGATGGCCAAAAACCGAAAAGTGGTTCCACCCTCACCAACAAAAAACTCTGATCCCGTCGTTTGCAGAGCTTTTTGTAAATGAAGAACATCATCGCTTGAAGATTGTCCTTCTATTTCCAGTTGTGGATACTGGGCTTGCAAAATCAGGGCTCTGTTCATCAGTGATTTGGAAGCTTCGACTGAACCCTTGAAACTAAAGCTCTTCATAGAGCTCCTGCAAAGTTCTTTGTTGCCTTCTGTATTCACGAAGAATGTCTTCCATTGGAACTTTTTTAATCAAAACTTTTCCGGGCTTTTCTACTAAAGTGAAACTGATCAATCCCTGCTTGTTTTTTTTATCTTTGATTAAGTAAGAACGAATTTTAGCCTCTGTTAGGCTATAAATCTTTAAATCTGTTTTCTTTTTAAACTCTTCATCCCAAACGTAAGACCACGGCATTTCATCCATTAAATCAAAGGCTCTTTGGGGACTAAGAAGTTTAAGTTGTACACTCCAGGCTATATCAAATAAGAGACCGTGAAAAATGGCAAGACCATGAGGGATTCCAAAATGGGCTTCCCAAACATGTCCCAAAGTATGTCCCAGATTCAGTTGATAACGGAATCCTTTTTTCTCGAAAGGGTCTTGCTTCACAATTTTATATTTTAATTCGATAAAGCTTTTTAAATCAGACCAGCGAATTTTTCCAGCTTTCCAATTCCAAGATTGAAGCTTTTTAAGCAAAGATTCTCCGCCGATAATAGCAGTTTTCATAAACTCACCACTGGCTTCAAAAAGTCGAATGGCTGGCTGAGTTTCTAGCACGGCTTGAATCACCCACACTTCTTCTGAAAAGTGATAGGTTCCAATTTGATTTTTAAAACCACCCACATTCATGGCTGTTTTTCCACCATGGGCTGAATCCAAAGCTGAAAGCCAAGTTGTAGGAATTTGTACGACGGGTATTCCCCTTTTAAATATAGAGGCCACAAATCCACCGAAATCACCCACACTTCCTCCACCTAAAATATAAATTTTCTGTGCAAAAGAAAAATTTTTAATAAGGTGTTCAAGATGGGATGGAAGTTGATCGATACTTTTTAACTTTTCTCCTGATTTAACCGCATATCGAGAAGGAAATGTTTCAATCCATTTTTTAATCAACGGGATCTTCATTAAATATTGATCATAAATTAATAGTTCCGAATGATGATTTTTCATGACTGGAAGTTTTTTTAAAATTTTAATTTTTGTTTTCAAGAAAGTCTCCAGTCGATGGGGGCTTGATGGGTTTTAACTAAATATTCATTAATTTTAGAAAATGGTCGGCTACCAAAAAAACCACGGTAAGAAGAAAGTGGGGAAGGATGGGAACTTTGTAAAATGAAATGACGATTAGAATCGATATAAGCTCCCTTTTTCTGAGCGTAGGCTCCCCAGAGAACAAAAACAAGATTTTGCCTTTCTTGATTCAAGACTGTGATGATTTTATCAGTGAATTTTTCCCAGCCCTGATTTTGATGTGAACCAGGTAAACTCTGTCTAACGGTAAGAACTGAATTTAAAAGAAGCACTCCCTGCTGGGCCCAAGGGCTTAGGTTTCCTGTTTTTGGCATGGGCAAACTTAAATCACTTTGGAGCTCTTTGAAAATATTTAAAAGTGAGGGTGGTTTTGCAACCTGATCGGGCACTGAAAAAGATAAGCCATGGGCTTGACCTGGACCATGGTAGGGGTCTTGACCTAGAATAACAACTTTCACTTTTTCAAATGGCGTTTCATTGAGGGCTTGAAATATTTTTTGTGATTCAGGATAGATGATTGATTTTTCGCTTAAAAGAAACTGATTCAGTTGGATCATATAGTCCAGGTCGAATTCAGAGCCAATCCTTTGCAGCCAAGAGTTTTCAAGTTGTTTTTTAATCATGTCTCAAAATTATCCATCTCATTTTATGACGTTGGTCCCATTAGCAGGTCCACTTTCTCGACGTTCGGGAAGTATTCAAATTTCTTTTCTCAGCCAAAAGGTATCTTGCCAAGCACTTTTGATGACTCATTGTTATACTAAACTAGTCATACAATTGGTCTTTCAAGAAGGAGGCGTTATGTCTGATCTCAATACAACAGAACTGACTCTTGAGCTTGATGAGAACCCTGAAATAAGATCCTTCGTTTATCAACAAATTCTTGAGTTTGAGCCCTATGTAACACCACAAACCATTGTGGCTGTGATTGCCAAAGATCCGATCAAGCTTTTACCTAAGTTGCAAGCGGACGGAGAGGAAATCTCAAAAAAAGATTTATCTAAGATGTTTCGTATTTCCATTACACTTAAAGAAGATGGAACACAAATTCAAGAGGAAGCTCTTCATAATGATGTTTTCGAAGCCATCAAGTTAGCTAAAGAAAAATTGATCCAAAAATTAGATGCCATTCAAAATCATGTTGTCAGTCAATCCGACCGCATTGAACAGATCAATCAGGCTCTTAATAATCAGCAGGTTCACTAAAAGGATTTAGTGATCCGTTTCTATAGAGTTCGGTGACAAAGGAATGATGGGCTTTGGTAGCTGGTGTTTTGCCAAATAACCCAGGATATCTTGAAGCTCATCAAATGTTTTATAGTTAGATGGCAGACCTGCTCTTAATTCTGTCGTCAGAGTTGGAATGTTTCTTTCGGCCCACAAAAAACGACCCATACTTCCAGTAAAATGCCCCAGTGACTTCCATGGTAAATATCCAAATTGAGGAGGTTTTACTTTGGGACCATCAAAATCAAGCACCCCCAATGGAGTGTGAATTGAGACAACAAATTCGGGTTTGTAATCGATGATGTGTTTCATCGCACACTGAACCTCAGGCTCTCCACCGGCGATAGAGCCTGGAAATCGACGGGGGTTAGAAGAAGTTCTTTCCTTCCAATACTTAGTCGCTTCACGACTCCAGTCTTCTGTAGGAAAATTACGATTCAAATCGACACGATTCGCATTCGTTCGAGTGTTGGCCTCTACTCCGTCAGGATTAAGAACAGGAACGATGCGCCAATCATTACGTGGCTCGATTTCAGAGAGTCTTTGCATCCAATATCGAACCATAGTGCCCGCTTCTTTTTCATCGCCGTGAATCAGACTAAAAACGAGTATCTTCTTTTTCTCTTTGTCATTGCCAGGTCGATCATAGTGAAAAATAGGTGTTCCATTTACACTTAAGCAGCCATCAAGAATCTGCGCCGATACACATACCTTTTCGATGGCTTTCTTATCTGCAGGTCCCTTTAACTTTTCTAACATTTGGACACATGACTTCTGTGTATCAGCCCCAGAAAAGGCAGGCATTAAGGTCATACCGATGAAAATTTTTGAGAGTAACGTCTTCATGTAAGACAGCTTGGCACGAAGTGATTAAACTCTCTATACCATTTTGAGAAAAAAAAACTTTCACCTCTCTGAAACAGACAAGAGTCCTGTAAAGTATTTAGATAACAGGAGTATAGAATGATTAAACGTGGTGGGGCTAGTTTCGCGATTTTGTTTATAGTAAACCCGATCGTCATTTTATTTTATCAAAATTGCTCTGTTATACCCGTTCATTCCAAAGCGAAGATCATGGCGAGTACGACAACGACCCCCTCACGACAAATCGCATCGGTGGAGGCGTCAGATTCTGCTAATAGCTGTCGCTACCTGTCATCTTCTCAGCCCTGTGCTGAATAATTTAATATTTTACTGGACCTTCTATTGACCTACATAGAGTTGTAAATTATATGTAAGTTATGAAGAAGTCGCTCCTCCCTAAAAAAACCATGAAAAACACAGCTAGCCCCGACGGGGCCATTACCTCGTTAACTGCTAACGAAAGAAATATTCTTAACTTCATTGAATCAGAAATCCTAACTTCAGGACTTTCACCCAGCTATCAAGAAATTTGTCAGCACTTTGGCTTTGCTTCATTTAATTCAGTGCAAAATTATGTGAAACAACTCACAAAAAAAGGTTACTTGCGTGCTCAACCTCACCAAAAACGGGGACTTGAAGTCCTTCGTAGCGCGACTGCCTTTGCCTCTCAACTTCATCATCAATTTCAAGATCGGACGACGACCGAATCCCTGCAGGATGGACTCCTCCAGGGCCCTGTGGGGATTCGGCCCATTCCCTTGCTTGGCTCAGTGGCAGCTGGCTCACCCATAGAAAGAATCACTTCAGGTGAAACACTCACTGTGCCTTCCGCACTGATGAAAAATCCTGAACAGACCTTTGCGCTTTCGGTTGCGGGAGACTCCATGGCCGAAGAAGGAATCCACGACAAAGATTGGATTATAGTTCTCAAGCAAGATCATGCAAAAAACGGTGACCTAGTTGTTGCTTCCATTCAATCAGAAGCGACAGTGAAACGAATTTATTATCACCCGAAACATCAACCGGACAAACGTTTAGAATTACGACCTTCGAATTCAGAATATCAATCCCAATGGTACAAGGAATCGGATGTACAAATTAAAGGTCTTGTCACTGGACTTCTTAGGAAATTTTAAGACGATTTCCCTTCACTGATTTCTTAAACTGTCGATACATAAGCTATGCCAATTTTTACATTTTTTATATTATCAATCCTTGTTAATTTTTCTGCTTGTCAAAATAAGCCAAAATCAACAGTTCACCATACAAAAACATTTCATTTCGAAGAATTCAGAAATTCTTGGTCCAATTATATTTTACAAGTTAAACAGCGAATCCCAGAGGATCAAAAAGTTTTATGGCAATCCCGCTTTGCTGATCTTTGCCTTCAGGATCCTCAACTTTGTGAGTATGGAAATCGTGGATCAAAAAATGGAATGCCCTATTCACGCGCGGCCGGCAAAGCTTTGATCAATCTCATCGAAAATAAAAAATTCTCAGAAATGGGTGAATATCCTGTTTCTTTTTCCCTCAAAGCTTTCGAACGATTAACAGAAACGAAATTGATGTCTTTAGCGAATGTCATGATCGAAGATAAATCATGTATCAATGTGGATACTAAACACGCACTTGCTGCCCAGTTGGAAAATTTTCTACCTGACTCAGCAGTTGTTTCTAATATTTTAGAACTTTATGAAGCGAATTCTAAATGTGAAATGTCTAAAACCGTGGCCATGTCATCTTACCGAGCCGCTATCATCCGAGTTGTCGATAATCGATGTGACGCTGCCGTTCCCCTTTTTGATAAAGTCAATGCCTCGGCTGAAGACTATCTGAAGGCAAGATCTTACTATTGGAAATGGAATTGTTTAGGACAAAGTGCAGAGGTTAAAGCAGAGGCACAGAAAGTCATGCCCTATTTTTCTTATCACAGACTTATTTTAAATCAGTACTCGGTGGAATCCATAAAAGAACTGGATTCATTGAAAGATCAAACCCCTTTTCAAACTCAATCTAAAGATGAAAACCTAACAAAAATGGTGCAAATCATCGAAGAATTGATCGCAGAAAATCAGACCGATACTGCAAGACATTTATTCGAAAGAGTCAGCATGGCTCGATTACAAAACTCTGAGCCCGAGTTCCAACTTTATTGGGCTTATCTGATGCATCTTAGCCAAAGTGGTGTAAGAAAGTTTCAAATTTTATCAAGACTCATCAATGAAAAGCCTCAGTTCAGAACTCAGACTGTTAAAAGTATGCTTTTCCCCACTTGGTATTTCGAAAGTGTTTCAAGTTACACCTCACAGGTAGACCCCTGGTTGATTCAATCTCTTATTCGCCAAGAAAGCGCTTTTGACCCTAGGGCTAGAAGCCGTGTAGGTGCCACAGGCCTAATGCAGCTCATGCCAGCAACAGCCCGAAGAGTGGCACGTATGTCAAAACCTCAGCTGAAAGATCCTGATGAAAATGTCAGATTGGGAGTAAAATTTTTTGAAAATTTATTGGAACGCTATGATGGCGAAACTCATCTGGCTTTAGCAGCTTACAATGCGGGTCCCTTAAAAGTTGATCAATGGATCAAACGATATCCCACTCAAGATCCCCTGCTTTTTGTAGATGCCATACCCTACAGAGAAACCCGTGAGTATGTTGCTTTCATTATGCGAAACTACTACTGGTATAAGTTTTTAAACCAAAATGAAAAGCCTGGACCTTTGCTTTCTAATGAAAAAACAAATCCTAATTCATTTTTTTAGGGACAAACAGTAAACTTGGACTTGATGCGATTTTTCGAATGACAGCTTGATAAATTCTATTTCTTTCAGGAGCTTGAATTTTTCGAGCTCGAACAGCGACTGTGAATGCTAGGAAAAATGAAACTGATAGATTTAAAATTGCCATCGATAAAATACCTAAAGCTGCCGTTATCAGATAATAATTAGAAGCGGCTCCCTTTAAAGACACAATTGCAGCCGTCATGGCACCCGATGATAAAGTCACATGTCTGACATCTAAATAAAGTCCCAAAAATTGAAATATGGATGGTGTAAGTCCTAGTAAAAATCCTAAGGATACACTTCCTGCTATTGCTGCTAAATTTTTTCTTAAAAATTGTGCAAAAGCCCTGGCTTTAACATCACCTAAAATAAATCTTAGTCTTCTGTTTTGACCAATAGCTAAGGATAAACGGTGGTAAGCAAACCAATTGTCCATCCAGCCTGCAATTAAACTAGAGAGCCAAAGAAGAACTCCAGTGAAAGCAGCAAAAATAGGAGTAAAACCCAAAATTGAAAAATCATCTAAAGTATCTAAAGCTTTAGATTCCGACATTAATGGAGTATCAAACACAGCAGCGTATGTGAATGCAATGATAAATACGAATGGTACAACACCAAGAATATTACCAAGAACAGCAGTCACCTGAGTTCTTAGTAAATTAAGGATTTCATCAATAATTTTATCAAATGATTCTGGAGAATCTAAATTTTGCATTTTGGATGCTAAAGCCGGTGCTGTCATTGATGATTGCTTAGTGGCCAATGTGAAGTTGAAAAAATGAATAAGCAAAAAACTAAAAGCATAATTGAGACTTGCAGCAAGGCCTGCAAAAAAAGTATTCAATCCAATAGCCGTGATAGCAATTTTAAGAATACAAGTTAATGCTGTCATGACACCGCCACCAAAGGCGTGATTGAACATCATTTTTTGCTGTAAAGTTGACCTAGCAATGTAGTGCTCTCCCGTTTCACTCGAACGTTCGACAATTTTTCGTGATAATAAAGAAAAACTTTCACCCAGCAGTGGTCTCAACCGAGTTTTATCAACTGATTCAGAAACTAAGGTTTCTAGAAAATTGGAAAGTACGATGGGTTCTATTTCTTGCTGTTCTGTAATATAAAATAGATTCTGAATTCTTCGTAGCAAACTTTCAAGTTTATCAATTTGAAATACGATTTGAACACTTACGCCAAATTCGTTGAGATGCTGTTTGATATCAGCTAGATCACGACGACAAGCTTCAATTTTTTTATTGAGCTGCGAAGCAAGCACTGCTTTTAGATCTTGATCATTTTCAGCATAATATTTTTGCAAATATTGAGCGAATAAATAAAATGAGTTTTTTGTAAAATCTGGATCTGAAAGACGAAGCCTAATGGCACTGCTTAATCCCAGTGCTTGAACTTGGACAGACAATAACAAAATAGCCTTCTTAGCATCCTTTTGAAATCCACCAATCGGTTGATTCTTGTCATCTAAGCCAAATTTGAAAAGCTCTTGAATTCTTTGAAGGGTTAAATGATCGATTTGCTGCACCCACTGTAGATCCGTATCACTTCTAAAATTTTGTTGAAACAAGTAAGCCAAATCTGTTTCATCAGGGGGTAAAGGAAGAAACTTTTTCTGTATTCGATCGATAAATTCAGCGGCAACTGAATCTTGAAGTGTAAGACCTGTTTGCTCAAAAAGATTAAGCGCACTGGTTTGATTGAAAATAGAACGAATTGTGGATGCTACCTGCAATTTCCAATTTTCATTGCGATCTAGAATATTTAATATGTGCCTTACTCGTACTGACTGTGGTGTCCCCGTTTTAAATTCAGCAACATGCTGGATTTCTCCGCGATGTCTGATCCAGTCAAGTAGATCGAAAAACCAGTTCGTTCGTTCTTTTAGAGATTTATCAGATCCTGGAGCATGAGATAAAATATGATCGAGTTCTTTTCTTACGTTTCTTGATAATTTTAAGCGTTTCCAAAAATCACTCATCTTTCTAATGTCCAGAAAAACCAAATACAGGTCAATAAAATTGGCTACTTATAAAATTAAATAACAAAAAATTATAAATGAATCGAAACAATGTGGCGCTCGACATCAAGAACAGGTGACTTCAATGGAACTATGTCGCATTTGAAGTTTTTCTCTTTTTTTAATGTGTCTTGGATTTCTTCTTGAATTTTCTCGAGTCTTGCTTTCATTAAAAAATATTTTCCACCATTTTTATAGTAGGCTGATGTCATATCAATAATAACATCGATTGGCTTAAAGGCTCTTGCTGTTATTAAATCATAACCCTTCATCGAAGTAGAAATTTCAGACTGTAGATATAAGTTGGGAATCCATTTTTTTAAAGCTTCTAAAAATTCTCTTTTTCTAGGACTTTTTTCAAATAAATGAAATTGAGTTTCTGGAAAATGAATGGCAAGGATCACAGCTGGCAGACCTCCACCTGAACCCAGATCAGCCACTTTCTTTAAGCCTAATGGAAACTTCGATAGGATCATCAAAGAATCGATAATATGATTATCAATAAGTTCTTCTATGGTCATTTTTCGACTGACTAGATTAAGTTCCTCGTTTGAAGTCCAAAGAAACTCAATATATTTTTTTAATACTGGCAAATTGCTATCTTTGAATCCCAATGAAACAAGAATAGATCTTTGCTGTTCGAAATACGACATTGCTTATAAACCTTTTTTGAGCGCTTTGTAGACTACACCAGGGTGAGTACGAGTCAATAAGTGACCCGCATTTTTGATAATGGTGAATCTCACTTTATAGCCCATCTCTTTAAGGACTAGATTGGACTGTTTCATCATGGCCAATGGGACGATTTCATCTTCTTGGCCTGCGATGATCTCGAATGGTATTTCAATTCTAGGAAGCTCTTGTCTTGGATGAAATAAATTGAAAAGTCGAGCACCACGAGTCACTGATATAGCACTGCGAATTTGCTGATCGATTTCTTTTTTTAATTCTGGATCATTCATATCAAGTCCATTGGCTTTTGCATATTCCTCAAAATAAGTGGAATAGCTGCTGTAAAGAAATTTTTCAACATTAGGATCAGTGATAGAATTTTTTAAAGTTGTAAATCCAAGAAACCTATACATTGAATCGGCAGTGGAAAAAAACTGATTGAGTAAAAAGTTGCTTTGATCGATCTGATTCGTAACATTCTCAGATACTAATTTCGGTGCAAAAAACTGAACACCCTTGGCCAATGTTTCAGACACCTGGGCACCGATTAGGGCTTGTGAGGCAATCCACTCTGATAAATCTTGAGCATAAAAAGCAATAAGCCTAATTCCACTGATTTTTATTTCTAATTTTTTATCTAAAATATTTTTCGAATAGGCACCGGTTAATAATGCGACTGCACCACCTAAAGAATGACCCACGATTTCAACATTTTTCACATTGAGATGCTCTAGAACTTTCAAAATTGAAAGGGCATGGGCCCTGATATCTACAGTTTCATCCACATTGGCATCATTTTTTAAAGATTTCCACAACGAGCGACCATGACCTAGTAAATCAACACGGATAACTTTAAAGCCGTCCTTTAAATAATTCTCGGCTTGTTGATTCAGTCGACCAGAATGATCGCCTAGGCCATGAATCAGTAGCTTAGTTCCTTTAGGCTTGGATTTTTGGGGATAATCAACACGGTAATACATTTCATGCAAAACTTTAATTCCGGCTCTTGGAATTCCTTTTACAAAACCATTTTGACTAGCAGATGCATTAGACACTTCATTCGACCAAGAGGACTGGCGAATTTCACGAAATTCACCATTTCTTTCACCTTCGATCACGTCCACACAAAAAATTTCAGCCCGTAATTGGAAACTGAAAAAAAGTACGAAGGAAATAGAATAAATTAAAATTTTCACAAGCATTCTACTATCAAATTAGAGGCCACATCATAACTCACACAAACAATTACGAGGTCTTAATGCCATTTCACGCAAAGACAGTGTCAATAAATTAAACATTTCAACCAGTTCGATCCTGAGGGCTTTGGCAAAGTAGGCCTATCTATTGCCAACCATGTATGTGTAAATGAACCATCTTTACCTCATAAACATCTACAGATTGGAATTCATGAATATTCAAGTGATCTCGTTTAATTGCCTTTTAAAAAGTAAAGCAGGGCAAGTTATCAGTTCAACTTTTAATCGTGACGTTTTAAACTCAACTGAAAATCAGACTTCCGCATTGAATGGTCTCGCTAAGGGCTTACAAAATTTAAAAAAGGGCGAGAAGCGAACAATCCCTTTATCCGCAGAAGAAGCTTATGGTCTATATGATCCCAAAAAAATTATTCTTTTTCCCCGCAGTCGCTTAGCTAAAAATATAAAAGTCGGTGAATACATTTCGGTTGTGACTAAAAGTGGCTATCAACACGATTACAAAGTGATTCAGCTTCACAAAGACATGGTCAGTTTGGATGGAAATCATCCTTTAGCTGGTCAAGATCTAATTTTTGAAATTGAAACCCTAGATGCTCGTGATGCAACCCATGACGAAATTTCTGCTTCAAGTAACGTTTTTTCTACTCAGCTATTGCACTAGTTGAATGTCAAAAACATCTTGCCCCAATATGAATCATTCGAAATCAAACCCACAAGTCGTCTATTGTCCGAATTGTGGTGAAAAATTTACTGGTCAAACTCCCCAGAAAAAGACCTGTAACCAAGAAATTCATAAATTAAGGCGTAAAGATCGTAGTCTCTATTGTCATGACTGTGGAGTTGACCTAAAACTCTCTTAAATATGACAACTCAAAAATTTTCTGACCTTAAATTAATCGAACCACTTCAACTTGCTATAACTGAAACAGGGTACACTCATCCTACCCCCATTCAGTTAGCTGCCATTCCAAAACTTCTTGAAGGTCGAGACCTTCTTGGTGTTGCTCAAACAGGAACAGGTAAAACTGCTGCTTTTGCATTACCAATTTTGCAAAGATTAGTTCTCAATCCAAAAAAAGTAGAATCCAGGCACGCAAGAGTTCTGATCTTAACACCTACCCGCGAACTTGCTGTTCAGATCCATGAAAGTTTTCAAACTTATGGTAAAAATTTAAATCTAAAATCCACTGTCGTCTTTGGTGGTGTGTCTCAATTTCATCAAGTTAAAAGCATGACTGCAGGGGTAGACGTATTGGTTGCAACTCCTGGTCGATTAATGGATCTTATCCAACAAAGAATGATTAATCTTAGAAGTCTTGAGGTCTTTGTTTTGGATGAAGCTGACCGAATGCTGGACATGGGTTTCATCAACGACATTAAAAAAATTATTAAATTGCTACCTGTAAAAAGACACAGTCTTTTCTTCTCAGCAACTATGCCACCTGATATTCAAAAATTAGCTTCAGGTTTGTTAACAGACCCCGTTCGCGTTGAAGTAACTCCAGTATCTTCTACGGCAGAAAAAATTCAGCAATCAGTGCTATTCGTAGAGAAAAAGAACAAAAAAGATTTACTCAGACACGTATTAAAAGATAACAGCCTCAAGCGTGTTATTGTGTTTACACGAACAAAACACGGTGCCAATCAAGTCAGTGAAGTTTTAGAAAAAAATGGCATCTTCAGTGCTGCGATTCACGGAAATAAATCACAGGGTGCAAGACAAAGAGCTCTCGATAGTTTTAAAAAAGGAACTATCAGGGTTCTTGTCGCTACTGACATTGCTGCTCGAGGAATTGATGTGGATGGGATAACTCATGTTATTAATTTCGAGCTTCCCAATATTGCAGAAAGCTATGTCCACAGAATTGGGCGTACAGCTCGTGCAGGCGCTGAAGGCATCGCCATTTCGTTTTGTGATCAAGAAGAAAAGGCCTACCTTAAAGATATTCAAAAACTCACTGGCCAATTAATCCCCGTCGAAACCTCTCACCCCTACCACTCAGAAAATGTTGTGAATGCTCAAACCCTATCAAAAGGGAAAGCAAAGGCATTAATAGATTCCAGATTGGGTGGCAATAAAGGTGGCCAAAGAAATAACCGAAGACGCAGATTTAACAAGCCCAAGTCAAAAACTCTAGGCTAATTTTTTCCCTTGGTTCGAATTTTCAATAGGAAGATAAACTTGAAAAATAGCTCCCGTTTCAGACGGGATATGCACTAACTTTCCACCTTGAGATTCGATAATACTTTTTGTGATACTTAGACCTAAACCGAAACCTTGACCCACTTCTTTTGTTGTAAAAAAAGGATCCATAATTCGGTTTCTGATTTTTTCAGGAATTCCTTTACCAGTATCGCGAAATGAAATTTTTAAAAATTCAGGATCCACAACAAACCCAATTATAATACTTTTCTTAGGTGATTGGCTTAGGGCTTCCATGCAATTTTCAATAATATTATTCAACGCTTTTGTAAGATCTGTCTTTCGAACTTTAATATTAACTTTTGGAATATTAGCAACATTGATGGAAATGGATTTTTCCATCAGGCTTGAATGCTGCATTTGAAGAAACTCACTCATAAAGGTTTCTAAACTTAGGATTTGAGGAGCTTCTAATTCTGCGCTGGATTTAATTAATTGCAAACTACTTACTATCCTGGCCACACGGTCCACACCGACAAGTATTCTTTCTATCTCTTCTTTATTTTCACTGAGTAAACTGTCCTGCTCTTTTTTATTAGCTTTTAACTTTAAAAGTTCTACAGTAAAGCGAATGATTGAAAGTGGATTATTCACTTCATGGGCCACGCCACCAGCCATAGTACCCAATGCGACCATCTTAGAGTCTTCAGCCGCCTTTGCACTTAAAAGTTGAATCTCTTCACGGCTTTTAAAATTAGCTCTGACAATAATACCAATAATTATAAATTGTAATGACCATAACCCAAATTCAAAAACTTCAAATTTTATGTCTTCGGTGTGATTAAGAACAAGAATCATTTTGAATGACATGGCCATGGCCACTAAAAGTAAAAATGAACCGAAAGAGTGAACAAGGGCACCGGTCATAACCGTTACCAGAAAGAACGTGTAGCGATAGATAATTTCGTCTTGATTGAAATAGGCCATGACAAAATGGTGTATGACAATAAGATAAAAAATAGCATCAAACAATAGGTTAGAAGTGCTACGTTTTTCTGGATACTTCCATATAAATATCCCTGTGATCCACATCACTACACAAATCAAAAATCTTGGTAGAAAAGGATTCCAAGTGCCGGGATAAAGTATTGGCATAATCCAATACCAGGGCAAATAAAGAAATGGACCGATCCAAGCTGATAATTTTATCTTGGTGAGGTCAGAGCTTAAATTCATATACGATAAATTATTATATACTTAGTATTGAGGCAGTATCTTTAATTTTGATTTTAATTTTAAATAGACTAAAAGCGGTAGAAGCAAAATTAAGGACAAAAACAAAAAGTACATTGGTCCAGTCGGTGGCAACTGACTACTCACCAACCCACAGCCAGCAAACATATTATCATCAAACTCGTCCTTGGGGTAAAGGTAACTAATACCGTCTATATCATCTTGAGTTAAGTTAAGATCCGTTTTGAATGAATAAGTGTAATACATCACTGCACTAGTAGACTGCGAGTGACCTAAGCCAAGTGCATGACCCATTTCGTGGGTCACTACAATGTCCAATGCTTTCTTTGATACGTTAGCAATATTAGCATCACCCGTTGAAGCATTAAGAATCATCTGACCTGAAGCCAAACGATCTGTTCCATTCGCTCTTGCAACACCGACAGTACCATCTTCATCCGCTCCACCAGTGTCACCAGAAAAATTCACAGAACACCTGACAACAATTGGGTCACCATCTGTCGTAGCGGTCGTTGTACCGCCATATTTAACTTTTAATGAACTTGTTGGAACTTGATTCCAAATTTCAGCTGCATCCTTGATTGCTTTTATTACATCGACACCTGCTGGACAGTTGGCTGTATTCACAACAAACGTAACTTCGCCATCTTTCCATCCCTTTACACTAGAGTTATTACTTAGCGTGAAGGAGTGAGCCGTCACTACAAAAATAAATGTGGATATTATTGATAGTATTTTCATCGAGTTATTCTCCCACGAGGCCTTGAACTACGACCTCCACCACCACCTGATGATCCATCACCAAACGAATAGCCATAACTTAACATTAAACTTTGAGACCTTTTTTCACTTGAAAAGAAATTTTCGAAAATCAGATCAAGTGCAAACCTTGAACTCCACACATTGTAAGCCGTACCAATGGAGGTGGAAATTTGTCTTGTGGTTGATGTACGGCTGGGTTTATAAAAAGTCGTTGGAGTTGTACCGTTCAATAATTGAACAGTTCCCCCCTTACCATCGATCACCTGCTGAAGAATGCCTGGACCAAAGTACCAGTCCCAACTAGAACCGTGACCTTCAAAATTTTTGCCGAACAAAAATGACAAGTGAGTGATAGTAATGTCAGTCGATTTTCCTGCCGACTGACGAGGAACCAGGGTGTGACTTAGTTGAGGAGCCAAAAACCAATCCTGGAAGATCGAAAAATCATATTTGAAAGTAATGGGGGTTGAGGTTTCCCCCAAAAGTCCTGTCTCACCTTTTTCATTTTGTCCTGTTTTATTTAAAACGTTCTGTGAGTAATAACCTAGACCCAGTTGATAGCTATTTGCTTTAAAGGCGAAAGTCGTCATTGGCAGGCCACTAATAAAAAGAAAGGCTAAGAATAGTTTAATAGTCATAAACAAAAGTTGAACTAACTGTAAACATTGGTCAAAACCAAAAAGGCTGGGTCGAGTTTGCTGTTTGACACTGGCCCCTTAAAAGAAGATCGCGATGATCCTTTCAAAATTCAAGATCAAATAAACAAGGCAAACTATATTTCCAAGCAATAAGCTGGGCAAAAGCCAAAAAACTGTTTTTAAAATCGATCCCTCAATAAAGTAAACAAAGATATGAAATATAAAAAGTCCTATATATAAATCAAAAATGAATTGCTTGCCCCAGTGAAATTTAAAAATATCAGCAGCTGATTTAAAAAATGATTCATTACGCAAACAATAAAAAGTAAAACCAACAAAACTCAAAAATACAGCCACAAGAACAATCAAAATGAAACTCATAATTTACATTAAGTTACTTGAGCTTAGTTGCCAATGAAAACATTGAAAATTTGAAATGATCATACGAGGAGGTCAAAATATGAAATATGGTAATTAACCAAAAGAAACGAAGTGAAAAGAAGTTTTGTAAAATAGAGTTTTGTGAAAAAAGACTAAGAAGATGAAGACTTAAAATAATACCATTAACAAGTATCAAATTCTTGAAGTAAGAATTTACTAAACCCTTATCACTGGATTTTGTATACGCATGAATATACCATCTAAAATAGTGATACAGTATGAGTAAAGCGAACTCAGTTCTTATATGCATAGGCAATAGAAATGGACCTATTAAATTTGAAAAGAGGCCAAAAACTTTTACATACAGAGACACAGTAAGATATAATAAAATTGTGAACAGTCCTAAGTTAAATAAAAGGCTATTCTTTGAATTTAGTGTCTTTGTTTCATCTAAAAACACATGGAAAACAAAAAGTTGGGCAGCGGCAGCTGCAAAGTAGTTAGAATTCAAAGGCAAAAAATAAAGGGACACCAATAACAGCAAAATACCAAAATGATACGAAATAGTAATAGAGTTATAATTGATTTTTCGTAGATGACTGTGTTCAGACAAAATAAAATGTGGATATCCCAGAATGATAAACAAACTTGTTAATGAAAAACTAGACATTACGGTAATAGAGGCCACTGAAATAGTGACAATCAAACTTAAAAAGATGCTAAGATTCATATTATATATATTATGACCGATAAAATTCTAAGCAACGTATTTTTTTTTCATCCGCTAATATCTCTATTAGTCTTATTCTTTTTTTCTCTATTTTACCTCTTTACGAAAAGAAAATCTCCAATATGGGCCTCTGGATCTGATTATGCTTATTACTGGATATTCAGGCCGGCCGTGATGTTTACATTCGGAAGTTTTTTATATGCCTTATTATATATTTCACGTGAAAAGCCATTGCTTCTGATGTTTAAACAAAACATTCTTGTTCAAATAGTTGTTCTTTATGCTCTTTTTGATCTTGTTGTTTATTTAGTTCATTTTGCATGTCACAAAAATAAGTACCTTTTTAAAATGCATCGTCCCCACCATGAAAACTATACCCTCAGTTGGGAAAATGGAAAAAAGGACGGATGGGGGTTTGAAATAGCCAGCACTGCACTGCATGTACCGCTACTTTACTATTTTGCTTTTTCAAAAGAAGCCATTTTTATTGTTTTGTTACTTTGGAAAATCGCACTTAGCCTTAGTCATCACAATATTAATTTTAAGTTTCCATTTCTTGAAGCTGTTTTTGTTTCACCAGCCAGACATGGTAGCCATCATATCATTTTGAACGAGAAGAAATTCAATTATGCAATTACTCTAGTTATCTGGGATAGAATATTTGAAAAACTATTTCCTAAAAAGTAGCCAGTTATTCGATTCTATTAATAAGTATCGATTGCATATTGCTGCACTTTACTTTTTTCTTATCTATTCTTATATTTATACTAAAAACACAGTCTATTCACCACTCTTCACATGTCTGGCATTTACACTCTGTTTAATAGGCTGCTACATTTTTAATCGGGGAATGGATTACGAAGCAGACACAATTAATAATAGCAGCGAAGCACTGAAATCAAAATATTTTTTAGCCATTAGTGGCATAGCTTTTACCCTACCAATTTTCTATTTTATATATTCTGGTCAACCTATTATCCCCTATTTATTTTTTGTTTTTTCATCAATTTTATACAGTTACAAATTTAAGTCATTTCGAATTAAGGATTTATTTTTATTTAAAAATTTGTGGGCGGCTTTAAGTTGGACATTGTCTATTTATATTATTAATCAAATCTATTTACGAAACCAACCCATGACCATGGAAAGCTTTTTAGGGTTTATCAAATATTTTTATCCACTATTCATTACCATACTTACTTTTGAAATCTTTTATGATTTAAAGGACATTGTTGGTGATAGAAAAGTGGGGACAAAGACAATTCCAACTTTTTTTGGTTTTAATAAATCCAAATACATAATATCTAGCCTCTTCGCTTTACAAGCTGCTTTTTTATTTACGAAACACCAATCCATATTCCGGATTTGGATTTATGCTCTGATCATTATCTTGCTAATTTTCATCAAACAGCATTCGTCGCAAAGACTTTACCACTTACCGGTTTACGGTTTTATTTTGCATCTATTGTTGTTTTATTAATTTCGTGTGACTTTATAGATTTTAAATTTTCCAGAAACTGCATCAAAGAGATGATAAAACAATGTTTTCGAAAGATCATCATAAGTAGGTGTCGGGCCTTCGACCAATAAGCCAGTAATTGACTGAATTATTTGTGGATTAGTAAAGGCCTCTGTCGTTGATGTTCGTTTAGCCACAACAATCCGAAAATCATTACCGGTAAAAGTTGAGCCTGTTGGAAATACAGTGAAGAAAACTTCCAACTTATCTCTTGATAGGCTGCCAGCATAAGTACGACAATTTGAAAAGTTCACATTTTGAAAAACGGAATCTGTATCGGATCTCGCAGAAAGTACTCTTGAGGAAACATCATAATACTTAAGCGAGCTTGTTTCGGGGTAAGGATTTCCAGCGAATGTCGCCCGAGAAATGACCATTTGTAGTCCATCCCAAGTGACATCAATGTCCATATCTAAAGTTCCAGGAACTCCTGCTGTAACAGCTGAATCAGAGGCAGTGACACCATTGATCTGAATTGCAGAAGGGCCTGTCACTTGTACTGTGCCCCCGAAAACTGTTTGCGAGTTTGTTGCGTAAGTGCGAGTTGAAACAAAATAAAAATTTCCACTTAAATCGATTGAAGGTACACCATCCAAATCATCGGAATCCACTGTTCCTGTCAATACTCCTACGTATTGATAAACCCCCAAACCATCTTTCACTGCATAGTGAAGGCTCATTTGATCATCACTGGAAGGTTTATCATTCCAAAAAAGAACCACCTGATCAGAGGAAACCTTTGGCTCCATCGCATTTTGTGAATATCCATTAATGACAACTTCAGTGGGGCTAGACCACTCAGAATTAGTCCCAAAATTTTGCAAGCATGTGGTCGTATTGCCTTTAGAATCACCAGAACTACTGCTGGTGCAACTGACACTGACGAACAGATACATCAACAAAAAAGTGTTCAGGATCATTTTGTTCATTTATATATATTCAACAATACTAAGTTGTCCTGTAAAGCTTAGATTGAATCTAATCGTTAAATCAGCACATACGTAGGGTCGAAGAATCAAAAAGCTCTAAACCTACACATTTTTTGGCAGTTTGATTGCAATATGAATTAGTGATGTTTATTAAATTGAATAAGCTCTTGATTATGACCTTCCTTTCTTTGTGGTGTTTACCCATTTTTGGCAATGAAGCCCACTTTCCCCTTACAAAGGTAGACAAATTAAGTGCGAAAAAAAAACAAGAACTCCAAAAGATTCTCGATGTCTCATTTTGGGCCGAGTTTGATGGTTTCTCTTGTTCAGGAACATTTATAAATAATCGAGGAATGTTCCTAACTGCTGATCATTGTATTAAGTCTTGTTTTATTGATGAAAGAGACGAACAATACACAGTTACAAAAAGCTTTCATAGGCGTGACTTGGGCCCTGCTCAGTGGCTCAATTTTCGTCGGTTATACCCGCAACTAATGCCAGACAATATAACCTGTGAAACAGTTATTAATGGTGAGATTAAAAGATCAAGACTCGTAGTCGCTAGTAAAGGAAGACTCAATCCCTATTTCCCTAAGCAGCTTGAGGCTCCAGAACTTATTACTAAATATAAAAAATTTGTTGATTCAGGTGCTGGATGGCCCACTGGAGATTTCGCAATCTTAGAGCTCACGGATAAACCTAAAACAAATTGTCTACAATTAGGAGATCGACTTCCACAAAAAGGCGAGCTCATGCAATCTATTTCATTTCCTTTAATGAACCTAGATAAACGGATTCCCTTTTATTCAGCAGGCGTTTTGCTTGAAAATGAGCCCAGCGAACCCAATTCATTTGTTACATCTGTTGAAGCAGAAACAGGATCCAGTGGTGCAAGTATAATTGGAAAAGATGGGGATATAATAGGAGTAGCAAGTATTGTGCTCGATATTGGAGATCCAGAGGCAAAAATAAAACAAATGCTCAAAGTCACAAGTACTCTTGGCATATTGGAATCTGCTCGCGAAACTTTAGGGTATGATATCGTTTGTGAAATTGAGCAATAGTCGAGCATTGCAATCTTAAAAAAACCGAGTGGGGACCTGGCACCAAAATCGGCGGAGAGAGAGAATATTGCACTTTGTGTTTGAAATTACTGATGTGAAAACACAGGTTGTAGTTAATTGTAGTAAGCTATTAGTAAGATCAAAATTTATTTAGGCTATGTTATTTTCTGATTATTGAACAAAAGGCTCATCAGATTAAATTGGACACGGTTTCAAATTGATTTCCATTTGGCACAACAAGTGCTTCGAATGAATTTATGATATCCCGATTCCACATGACTGATTTGACCTGTCAAACTTTTAAACGATTGTCAGGCCAGCTAGCCGTATTTTGTTTTATAGTTCTATTTTCACAGGTTGTGCAGGCTAATGGTGCTTTATTGTTCGTAACAACTGATGGCAAACAAAACCAAATCCATAAATCAGACTTAACCACCTACAAGTCTTTTCAGAACTCATTAACTGGCTTTTTCACTAAACAGACCCATCAAAGTCCAAAAATTATAGAGGCCAGACTTTCTAATATTAGAGATCTTCCTTCATTTATTGAAACCACAGTCAACAACGAAGACAAAATTGATTTGATTGTATTTCAGGGGCATGGAAATCACAAAGAGATGATATTCGATCTGGCAAATAGATTTAGCGGAAGCGAGCTAAGTGATATCATCTCTGATGACCGAGTTCTCAATCGAATGACCAAAGAACAAATGTCTATTTATTTTCCAGCGTGTCAGTGTGGCTTGAAACCGAATGACGAAACTCTTAGCTTTCAGGAAGCATTCTCTGAAGCTTTTGTTCGCTCTGCTGCGATGAGGGGAAAGAAGTTTGTGACATTTCAGACTATAGCCCATCCAAATTTGTTCAATGGCTTTGCTACCATGCCTGGGCTTGGCTATATGTCGTGGATTATTCAGAAAAGTGGCATTTATCCAATCTACCAAAAAATCTTGCTCGCAGGCCAAAGGGTGCCAGGAAAATGGGGAGAAGCCTTAGTGGCGTTGAACTCAGGTCAAATTCGCTCGCAGCTCGCTGTTCTTGCTACTGTTGGCTTGAGCTATTTGATGCCATCAAATTCTTTTGAAATGCGTCTACTAGCTTTTGCACCGGCGATATCAGCATTTGCCCTGACTTATCTAGAGCTCGTGCAGGTTGGCGTTGTGAAAAATTTAATTTATAAAAATGGCGAAATCATAAAAGGTGATCGACCTCTTCGACCTGTGATGCGCTCGTTGGCAAAAAGAAACTCAAGATTGTTGTGCAAAGAAGTTATCTCAAAATGAGTTGATTCCTGAGTCCAGCTTGGTGCTTAAGGACTTTCAATGGACACATTTGTCTAAGCTGGGTAAAGTTAAATGAGATGAGCGTAGTTACAGCGATATTTATATTATTCCATTCAGCCAATATTTGGGCTCATGAATGTCGGCTGGGAACAAATTCTGATCTCATTGATCTTCAAAAATTTTCTTCGTCTCTTAAAAAAGTGAGCCTCGGTAAGAAAATTGAGCTCGATTCAAACCTGATTCAGCCCTGGCGCTCTAATGCCGCTTTACCGTGCGGAGGAGAGTTTCTTGCCACTTATCAGCAAGGCGATAAGGAGCTTTACTTTTTAGCTGTGAACCACCTCTCAGAAGAAACGAAAGTGAGTTCATCCGAACTTTCATTCATCGAAAAGGTCATTCTTCAAGCGAAGCCTCGAAGCGTCTTAGTTGAGATTGCAAGCAGCAGCAATCCTCAAATGAGTGGTGATGATATCGAGAACATGGCGGCCTCATGCACAAAGGGCGATAAGTTTACTTGCTCCGAGGGAGTCTTTGCAGCAATTTCTGCAAACAGGGCCGGAGCTAAGATCGTTGCTGGTGAGCCGTCTCCGAGCGCACTTTTCCCCGCACTACTAAAGACATATACTCTCAGTGACCTTTACGCATTCTCTTCAGTGCGAGCTCTTGTGACTCTGCAGAGATCCGGAGTGCCAGCCGATAAGTGGCCCGATGCAATGATGAATGAGGTTCGAAAGGAAATCACGGAGGCAAACGGCCCGTGGTCATATGAAGATTTTCGAAGCTGGTGGAAGAACAGTGTTAGTCAAGAAATGAACTTATCAAGAATAACACCAAGTCTACTAGAACCGAGAAATGATTCTGGCTCCAATAAGGTTCAAAAAATAGCGGCTTCTGCCGACTTTGCTCGAGAGTCAATTCTGCTCAAACAAACCCAAGATCTGCTGAATTCGAACTCACCAACGATGGTTGTATATGGAACGAGCCATTTTTATAAACAGCAAAAAGCACTCGAAAGTAGTTTGGGTCCGCCGAAGATCACTTGCCTTAAACAGTAAATGTGGTGACCCTCGATCAATAGCTTGTGAAATTATTTAGCAACTCAAAACGCCCAGTAAAGTTCGCCTTCAAAAAATTATTTCGAGCTCTTTGAAATGGGTTGCCTCGTGAATTTCCAATAAGAAATATTTCTTTGCTCTGACTTCAGTGCTGTAAGTCCATTATCAAAATGATAGATACGATAATGAGTCATAGTTTAAGTAATTTCAATATGTTATGAGCGTAAACTGATAAAAATAAGCTTTTTTAAGAGACTCGTATTTTTTTAAAATTAAAATAACTTTTCAATAATATCAATATGTTATAAAGTTAAACTCGTAAAAATTGGAGTTTTATGAAGTCTGTTCATCTCAGCTACAGTAAATCGAAAATAGACAAAGCTGGTGAACTTTTAAAGGGAGGACTCAGCTCTAACGATGAAACAATTCAAGCCTTAGAGATACTGTCGAATTGGCGCGCAGTTCATGCTATGCCGCTTGATACTTTTGCTAAAGTATTGAAAACGAGAGCTGAAAAAATCAGCGCCGATGCGATTATTGCGCAAAGATTAAAAAGAACACCATCAATTTTACTTAAACTTTCAAACCACAAAACAATGCGATTATCTACAATGCAAGATATTGGTGGATTAAGAGCTATCTTAGCTACAACAGAAGAAGTTTATGAATTATTAGCCTTGTATAAAAATTCAAGATCTAAACACTCCATGTTTTCGCTGGATGATTACATTAATCAACCAAAAATGGATGGATATCGCAGTGTTCACCTTATTTATAAATTAGCGAAAACTCCGAGTTTATTTTTAGAAATACAACTGAGATCGCAGCTTCAGCATATCTGGGCTACTGGCGTTGAAGTTTTTGGAACCTTGAAAAACAGTTCTTTTAAATCAGGTCAAGGCAGCCGAAAGTGGCTAGAGTTTTTTGCACTCTTAAGTTCAGTATTCGCAATAAAAGAAAATAAACCAATTTTAGAACAACATCGATCTTTATCAAAAAGTGAGCTTATTGAAAAATTAAAAATGATAATTACAGAGTTGCAAGCAATAGATAATCTTAATGTTTATACTGCAGTATACAAAACTTTCTCGAAAACAACTGCCAAAGGCAGAAAAGGACACTACAGCTTAATTTTGCTAAACTCTCGTGAAAACACAATTTCATTAAAGACATATAGTGCCAATCAATTCGAAATCGCTGCACAAGCCTACCTAGATTTAGAGACAAAGCATTTTGATGATAAACAAATAAACATTGTTCTAGTTAATACGGGAGATATTAAAAAACTTGAAGAAAGTTATCCGAACTACTTCATGGATACGAAAACTCTTGTAAGAAATTTATCTTTAATAATGCTTGGGAAGTTTTTATGAATTTGGCGGAGAGAGTGGGATTCGAACCCACGTTAGGTTTGACCCTAAACACGCTTTCCAAGCGTGCGCCTTCAGCCACTCGGCCATCTCTCCGTATTTTAGAATAGGCAGTGATAACATTGCGAGCCCCAGAGCTCAATGATGACTCAGGGCAAAATTTGATATTTTAGAAAGTCATCGAGGATAAGCCACGGTCCAAAATCATGATCAGTACAAAACCGATCAAAATTCCAAAAGTGGCTTGTTTTTCTCGGTCGACCCCATGGGATTCAGGTATGACTTCGTGACTGATCACAAACAGCATGGCACCTGCACACAAAGCAAACGCAATGGGTAGGATATCTTGAACCAAATGCACTCCCCAAAATCCGATGGGAACACCGACGGCTTCCACCACACCGGTCAGGGCGGTGATCAGTAAAATCTTTTTGAAATTCACTCCGATGGTTTTAAGTCCCAGCGCCACAATCAGGCCCTCGGGGAAGTCTTGAAGCGCAATCGCTATGGAAAGGGACAATCCCAGTTGAGCCTGCCCGCTTCCTAGTCCCACACCTACCGCTAAGCCTTCAGGAAGATTGTGAAGTGCCACTGCCATGATAACAAGGGCTTGGCGGTTCCAGTTTTTCCGGTCGGTGAGATTTTCTACTTTATCAAAATGTTCGTGAGGGATCAGATGATGGAACCAGTAAAGTAAAAAAGCCCCCAGCAAAGTATAGAGTCCGACTTTTAGCGAAGCAAAGAACGGCGACATCCCTTGGCCCTCGAGCAAATCCAATGCAGGCATCAGCAATGAAAAAAAGGTGGCACCTAACATCACACCACCACTGAGCCCTAAAAAAAGACTTTTTGTTTCATCTTTAAGCGAATTCATTAATAAAGCAGGCAAAGCCCCAGCTGTTGTTGCAAAAAAAACAAGCAAGGTTCCAAACAGCAGAGCTTCAGTGACCGACCAATTAAGCATACTAAAAGTGTGACAGAACAAGAGCTTTTATGCCATTTATATTCCATGAACATTGATCAAGTTTTTAATCAAAGCCAAAGCTGGATTTATTTTTTTGCTTTTTTGTTTGTTAGCTTCATTTTGTTTTTTATATTACAAAAATTTGTTTTTCAGACTCAAAAACACTTTCAGAACCGCCAATCACACTTTTTTCTTCAATCTTTTTTAAAGCTTCGATTGGATCGCCCAGTTGCAGGAATTCTTCTGACTTTTCTTTGGCTTTCATTTTATAAACTCTTAGGCCTTCCCGAACAGTTTGGAAAGCCTTTTGCAACCACTCTACAGATTGTTCAATCTTTACTACTGATTCAAATTGGTTATTTGGTCTGTGAAGCCATTGGTTTGTGGCTTCAACAGGCAGCAAGCCAAACTAACAATTTAGCCCAACAACAACTAGTTCCATTGATCAGCAAAACTCTAAAAGTTTTGGTGGTTTTAATTGGAATTCTGCTTTTGATACAAAGCCTTGGCTTTAATGTTATCTCTTTACTGGCTGGTCTTGGTCTGGGCGGCCTAGCTTTAGCTTTAGCGGCTCAAGACACAGCTGCTAATTTTTTTGGATCATTAATGATTTTAGTCGACCAACCATTTAAAATTGGTGACCTGATTAAAATTGGCGATACAGAAGGTACTGTGGAAAATATCGGCTTTAGATCCACTCGAATTCGCACTTATGATCGATCTTTGGTCACTCTTCCCAATTCTTTTGTAGCGAAAGAAAAAATCGACAACTTAACACTTAGGGATTCATTTAGAATTCGCCACGTTTTAGGCTTTATTTACTCAACGCCAACAACTTTGTTACAATCCTACTGCGAAGAACTGCGTAAAGATTTTTCCTTGAATCCAATCATTGTTAAAGAAGACATTCGTGTTTACTTACAAGAATTAGGAGACTTCAACTTACAAGTTTTAGTTCAAGTCTATGTCACACCAATGACACCCATCGAATTTGCAGCCTTTCGTCAAGACGTACTGATTCAAGTTATGAATTTGGCTGAAAAGCGTGGCCTTGAATTCGCCTTTCCTACACAAACTCATCATATTTCAGAACACACTAAAGTCTAGAGGCCGAATTTTACTGACTCGGCTAATATCTAGAATAGTGACGCAAAAAAAAGAGATCAATAATATTTGCCCAATTCCCGATTAGACTGTTAGAACGCCTTTAAAGAAAGTGGTTCATGGGATTCAAGCTTATTTTATTATTGTTTTCTGTTATTTTTATTGGATGCCAATCATCCATTCCCCGACAGCCCAGCAGCCTCAACTCTACATTTGATCCTAATAAGGTTCAGCTACTTAAGTGGGCGGCTCAGAACAAAATTCTTTTTCAAATTGATGATGCTAGTTTTCAGCATATTTCTTTTTCTAAAGTCGATGAATCGTGTGAAAAAATTAATACTCCTGCGTGGTCAGAAACTATTCTTACGACTTTACAAAGTTTATATAAAATCTCTAAAAGTAATGTAAAAGTTCACATTCTAGACGTCAAAATGGGACCCGAACCTTTAGTTTCTATTTCTCAAGATTTAGATGGTCTGACTTACCTTAATTTACAATATGCAGAAAATAATGAATCTTTAAAAATCTCAAACTACCAAGAAATTCCTTGTGATAAAAAAGATACTGCTTACATTGGAAAATTTAAAACTGAACGAACCTATCAAACCCCAAGCCTTCAACAAATTCGCACAGCTTTGGCTGCCAATCAAAATTTTAAAACTCCCGAGAGATGGAAATTCAAAACTGATTTTTTAACATTACTTGCTGAAAATATGACTCTGTTTCGATTAACCTCTGATGTCAGTTTTGAAAAATCATTTGATGGCCAATCTTTATTAACACATTTTTTAAATAAGCAAGCGGCTCAGGCATCTCAAAATAAAACTGAGGCTTTGAATTATTGGCTTAATGAAATCAATCAAAGAAGTCACAGCGGTTCCTATTTGAACTTGTTCACTTTAAAATCTGATAAAAATTTAACTACGGGTATCGCCACTCATCAGGACAGTTACGGAGTTGCCTATCCTTTTATGAGCTATAAAATTGAGGATGGACAATTTCTATTATCGGATCTTTCGAAGTTAGAAAGTTGTTTAAACGAATTAAAGATGCGTTACCGAAGATCCCTCGCCAGCATCGGATCTGATCTATCCACTCAGTCTGACAAGTTTTTGTATCCTGGTTACTCTTGCCAAGAATCTAACTGATTTTATTTTTTCTTTGCAAATGCCACAGCATAACCAGCCCTGGTATAGCAATCAGTGCACAGACCCAAAAAAACGGAGCCCATCCAATAGCTTTTACAGCCACTCCTGCAAATCCTGAAAAAATATTTCTACCACTTGTCGCTATTGCTGATAGTAAGGCAAATTGAGTCCCGGTGAATCTTCTATCCGTTATTGTAGATAAGTAGGCAATAAATGCTGCACTTCCCATTCCGCTGGAAATATCCTCAAAAATAACCGTCAGTGCCAATGCCCAAATTTCGGGTCCGGTAAAAGTGATAAGTGAAAATCCTGCAGTAGATAAGCCCTGTAGAATTCCAAAAATCCACAATGATCTTAATACACCTAATTTATATAGCAAAATTCCACCAATAAATAATCCCACAAAAGAAAAAGCCATTCCCACTGATTTGGCCACCAAGGCAATGTCAGCATTTGAATATCCCATTTCCACATAAAAGGGATTTAGAAGACTGGCTGAAAGTGCATCACCTAATTTAAATAGAAACACAAAAACAAGAATGACGACGGCATTATCTCGACTTAAAAATTCTTTGAAAGGATCAAAAACAGCAGATCTTAATGTTTTGGGAGTCATCTGCTCGTCGTTCTTTGGTTCATCAGCAAAATAAGTGACGACAGTTGTGGCAAGCATTAAAGCAGCCATTACCATGTAAAGATCATTCCAACTAAATGAAATAAAATCTGTTCCGACAAATCCCATGCCGATAGCACCTGAAACATACATTGCTATTCGGTAGCCATACTGGGTTAGACTGGAACCTATTCCCATTTCTTCATCAAGTAGAATTTCCCTGCGGTAAGCATCGATGGCAATATCTTGAGTTGCACTAAAAAAACCAATCAGAACGGCTAAAGCTGCCATAAGCTGTAAAGATTCACCTGGCTGCAATCGACTAATAAGGTACAGAAGAATGGCGATGCAAGCCTGTGTGGTAAAAATCCAGGATCTCCTGCGGCCAAAAAAGAACAAACGATAGCGATCCACAAAGGGAGCCCAAATAAATTTTAAAGAGTAAGCAAGCCCTACCCAACTGAAGTAGCCAATGGTGCTAATATCAATTTGTTCCCTGGCCAGCCAGGTTTTCAAAGTTCCACCGGTTAATAACAAAGGCAGTCCACTGGAAAAGCCCATGAGGAAAACAATCCAAAGCCTACGACTTGAAAATGACTGTGCTAATCGACCCCAAAAAGTCATAAAATTTTCTTTCTCATTTTCCAAAGATGATGACTGATATAAGGGCGTCTGGTCTCGCCTGTTGCCACCATTATTAATTTTGTAATTTTTAGATCTTCAGGATCTGTAAGGAGTAGTATCAGAAGCTCTTGAATAAAATTGGTGTTGAGGGTCACAAAGTTATCAGTGCCCACACCCAGGTTCACGCCCTTTTTTTCCCACCAGGAAAAAGGATGATCTTTGTAGTCCTCAAACTGACCTGTCAGCTTGTTATTTGATGATGGCAATGAAATCAGAGTGACACCTTTTTGAATTAATCGGTTTAAAACATCATGCTGATAGTGTTCAACCTCTCGGGCCGTATGAAACTTAGCTTTGATGAGCAAAATATGTTCATCATCATTTAACTTTGCACCCACTAAAAGTTTATCAAGCACAGGGCGATAATTTCCCCAATCAAGTTCGATTAACTCTCGGTAAATAGAATCTTGAGTTGTGATTTTTTGTCCCGCTTGATTTTTTTTATAGGCCTCTTGGTAAAGCCTGTGAAAATAAAAATTCGGATTAATGCCTAAACTGACTCCGTGTTCAAGAGTATCAATGTGCCAAATATTCATGGCATTATCGACAGCTTGAATTCCCTTTTTTAGAGTATGAAAAGTTTCACCGTGGTGGGATCTGACTTTAAATCCGCGGTACTGTAATTTTCTAAAGCCCGACTGCAATTCATTAAAATGTTCTTTACGGTACAGTTCCTTTTCATCTCCGACCGTATCCACATCGTTTAAATGTTTTTCAAGCTGTGGATTTTGATCAATCAAGTGAAGAATTTCATCCACTTGTGCTAAAAAATGAGCCCTTCTGTTAGCATATTTTTTTGAATCAAACCGGTGAGCTTCTTTACGAAATGAAGGTGATAAAATAAAATCAAAATCAGGATGCTTTTGTTGAAATTTTTTAAACCCGTCGTAAAGACCCAAGACAACATCTTGAGCTGTGACTTCTTCGATACCAGGAATTTGTTCTGACGAAGAGGAAGTGGATCTGGAGAGTGAAAATTTAAGTCTTAAGAACCCAACATTGTATTTGTAGTACATTTCGTGGGCGATATGTTCGGCAGCTGCTTCGTGAACCTCACGGTTAATAAACACCAGCTGCGGCAAATACAAGATATTAAGGTAAGTGGCAAAACCTTCGCCCTCTTTTAAGGTCATCAATCGCTCGACATCTTCGACAGAGCGAATGGGTAAAGCCTCTTCACCGTAGACATCTTTTATCTTTTTTTCGTAAATTTCTTTTTGTGGTCCAGAAAGCATTTTCATGAGCCTTGGATAAACAAATTCTGCTGTTACAGCCCCCGTTAAATGGGTGTGCTCTTCTTTGTATTTAAGAGGAAATTTCTGCAGAAAAGAAAACAGGGCATGTGCGAAAGGATGCTCAAGTAAGTGATTGATATTGATTTTATTCAACCTGAAGAGATCCACTTTTTGACGAAAGTCCAGGACCTGCTGGTAGGACTCTGGTGATTCATTTTCTAAATTAGAGGCCAATAAAAGATCAATTGTATCAAGCAGTCCGATACCATTTGTTTCTGAAATTGTTCGAGTTATTGATTTAAGAAGTGTATTTTGCGTTGTCATATATTCTAAAATTTTAGCGACAAAAAAACTCGAAGTATATGACTTTATAGATTGTTAGATTAGTACGCTTGGCTGGATCTTAAGTATTGCCTCCAAGACAGAGGAACTTCCTGACCGCCCACTTCAAAATCCGTCAATGGTAACCAGTTCGGCATTCGAGGCTCTTTCAGCAAGGGCATTCGAGCTTCAGTCGGAGTTTTGTTAGCTTTCTTTTGATTGCACGAGCGACAAGCCGATACGACATTTCCCCAATCCTTCTTGCCTTCACGAGAGACAGGAACCACATGATCCAATGTTAAAGTTTTTGTTGTGAATCGATCTCCACAGTACTGACAAGTGTAGTTATCACGGATGTAAACATTTTCCCGGCAGAACCGAATATGGGTTTTGTTTCGAGTACGCACGTAGGACTTTAGTCTAAGAACGCTGGGAAGTTTAAAGCTCGAGGAAACTGATCTTGCAAACACACTGTGATACTCGAGGATTTCTACTTTTCCTTGGAACCACAGCACAAGAGCTTTTTGCCAGCTGACGACACGCATGGGTTCGTAGCTCGAATTCAAGAGCAATGCTCTGACGCTAAAAATAGTAGGGGACAAAGATCCTCCTGACGTACCTTGTATTATTATAGAAAGTCCTTTCTTAGGTTTTCAATTCAAAAAGAATAAGTTATGTTGATTTTCATAATGAAAACACTGTTTGCACTATTAGTTTCTTTTATGGCTGTAGCCCAAACCAAGCAAAGCCTTGTGATTATTGGAGATTCTTTAACCGAGGGCTACGGTGTTGAAGCGTCTCAAAGTTATCCAGCTCTTTTACAAAACAAGCTCAAAGCCCAAGGTCTTGATTGGAAAGTGATTAGTCATGGTATTAGTGGGTCCACTTCGGCTTCGGCCCCCTCTAGGGTCAAGTGGGTTTTAAAAAATCCACCGCAAATTGTTATTCTTGCTTTGGGCGCAAACGATGGCCTTCGAGGTTTAAAACCTGAATCGACTAAAAAAAATCTTGAGACAGCTATTCTACTTTTGAAAGAAAAAAATATTAAGGTCTTTTTATCAGCCATGAAAGTTCCTCCTAATTACAAAGGTGGACAGTACATTCAACAATTTGAATCTGTTTATCCTGATCTGGCAAAAAAGCATTCCGTACTACTGCTTCCTTTTATTTTGCAAAATGTGGCAGGAAAATCAGAGCTTAATCTTACAGACGGAATTCACCCGAACTCAAAGGGTCATGAAATTATAGCGACTGATTTGTTGTCTCAACTAAAGGATCATTTGTGATTGAAATCAAAAATTTAAAGAAAACTTTCTCGACAAGACAGGGTCCCTTAGAAATCTTAAAAGGTATCAATTTTGAAATTAAAAAAGGTGAAATCATTGCCATCACAGGATTTTCAGGAAGTGGCAAAAGCACCTTACTGGGCCTTTTAGCCGGACTTGATCGCCCCCAATCAGGCGAGATCTTATACGATGGAAAAAATTTAAATCAACTTTCTGAACCTGAAGCGCAAAAATTTAGAGCCCAAAATTTATCTCTCATATTTCAAAATCATTATTTAATTCCTCATTTAACTGCGCTTGAAAATGTGGTTCTGCCACTGCAAATTTTAGGCCTTCCTTTCGAGTCTCAACAGGCAGAAAATTTACTCACACAAGTCGGTCTTGGTGATCGCTTGAATCATTACCCCAGTGAACTTAGTGGTGGTGAATCCCAAAGGGTGGCCATTGCCAGAGGACTTATTATTAAACCTCTAGTTTTACTGGCCGATGAGCCCACGGGAAGTCTAGATACCGAAACTGGCAACAAGGTGATGAAACTCTATTTTGATCTCGTCAGGCAAAACAAACTGACTTCGGTTATCGTGACTCACAATCAAGAACTCGCAAGTCTTTGTGACCGTGAACTTAAATTATCTCAAGGCATGATAGCCGAATGATTTGGTCATTACTTTATAGTTTAAAAAGACTCTGGCGTGTGAAATCAAGACTGTTGATCATGGGCTTTTTTTTAGCTCTAGGATTTAGCGGATGGTTGACCGGTGAAAGCGCCCAAACCAGCATCAAAGCTTATTTGGCACAAAATGCGAAACAAATCTTATCAGCTGATATCACAGTTTCCGTTCGCCGCGAACTTAAGCCCGATGAACTTAAAACACTTGAAACCCTAACACAAAATCAGGGTCAATTGGCCAAAGGCTACGAATTTTTTGCTATGATAACTGCCGGCGAAGACACACGCTTAGCCTTAGTCCGTGTCATCGATGACTCTTATCCTTACTACGGAGAACTCAAACTTGATTCACCATTTGTAGCAAAAGATCTTCGCAACGGAAATCTATGGGCCTATGAAGAATTCAAAAGTTTAATAGATTTAAAATTAAACCAAAAAATTAAACTGGGTGACTCAGAGTTTTCAGTCAGTGCTTTTGTGTCAGAGGATAAAACTCAGACTTTTCGCCTTGCAAGCTTAGCTCCGCGTATTTTTATTCACCTCAGTGACCTTGAAAAAACCAATCTTATTAAATTTGGTAGCACTTTTACGACCACTTATTTTTTGAAAGCGAATCCAGAAACTGACGTAGAAGACCTAGCTGCTAACTTGAAGAAAGCACTGCCTGATCCAGGTGTTGATATTTCTAATTATATTAGTCTTCCTGACGAAGAATCCAGTCCCACTCAAAGACTGGCCGATTTTTTGGGACTTACAAGCTTAGTCACCTTGCTTTTTAGTGCTCTCAGTTTGTTTTATCTGATTCAGGTTTGGTCACTTGAACAACAAAAAGAAAGAGCCTTACTTTCAACATTTGGAGTGACTCGGTTTCAATTGTTTTTCGTCGAGCTTGTTCAGTCCTTATTTGTAGCCTTGACGTCTACTCTGATATCCGTTGGTGTTGTACTTCTGCTAAAGCCAATTATCGAAACAGGCCTAAAAAATTGGATGAATCAAAGCTTTGACTTGGCAGTTGGCTGGCAAGAAATACTATTAATTTTAGGCAGTCAGTTTATTTTATTAATTGCTCTATCAAATCCGTTTTCCAAATCCAGCCAAAATTCCACATCCCAGCTTTTAAAAAATAACTTTGTTACTCAGCAATCAGGGGTATTACGTTTTGCACCACTTTTTTTACTTCTTTGGCCCTACGCAATTTTAGCCAGCCAATCTTTGCGCAACGGAACTTACTTTTTCGGTGGACTTCTTTTTATTTCATTATCATTGGTGTTCTTTGGTCGCATCAGCATCAATTTTTTATCAAAGCTTAAATGGAGCTCTTGGAAATCAAGTTTGGCTGTGAAATCTTTGCGAAGACAATCCACTGCCAGCTGGGCTTTTTTGTTTACTGTGGGACTTTCCTCTTCACTCCTCAATCTTATTCCTCAAATCCAAAGCAGCGTTGAAAGCTTACTTAAGTTTGATGAGGTCCAATCCAGACCCTCACTTTTCATGTTTGATATACAAAGTGAACAGTGGCCTGATCTGCAGGCCTATCTGAATGAAAAAAATATTCAACCAACTGCCACCTCACCCTTAGTTCGAGCAAGAATTTTAAAAGTAAACGGTGAAAACTTTGAACGAAAAGAAACAGCTGGACAGTTTCAATCCCGCGAAGAAGAAGAATCATCAAGATCAAGAAACCGTGGTGTGAATATTACCTATCGGTCCTATTTGCAAAACGGGGAAAAAATTGTTTCTGGTGATGAATTCCCTTTGACCTACAATAGTCAGCAAAAATATGCCTTTGTATCCATTGAAAAAAGATACGCAGGTCGAATTGGTGTCGATATCGGGGATATTATCACCTACGACATTCAAGGAATTGAAATTGAAGCCGAAGTTAAAAATTTACGAGAGGTCAAATGGAGCCGCTTCGAGCCTAACTTTTTTGTGCTGATGCAGGATGGTTTGCTTAACGATGCTCCGCAAACGATTCTGTCCTCCCTTCCCTATCTTGATTCAAATGTAAAAAATGAAGCTATCAAAACCCTAGCCAATCGATTTCCAAATATTTCTGTTATCGATGTTGAACGTTTAATGGAATCCATTGTTCAAAACTTAGAAAAAATTGGTGGAGCTTTAAGACTCATGACTTATTTAACACTGCTGACTGGAATGATGACCATTATTTTTCTTCTTTCGGCAGAATCTCAAAGACGGGCTTTTGAAATCCATTTAATTAAAATTTTAGGCGCTGATTCCAGCTCTATTTTAACCAATCGTCTGACTGAGGTCTTAATTCTTGGATCTATTTCTGTTTTGGTCGGAGTCAGTACTAGTTTTGCAATTGCCTACTTAGTTGTGGATCAAGTGTTTCAAGTCAGCTTTACTCCCAACTTTTTACCTGCCATTGGCATTATTTTAACCGTTCTTGCTGTTTGTTGGGCCATCACTAGTTTTTCCAGTCGACTTCAATTAAAAAAGCAGTCCTATGCTTTTCTGAAAAAAGAAGAATAGATTATGTTTGTCACTTCAGCCGAAGCCATTCGATTATTAAATCAAGATCAGGTCGTGGCAATTCCTACTGAAACTGTTTATGGCCTAGCAGCTAAAATTAGCTCTCAATCAGCTTTAGAAAAAATATTTTCTGTAAAAAAAAGACCTTTTTTTGATCCCTTAATCGTGCATGTTAGCTCAATTGATCAGGCAAAAAAACTGACCACCGACTGGAGCGACATAGTACAATGCCTGGCCGAAAAATTTTGGCCTGGTCCTTTAACTTTGGTCCTTCCAAAAAATTCTTTGCTTGTCTCAGATCTTATTACTTCTGGTCTTAATAGCGTGGGTCTTCGCTGGCCTCAGCATTTGATAGCCCAACAGATTATTTCAGCTATCGGCGAGCCCTTAGCAGCCCCCAGTGCCAATTTATTTGGACACACAAGTCCCAGTGAAGCTATTCATGTAGAAAGTGAATTTCAGTCTTCAGTTCCCGTTGTCGACGGAGGCTCTTCACAAATTGGCATTGAATCCACAGTCTTGTTAATTCAACAACAAACTCTGTCGATTCTTCGCCCAGGACACATCACAAAAAAAGATATTGAACTGTGCTTGAATCAATCTCAAATGGCTTTCACTTGGGATACAAAAGTTGAAAAAAAACTCTCTCCAGGCCATATGAAGCATCACTATATGCCTTCAAAGCCTTTGTTCGGAATCACCTCTTCTTTTAAGGGTGATGTTATTCAAAAAACCAATGAGTTACTTCTTCAACTTCCAGACATGGTCGAGGGCGTAGCCATCAAAAAACCTCAAAAGATTCAAAAAGTGATACCACTTGTTTTACCAAAAGTTGCCCAGCATGCGGCCCGATTATTGTATTCTGAATTGCGAAGACTAGAGAATAGCTCAGCTGATGCTATTGTTTTTCAAATCGAAGATCTTCACAGCCATGTGGACTGGGAGGCCGTTCTCGAGAGAATTATGAAAGCCTGCGTGGCTGTTGTGGATTCTTAAACAGAATCTCAATAAAACTTAAATACTGTCCTGACAGAATCCCCACATTCCTATGCCACAATTTTAAGAGCTAAGGAGGGGATATGTTACAAGCCTTTCAAGAGTATTATTACTTACGCTTACATAAAATGCATAGCTTTCAGCCGAAGATCTCGATTGATCAAAAAGTGGGTTCCTTTCGTCTCAAGACCGCAACAAATGTAAAAGAATTAAAAAGTGCCTTTCAATTGCGTTACGAAGTTTTTTTTAATGAGCTAAAAGGAGTAAAAAATCAAAAGGGTTGGGATATCGATCAGTACGATTTTTTATGTGATCATTTAGTCATTATCGATGAAAAAACAAATACTGTGGCTGCCACCTTTAGACTTAATAGTTCGAAGTTTTCGAATGAATTTTACTCGGCTCGAGAATTTCATATTGACCGAATTTTGTCGCAAGAAGGAAATAAGACAGAATTGGGACGAGCTTGTATTAAAAAAGAGTACCGTAAAGGAGTTATTATTTCCCTTTTGTGGAAGGGAATAGCCGAGTACATGAGCAAAACACAATCTCAGCTACTTTTCGGTTGTGCCAGTTTTCAAGTTAAAACGGCAAGGCAAGCGGCACTTTTACATCGATACTTTTTTGAAAATCAAAAATATACGGCCGAGTACTTCTGCCCTCCAACACTTGCCTATAAAATGCCTGACTTTGATGCATGGGCCGCCCATTACAAACGAAACCTAAATCCCAATGAGATCTCAGAATCAGAGCTGCTAACACCTTCACTATGCAAATCCTATCTTAAAATGGGAGCCTTTTTGGGAGGTGAACCTGCATGGGACGAAGATTTTTCATGTCTTGATTTTTTCACAGTCCTTCAAGCGGAAGATTTAAATCGATCACTGTGGAAAAGGCTGCCATCCGTCTCTTGACGTGATCACGGCCTAGATTTAATGTCATGAAGTGAAAAAAATCATCTCTCCATTATTTGTTGCTTCACGAATTTTTTTATTTGCCTGCTTTGCTCTCGTTTATGTCATCCAGGGATACTTCACACACTTAACTCAAAAAGATCCTTATTTAAGAAAAAAGAAATACTCTGAACTGGTGAACTGGATTTGTAAATTGTGCTGCCGATTTTTTGGTGTTCGCATTCAAGTTCTTAATTCTCCAGCTGCCGATGCCCCGGGCTTAGTCATCGGAAATCACATGGGCTTTATCGACATTCTTGCTTCAGGATCCACAAGGCCCATGCTTTATGTGACTTCAAAGGAAATGCATGAAACCCCAGTGCTTGGTTTACTGACCGAAATGGGCGGATGTATTTACGTTGAAAGAAGAAGTCGCTTAGGAATTCAAAATGAGCTCAAACACATCATTCAAGCTTTACAAGAGGGTTTGAATGTTTGTCTTTACCCTGAAGCCACATCAACCAATGGTGAGCAAGTTTTACCTTTTAAAAGAACTTTAATAACAGCTGCTGCCCATGCCAAGGTTCCCATTCATCCCTATGTGCTGAATTTTAAAACTGTAAATGGCCAACCCTTTTCACTTAAAAATCGCGATTCTGTTTGCTGGTATGGTGATATTTCTTTTGTGACCTCAATGGTGGCAGCCTTTTCACTTAATTATGTAGAGATCGAAATTGAATTCTTGCCGCCAGTTTATCCAACCCTTGAAGACGACAGAGCCGAGCTAGCCGATCGTTTACATTCAATGATTGCAAAAAAATTTAGACCTGCAACCGCTTAACGAAATAAAAGAGGTATCGTCATAGCCGAGCTCTTGGTTGCTTTTGGAAAAATCGTTTTCTTGAATTGAAGGCTTAACCAATTTTTTAAATATTTTTCGGCTTTTTGATCTGAACTTAAACTGAGTACTGTATTCGTCAGCCATGTCACTTTTTTGACCACACCTGATTTTTCAATATCCAGTCTTAATGATAGAGTTCCATGAAACTCGCCTTGGGACTGCATCACGCTTGATAAATTGTAAATGACATTTTCAATTCCTAGCTGTGCTTGCTCTGTTGTCAGTCCACCCACAACGTAGGGCCTTGGTTCAACAAACCATCCGTGAATAACCAGGCGAGCTTGCAAAGGATCATGAGTTCCCACAACTGGTGTGACACCGTGAGGATATCGAGGATCAAAAACTATAAGCCTATTAAAATCGGGAGCAATGAAATCCATATAAGCTTCTTGTTCACGATTTTTTTCATTTGAAAAATGAGACCAATAATTAAGAACCTCTGGTTTGAAAATAAAAGTTTCCCCACCAGTAAAAATTCTTTTTGGCACAGTTAAAGAGTACACCCATGCCCACGGACCGTGGGGTACATCTGAATGAGGTTTTTGTTGCATTCCATCGATGTAATAGGAAAGCCAAGGTGGTGAAACATCATGACAACCTAAGTGTTCACGGCCCCAATTCACAAGCTGAGTATGAAACTGATTATAAACTTTAGCTTTAAAAAAATGATAAGCAGGAGTTCTTAAAAATTGATACTGATCTTGAACATACCAATAATCCCAAACGAATCGTTTATGGCTTGTATCTTTTTTAACTGAAAATCGACTTTCGAAATCTTGTCTTAGCAATGAAGCTTGAGGGTTAAACCGATCTTTTATAATGATATGATTCATGAGGCAGAAATGACCTTTTGAAAAATTCGCCCAAATAAACTTTTACCCTCTGAATTTTTCATCTCTATTTCAATCGTATCGCCAACTTTCATAAAAGCTGTTTGCATAGAGCCCGATTTGATTTGTTCAATCATTCTTTTTTCAGCGAGGCAACTCGAGCCCTTTGCTTCATCTTCATTACTAACTGTACCACTGCCTATGATGGATCCTGGCTGCAAATCTCGAGTCCTGGCTGCATGAGAAATAAGTTCTCCGAAATGAAAATGCATAGCCCCCGCTTCTGCTTTTCCAAAAAATTGACCATTATAATTTACACTCAGAGGCAAATGAACTCGGCCCGCCTTCCAGTGCTGACCCAATTCATCTGGAGTTATGGCAACGGGACTTAATGCACTGGCTGGTTTACTTTGAAAAAATCCAAAGCCCTGCGCGAGTTCTTCAGGAATAAGTCCCCTAAGCGAAACATCATTAATCAAAACAAATAATCGAATTTTTTTTAATGCTTCTTCTGATGTAGTGCCCATGGGTACGAAATCAGTAATGACCCCAACTTCAGCTTCAAAATCAGTCCCGTGAGCAAAATCGCGCTGCGGAATATCTTCTAAGGGATTTAAAAATCTTGCGCATTCACCTTGATACATCAGAGGAACAGTCGTCAGAGTTTCAGGCAAAGGAGCTTTCCTTGCCATTCTTACAAGTTTCACGTGATGAATGAAGGCCGAGCCATCAGCAAATAAAAATGTTCTTGGCAAGCAAGACAGCATATTTTGGGGTTCATACTTTTCACCCTTAATAAGGCCTGATTCAAGATCTGAAAATCGTTTCATTAAAAGTTTCTCAACCTCTAACCAGTTTTCCAATGCCTGAATCAAGTTCGGTGCTATGTCAGTTGCGTCTACAAATTGTGAAAGTTCACGGTTGATGACAACTAATGATCCATCTCGATTTTTAGATTTAAGAGATCCTAATTTCATAACTGATCAATCAAAAGTGATCATAAGGTTAGCACCAACAGCTTTAAAATCTTTAATTCCTGTGGCCACTTCACCGCTTCCAGATTCAAAAAATAAATTGGCACCCATTTGTGGTGCAAACTTAAAAGCAGCTCCCACAACAATTGGAGTTGTTAAGGATTCCACATCTTGGCAAGTATTACCTGTACAATCATCACCCAGGTTAAAATCAACATTGATACCGCCGTAAACACCCAAGTTATCCATCAAGTTAAACATTAAAGTGGCTGGAATTTGGAAGTAGGTAAATTTAATTTCTGTAGTAGGGGTAGTGTCTAATTCAATGGCTTTTTCCACATAAAATAAACCAGATCTAAAACTGATGACATCAGAAATTGGTAAAGTTCCTGAAACTCCTACTTGGTATCCAATTTTTGCTTTTTCATCTGCGCCGCCTGTGACCGTTCCATTTTGTTGGCGAAAACCAATTTCAAAAGCTGCGTTCGAATAATTTTGTGCCTGAGCACCAAAAGCTACAAGTAACAATAAAACTAAGATTTTCATAATTCCTCACTTTTTTATTATCCTAACTGAGGAATCTAGACTTGTCTTGGATCTGACGCTTTGAGTTGCTTGCATCCTGATTTGAGTCTCAATACTCTGGAGCCCATGGACTCACTTGTTTTATACAATTATTACCGTAGCTCAACCTCCTACCGTGTTCGAATCGCACTTCACCTTAAAAATTTACCTTTCGAGTACAAAGCGGTGCACCTACTGAATAACGGTGGTGAACAGTTTTCTGAAAGCTATCTAAAAATCAATCCCCAGGCAGAAGTCCCCACCCTTATCCACAATCAAAAAATGATAGGCCAAAGTATGGCCATTATTGAGTACCTCGATGAGGTCTTCCCTCAATCACCCTTATTTCCCAATGATTCTTACAAAAAAGCGCAGGTTCGTCAGTTCTGTGAAAACATCAACTCTTTCATTCATCCTGTATGTAACTTAAAAGTATTAAAAAAATTAGAACTGGATTGTGGCTACACCCAAGTTCAAAAAGAAGCTTGGATTCAACATTGGTCTGGGATTGGTTTTAATACATTGGAAACCATAGCTAAACAAACAAGTGGAAAGTACTGCTTTGCTGATCAAATTACAGCAGCTGACCTTTTTTTGGTGCCAATGATGTTCTCAGCAAAACGCTTTCATGTGAACTTAGATAAGTTTGTCACACTTAATGAAATCGCTTCTCGTTTACAAAGCCTAGAAGCCTTCCAGAAAGCCCACCCGTCCGTACAACCCGACACGCCCATTGAGTCTCGACCTCAGTCATAATCTTAAATAAAATTAATGAATTATAGATCCCAAAGCAGTTAATAAAATGTAAAATTATGGGATGGCTATATTAGTTGTAGAAGATGAATCAGAGCTCAGGGAAACCCTCGTAGAAGTAATGCATAGTGTTTGCACTAATGTTGTATCTGCTGAAAATGGCGAAGACGGCTTAGAGAAGTTCAAAAAAAATAAAATTGCATTAGTTCTAACTGACATCAACATGCCCAAAATGAACGGCATCGATCTTTTAAAAGAAATTCGAAAACTAGGCAGTGAAGTTCCTGTTATTTTTATCACTGGCTACGCTGATAAAAAAAATATGGTGGATGCTTTTCGCTTAGGAGCCACCGATTTTGTCGAAAAGCCATTTGATATTAAAGATCTTGTTACCTTAAGTATGAAAACCTATGAACTTGGTCTTGCTATCTTAGAAGCCCAAGAAGAAGTAGAAAAAAGCCTGTTATCTAATCCCGAGACTTTTCATAAGATTCAGAAAAAAAAGTCTATACAAATGCAAATTCGTCTTATGAAAGTTGAAAATCAAATCTACAATACAAAAGAAGGCTCGAAAAAATGAGTGATGAGATCAATCGACTTCTAGCTTTGCACCGCTATAATATTTTAGATACACCTGCTGAAAAAGATTTCGATGACATTGTTTTTGTTGCTTCTCAGATATGTAAAGTTCCCATTTCATTGATTTCTTTAATTGATTCTAACCGTCAATGGTTCAAATCTAAAATTGGAATCGATGTCGATCAGACCCCCAGGGAAGTGGCTTTCTGTGATCATGCCGTTCGAGGGAATCAAACCTTCATTGTCGAAGATACTCATAAAGATGAGCGATTTAAAAATAATCCTTTAGTCACGGCAAACCCAATGATCCGGTTTTATGCTGGAGCATTACTTACAACCAAAGATGGCCATAATATTGGTACCCTTTGTGTTATAGATAAAGCTCCACTTAAGCTTACGCCCGAACAAGTGAGCTCTCTTGAAGCACTGGCAAGACAAGTCGTCAGCCTCTTTGAATTAAAAAGAAAACTAAAAATTGAAAATGAATTGAATCAAAAAATCGTCGAAAATAAAATTACGATGGATAGTTTTTTTGAAACATGCCCGTTGATGATGGGAATCGTGCAAGTTAATGGCACTGAAATCATCCACGTCTCTGACAACAAAGCGACGACGGATTTTTTAAAAACCACGAATCAATTTTCCTACCCATTGAGCGCCACAAAATTGGGAGCTCCTCAAGAGCACATCAGCTTATGGCTTGAACACTATAAAAAAGCACTCACAAGTAAAGGTCCTGTTTATTTTAGTTATATCCATGGCGGGCGCTACCTTAAAGCCGTAGTTAATTTAATTTCCAATGAAGATTCACAGCCTCCTAAATTTTCCTACGTTGTGATTGATGAAACAGAACAAATTCAAGCTCAAAAAGAATCCGAAAATCAAAGAGCTAAAATAGTTCATGGATCAAGACTCACAGCTTTAGGTGAAATGGCAGGTAGCATTGCCCATGAGATTAATAATCCATTGGCAGTCATTAAGGCTTCGTCTCAGTTGATCGAAATTGAGCTCAAGCGGGAACAAGCAAATTTAAATCCAAAATTATTTGAGGTTTTAAAACGTGTTGATACCACTGTTGATCGAATTTCGAAAATTGTAAAAGGCCTAAGATCTTTTGCTCGTGATGGTGAGTCTGACCCTATGTTGACTTTGAGCCTTAACCAACTTGTTATTGAAGCTTTAGATCTCAGTCAGACTCGCTTTAAAAGCCACGGCATTAAAATCGATTTTTTCTCTAAGTCGAATGAGTGCTTAGTGACCGGCCGAGCCGTCGAGCTTGTTCAGGTCATCATTAATTTACTGAACAATGCCCATGATGCTGTCGTAGATTCCGCTGAAAAAGTAGTGAGTATAAAAATTGAAGTTGATCCTGTTTCAGCCTTTCTAACAGTGGAAGATACAGGACCAGGCATTCCCGTCGAAATTGCTGAAAAAATTATGGATCCCTTTTTTACCACCAAGCCAATTGGTCAAGGTACTGGTTTGGGGTTAAGCATTTCTAAAGGTATCGTAGAATCTCATCATGGTGAAATCAGTCACAAAAGGGTCAATAACAAAACTCAATTCAGAGTTCGTTTACCCCTTGCTGAGGCTGCTCAAAAGGCCATTTAAAACCAAAGATTCCACTTATCTAAAGCAGGAACAAAAACGAAAACCAGCACACTGATGTTGATGGCCATAAAGTATCTTAGCCAACCGGATTCACCTTTATTTTTATAAAAGTTTTTTGTTTCATAAAAAAGATAAATACAAAAAGGAATCACTGCAAACATGTAAAACCAGCTGGTTTGCAAAAACCATGGTGATAATAAAGCCAGTCCCACATACAAATAAGTATAGAAAACCATTTGCTGCAAAGTTTTTGTGACCCCAAGTGCGGCTGGCAACGTAGGAACCTGACCTGATCTATAATCATCTTTAAACTTAAGTGCCAGGGCCCAAAAGTGCGGCATCTGCCATAGGAATAAAATAAAAAATAAGTAAAGGGATTCAGAATTCAACAAATCTGAATTTGTTGCTGCGTAACCAATACTAACGGGAAGGGCTCCAGGCAAAGCACCTGGAATAGCAGCATAAATCATTTTTGGTTTCCACCAGTAGGTGTAAAATCCATTATACAAAATAATTGTTAACAAGCCTAAGGCTGCCGACAAATAGGAAACTTGAACTAAAAGCTGAGTACCACCCAAAATCATGGCCAAAGACAAAATGAATCCAGCTAAGGGCTTCAACCTTCCCGATGCAATCGGACGATTGGCTGTTCTGGGCATCTTTTGATCAAGCTTGTACTCTTGAACTTGGTTGAGGGCTAGCGAGCCCGAACTTATAAGATAAAGACCAGCAATAAATTTGAAAAAATGAGCCCAATTCAGCGAGGCCTCAATCACATAGCCGGTCATGTAACCGGCGATGCCTGTCAGAACGACAAATATAACGATTCCGAATTTAGTAAGATCATTAAGGAGTTTGAACACTCAGATCTTATAGCGTGCTAAAAGATTTTATACGAGTCCAAATATCAACATACGAGAAAGCAAACAGTAAAATCAGAAAGAAAAACCCTGAGCCAAAAATCACTCTGTTTGTCATATTGTCATATTTCAAATGCATAAAATAAAGAAGAACCAAGGAAGCTTTAACAGCTGCAATTAAAAAGGCCACCGGCCCAGCAAGTGCGCCCATTTTCATTTCATGGAAAACGACTGTTAATATTGTTAAAAGTACCAGTCCGCCTGCCACTTTGAAGTAAGTCTTAAGTGGCATTACATGATGTTCGCTCATCGATAACTCCTAACCAACTAAGTAAAGTAAAGGGAATAAGAAAATCCAAATTAAATCCACGATATGCCAAAAAATTCCAACACCTTCGACAGGCGTGTAATAGTTTGCATTAAAATCTCCACGTTTTGTTCTGTAAGCCAGCCATGAAATAAGAATCATTCCTATAACCACATGCAAACCATGAAGACCCGTCATGCAAAAATAAAGACCGAAATACATTCCAAGGTTTTGACTAGTGGCACCTACAGTTTCAGGATTTAAAAACTTACCAGGCAAAAAACCAGTTTCAAATTTGCTAGCGTATTCAAAGTATTTAACAACCAAGAAGATGCCCGCAAGAACCAAAGTGGCAATCAAGTTCCAGAACGCTTTGTTAGATTTATTGATCTGATTATAGTAAATTCCAAGGGCCATCGTTAATGATGATGCGATTAAAACCAAAGTGTTAAAGAATCCCATTTTCCAGCTAAGTTGTTTGGCACCCTCAGCAAACATTTCAGGGTAGATTTGATGAAAAATGGCGTAAGCTACAAACAAACCACCGAACATCAAAATCTCGGTCACCATGAACAGCCAGATTCCCTCTTTGTCACTTTCATATTCATGTTGAGCACTATCAAAGTGGTGTGAATGATGATGAGCAGTTGCAGAATGATTAGTAGTCATAAGGTCCACCTGTCACAGTTGGTTTTTTATCAAAGTTGAAATGCGGAGGAGGAGACGAAGTTTGCCACTCGAGTGTTTTTGCACCCCATGGATTAGCAGGAGCTTTAGGACCTGATATGATTCCACGAATAATTACATACAAGGCTAAGAAGAAACCAGCTGCGATCATCCAAGAACCAATGGTGGAAATTTTATTCAAAGATTCATAAGCAGGGATATAATCAAAATATCTTCGAGGCATTCCCATCGCGCCCAAAATAAATTGTGGGAAAAATGTAACGTTAAATCCAATAAATATAAGAACAAAAGTTAAACGAGCTAATCCTTCATTGTACATTTTCCCGAACATCTTCGGGAACCAGTAGTAGAAGCCACCCATGATGGCCATCAAGGTTCCACCCACCATCACATAGTGAAAGTGTGCCACAACAAAGTAAGTATCATGGAAGTGAACATCCACACCCAAAGTTGCAAGCATAATTCCTGTCACTCCACCGATGGCGAACAGAAATAAAAATCCCAGTGCATATAGCATGGGAGATTCGAAGGAAACAGAACCCTTATAAAGTGTCGCAAGCCAGTTAAACATTTTAATGGCTGTGGGTACGCCCACAAGCATTGTGATAAAAGAAAAAATCACACCGGCAATTTCAGACTGGCCGGAAACAAACATGTGATGTCCCCAAACGATAAAGGATACCGCTGCAATTCCTAGTGATGAGAAAGCGATAGCCTTGTAACCGAAAATTGTTTTTCTTGAAAATGCAGAAATGAGTTCTGAGATAATTCCCATGGCAGGTAAAATCATAATGTACACGGCAGGGTGGGAATAGAACCAAAAGAAGTGCTGGAATAATACTGGATCTCCACCCAACTTTGGATCGAAAATTCCGATTCCTAGAACTCTTTCAGCGACTAATAATAATAAAGTAATTCCAAGAACGGGTGTTGCGATAACTTGGATGATGGCTGTTGAGTAAAGTGACCAAACAAACAATGGCATATCAAACATGCTCATGCCAGGGGCTCTGAGTTTATGAGTCGTTACGATAAAATTTAATCCCGTAAGAATGGAGCTCATACCCATGATGAAAGCAGCAAGTACGATCGTGATCACCGCAGTGCCCGTTTTGATCGAGTAAGGTGTATAGAAAGTCCAACCCGTATCAATCTTAGTTGTGAACAAAGTAGTAAAAGCTAAAATTGCACCGAACATGAAAACATACCAGCTTGCCAAGTTAAGCCGTGGGAAGGCCACGTCGGCTGCACCGATTTGCAGAGGCAGAAAGAAGTTTCCTAGGATGGCTGGAATTCCAGGAACGATCACCATGAAAACCATGATGGCCCCGTGATAAGTCAGCACCTGATTGTAGGTGTCAGCCGAAAATAAAGTTGGCCCCGGAGAGAAAAGTTCCAGTCTGATAAGCATCGCCATGATACCACCGACAAGGAAGAAAAATAAAATCGCGATCATGTACATCAAGCCGATTCGCTTATGATCAAGACTGAATAGCCATGATTTAATACCGCTAAATTCGGTCAGGTAATTAACATTGGGGTTGGTTGAAGCTGTTCCCATTTTTAGTATCCCTCTTTTTTATTTAAGACCTTTTATATATTCAATCAATGCAGTGAGTTCGACTTCGCTTAATTGTCCCTGGAAGGAAGGCATAATGTTAGGATTATAACCTTTAACAACTCGGGCATTAGGGTTCAAAATTGATTCACGTGTGTATTCTTCGTTCAAAGCAATGTCGCCGCTGGAAGTATTTCTTTGCTGGCCCCACTGATTCCAAAGTGCTGGTCCCACTTTTACATTTGCATCAGCCACCGAGTGGCAAGAAGCACAGGCTTTGACTTGGAAAATTTTAGCTCCGCGCTCTGCCAATGGAAGTGTGCTAACTTTTGACTCTTCTTCCAACCATGCATCAAATTCTTGCTGCGTCACAACCTTCAAAGTTCCGATCATGCCAGAGTGCTGAGTTCCACAGTATTCTGTACAGAAAATGTGGAATTCACCCAATTTGTTAGAGTTAAACCATAAAGTCGAATAACGACCAGGAACAGTATCTTGTTTGATTCGAAAGCTGGGTACGTAGAAACTGTGCAGAACATCTTTTGATGTCATAATCAATTTCACATCTGTGTCGATAGGAACCATGACCAAGTTAGAAGTCGCAGCTCCTGATTTGTACTGCGCTTCCCAAGCCCATTGCTTACCAAAGATATGAATCTCAAGAGCATTTTCGGGCATTTTTCTCATGTCATGGTAAACACTCCAGCCCCAAGCGAACATGATCAAAAATAAAACAAGTGGAATAAAGGACCACAAAAATTCCAAAAAGTTATTGTGAGTAATTCTGGGAGTTTTATCGTTTTCAGATTTACGTTTGTACTTCACGACGAAGTAAATCATTCCACCGATTAGTATTATGCACGCAATTAAGCTTGAGATTAATAAAAACGAATAGAGATTATCCACTCGTTGCGCGATATCTGTCGCTGGCGTCGGCATAAAAGATTGGGCCTGAACTAAATTGAGCCAAAACATTTCGAATCTCCTTAAAAATTACACCCTTTTATCAGCTTTAAAAGATCTTATCCATACAGGTACTAACCAAAAAGCTAAAATCAAAATCGTTAATAATGCAGCCACTTTCATTAACTGGAACGCGGCTAGCGTGTACTCACTTTTGTGTGGGTTATACTGAAAGCAATAAAGAATAAGGCTATCAATCAAATTTCCAACCTTACCTTCAGAAGCTTCGTTCAAAGCGAGTTTAATATCCTTAGGTTCGAAAACGATTCCAGGCAGATAGCGAGATATTTTTCCATCAGGAGAAACAATGATAGCCGCCGAAGCATGGGACCATTCTTTGGTTTCTTCGCTCCATTTAAAATCAAAACCAATACTATTCGTGAATTTTTTAACTGTATCTTCAGAGGCTGTTAAAAAATGCCACCCAGCTTCACTGCCAGGACGATTATACATCTTCATATAATTTTCTTTTTTATTCTTCGCTAAGTCCGGCGTTTCTTTTGAATCGAAAGAAACGGCGACCACATCGTATTTTTCGCCCGTGGTCCAATCAAGACCCTTCAAACCATCAGTTAAACCATTCAAGTGGAAATTACATAAACCGGGGCAGCTGTAATAAACAGGACTAATAATGATTGGCTTTTTTCCGCCTAAATAATTGGCCAGCGTCACAGAACGGCCATTTTCATCAGCAAATGGCAAAGTAAGATCTAACTGATCACCTAATTTTTCTTTAATCCCCACGCCGATCAACTGCTCAGGAACTTCAGCCGCCACTTTTGGTTCCGGTTCTTGAGAATAGGGCTTGGGGGCGTTGTTCGCCGACCAAGAAACACTCGTCATCAAGATCAAGAGCCATTGCATAATCATTTAATAGTCTTCTTTACTTTGCTGTCTTAGCAAACTCAGCGATTGCAACTGGATCATTATCGCCTTTGTTTTGAGTTATTGAATTCACGTAATGAACAAGAGCCCAACGATCAGCCGCTTTAAAGTGTGCGTAGGAAGCCATTGAGCCCCCTGCGATGCCTTCTTGAAGAACTTTAAACTGTGCAATCAGACCCGCACCCTTTTTCCACTGACCTTCAATAAGGTTGCGAGGCTTTGGATTAAGACCTTGCCCTGCTGCTCCGTCACCTGCACCAGTGGCGCCGTGGCACATAGCACAGTTTGCCGAGTATAACTTTTGACCGTGAGCTATTAAATCTTCAGAGCCCACCCAGGGTTCAGAAACGCTGGCGATATCAAAAGGAGCTTTACCATCCACCAATTCAACTGGCGCACGAGGATCGACAACTTTTTCACCTAAATCGACACCTTTGTGAACCACAACTGTGTAAATGAAAAATACAAAAACAAAAGCCATTGAAAACATAAAGGCCACAAGGCCACCATGATTATGACTGTCCTTATTTTCAGACATTGCAAACTCCTGATAAGTAATACTTGATATGTAGCGTAAGAGAGCTCTCCATTCAACAAATAGTGGTGGTAATTGTCAATTATCGCGATGTTCCCAGTTCTCGTTTTAAGACTTTTCCAGCCCCCGACTTAGGTAACTCTTGAATCCATAAAAAGCTTTTCGGGATCTTAAACTTGGCAAGATTTTTTGAGCAATGCTCACGAAGTTGTTCCGTATTGAAATCCTTCTTTTCCGAACTGACATATGCCACACCGGACTCTCCCCACTTTTCATCAGGAACACCAATGACGGCCACTTCTTTCACCCAAGTTAGTTGTGAAATAACTTGCTCGACCTCGGCGGGGTAGACGTTCTCTCCGCCCGATTTGAACATGTCTTTTTGTCGACCCACGATGTAAAAAAACCCTTCCGAGTCTTGGCGAACAAGATCACCAGTTTTGAGCCAGTCCCCTTGGAAGGTTTGCTGTGTGGCTTCGGGGTGATTCCAGTAACCCAACATACAGGCTGGGCCACGCAACCAAAGTTCACCAATTTGATTGGCCTGCACATTTTGACCCTTTTCATCAACAACCTTCGTTTCAATATAGGCATTGGCAAAACCGACGGAGCCCATCTTTCGAACAGAGTCCGTTTCATTTAAAGAAAAAACATTGGGTCCAAATTCTGTTAACCCGTAGCCCTGCCTAACGGGAATGTTTTTTTGATTCCATACTTGGATTAAATCGAGGGAAAGGGGTTCACCACCCACGATGGCATAACGGATTGTGGATAACTCAGAACTTTGAAACTTAGATGACTGAGCCATTAGGGCCATGGTCGTAGGAACTCCAAAAAGTAAAGTGGCTTGATACTTTTCACTTAAACTTAAAATCTGATCGGCTACGAATTTTTGAGTTAAAATAATGCAAGCTCCACGACTGAAAAACGGAGTTGTGAGCACATTCCAACCACCTGTGTGAAAAAGTGGTAAAAAAGTAACAGCGACATCATTCTGAGTAATATTAAGTCTCATGCTGGTGCTGATGGAATTCCAAAATAAACCCCCATGAGAAATCATCGCCCCTTTGGGTCGCCCGGTCGTACCCGAAGTATAAATAATCATGGCCGGATCATTTTCTTCGGCTAAAAATTCAGAAAAACCTTCAGTATTTTCAGAATTTTTTTGTAGTTCTGAAATATTTAATGTGGGTTTGAAGAAACCCACTTCAGTAAAAGTTTCTTTCACCAATGCTTCGAATTCGGAATCATGGACAACCAGTTGTGGATCCGCATCTTTAAAAATGTAGCTCAATTCTTTTGCTGTAAGCCTGTAATTAACAGGGACTAATATGGCACCCAATCGAGAGACAGAAAAAAATAAGTTAATGACGGATAAATTATTTTGTCCCACATAAATAATCCGATCACCTTTTTTAATGCGAAAATTCTTAACTAAAAATCCAGCCGCTGCTTTTGCCTTCTTAAAAAACACGGAATAGGACCAAGCTTCATGGCTATCACCATCAATAAGCGCAATTCGCTGTGGAGAATGGGTACTCCAAATTTGAAGCCAGTCGTGTATAACTTTCATGAAGCTCATTTACTTCACTTATGAATAGAGCATCAACTCTATATAATGCATCGCAATATCTTTTTTCTAGAGCAAATATTTGACACCCCCCCGGGGTCCAACAGATACCACCCTAGGGACCATCAAGGGGGCTTATGAGAATCTTCGCATTATCGATTCTATTATTATGTTCAGTTTATTCCGCTGGATCTTTTGCAAATCCACAAACACAAGCGGGCCTGATCGAAATCAACGGACGAAAACTTTACGTTGAGTACAATCGTGCACAAAAAAACAAACCCACAATCATTTTTTTAAACGGACTGACCTACAGCACTCGAAATTGGCTCGCTGTCGCAAGCCCACTAGCAGCTCAAGGTTACGGAATTGTTTTATTTGATTTTTATGGAATGGGAACAACACTTCTTTCCAACCCCTTACCTAAAGGACCGATTCCTTACACTCAACAAGCTTTAGATCTAAGAACTCTGGTAAAAAAATTAAACCTTAGACCGCCTTATAACTTTGTGGGCCTTTCCTATGGTGGTGGAATTCTAGCTGCCTATACGGCTGCCTTCCCAAGAGAAGTTAAAAATTTAATCATGATTGCCCCTTACACAGAGTTTTTGCAGTCTCAAAAAGAGCTGATCCAAAAACAAATTAAATACACTCGGCAAACATTTCCTTTCAATCCAGCCACTGACGAGGAACTCACTGATTTTTTTATTCGACAAATGGTTTACTCCACCTATCCCTTGGCAGAAATTTCTAGTGTAGAAAACCCTTACAAGCTCGAGGGAATCACTCGCATTGTTCAAGGAATTAGAACTTACCAACCCATTGAACAAACCCAAGCCTTACCACCTAAATCTTTGCATTTAATTCTAGCGGAAAAAGATCAATACATTCCGAAAGAAATTTTTCAAAATTATTGGAATCAAGTTCCTCAGTCAGCGAAAGCCAGCCGAGTCATCGTACAATTTTCTGAGCATAAACTACCTGATGTATTTCCAAGATTTACCTCTCAGCTCATTAAATCAATTGTGGATGGACAACCAGCGCTTTTCAAAGGCGACACTTATGTTGCAAATCCATTGAATTTTGATTTTAAAAAAGCACGTTAATTTTCACTAAAGGGGTTAGCCTTGGCCATCTGGAATTCGACTTATTACAGCGTTGGGTACCATGTCCTTAACCAAGCGGCCCCCTTTGACCTTGTTATATTAAACGGAAATCTGGCCACAAGTCGTTGGTGGCACCCAAGCCTCGAAGTGGCAAAAAAACATTGGCCGCAAAAAAATTCAATGAATGGCAGAATCATTTTTCTTGAGCTGCCAGGATGTGGGGAAAGCCCTGCCATTCGCTCGAAAGTTAACATCCCCAATCTAGTTTCCACTTACAGTGAACTTCTTCTTAGCCTCAAGCTACAAAGCGAAGCTCGTATTATGGGTCATTCAACAGGTGGCCTACTATCCTGTTACCTGATGGCCCAACCCCAGTTTCAATTTGCTAAAGCTTTATTGCTAGATCCTGTTGGCCCTAACGGCATTCAATTTGATGATTCCGTTATTGAAAAATATGAGGCGATGAAAACAAACAAAGATTTAACGGCAGCCATTATTGCTTTTACTATTTTAAATTGTGATACATCCACGCCATTTTTTAAAAATGTAATCCTTGAGGACACCTTTAAATCTGTTCAAGGAACTGGATCCCTGATGGTTCAGGCGTTGCGCGGGCTGGATTCAAAATCTATCTTAGGTAAAATTAAAACGCCCATTACTGTGCTTTTTGGTGACCAAGATATTTTACTTCCCCGTGAAGACGCAGAAGAAATTTCTAAGTTAGTTCCTGGTTCAAATTTTGTTTTGATCGAAGGCGCTGGTCACTGCTTGAACGCAGAAAACCCAGAAAAAATGGGTCAGCTGATCATCGAACACCTGACCTAGATTTTTTTTTATAAAGTTAAACCACCATCAACACTGATGACTGTTCCATTGATGTAAGCCGCCTGGTCAGATGATAAAAACAAAACAGCGTTAGCGATATCGGAAGTTTCACCCAAGCGAGCCACAGGAACTTTAGCCGCCATTTGTTGCAAAACTTCAGCAGGCATTGCTGACGTCATGGACGTACGAATAAACCCAGGTGCAATAGCATTCACGCAGAATCCTTTTTTCCCAAGTTCTTTAGCCCATGTTTTTGTCATTCCAATCACACCCGCTTTTGCAGCTGCATAATTGGTCTGTCCAAAATTTCCATACAACCCCACAACAGAGGAAATATTAATGATTCTTTTTCCCTGAGCTTCAGTCATTTTATCGAGTAAGCCTTTAGTGACATTAAATAATCCAGTCAGATTCACTTGAATGACAGCGTCCCAGTCTTCAAAGGACATTTTAGCAAAACTTTTATCTTTCGTAATCCCTGCGTTGTTCACAACCACATCAACACGGTCTAACTTGGCAGCTGCAGCAGCCACTTGATCACGATTTCCCACATTGACGGAATCCGTTGTCAATTGGGACTTCCACTGAACTAGCTCAGAGGCTGCTTTAGCCAATGAATCTGGAGTGAGATCCCAAATGGTGACATGGGCTCCTGCTTGTAAAAAATGACGGGTAATCTCAAAGCCGATGCCTGAAGCTCCACCCGTAACGACGACTTTTTTGCCTGATAAATCAAATTGTATTTTTGTCATAGAAATCTTCTGACAAATAAATGCCATAGGGTCAATTTCAAAGTCTAGAGCAAGAACTCTGTTTTTAATAGATGACAATCCCATACAGCTTTGAGAGGAGATTCTTAGATTCTGAAGGAGATTTTATGTCTTATGCTTACATTGCAGGAACTGGTCACTATGCGCCTGAGAAAATTGTACCCAATCAATTTTTTAACGATTTATACAAAAAAGACATCGACACATTTTTAAAAGAACAACGAAATATCTATCAACGACATTGGATGAGTTCCGAACAAAGCACATCTGATCTCATTATTCCCGCAGCCGAACAGGCCATGAAGGCAGCAGGCATCAAAGCTGAAGATCTACACCTGATTATCGTTGCAACTGATACTCCCGATTATTTATCCCCCTCGACAGCTTCAGTTGTACAAAATAAGTTAAAAGCAGTGAATGCTGGAACCTTTGATATGAATGCCGCTTGCGCAGGGTTTGTAACTGCTCTCGATACAGCTAGCCGCTACATCCAAACTGATTCGACCATGAAAAATATTTTGGTTGTTGGTGCCTATGCCATGAGTAAGTGGCTGAATTTGGAAGATTATAAAATTGCTACTTTGTTTGCCGATGGCGCTGGTGCTGTTGTTTTAAAATCGACCCAAGAAAAAACAGGAATCTTAGCAGCCAGCTATAAATCGTTGGGTGAATTTCATGATTACATGGGAATTTATGCCGGTGGATCTTATAAGCCTTTTAATCAGGATGTTTTGGATAAAAAAGAGCACCTCCTTAGCTTCCCCAAAAGAATTCCTCCTGAAACCAATGGTAACAACTGGCCTGGCTTAATCAAACAAACCTGCGAAAAAGCGGGCTGGAATTACCGCGATATCAATCACTTTTTTATTACTCAATTCAATGTGCAAAGCATTTATGAAACCATGGATAAGCTAGAACTCCCACGGGAAAAAGCTCATCTCATTATGCAATCCTATGGCTATACAGGTTCAGCTTCCATAGGAATGTGCTTGTCGGATGCTGTCCAAGAGAAAAAACTAAAAAAGGGCGACAAGCTTATGTTTGTCGGCTCTGGCGGTGGTCTCTCAATGGTTTCTGTTGCAGCCGAATGGTAGTAGAAAAGTGTTTCAAATCGAAACACTTCATTTTCAAATTAGCCAATTAACGGAACATTCTATAATCTAGTAGCATGGGGAAATTTTCGCTTTTAATTGCCGTTATAAGCATCACCACTTTATTAGGCTGTCAGACAAACATGGTTCAAGCTTTTAGCAGTTTGAAGCCTGGTATGGATAAGGATCAGGTTTTAGAAGCCATAGGTGGTCCACGTGCCGTAACACGCTTTCATGGAAAAGATCGTTGGTTTATCGTCTATTATCACGATCAAAATCGCTTTGAAAAAGAAATTCACTTTCAAGACGGAAAAGCTGTCTACATCGGTGACCCCTACGAAGCCCCTCCAGAAAAGCAAGCGGCCTACATTGATAAGCTCAATGAATCGCAAGATATTAGAACATTTCAAGAGCTCGTCCGCTCACGCAGCAGTTCCGACCAAGAAGAGGCCACGTTAGAACTTAAAGTCCGAAAGAATGATAAAATTCGAACTGTTCCTCAGTTTGAACCTGTTAAATAATTTATTTTGATAAAACTGATGGATCTAAAAGGGAATCTTTTTTATTCAGATTCTTATCGTCTGCTTTTTTCTGTGCCGAATTTTCTTCAACCCCGTAAACTCGTTTCACATTTTTTCGTGACTCAAAAAGATGTTTCTCAACTCCTACGGCTTGTTCCATTTGATCAAGACTTTTCGAGCTAAAACGTTTGTACTTACGATCAAAACTAGAACCTCTTTCAGGAAAGCGATATTTTAAAACACTTAGTTGTGCATCATATTCTTTCGCCAGTTGTTTCATTTCACTATGTTCAGTTTGCAAAATTTTAATAATCTCTGCGATTTTGACTGGATCAGTTTCAGTTTGCTTCTGTTTCAATAGCGAAATGATAGAAGCTTCCTTACCGTTAATTTTAGCAAATGTGCCCGCAGCTTGCTTCTCTAAATCCATGAGCTCTTTGACAGCTCTTGCATTTCGCGGAGGTTCTTCTGTAGTTGATTCAGATTCTTCAGCAAAGCTTAAATTAAAAACAAAGATGAGACTTAGTAATAAAGAAATCCTATTCATAGACTTTCTGCTCCCAATGCATTTTTAAATCCAAGCTGCGCAACCTTTGCACTAGAATCGCAGCCTTTGCCGGTGGAATGCTTTCAATCAGTAGTTGGCCGTTCTTGATCTTTTTTCTGAGTTCTTGAAAATTCATTTGCAGTTTAGTGTCTGAAAAGACTTCCTTTAACTCATTGATATTTTGTAAAATATCAAGACCTTCGATGGTCACTTGAAATGTCAAAGGTGAAGAAGACACATCTGAGTTAGCATACTGAATAACATTTTGAAGATTTTCTTCTGCTGTCATGGGCTGCACGGGGGTATCAAATTCAGGTGACTGTAAAGGAGGCTCTACCATGACATTTTCAGAAGTGTTGGCATTCTCGGTAACACCCTCGGGAACACCATCAAAACTAATAAAGTAAACAGCCTGACACTGAGGACAGGTAAATAGTCCTCCGAAAAATTGCGATGAGATTTCAATATTTGAAAAGCACTTCGGGCAACTTGCCAAATTTATTTCCTTTTATTTTTATCTAATCTTCTTCTGTCCGCACGATTCATTTTAGAGTCATCTTGATCGATGGGTGCCCGGCTCATGGTCATTTTACGAGTTGGGGGGCTATCTGAACCTTGACCTAAACTTTGCTCGAGGCCAGGAGACGAGCGATGTTGAAAATTCAAATCTTCAACATCTGTGGCTTCAGGCCTGAAGCTTTCAATGGCCTGTTCCGCTTGTTGAGCAACAATCTGAACCTTAAGAAGCTTTTCAATAACGTCACCCTTGATGACATCATTTAATTTTTCAAAGGCTAAGTAGGCCTCTTTTTTATATTCAATAATTGGATCTTTACCCGAGTACCCACGAAGGCCAATTCCTTCTTTCAACTTATCAATAATAGAAAGATGCTCTTTCCATCTTTGATCGATGGCTTGTAGCAAAATCATTTTGATAATTTGCTCGAAGAACTGTCCCATTGTTGATTTTTGCTTATCATAGGAAATCTTAATGTTTTCGCTGACTTTTTTAGTAATGGCTTCTGTGGAATCTGAATCTTGAAACTCAAGACGCAATCCGAACTGCTGCTGAAGTGCATTGGTAAGCCCTTCTAGATTTTGAGCCTCTCGTTTGCCATTATCAGGTACAAAGTTATCTAAGATGACTGAAGTCACATCACCCAGCATATCGAGCACTGTTCTTTCAACATTATTCCCATCTAGAATTTGCCGGCGCATTTTGTAGATGGCTTGTCTTTGCATATTCATCACGTTGTCATAATCAAGTAGATTTTTTCGCACTTCAAAGTGATGCCCTTCTACTTTTCTTTGGGCCCCTTCAATGGATCTGGTCACCATTTTAGCTGTGATGGGTTCATCGTCAGGGATATTCAACATCCCCATAATTTTCTGAATTCTTTCGCCGTTAAAAATTCTCATGAGATCATCATCAAGAGCTAAATAAAAACAAGATTCACCAGGATCACCTTGGCGACCAGCGCGGCCACGCAACTGATTGTCAATACGTCTTGATTCATGTCTTTCAGTACCTACGATGTAAAGACCACCAGCAGACACCACATGATTTCTCTCTTCTTCACATTGCTTTTTAAATTTTTCTAAAACGGCTGGATATTCCGGACTGTCTTCCGGCGCTACTTTTTTAGCCATGATGTCAGCGTTTCCACCCAGCATAATATCAGTTCCACGACCTGCCATATTGGTGGCGATCGTGATGGCCCCTTTACGCCCCGCTTGGGCTACAATTTCTGCTTCTCGCTCGTGAGCCTTTGCATTCAAAACGTCATGACGAATTCCTTCTTTTTTTAAGAAAGAACTTAAGGTCTCTGACTTTTCAATGCTGACAGTTCCAATTAAAATAGGCTGACCTTTTTCGACTCGGCTTTTTACATCCCGAACTATGGCTCGGTATTTTGCATTTTGGTCTTTGTAAACAACGTCATCATTGTCCATTCGAGCAATGGGCTTATTCGTTGGAATTACTGATACATCTAAATTATAAATCTTTTTAAATTCAACAGCTTCTGTGTCAGCGGTACCTGTCATCCCAGATAGTTTTGAATACATTTTAAAATAATTTTGAAAAGTAATAGAAGCTAAAGTTTGATTTTCATTTTTTACTTCAACGCCTTCTTTGGCTTCTATGGCTTGATGAAGACCATCACTCCACCGACGGCCCGGCATTAGGCGACCCGTAAATTCGTCAACGATGACCACTTCGTTGTTCATGACCATGTACTCGACATCTTTTCGGTACAACTGATGAGCTTTGAGTGCTTGGTAAACATGATGAAGGGTTTCAATGTGCTCGGGATCATAAAGGTTTCCAACTTTTAAAAGTTGTTCGAGCTTCGTGATTCCTTCTTCTGTTAAAGCTGCAGTCTTCGATTTTTCTTCGATTGTAAAATGCTTTTCACGCTCGAGCATCGGTATCACTTTATTAATTGTATAATACTTATCAGTTGAAGCCTCTGCTGGTCCGGAAATAATCAAAGGTGTTCTAGCTTCATCAATAAGAATCGAGTCACATTCGTCAACGATGGCAAAGTGATACTCGCGCTGAACATAGTCTTCCAAGTCAAACTTCATATTATCACGAAGATAGTCAAAACCGAGCTCGTTATTTGTGGCATAAGTGATGTCACAATTGTAAGCTGCTTTTCTTTCTTCATCGTTTAAGCCGTGAAAAATAATTCCAGTTGAAAGACCTAGCCAGTTGTACAATCGACCCATCCAGGCCGCATCTCGCTTGATCAGATAGTCATTCACTGAAACGACGTGAGCTCCACGCCCAGTCAATGCGTTCAAGTAAACAGGCAAAGTGGCCACCAAGGTTTTTCCTTCACCCGTTCTCATCTCTGCGATTGTTCCTCGGTGAAGAATAATTCCACCGATTAACTGTACGTCGTAATGGCGCATTCCCAAAACGCGACTTGAAGCCTCTCGGCAGACAGCAAAAGCTTCTGGCAGAATCGAATCTGTGCTTTCACCTTTTGCAATTCGACTTTTAAACTCTGTCGTTTTTGCTTTTAATTGATCATCGCTAAGACTTTTCATTCCAGCTTCAAGTGCGTTGATTTGATCAACTATAGGCTGGAGTTTTTTCATTTCGCGACCGTGTTTAGTACCGAATATTTTTGCAAGTAGGCTTGTAGACATAATGAGACTAAGGATATCCCTGCCCTATGACAGGGGCAAGGTCTACAGGCGTCATTTGCTAGGAATTAGACTCTGAATCGACAGTTAAAAATGGTTTCCAGATCAAAAGCGTAAGACCCAGACTCAAGGCAAGTAAAATAATGAAAAGCCTGGTGTGCTTATCTAAAATTTGTCCGCGGTCTTTAGAAATTTTAAGGCGAACTTCATATTTCTCTGGATTAGAATTTAGAAAAGTCATTTCGAGAGTTTTTTCTGTCGCGGAAGTCTCGGAATTGTTGAGCTCCAAAAAGGGTCTTACAAGATTCCACTCGACTCCTTCAGTTGGACTTTCGACTAAGACTTCGGAACCAGAAAACAACTTCCATTTTGCATTAAAAACAGGCTCCCATTTTGACTCATCTGATTCAAAACGAAATTCATACATCGATGTGGACAGGGGTGGCACCGTGATTTTAAAACTCTGATCCATTTCCCAAACTACAGGCTGAACAAAAATCACTGAATTTCTAAGTTCATAGAAACTTGAAATTATGGGAATCACTGGTAAAAAAGCGAACGATAGGAATAATAAAACAGAAACTGATTTTTTTTGCATAGTTCAAACTCCTATTTGTCGAACACCTTCGTAAGCCACAACCGCAACCGCTGTTGCCAAATTCAATCCTCTTGCAGGTCCCAACAATGGAATCAGTAATGATTGATCTGGGTACTTCTGCAAAATAGCAGGATCTAGTCCCTTTGTCTCTTTTCCAAAGACTAACCAGTCACCTTTTTGATATTTCACATCTGTGTAGTTATTTTTAGCAAAAGCTGAGGTAAAATAAACTCGCTTTGGATCTTCGACCTGCATCCACCAATCCTGATAGGTTTTGTGGTGAAACCATTTTAGGTGCGGCCAATAATCAAGACCCGCTCTTTTGAGATTAGCATCCGATATCACAAAACCTAATTGTCCCACTAAGTGAAGCTCGCAGTTAGCAGCTACGCAAGTACGACCAATATTACCTGTATTTTGTGGTATTTCAGGCTCGACGAGTACAATTTTAAAGTTTGGTTTCTCCAAGGTAACGGTACACCTCTTGTCCAAACTTAGATAAAGCAAGTCGGCGGCCTTTGTCTACAATCAACTCAAGACTCATCAGTTCACGGTACAAAGGCAAGTCCACTGGCACGACTTCTCGGCCTGAAATTTGCCCCAGTTTACGAATATAAAGCTTTTGTCGATCTGTTAGTTGATCCATGAATTTAGGAGAATGAAGAGCTTGACCCCACTGATCTGCTGAGATGGTTTTAGATTTAGCCGGTAGTTTTTTTGGATTGAGATAATACACCCAAGCCGTAACTGAGCTTGCTAAAGAATCCTGAGTTCGTACCGTGGCTTGCAATCGAAAGTGCAGACTTTTCTGAGGTTCAAATTCAGAAAAACCAAAAAATTGATCGAGTAGCGGAATTAAAAAATCAGGAGATTTTACTTCAACTAAATGACCAGGAACCCAATCATTACCACCCGCTGTAATCACTGGATATCCACTGGGAAGTTGATACGCCGCAGCCAATACTGATGCGTTTTGAATGGATTCGATGTGGGACTTAATTTTGTCGAAGTGGACCATGCCTTCCGACATGGAACCACATACAAAAACTCGATTCATCACCAATTCCCCCTCTGAAATTGACAAGGCACTCTGTTTTCGGAAAATAAGTGTGTACCAGAAACATCACTCTGGAGTAAAGGCTCTGGGCTAAGTGCGTTATTGTGAGATTGATTTCTGAAATGGCATAAAGTTCATTAAGATACTGTAAATCAATTGAAATCATTTGAAGGGATTTTTTATGGCTGAACGTCGAAATTATATGGGATCCATGTGGATGCAGGACGAAGACGGTGTCATCACAATCGGAATCAATGAAGAGGCCCTAGAAGATTTTGACGAAATTTCCTCCATTGAAATCAGCCAAGAAGGTGAAAAAGTAGAAGCCGAAGCTGTCGTGGGAACCATTGAAACCAGTGATGGCCCATTGGATATTTACTCACCCGTTGATGGTGTAGTTTTGGAAGTGAACTCTCAAGTCATGGAAGATCCGTCTATTATTATGGAAGATCCTTACGAAGAGGGTTGGCTTATCCGAATCGACTCTGAAGGCGATGTGGATGAAGACGAAGAAGATGAAGACGACCTTGATGATGAGGACGAAGAAGAAGAAGAGGACGAGGAAGACTAACTTTCTGCCAAAATTTTGAGGTTGGTTTTGAACTCAGAATTTGAATCTTCAGTCACACAGCGAACTGACATATGTATTTCAGTCGGTTCGCATCGAAAATTCTCTAGCATTAAAAAGTTAGGATAGCCGTAATAGTGAATCTGTCCCTTTTCAATCGATCGCTTTCCAAATGCTCTAGAAGATAAACTAAAAATCGCACTCGAAGAAATTTCATAGGTTGGATAGCCTAAGATATTCTTATTTACTGTTTGAATTTGTGAATAATGAACATCTCCTGAGATAAAAAGAACTGGGTTCTTTAATTCTTTAAGAAGTTTCAAAAGACTTTTGAACTCTTGTTCGGCATCTATTTCAAAACATTCTGCCAATTTTCCATAATTCCAAAATTGCAAAGCAGACACAAGAATTTGTGGTTTATCACTTTCTTGGATATTATTTATTAACCAATTCAATTGCTCAGATCCTAAAATAAACTTTTTCTTTTTATCAAAAAAATATCTGACATCTAAAAACAGAAACTGCGCACCAAAAGCATCAAAGCAAAAAGAAACTCCAGGACCTGGGGAAATCCCCACCACACGATTATCAACAGGGTAAAAAGTGCGAAACATTTTAAGCATGATTTCTAGGTTAGGATGAGTGGAGTCAGCATTATTAAATGCCATATCGTGGTCATCCCAGCTTGAAAAAACAGGAATTAAATCCTCAAAGGAATAAAAATCAAGCTCAAGAAATGTTTTACAGTAAACTGCATAGGCTTCTTCGGGTGTGGCTGGCCTGCCAAGAACCGTATCTAAAGCACTGTTGGCGTAGACCAAATCCCCAGGAAATAAAATAATATCAGGCCGATTATTTTTTAAGTTATCAAACATAAGCCTTTGGGGATCGGCATTCCGGTGGTTCGAACACGTCACCACGGCTATTCGATTGTCTTTTCGATGGATATCAAGTGACTTGAAATTTCTTTTAGTCAGTCGATTATGCGTTTTATCAAAAATATCAAGTCTATACCGAGCACTGACTTCAAGGTCATAGGCATGAACTTGATAGATAACGTATTCACCCAGCTTCAAATCTATTTTTTCAATTTTTACTTGTGCGGGGTGATGACTACTGAAGGATTGAACAGAAATTTCTAATTCAGAGATACGGTGGGCAAGCACAGTTATCAATGTGGAAGTTTCAAGTGTCGCAGACTGAAGAACCCGAATAGAGTCTTGAGCAAATTCTTGATTTAATTTTGATTGAGATTTTCCTATCACTGGGACTAAGGAAAGAAAACTAAGAGACTTAATAAAGTTTCTTCTAGTAATCATTTAAACCTAAATCTTTTAAAGTATGTTTAAAATCTTCACACAATTCTGATTGAATTAAAATATTACGATTGTCGAAAGGATGTTGAAATTGCAGCTCTGTCGCACACAAATACATTCGTCTTTTTAAAAATCGATTCTCAAAATATTTATTTTGTAATCCATCCCCATGGGACACATCTCCAATGATGGGATGATTCAAATGCCTTAGATGCCTTCTTATTTGATGCTTTCTACCAGTTTTTGGTATGGCTTCGACTAAACTGAATCGACTGGTTGGGTAACGATCGATTTTGTCAGGAATTTCAAATTTATTTAAGCATCGAAAAGAAGTAATGGCTTCTTGCGGTTCTCGTGATTGATCAGAGTCAGCATCAGCGATGTCATCCAGTTCTTCTTTTAATGGATAATTAAGAATCTGATCTGAAGAAAAATATCCACGAACCAGGGCTTGATATTTTTTTTCTATTTTTCGTGTCTTAAATAAATTAGATAATTTGTTAGCCGCTTCTGAGTGCAAAGCTAAAATTATAACACCCGAAGTGGGGCGATCCAGTCGATGAACAGGATAAACCATTTGTCCAATATGATCTCGAAGAATTTGTACCAATGCTGTGGTTTCTTTTGAATCAAGGGCTGTTCGATGAACCAGTAAGCCTGCTGGTTTATGGACAGCAACGTAATGATCATCTTGATATAAAATAGTACTAATTTTCACGCCAACCTGATGTGAAACATCCCCCCGACTTACATCCGACCTGAATAGTTCTTAAATCGATAAACTGCACTGTCCAACCTTGATTATAACAATCAGAATTTCGACACATCACTGTGAAAAGCTGGCCACTTTCTCGGGAATAAACAGTCCAACCATATTTAAAACAATTTTGTTCTGGGCCCTGTATCCCACACACTACATCTCTTTGAAGATTTTGTGTGTCTAAACTAAGTTGATACCAACCTTCAGCAAAACAACCTGCAGCCTTACATTGAGTATAACTGCGCTGAGTCTGACTTAATATCCATCCAGAGGAGTTACAACCCTCTCGGTAGCAGGCATAATCGATGGAACCTGAGCCACTAATCCAGGTCCATCCATTTTTTAAACAATCATCATTCCAGCAAGTGACATCAGCCGACTGTGCAAATGAATTCAGACAAAAGAATTTTACCACAAGCAAAAATAAATACTTATTCATAGAAAGTTTTCCTTTCTGATTACAAAATCAGAATAATTTTCAGTCGATTTTTTTAAGATTTTTAAGTGTTTTTCAAAATCAATTTCAGCATCTAAAAAACCAATCACTTTTCTAACTTTGGGCTTATCTGATCCATGAAGACATCCACTATTATTAAAACAAAAAACATTAGAATCTGGTGGCAATTTTAAATAATGCTTTTGAGTATCAATAACAGGCCTTAAATACTCGACTCCCTTTTGATAAGGAAGAAGGTTTTTTTGTTTTAATGGATGAACAAAAAAGGAGGGTTCGTAATGATCCATCAAGATAATTCGGTAACTCCAAGGAAAATGGTAAGCCAAATCAGCCACACCACCATCTTGATGAGCGGGAGTGTCACCCACCTGTTCCCAAAAGTGAAAGGTATGAATTTCTTTAAAAGGAAAAATGTCTTTCATTTGCTCTGATAAATTAGGAAACAAATCAAAAAATTCTTTGTTGATTTTGTAATAAGGGCTGTTGATGTGGGGCCCTGAAATAGGCTGAATTCCCCGCCAAAGTTTTGAGCCATTGAAAGTATAAATTTCTTTTTTATTTTGCTCGAAGTAATCAAAGAATAATTTAAGATCAATTTCAATATTATCACCAGTAGCAGCTAGCACGACATCAGAATATTGATTTAATTCTTTGATGTTTTCATGATCTTTCAAAGTAAGAGACCTTGTGCCCCTGACGAATTGATAGTGTCTGTGCTCGTTCATGGCTCTATGACATCTTAGAATCTAGGTCCCAGGCAATGAAAAAACATCTAAATACATTGTTAGATTATCAGATACCGAACCGTCTTCAAAAATAAAAGCCTTTGGAAACACTCCAGCTCTTTTAAATCCTAATTTTTCGTACATTTTTACCGCTGCTAGATTTTGAGTCATGACATCAAGCTCTATAATTTGAATCCCTGAAAATTGCCTCATTTGAGTTAATAATACTTCCATAAGCTTTTTTCCAAGCCCCAGGCCACGCACACTGGGGTGAAGCGATACACCCAAGCCTGCCCGGTGCTGGCGCTTAATATCAGCATAACTTCGTCCATTACAAAAACCCACAATTCGACCACTGGAATCATAAGCTGCAATAATAATAGCCACATCGCTTTTTTCAGCGTCTTCAAGCCACTTAATTTGGGAATCAATGGATTTGGCTTTAAATGATTCTGGTGTCGACAAAATGTAAGGACTGCTAGCGGCTATTACGGCCATGGAATCTAAAATAACCATAGCCTCACTGGAACTGGGTGTTTTGAATACGTATTCGCTACCATTTTTATCTTTTACTGAGATGGGTGGAAGAATCATTTTATTGTTTCAATGCTTGAGCATTCAAGAGTAATACCAATCAATTGTATATTGGAGCCAACAATAGAAACCTTTTGAGAAAATTCAATCATCGATAAATTTTCAAACAGATCAAGAGGAGTCACATTTTGAGGTTCTTCTAGAACTTGAAAGTCAATTGGGGTGCTGTTTGATGACTCAGATGAGTTAAAAGAAATATTGGAAAGCAGGATAGTTTCTTTTGTAGGATTTTGACCCTCTTGAAAATAAACAAGGTTCGTGCCGTCGGCAGCTATTACAGTTAGTGTTTTTAAAAAGGCATTACTATCTGTACTGGCCTTGATAGTGAAATTCATAAAAAATCGATTTCCTGATTCATTTTCTTTTTGTAGGTAAGAACATTCGGTTTGGGCGTTCCAAGCAAAGCTTAAGGAACTCAATAAAAAAGTGCCAAATAAAACCCCTAAATTAATTAAATAATTCATTTGCGAATCCTCCAACTTGATTAATCATTTTCCAACCATTGATTGTTTTGACATAGGTTTTTCCTGTGCGTCCCAACCAGTGGGATTCCTCGCCACTTTTAGATCGCCATAATGTATCAATATCAACGATAGCAAAAGCTCCATCGTTTTCTTTGGTCATCGTAATTTTTTTAACAATTCTTTCATTTTTTATTAATTCAAATTTTGCAAACCAATCAGAATAAATTTTCAAATACTTATTGTACTCAAACTTTCCCTGAGGAGTGATCCAAGTTATAGGATCATAATTTTTATTATCTAAAGGCCAAACCCAAACCATATTGGGATGAAAAATTGATAACAGTAAATCTGTGGACTTCTGGGTCCACGCTGTTGTTTCACGGTCTATAATTTCTTGGACTTCGATTTCAAATTGCATATTATTAATCTTTTATGGGAAGCATTTGTAAAATACTTTTAGATAAGATTTTCTGCTTCGTGGCTGATAATTTTGATACTAGATCAACTTCTTGCCAATCATCTCCGTCATAAACATGAGCAAAGATTCGTTCAACTTTGATATGAAAATGCAGCACACTTTTACTTTTATAATAGAAACATCCAAAGGATTTTTCCTTTAGTAAATGGCATTTTCTAACTTCTTCGATCAGTGGAGTAAATTCTTTTAAATGTTCTGGTTTAGCATGAGCCACTTTTACACCTCAAACCTCAAGATGGCAGGACCTTGGCCGTGAATTTGACCTAATCAAAAGTCCAGTGTTATCCATAAGGCACTCAAGCCATAGCTCGTAAAATCTGAATAGTAAATATGAAAAAAACGGGGCTGACTACCGAATGACAGAACAACTGAATCATTAAGCTGTAGGCTGCAGGTGGCCCAAAGATTGCCACACTCACTTTCATGACTGATTCAACACCTCGCAAGCCGCATTCGTTCAGGTTTGAGCTGCTATTCCTGTCCATATTTTTGACAGCCTTACTGCCATTGTCAGCCTTTGCACAGTTGGATCCTTTTTCTAATAATGAACGGTCAAAATTTTACTTAGAATTGATACCGTCACATCTACAAACGAAGAGTGCCATTGATCCCTCAGACTTCGGTGTCTTCCAACAGTCCTGCCTTCAGACTGGCTATGGCAACTGGACAAAACCTCTGAATTCATCAGAAGAAATCGCTCAGCGTGATGCCTACTTAATCCAAAAATTGAACCGTCCATTTTATTTTCAGTTTGTTCCTAGTAATGACTCAAAACTTCATATCATGGGAAATATAGATGATTTTCGCGATATGATTTGTATTGGCCTAGTTTTAAATAATGGAAAAGTCGGAGATGATAGCATTTCAAGTGTCACAAGTGATTTCATGAAAGCTGTTTTGCAACTGCCAAATATTAACAATCAAGTTTTAGACTTCACTCAAAGACTTTGGGAAAATAGTGTCCGTGATGCGAAAACAGCCGAACTCATTATCACTCATCCGTTATTTAATCAGTTTAATTTGAGGGATCTCATAGGATCTCTTTTCAAAAAGCCAATGCCAGCTACCGAACGCCTATTCATTCTTCAAACTGTTTTAAAGTCAGAGCATTATACAAACTTTTCATCTGAGTTCTTCCAATTAATTTTAAATGAGTCTTCAAATTTCATATCTGCCAAAGAGAGACTGATGATATCCCGGATCTTAGCTGACGAAAAAAAGTATGATTACAAAGCTATTTTAAATTTTTCAACTACTGCTGTTGATTCTACAGATGACTATACAAGCTTGTATCAGCAACTTTCAAAGAATCGAACCACAATTGAACAGTTCTATATTTTTTCTAACCTACTTGATTCAAGAGCCCATATTAAAAACACTGAAGGTGTTTTTTTAGAACTATGGCGACAAGCCACATCAACTGAATTGAAAGAAAACATGATGATTTTTGCACAAAGTGATTTGTCTCGATCAAAGTGGTTCTCACGGGAAGCGATTCATCAAGTAACGATTGAAGGGCTTTCAAAACCTGTCTCTATCAAGACTATCAAGATGACCTTATCCAACTACAGACGCGGTAATGAGTCTTCCCCAGACATAAAGTTCAATGTCTTACGACTATTAAGCCAGCAATTGACATCCTTTGATGCAAGCACTGCAGAGATTTTTATCGACACTGCAACAGAGTTAAATGCCACAAATCCATTAATTGAAAGTAAATTGACCGAATCCATTTCGTCATTAATGATTCACTTTAAAGACAATGACAATGTTTTGATTTCTTATGTGCGCTATCTTAAGTATTTAAAAAATAAAAACTCAGGCATGGATTTAGTTCAGAAATTGCTTCCAGACGCTCGAATCCAAGAGAAAGACCTGTTGCTGATTGCAAGCAACGCTTATGATTCCAGCAATGAGGAATCTTATTCTTTCTTGGAGCTCTTGATGAGTCAGCCACAGGTAACAGCATCTGGCCTTTCTACGATCCTCGATATCATTCGGCCAACAAGGTTTGTTGGGTTTAACCCTGATTTCAATGCTGGATCACTAAAAATTTTGAATCTGATTCTTGCACATAATAAGGCATCAAATGAAATCAGGGCAGAAGTGAGACGATATTTAAATCCGACAATGAAGTATGTCGAGGACCCGGTCCAACGCAACTGAGCTCGAGTCACTTGATCGAATACCCGTTGTTTGACAACAACACCTAACTTTAATTCTAATAAATTAAAGGGGGTGGCTGTCCAGGCAAGGCCTCGCCTAAATCCTTGAAGCCAATTTTTCGGTAAAGAGATTGAGCAGGCGTATTACTCTCAGTCACAACGAGATATAAAACCTTTTCGCCCGATTGTGAAAGAGCTTTCATAGCCTCTAGAATAAGATTCCTTGAGAGTCCTTGCCTTTGGTAACTAGGGTCCGTCATTGAAAACGCAATGAGAGGCTTATCCTTCCACATTGTAATAAGACAAGCGGCAACTGCTTTCCCATCTCTTACTATTAATTTTGATGCCTGAGTAACAAACGAACCATATTTTCCACTAATTGTGTCCTGCATTTCCTGCACACACTGATCAATAGATTCACCCTCATGGTCAATCGTTCCCTGGTAAGAAACATCCATCAAATAAGCCAAGATTTCTACGTCTTGGAATCTGATATCACGCGAATCTGTAATCAGAATCTCGTGTTCCGTATTAGTTTTTACTGCCATCCAATTTCTTAGGCGCTTCATATATTCCATTTGTAAAATCGTAGAATCTAAAACCTGAATTTAAATCAAAATAATATTAAAAAAAAATTAAATGAAATCTATTTGATTTGCTTCGAGAATTTATTCAAGCCAAAATCATAATCGCTATCAGAATTTACTTGGCTTCAATAGGCATTGAATAATTAAAATATTCTGCTATAATATAGTTTGTGAGACCGCAAAACTTCCTTTTTATTTCGTGTTTTTTTTCACTAATCCAGTATGCTGGGTTGGTTCTTAAATTCATTACTTTTGGCGGTTGAGGAATTTTACTTCTCTCAACTTCAACCGCCCACACCCACTTTCCATCTCTTCTCAAATAACAAAAAATTTTTTTAGGACATTTTTGATTTTATCAATCTGTCCTATCGGAGCAATTATATGTATAGCCAAGATAGTTTGATTTTAACCCTAGATGATTTCCAAAAAATTTCATCCCTAGTGAGCTCAACACAAAGCGAAATCGCTGAACTTTTAGAAGAGGAGCTGAGTAGAGCTTCAATCGTTTCTAACGATAAGCTTCCACAAGATGTCGTTTCTATGAACTCAACGATCAGCTTTCAAGATTTGGATACGAAAAAAGATTCCATCGTAACCCTAGTTTATCCTCACGAAGCCAACATCAATGAGAATAAAATCTCAATTCTAGCTCCTATAGGCTCAGCCCTTATCGGTTTGAAAGTAGGTCAAACCATTAATTGGCCCGTTCCAAACGGAAAAGAAAAACGGCTGAAGGTCATTTCAGTTCTTTATCAACCTGATGTGAACAGTATCTGATTCGGATTTTGATTGTGAAATCTGGTAGGGGCGAAGCTAATGTATTCGAACCAACCCAATTCTCTATAAAGAGGATATATAGGGTTCAGTGGAGAAAACAAGGTCTTAACCTGGACGAGCTGGCAAAACTTTACT